>WBZR01000030.1_pt1 | contig 228431 bp, 201 predicted proteins | sample 5204231 | NCBI WGS metagenome assembly WBZR01 (sample SAMN12412403, study PRJNA552823) | activated sludge metagenome | isolation source: activated sludge from anammox sidestream of wastewater treatment plant... | place: USA: Virginia | collected 2017-08 | reverse complement strand
GGATGCTCAACCTTATGAGGGTGTATCGTACTACCGTTTAAAACAAACCGATTTTGATGGTAAGTTTGAGTACAGCACCATAAAATCTGTGAACTTCATCAAGAACCACAATGGAACGGTATGGGCAGTATATCCTAACCCAACCGATTTAAATGGAGTATATATAAATACCGGAACATTACAAAGTGATGTATTGCAGGTAGTACTAACAGATGTAACAGGGAAGCAAATTATCAGCAAGCAAATAAAAGTAAATACCGATGGAGCAAACAACTTTGTATCATTCGAACAGATAAGCACCGGTATATATTACCTGACTATTAATGACGGACAAACAGAAAGGACTACCAAACTGAGTATTACAGGGAAATAAAGTTGTGTACGCAGTAATACAAAATTAGCGCAGATTACAGGTAATCAAAAAAGTAATTACTTATTTTCTGCATTAAATGAACTCTATCTTTTCCGGTTACATTGTGCAAATGTCCGGGATAGGGAAAATAATCAAGCTGAATATTTTTTTCTACGGCTTTTTCGGTAAACAATAAACTGTGTTGCCATAGCACAACGTCATCAGAAGTTCCGTGGATAAGCATTAGCTTGCCTTTAAGCTTATCAACGTAGTTAAGTAAATTTGAGTTTTTATACCCTTCAGGATTACTTTGTGGGGTGTCCATATATCTTTCGGTGTACATTATCTCATAATAACTCCAGTCAATTACAGGGCCACCTGCCACTGCCACTTTAAACACCTCAGGATTTCTGGTCATTAATGAGGTGGTCAAAAATCCACCAAAACTCCAGCCATGAACACCCATGCGTGAGGCATCAACATATTTTAAACTTTTCAAATAATTAACCCCTTCTAATTGATCTTCCATTTCTATAGTGCCTAATTGTCTGAAAGTAGCTTGTTCAAACTTTTTACCACTTGCTTCTGAGCCTCTATTATCTAAGGTAAATACAAGATATCCTTTTTGTGCCATGTATTGAAACCACAAATTTCCTCCACCTAACCAGCTATTTTTAACCATCTGGGCGTGCGGCCCACCGTACAAATAAACTATTACCGGGTATTTTTTAGTACTGTCAAAATCAATAGGCTTATACGTACGACAGAATAATTTATCGCCTTGTTTATTGGTAATGCTAAACAAATTCATTTCCCCCAGTTTAAAGGCTGTTAAAGGATTTGATGATTGAAATATATCTAGTATTTTTTTTGTTTTACTGTCAATAACTTGTATATTATTAGGGGTTGTTGGGTTAGAGAAATAGTTAATAAAGTAATTACCTCCCGAGTTCATAACGCTTCTGTTTACACCATTGCCATTGGTAAGCCTTACAATTTTATTATCGGCCAAGGTTATATAATATAAATCTCTGTTTAGCGGGCTTTCTTTGGTAGCTTCAAAAAATACTTTTTCACCATTATCTGAAAATCCCAATACTTGAGTAACTTCCCAATCGCCTTTACTTAATTGCTTTAATAATTTTCCTGAAGCATCATACAAGTATAAATGATTCCATCCATCACGTCTGCTTTGCCATACAAACTGCCCTGACTTGCCGGTTACCCATAAAATAGGGTTAAGAGGCTCAACATAATTATTGTCTGTTTCGGTAAATAATGTTTTTTCAAAATTACCTGTGGTAGTGTTGTAGCAGTTAAGTTGCATGGAATTTTGATCGCGATTTAGCTCTGCAATATAAATCCATTTGTCATCAGTGCTAAACGCAATATTGGTTAAATAATGGTCGGCAGGAGGCGGGGTTTTTATATAGATAGTTTTTAATGTTTTTAGATTAAAAATGCCTAGGGTTACATGATGGCTGCTGTCGCCAGACATAGGGTACTTAATAAGATTTGCTTTTGCGGGCTTTTCATTATAATCGGTAATCGGATAATCTTTAACCATTGATTGATCCATACGATAAAAGGCTAAATAATCGCCTGTATTACCCCAAAATATCCCTTTATTTATTCCAAATTCATTACGATGTACACTTTGTCCATATACAATGTTACTGCTGCCATCAGTAGTTATATGATATATTTTTCCGGCATTCCATATATGTAGATTATCGTTTTGTGTGTATGCTATAAAACCTTTTTTCTTGTCTTTTTCTATATTTTCTGCATCGTTTGGAAAGTTATCTAACTCTCGTAATTCAAGGGTTTTTACAGAGGTTATCCACATCCAACGTTTTTTATTGGCTTTAAATATAAAACTGTTCATATCCTCCCATTCCATACCCGGAAAAGAACTTAAAGTATCTTCATTTTTATTTTTTAGGGCTTTATTTAAGTCATTAAGACTTACCAATATTTGTGCTTTCCCTGTAAAAGCTGTTGCTTTATATAGGTTATTATCAGTCCCCACATAGCTGTACTCAGCACTGTTTTTTATCCATTTTAGTTGTTTTAATGTTTGGGGAGCCAAACTGGTACGTGCATTTAGCACTGCATCTGTCATGGTAAATAGTTTGTCTTGAGCATAAATATTGTGTGTAAACAGCAGTATTAATAACAGATATTTTTTCATAGCTTTTTGAATTATTTGATATACAATAGTAAACAAAAAGCAATAATAAATAAACAGAATCAAATAAAATACCTTACAAAAAGGAGATGGAATAAAAGCTCTTCCCTCTATGGGAATAGTTATGAATGTTGTATAATTTTAAATCTGATGGGTACAGATTGGGGATACACTTATTGTTTAATTATTTTTTTTGTAGTTAGTATTCCGGAATTGTTGTGTTGTATTACATAGACTCCCGGAGCTAGGCTACTTAAATCGATTTTTCCATGTTGCATTTCGGCATCAATTTTTTCTTGTTGAATGTTGTTTCCTAGAATGTCTGTTATGTGATTTATGCCATTACCGTGCTTGCCTATATATTATCAATACATAATATCGGTAAACGGATTAGGTATAAGATTAATATTATTAGCTTTTGAATTTTCGGTATCACAGCAAAACGAACAAGATATAAGAACTCCGGAGAATCTTCAATACCTTAGACAAAATCTACTCAAAAAGTTCCTTAAAGAGTTTTCCTTTTATTTTTCTCTCCCTCCACGCCATTTATAGTTATTTCTTTAACTCATCTCGCACATATTTAATAAACTTATAAATTTGCTTATAATGGAAATATATGCTTAGATGGGTAGAGGGTTTAACAGTTAAAGGGAGCTATTATCCGGGCAGGTATTAGCGGCAATATCTGTCCCTTCCTCAGAAAATATTCCACCTGCACCTTTTTAGAAAAAACTTTCTGTCCAACCAATAAGAAACAAAGCTATTATAGTATAGGTATACTTAGGGAAAACCCATTAGTAGATAATATTTAACTCCTAAGTAGGCTGTTTCGCATCAAACGGGGTTAATGTCTTCGGTTTATGGGTTTTTGTTTCATCTTCTGTGGCCAACTTCATTAAAAGAGGGGGTTGAAATATCTGACCAAACATAAAGCTAATGAAACCCAACGTGAGATGGTGGTTATGATTTGCCTTTATTACATTTAAAAATTCTTTACATTTACGGTCATAAACAATTTGTCGTCTAATGATGTTGGAATCTGAATATAGGCAAGAGATATCCTTTGAAATTTTGTTGGCAAACCCTAATAAAAAAGGATAAAGCTTTTTTCGGCAAAGGATTTGTTGCCTTTGTTACACAAATTAAAATAAGAATATATGAAACAGTTGATATTCATTTTTCTACTTGCATTGATAGTAGGTTGTAGAACAACCAACACACCAGGTTTAGAAAGCTACGAAGTACTTTATATATCTCACCCAACACCTCAAATGTGGCATGAAAATCAACTAACTTCTTTTTATGTGAATCGGAAAAACGATACTACAATTGCTATTCTGCATTACACCATTGCTTCATTAGAATCACCTATTAAAACGTTAACTGATTCAATTACCAATTCTTTTTTAGGTACGAATATAAAAGTCCCGTTGGATTATAAAGCAATGGATTATGTGGTAGATTCTTTCCTTTACGAGTACCAGATGCTTGATAAAAGCGATACAATGAATTTTTTTGCGTGGGAATGGGATGTTACATTGCAATATGATACCGTTTTTACCAACTATTTAATTGCCGATTTTTCACAGTATAGTTATACTGGTGGTGCACATGGCAATTCGGTTCAAAGCTTTTATACTATTGATTTGAACTCAAAAAAAGTATTGAACTTGCAAGATATTTGCTCCAATGTCCCCGAATTAGAAAAAAGAATGGAGGTGGTGTTTCGCAAGCTTTTTGAAATATCGCCAAAACAAAATTTAGAAGTAGAAGGTTTTTGGTTTGCCAACAATCAATTTAAGCTTAACAACAATTTTTATTTCGATAAGGAAAAATTAGTATTTTTATATAATCAATATGAGGTTGCAGCCTATGCAGTGGGACAAATTAGGCTTGAAATCCCGCTAAATTCAGTGAAAGATATTCTAAAAATTTCTATTGAAGAGTAAAAAAACTGCTTCGCTACTTTTGTTTCTTTCAAACAATTTTAAACACGCTTTTTGTGATTAATTTGTACTTCGAAAGTCCTGTTGCAGGAATATATTAAAAATCAGACTGCTTTTAAACAATAAGCCGCTGAACTTATAGAACATCTTGAGGGTGCGTTTTATTGAATTTGCCTTGTTGTTATGTTTGTTTTTAATTTTTTGGTATTTGTTTAATACAATGCCTGTTTGCCAATTGCAAGTAAACACTGGAATATTTTATATTTTTCTTTCAACTTTTTTGAGGTTGAATAGCTTACAAAATTACCGGAGTTGTATTACTTTAAAACTAAACACTCTTGTCATTTTTCCTGTGTTGCAATGGGGGCAAATATTCACCCCAACTTTCAATTTTGTTTTAGCTATCTCTTTCCATATTTTCTTTTACGTGTTTGGCATTATTATTATTCCCTGTGCAAACTGAGTCTTACTACGTATTGGCTTTAACTTCTCGGATAATGTTCCGAAATGACGGATTTTCATGAATTTTTGAGATAAGATGTGTAGGCAAAACCTACTCAAAAAGTTCCTTAAAGAATTTTCCTTTTGTTTTTCTCTCGCTACACGCCATTTATAGTTATTTCTTTACTCATCTCGCACATATTTAATAAAGTTTTTGATTTGCTATTAATGGAAATAAATGCTTAGTTTGGTAGAGGGCATAACAGATAAAAGAAGTTATTACCCGGGCAGGTATTAGCAGCAATAGCTGTTCCTTCCTCAGAAAATATACCACCTGCACCAGAAGCTGCTTCCCATGAGGGAGTTTGAGTCGGAATAAACAGGAAAAAGGAGTATTTTTTTGTATGAGTAAGTATATTTATTTGACGTAAAGGAAGTAAAACTACCACATCCAAATAAATAGCTAACTATTTTTTATTTGTTTAAATTAAAAATAAAATATAAAATTCGTAACTTTGCACCCTTTTTAGAAAAAAAACCTTTCATGCAATCAATAAGAAACATAGCTATTATAGCACACGTTGACCACGGGAAAACCACATTAGTAGATAAAATGTTACTCCAAAGTAAGCTGTTTCGCGACAATCAGGAATCACGGGAGTTAATACTCGACAACAACGATTTGGAACGAGAAAGAGGGATAACCATTTTGGCAAAAAATGTAGCAATAAAGTATGGCGATGTTAAAATAAATATTATTGATACTCCTGGACACAGTGATTTTGGTGGTGAGGTAGAACGAGTATTGAATATGGCCGATGGCGTGTTGTTGCTTGTTGATGCTTTTGAAGGAGCCATGCCACAAACACGCTTTGTGTTACAGAAGGCACTGCAATTAGGATTGAAAGCAGTTTTGGTAGTCAATAAGGTTGATAAGCCTAACTGTCGCCCTGATGAAGTACATGATGAAATTTTCGACTTATTCTTTAATTTGTCGGCCACCGAAGAGCAACTTAATTTTCCGACCCTATACGGAAGCGGAAAAAATGGTTGGATGAGCACAGATTATACCAAACCAACAAACGATTTGGTTCCTTTATTAGATTGTATAGTTGAAAATATTCCTGCAGCGCCTTATAATGAAGGAACTTTGCAGATGCAAATTACCTCTTTGGATTATAGCAGCTTTGTAGGTCGTATAGCCGTTGGGCGTGTATCACGCGGGGTAGTGCGCGAGAACATGCCGGTTTCATTAGTAAAAGCAGATGGTAAAGTACTAAAATCAAGAGTAAAAGAATTATTTGTTTTTGAAGGTCTGGGAAAAACTAAAGTTTCGGAGGTTAAAAGTGGAGATTTATGTGCGATTACCGGAATTGAAGGTTTTGAAATTGGAGATACTGTGGCTGATTTTGAAAATCCTGAAGGCTTAAAGCCTATAAGTATTGACGAGCCAACTATGAGTATGTTGTTTACTATAAATAACTCGCCATTTTTTGGGAAAGAAGGAAAATTTTTAACTTCAAGACATGTACGCGAGAGATTATTTAAAGAAACAGAGAAAAACTTAGCTTTACGAGTTGAAGAAACAGAAAGTGCCGATTCATTTCTGGTATATGGAAGAGGGATATTGCACTTGAGTATATTGATAGAAACTATGCGCAGAGAAGGATATGAGTTACAAGTAGGACAACCGCAGGTTATTATTAAAGAAATAGATGGTGTAAAATGCGAACCGGTAGAAACCTTAACTGTAGATGTTCCTGAATCGGTTTCAGGAAAAGTTATTGAGTTGGTTAGTCAGCGAAAAGGCGATATGGAAATTATGGAACCTAAAGGCGATATGATTCATTTAGAATTTACCATTCCTTCGCGTGGTATTATTGGGTTGCGTAATAAAGTACTAACCGTAACTGCCGGAGAGGCTGTGATGAATCATCGTTTAAAAGGATTTGAACCTTGGAAGGGAGAAATTGCCGGACGTATTTCAGGATCGTTGATTAGCATGGAAACAGGCACTGCTATTGCATATAGCATTGATAAGTTACAAGACAGAGGCTTTTTCTTTGTGAATCCCGGGGAAGAGATTTATGCCGGGCAGGTAATTGGCGAACATACACGTCCTGACGATTTAGCGATTAATGTTACCAAAACAAAAAAGCTTACTAATATGCGTGCTTCGGGGTCAGACGAAAAAATGAAAATAGCTCCTGCTGTTAAATTCTCTTTAGAGGAAGCAATGGAATATATTCAGGAAGATGAGTATGTGGAATTAACTCCAAAGAGTATTAGAATGCGTAAAATTATTTTAGACGAAAACGAACGTAAGCGCGTTAGCAAAAAAGTAATCGCCTAATCTCACAGGTTTTGCTGCATTATATATTGTTTTTTTTGTGAGATATTGAAGCAATATAGCGGCATTCAGAACACAGTTGCAGGATTAAGCTCAATAAAGATAAATATTTCTAAACGAAAGTTCTGTATCCATTATTCCAAAACTCATGAGAACCAACAGGTTTATTTTGAGCAATGTGTAATGCCATTGGAACATCAGTTTACGCTAATAATTGACAGGGATAGGTTTTCTATATTTATGCCTAGGTAATAGTATTAGTTTGTACAACAAGCAATCAATCTTATTTCAAAGAAAAATAAACCGTCAAAAATGGTGGAAAAGTTGCAGGATTTGTAAGTTTATAACCTAAGCTCAATTTACCAGCTAACATGACAGCTACTCAAAAATAGGGTAAATTGTTTATATAATATTCTTCTGAAATTCCACTTTTTTGAATATTACATTATATTAAATAAGGGCGAACAAATAGGAAAACAAACATTTATTGTTATCATAAAGACCTTCTAATTTTATAATAATAATTTGAAAGCTACGCACAATTTAATATATTTGCACGATAAAGGCAGCAATTTAACCACCGAATAGTTTTTTGTTTGGGGATAAATGAAGTTATTTTATAATAAGAAATTAATTAAGAAAGAGATAAAAATTGGTTTATCACAATGAATAAGAAATAAGTATTAATGAGATTAGCATATAAAGTCCATAGCAATATCTTTTATTTTAAATTTTTGAGAACTAATAAAGCCTGGCTCTCAATGATTCAAAAAAGTTTTGTACTTAGTTTAGTCTCTTTTATTTGTTTTCAGATAGTAAACGCCCAAAATTTTAGCTCTCGTCATGCCAATTATAAATCTGCTCTGCTTGCCAACCCAACCACCAACACCAACAGCCAAATTTTGGCAAGCGAGTCTGTGGCACACCAAGGAAGTACTGTTGTTGCAAATTTGGATAATAGTGAAATGACAGGCAGAACAACATATAAAAATCATCCAATATTACCTCATTGTTACAGTAATTACAATGCTACAACTTGTAGCAACAATTTTATTGGAGAAGGAAGTATGATGTTAACTGCTCATAAAAGATACATTTATAGCGCTGAGTTAATATGGGAAAAGGACCTTGAATTGGCACAAGGCATGCAAAAAATACAAAAGCCTGTAGCATACGTACCGCAAGGTATTAATCAATTTCAGGAAGACAAAATAATAAAGTAACAATAAAAAAATTAATAGTTGTAAATATAAAATCTATATATATGAAAAAAATAATAAATCTTGGTTTATTTCTGATGGGGTTTCTTATTTCCCCCGAAATATTTGGACAAACCATTAACACCTTGCCTTTGGGGAGTAATTCTATATGCGAGAACACAAGCATTACGGTATCATATTCTGTTAATGGCACTTTTAATGCCGGTAATAGTTTTATAGTTGAGCTGAGTGATAATTTGGGAAGTTTTGCCACACCTGTTAATATTGGTTCTATTGCAGGAGTAACTTCCGGAAATATTAGTGCTACAATTCCTTTGTTAACCCCTGCCGGCAATAACTATCGTATTAGGGTAATTTCAACCAATCCGGTTGTAATAGGAAATGATAATGGAGCTGATATTGAAATTAAATCGTTACCGGTGGTTAGTTTTGCAGCCATAGGGGGTGTTTGCAGCTATGACCCTGCATTGATACTTAATGGAGGTAGCGGAAGCCCTGCAGGAGGAATAGGGGTTTATAGTGGACAGGGCGTATTTGGCAATAGTTTTTATCCGACTTTAGCAGGTGTAGGTAATTTTACCTTAACATACACCTATACAGCACCTAACGGATGTATATCATCAGCCGTTACCACAATAGCTGTCAACTCTGCTCCTTCAGTAACTTTATCTGCTTTTGCTCCGGTTTGTTTGAATGATGCCCCTATTACTCTCTCAGGAGGAAGTCCTGCGGGAGGAAATTATTTTATAGATGGAGTAGCCGCTACTGTATTTGACCCCGCTGCCGAAGGAGCAGGAAATCACGAGATTATTTATTCTTATACTGACGCCAATGGATGTTCTTCTTCTGCAACCCGATATATTTTTGTAAACTTGCCACCAATAGTGTCATACAATTTACCTTCTTCGGTTTGTTTAGGCGAAACTATCAACTTGGGATTTTCTCCTGTTGGAGGTACCCTTTTAGTAAATGGAAGCAGCAGTCCTTTTGTAATCACAGCAAATAATACTAACCCTATAAATGTTAGTTACAGTTATTCCGATGGCAGCACAGGATGCACCACCACTATACAAGAAACTATTACAGTGAATGATTTACCAACTGTGAGTATTCCGCCAACGGCTGAGTATTGTGCATCGGTAAGTAATGTTATACTTAGCGGAGGAACTCCCTTAGGGGGATATTATATGGGTGTTGGAGTTATAAATGACTCAATATTTTACCCCTCACTAATTTCAGGCTCAAGCACTACGGTTCAGTACTACTATACTGATATAAACGGATGTACCAATAGTGCATCACAAACAATAAGTTTAACTCCTGCTCCTGTTGTTTCAATGAATATTCCATCAACAGCCTGTATTGATGGAGGTTTGGTTACTTTGACAGGAAGTCCGGCAGGAGGTACATTTTCAGGACAGGGGGTAAGTGGAAATAATTTTAACCCTGCAGTTGCCGGGCCGGGAACCTATAGCATTATTTACAGTTATACTGATGCCAATGGGTGTTCGGCCAGTATAAGTCAGAACATTACTGTTACTTCAGGAGGAATACCTTTAGTTCAGCCTTTATCACCATTATGTGTAAATAGTGCCCCAATAAACTTTGCCTACTCCCCGGTAGGAGGTATATTCAGTGGCCCCGGAGTATTGGGTAATACTTTTAACCCCGCTTTAGCCGGAGCCGGCACTCATGAAATAGTATATACTGTTACTTTCAGTAATGGATGTGTGGGGTATGATACTATTCAAGTTACGGTAAATGCTTTACCTACAGTTTCATTCACTGCTCCTCCTAATTCATGTATTAACGGGACATCTGTTACATTAAATAGTGGATTGCCAAGTGGTGGAATTTATTCCGGAAACGGAGTTTCCGGAAATACTTTCTCTCCAGTAGCTGCCGGTGCAGGCATACATGTCTTAACCTATACTTATTCCGATAATAACGGATGTACAAACAATGTCACCGACTCCATCGAAGTATTTGCTTTACCTACGGTAAGTTTAGATACTTTTCAAACAGTATGTAATGGTTCACAGATATTTAATTTAAGTGGAGGATTGCCTTTAGGAGGAACTTATTCAGGAACCGGAGTTACCGGAAATAATCAGTTTGACCCAACAGTTAGTGGAGCAGGAATATTTCAAATAAGCTATGTTTATAGCGATGCAAACAACTGTTCTAATACTGCCGTACAAAATTTAGAAGTGGTAGAATTGAGTGTTAATGCAGGAACCAACCAAACCATATCATGCGGTAATGCAGCACAACTCGGTGCTACTGTTAACTATAGTGGTATCAATAATATAACATATACTTGGAGTCCTGCTCAAGGCTTAAACAATACAACCATTGCCAACCCCATAGCGGCCCCGGGAGTGACAACAAGTTACACAGTTACTGCCAGTGATGGTGTTTGTTCAGGGACAAATACTGTGCAGGTAATATATAACCCGGTAAATTTTGGAATTAGCTTTACTGCCAATCCTATTTCATTTAATCAGTTGCCACCTTATGTGGTTAACTTTACTAATCCCTATGCATCTTCGGGGCAGTATAACTTTACTTGGAACTTTGGAGATGGAGTTACACAATTTAATAATGCCCAAAACTTCTCCCATACCTATTATAACAATGGGGTTTACGATGTTATACTTATTGCTCAAGATATAGCCACAGGATGTGTGGATACTATTCCTGCTTCTTTTTCTATCAATATCAGCGGCAGCAATTGTCAAACCACTGCAACAATCAATGAACAGGGACCAATAATAGGATGTAACGGAGCTCCTGTTTTGCTGACTACTCAAATTATTCAAGGAGCAAGCTATCAATGGTATTTTAACGGAACTGTTATTGGAGGAGCCAATAATCCAAGCTATAATTGCTTTTACAATGGCTCTCAGCTAAGTTATTCCGGTTATTACAGTGTATTGGTAACCGATCCTGCCAATAATTGTGTAAGCATGTCAAATGTGGTAGAAGTTATCTTTAATCAACCGCCAGCACCTCCGGTGATTACTATTGTAGATCCGTTTGACCCCTGCACGCCTAACAATACTGCTACTTTACAAGCAAATGCAGGATACGCTTCGTATGCTTGGCAAAGACTTATTGATACAACTATTATTGGAACACAGCAGTCATTAGTTATCAGCCAAACAGGAATATATAATGTTATTGTAAGTGATGCTAATGGATGCACCAGTTCTGCTTTTCTTCCAATTGCTAACTTTGGTCCGGACCCAAGTGCTATATGTTTTGTAAGTGTTGATATACCTACACAACATAACTTTATTTACTGGACTAATCCGGTAACGGTAACACAATTGGAGAGTTTCTTATTACTCAGAAAATCTGATATTCAATTCGGATTTGATACTATTGCAATAATTCCATATAATCCCACAGCAGCTTATTATTCGTTTGAAGACTTAGACAGTATAAGTATTTCAACATGGGGGAATGTTAATGACCCTGTTAACCCTGCAGCTCATTATTATACTTATGGTTTGGCTTTAAGAGATGTGTGTGGTGGAACATCTATTCCAAATTTATTCCATACTACCATCAACCTAAAAGTAAACACAGCAAACAACGGACAAACCTTTGACCTTTCGTGGAATGCTTATGGCGGCTTGCCTTTTGGTATTTTTGAGTTACACAAAAGAACCACCGCTAATCCTGATATTATTTTTGATAACGTTTCAAGTAATATTTTTAGTTATACTGACGTAAACACTGCACCTGATACTGTTTTGGCATACTGGATAAGAGTTCCACTCGATAATGCTTGTGATACCACAAGAGCATCAAACGTAAAAACCAACTCAAACGTTATCTTAAGAGATAATTTAGTTGTTCAGGGAATGGACAATATAAAGAACAACGATTTAAAATTCTTTGACATTATACCTAACCCTAACAATGGTCGCTTTGTATTATCTGTTAACCGAAGTGTCAACAGACCGGTTTCGGTAAAGATACTCTCGGTTACCGGAACTGAGGTTTGGAATACAACTTTAATTGGAGGTAAGGAAAAACTGCATGTTGAAATCCCTCACCTCAATCAGGGGGTATATATGGTTCAGGTAAACGATGACGGGAATTTACATTATAAAAAGATGATTATAAACAGATAGTTCCTGCATACCATAAAAGGATATTCTATTTTTTAAAAGAGCAATAAATTTTAAATCACTAATATTGCAGCCGCAGTTACTTATAACTGCGGCTGTTGTATTATGAATATGCAAATACACGAATTTTATATGCAAAGATGCCTGCAATTGGCTAAAATTGGAAGGGGTTATGTAGCTCCAAACCCTATGGTTGGTGCTTTGTTGGTTTCCGATAATAAGGTTATAGGAGAAGGTTATCATCAAAAATTCGGTGCTGCACACGCTGAAGTGAATGCCATAAATGAAGTAAAAGATGAATGGTTATTAAAGAATGCTACTTTGTATGTTAGCCTTGAGCCATGCGTGCATTATGGAAAAACTCCGCCTTGCAGCGAATTAATTATTGAGTCAGGTATTCGTAAAGTTGTAGTTGCCTGCACCGACCCTCACCAAAAGGTGGCAGGGAAGGGGATTAGACAACTGAAGGATGCAGGTGTTGAAGTTATCAACGGAGTATTAGAAAAAGAAGCGATACAATTAAATAAGTATTTTTTTTACTACCATACTCAAAACAAACCTTATATTATTTTAAAGTGGGCACAAACTGCTGATGGATATATGGGGAGAGAAAGAGGAAGTAACCTTTCAAAAAAAGTAAGTAACTGGTATAACGATATTTTAGTGCATCAACTAAGAGCAGAATCATCGGCCATTTTAATTGGTTATCATACCGCCCTTGAAGATAATCCGAGTCTTAATAACCGACTTTGGGTGGGGAATAGTCCGCTTAGAGTAGTCATTGATTTGGCTGGAAGTTTGCCCCCAACATTAAAACTTTTTAATGATGGTGGAAAGACTATTGTATTTACCCATAATCATGCCGTTAAACGGGATCAAATAAACTATGTGTATATTGATGAAAGTAAAGAATTGGTAAGTGAAATACTAAATCATTTATATACTATGCAGGTGCAATCATTGTTGGTTGAGGGTGGAGCAAAAACATTAAATTTGTTTATAAACAGTCAACACTGGAATGAGGCTCATCTTATTATATCACAGCAAAGTTGGGGAAACGGAATACAAGCTCCAACAATAAAAGGAGAACTTGTTGGTGATAATTATTATTTAAACGAACAATACAAGATATATAAACCTAAATTGAATTTATGATATATATAATACTTTGCATTTTAATAAATGCCGGATTGATTCTGGTTTTTAAACTTTTTCCTAAATATAACATTGATAACTTTCAGGCTATTGTAGCCAATTACTTTGTAGCTGCCTTTTTAGGATTTCAAATTGCTGAGCAAAAATTTGATATTCAAACCATGGCTCAACAAGCATGGTTTATATATGCCTTGTTTTTAGGATTATTGTTTGTTAGTATTTTTTACCTAATATCCATTACTACCATAGTTTGGGGTGTTTCGGTAGCTACTGTAGCCAACAAAATGTCAATTGTAATACCGGTAAGTTTAGCGGTTTACTTGTTTAACGAGTCATTAAGCTTTATACAAATTTTGGGTATTTTATTAGCTATGATTTCAGTGGTGCTGGTTAGCAAAAAAAGAGACGATGCAGCAATTAAAATTGATAAAAAGTGGTATTACTTTTTACCTGTTATTTTGTTTATAGGATGTGGGGCTATTGATGCATTAATTGGTTATTTACAAAAAATATTTGTAGGCACGGATTATAGTAATGAATTTATATTATCTACGGCTTTTATGTTTGCTGCTATAAGTGGGGGAGTAGTATTTGCTTTTTTATTGATTTTAAAAAAAATTAAATGGCACACTAAGAGTATAATTACAGGGATATTATTAGGCATTCCTAACTTCTTTTCTATGTATTTTATCATGAAATCATTAGAAAGTAATGTGTTAAACGCTTCTACTTTTTTTCCTGTAAACAACATGTCAATAGTTGTTGTAGCAACCGTAGTAAGTGTTTGGGCGTATAAAGAAAAATTAAGCAGACTGAATATTGCAGGAGTTATATTAAGCATTGCAGCCATTGTTTTAATTGCATTGTTATAAAATGGATGACACTTTTTACACCATAGCTCAAGTTAGCGAAGCAGTACATAAGCAGAAAGGAAGTAAGTTTATGGCTTTTGCACACCATATTGAGAGCGAACCGGAAGCCAGGCAACTCCTTGACAGTTACAGAAAGAACGCACAGTTTAAAGGAGCTTGTCATTTTTGTTACGCCTATTCTCTGGGGTTTACCAATAAAATTACCAAAGCAAGTGATGACGGAGAACCTTCAGGAACTGCCGGAAAGCCTATTTTAAATCAAATAGAATCTTTCAAGCTTAGCAATATAATAGTGATTGTTGTTCGGTTTTTTGGCGGAACATTATTGGGCACTTCCGGACTTATTTTAGCCTATAAACAAGCGAGCATAGACTGTTTGCAGCAAGCAGTAAGACAAGAAATTATTTTAAGAAATCCTGTAAAGATGGAATTTGATTATAAGTTGCAGAGCGAAATAGACCGTGTATTAGTCAAGTATAATATTATCTTTGATAAAAAATTATTTGAAGAAAAAGTTAGTTATCTGATACAAGTGAAGAGAAACGAACAGGATAATTTGATAAAACAATTAGAAGAGTTGCCTTTTTATAAACAATTAAATATTCAACAATGAGTATATCGGAACAGCCGGAGAACGAAGAACAGGAGCTATATGAACATCATCGTTTGGTATTAGGGAAAGGTCAACAATTACTACGAATTGATAAGTTCCTGATGACTCGCATTGAAAATGCCACGAGAACTAAAATTCAGCAAGCTGCAGAGGCAGGCAATATATTGGTTAACAATGTTCCTGTAAAATCTAATTATAAAGTTAAGCCATTAGATGTTATTAGCATTGTAATGGCGCATCCTCCAAGGGTTACAGAGTTACAACCTGAAAATATTCCCTTAGATGTGGTGTATGAAGATGAACATTTAATTGTCATTAACAAACAGGCAGGCATTGTTGTACACCCCGGATTTGGCAATTATTCAGGCACTCTGGTAAATGCTTTAATTTATCATTTTCAGCATTTGCCAATGTTTAGTCAAAACGATCAGCGGCCGGGTTTGGTACATCGTTTAGATAAAGATACCACAGGCATTATGGTAATTGCCAAGAATGAAATGGCCTTGGCTAAACTGGCTAAACAGTTTTTTGAACGTACTACTAAGAGAAGTTATGTAGCTTTAGTATGGGGCGATTTCCCGGAGGAAACCGGAACTATAGAGGGCTACATAGGACGCAACATTAGAGACAGAATGCAGATGGATGTTTTTACCGATGAGAATATGGGAAAACATGCCATCACACATTATAAAGTATTGGAACGTTTTGGATACGTAACCCTAGTAGAATGCCGACTTGAAACAGGAAGAACGCATCAAATACGTGTTCATTTTAAACATATAGGTCATCCTTTGTTTTGCGATGAATTGTATGGAGGACGAAAAGTACTGAAGGGAACAACATTTTCCAAGTATAAGCAATTTGTAGAAAATAATTTTGATATTCTAAATCGCCAGGCCTTGCATGCTAAGTCGCTTGGATTTAAACATCCGGTAAGCGGCAAGGAGTTATTTTTTGATTCGGAGATAGCTCCCGATATAAATCAGGTTCTAGAGAGATGGCGTACTTATAGCAGTTTTAAAGATACCTTTACCAAGTAATATATTGTAGGTTAAAAGTTGTATTTTGAAATCTTTTTGTAGGTATAGTATTTATCGGTAACAGCAAAAATTATAAAAATACCGTTCTGAAACCTTGACACATCAATAGCGTAATCAACATAAGTTACATTTGTGAAATTAGTTTTAAAATACTCTTGCCCGTTGACATCTGTTATAAACAAAGTTAAATTTCCGGCATATTTTAGTACAGCTTTAAAGAATACAGTTTCATCTACAGGGTTAGGATTAGCGTCAATAGCCATTGGTTCGCAACTGCCCATATCATAATACATCACTCCTTCGGCATTAGCCATACAAACATTTTTATAGGTTTTATTGTTGCACCCGCAAACAGGCTCAAAGTCGAATGGGCAGGGTGTTCCGGGTCTTATATTAAAACTGTCAACACAATTATAGTTCATTTGAGCTTTCAAAGAATTGAACAAAAAACAACAAATTACACAAAAAACTATTTTCTTTGACATAATTATTAATTTCATGAGCGTAAAGTTATGCATAAAATTTTAATCAAAAACATTCAGGAGCTGGTGCAAATTAGAGAATACAATGTTAAAAACGTAAAGGGCAATGAAATGAACAATATTCCTACGCTTAAGAATGCCTGGTTAGCTATTGAAGATGAAACAATTGTTAGTTATGGAACCATGGATAATTGGCCGGGGATAAGCGATTGGAGTAATTTAGAAGTGATTGATGCCGAAGGGAGAATAGTTTTACCTACTTATTGCGACTCGCATACCCATATTGTTTATGCCGGGAATCGCGAATCAGAATTTGTTGACCGAATTAATGGGTTAAGTTATGAAGAAATTGCCGCTAAGGGTGGTGGAATAAATAATTCGGCTAAAAAATTGCAACATAGTCATGAAGACGATTTGTACCAAGCGGCTATAACACGAATAGACGAAGTTATTCGTCAGGGAACGGGAGCAATTGAAATAAAGAGTGGTTATGGGCTTAGCTTAGAGGCCGAGCTGAAAATGTTGAGGGTAATAAAAAGAATTAAAGAAAACATTCCTATACCGGTAAAAGCCACTTTTTTGGGAGCACATGCCATACCGCTCGAATACAAGAATAACAGAAGAGCTTATATTGATTTAATTATTGATGAAATGCTTCCGGCAATTGCCGAAGAAAAACTGGCTGACTACTGCGATGTATTTTGTGAGAACAACTATTTTACCCCTGACGAAACTATTGAAATATTATTGGCAGGTCAGAATTATGGTTTAATATCAAAAGTACATGCCGAGCAAATGAGCAACTACGGAGGTGTACTGGCCGGAGTAAAGGTAAATGCCATTAGTGTTGATCATTTAGAGTATGTGGCGGAAAAAGAAATAGAAGCATTGAAGCATAGCGATACCATGCCGGTTATTTTGCCCGGAGCCGCTTTCTTTTTGGGTTTACCGTATCCGCCAGCAAAAAAAATGATTGAAGCCGGATTGCCTTTAGCTATTGCCAGCGATTACAACCCGGGCAGCAGCCCCAGCGGAAATATGAATTTAATGAATGCTATTGCCTGCATACAATATGGACTTAGCCCCGAGCAAGTAATTAATGCATCAACTTTGAACACCGCTTATGCTATGGGATTGAGTGATAATTATGGCTCAATTACCCCGGGAAAAAAAGCAAATTTCATTATCACTAAAGAAATATCGTCATTGGCATTTATGCCTTATGCCTTCGGTAGTAATTTAATTGACAAGGTGTTTATTCATGGTAAGGAGTACAAAGGGATATAATGCTTTTGACAGGTACTTCATAAAATTTGTTGTAATGTTTTTTGTAAAAGTATTTGCTTATACGAATGTAAATTATATATTTAACCTCTGATAATTATATATAATTTGTCTTTTGAAATAACCATATTGGGCAGCAGTTCGGCCACTCCTACACTTGACCGTCATCCTTCGTCACAAATAGTAACTATTTACGATAGACATTTTTTAATTGATTGCGGAGAGGGCACACAAGTACAAATGCGCAAATACAAAGTTAAATTTGCCAAAATAAACCACATCTTTATCAGTCATTTGCATGGCGACCATATTCTTGGCTTACCGGGCTTTTTGGCCAGTTTGCACTTAATGAACCGAACTAATGATATACACCTATATTGTCACGAACCATTAAAAGAAATTCTTGAGATTCAGTTTAAATACAGTGAGACTTATTTAAGATATAACATTATCTATCATTTTTTGCGAAACGATGTCAGTGAGCAAATTTATGAAGACGAGAAATTGACCATTGAAACCATTATTCTAAATCACCGGATACCATGTTGTGGATTCGTGTTTAAAGAAAAAACAGCACTACTTTCTATCCGAAAAGACAAGATGGAAGCTTACCAAATATTGCCGCAAGACATACCCCCAATTAAAAGAGGAAATGATTATATTAGTCCAAGTGGCCAAAGAATAGCCAATAAAGAGTTAACCTATCCGCCACGTATTCCTGAGTCGTACGCATACTGCTCGGACACAAAATACGATGAAAGAATATTTCCGCAACTGAAAGGAGTAAAACTTCTTTATCATGAGGCTACTTTTATGCACGACCTCTTAAAAAGGGCTAACGAAACCTATCATACCACTGCGAAACAAGCCGCAATGGTTGCAAAAATTTGTAAAGTTCAAAAGCTCTTAATTGGGCATTTCTCTGCCCGATACAATGATTTAAACCCACTTCTTGAAGAAGCCAGGCAAGAGTTTAAAGAAACTTATTTGGCTATTGAAGGAGAGTCATTTATGCTGGATAAATAGCATTGATGCTGCTTGCTGATATAAAATGACAAGGGGGTGATTTTATCGCTTTTTTTCTTTTGTTACTTTGCGAGTAGAGAGCAGCTTTACACTTTCCTGAACCAGCTCATCTGCCAGCTTTTGTTTGCTCATTAAGGGGAGCTCCTTACTCTTTTTCCCTTTAAAAAATAGCGTAACCTTATTAGTATCGGTACCAAAACCTGCGCCTTTGTCGTTTAACGAATTTAGTACTATTAAATCACAATTTTTACGCTTCAGTTTTTCTTGCGCGTTGCTTTTCTCGTTCCGGGTTTCAAGTGCAAAACCAATAAATATTTGATGTTCTTTTTTGGCTTCACCTAAGTAAGATAAAATATCAGGGTTTTTAACCAAATTAAGAGTTAGCACGTTATCTTTTTTCTTTATTTTTTGTGTAGCTTTATTGGCCGGTCTGTAATCTGCCACAGCAGCCGACATCACTAAAATATCAGTTTTTCCAATATGTTGCTTGCATACATGTAACATATCCTCAGCACTCATAACATCTATTCTGCTAATGTTGTTATGACTAGTATTTTGCTGAACTCCGGGTCCGCAAACTAATACCACTTCGGCTCCACTCTTTGCAAAAGAATGCGCAATAGCAGTGCCCATTTTACCACTGGAGTGGTTGCCTATAAACCGCACAGGGTCAATAGCTTCGTAAGTGGGGCCGGCAGTTACTAATACTTTTTTATTTTGTAAGGCAGTTGATTGATTGGTAAAGTAACTTGCTATAGTGTCAAAAATAATTTCCGGCTCAGCCATTCTTCCTAAGCCTACCAAGCCGCTGGCTAACTCACCGTAGCCTGAAGGAATTAAGATATTTCCCTGTTTCTGAAGTTTCCTGATGTTTTCTTGAATAGTTGGATGAGCATACATATCCAAATCCATTGCAGGCGCAAACATAATGGGGCATTTGGCGCTAAAATATGTGGCCATCAATAAGTTGTCACATATTCCATGAGCCATTTTACCAATAGTGTTGGCTGTGGCCGGAGCTATCACTATTAAATCATTTTGCAGGGCAAGTTCTACATGGTTATTCCAGGTATCATCTGCATTATAAAACTGACTTAAAACGGTATTTTTTGACAGCACTGAAAGTGTAAGCGGACTAACAAATTTAGTAGCATCAGGACTAAGAATAACCTGTACCGAAGCGCCTTCTTTAACAAGCAGGCGCACTAAATTACAGCATTTATAAGCAGCTATCCCGCCACTTATGGCCAAAAGTATTTTTTTACCTTTCATAGCAAATAAAATTTGCTGAACATCCTATCCTGCTTGCGAGCTCGCGATAGGAAAAATAAGAAAAAATTATTCTTCTACAGGCTTACGGAAATATACTTTATCTTCCATAAACTCTTGAATAGCTATTAAAACAGGCTTTGGTTGTTTTTCGTAATGTCTTGATATTTCAATTTGCTCGCGATTCTCAAAAACTTCTTCTAGATTGTCAGAAGTAGAGGCAAACTCACTTAATTTGTTAGAAAGCTCTTCTTTCATTTCGGCAGCAATCTGATTTGAACGCTTGGCAATGATTGATAAAGATTCATACAAGTTTCCGGTTTTTGCATCTATATCACGCAAATCTCTAGTTATTGTTGTAGTTTCAGCGTTTGTTTTTTTGTAACTCATGACTTTGTTTTATGGATTTTTTGTTGCTTTAGTTTTATCTGTTCGGGTTGATGCTTGCAATATACTTTGCGTAGCTGCAAGATATTTTCCTTGGGGAAATTTTGAAATATATTTGTCACACAAATCTTGTGTAGTTTTTCGCCTCTCGGCTATTTTAGATTCAATACTATTGATAGTAAGTAAGTGCGAAGATTTAATTTGCAGAAAACAAGCTTCCTCTCTGTATTTGCTATCGGGAAAATCTTTTTGAAAATTCTCAAATGAAACCATAGCTGCTTTATAATCGGCAGTATGGTAGTATAATTTACTAATCTCAAAGGCTTTATTCTCTAATTTTAAGCGTAACTTGTCAATAATTTGATTACATTCTGCCAATCGGGTACTCTTAGGGTAAAGGTTAATAAAAACCTGCATTTCCTGAATAGCGCTTAAAGTGTTAGATTGGTCGAGACTATATGGAGGTGAGGTTAAGTAATAACAATAAGCACTTAAATAGGTAGCCTCTTCGGCATACTCGCTTTGCGGATAGGTGCGCGCAAAATCTTTAAAATAATAACTGGCCAGTAAATAATCGTCTAAGGCATAATTGGTTTGGGCAAAATAGTAATGAATCTTTTCAGCTCTGGCTGTTCCGCGCATTACGGTTACCAACTCCTCAAGCAATGGCAAAGCCCTTGAAAAATCTTTCTTATCGTAATATTCAATAGCTTTTTTATATTTTAAATCATAATCAGAACTTTTAAGCAAACGCTGGTAACTTCCTTTGCAGGAATACATAGCAATACTTACAAGGATAATAAACAAAAAATATTTCTGATTTTTAAACATAGCCTGCAAAGATATAAAAAATAGCTTTATATAATACTGCTCCTTAAAGGAATATGACTTTATTTTGAATTTCTTTAAGGTAAATGAATGTGCTAATTTTTGTGAAACACCATTTTTTATAAAGTATTTTGTCTGAAATATTATTTAATAAGTTTCTGATTAACAAGTTATTAACTGCTTGAGGGCTTTTCTCTTTAAATAACATCTCTAGAGATAAAATATAAAGTTGAGCCTCAGCATTTTTTACCGTTTTCAAAAACATTGAACCGAAAAGTTAAAAAACAGAAATATAAGTTGAACTCCCAAAAATGAATAATTGCATGCTAATATAAGAGCCGAACGCACAAGTGATAGTTTGGTAAAATGGGGGTTATTGCTACACTCAAGTTCAGTTCTTCGATTAAACTATTAGCCTCGGTGCTGCTTTATGGTGTGTAAAACTGATCTTTGTGCTTAAATTTACGCCACACCGGCAAAGCTGCAAAAACGTTTTAGAACTTACAGATAATTCCTCAATTTTACATATTTTACAAATCAATAGAAATAATATCAACTGCTAAATGTATCTTTACGGCTTGTAATTTTTATAAATGAAAATGTTTAATCGAATTTCGCTGGTTTTGCTTTTAACTATTTGGGGGTCTTTGCTCAAGGCCCAACCCAAAGGTGCTATTATAGACCAAGTGGTTGCTGTTGTTGGCAATAATTTAATATTGCAATCAGACATTGATAATGAGTTACAACAACTTAAATCTCAAAACGACTCCCTAAATATTGATGAATGTGTTGTTTTGGAAGAGTTGCTTTTTCAAAAGCTATTAGTGCATCAGGCCGAATTAGATAGTGTAACAGTAAGCGAAAGTCAAATAGAGGCCGAGCTTGACCAACGGATGAGATATTACATAGCCCAGGCCGGCTCTGAAAAAAAGCTGGAAGAGTTTATGGGAAAGAGTATTTACGAGTTAAAGAACGATTACCGAGATGACTTACGTAAAGTTTTACTGGCCAAGACCATGCAAAGTAAAATAACACAAGATGTAAAAGTTACTCCGGCTGATGTACGCAGCTTTTTTAACTCTTTACCTAAGGACAGTATTCCTATGGTAAATAGTGAGGTTGAAATTTGTCAGATAGTAAAATATGTGCCTGCAAGTGAAGAAGCGAAAGAAATGGTGAAAGAAAAACTTCAAAAGTTGCGTGACAGGATTGTTAATGGTGAAGATTTTGCTGCACTTGCCGTATTATACTCTGAAGACGGCTCTGCACCTTACGGTGGCGAGTTGGGGTTCAAATCAAGAAATGAGCTTGTGCCCGAGTTTTCCGGTGCAGGGTTTTCACTACAAGGTAAAGAGGTTTCTCCGGTAATTGAAACACAATACGGTTATCATATTATACAAATGATTGAAAGAAGAGGCGAACAAGCTAATATGCGCCATATTCTATTGATTCCGAAAACATCGCCAAGTGATTTAGCAAAGGCATTTCAGTACTTAGATTCGGTAAAAACAGTGATTGAAAAAAATAAAATGGATATTAAAGAAGCTGCGTTAAAATATTCGGAAGATACAGAAACCAAGTATAATGGCGGAACCATAATAAATCAGAACACCGGTACTACCCGTTTTGAGGCCGATGAAATGGATGCTACTTTATTTTTTACGATTGATAAGCTTAAAGTAGGTGAACTATCATCGCCTGTTAAATTTGCTACCCGCGATGGAAAACAAGCCTATCGGTTATTATATTTGAAAGAGCGTACAGAGCCTCACAGAGCTAATTTAAGAGATGATTATCAGAAATTACAAAATGTGGCATTAGTAAAAAAACAACAAAAAGTAATGGAGAAATGGGTTGAAAAAAGAAAGGCTTTAACCTATGTGAAAATTGATGAGGAGTTTAGAGATTGTAAACTAAAATATAACTGGTTTGATAAACCTAATAAATAATTAATGACTTTAACTAATAAATTAAATTGAATATGAAATCTGATGTTGAAGCTGTAAATGAATTTGTAAAGAAGTATAAAGAGTTAAATCATGAAATTGCAAAAGTAATTGTAGGGCAACATGATATTATTAAAGATGTTTTAATATCTATTTTCAGTCGCGGGCATTGCTTGTTGATTGGTGTGCCGGGTCTTGCTAAAACATTGTTGGTAAATACAATTTCTGACGCTTTGGGACTAGCCTTTAATCGTATTCAGTTTACTCCGGATTTAATGCCTTCGGACATTATTGGGTCAGAGATTTTAGATGATACACGTAATTTCAGATTTGTAAAGGGCCCTTTGTTTGCCAATATTATTTTGGCCGATGAGATAAACCGTACCCCACCAAAAACCCAATCGGCTTTACTCGAAGCCATGCAAGAAAAATCAGTTACGGTTGCCGGAAAAAAATATAATATGGGTAATCCTTTCTTTGTGTTGGCAACCCAAAACCCAATTGAGCAGGAAGGAACTTATCCTTTGCCCGAAGCACAGTTAGACCGTTTTATGTTTTCGGTATGGCTTAATTACCCAAGCTTACAGGAAGAACTCTCTATTGTAAAAAACACTACACAAGATATAAAACCACAACTTAATAAAGTACTGAATGCCGAAGAAATAATTTTTTATCAGGACTTGGTAAGAAAAATTCCTGTTCCGGATAATGTTATGGAATATGCTGTTAAGTTGGTTGCAAAAACCCGCCCGGGAAATGAGTTGGCTCCTGCTATCATTAATGATTACTTATCGTGGGGGGCAGGGCCGCGCGCTTCACAAAATCTGGTTATTGGGGCTAAGTGCCATGCCATGATTCAGGGTAAGTATTCACCGGATATTGATGATGTAAAAGCGGTAGCCATTCCTGTATTAAGACATCGTATAGTACGCAACTATAAAGCAGAAGCAGAAGGGTATAGCGTAGAAAAAATCATTGAAAATTTATTCTGATAAGAATTGTCAAATCATTGATTAGAAAATAAGCTTCAAGTTATTGTATGTTGCAGCAATAACTTATTTATGTTTGTATTATTTATTACTTATTTAGGGTTATAATTTATTAACAAACCATTTATTTTTTTTCTCGTAACCTGTAAATATAAACCAAGTGTACCCCTGAATGATTTTTTCTCTACATTATTTATAGCACATACTTTCAGTATTTATCAATGCTGAATTTGGGCTAAGAACAATTATTAATCGCTTTAAACAAGTATTACCTGTTTAAACAAAAAAATGTGGAGTTATGAAAAAATCGGTTTTGCCTTGCACAAGAGAAATGTATTATTTTATTGCCAAAATTAGTTGGTTAACTTGTCAAAAACACATTGAAAGGTTCAATAAATATAGTTCCAGATACACCAGTGATTATGTGCAGTTTTGCGAAGAAGAGATTGATAAGGCATTACAAGAAAAATCGCTAAATGGTATTGATAAACGACTTACTGATATGTCGGTTAAACACAAATTAAACATTTTGTATAACGATGCCCATATAGTGTTTAAGGAGCAAAAAAATATCTTGGTTCAGTATAACTATAAGAACCTGTTTAATATTGCCAAAGCTTTAATGAAATTAGGCTAAAACTGTTTTAAGAATTGAGTTAAAAACATACATACCGTCAGTGTTGCCTAAATTAATATCGGCAGCCCTCTCCGGATGAGGCATCATACCAAAAACATTTTTTCGGGCATTGCAAACCCCGGCAATATTTTCAACAGAACCATTTGGATTTGCAAGAGGTGTTATCTTACCTTCTGCATCACAGTATCTGAATAAAATTTGTCCGTTAGCTTTTAAATCTTTCAAAGTATTTTCATCTGCAAAATATCTGCCTTCACCATGTGCAATGGGAATTTCTAGAGGTTGCTGCACCGGACAAGCATTGGTTACTGTAGTGTTATAGTTTTCGGGAATAACATAAACATTTTTACAATTAAACTTTTGGTTATCGTTATGAAGCAAAACTCCCGGGACAAGGCCGGCCTCGCATAATATTTGAAACCCGTTGCAAATACCCATTACATTTCCTCCATTTTCGGCAAACGAAATAACCTTTTCCATAATGGGCGAAAAGCGTGCTATAGCTCCGGAGCGCAAATAGTCGCCAAAGGAAAAACCTCCCGGTAAAACAATAAAATCACATCCTTGCAAGTCAGTGTCTTTATGCCAAAGACTAACCACTTTTTTATGTAAAATTTTCTCCAGCACATAAATCATATCGGCATCGCAATTTGAGCCCGGAAAAACAACTACACCAAATTTCATAACGATTAAGTTTTTAAGTTTATACTGTTGTTATTTGCTCTTGAACATCATAGTGAGCAATTATTTCATTTAAGGTATTATAAATTTCATTGATATTGTTAGAAGTTACCAATTTCATTCTAAAGGGTTTAAACTCAGGAAACCCTTTAAAATAATTAGCATAATGTCTTCTCATTTCTAAAATTCCCAATACTTCATTTTTCCATTTTAATGAAAAGTCAAGATGTTTTTTGCATACAGCCACTCTTTCGGCAACAGAAGGAGGTGGGGGCATAGCACCTGTTTTTAAATAATGTTTTATTTCATTAAAAATCCAGGGATATCCTATGGAGGCGCGACCAATCATTATTCCGTCCACTCCAAATTCATTTTTCATTTGTAAGGCTTTTTGTGGTGAGTCCACATCGCCATTCCCGAATATAGGAATATGAATACGCGGGTTTTGCTTTACTTCCCTTATCAAAGTCCAATCGGCCTGCCCCTTATACATTTGCACTCTGGTGCGTCCGTGAATTGATAATGCTTTAATACCTATATCCTGTAGGCGCTCCGCCACTTCGGTTATGTTTTTGGTAGAGTCGTCCCACCCTAAACGAGTTTTTACGGTAACCGGTAAATTTACGGCCTTCACAATTTCGGCAGTAATGGCAACCATTTTAGGAATATCGCGCAATAGGGCGGCACCCGCACCGCGACAGGCAACATTTTTTACAGGGCAACCGTAGTTTATATCAATTAAATCGGGTTCGGCAGCAGCCGAAACAATGGCCGACTCACGCATACTATCTATATCACTACCAAAAATTTGTATTCCAATAGGGCGTTCATAGTCAAAAATATCCAATTTCTTTACACTTTTGGCGGCATTACGTATTAAGCCTTCAGAAGAAATAAACTCCGTGTACATTAAATCTGCTCCGTTTTGCTTACAAACAGCCCTAAAGGGAGGGTCGCTAACATCTTCCATAGGAGCAAGCAATAGTGGGAAATTGCCCAATTCAATATTTCCTATTTTTATCAAACTAATTATTCTACTTTTGTGGTGCAAAAATAAGGAATTGCTTCCACTTATTAAATTTTAAAATTGCATCAATAATATGACTAACAAAATATTATTTAATAATTACAGTACCTCCATAAAAATACTTTTCTTGGCCGGTATAGCTTTGGTAAGTTTAGGTGTTTTTTCCTTGCTTTCTATTGTTATGGTAACAACCATTTATGATATTCCTTTGTTATCTAATCCGGGAGTTTTAAAAGATACTTCAAACGTACATGTTTTAGGAGCCTTAAAATTAATGCAGGTAATGCAGGCAGTAGGCTTATTCATTGTTCCGGTACTTATATTTGCGCGATTGTGCAGCACTAATATTTGGAATTATTTAATGTTGCACAAAAAACCATTTATGTATAGTGTGTTTTGTACCGTATTGCTGATGATGAGTGTACAACCATTTATAAATTGGATGGCCGAACTTAACAGCATGATGCCCGTACCCCAATGGATGCGCGACTCTGAACAACAGGCTGCTGAAGTTACCAAAACCTTTTTAAAAATGTCGGGAACTGGAGATTTATTGATAAACTTATTTATGATTGCTCTAATTCCGGCTATAGGCGAAGAATTGTTGTTTAGAGGTGCTTTACAGCCCTTATTACAAAAACTAAGTCACAATAAGCATATAGGAATATGGCTGGCTGCAATATTGTTTAGCGCTTTGCACATGCAGTTTCTAGGATTTTTTCCGCGCATGTTTATGGGAGCCGCATTTGGATATTTATTAGTATGGAGCGGAAGTTTATGGTTGCCTATAGTGGCTCATTTTATGAATAATGGAGGAGCTGTTGTTCTTTCTTATTTGGTTCAAAAGAAAGGACTTTCGGAAGAGTCAGAAACATTTGGCACAGGGCAAGGTGATATTATTTTTGTGATTATAAGTGCCCTCATAGCGAGTGTTATGATGTTTGCCATTTACAGATTTGAAAAGCAAAAAACATTAGCTCAATAGCTTAAGCCGGTATTTATTCAAACAAAGTTCCACGATTAAAGTTGCTTAATTTTCCCAGATGCTTGTAGGCCATTTCGGTAGCTTCTCGTCCGCGGGGTGTTCTGTTTAAATAGCCTTCCTGAATAAGAAAAGGTTCATATACCTCTTCAATGGTTTCGGCCTCTTCGCCAACGGCTGTAGATATAGTGGATAAACCCACAGGGCCTCCTTTAAATTTATCAATAATAGTACTCAAAATTTTTATGTCCATCTCGTCTAACCCGTTTTTGTCAACATTTAAGGCGCTCAATGCGTATTTTGCTATTTCCACATCAATAGTTCCGTTGCCTTTAATTTGGGCAAAATCACGTGTTCTTCTTAATAAAGCATTGGCAATTCGCGGAGTTCCTCTACTTCTGCGTGCTATTTCATAGGCTGCTACTTCGTCAATAGCTACTTTTAAAATACCTGCCGAGCGAATAACTATTTGGGTAAGTGTTTTTGCATCATAATATTTTAATCGGGAGTTAATACCAAACCTTGCTCTTAAGGGCGAAGTAAGCAAACCCGAGCGGGTAGTAGCCCCAACTAAAGTAAAAGGATTAAGATTTATTTGTACGGAGCGGGCATTAGGGCCGGTATCAATCATAATATCAATACGGTAATCTTCCATAGCACTGTATAAATACTCCTCAACCACCGGACTTAAGCGATGAATTTCATCAATAAATAAAATATCATTTGCCTCTAAATTGGTTAATAGTCCGGCCAAATCACCGGGTTTATCGAGTACCGGACCCGAGGTGGTTTTTATATTTACGCCCATATCAAAAGCAATAATATTGGCTAAGGTTGTTTTGCCTAATCCCGGAGGGCCATGTAACAAAACATGATCAAGTGCTTCGTTTCTTTGCTTGGCGGCTTCCACAAAAACTCTTAAATTATCTATTACATTCTCTTGCCCCATAAAATCTTCAAACTCTACCGGGCGTAATACTTTTTCTATTTCTCTTTCGGTATTATTTAAGTTATCGGCCGAAGGATTTAAATTTGAGTTCATACACCAATTATATTAACTATACAAAAATACCAAATCAAGCAATAAAAACTAATGCTTGTTTTATAATATTATTTATATCTATATCGTTCATACATTTAAAATGACCTTTAGGACATTTATTTAAACCAATTTTTGAGCAAGGCCTGCACGATAGATTTTTTACCTCGGCTATAAAACTGTTTTCGGGGTTTGAAGGCATATAGGGATACATCCCAAATTCGGGAACCGTATTGCCCCATATTGAAATTATTTTTTTGCGAAAAGCTGCCCCTATATGCATCATTCCGGTATCGTGGGTAATAACCAATTTTGATTGTTGAATAATGGAAGCCGATTGAAACACATTATACTCTCCGCAAGCATTATAAACAGTTTCTTTTACCTTAGCCATAATTAGTTGGGCATTAGGTTTGTCTTCTTTACCGCCAATTAATATTACAGGTAAAGGAAGTTTATTGCATAACTCAATAATTTTTTGGTTAGGCATTCTTTTGGTGTAATGTTGAGCTCCAATTACCATACTTATATATCCGTTATGCAGGAAAGTTGGTAATTGATGAATATTTATAATATCTTTATCAGGAATAAAGAAGTCTAGTCCGCGCTTGTCATTTTTTATATTAAAATTCTTTAGGGCTTCAAAATAGCGGTCAACAATATGCACAGAAGGGAGCTTGTTTATTTTAAAATTTACCAATAACCATTTTTCTAAATTAAGCTTTGGAAAGGAGCTTGATTTTACGCCCAAAGCTATGATTACCTGGTTGCTTCTGATGTTTTTATGTAAATCAATAATATAATCGTATTGCTCAGCCCTTAAATCTTTTACTACTTCAAAAATATTTTTTTCAAAACTATAAACCTTGGTAATATATGGATTTGCCAAGAGTATGGAGGCAAACGATTGCTTAGTCAGATAATGAATTTCTGACCGGGGCATTTGTTGCTTTAAATTTCGTATAACAGGTGTGGTTAAAACTATGTCACCTATTGAACTAAAACGTAATATTAATATTTTAGGCATTTTGCGGCCTATTTAATTTCCTGACATAATTCAATTAAAACCCCTTGTGTTGTTTTAGGATGAACAAAACAAATAAGTTTGTTGTCGGCACCTCTTTTGGGCGAGCTGTTAAGCAACTGAAAACCTTCTTTTGCCAAGCGACTCATTTCTTCATAAATATTATCAACTTCAAAAGCTATATGATGTATGCCTTCGCCCTTTTTTTCAATAAACTTGGCAATGGCACTGTTGGGGTTAGTAGCCGCTAATAGTTCAATTTTGTTTGGGCCTGTTTGAAAAAATGAGGTAATTACATTTTCACTTTCCACCTCTTCGGCTTTATAGGGTTCAATGCCTAAAAGTTTGGAATAAATCTGATTGGCTTGGTTTATATCTTTTACGGCAATGCCTATATGTTCTACCTTTTTCATATAATTTATTTTTTTTATGTATTGATATATAAAAGAAAGGCGCTGTTTTTGCAGCGCCTTGTATAATAAATTTCTAAAAACTATTTTTTGGTAAACTTATCGCCCGATTTGTTGTCAAAATTCATTTGATAGGTACCTTTTTTCAAATCGCTTACATCAATTTCTGTTCCGTTGCCTCTTTTGGCAATATTTCCAAACATATCGTAAACTTCCCATTTGGTATCGGCCGAGAAAGTAATATTTTGATCTTTTCCTTGTGTAAAGGTTACTACCGGACTCATAGAGCGATATTTGTAAGGTGCAGAAACTTTTGAACCGGTAACATCAACTTGTTTTACTCTAATTCGGTTTTCACCACTAAAAGGTTCGTACTTAACGTTGTATGTGTTAGGCCCTGCAGTACCTCTACCCTCCACTTTGCCTACTGTAACCCACTTGTTCCAACGATACTGTTCCACAACAAAGTCAAGCTTTCCGGTTTCATTTTTTGTACTCCAAAGAAACAAACCATCTTTTGTTACTTTCATGGAACCGGCAACAATTTCAAAGGTAGCTCTTGGCTTTAAGTCTTCGGGGTTTACAATTTTTGGGGTGCAGCCGTCACGGTGCTTAATTTTTATTGTAACTTTCTGACCTACAACTAATTGTAGTGAAATTAAATCTATTTCGAATGAACTTTGTTGAATTTCATCGGTGGTCAGTTTCCCGTTTACAAAAACTTCGGTTACACAAAAGCCTACATTGTTTGACGAAGCATAAGGATTGGTTACAAAAATGTTTTTCCCCATAAAGTTTCCTTCTACTACTATTTCTCCGGCTTTTATGAAAGTACTATTAAAAAGTAATACTAATAAGACTATGGCAATTTTCTTCATCTTTAAGAAGTAATGTTTATACTAAAAATTGTAATAAAACTACAAATATAATTTGCAATATTAAAATGATTAATCAGGAAAACAAAAAAATGTATAAAATATTATTTATGAGTCATGTTTTTATATGGCTAGAAACATCATTTGCCTTAAAAAATCGTAAAAATTCAAAAATATTAGGTTAAGCATTATATTTATGGTCTTATGTTTAAGAAAAATTTATACATTTGAACTTTTAAATCATATTGATTAAATATAAAAAAATGAAAAAATTTTTTATCTTACTGCAAATTTTTATTTTTACCGGAATTAAGCTGTCAATGGCGCAAAGCCCTATTAATGCCGGTGCCGACACCTCTATTTGTCTTCCGGGCAGTGTTAATTTACAGGCCACATTAGGTAGTTTAAGTCCAACCATATTATCTTCATTTCCTCTATCAGCTTTGGCAGACGATAAGTTTTACCCTGCAGCTATTAATATTGGCTTTAGCTTTACCTATTTTGGAAATACCTATACCCAATGTGCGGTTTCAACAAATAATTATATTAGTTTTAATACTAACAATGCAGGAATTTTTTCACCTTGGTCAATAGGTCAGCCGGTTCCCGGAGGGCCTACCACTGTTTTTAATGCTATTTTAGGGCCTTGGCAAGATATTCAGCCATCGGTTGGCGGAACTATTAGATGCGCCACCGTAGGTACTGCTCCAAACCGTATTTTTGCAGTAGAGTACTGTTCAGTTCCAATGTTTAGTTGCAACAGTATGCAATTTTCTTCGCAAATACAGTTGCACGAAAATGGGAATATAGAAACCCATATTATTAGCAAGCCTATTTGTTCTACCTGGAATGGAGGTCAGGCTATACATGCCATACAAGATGCCTCGGGAACCGTTGCCTTTGTTTACAACGGACGTAATGCGGGAGTACAATGGTCGGCCAATAATGAAGGAACAAGATTTGAGCCGGATCCTAATGACCCGAATAATTATTTTGTATATAGCATTCCTTTCCAACCGATAGCTATGGGGGTAAACGGAACGGTTACTTGGTCGCAAGTTGGCGGTTCTACTGTAGGAACAGGCTTATCAGTGAATGTTTCACCCACTGCCCCAACGGCTTATGTTGCTTCAATCAGCGACTTATGCAGTGGTTTTACTTTTACCGATACTGTTCAGGTTAATGCGGCACCTACCCCTGATTTATCTTATACTTATCCTTCGGCTACCTTTTGTGCAGGAAGCACTAATGTAACGCCTACTTTAGGTACGGGTTCTGTGGGTGATTTTACCTCAACACCTGCCGGCCTTGTAATAAACCCGACCACCGGAGAAATTGACCTGGCTGCCAGTACTCCTGGCACTTATACCATTAAAAGATATGGTTCAAACCCGGGAGGTTGTGTTGATACCTTGTCAATACAGATAAACATAACGAATGCCCCAAATCCTAACTACACGTACTCTAATAATGTTTACTGTGCAGGAGGCACTAACCCAACCCCAATATTTGACAGCAATGCCAGTGCAGGGTTGTTTACCTCAGTTCCTTCAGGATTAGTGTTTGTAAACGCCAATTCCGGTGTGGTAGATGTTGCTAATTCAGCACCCGGAACTTATACCGTTACCAATACTATTACCGGTTTTGGTTGTCCAACTACTACCGACACCTCAACCGTTGTTATTGCCGAGCAAGTGGTTAATGCGGGGCCTCCAATTTCGGCCTGTACCGGTGCCGGTATTCTTCTTGAAGGAATAGCTACCGGACCTAATAGTGGTAATGTTAGTTGGTCGGGCGGAAGTGGTGTATTTACCAGTCCTAATAATGATACAACTTATTATAACCCTGCCTTAAACGATGCAGGTTTACCTTATGTAAATCTTGTATTAACCATGACCGGAACGCCTACCTGCCCTACTGTGTTCTCTATAGTGCCGGTTACTATTGAGATGGGGGCTACTGCCGAAGCAGGAAATGATGTTACCTATTGTGGAACCAACTCATCGCCAATTATCCTTAACGGTACAGTTGGAGGTCTTGCCTCTTCAGGAAACTGGAGTACCAACGGAACAGGTACTTTTGGGAACTCAAGCTCGTTAAGCACAGTTTATACACCAAGCAGCGATGATCTTAACAATGGAGGCGTAATACTTTATTTAATTTCAAATAATCCGGGTGGTTCATGTCCGGCAGCAATAGATTCGGTTGTGGTTACTTATGCTGAACAGCCCACCGTTTCCATCCAAATGCAAAGTGTAGTTTGTGCAGGTTCCACTATCAGCTTAAGCGCTGTATCTACCGGAACTGTTAATTCTTATCTATGGTCATCCGTAGTAGGAACCGGAACATTTAGCAGTACTACAGGCGCATCTGTACAATATACGCCAAGTGCAGCCGACATAGCTAACGGAAATATTACCTTTTCTTTAGAAGGTGTAGCTCCTGCTCCATGTACCAATGCTACAGCCACAGGTACAATTCAAATTATTCCTGCACCTACTGCACAATTTAGTGGTGGCGGGGTGGTGCAAACCGGCACCGGAACAATATGCCCGAACGGTACTTCTGTTCCTGTAACTATAAATTTAAGTGGCGGAGGTCCGTTTAATATTACTTATGCCGTAGGAGGCGACACTTTAACAGTTAATAATATTACAAGCTCTCCATTTGTATATCAGGATAGTATTCCGGGCGCATTTACCTTAGTTTCGGTAACCGATACCGGGGCTTGTCCCGGCATTATTACCGGTACAGCCACTGTTGATACCGTTAACCTTAGATATTTGGCCTTGGCACGTGCCGAGGTGTGTGGAGAGCATGATGGAGTTGCAAAAGTTATTAATCCGGTGGGAGGTAACCAACCTTATACTTATTTGTGGAACAATGCTGCCACCACCGACTCTATAACAGGGTTAACAACAGGAACCTATACTGTTACCATTACTGATGCTAATAATTGCTATTCAACACAAGATGTATTTGTACCGCAGGTATTAGGCGTGGTGGCTTCAATGACAGCCGACCCTATGTCAGGATCATATCCGTTAACCGTTAATTTTACCAATAATAGTACCGGAGCAACTACCTATATGTGGAATTTTGGGGATAATGATTCAAGTGATGTAACTTCCCCTTCGCACGTTTTTACTGCTCAAGGAAGCTATCAGGTTATTTTAACTGCCTATAACACATCTGAATGTTTTATATCAGACACTTTAACCATTATTGTTGATGGCGAGGTGCCTAATATATTTACTCCTAACCGTGATGGTAAAAATGATAAATTTATGATTAATAAATTAAGTGCAAAAAATTTTACTGCTCAAATATACAATCGTTGGGGAAGAAAAGTATTTGAATGGACTGATCCAAAAGAAGGATGGGATGGAGCTAATTCCGAGGCCGGTGTTTACTACTATATTGTAAACTATACTACCCTTACCGGAGTAAGTGAGGAAATGCACGGTACGATAACCTTAATGAAATAATTATTGATTTTTTATTAAACCGAAGCCTTAATTATTAAGGCTTCGGTTTTTTTTATCCCTATGAATACAGAAGAAAACCCTTGGACAATAATAGATTCAAAAGAAGTATATGAATCGCCTTGGATACTTGTAAAAAAGTTTGATGTTTTAAATCCTGTGGGTAAACCTGCTATATACAGCACCGTAAGTTTTAAAAATAAGGCCATAGGAGTTATTCCTTTAGATAAACATTATAACACATGGATAGTTGGTCAATATCGTTTCCCTATACAAGAGTATAGTTGGGAAATTCCTGAAGGGGGAGGCGACCCTAAGGTGTCATACAGGGAATCGGCCGAGCGTGAATTGCTTGAAGAAACAGGTATTACAGCTAAAAAATATACCGAGATTATGAGAATGCACACCAGCAACTCAGCCAGTGATGAAGAGGCCATAGTGTTTGTTGCACAAGAATTAAGCTTTGAGGCAGCCAGTCCCGAAGAAACAGAAGTATTAAATATTAGAAAATTACCATTTGAAGAACTTTATAAAATGGTGCACCAAGGAAAAGTGTCAGACGCAATAACCATTGCTGCTGTTTATAAAACCAAAGTATTAATAGAGGAGGGTTTAATTTAATTTCGTTTCTATATTCATTTAAAAAGCGTTTTTAACAAAAGAAATATTCCTTTTATTGATATGCAATTAGTATTATAAGTGTTACCTTTGCAGGAATAATATTAAAGAATTAGAATATGCAAAATGCAATTCCTATTGGTGCCCCTGAAACATTAGAAACAGCACAAAAATTAGGATTACTTCCCGAAGAATTTGAGCGTATAAAAGAAATATTGGGTCGTGTGCCCAACTTTACCGAGTTAAGTATTTTTTCGGTAATGTGGAGCGAGCATTGCTCCTACAAAAATTCAATTGTGTGGCTAAAAACCTTACCTAAAGACGGGCCACACATGCTTGCCAAAGCCGGTGAAGAAAATGCCGGGTTGGTTGATATTGGCGATGGTTTAGGTTGTGCCTTTAAAATTGAATCGCACAATCATCCCAGTGCATTAGAACCTTATCAGGGTGCGGCAACCGGAGTAGGAGGTATTAATCGTGATATTTTTACTATGGGAGCACGCCCCATTGCCCAGCTTAACTCGCTACGCTTTGGTAATATTAATAGTAAGCGCACCCAATGGCTTATGCGCGGTGTGGTTAAAGGCATAGGCGATTATGGCAATGCTTTTGGGATTCCAACGGTTGGCGGAGAAGTGTTTTTTGATGATTGTTATGAGGTAAACCCCTTGGTAAATGCCATGAGTGTGGGAATTGTAAACAAGAACGAAACAATATCAGCGATATCATACGGGGTAGGCAATCCTGTATATATAGTAGGTTCTGCCACCGGTAAAGACGGTATTCATGGAGCTACCTTTGCATCGGCAGATATTACAGAAGACTCAGCTAAAGATTTGCCTGCGGTACAAGTGGGCGACCCTTTTCAGGAAAAACTTTTATTGGAGGCTACTTTAGAAGTTATAAAAACAGGAGCTGTTGTAGGAATGCAAGATATGGGAGCAGCAGGAATTATTTGCTCTACCAGCGAAATGAGTGCTAAAGGCAAGCATGGCATGGTAATATATTTAGATAAAGTACCCACACGTCAGGAGGGCATGCTACCCTTTGAAATATTGCTTTCCGAGAGCCAGGAAAGAATGCTTATAGTAGTAAAGAAAGGTGAGGAAAAGAAAGTAGAAGAAGTGTTTGAAAAATGGGATTTGAATTGCGAAATAATAGGAGAAGTAACGAACACTAAGAAGTTGGAGTTTTTTATGCATGGTAAATTAGTAGCACATGTGCCTGCCGATGACTTAGTATTAGGCGGAGGAGCACCTGTTTATCACCGAGAGTATAAAGAACCTGCAAGTTTTGCAGAGTTAAAAAAGTTTAGCATTGATTCGGTAAAGCAGCCCGAAGATTACAAGGATGTTATACAGCATTTAGTAACACACCCCAACATAGCTTCAAAAAAATGGGTGTACGAGCAATACGATAGTATGGTTGGAACTGTAAATATGAGCACCAATAAGAAATCATCGGCCGCTGTAGTAAATCTTAAGAATAGCGATAAAGCATTGGTGCTTACGGTTGATTGTAATAGTCGTTACGTAAATGCCGACCCTGAAGTAGGATGTGCCATTGCTGTTTCAGAAGCTGCACGCAACATTGTTTGTTCGGGAGCCAAAGGAGTGGCTATTACCAATTGCTTAAACTTTGGAAATCCTTATAACCCTGAAGTTTACTGGCAATTTGTTTCAGCTATAAAAGGGATGAGCAAGGCATGCTTAAAATTTGAAACACCCGTAACGGGAGGAAATGTTAGCTTCTACAACCAAAGCACCATTAATAATGTTACCGAGCCTGTTTTCCCTACACCAACAATTGGGATGCTAGGAATTATGGAATCTAAAAAACTTTTTACCGGTATAGGTTTTCATAAAGTGGGCGACTTAATTTATTTAATAGGCGAATCAAAAAATGATATTAATTCATCACAATATTTGTATTCTTATGTTGGGGTAAAAAATTCACCTGCGCCTTATTTTGATTTAGATACCGAGTATGAAGTACAAAACACCATAAAAACACTTATTGAAAAAGAACTGATACTTTCGGCCAATGATTGTTCAGATGGCGGCTTGTTTATTGCTGTGCTTGAAAGCGCCATAGCATCTGACCTAAGCTTTCATATCCATACGGATAAAAATATAAGAAAAGATGCTTTCTTGTTTGGCGAAGCACAAAGCAGAGTAATTGTAAGTATTGATGCTTCACAAAAACAGTCGTTTGAGCAAGCATTAAAACAAACAAAAACCGCATTTTTTGAATTAGGGAAAGTGGCTAAGAGAGAGGTAATTATTGACGGTGAATCTTATGGACAATGTCATGAATTAAAACATCTGTACAATCATTCCATCGCTAATTTGGTAGAAGAATAATAAAAATAAAATGTTTTGACGAAAGTTGCTTTTCATACTTTAGGCTGCAAATTAAATTTTGCCGAAACCAGTACCATTGCCCGACAGTTTGTGGAACATGGATATCACCGGGTAGAGTTTGACAGCCCCTCAGATATTTATGTTATTAATACCTGCTCGGTTACAGAAAGTGCCGATAAGGAGTGTAAGAAAATAGTGCAACAGGCCCTAAAGCAATCGCCCAATGCCTTTGTATGCATTATAGGGTGTTATGCCCAACTAAAGCCCGAAGAGATTGCTAAAATATATGGTGTAGATTTGGTGTTGGGTGCCACCGAAAAATTCCGAATTATTGAATATATCAACGACCTCAATAAAAAAGAATTTACCGAGATACACAGTTGCGAAATTGAAGATGCCAATATATTTACTTCGGCTTATAGCTTTGGTGACAGAACCAGAGCTTTTTTAAAAGTACAAGATGGTTGCGATTATAGTTGTACTTATTGTACTATTCCTTTAGCGCGAGGGGTAAGCCGCAGCGATAGTATTGAAAATATTATTAAAAATGCACGTGAAATTTCCCAAAAGGGAATAAAAGAAATAGTGCTTACCGGAGTGAATATTGGAGATTATGGAAAAGGCGAACACGGAAATAAAAAGCATGAGCATACTTTTATGGAGCTTATACAGGAATTAGATGAGGTGGAAGGAATAGAACGTTATCGTATATCTAGTATTGAGCCAAACTTGTTGAAGAATGAAATTATTAGTTTTGTAGCACAATCCAAAAAATTTGTACCCCATTTTCATATTCCTCTGCAAAGCGGTAGCAACAAAATTTTAAAACTAATGAAAAGGCGTTATATGAGAGAACTGTATGCCGACAGGGTACAGCAAATAAAATCATTAATGCCCGAATGTTGTATAGGAGTTGATGTTATTACCGGTTTTCCGGGCGAAACGGAAGAGGATTTCTTAGAGACCTACAATTTTATTAATGGGCTTGATGTTTCGTACTTGCATGTATTTACCTACTCCGAAAGAGCTCATACAGAAGCCGCTGAAATGGGTAGAAATGTTGAAATGGCCGAGAGGAAAAGAAGAACAAAAATGCTTAGAATATTATCCTCTAAGAAAAAGGCTGTTTTTTACCATCAATTTAAAGATACTGAACAAGAAATACTTTTTGAGCACGAAGAAAAAAATAATAAAATTTATGGGTATAGCCGTAATTATTTGAGAGTAGGAGTTCCGTATGATAAAACCTTAATTAATAAGAAATGTAGGGTAAAAATTGGTAAAATAGATATGGAAGGAAACTTGGCAGGCATTTTATTACCTCATTACGAGAGTCAAACTATTTAATCCATAAACCATATTGGTTGGATTCTTTTACTGCTAACATTTTATGCTCGATATTTAACGCAAAAAATCTTGTCAATAAAAAGTCATTATATACAGATAATTATTTGATGAAGAGCATTAATTTTATATATTTGAAAATTAAATAATACACACTTCATGGATTCAAACGAGCAATATTCTGTTTCTCCACGTTCAGGAAGATTAAGAAAGAAAGTAAGAATTAGGAAGAAAAAAAAAAGGAATAGTTTTTCAAAAAGTAAATTAAAGAAATTCTTAAGTAATCCTATATTAATATTATTAATAATAGCGTTACTTACATTAATTACTTATTTCTTTATGCCTAAATACACCGTTTATCGTCAAAAATATAAGCAGGCACAAGATAATAATACACAAAAGTCCAATAAACGTATTCAAGAAACAGATGTTTATAATTAATTTGACAATTGGCATATATTATAAAGCTTGACTGATTAATTTGGGTTAAAACTTCTGTGAGTTAATATACATTACTGTATATTTGGGGTTTTATTCTTTTATTATGTATCCTACCATTTCTGATTTTATTGCCGATATTTTTGGGGTTTACCTGCCCCTTCCCATACAAACCTTTGGATTCTTTGTAGCTATTGGATTTTTGGTAGCAGCAGCATTGTTAAGTGCTGAATTAAAACGTAAAGAAACAGAAGGAATACTTACCGTTAACTATAAAAACATTGTTATAGGTAAACCGGCCGGTTTGTCTGAATTGGTACTTTCATTCGTTACCGGATTTATTATAGGATATAAACTTGTATTTGCCGTAACAGATTATTCTTTTTTTGCTGAAAATCCTCAAGCAGTCATACTATCAGGCGAGGGGAGTTTTCCGGGAGGGTTGATTTTTGGCGCAGTTATGGCTTATATGAGGTACAAAGAGAAAGAAAAGCAGAAAAAGCCTAGCCCAATTATTGAGAAAATAGCGGTACACCCTTATGAAAATGTGGGCAATATTGTAATCATAAGTGCCGTGGCAGGTTTGTTAGGGGCCAAAATTTTTCATAACTTGGAAAATATAAACGAATTTATGGCCGATCCGGTTGATGCCTTATTATCGTTTAGCGGGCTTACCATGTATGGTGGTTTAATATGTACATCCATAGTTTTATACTATTATTCCAAAAAAATAAATATTCCTTTTATTCATTTGGCCGATAGCGCTGCAGCGCCTTTAATGGTATCGTACGGAATAGGGCGAATAGGTTGCCACATGAGCGGTGATGGTGACTGGGGAATTGTAAATACGCTGAATAAGCCTGATTTATTAAGTTTTTTACCAGACTGGTTCTGGAAATATAATTATCCTCATAATGTTATTAACGAAGGTATTCCAATTCCGGGATGCGAAGGAAGGCATTGTTATATGCTACCCGAGGCGGTGTTTCCAACACCATTGTACGAAAGCATTGCATGTACTATTTTGTTTATATTTTTATGGAAAATACGAAAGAAAATAACCGCTCCCGGAGTATTTTTTTCAATATACATATTGTTGAACGGCATAGAGAGGTTACTGATTGAGCAAATAAGAGTAAACACCAAATATATTATTGGTAACTTTGCCATAACCCAGGCCGAAATTATTGCCACAGTATTTATTATTGCCGGAATAGTTGGAATATATTACTTTAAGAACAAAAGCAAAGTTGGGAAAATAAATATTGAATAAATATGGATTATAAAAAAATATGCCTTGATGTAGTTAAGGCTACACATGAGGTAGGCGAATATATAATAACCAGTAAAGGGAAATTAAGTAAGGAAAAAATAGAAGTAAAAGGGCTAAATGATTTTGTAACCGAAGTAGATAAAAACTCAGAAAGTAAATTGGTAAAACTCTTGGAAGCTATACTTCCGGAAGCCGGGTTTATTGCTGAGGAAAACACTCGCTCACAAAGCAATAAGGAGTATAAATGGGTAATTGACCCATTAGATGGCACCACTAATTTTATTCACAGCGTTCCGTGTTTTTGTATCAGTATAGCATTGATTGACAATAATAATGAAATACTAGTAGGAGTAGTACACGAGCTTAATTTAAAGGAATGTTTTTATGCTTGGAAAGGTGGAGGTGCTTATTTGAATGGGAAACCCATAAAAGTATCGTTAAACGATAAGCTAAAAGATTCATTATTGGCAACAGGCTTTCCTTATTATGACTATAGTAAACTGGATAATTATTTGGATTTGTTTAAGTTTTTTATGAAAAATACGCATGGCATAAGAAGGTTGGGAAGTGCAGCAGCCGATATGGCTTATGTAGCAGCCGGACGTTTTGAAGGATTTTATGAATATGGCCTTAAACCCTGGGATGTAGCAGCCGGAAGTATAATTGTAAAAGAAGCCGGAGGGAGTGTAGGCGATTTTAAAGGGGGTAATAATTACTTGTTTGGACAGGAAATAGTTTGCTCTAATTATAAAATATACATTGAGTTTAGAGATATTATCGAGAAATATATGTGTAAATAATATAAAAACAGTAACTTTGCTTTGTACTAATCAGCAATTTTAATAGATGAAAAATATTATTATTAATATATTTTTCATGAAAATACTTGTTACTTATGAAGTAATTTATAAATTTGCCACGAATAAGTGATTTTTAAACAAATAGTATTAACTTAAATTTATAGTCTTGCAAGAAGTAAGAAATTCTGAGATGCTTGATATTTACGAGTTTTACGATAAAATGGAACGTAATAAGATTATGCTTTCATTTAAGGGAGATATTACTTCCGAATTGCTTACCTCCATCCTTCAAATTATGGAGAGCAAATTGGATAACTTGCAGGAGGAGCCTAAAATTAAGAAGAAAGTTTATAATGTTTTGGTAGAGTGTCTTCAAAATTTATATCACCACTTAGATGTTGATGTAAATGATGAATCAGAAAAAGCCAAAAAATACCGTTCAGCTATCTTTATGATTGGAAAGATAGGCACTGAATACAATATCATTACCGGAAACTATATACTCAATGAAAATGTGGAACCTTTACGTTTGAAGTTAAATAAAATTAACGTGATGAGTAAAGATGAGTTAAAGGAATACTATAAAGAAATTTTGAATAATGACCTTTTTTCTGAGAAAGGCGGTGGAGGGCTTGGAATGATTGATATAGCCCGAAAATCAGGTCAAAAACTTAACTTTAATTTTGTGGGGGTTGACAATCAATATTCATTTTTCTCGTTAAATATTAAAATATCGTAATCATAAATATCATAAAATAAAAACCTAAATGGAAACTTTATTAATAGAAGGCTCAGCAAAAACTCCAACCATTAAATTTGATGCAGAACAAGGAGTAATAGAAATTAAAGGACGTTCTATTCCTGAAAACTCTATTGAATTTTATAAGCCTTTAATTGACTGGTTAGAAAAATACTCTGCCAAACCCAAACCAAGTACTACTGTAAATATTCAATTAGAATATTTTAATACAAGTTCATCAAAATGCATTCTTGATGTGTTTAAGAAATTAGAATCAATAAACAAGGGTGGTGAAAGTCAGGTTATAATAAACTGGCACTATGAGGAAGATGATGAGGATATGAGTGAGGCAGGAGAAGATTATCAGGCTATTATCAATGTGCCTTTTAAAATGGTTATGGTTGAAGAATAATTTTTATTCCTAACCATAGTCTCTCTTAACCATAATAAAACTAAGAGATATAATAACTTCGCTTATTATATCTCTTTTTTGTTTTTACAAAACAGGGTTTAATTATGCAGAACCGGTTAACTGATTAAGGAATCAAGTGCCCATCAATAATATCAGTAAGTTCTTTAAGCCCTCTCTTTTTCATATTTATCAAGGAAGCCTTGGTAATTAATACAATGGCGAAAGCCACCAAAATAAAAGCCCCTGAAAAAAGATAGCCTTGTAACTGATACTCGGTTCCGCCAAGCACCAAGGCACTCAACAATAATATAATTACACCAATAGGTAATAAAGTGCTGTAATACATTTTCTTGGATAAACGATAATGTTCATTAATGTTCATCTTTACTTTTACAAGAGTTTTATTGATTCCCTCCACAATTTCACCTTCTATAGGAGGTACAGAACTGTAAGGACTATATCTTACATTTTTTATGGTAAAAGAATGAGAGGTAATATCGCCATAATACGATACAGGTAAAGAATGGTGAATTTGGGCAAAATCTGTAACCGTAATAGATTTCAGCTTTTCAACAATTTCTTTAGGGGTTAAAAGTGTTTCAATAGTAGAAAAGTTAGAATTCATATTGTCTGACTTTTTAATGACTTCTTTTTTCTGATGGCTGAAAGAAGAAGCCTCGATGTTGATGGCTTTTGTGCTCATGGTATTTAGTTTTTACTGGTTTGAACAATGAATATAAATATCCTGCAGCCCTTATTGCCAATCCGCTCATAGTGGTTATCCATGCAAATAGGGCAACAAAAATAAAAAACTTAGGAATCTCAAAAAGAAAACTTATTTGGGTAGCCTCCGCCAAACGGTAGGTACATACGGTGTACATACCTAAAGGGAAAACTATTCCCCAATACTGCGGATGATATACTATAGGAATTAACTGATAAAAGTGCCGCCAGGCTCCCAATATAACAATAATAGGAATCCACCATGTACCGGTAGCCCAGAAAATGAGTGTGAAACCTTTTAAAAAGCCATTAAGAGACAATAAAAACTCCCATTGCTCCACATTAAGAATAAGTACAGATCCGGCCAATGTAGTAATAGCTACGGCTCCCATATTAATCCAATAGGGGGGGGCAAACTCTTCGGCCCGTAATTCAAAAAAGGTAAGACGGTAAAAAATTAAAGTAATAATAATAATATATAACATACAGCCGATAAGAAAAAGAGCTAGCGATATGAACAATATAAGTTCTTTTGGAACAATTAGATAATCAGCTAACTGTACTCCTAAAATTGAAATAGATTGTGTAGAAACAACCATTAACAACCATATTCCATTCATTCCTTTTTCGAGTGTTGGTTTACCACGCTTAACAGTTATCATAATAAAGAATGTGTAGGTAAGCACCAACCAAAGAATAAAGCCCAAATAATATAACAATGAAGCTATGGTGTAGTTTTGATTAATAATAATAAACTGGCTGCCAAGCACATTGGTTCCGGCCACAATAGTAAGAAACCCCGGACTGGCAGCATGACTTGAAATATCGTTTAAAAAGGCAGGAAAGAAAAATATTAAACGACCTAACAGCATAGCCCACAAAACCGAGTAAGCCACGATATTCACCACAAACAATATTTGGGACAGAAAGGTATAATTAAGAATAGCGCAGGCAATAGAAACAATGCCTGTGGCCATAACTAATGCAAAATAGCTGGGAAACAAGTTTGCTGTTTCTTTCTTTATGCTATTGATGGTATGTGTTGTTATTCCTTTCATTATTGATGATACAAAGGTGCATTATCAATATTAAACAGTAGTTAAAATCAAATTAAAATAGATTAAAAAATATGATGGATATAAGGATTAAAGGACAGAATTTTAAGCCCTCTTTAAGGTGTATTAAAATGTATTAAGTAATTTAGTATTTAATGCTTTACCAGAAAGAATTGGTATTTAATTAAAACCTTAGGTAAAAGCTAACATAAGTTAGGAAGCACAATTTCAACAGTAGTTCCTTTGTTGATTTTAGAACGAACAAATATTTTTCCTGAATGTAACTTAATAATTCGGTAAACTAATGATAATCCAATACCATTTCCCGGAATACCATGAGTGTTTTTTCCGCGGAAAAAAGGCTCAAAAATTTGATTCAAGAAGGCATCGGGAATGCCTATACCCTGATCTATAAAGAATAAAATAATGTTTTGGTTTGTAGTAGTTACGTTTATTTGAACCTTCTTATCTTCCGAGAACTTACAGGCATTATCAATTAAATTGGTAAATGCCACTTTTAATAAGTGCTCTTTGCCTTTGCAGGTTAACAGTTTTTCATTTTCAACTACCGTGTCAAAATTGATATATACCGCATAATCGGGTTTTAATTTTGAAAACTCTTCTCTGATACTCCACAGCACTTCATCAATTCTAACTTCGTCCAACTCTTGGAAGACTGTCTCAACCTCGCTATTTGCCAGTTCTAATAGGTTGTTGGAAAGGGTAATAATATTTTTTATATCCTTAGAAACAGAAGTTAAAACCTGTTTATAATCATCCTTTGACCTGTCTTTCATTAAAGAAACATCTATTTGCCCGCTAATGGCTGCCAAAGGGTTACGTAGTTCGTGCGATGCATTGGAAACAAAACGCTTTTGAATTTTAAAAGAGGTTTCTAACCTATCAAGCATCTTGTTAAAGGTAGAGGTAAGCTTTCCTATTTCGTCATCTTTGTTGGCTGTGCTGAGCCGATAATTAATATTACTGTATGTAATTTTATCGGCCTGTTGTACAAGTTTTGAAATAGGACGTAAAAAGAACCCCACAAAAAACCAACCGCAAAAAACAATAATCAACATCATAATTATTCCTCTGAACAAGAGAATTTTTTTGAGATTGGTAATAAATTTTTTTCCATAATCATCATGTGCAGAGGCAAATAAAATATAAGTTTTATCCTTGTAAGGATAGACAAAACCTATGGTTTCGTTATTGTTTTGGGGGTATGGAAATATTTTTTGTTGGAGAACTAGTTTAATATTATCGGGTGTTGGAATTTCAGCCAATGAATCTTTGTAAAGTATATTTAAAGAATGATCGAAAATAATAATGTTTTCCTGTAAAGAAGAGTGTGTGTTTTTATTGCTTTGTGGAAGATTATAAAAGATGTTCTCAGATTTTGATTGCTCCTCAACTACTAGTTTTAAACGAACAATGGCTCTGTCTTGCAGGCGTGAGTGAAAATCGTTTTGTCTGAAATTTTCGGATAAATAATATATGGCAAAGGAAAAAAAGAATAAAATTATAACTACAATAATCGCAAACAGTAATGTAAATCGGGTACGTATATTCATAATTTATTCATCTTTTAGAATATAGCCCATGCCCACCATAGTATGCAGAAGTTTTGTTGCGTAGCCTTTGTCAATTTTATTTCTGATGAAATTCATATACACTTCAATAACATTGGTTCCCGAATCGAAGGTTATGTCCCATACCTTTTCGGCTATCTCGGCCTTGCTTAATACTTTGTTTTTATTTATCATTAAAAATTCGAGTAAGGCAAATTCTTTGGCGGTTAGAGATATTTCTTTGCCTGCTCTTTTTACTCTTTTATTGTTTATATTTAGCTCTAAATCGGCTACTTTTAGAATATGGTCACTGTTGTTTTCATCAATATGTTGCGAAGTTCTTTTTAATAACGATTTGATACGTGCAAGCAGTTCGGGAAACTCAAAAGGTTTAACCAAATAATCATCAGCTCCTGCATCAAAGCCATCCAGCTTATCGTTGAGCGAACCCAAAGCGGTAAGCAGTATTATTTTTGTTGAGGTATTGTTCTTTCTAATGGCTCTACATAATTCTAAACCGTTTAACTGCGGAATAATAATATCTAAAATGATAAGATCGAAAGTTTGAGATAAGGCTAATTTTTTTCCTATCTCGCCATCATAAGCAAAGCTAACTATAAAGCCATTTTCCTCAAGTCCTTGTTTTATAAATTGCAATACCCCCGGCTCGTCTTCAACAATTAGAATTTTTTGGTTGTCCATGAATAGGTAATTGTAATACAAATGTAATTAAATCAGACGATTAAATACAAATACCCCGAAAATCATTAATAAACTGACGAAAAACAATTCATTTATTTTAAAACAATTTTTAAGCGTGGCCGTGAAACAGTAGAGAGTGGAATACTTATGCGATTATCTATATAGAGTATATCCAGTTGAGATAAGTTTTTTATACATGCAGGAGTAATTCCAATAGCTCCATAATAGCTTAGGTCAAGTATGTTCAATTGGGTTAAATAACAAATATCTTCGGGGAATCTGTAAAAGCTGTTACGGCTTATGTTGAGCACTTTAAGACTGTTACAGTATCTAATTTCCGGAGGTAGCGATTTAAGATTATTTCTTTCTATATCCAACATTTCTAGATTTACCAGAAAACCTATTGATCGGGGTATTTTTGTGAGATTGTTATAGGATAAGAATAACCTTTCCAGATGAATACATTTTCCAATATTATCAGTAATGCTGTCAAGTTTATTAGATCTTACCGACAGTTCTTTTAATTGTGTTAGACGCGAGATGGAATTGGGCAGAAAGGTCAGGTTGTTGCTACTTAAAACTAAACGTTCCAAACTTTCCAATTCGCCTATTTCATCAGGGAGTGAGTTTAATTTATTTTTAAATAAGATTAGTGTTTTTAATTTCTTGAGTTTGCCTATTTGAGGGGGCAACGAGGTTAGTTTGCTTTTACTGATATCAAGTTCTATCAAATTGGTGAGTTTTTCAATACTCGAAGGTAAACTGTCTATTCTTCGTAATACAAGTTTGGTTACTTTTTCGGGATTAGCCAAAGCTGCTTTCATACTTCTGCAAACAAGTTGGTTATGACCGGCTATGGAGTAATTTGCATAGCTGCAAAAGAAAGATACTATGATAAATATGATTAGTATTTTACTTTTCATTATTTGAAAAACGAGATTACAAATTATCGTCCATTTTTTTGTATGACACAGCTATAAAGATAAGAAATATTAAAGAAAAAATAAATCGCCAAACAGCCCAGTTATCAATACTTAGCCACAAACTTTGGGACAAAAGAAAAGTAACTAAATAAAAAAAGACAGCCCATTTTTTCATATACCAGATACCCACTATAGCAATAAACTCCATTGATATTAAAATGCCCGACAGAGCCGGAATAAAATCACCTTTCTTTTTTATGAAAGGGGAGAAGATAGCAGGGAAACTTATGATTGACAATAAGAAGGAGGCAATACACAATACAGTAAGTATAGTTGGGCGCTTAACAGTTTTCATTATTTTTCTCTTTCTTTTTAATCAGGAAATACAATGGTGCTCCTAATAACACAATGATTAAACCACTCCATGTATTTTGTGGTTTAGTGTAGAGTAAAATAGCACAAATAACTAATGCAAGTAATATATACAATATGGGCAGTATAGGATATGCAAAAACCTTATATGGGCGTGGTGTATGAGGTTCTTTCTTACGTAGAACAATAATGCCTCCAATGGTTATTACATAAAAAATAAGAGAAGCAAAAACTGTATAATCAAGCAAATCGCCATAAGTTCCCGATAAACATAAAAGGCTTGCCCATATAGCCTGTATCCAAAGTGAAAATTCGGGAACTCCAAACTTATTAAGTTGGGCAGCTTTTTTAAAGAATAATCCTTGATTGGCCATAGCATAATATGCACGAGCGCCTGATAAAATAATACCATTATTGCACCCAAAGGTTGAGAACATAATTAAAGCCGCCATAATATATACTGCTGTGTTTCCAAAAATAATTGAAGCAGCGGCTGTTCCAACACGATCGTTTTCGGCAAAGCAAATACCTCTGCCAATAACCTCGGCAGCCTCCGGAGAACCTTGTAAAGGAAGCAAGTTAAGGTAGGTAATATTAGTTAAAAAGTAAAGAATTGTAACTATGCTTGTTCCTAGGAGTAAACTGCGCGGAATATTTTTTTGTGGGTTTTTAATTTCTCCGGCAATAAAAGTAACATTGTTCCAGGCATCACTGCTAAACAGAGGGCCAATAATGGCAGTTCCAAATACAAGCAATAATGCCATACCGCTAACCGATTGACTTATCCATTCATTATTTTGTTGAGTAAAAGTAACCGCTTGCCAAGCATTACTCATATTAGCCGAAAAGGTATTTGTACCAATTCCGGTATATAGTCCGGCTATAATAAGCACTATTAGAGCAACAACTTTTGTAGAGGTAAAAAAGAACTGAATAATTTTTCCGTTTTTAATACCTTTTGAATTGATGTAGGTGAGCAAGAAAATACTAAAGATAGCAAATATTTGTGCAGCCGATATTTTGAAATAATGAAGGTTGGCAATAATTTTATCGGGCGAAAGAATAGGAAAAAAGATTCCTGTAAACTTTGCAAAAGCAACTGCAACAGCCGCAATTAATCCTGTTTGGATAACCATAAATAAGGTCCAGCCGTAAAGAAAAGATATAAAATTTCCGTAGGCACGCTGCAGGTAAACAAATTGGCCGCCAGCTTTAGGCATCATGCCCGCCAGTTCGCCATAATTAAGTGCGGCTAATAGTGTAATTATACCGGCTGCAATCCACAAACTAAGCATCCAACCTGTAGCACCCACTAAACGACTCATATCGGCACTTACAATAAAAATTCCCGAACCAATCATAGAACCCGAAACAATAGCAGTTGCATCCCAAAGGCTAAGAGTAGGTTTAAAATTTGTTGGAGCTTTCATCTAAAAATTTATATTTAATAAAAAAGGACGGTGTTATTGTATTTTCCGTCCTTAAAGAATTTATCAAGCCAGGCTTAGTTTTATTTCTTAACGAATAACTTGGCTAAAAATAAAACCAAATGGATAACCGCAATTATAATGGATACGAAGAATAAAGTGTAATCACTCTCGCCTTCTTTGAGAGAGCTATGGTGCAATAATGCTATACCTGCCAGAAAGACAGCTAATGCAGCCCCTGATATTAATAAAGGTTTTAATCCTGACTGATCTGATGAATCTTTACTTAAGAGACTATTTTTTACTCCATAAAATAAGTAAACATCAAGGCCAATAATCATCCATATAATAAGACGTAACCAGGTATCGTAAGGCAAAAACACCATCATAAATAGGCAACTGGCTATTCCCAATATAGGAACCAAAGGCACTAATGGGGTTTTAAAGGCTCTGGGGGCATCAGGCTGTTTAATACGCAAAACCCATATTCCGAAGCAAACTAAAATAAAGGCCAATAAAGTGCCAATGCTGGTCATTTCACCAACAACATTGGCCGGTACAAAGGCAGCAAACAAACTTACAAATAACATAAAGAGCAAGTTTGATTTTGAAGGAGTGTTGAATTTGGGATGAACTTCTGAAAAAATCTTAGGTAACAAACCATCTTTTGACATAGAATAAAATACACGCGACTGCCCCAATAACATGACCAAGATAACTGATGAATAGCCACCTAATATGGCAAGAATAATTGCTTTGTTTAACCAAGGGTAAGCCGGAGTAACAACACCTGCTGCATCGGTAGTTCCCATGTGGTCAATAGCCACAGCTACTGGCGCTATTCCATCAGCTCCTTTAAACGAAAGATAAGAGGTTACGCCTGTCATAACATGAGCAAACAAAATGTAAAGCAAAGTGCATATAGCTAAAGATACCATAATACCTATAGGCATATCGCGTTTTGGATTTTTTGCTTCTTGTGCGGCAGTTGAAACAGCATCAAATCCTATGTAGGCAAAAAACACAATTGCGGCAGCACGAATAATGCCCGAGAAACCGTAAGAGCCAAACTCCCCTGTATTTTCAGGAATGTATGGTACATAGTTTTCGGAGTTGATAAATTTCCATCCTAAGATAATAAAAATTAAAACAATAGATACTTTAATCAATACAATAACATTATTTATTAAAGCTGATTCTTTGGTTCCTTTAACCAATACTAAGGACATAATAACGACTATAAAAATAGCCGGCAAATTAATAATTCCGCTTACTACTGTGCCGTCAGCCAAAGTTAAAGTATCGAAGGGAGAAATAGTTAAAGCATGGGGTAAGTGAATATCATAATATTGTAAAAACTTTACCAGGTAACGTGACCAACTAATTGAAACCGTAGCAGCTCCTACAGCATACTCCAATACTAAATCCCAGCCAATAACCCAAGCAATAAACTCGCCCATAGTTGCATAAGAATAAGTATAAGCGCTTCCGGCTACCGGAATCATGGAGGCAAACTCGGCATAACACAAACCGGCAAACCCACATGCCAACGCAGCAATAATAAATGAAATTGTAATGGAAGGACCGGCATTGTTAGCAGCAGCTAAACCAGTTATTGAAAATAAACCCGCACCAATAATAGCACCTATTCCTAAAGCCACTAGAGAAACCGGGCCTAAGGTTCTTTTTAAACTTCCTTTTTCTATTGATGCTTCTTGTAATAAACTGGGAATGGATTTTTTTGCCCATAAATTTGCCATAGTTCCTTGTTTTATGTGTAGGCACAAATATATATAAGATTTGTTAATATGTTTAGATTTTTTAACTTTCTAAAATAATTGAGTAATTATACTATTCCAATTAGTTATTTCAAACAATTTATATTTACAGGAAAAATAGTGGTTCTACAAGAATGATTCAAGAATCGAAGAATTATACAAAACCAAATATTTTTTTCATTTTATAAAAAATTAAACATAATTTTACATATTGCAATATAAATCCCCAATGAAATTTCAGCGTATTACGGTACTTACATTAATAGTCTCAGCCGTATTTATTATGTCAATGCTGGCCTCTTTAACTAATAAGGCAACTTCAAATTATCATACCAAAGAAGAAATAGCTTCTTTTCAATTGCATACAGGGCCTATAGGGCCGGGCGAGTATTTCTTGCCTTCATCAAGATGTCAGGGTTGTCATGGTTTTGATTCATTAGGGATGGCAAATATTAATGAAGATTTGGTTGATGTAAATTTGTTTGACCGTTGGGAGCCTTCTATGATGGCTAATGCTGCACGCGATCCATTCTGGAGAGCTAAGGTAAGCCATGAGAAACTTATTAATCCGCCACATGCCTTAGCTTTAGAAAATAAATGTGTTACCTGCCATGCACCTATGGGGCATTATAATGCTGTTTACAAAGGGATAGCTAATTACACTATTGCCGACCTTGATAATGACTCTTTAGGCATTGATGGAGTTTCATGTGCCGGATGTCATACTATTGGGCCAAATACAGGAACCGTTTTTTCCGGACAAATACCTTATGATACTACACGAAATATATATGGTCCTTTTCAAAACCCTATGATGGGGCCAATGCAACTTTATACCGGTTATACGCCAATGTATGGAGAACACATGGAAAAATCAGAAGCGTGTGCATCATGTCACACCTTGTTTACACAATCGGCTGACTTGAATGGAAACCTTACCGGAGGGGAGTTTATTGAGCAGGCCACTTTTCATGAGCATAAAAATTCGTATTATTATCAAAACAACATTACTTGTCAGAATTGCCACATGGCACGCATTACCGATCCAATTATGATAGCCAATGGATATTTATCATTAACTCCCAGAACTCCTTTTAACCAGCACTCATTTGCAGGGGCTAACTTATTTATGGTAAAATTGATGAAGCAGCATAAAAACAGCCTAAATATAACTACTCCGGACTTTAAGTACGATACAGCGATAACTGCTATTGAAATGATGCTAAAAGAAAGATCGGTAAATTTGACTTTGCATTTTGACAGTATAGTCAACGATAGCGCTTATTTTAGAGTAAAACTCTTAAATAAAGCAGGACATAAATTTCCTTCAGGTTATCCATCAAGAAGAGCTATATTGCAATTTGTAGTGAAAGACAATAATAATGATACTGTTTTTAAATCGGGAATATTGCATAGTGATTTTAGCGTAGCAGGCGAAAGTAACACTTCTTTTGAACCACACCGTCATATTATTAATCAGAGTGGCGTGAATCAAATATACGAATTGGTGATGGGCGATGTAAACTCGCAATTAACTACTATATTAGAGAGAGCAGCGATAGTGCTAAAAGACAATAGGTTGGTGCCACTTGGATTTAGTACACAACATTACGCTTATGATACTGCTAAAATATCGTTAGATGCATTAAACGATCCTGATTTTAATAAGATAAACGGAGTAGAAGGTTCCGGTACTGATGAGGTACATTTTCATGTCCCTATCAATGGGATAAACTCTCCCATAAATGTAAGTGCAAGAATTATTTATCAAACATTACCTCCAAAATTTGTGAGTGATATGTTCTCGTATAGCTCAGCACCAATAGATACGTTTAGGAACATGTATAATAATGCCGATAAAACACCGGTTGTTGCTTCGGCAGACAGTTTGCTAAACTTACAGTTAGTTACTTATAACGGTGCATTAGAGAATATTAAAGATGAGGTTAAGGTTTTTCCAACTATAACAAATGATGGCAAAATAAGTATTAATGCTTACGGAAAGTTGGAACTTAAACAAATAGATATTTATAATAGCGAAGGTAAGTTGGTTTACAATAGAAATATACAAGGCAGTAATAAAAACGAAACGATATGGATTAAAGAATCACCCGGCATTTATTTTGTAAAAGTTGTAACCAATAAAAAGAATTTTTTCTTTAAAACAGTAAAACAATAAAATACACATCAACCCATTAATATTAACCCTTCCAATGAAAACAAAAAATTACCTTAAATCTATTGTCGGAATTTTGACAATATGCAGCTTGTCGGTTCAAGCTCAAAATTTATCGTTTACAAATGCCAACAGCAAATTGCCCAATAATGCAGCAAATTACCGCAGCGGGTGTGCAGTTTCGGTGGCCGATGTAAATAATGATGGATTAGACGATCTTGTTCGTTTAAACAATAGTACAGATTTACATATTGATATACAACAAAGAGACGGATCTTTTATAGGTTATTCGTTAGGGACTTTTACCGGGGGTAAAGCATGGGCTATGACCGTAGCCGATTTTAACAATGACGGAATTAAAGATGTAGTTGCCGGAATGGGATCAACAGGTTCTGTTGCTATAATCAATTATGATGGTAGTACTTATACGGCTAACATTAGTGTACTGGGAGGAGGTAACTTTTTTTGGCAAAATATTACCGTAGGTGATTTTAATAATGATGGATGGCTTGATATATTTGGATGTGATGATGTAAACTATTCAAAAATATTTATGAATAACGGAAATGGAACTTTCAGACGTATTGCAAATGCAAATCAGAGTTTGACCATTGGAACCGGAATTATTACACTAAATATTCAGAGTGGGTTAAACTTTACTAACGGACAAAGTGTATATGTTGGTTATAATGCTGAGAACTATATGACCGGAGAGGTAGTTTCATATAGTGGCAGCACCTTGGAGGTTAATGTTACCTCAACTCAAGGAAGTGGAACTTACGGTGGATGGTCGGTAGATAAAGATATAGTTTTTAATACCATTACGCATCCCGGTAATTGGCCAGGAACATCAGATCCTAACAATTCAGGAAATTATGGAACAGTATGGACAGACTTTGATGGTGATGGGGATTTGGATTTGTATATTGCCAAATGTCGTCAAAGCAGCCAAAATGTTAACGATTTGAGAAGGATAGATCAAGTTTTTGTAAATGATGGAACTAATAAGTTTAAAGAAGATGCCGGCCCAAGAGGCATAGCCAACGGATGGCAAACCTGGACAGCCAGTTTTGGAGATATAGATAATGATGGTGATTTTGATATGGTGGCGATCAACAATGATCATAGCTCACAAATATTTGAGAATGACGGAACAGGGAATTTTATTGAGTTAACAGCATCGAATGTAAGTACAACAGGAATTTATCCTATTGAGTCGCTGTTTGAAGATTTTGATAATGATGGTTATATAGATTTATTGATTAGCGGTTCTTCTAATTATATTTATTATAAGAACAATGGCGATAAAACATTTACTAGAATAAATAATTTAATGAGCAACAATGGGGTTTTATCTTTTGCCACAGGCGATTTAAACCATGATGGATTTATTGATATTTATGCCAGTTTTGGGAGCTTGTACAATAATCCATCGGCATCAGATGATGATGTAATGTATTTAAATAATGGAAATGATGTAAATAATTTTATTACGTTTGATTTACAAGGTACAGTATCAAGTCGAGATGCCATTGGAGCTAATGTATATATATACGGTCCGTGGGGTGTACAGCGCAGAGAAGTTAGATCGGGTGAGAGTTATGGAACATGTAACTCCTCTATGTTGCATTTTGGTTTAGGATTTAACCAACAAGTTGACTCTGCTAAAATTGTTTGGCCTTCAGGAATAGTACAGCATTTGTACAATTTAGCGGCCAACCAATTTGTTACAGTGATTGAAAACACTTGTGCGATTACCGGTAATATTATTAGTGGAACTCAGGCTATTTGTAACGGACAAAGCACCACACTGTATGCAGCTCAGGGCTATGCTTCTTATCTATGGAACGATAACAGTACGGGCGATAATCTTACCACATCAGTAGCAGGGAGTTTTTCGGTATTAGTAACCGATAATAATGGATGTTCCAACTTATCTCCGGTAGTAACAGTGCAGGAAAATCCAATAGAAACTCCTATTATTATGGTGGCTGGAGAAACATCCTTCTGTCAGGGCAATAATATTACATTAACAGCCTCTCCGGGGAGTTCTTATATTTGGTCCAATGGCGATACTACACAATCTATTTCTACCGGGTTAAGTGGAAATTATTTTGTTCAGGTTATGGGAGCTTGCCAATATAACAGTACTGATACAGTTAATATAAATGTTTATCCGGCATTAGCTCCTTCAGCAACAGGAGGTAACGTAAGCAATCAGGGGACTATTACTTTAAGTGCTACTGGAAATAATCTTACATGGTATGAAGATTCATTGGGGACTGTTGCTGTTGGCAATGGAAGTACCTTCACTACACCTGTTTTAACAACCTCTACTTATTATTATGTACAAGATACTTATACCTATGGTGGCGGAAACGAGAGTGTAGGACCTGTTAGGTTTACCGGAAATTCGTCATACAGTTCTAATTCAGTAAATGCCTCATTAATTTTTGATGCCTATGATGATTTTGTTTTAAAAACGGTAAAAGTTTATACCGATACACCAGGCGACAGATTGATTACATTAACTGATGATGATGATAATGTAATTCAAAGTATCATGGTTAATATTCCAGTAGATTCGGCTGTTATTACACTTAATTTTAATGTTCCGGCCGGGAACAATTATAAATTAGGAACAGATGCTACTCAAAATCAGATTTTGCATAATAACAACGGGCCCCGTTTAAAAAGAAGTCAGGGAAGTACTGTTACTTACCCGTACTCTGTAAATAATTTGGTTTCTATAAATAATTCAACACAAGGGTTAAATGTATATTATTATTTTTATGACTGGCAAATAGAGAAACAAAGTACTGTTTGCTTAAGCCCAATGGTTCCGGTTTTGGCTGAGGTTATTGTAACTAATGTAAATAATTATTTGAATCATAATGACTTTATTAGCCTGTATCCTAATCCGGCTAATGACTATATTAATTTAAGCAGTGCGCAGAGTATTCAAGGAAATTTTTCTGTGGACATAACAGATGTTATTGGTCAAACCGTAGAAAGATTGAGTTATAATAGTTTATCGTCAGGGGAGCAAAAGCAAATTTATGTGGGCAGCTTGGCCAAAGGTATTTATTTAATTAAGGTAAACATTGAGGGGACAGAGCATATTAAGAAAATAATACTGAAATAAAGATTATATTTTTGTAGAACGATAAGCGGGCGGCTCTTTAGAGCCGCCCGCTTATCGTTTAGTGCTACCTTGAGTAATACCTTATTTCTTTAATGGAATTACCTCTTGGGTAATTAAAGTAAGTTCGGCATCTTTGGTTATTGCTGTTATAACATTGCCGGGTTCTAAATTTAGGCTATTCATTATAACCCCTTCTTTATTTTTTAGTATAGCAAATCCACGAGATAGAATATGTGTTGGATCAAGCAGTTTTATACTGATAATTTTTTGATTCAGCAAATTGTTTTTATCTCTAAAATACAGTGTTACCGCATTCTTTAATATGAGTTCGGATTTTTCGATTTTACTTTTTGCCGATTGAATAATACTATCTGTAATACTTACTAACCTATTCTTTAAAGTATTAATTTGTTGCTCAAAAGCCAAGTTGTTATCAATAATAAATGCTGCTGCTTTGGTAGGAGTTTTTAATGAGGCATAACACATTAAATCAACAATACTAATATTGCGTTCGTGCCCTATGCCTGCAATTATAGGTATGGGAAAAGAGGCTACTCTTAAACTTAAGTCATAGGCATCAAAAGCACTAAAATCAAGTTGAGAACCACCGCCCCTTACAATTACTACCAAATCGTATTTTATGCCTAAGGTAATAATTAAGTTCAGTTTTTCAAGTATTGATTGCGCTGCTGTGTTTCCCTGAATCTGGGTTAAGTAACTATCTATTTCTATTTGATATCCGTAAATATTATGTTGCAACTCATGCAAAAAATCACGTTCACCATCAGAGCCCGGAGCAGTAATAAGTGCTATTTTCTGTATTACAACCGGAAGCAGTAATTGATTGTTGTAGGTTATATATTCGCCATTAATTAAACTAATGGTTTCGGGGTTTTGCTCAACCAGTTGTTTTAAAACCTCTTGCTTTTGAAGCTCAATAGCTCCAAGGGTGTAACCTGCATTAAGTTCCAGTATTTGCAATCTTAATCCATATTGCGCGCTAAAGCCAAGCTGTACGCGTAACAACAAACTAATATTTTTGTCAAAACCTACCCCTGTGTTTTCAACAAACTCTCTAATAATATGGTACTGCTGTTTCCATATTACAGCATCCATTTTGGCAATAACCTGATTGCCTTCTTTCTCCACTAAAGTTAAAAAACAATACTGCCTGTCCGGATAGTTTTTTACATCACTTGTTTCGGCTTTTACCCAATAGGTGTTACTGCCAAAATTATTGTACAACACCCTATCAATAAGAAGGGTTAAATCGGAAAGACGCAAATGTTGTTCAAACAAGTTCATATTATTCTACACCAATATTCATCAGAGCATCGCCCTCGTTTACTATAGGCTGATTGTTTATACCTATTAGGAATCCGTCAGCAGGTGCAAATAATAAAATTTCTTTTTCGGCATAAGGGCTTACTATTTTTCCTATAATACTGTCCTTTTCCACAAATGCTCCAAACTTTTTACTTGTTCTGAACATCCCTGATGATTTGGCACGTACCCAACTGGTATCATTCAAAAATATTGGATTATTTTTTTCAACCTCAGTATTAATCATATTCAAATTTTTCAGTAGTCGTAAACAGCTATTAATTCCCTCATTAATGCTAAAAGTGTTGAATCGCTGAGACTCACCGCCTTCAAAAACAAGAATCTGTTTTCCTTTTTTATATGCTTCTTTGCGTAACGATTTATCTCTTAAGCCTGCATTTAAAATGAATGGACTGCTGAACATTTTGGCTAATTCAATACTACGCTCATCTTCAAACGAACATCTTACTTGTGGATAATTGTTTATTTTAGCACCTCCTGTATGAAAATCAACACCGAAATCAATTTGTGAAATAACATTTTTCATTAAATCGTAGGCTAAACGACTTCCCATTGACCCCCCTTTAGAGCCCGGGAAACAACGGTTTAAATCACGTCCATCAGGCAACTCGCGTTGATTCATTAAGAAAGCAATAACATTAACTATTGGGGTTAAAATAATACTACCGCAAAGAGGGTTTCTAATATCTTCGCGCTTGAGCAGCGAACGCACCACTTCCACACCATTAACCTCCTCGCCATGCATACCCGCCTGAAATAATACTCGCGGACCGGGATTTACCGACCGAAAAACAAATACCGGAATATCAATAACAATATGAGTAGGGAACGAAAGAGTGCACATAATGGCCTCTGCGCTCTCGCCCGGATATATCTTTTTCCCGTTAATATTAATTATATCTGCCATGGTGATTTGTTAAGTTGCCAACGAAAGTAAATAAAGTTGATAAGCTTGGCAAAATACTTTTATATTTTATTTAAATAACGTAGGTTTGGATTTTAAAATTCTTAAACATTATGGATGCAAAATTTATAGATTATATCAGTAAAGAACTTAATAACATTGATGAATCAGGATTATTTAAGCGCGAGCGCATTATAAGTACCGAACAGGGAGTATGTGTAAAAGTAAAACAAGCCGATGGCAAGGAAAAAGAAGTAATTATTTTTTGTGCCAATAATTATTTAGGCCTTTCATCGCACCCTAAGGTTGTTGAGGCCGCTAAGAAGACACTTGAAAAATATGGTTATGGGATGAGCAGTGTACGTTTTATTTGCGGAACACAAACTATACACAAGGAGTTAGAACAAAAGATTGCCCGTTTTGTGGGGCAGGAAGACAGTATTCTTTATGCTGCCTGTTTTGATGCCAATGGGGGGGTGTTTGAGCCTTTGTTGGGAGAAGATGACGCCATTATTTCTGATGCTTTAAATCACGCTTCGATTATTGATGGAGTAAGGTTGTGTAAGGCTGCCCGCTATCGTTACAACAATTGCGATATGGCCGATTTAGAAGAGCAATTAAAACAAGCCCAAAAACATAGATTCAAATTAATTGTAACTGATGGTGTTTTCTCTATGGATGGATTTGTAGCACCATTAGACAAAATTTGCGACTTGGCCGAAAAATATAATGCTATGGTAATGGTTGATGAAAGCCATGCCAGCGGTTTTATTGGCAAAACAGGCCGTGGAACTATTGAACTAAAAAATGTAATGCATCGTGTTGATATTGTTACCGGAACCTTGGGCAAAGCGTTGGGTGGTGCTATGGGCGGTTTTACTGCAGGAAAAAAGGAAATCATTGAAATGTTGCGTCAGCGTTCAAGGCCTTATTTATTCAGTAACTCATTAGCACCTCATATTGTTGGAGCCTCCATTGCTGTGTTAGATATGCTAAGTGAAACTACTGATTTGCGAGATAATTTGGAGAGAAATGTAAATTATTTTAAAGAAGGCTTAAGAAAAATTGGTTTAGAGTTTAAAGATGGCGACAGTGCTATTGTCCCGGTAATGCTGTATGATGCCAAACTATCGCAGGAGTTTGCAGCTAAACTGCTTGATGAGGGTATTTATGTAATTGGATTCTTTTACCCGGTGGTTCCTAAAGAGCAAGCGCGTATCAGGGTTCAACTGTCGGCCGCACATACCATTGCCCATTTAGATAAAGCTATTGCTGCTTTTGAAAAGGTTGGAAAAGAGTTGGGTGTGATAAGGACGTAATAAAGATGTATGGATTGTAGCTTAATGGCATGAAAATTTGTATTTTATACAAGTATTAATTTTACTAACTTTGTGGTTCTAAAAAATTGGAGACTTGTCCGAGTGGTTGAAGGAGCAAGCCTGGAAAGTTTGTATACGCGCAAGTGTATCGAGGGTTCGAATCCCTCAGTCTCCGCCAGTTATTATTGTATAATTATTAAAAGCAACTATTAAGCATGAAAGGAATAATACTTGCTGGCGGTTCGGGAACCCGTCTTCATCCTTTAACTTTAGCCGTAAGCAAACAGTTAATGCCTGTTTATGATAAACCAATGATTTATTACCCATTATCGGTATTGATGATGGCCGGAATAAATGAAATACTTATAATCTCAACTCCTCACGATTTGCCACATTTTAAACGCTTGTTGGGCGATGGAAAAAGTTTGGGGTGTTTGTTCAGTTATGCCGAGCAGCCTGTTCCTAACGGTTTAGCGCAGGCTTTTGTAATAGGCAAAGAATTTATTGGGGATGACAAGGTTGCCTTAATTTTGGGCGATAATATTTTTTATGGTTCAGGATTGGAAGAATTACTGCAACAGTTTAAAGACCCCGATGGCGGAGTAGTATTTGCCTACCATGTTTCGGATCCTGAAAGATATGGTGTAGTTGAGTTTAACGAAAAGAAGCAAGCAGTAAGTATTGAAGAAAAACCAATAAAACCCAAGTCAAATTATGCGGTACCGGGTTTGTATTTTTATGATAATGAAGTGGTAGATATTGCAAAAAACCTACAACCCAGTGCACGCGGTGAGTATGAGATTACAGATGTTAATAAGCATTATTTGAAGCAGGGGAAATTAAAAGTTGGTATTCTTGACCGTGGTACTGCCTGGTTAGATACAGGTACCTTTACTTCATTGATGCAGGCCGGTCAATTTGTTCAGGTAATTGAAGAGCGCCAAGGATTAAAAATTGGTTGTATTGAAGAAATAGCCTTCCGTATGGGCTTTATCAATAAAGAACAATTGGTTGCTTTGGCCCAACCATTATTGAAAAGCGGATATGGTAATTATTTAATGGGTTTGGTTAAATAATTACAAGTTGTTATTTTCTTTATAAATGGTTTCTATAGCTTTCTTATAACAATCATCATTTTGGTTCTTGATATAAAACCATGCTTCCTGATTGAAGATATTTTTGGCTATTAAAGCCTTGAAAATATTACTGAACAAAGCAAAATCCTTATTTAAGTCTGTGACCTGAAATTTAACATCATACTTGTTGGCGTAAATTCTTAACTCATCTAATAAGGCGGTATTAATTACAAAGCTTTTGTTGAAAGACTCAACATCTTGATAACTTAACTTTGCTCTGTTTTTGTTTACATACTCCATTGCAAAATCATTAACCACTTTGCTGTATATTAATCGGGTAATATTTCTGTTTACTTTGGTGGTATCTAGGGGTACAAAAATATCGGGCATAATTCCTCCGCCTCCATATACTGTTCTGCCATTGGCAGTGGTATATTTTAATTTTAAGTTCAGTTTTACACTGTCTTTATTTATCAACTCTCCCGAATCTAAAAGCTCCGCTTCTTTGTGATAGTATTCGGCTGATTTACCATTTACATACGGCTTTTGTATAGAGCGGCCTGATGGTGTATAATATCGTGCAATGGTAAGTCTGATGGCCGAACCATCTCTAAACTCGCTCTGCTCCTGTACCAAACCTTTACCAAATGATCTGCGTCCTATAATTAAGCCACGGTCATTATCCTGTATGGCACCGGCAACAATTTCACTTGCCGAGGCCGAACTTTCGTCAATAAGAATAACTAATTTTTGTTTTTCAAAACGACCTTTTTTAGTGGCTACAGAGGTTTTTCGAGGTCTGCTTTTACCTTCGGTGTAAACAATAGTTTTACCTTCGGGCAGAAATTCATCGCATATATGTATGGCAGCATCCAAATATCCTCCGGGGTTTCCGCGTAGGTCAAGTACTAGTTGTTTCATTCCTTTTTGTTCTAATTTCAGCAAAGCTTCATCAAACTCGTTATAAGTGGTTGAACCAAAACGTATAATATTGATATAACCGGTTATTGAATCGATCATATATGAAGCATCAATACTATGAATAGGAATTTTGCCTCTAATAATTTTAAAGTATTCAATTTTTGAAGTTCCAAGAGGTAAAATACCAATATTTACTTCAGTACCACCTTTGCCTTTTAATGTTTTAAATACCATTTCGTTGGTAATACCTATGCCGGCAACTTTTTTACCATCAACAAAAATTATTTTATCGCCACTTTTTATTCCTGCTTTTTCTGACGGACCTCCGGGAATGGCATTGGCAACATAAATAGTATCACGCAGTATATTAAACTCAATTCCTATACCTTCAAAATTCCCATTTAAAGGTTCAACAGTTGCCTGTAAAATTTCGGCAGGAATATAAACAGAGTGCGGGTCGAGATTACTTAACAGGGCTTCAATTGTTTTGTCGGTAAGGCTGTCTTTGTTTATACTGTCCACATATTCTTTTAGCACATAATTCATTACTTCATCAACCTTGTTGGCCGAGAAATTTTTGTTGCTGAAGATTTGCAGTAGGCGACTTTGCTGACTGTTTCTATTGATAGTAATTCCAATAAGCACACCAACTACCAATACTAAGGCAAAATATAAAGGATAAAAGGGATTGTGTTTGTTATTGTTGTTTTCCAAAACGATTAAACCAATTTATTACAGTTGTTTTTCAGCTTTCAAATCGCTGAATTTAACTGCTTCTACACCGAATTTTCTTAAAAAATCTACTCCTTCATCACTAGGTATTTTTTTATACTCGGCATAACTGTTAAGATATATAACTTTACGAATACCTGTAGTGAAAATAATACGGGCACAGGCAATACAAGGCGAAAGGGTAACATATAAGGTTGCTCCTTCAACACTTACATTATTTTTTGAGGCATACAAAATAGCATTCTGTTCGGCATGAAGTGCTAAAGAGCAACTCCCCTTGCTATCTCGCGGGCAGCCTTCCTCAGGCCATTCTTCATCGCAATTGTGTGTACCGGCAGGAGGCCCGTTATAGCCTAACGAAACAATACGAGTGTCTTTGGTAAGCACTGCCCCAACGTGCATTTTTACACAATGCGAGCGTTCGGCAAGTTTCATTGCCAAGTCCATATATATATCATCAAAACTGGGTTTGTTCATCATTAGCTAGTTGAGCAGAACTAAGATTAAAATTTTACATTTCCAAAAGTTCAAATTCATAGCTTTCCATAATTTGATTGGCAAGTAGTTTTCTACAAGCTTCATCAACTTTACTTTCGGCTGTTTTTTTGTCGGGGGCTTCAATGTCAAGGCTTATATGTTTACCTATGCGCACATTTGTAATTTCTGACAAGTGCAGGTTTTTCATACTTTGTGTAACTGCTTTTCCTTGTGGGTCGAGCAAAGCCTTTAAAGGCATTATGTCAATCTCAGCTTTGAATTTCATATTAACTGTTACTTTGTGTTTTAGCGTTAAAAATATTCTGAATTAAAGACAAAATTACATATAAAATAACAATAAAAGGTACAGCCTGTAATTTTAATATGACTAATAAAATTAATGCCAGTATTATCAGGGTGTATCGCCATTGATTTTGATTCCAGCTAAAGTTTTTAAACTTTAAAGCTAACAATGGTATTTCGGCTACCAGGAGTACAGACATAATTAAAGCTATTGCTATTAATATATAAGGCTTAAGTAGCCATAAAGCTATCATATTCTCGCCAGGAAACATAATAAATGGCAAAAAGCAAATAAACAATGCATTGGCCGGGGTAGGCAAACCTATAAAAATATCAGTTTGTCGGGTATCAATATTAAATTTTGCCAAACGGTAAGCCGACATGATGGGAATTAAAAAGGCGATATATGCCATATACCATATTAAATCGTTATATTGCAGATGTACAGCGCCAACACCAATAGTGAAAATAATTAATTGATACATAACAAAACCGGGGACAACACCAAAAGTAACCATATCGGCTAAGGAGTCTAGTTGTTTTCCAATTTCTGAATGTACCTTTAATAATCGAGCTGCAAACCCATCAAAAAAATCAAGTACAGCAGCTATTACTATTAGTAATGCCGTAGTTTCAAATGTTTTGTGAAATGTACTAACTATGGCCAAACACCCGCAAAGTAAGTTGCCCAGTGTAATTATATTCGGAATATGTTTTTTTATCATTACTTCGATTGAATTTTAGGATAGAACCTCTTTTTTAGTACAAGTATAGGTTTTTCAAAATAATTATAGCTTACTATTGCACACAATATCGTTAACAATACCATTAACACAGGGTTTAAAAATATTACTTTCCAAGCTTTGTCAGCAATTTCATAATATCTCATAATAGTACTGAAAACCACAATAATTAAACCATGATAGAAATATAAGCCCAAGGATATTTTTCCTAGAAAATCAAATTTATTAAAAATACCTTTCCATGAATCAACAAATGAGGAGAAACAAAGAATAGCAATTACTAAAGCGAATAATAATGAAAAATAAAGCCTCTCAAAAATTGTAGCTATAGGAGAGCTGAATACCGGTATGTACATTATAAAAGAGATAGCCAGTAACGTAAATACAATTATTACCTGCGCTTTGTTTATTTGCTTAAAAAAGTTGTTAAACTTTAAACTAAAAACACTTAGCCAGGCTAAAATCATACCCACACCAAAATTAGAACTTACGCTCAGCGTGTGAAAGTATAATTGCATTGGCTCATTAAACTTAATAAATCTGAAACAAATTGAAATTACAATCAATAAAGTCCCAAATAACGGGATAAAATATTTGAATAGTATAGAATGATTAGGCTTTGAAATAAGAGCAATAATAGAGCCCCACACAATATAGAATTGTTCTTCAACTGCAATGCTCCACAAGAATGTCAGAAAGAACAAGAAATTAAACCCATGTTCGGCCATATATAAATTGAGCGTAAAACTAATAAAGCTAATGAGTGGAGGGAGTGGAGTTTTAAGAAGGCCAAAGGATAGAGCCATAAACCCAATAAAAACCATTAAAAAGTATAATGGCCAAATACGTAAACTTCTTCGGATAAAAAATAATTTAAAGTTAAAACGACCGGTTAGTTGATACTCTTCAATAATTAATCTTGTGATTAAAAAGGAGGATAATACAAAAAAATAATCAAGACCCAACAAGCCAAAATTTAAGGAGCGCTTTAATTGCTGAAACCACAATGCACTTTCCAAATCAGCATTAGAAGTAATAAAGCAGTGGGTCAAGAAAACCGGTATAAAGGCTATAAATCGGGTTGAATCCAATAAAGGAAAATAGGAATATTGTTTTTTTCGATTTTCCAATACTACTTTATTTCGTAGTTAAAGTAATTCTTTTATTTAATTACAAATGATTTATTGATGACACCTTTTTGATTGCCTAATTTCAATAAATAAAATCCTTTTTGAAATTGCTCTACATCAATACTTATTTGATTATATCCGGCCTTTGCAGCAATATTTTTTGAATAAACTAATTTCCCGGCAATATCTGTAATAATAACATCTACATTATCGTTTTGCGAAAGATTAAACTCAAGATTAAAACTACCATTATTAGGGTTAGGATATATATGAAGGGATTGGGCTAGGTTGTGCCATTCTATGCCGCCACAAACCACTACATCAATGATTTGTGCATCACTTGCACTGCATCCGTTAGAGTCGGTATAGGAATAATAAATCTCATAAGAGCCCGGACCTCCGGCAAGCTGCAAATCAAAATAGTCACCAATTATACCCGGCCCTGAAAAAACACCTCCCGGAGGGTTTCCATTTAATAATAAAGGTGGGTCAAGATGGCAAATCGTCAAGTCTGTCCCTAAATCTACAATAGGTAAAGAATTTACCTTCACATAAACTTCGTTTGAGGCATTGGAGCAGGCATTGGGATTAATAACATCAACCATGTATGAACCTTCGGCTGCAGTAGCATAGTTTGCTCCTGTGGCTCCTTGTATAGGGTTTCCGTTTAGATACCATTGGTACGTATTTTCGGGGTGATAAATAGCGGATAAAATAGGAAAAGTATCGCCTGAGCAAATATTTATGGTATCAGATAAAGATATTATAGCGGCTGTAGGTAAACAATCGTTAGTTTTAATAGAGTATATTTTTCCGCTGTATGTGTCAGACAAATAAAGCTCACCACGATAATCTTCGCCAAAAGTAGAAAAGGATCCGCTTCCTGCAATAGCACCTAAGTCATAATTGCTGAAAGTGCCATCGTAATTATTTTTTAGTAGTCTTATACGATTATCACAATAATCGGAATAAACATAATACCCGTATAAACTACCATTTATAGCGCCTCTATAGATAAAACCACCGGTAACCGAACAACCTGTAGAGTGGCTATATACTGCCACCGGTGCTATGGTTGAACTAAAATCAGGACAACCGCTTTGACTTACCGAGTTGTTTACCACATTTCCCTCATAGCATCTCCAACCATAGTCTCTTCCGGGTGTAGCACCTAAAGGTTCAAAGTCTATTTCTTCCCAAAGGTTTTGTCCTACATCGCCAATCCATAAATCACCATAAACACGGTCGAAATTCCATTTCCAGGGATTACGCAAACCATAGGACCAAATTTCTTCACGATAATTAGTTCCTATATAAGGATTAGTTGGCGGAATACTGTAATTTAACGGAGCTTGCGGATGGTCAACATCTATTCTTAACATTTTACCTAATAGTTGTGTACGGTCTTGTGCTCTGTTTCCAGGGTCGTTGCCACTCCCTCCATCACCCATGCCTATATATAAATACCCATCAGGACCAAAACTCAAACTCCCACCATTATGATTAGTGAAAGGTTGTGGAATGGTTAACAAAATTAAAGCACTGCTGTTGTCGGCCAAATTCGAATCATTGGGATTTACACTGTATCGGGCTATGGTTGTTGCTCCTCCCGAAGAAGCAGTGTAGTTAACATAAAAATAACCATTATTTTTATAATCCGGATGAAAAGCCATTCCCAATAAACCTCGTTCATCACCTGCTGAAACAGGATTGGAGCAAATACCGGTTAAATCTAAGAAAGGTGTAGCCATTTTGGTTCCGGTACTATCGCAAATAATAATTTTACCTGCTTGTTGAACTACAAATAAGCGGCTGTCGTTGCAGTGTCTTATATCTACAGCTCTTGAATAACCGGTACTGAAAGTAGTAAAGCTTAAAGATGGTTGGGCAAGACTTATACCGATAAGACCTTGAATAAACAAAAATGTAAGAAGGAATAATTTTTTCATGAGGGAGTTAAAATATTTATTCAAAGATAAAAAAAATCAGAAATAATGGCTATGAGGGATTAGAAAAAAATGGTTTCGCCCAGAATCGAACTGGGATCAAAAGTTTAGGAAACTTCTATTCTATCCGTTGAACTACGAAACCAATTTTAATAAGAGCTGCAAAAGTATTAATTTTTTGATTGATTCCAGGTTTTGTAAATTTCTTGTTGCATTGGTCTGTTCGGTTCTGCCTCAGCCAAGGGTTCACATGGTTTTAATGTGTTGTAACAATCTAACGGTAATTGCTGATAAAGTTCTGTTCCTCTCGATTTCCATGATAACATTTCATCACTTACATCTTTAATTATTTTTGCCGGATTGCCAACTACAACCTTACGCTCCGGAATTATCATTTGGGCAGGTACAAAACACAAGGCTCCAATAATGCAATTGTCCCCGATTTCAACATTATCCATAATAACAGCATTCATACCTACTAACACATTCATACCTACTGTACCTCCATGAACTATTGCACCATGCCCTATGTGTGCATTCTTTTTTAAGGTAACTGTAACGCCCGGAAACATGTGTATAGTACAGTTTTCCTGAACATTACAACCATCTTCAATGATTATTTTCCCCCAATCGCCACGTATGGCTGCGCCAGGGCCTATATATACATTTTGTCCTATAAATACATTACCTGTAACTGCTGCCTGCGGGTGAATATATGCGCTGGGGTGGACAACCGGCTTATATCCGTTAAACTCATATATCATTTCTATTTTCTTTTAGTTATAATTAATTTTTGTATTACCACTCTTTACCTGTTCGGTAAACTATACCCTTAAATATGGCCACCAATTGCCTATTTTGATTATATACCGAAATAAAGTATAAAGCTGTTTTTTCAGTTAAGTTTTTTTCTTCTGATTCGGCTGTTAGTATATCGCCCTCTGCTACCTTTGCAAGATGGTTGATAGAGGTATCAATGCTTACACTCTTTATACCGCGCGAGTTTGAAGCAAAAGCCATGGTGCTGTCTGACAGGGCATAACTAATACCGCCATGTGCTATATTAAATCCGTTAAGCATACTTTGGGTTATTTTCATTTTTAGTTTGCAATAACCTTCTGCAATTTCAACCAATTCCATACCTAACAGTTTACTAAATGGGTCATTGTCGTACATTAAATGAAAAATTTCAAGTGGGGTTTTCATCTTTGTTTTATAAATTAATTTAATTGATACATTTTTCCGGGGAGAGATTTTATTACTCCGTTAAACTCTAAATTGAGCAGTAGAGATGCGGCCCTACTCATTGGAATATTAGTTGCGTAACATAATTCATCAATTGGCAGTGTGCCTTTATCTTTTAAGTAATCAACCAGTGTTTGTTCTTCATCACTTAACTCAACAAAAAGTTTGGTTTGCCTACTGGCTTTAATATCTTCTTGCAACCAACCCAGTAAATATACAATATCGTCAACCGATTCAATTAAAGCAGCTTTATTAATTTTAATAAGTTTGTTGCAACCTGCCGAAAATTCATCACCAACCCTTCCGGGAAGAGCAAAAACATCACGACTGTAGGAGTTGGCTATTTCGGCTGTAATTAAAGCACCACCGGTTATGCCGGCCTCTACAACAATTACAGCATCACACATACCGGCTACTATACGGTTTCGCTTTGGAAAGTTTTCCCTATCGGGTTTGGTTCCACTTATAAAATCAGTAAGTATGCCACCTTGTTTAATCATTTTTTCGGAGGTTGCTTTATGTTGTCCGGGATATATCATATCCAAACCATGTGCTACCACGGCTACTGTTTCTATATCATTTTTCAAACTTTCTTTATGCGCACATATATCAATACCATAGGCCAGTCCGCTTACAATTAATGGGTTAAATTGTTTTAACTCTGTAATGAGTTTAGCACAAAACTGTTTACCGTATTCCGTAGCCTTTCTTGTTCCTACTATGCTTAATATTTTTCTGTTATTCAGGTTGGCATTTCCTTTGTAATATAACATTACCGGAGCATCGGTACATTGTTTTAATCGTTGCGGGTATTCATTATCTAAATAAAAAACAGGTCGAATTTTGTTATTTGTAATAAATTTAATCTCAGTTTCTGCGCGTTGCAATACTTTTTGTTTTACCACCGATTGGGCAATATACTCCCCAATACCTTCTATTTTTAACAAGTGCTCTTTTTTTGCTTTAAATACCGCTTCGGCACTTCCGCATGAAGCAATAAGTTTTTTGGCATTAATATCCCCCACACCTTCCAACAAGGTAATACCAATTTTATACAACAAATCATTCGACATTTTATAAAAAAACTTACTTTCGCTAAATTACTATTAATCATTCTTAATACAAGTGTATGAAAAAAATTACATTCCTTGTTCTGTTTCAACTGGCTTTTACCTTATTTTTATATGCCCAAGACCTGAATATTAGCGGAAAAATTAGCGATTCAGAAAATAATGAACCATTGGTGGGGGCTGTTATAAAATTTACCAACAATAAAATTACCAATACCGACCTTGATGGGTTTTATAAAATACCGCTTCCTGAAGGTCAATATAATGTCAATATTTCATTATTAGGGTATAAAGCATTAAATACCACCATTAACGTAAGTGCTTCTGCTAAAGAGTTTAATTTTAAGCTTGGAAAAAGTGTGAAGGAGCTTGATCAAGTAGTGGTCTCAGCCGGAAAGTACGAACAAAAGTTGAGTGATATTACGGTTTCTATGGATGTATTAAAACCCAAACTGGTAGAAAGCAAGAATACCGTAAATCTTGAAACAGTTATTGACCAAGCACCCGGTTTAACTATTACTGATGGGCAGGTAAGCATAAGAGGTGGAAGCGGTTTTAGTTATGGAGCAGGTAGCAGGGTGCTAATGTGTGTAGATGAAATGCCTATGTTAAGTGCTGATGCCGGTGATATTAAATGGAGTTATTTGCCTATAGAGAATTTAGAACAAATTGAAATTATTAAAGGAGCCAGCAGTGCTTTGTTTGGTTCTTCGGCATTAAATGGGGTAATCAATATACGTACCTCTTATCCTAAAGAGAAACCGGAAACAAGAATTACTTTTTTTGCCGGAATTTATGACAACCCCATAAGAGGAAATCTAAAATGGTGGAAAGGAAATCCAACCACAAATGGTTCAAGTTTTTTTCATGCTCAAAAGATAAATAATATTGATTTAGTTGCCTCTGGAAATGTATTTAATGATGAGGGATACAGAAAAGGCGAGACAGAAATGAGAGGAAGGTTTAACATCAATGTTAAATATAATTTTAAGAAAGTAAAAGGTTTGGCAATGGGACTAAATAGTAATGCCATGCAAACAGTAGGTAGTTTGTTTCTGTTATGGCAGGATGCCGATTCAGGTGCATATATTCCGCAGGCCGGAACATTAAGCGATTACGTAACAACCCGAAGCAATTTTGACCCTTTTGTTTATTATTATGCCCCCAACGGTGATAAGCACACTATTAGAACGCGATATTTTAATACCACCAATACCAATAATACCAACCAGGAATCAATTGGTGAATTATACTATGGAGAGTATCAATACCATCATAATCTAAGAAAAAACGGGGCTATAAATGCTGGTTTGGTAAGTACACGTACTGTTGTAATTTCCGATTCCCTGTATGGTTTTCATTCGGGAGTTAATTTAGCTTTATACGCACAGATTGATAAAAACTTTTTTGACCGACTTTCTCTATCATTGGGCATAAGAGGCGAGTATTTTAGGATTGATAAAGAAGAAAGTATTTCGGATGTTAATTTATACACTAAGAAAGATACTATAACCCTACTTAAAAATATGAAAATGCGCCCTGTTTTCCGGTTTGGGTTAAATTACAAACTATTTGAATATACCTTTATCAGAGCCTCATTTGGGCAAGGATACAGATTTCCTACCGTAGCCGAAAAATTTGTAAAAACAAGTGTTGGCGCTTTAACCATATTCCCAAATTCAAAATTGGAAGCCGAAACAGGAATAAGTGCCGAATTGGGCATTAAGCAAGGATTTAAAATTGGAAAATGGAATGGTTTATTTGATGTAGCAGCTTTTACCACTACCTATAGAAATATGATGGAATTTGCGTTCGGCATTTATTTTCCTGATACAGTTTCAGTGGAGTATCAACAATATTTATTCAATAAGTTAAAGTATTTAGGCTTTAAATCAATTAATATCAGCAATGCACAAATTAATGGTATTGAAACCTCATTAATGGGTAATGGCAATATTGGCGAATTTGGATTAAGTGTGTTTGCCGGTTATACATACACACAACCTATTAATTTAAATTACAATCCTAATTTAGATACTATCAAAGGGGCGCATGCCAATGTACTCAAATATCGGTTCTTTCACAATGTTAAAGCCGATATTGAGGTAGATTATAAAAGTGCATTTATAGGCCTAAGTTCACGCTACAATAGCCATATTATTAATATTGACGAGAGCTTTGAAAAACCGGTTTTCAGTTTTATTATCCCGGGGGCAACGGGTGGTCCTACTATACTGCCCGGATTAGAGAGATACCGAAAAATTCACAATGCCGGAAATCTTTATTTCGATCTTAGAGTGGGTTATAGAATTAATCAAAATCATAAAATTTCACTCATTGTCAATAATTTGATGAATGCTGAAAATATGGGCAGACCGGGTGATTTACAACCTCCACGGCTTTGGATGCTGCAATATGTAACAAAACTATAATTGGGAATTAAAACCTCGCTTGTTAAACTATCATTTTGACGATTTGAAATAGCACAATTATTTTCAAAATAGTGTTATAATTCAAGAAAATATGCATATTTTTTCCGTAATTTGTTGAAAATTATAATATGCGTCTTCGTCCTTTCTTTTTTATTTTTATTATTGTCTCAACGGTTTCTTGTACCGCCCCACGAACTATTATTAACTCCGGAAAAACTACTCCTAAGGGGAACGTGGCAGGTGGATATCATTACTCGCTAAATTTTTCAACCCAAACAGTTGTTTTATTAAAAGATATTGTGGTTGATAATGTAAATTCATTGGCAAAAAAAGATAGTATTAGTTTTGATGCCAACTTTGAGAATATTAATAAAGGAGCGGTTGCCTATCAACTTGACCCTATAAAAAGTGCCAATGAGTTTTATTTAAAATACGGAATATTAAAACGATGGGATGCAGGCGTTAAAATTTCCGGCAATGCCAAAGGTCTTGAAACACAATTTCAGTTTCTTGGCCCTACCGGAAAATTTGATGTTGAAACTCCCCATAGAGTTTACGGTAGTGTTGCTCTTCAATATACTACGCAAAGTCAGTCATTACCTTCAATTTTGGGCAAAATTCAAAGTAGGTTGGGTTATAATTTTAAACGACAGGATTTTTTATTACCTCTTATCTTTAGTTATTCTATTGGCAATGAAGAAAAATTTGGGGCCTTATCCATAGGTGGCGCGGTCAATTACTCTATTATTAACTATAGCACCACACCTATTGACATTTACAATATTGATAAAACAAAACTTGAGGCTCAGAAATATAAACAAGAGTATATGTCTTTTGGTTTATTTGCTAACTTAAAACTGGGCTATAAGTATGTGTACTTGTTACCTTCTCTATCCATGTTCTACCAAAACTACGGAGAGTATCATTTACTCAATGGAAATACCACCAAATTAAAGGGATTTACTTTTATTCCCGGACTTGGAATAAATTTTAATATAGGCAAAGCATCGCAATCAAAATAATCATAAAAAACAACCACTATGAAAAATATAATTTTATTAATGTTGATAGTTTTCTATTCATCGGTTTATTCGCAGGATATTAAAACAAGTTCAATAATTAAAGTTCAAGGAAGTGCAACAACCAAAGTTACACCGGACGAATGTACACTTTATTTAGCCATCAGTTATATAGGTTTAGATCCCAATTTGGCAATCATAGGTCTCGACCAGAAAGTAAAGGAAATAGGAAAGCAGATAAAAGCTTCGGGCTTTAAAGATACCGATATGCTTACCTCTAACTTCACGGTTAGTAAAAATGTTTTGTATCGTGATGAATATACCAAAGACAGTGGATATGTGGCTAATCAAAGTATAAAAGTAAAATTCAAATTTTCTAAAGAACAAGTTGTGAAAATTTTGAATAATATTACAAAAAGTAGGAGTGATTATAATTTAAGTTTTGAGTTTGGGTTATCAGATTCCTTAAAATTACAAACCTCTGAGAAACTTATAGCTCAAGCGGTTAAAGATGCTAAAAATAAGTCTAATTTATTGGCTAAAGAATTAGGCGTGAAGTTAAAAGGAGTTTCTTCTGTTGATTACGTATCTAATATTGATATTTATCCCGAATATACCGGGAAGAACTACGCAATGCATGCAGGTGATGGAATGTTAGACTTGCAAGGATATACACCGGAAGAAATAGTAAAGAAAGAAGAAGTAATGGTTACTTGGACTATTGAATAAATTTATGGAATTATAAAATTAAATAATAATATTGTATTATAAAAAAACACAGCAAAATAAAATATGAGTAAAGCAATAGAACTACTGCAGGAAAAAATAAAATTGGCAGAGCTTGGTGGAGGCGAGGCACGTATAGCATCACAACATAAAAAAGGAAAACTTACTGCACGTGAGCGCTTACATTTCTTGTTAGATGAGAATAGTTTTCAGGAAATTGGGATGATGGTAACACATCGTTCAACCGAGTTTGGTCTTGAACGTGAGAAATATTTAGGAGATGGAGTAGTAGTAGGATATGGAACAATTAACGGAAGATTAGTATATGTTTTTTCGCAAGATTTTACGGTTTTTGGTGGCTCTTTAAGCGAAACTCATGCCGAAAAAATTTGCCGTATTATGGATTTGGCTATGCAAAACGGTGCACCGGTTATAGGTCTTAATGATAGCGGTGGTGCACGTATTCAAGAAGGGGTAGTATCATTAGGTGGTTATGCCGATATATTTTACAGAAACACCCGTGCATCAGGTGTAATCCCGCAATTATCGGCCATAATGGGGCCATGTGCCGGAGGTGCAGTGTATTCACCTGCCATAACTGATTTTATTATGATGGTTGAAAATACCTCATATATGTTTGTAACCGGTCCTAATGTGGTTAAAACTGTTACACACGAAGAAGTAAGCAGCGAAGAGTTGGGAGGTGCCTCGGCACATAGTTCCAAATCAGGAGTAACACATTTTTCGTGTGCTAATGAAATAGAATGTATCAACAACATTAAAGCACTCTTGAGCTATATGCCACAAAACTGCGAAGAAGAGGCTCCTGTTATTCCGTACGAAAAAGCGAACGAAAAACGCCCTAAATTAAATTCAATTGTTCCTGAAAATGCTAATCAGCCTTACGATATGCGCGATGTAATTAATGAGGTAATAGATACTGATTCGTTTTTAGAGGTGCATAAAAACTTTGCCGAAAATATTGTTGTTGGCTTTGCTCGTTTGGGTGGAAAAAGTATTGGTATTGTTGCTAATCAGCCTGCCTTTTTAGCCGGAGTACTCGATATTAAATCATCTAACAAGGCTGCACGCTTTGTTCGCTTTTGCGATTCGTTTAATATTCCTTTGCTGGTATTTGAAGACGTTCCCGGATTTTTACCGGGTACCGATCAGGAATGGAACGGAATTATTAATAATGGAGCCAAATTGCTTTATGCTTTTTGTGAAGCAACAGTACCGCGTGTTACGGTAATTACCCGCAAAGCTTATGGAGGAGCTTATGATGTGATGAACAGCAAGCACATAGGTGCCGATATGAACTATGCCTGGCCTACAGCCGAAATAGCTGTTATGGGTGCTAAAGGGGCAGCTGAAATTATTTTTAAGGCTGAAATATCAAAAGCCAAAGATCCTGCTGCCAAATTAAAAGAGAAAGAAAATGAATATATGGAGCATTTTGCAAATCCATACAGGGCAGCCGAAAGAGGTTATATTGATGAAGTAATTATGCCTGAAGATACACGTGAAAAATTGATTATAGCTTTTAATATGCTCAAAAATAAGGTGGATAATATGCCTCGAAAAAAGCATGGCAATATTCCGCTTTAGGATATCATTTACAGTTTTGCAGTTATATAAAATTAAATTTCAGTTTTTATCGTTCCTGTGCACGTTAATATTGGTAAGCTGTTCGGGGTTACTGTTTGCGCAGAATGAAAATTATATTTTTGAGCAACTAAGCCTACGCGATGGTCTTTCTCAAAGCAATGTAAATTGTATTGCTCAAGACAAACTTGGTTTTATTTGGATAGGAACGCAAGATGGATTGAACAAGTTTGACGGCTATCATTTCTCAATTTACAGAAATAATCCCAAGAAGAATAACAGCATTTCAAATAGCTATATACATGATATAGCGGTTGACACTTCAGGTAATATTTGGTTGGCTACCGATAATGGATTAAATAAATTTGACCCCTCCACTGAACAATTTTTACATTACGAACTTCATCACAGAGGCAGCGAATTAAAACAAAAATTCTCAGCTCTGTATATATATAAAAATGTATTATATGCTACTATTTCCAACATAGGACTTTGCAAAATTAATCTGTATGAAAAAGATGCTCAATTACAATTAATTGATATTAATATGTTGTTGCAAAACAGCATATTGCAATCCATTATAGTTGATCAAAATCAAACATTATGGATAGGTACAAATAATCAAGGGCTTATTGCATATAATTTACACAATAATACTTCAGCGCAATACTTAAGCAATAACACTACCGGATTAAAAAGCAATTGTATTTTTTCGGTTTTCGAATTTGATGACAATACTCTATGGCTTGGAACCGATAAGGGTCTTGCCGTTTTTAATAAAAACAAAAAACAAGCCGAGACCATACAACATAACATATACCGGCAAAACGGATTAAGCAATAATATTATTAATGATATTTATAAAGATTACTCAGGAAATATTTGGCTCGCTACTTTTGGAGGCCTAAACAAGTACAATAGTAAAACTCAAAAATTTAGTCGTTTGCAATATTCCGCTGAAAATAAAAAAGGAATTAGTAGCAATAAAACTAATTGTGTTTTTGAGGATAACACCGGAACAATTTGGATAGGAACAGAGTCAGGAATTAATAAATTTAACAGACAGCACAATAAGTTTAAACTTTATTCACCACGCATTCACTTTAATCAAAAAGAAATTACAAATAATGTTTGGGGTATTTATGTAGATGAAACCAATAATGATATATATATTGGGAATGATGTTGGATTTACTGTATATAATAAAGAGTCGGGAGATTACTTTTCACTACCGGTATATTCCTATAATAAATTAGATGCAACATCAGTTACATGTTTTGAACGGATATCTGAGCAAACCTTACTGGTAGGATGCGAACAGGGATTATATGAGTATAATGTGCTTAGCCGAAAGATTAAATCATTTAAAATTGGGAGTTCTCATACTGACCTATTGAAAGATAAATTTATTCTTTGTTTAAAAAAAGATTCAAAAGACAATTTATGGGTTGGCACCAAAGAAGGCTTAATTAAAATAAGTTTATTTAACCGTAAAACAGAGTACTTTATAAACGCCAAAAACAATGAAATGTCCATCTCCAATAACGAGATTCGTACCATATTTGAAGATATGGACGGCACAATATGGGTTGGAACTTTTGGTGGCGGAATAAATAAGGTTAGCTATTTAAGTTCAACTTCTGGTATTACTGATAAAATTATTTTTAAACGATATTTCTTTAAACCTAATGATGAGAATAGTATTTCAAACAATAATATACTAAGCATTGCTCAAACTGAAAAAGGAAAACTATGGCTGGGAACCTATGGTGGTGGTATCAATAAATTCGATATCAATACCGGAAAAACAGATAGATTACCTATTTTTAGTAATATGCAGGGTAATACCATTTATAGCATTTTGCCCGAAAATAATAATCTTTGGTGCAGCTCTAATAATGGTTTACTCAAGTTTAATCTAAACGACACCACACTTATAAGTTATTATGAAAACGATGGATTACAAAGCAATGAGTTTAATAGTGGATCGGCTTATAAAGCCCAAGACGGAAATTTATATTTTGGCGGAGTTGAAGGGTTTAATGAGTTTAATCCTAGTAAAATAAAATTAGATACTGTTGCTCCACGTGTTGTAATTACTGCCTTAAAAATTTTTAATAAACCGATTGATTCTTTCAAGGATAAACCATTACATAAAAGCATTTCATACACACAGCAAATAGTATTGTCATATAAACAAAACTTTTTTTCATTTGAGTTTGCAGCAATGTATTTCTCATCACCTCAGAATAACGAGTTTAAGTATATGATGGAAGGACTTGACGAAAACTGGAATTATGTAGGTAAACAAAACCAAGCCTTTTACACTAATTTAGAACCTGGTCATTATGTTTTTAAAGTTATAGGCTCTAACTCTGATGGGGTATGGGGTTCTACTCCTGCTATGATTGATATTATAATTACACCTCCATTTTGGAAAACATGGTGGTTTAGAATTTTTATGACTCTTTGTGTTATTGCAACTATATATTACTATACTAAGCAAAAAGCCAATCGTACTTTAAAACAAAAACGGTTTCTTGAAAATATAATTAATGAACGAACTGCCACTGTTATAAAACAAAAAGATGAAATTGAGAAACAAAAAGCATTGTTAGAAGAGCAAAAGAAAAGAACAGAAAGCCTTGTTCTTAGTATATTGCCGAAAGAAACGGCTGAAGAGTTGATGAATAAAGGGTTTTCAAGACCTCGAAATTATAGTTTGTGTACTGTAATGTTTGCCGATTTTCAGGGGTTTACCAAAGTTGCCGAAAAACTAAGACCACAGCAACTTATTGATGAATTAAATAAATATTTCAGTGCCTTTGATGAAATAGCGGTAAAATATAACTTAGAGCGAATCAAGACCATAGGTGATTCATATATGTGTGCCGGAGGAATCCCTATCAGAAACAAAAGTAATCCTATTGAGTCAGTACTCGCTGCCCTTGAAATACAGAATTACATGAAGAATGCCTTTATTGAAATAGATGGTGTTAGATATGATTGGAAAGTAAGAATAGGAATTAATTCAGGTGAAATTATTGCAGGTGTTATAGGCAAAACAAAATTTGCTTTTGATATATGGGGCGATACGGTTAATACCGCGAGTCGTACCGAAACTAGTGGCGAAGCCGGAAAGATTAATATTACCAGAGCTACTTATGATTATGTGAAAGACTTTTTTGATGTCACAAAACGGGGAAAGATTGCTGCCAAAAATAAAGGCGAAATTGAAATGTTTTTTGTTGATGGAATAAAGCCTCATCTTTCGTTAGATGGTGAGGGAGTTATACCTAATGAACTATTCTATAAAACACTTTCGCAAGTGCTTATCGAGAAGTTTAATTATAAAAAATCGGAAACAAGAATTATTAAATTACTTACCGATAAATTACCGGAAGGTTTGTATTATCACGGTATTCACCATACTCTTGATGTTACTCGGGCTGCCGAAGATATAGCCCGCGAAGAAGGAGTAGATGGCGAAGATTTATTTTTATTAAAAACAGCGGCTCTTTTTCATGATGCCGGATTTGTTCAGGAGTACACTAAGAACGAACGTATAGGCGTAGGCTATGCCCGTGAAATATTACCAAAGTACGGATATACTGAGCAGCAAATAGATATTATTGAAGGTATAATTATGGCAACTCAAATGCCTCAAAATCCTAAAACTCATCTTGAAATGATTATGTGCGATGCAGATTTAGATTACCTCGGACGTGATGATTTTTATGAAATTTCAGATTCTTTAAAACGCGAACTGATAGAGTTTGGTAAAATTAATAATGACAAAGATTGGGACTTAATGCAAGTGCCTTTTCTTGAAAATCATCAGTATTTTACACAAACAAACAAAACGCGAAGAGAGCCAAAGAAACAACAAAGATTGAAAGAGATTAAACTTAAACTGCAAGACGATAATAATTATAAAGATTCTTAATACAGGAGATAATAAATATGCGAGTAGTATTGCAAAGAGTTAGCAAAGCTAGTGTTACGGTTGACAAACAAATTGTAGGTAATATTAAGCAAGGTATTCTTATTTTGTTGGGGATTGAACAGCAAGATACAACAGAGGATATACAATGGTTAATTGGGAAGATAATTAACCTGCGAATATTTGATGATGAAAATGGAGTAATGAATCTTTCAGTTCAGGATATTCAAGGCGAACTTTTATTAATCAGTCAGTTTACCTTACAGGCAAGTACCAAGAAAGGGAATCGCCCTTCGTATATACGTGCTGCTCCTCCTCAAAAAGCAGAGTATTTGTATCAGCTCTTTTCCGAAATGTTACATTCCTGTTTTAAAGGAAAAATTGCCCACGGAGTTTTTGGAGCTGATATGAAAGTTGAACTTCTCAATGATGGACCTGTGACTATTATAATTGACTCCTATTTGCGAGAGTAATTATGCTTTTACCATTCTACCTTTCCACTCGTAGCTGCCTTTAATTGATTTTACTGCTATGATAATAGTTAGTAATGCCTCAAGGTATTCAAATAGTAGTATTCTTGAAAAATTTACACTGCGTTTACTTATTCTTGAAAAAGTAACCACACTCATATAATCTGCTATGGATTTTATGAGTAGCACTGATAGAGCACAAAATAAAATAGAAAAATGAAACTTGATGGCCAAAACAGCTACACTTGCAATCAGCATAATATTTGTATTTAACACCAAAGCTCCTACTAATGTTGTCGTGGAAACAGGATAGTGTTTTGATTTTGACACCCATCGCAAACGTTGATTGATATATTGGGTTAATGATTTTTTTGGGGAAGTGCTTACAATGCTTCCTCTATGATTGATGAATACAATACTCTCGTGATGGTATTTTTGCACAGCCATTAATAAAAACATATCATCTCCACTTCTAATATTAATATTTGCCTTATAGGGCAATAGTTCTAAAAATGTTGTTCTTTCAAAGGCCATATTGGCTCCATTACACAATAAAGCCTTCTTATGACCTATAGCACCTCCTGTAACGGTCATTAATACAGAGTTCTCTATTTCTTGTATTTTTGTTATGGCACTACCTTCATGTTTAACCAGTATTGGTCCGCAAATTAATCGTGCATTGGTTTTTTGGTAGCTTAAGGCTATGTTTGTTAACCAGTCAGTAGGTAATATGCAATCAGCATCGGTTACTGCTATCAACTTGGCAGTACTTTTAGTGGCAGCATCAATAATAGCATGCTTTTTGGGCGATTGGTGTTTTTTCACATCAAGCTCATTACAAATTATTCTTAAATCGGGATATTGCTGAATAAATTTATCAATAAGCCTTAGCGAGTTATCATCAGAAGAATCGTTATATAAAATTACCCTAAAGTTGTTGCTTGAATAATTTAATTCCGCAATACTTTCTAGAAGTGCAGGCAAGTTATTTTCTTCGTTTCTGAAACATACTACAATGTCTATATCTAACTCGTTTTTCATAGTATCAGACATAAGCTCCGGAATAGTACATTTTCTATTTCCATTTACACAATATATCATCATAGCCATATAAGCTATGGCTGTGAGCAAACAATACGCTATAAAAAAGTTATACAACAGCATGTCAGTTTTTGGCTTTTAAACTTACACCAAATAAAAAAATACTACCTATTAATGCAGGCAAAGCCACATTAATTACCCATAATAAAATTACTGCCAATAAAATACCCGATATATCGGGTATGTTTTGTTGAAAAATAAAAAGAGCCACAGAGCCTCTTATCCCTAATTCGGCAACAGCAAAAGAAGGCATAAACCACATTACTAAAAAAAATATAGCACTTAATACATATAAATCGGTAACTAAGGTTTCTACTCCTCCAAAACGTAATAATAATACCAACTGAGTTGAAAATACAATATATCTGATAAATGACAGCACTAATATCTTAGCTTGCAAGAGAGTACTAAATTGCTGTTTATCGGTAAAATCTATCTTTAATGATCTTGCCCACTGCTTATGCCTGATGGTATTAAAAAATTTTTGTTGATTAAAATATATAAGAAAAGCAAGGATAGTGCATATTACAGCAATTCCGGTAATTACAGGTAGTGTTGGTATATTTATATCTTTAAAAGTATGATTTTGCAAATAATAAACAGTGCCCCATAGCCCTAAAATACAGGTACATATCATTTGGGCCATGCTTCCGCTAAAGTTCAATAATGCGGCTTTCATTTTTTCATTAATATCCATAAAATATAACTTCCCTACAACTTCGCCACTGCGATTTGGTGTAAATATACTTACCGAAATTCCGGCCAATACCGCCTTTAACGCATATAGCCATGATACAGGTTGCAGTGGCAAAAGCAGTAATTTCCACTTATAGGCTTCTATCCCATAATTAACTGTAAACAAAAAAAATGCAGTGTATAAATATATAGCAGAGCCTTGCCTGAAAGTGTCTAAAAAAATGATACCTATGTTTTGCTGATGATAAGAATTTAACTTAAACACCAGATAAAGTAATGACAATACTCCTAGGACTATTCCCAGATATTTTAATACAATTTTTAAAAAAGGGTTGTTGGTCATTTACCCCACAATAATACTAAATTAAACCCAAGTTTGTCCGTGGTATTTTGTAAAACTTAAATTTGTTAGTTAGGTATAAGAGAATATTAATAAAGAGCAGAAAAAATATATAACTATTAGCTTGAGTAATTTCTAAGTTAAAAACCTCCTCCATCATCATTATTAAACTCATTATCTCTTGCTTTTTGTTTGCGGGTTGAGAAATCTCCCGAGCCAAAACGATAACTAAAAGTAAGGGTAACTATTCTCGTTTCGCGTTTAAAAGTGTTTTCTTGTGTAAACCCTTCTCCGCTTGCAAAAGTCCTAAATCTCATTTTGTCAAAAATATCGTTTACATTTAATGTAAGATTGCCTCTGTTGTTAAGTATATCTTTTTTTACTGCAAGGTTTACCATACTTCTAGGTAAAATATACCCTTGTGCAATAATATTACGCGCATTATAACTACCTGTACCTTGTACTGTCCAACCTTTTCCTAATAATATATTGGTAAGTATTTTAAAGTTCCAACTTAGGTTTGAGGCATTGATATCACCATCTTGTATAGTTCCTTTAATGGTAGTTTGAAAAGCATTGATATTCCCGGTAATGTTCCACCAACGATATAGCTCCACCCTGCTAACCGTTTCAAGACCCATATTATCGCTACTGCCAAGATTGGTAAAGGTAAAAATTGATTGACCTAAACTATTTACTTCAATGTTACGCATAATTAGCCCATTGGTTCTTCTATAAAATGCGGTAACCGATACATTTACTTTTTTGAAATTATATAAATAACCTAACTCAAAGTTGTGTGTATATTCAGGCTTTAAATATGGATTCCCAATATGCAAAAATTGGGGATTACTATAATCGGTAATAGGCGATAATTGTCGTGTTCCGGGTCTGTTTAAACGCCTTCCATAATTAAATTGTATTTCCTGTTTTTCGCTTAACTTACGGTTAATAAAAAATGAAGGAAAAATATTAAAATAGTTATTTATATAGTTTTCATTGGTGCTAAGCAATGAGAAATTAGTCATTGCCTGTTCTGCTCTAATTCCTGCTTTGTAGCTCCATTTATTTAATGTTTGCCCATAGCTGGTGTAGGCCGAGTAAATATTTTCATGGTATTTAAAACGATTATTTAAGCTATCGTCAGAAACATATTTGTCTTCAGCATTATTATATGATTCAGAGAAAAAATCATTGTCAATTATCCGGTTTATATTTTTTAACCCGCTCTCAAATTTTCCATTATCGCCAATTGGACTTTCAAAATCAATAGTATTGGTGTTAATATTAAAAAGAGTTTTTGTATCGTTGTTTTGATATGACCATATTGAAGGTATTTCCTGATAGTTTGCCCAAAAATTTTCCTGAATATACTGTGCGTTTGACAAACGATTGTTTACCGAATAATTTGATTCTGCACTGATTATTTGCTGTGGGTTGTTCAATTTTTGGCGATAGTTTAGATTGTAATCCATAGACAAACCTTTGTTTGGATTAAGCGTTTTTCTGTTATAAGCCGAAATAAGATGATTACTTATATCTTCTGTCTTTGAAATAATATCACGGTTATCATTTCTATTGTCATAGTTTAAATTTACGTTCATTCCTATCACTGCCTTTTTGCTTAAGCTGTAGTCTGCTCCTAATTTTGCACTATGGTTACGCATTAAAAATAAACCGTTATTGTTTTGATACATATAATTGGCAGAATCAGCATTGCTAATCATACGGGTCATTAGCCCATTCATTTCCGTTTCATTGTATCTAAAACTATAATTTGAAAATAGATTCAAATTGCCTTTCTTATAGTTCAACGATAAATTACCATTATACTTATGGTTACTACCTGCACTCAAACTCGCATTGCCATTAGAACCCTGTAATTTATTTTTTTTAAGTACAATATTGATAATACCACTCATTCCGTCTGGGTCATATTTGGCCGAGGGATTAGTAATTACTTCAACCGATTCAATAGCACTTGCAGGAATCCCTGAAAGGAGGCCTGCTCGTCCGGCACCTGTCATACCACTTGGTCGGCCATCAATTAATATAGTTACATTACCACTGCCTCTTAAACTAATATTGCCCTCAACATCAACATCAACCGTGGGAACTTGTGATAAAACATCATTGGCAGAGCCTCCGTTTGATACCGCTAACTTTTCAGCATTAAAAACCTTTTTATCTATAGTGTTCTTAACTATATCTTGTTGACTTACTATGGTAACTTCTTTTAATAATTTGTCATTTGAGTTTACATAGATAGCATCTAAGAATTTTTCTTCAGATTTCTTCAGAACTAAAGTGTCATTATAAGGTAGAAAACCCATAAAGGCAATATTTAAGCGATATTTACCGGGTATTAATTTCTCAAAATTAAACTCACCTTTTTCATTGCTTAAAGCACCTCCAATTAAAGTATCTTTAGGAAGACGGTATATTGAAACAGCAGCAAACTCTATAGGTTGCTTGTCAGAGCTATTATATACTTTGCCTGATAATGAAGCAAAGGGCATACCGCCTCCAACACCTCCGCTGTAATTTTGCCCTTGCGCATATAAATAATGACAAAGAATAAACGAAAGAATAAAATTTAGGGTCTTCAAATCTATTTAGCTTTTATGGTAATATTTATCTATTGCTACAAAAATAAGACCATTGATTATTTTCGGATGTTAAATTGTTGCAAAAGAGAAAGAGCATTTTAGAGAAAAAAATAAGCAGTACAAACTTATTGTACTGCTTAAATCAATGTTTTGAATATTATAAATTAGGCTTGAGCTGTGGGACCGCCAAAATTCATAGGAATATTAGGGCCTTCAGACTCTTTTATTGGGCCAAATTGTGTTTCATATTTACTAACATTATCTTTTAAGGCAAGTAATAATCTTTTGGCATGCTGCGGAGTTAGCAATACCCTTGATTTAACTTTTGCTTTGGGCATTTGCGGCATTATTCTAATAAAATCAATAATAAACTCAGCATTACTGTGTGTAATTATAGCCAAATTGCTGTATGTTCCTTCTGCCACTTCCTCTGAAAGCTCAATGCTTATTTCATTTTGTTTGTTTTCTGTACTCATAATCTGCTTATTTTTAATCTGTTTATTATATATTTTGTCAAAGGTATGAAAAAAATTATGGCTTCATTATTTTTTACCACAAATCATTAAACCATCGCGCAGTGGTAATAAAAAGCTTTCAACACGTGTATCTTCTGCTACAAATTTGTTGTATTGTAGCATAGCTGTTGTGTCTTTATCGGGCTTGTTGTTTTGCTCAATTACTTTGCCACTCCACAATACATTATCTGCAATAATATAGCCACCACTCGATACTTTATCAATAACCATTTTATAGTAATTAAGATAATTAACTTTATCAGCATCTATAAACACCAAATCAAAAGTTTTATTTAGTTGTGGAATAATTTCTAAAGCATTGCCTATCATGTACTCTATTTGATTGGCCATAGGGTGTTGATTAAAATATTTTCTAACCCTGGGTTCAAGTTCTTCATTTATATCAATAGTAATAAGCTTGCCTTTGGGCTGTATGCCTTCCAGCAGGCACAAGCTTGCGTATCCTGTAAAAGTTCCAATTTCCAGTATGTTGTTTGGTTTTATCATTTTGCTCAACATGGCCAAAAACCTACCTTGCAGATGTCCCGACAACATACGCGGCATTAATACTTCCGAATGGGTTTCGCGATTTATGGTATATAAAAGTTCACTTTCTGGTTCGGTATGTTGCTCGCAATATTTTTCTATGGTTTGATTAATTATGTCCATATTATTCAAAAATTAGGGTGCTTAATTTTTTTTCGTTATAAACTTCGTTAGCTACTTGATACAGTTCTTTTGCACTAATATCGCTAATTCTGTTGTAAATGGTTTGAAGCGTATCAACTTTATTAAACAACAACAGACTTTTGCCTAAAGCAATCATTACATTACTGTTGTTTTCCTGAGCCAATGCTATATTACCGCATAACTGTTGCTTAGCTTTATGTATCTGCATAGTACTTAAGGGTTGGGCACAAAGTTTTTTCAATTCTTTATATACCAAGTCAATGGTTTTATTCAAATAATTTTTATCGGTTCCAATGTAAATAGCGGTAAGTCCTGTATCGCTGTATGTAATATAACTCGAATCAATATTATATGTAAAACCATATTTCTCTCGAATATTTAAGTTTAATCGGCTATTTAGGCCCGGTCCTCCCAAAAGATTATTCAGCAAAGTCATGGTATTACGCTTTTTTGACGAAACAGCAGGAGCAAGGCCTCCAATAATGCAATGTGCCTGATGGGTATTAATGGTGTTTTTTTTGTGAAACACTTTATTGGCCTTTGGCGCGGTTCTTAGTTTTTTATAACCTTTAGTTTTATAATGCCCTAAGTGTTTCTCAAGAATATATTTTAAACGTACTAAGTTAAAATCTCCTACAACACTAAAAACCATATTGTTAATTAAGTAGTGCTTTTTAATAAAACTTACGATATGTTTCTGGCGAATATTTTTCACACTATTTATTGTTCCTAATATATTATTCCCGAGTGGATGATTACAAAAAATATAACTTTCAAAATCATCATAAATTTGCTCGGCCGGAGTGTCTTTATAAGCGTTGATTTCATCTATAATCACATCTTTTTCTTTGTCTATTTCTTTCTCAGGAAAGGTAGAATTAAAAGTAATATCAGCTATAAGTTCAACTGCTCTTTCCAAATATTGTTTTTGAAATGAAGAATATATACAGGTTTCTTCCTTGGCCGTATAGGCATTAAGCTCACCGCCAACACTGTCAATACGTCCCAATATATGATAAAACTTACGTTTAGTTGTTCCTTTAAACAATGTATGCTCAATAAAATGCGCTAGTCCTTGTTCATTCTCCTGTTCATCTCGGGTGCCTGTATTAATAATTATACCACAGTGTGCTGCTTCTCCGCTTGAGGGTTTAAATATTACCCTTAAACCATTATTCAATTCAAATATTTCAAATTCACGCATAAAAATTCATTAACTATAAAGCTTTATAAAGCGTCATTAAAGTAGGCACTTCATAAAAAACACAAATATATTTTTATTAAAACATATATCTACAATGATATATCAAGGCTTAGCATTATTTATATTTACAGGTTCATAAACCTTTTAATATTAAAACTCTTTTAGGTTTATAGACTTAAAAAGAGAATAACCCATCCTCAATATTTCTGATGTTTATCTATTAAAATATTGTATAAAACCGCTGTTAAATTTAGTTAATCGAAAATAATGTAATATAGCCATTCTTATCTTTGATAAGTACTGAGAAATTTAAAAGCATAGTGAATAATAAAAAGATATTATTAGCTTCAGTTATTATTTTAATTGCAGTTGGTGGAATAATTGCATTTCAACTTTATTGGATTAAAAATGCTGTTTCTATAAAGCAAGAGAAGTTTGATGAGTCGGTAAACGATGCTTTGCATAATGTTGCTGCAGTTATTGAGAAGAAAGCTATTTCTGCAAAGGTTACCCGAAGGCTTAATATGCAAAGGCAATCAGAACCTGAAAATCATTTAAACGATAAAAATATCATATTTAAAAAGAGAGATAAGCTTAAAGATATGCGTTTAAACGTATTTGAGGAAATTATTACCGATAGTGCAGGCTTTTTAACTAAAAAGCAAAGCTCTAAAACGTATAAGTCTAATGCCCTTAATCATCCCGATTTTAAAATTGATGTTGACCTAAAAAAGAAAGATGCTTTTGTGGTTAATACCGGAGAAGGAAATAACAGAAGCGTAAACTGGTTTTTAAATCAAGGTAATATGCTGAATGATATATTTGATGAGCAGGTAAGCATTAATATTTATAACGATTACAGCAATAAGATTGATACTGTTTTTTTGGATAGTGTTTTACAAAGTGAACTTAAAACTAAAGGAATATATGCCAAATATGAATACGGTATTCTTAATCAATATCAGAATGGATTTGTTTTTCCGGTTAAAGCCAAATTAATTACTAATTTATTAAATTCATCGTACAAGATTAACCTAACAGCGCAGAATATTTTTATTGATTCGCGCTATTTGTCATTGTATTTTCCCGGGCAAAAAAACTATATTATTCGTAATCTTATGATTATGTTATTAGGGTCGGCCTTCTTAATTTTACTTATTTTAATAATGTTTTCATACACTATTGTAACTATTTTCAGGCAAAAGCAGCTTTCACAAATAAAGAATGATTTTATCAATAATATGACTCATGAGTTTAAAACACCCATATCTACTATTTCGTTAGCTTGTGAGGTGTTGGGAGATCCTACTATTGAAAAGAACCAACAAAAAATAAATAATTACGTAAAAGTAATTAAAGATGAAAATAAAAGATTAGGAATGTTGGTTGAAAATGTATTACAAACCGCAGTCTTAGAAAAAGGGAAGCTAAATTTAAAGCTTAAACCTATAGATATTCATGAAATTATAGAGAGCGTACTAAACAACAGTTATGTTCAAATAGAAAATAAAAAAGCTGAAATTGAGATAGATTTTGATGCACGAGAATCGGTAATTAATGCCGATAAGGTTCATATTTCGAATATTATTTATAATTTATTGGATAACGCTCTAAAATACTCGGGCGAATTACCCAAAGTGAAAATTTCTACCAAGAGCGATAATAAAGGACTATATTTGTACGTTAAAGATAACGGAATAGGCATTGGACGTGAGGATTTACAAAGAGTCTTTGAAAAGCTTTACAGAGTGCCAACAGGTAATATACACAACGTAAAAGGTTTTGGATTAGGGTTAAGTTATGTTAAAGCGATTGTAGAAAAACACGGTGGCAACATTTTTGTAGAGAGTACCTTGGGGGTTGGAAGTACCTTTACATGCTTTTTCCCTTTTGCACAACGCGAACAAACTAATAATAATTAAATAAATATGAGCAAAGAATTAAAACCTAAAGTACTGTTAGTAGAAGACGATCCTAATTTAGGAAATCTTTTACTTGAATACCTACACGCTAAAGATTATGATGCCACTTTAGCCAATAATGGCAAAGATGGATTAAATCTATTTAAAAATAATGTTTACGATGTATGTATTTTTGATGTAATGATGCCTATTATGGATGGCTTTACCCTTGCCAAAGAAGTCAGAAAACTAGACACGGAAACTCCTATAGTGTTTTTAACCGCTAAAGCTATGAAAGAAGACACTATTGAAGGATTTAATGCCGGAGGTGATGATTACCTCACCAAGCCTTTTAGTATGGAAGAGTTACTTCTTAGGTTGAAAGCAATTCTAAGAAGAACTAAGAATCAAACTCTTACCAATAGCGATCAAAATAATTTTGAAATAGGAAAATACAAATTTGATTTTAATTTGCAAAGATTAGAGGTAAATGGAACTCCTCAGAAACTTACTACCCGTGAGGCTGAGCTTCTTAAGCTACTTTGTATTAATGTTAACGATGTGCTTGACCGTACCTTTGCCCTTAAATCTATTTGGCATGACGATAACTATTTTAATGGTCGTAGTATGGATGTTTATATTGCCAAACTTCGTAAATATTTAAGAGAAGACCCTAACCTTGAAATTGTTAACGTACATGGAAAGGGCTTTAAACTGCTTGTTAAAAACGAGTTGCCTTAATTATAGGAATTGTTAAACATAAAAGGGAATATGAATTATTTCATATTCCCTTTTTATTATGAAGTATTTAGGATTTGAAAAAGATAAAGCCTTTTCAGATTTCCCTAATTGAATAGTTAAAAACTTTGTGACTTATTTATTGCTTTTCAAGTCAACCACCTGTCTGTATGCCGATGGACTGGTACCCACGTATTTCTTAAATGCTGAATAAAAAGGAGCCTCTGACGAAAACCCCGATTCTAAAGCAATAGCATAAATAGTTAGCTTCATATTTTGAGGGTCGCTTAATAAATCTTTAGCATAGTTTATTCTATAATAGTTTAAAAACTCATTAAAATTTCTGCCGGCTCCTTTATTTAACGCAAGGGTAAGTTTGTAAACAGGCATCCCAACCTTTTGAGCAAGTATGGAAGGAGTTAAATCCGAATCAAGAAAAAGTTTATTTTCTTCAACAATTCTTTTTATTTTTTCCAGATATGGTTCAATATCTTCTTCTTTTAAAGTTCTTTTAATATCTTTTTTTGTTTCGGGAGCTAAAATTGAAATGGCTAAAGTTTGTTCAACAGTAGGTGTTTCGGTAATGGTTTCAAAAAGCATTGGGTTGCGTAATCCGTAATAAGCCGTTAGCGAAATGGCCATCAACATAATAATTGACACAAGAACTAATTGAATTTCAAGTGCTATATGAAACCACTCGGCATTCTGAAAGAATATTTGCATGGTAAAAAACACCATGGAAAAAACAGCCCTAATAAGTAACAGCCACAACAACCATTTAATCCACACCAACATAATATGATTATGTTTTCCTAAATTATAAATATCAGGGCTTAGGGCTTTTGAAATTTCGCGTAAACAAAAAACAAAAAATAGGACATGAGCAGTAAAAGTTAGGATTTTTAGTCCTAAGTACATTTCAAACAATTTAAATTTATTCTCGCTTGTAAAGCCATCGGTTACAGTATAAAATCCCATAAAAAAAACAACCACAACCAATGGAAGAATTAATAAATACAGATATAATTCTTTACTTATTGTTTTGTTTAATAGATTTAATACGAGTAAATAAATTATTTCCGGAATCAGAATAGCAATTAAATCGGGAACTATCAGCAAGGAGGGAAAACTACGAAATATTGTAACATAGGATGTTAATAAGTATTTCATCCCTGCATTTAAGGCTATAAAAATAAAAAAAGCACTTAAATATATTTTCTGATTTCTTGGAAGATTTGATGTTAAACACACCAACCCAATAATAGATGATAATATAAAAGTAGTAAGGATTAACGATTCAACCATAAGTGCACTATTGCCCCCTTAAATATACAAATTTAAAGAATTTAAATGAAATTTAAAGAATTTAAGAATAAATTTCGATTTTCAAGAGAAAAAAGTATGGTGTTTGAAGCACATTCTTAAAAAAATATTTAATACATTTAGGCACTATTAAAATATTTTATCATGGAAAATAAAGATATATCACAAGGCCCTTTATGGGAAGTGTTTATACAAGGTAATCCTGGAATACCACACAAGCATGCAGGTAGTCTTCATGCAGCCGATGCCGAAATGGCTTTACAGGCAGCACGCGATACTTATACCCGCAGAAATGAAGGAACGAGTATTTGGGTTATTCCTTCTGCTCAAATAACAGCCAGCAGCCCCGAAGATAACGGAGCCTTTTTTGAACCAGCAAATAATAAACCCTACCGCCATCCAACATTTTATAAAGTACCTGACGGTGTTAAATACCTATAATTTATGACAACATTAGATAAAGCAAAATATGAATTATGCTTGCGCCTTGGCGATAATGCATTAATTATGGGGCATCGTTTGGCCGAATGGTGCGGGCATGGCCCTTATTTGGAAGAAGATATTGCTTTAACCAATATTTCTCTTGATTATATTGGATTAGCAGGTAATTTATTAGGTTACGCAGCTCAAATCCAAAACAACGGAAAAAATGAAGATCATTTAGCCTACCTGCGCAATGAATTTGAATATAAAAACGCCTTAATTACCGAACAACCTAATGGCGATTTTGCTCAAACTATGGTGCGCCAGTTTTTGGTTGATACCTTTTCGTACTATTTCTATAAAGAATTGTGCAATAGTGCCGATGATATGCTGAAAGGAATTGCCGAAAAAGCGGTGAAAGAAGAAGAATATCATTTGCGACACAGTACTGAGTGGATGTATCGTTTAGGCGATGGAACTAGGGAGAGTAATGAAAGGGCTCAAAATGCCTTAAACGATTTATGGATGTTTACCGGAGATATCTTTGACATGCCACAAGGATATCATGAACTTGAAAGTGCCAAAGTTGCCCCTGAAATATCTAAGGTCAAACAGAGTTGGGAAACGAAAGTGAAAGAGGTGATGCAAATAGCTTGTCTAAAAATACCGGAAAACGCATATATGCAAAAAGGCAGCTTAACAGGCGCTCATACCGAGCATTTAGGATATATCCTTACTGAAATGCAGTATGTTCAAAGAGCTTTCCCGAATAGCGAATGGTAGTTCATTTACGATTAAAGAGAACAGTTTAATGTTGGTAATATTTATTATGAAATAACAATGAGTGCTGATACATTGAGCTACGAAAATGCTTTTAAAGAGCTGAATAAAATTATTAAAGACATTGAACAGGATAATGTACCTTTAGACCAACTGACAGAAAAGGTAAAAAGAGCTAACGAGTTAATTAACTTCTGCAAAAATCGCCTTAAACTTACCGAAGAAGAATATTTAAAGGCAGTTGAAGAGTTGAAGAAATAAAGTTGCCGGTACTTTTTTAATTTATTTTTTGTGGCTTTGCTTTTATGAGTATCAAAGCAGGATTAATATTTTGTTTAACCGATTCAAAATTTTGATGAAGTCTTCTAGAAATAGAATTTTTATAGCTGTTGTTATTGTTGCAATAACTTTCAGCCATTGCAAACCTGACGAAAAAATTGAATTGAACCTAATGGGTGGAGGCTATCCACCCCAAATAGGGAAAATAGTATTGAACAAATGTGCTGTGAGCGGCTGCCATAATGATATAAGCAAAGAGGCTGCTTCAGGTCTTTCCATGTCAAGCTGGGACAAGCTTTTTGAAGGTACTCGCAACGGAGCAGCCGTAATCCCATATAACCATAAGCAAAGCACCATGTTCTTGTTTTGCAATACTTTTGATGAGTTAGGAACATGGGTAAAACCCACCATGCCGACAAATGACACACCTTTAACCAAAGAAGAGGTAATTACGATTAGAAACTGGATTGATGTGGGAGCCCCTAATAGTAATGGTTTTGTGAAGTTTAGCGATAACCCCAATCGCTCAAAATATTATGTATGCAACCAAGGCTGTGATTTGGTTACGGTTTTTGATGCAGAAACAAACCTTCCTATGCGGTGTTTTGAAGTAGGACAAACAAAGAATCAAACAGAGTCGCCACATCAAATAAGGGTTTCGCCCGATGGCCAATATTATTACATTATTTTTTTAAATGGAACCGTTTTTCAAAAGTTCAGAGCTTCCGATGATAGCTTTGTGGCACAAGCTTATATTGGTTTCGGTAGTTGGAATACCTTTGTAATTACCAAAGATTCTAAATATGCTTTTGCGGTTGACTATAATTCCGGAGACGGCCCTGTTTCCGGTGAAGGGAGAGTGAAGTATATTGATTTAACCGAAATGGCCGTAAAAGCTACCTATGTTGGTTCTAATTTATTCTCATACCCGCATGCTGTTGCTTTAAATCATAGTGAAGATATTTTATATGTGTTTGGGCAGGAAGCTAGCTTCTTCTATAAAATTAATATGCAAAGTTCACAAGGGAACTCTGCATTATCACCCGAAATAAGTATGCGTATTCAAATGGATCAATCAAACGGTCAAATATTAAAACCGCATGATGTATTGTTTTCGCAATCTGGAAATAGGTATTTTCTTTCATGTCAAAATACTAATGAAATACGTATTTATAATACAGCAGATGATAAACTTATTAAAACCATTCCCGTAGGTACTTTTCCACAAGAGTTAGCCATAGATTTTCAAAGAAATATATTATTTGCCGCATGTATGGAAGATACAGTTAGTTTTCAGGGATTAAGAGGCTCAGTAGCAGTTATAGATTTAAATTCTCTCAGCCTTGTTAAGCATATTTATACCGGCCATCAACCACACGGAATTACGGTAGATGAAAAACGCAATCAATTAATTGTTGCAAATAGAAATGCCACTTTAGGCGGGCCTGCACCGCATCATATATCTGATTGTGGAGGCCGAAACGGTTATCTTACTTTTGTTGATTTGAACACTCTGGAATTAATTCCCAAGAAAAAAGTTGAGGTCTCTGTTGATCCTTATTTTATTAGTGTTAGGCCATAGTGGTGAAGTATTATGCCATGCATGACTAACTTATACGACTCCAATTTGACTTTGATTTTTTATTTTGGATTAAATATTCTAATAAGGCAACATGTTCAGGGTGTTGCAAATCGGGGTCATCATTAATTATTTGTTGAGCAGCATTGCGTGCTAGTTCTATAATGGCTTGGTCTTGCGATATATTAGTGAGCTTTAAGTCTATTAGCCCACTTTGCTGTGTACCTTCAATATTTCCCGGACCTCGCAATTTTAAATCAACCTCGGCTATTTCAAAACCGTCATTAGTGCGTACCATAGTCTCTATTCGTAAACGAGCTTCACGACTTAGCTTATAAGAGCTCATTAATATACAATATGATTGGTCGGCTCCACGGCCTACACGACCTCTTAACTGATGTAGCTGCGATAACCCAAAACGCTCCACACTTTCAATAAGCATAATACTCGCATTAGGCACATTGACACCAACTTCAATAACTGTGGTGGCTACCATAATATGTGTAGTGCCATTTAAAAAGCGCTGCATTTCCCAGTCTTTAACTTTTGGTTTCATTTGTCCGTGCACAATACTGATTTGATATTTTGGCATAGGAAAACGCTGTAATACCATATCATAACCATCCATTAAATTTTTGTAGCTCATTTTTTCCGACTCCTCAATAAGTGGAAACACAATGTATGCCTGCCGGCCTTCATGTATTTGTTTTCTGATAAACTCATATACATCTAATCGTTTGTCATCAAAGCGGTGTACGGTCATTATTGGTTTGCGGCCGGGAGGCAATTCATCAATTATGGAAACATCAAGATCGCCATAAACTGTCATGGCAAGTGTGCGCGGAATAGGTGTGGCCGTCATAACTAAAACATGCGGAACATAGTGTTCATTCTTGTTCCATAATTTACTTCGTTGTTCAACACCAAATCTGTGCTGCTCATCTATTACCACAAATCCCAGACTCTTAAATTGCACATTATCTTCAATTAAGGCATGCGTACCTATAAGAATGTCAATTACCCCATTATTTAATTCTTCAAATAATTGTGTTCGTTGTTTTTTATTTGTTGAACCGGTAAGCAAACCCACCCTTACAGGCATATCTTTAAGTAATTCGCTAATGGTGTTGTAGTGTTGAGTAGCTAAAATTTCGGTAGGCGCCATTAAGCAACTTTGATAAGAATTATCTAAAGATATGAGCATACAAATTAAAGCCACTACAGTTTTTCCGCTGCCTACATCTCCTTGCAATAGGCGGTTCATTTGTTTTCCGTGTCCCATATCGGCACGTATTTCTTTGATTACTCTTTTCTGGGCATTAGTTAACTCAAACGGAAGGTAGTTGTTATAAAAATTATTAAAGTTTTCGCCAATTTTACTAAATACTATGCCCTTGTATATAATATTACGTTTACTTTTTATCTTTAGCAAACGCATTTGAATCAAAAATAATTCTTCGAATTTTAAGCGTAACTCTGCTGCCTTTAAATCACTGCTATTGGCCGGAATATGTATATTTCTCCAGGCGTCTTCACGCTCTACTAAATGATATTTGCGGATGAGATTATCAGGCAAAAATTCAACAAATTTTCCTTCAAGCACTTGTAATAACTGGCGCATAAGCTTAAGAAATCCTTTGCTGTCAAGTCCAAAACTTTTGAGTTTCTCGGTGGTCGAATAAATACCTTGTAAACCCTCAGAACCCATTTGTATATATTGGTCAAAAAGTTCAATCTCAGGATGCGAGAATGAATATTTTCCTTTAAACTCGTTGGGTTTCCCAAAAATAACATATTGCTGCCCTGCCTGCACAAAGCTGCTTACCCATTTTAGTCCTTGAAACCAGACCAACTCAATGGTTCCAAACTCATCTTTTACAGTGGCTACAAAACGTTTGGCCTTTTTCTCACCTAGTGTTTCGGTTTTTATTACAAATCCTTTTAACTGTATGTAAGTATTGGTATCAGTAATTTGTGACGTGTTGTAAAACTTACTCCTATCAACATATCTAAAGGGAAAATGATTTAGTAAATCTTCATAGGTATGAATATTGAACTCCGCGGCAAGCAATTGTGCTCGCTGGGGTCCCACTCCTTTCAGGTAGGTAATTGGAGTATCCATAATATTAGGACTATTCATACACTTACATTATTAACTTACGTGCGGGTTACTTAATATTAGCCCAAAATTATTTAAAGTTTTCAATTCAAAAATATTATTCCTACGAGGTAAGCACCTGCATCATAGCCTTAGCCTTTATTAAACATTCGTTATACTCTTCATCGGCATTAGCCTTTGATGTAACTGCACTTCCTACACAATACATCAACTTTTTACTTTTTATATTTATAAAAATACTTCTTATTAAAACATTAAAATCATAATCTTTTGAAGGGCTTATGTAACCCAAAGCCCCAGAGTATAAACCTCGTTTCATTTGCTCATGTTTTTCAATAATTTTCATGGCACTTATTTTTGGAGCCCCTGTCATAGAACCCATAGGAAATGCAGCCTTGATAACATTGATATAGTCTTTGTTATTTTTAATTTTGGCAACAATGGTACTTATCATTTGATGCACCTGCTTGAATGAATATATACCGCATAATTCTTCTACAGTTACCGAGTTTCTTGAGGCATATATACTTAAATCGTTTCGCACAAGGTCAGTAATCATAATGTTTTCCGAGCGTTCTTTCTCACTGTTTTCTAAATCTTTTTTAAGTTTTAAGTCTTCTTTGTTGTTTTCACCTCGCTTACGTGTTCCTTTTATAGGTTGCGAAATTATTTTAAGCCCCGACTTTTTTATAAACCTTTCAGGACTGGCACTAATTATAGCCATTTCGGGCGTTCGCACATAAGCTGAAAATGGTGCCTTACTTATATTGTTTAATTTGTGGTATAATCCATTTAAATTTGTGGTACCATAAAACTTGGTTTGAAAAGCAATGCAATAATTTACTTCATAAATATTACCTAACGCTATTTGGTTTAGCAATTGCGTAAAAGTATTTTTATAATGTTTCTTATCTGTTTCTGCATGTATGGTGTTTTTGTATTGATAACTTGCTATCCTGTCTTCACTATTCTGAATGGCCGCAATAATTTTTGAAACCTTAAATCTTCGGTCAAGTGCGTGTACTTGTATGTAATCGGCCTTTACGGTAATTACTATTTGTGGTTCTATGAAATACGATGGAGGTAATTGCAGTATGTCTTTATTGTTTGATTGCAAGTCTTCAATTTCATTCTTTAAGTCATACCCAAAATAGCCGAATAACCAGGTTTTATGCTTGTTTTGGAATGACTCAAGATAGGCGAAAGTATTATCTTTGTTTATTTTAACCATCTTTTTTAGACCTAACCCTACCAAGAAATCGTACGAACGATAAGTAAAATTACTTGGTGGATTTACTTCGGCATTACTATCATAAAAAAAGCAATAATCATACTTCTCACAGTAGTTCAGCAGTTTATTTCGCAGCGAAGCCGATTTTATTTTGAAGCTGTTGGATGGCATATATCATAACTTTTGTAAAAGATTAATGCAAAATAATAAATAAATAATTAAGCCTTGAATTAATGATAAACATTCTTTAAGACGGGTGTAAATTTCTAAGAACTTTAAAGATGCAATATTTTCTGATATTTGTTTGCGTTAAAATAATTACCTTTAACCCATCAATAATACAATGTTTACTTTACGTAAAATAATTATAGCACCTTTCGTTTTTTTAGTAAAAATATATCAACTGGCAATTTCGCCATTATTACCTAATTCATGCAGATATTATCCTACCTGCTCGCAATATACTATTGAGGCTTTAAATAAATACGGATTAATAAGAGGCGGATGGATGGGGGTAAAAAGAATTTTAAGATGTAACCCTTGGGGCGGCCACGGGCATGACCCTGTTAAATAATTTCAAACTATGAGAAATATTAAACTTACTTTTCTTGCATTAATTGTTTTCAGCACCTGCAATCATAAAATTATCATGGCTCAAGTCGGCCATAATGATGAAAAATTTAATAGGTTTAAAAGCAATTATCTGGAAGATTTATGGTATCATAACCCTGAGTGGGCAACAAGCGTAGGATACCACAAATATGATAGTGTATTAAGTGTAAATGATAAGGTGTCGCGTAATGCAACATTGAATTTTTATTCAAATTATTTAGACTCTTTAAAGAAATTTGATCTAAAAACCCTCTCAGAAAACAATAAAACCGATTACGAATTAATAAAAAACTCTTTAGAAGGAAGTATTTGGTACATTAATGAGTTTAAGAGTTATACATGGAATCCGGCCGAGTATAATATTGGTGGAACATTTTCAGAAATTTTATATTCCGGTCAATATCCTGAGGAGGAGAGATTAAGAAATATATCATTAAAGCTTAAAATGGTTAAACAGTACTATAAGGCAGCCAAAGAAAATTTAAATAATCCGGTAAAAGATCATACCCTTTTGGCCATTAGCCAAGTTGAAGGGAGTAAATCAGTTTTTAATGAGGAAATACCAAGTGTGGTTCAGAAATCAAAATTAAGCGAGAGTGAAAAGAAACAGCTAAATGAGAGATGTAAGGAGGCATTGCTTGAAATTGATAGTTATATTGCATACTTAAAGTCATTAAAATTTGATAATGCTCGAAGTTTTCGTATTGGAAAAGAATTGTTTGAAAAGAAGTTTAAGTATGATATTCAAAGTAAATATTCTGCCAAAGAAATTTATGATATTGCCCTTAAACGCAAACAGTATTTGCACGAAAAAATGTATGATTTAGCTAATAAACTTTGGTCAAAATATTTGGGAAATGAGGATAAACCAAAGGATAGTTTATTAGTCATTAGAAAAGTTATTGATAAACTTTCCTTACAGCATGCCAACGTTGATTCGTTTCAAATAGCCATTGATCAGCAAATTCCGGCATTGGTTGAATTTATTAAACAAAAAAAATTAATTTATATTGACCCTTCAAAACCACTGGTGGTACGTAAAGAACCGGCATACATGCAAGGAGTAGCCGGAGCTTCAATTTCAAGTCCGGGACCTTATGATAAAAATGGAAATACCTATTATAACGTAGGTTCTCTTTCAGGATACAGTAAAGAAGATGCTGAAAGCTTTCTGCGTGAGTATAATAATTATACCCTTCAAATATTAAACATACACGAAGCTATTCCCGGGCATTATACACAATTGGTTTATAGTAACAATTCGCCAAGCCTTATAAAATCTATATTAGGCAATGGCGCAATGATTGAAGGCTGGGCAGTATATGGAGAGCTGATGATGTTAGAAAACGGCTACGGAAATAATAGTCCCGAAATGTGGCTAATGTATTATAAGTGGCACTTACGCACAGTTTGCAATACAATATTAGATTATAGCCTGCATGTAAATAATATGAGCGAAAATGAGGCTATGAATTTGCTTATTAAAGAGGCCTTTCAACAAGATGCTGAAGCAAAAGGAAAATTTAAAAGAGCTAGTTTAACACAAGTGCAACTTTGTAGTTACTTTACAGGGTTTTCTGAAATATACGAGCTACGTGAAAAATTAAAGCAGAAACAAGGAAAGGAGTTTAACTTAAAAAACTTTCATGAGAAATTTTTAAGTTTTGGAAGCGCCCCGGTTAAAAATATTTCTGAGCTAATGTTAAACGAATTAAAGTAGTTAAAAGTATAAGCATAACTTTGTAATGGAAGTTACTAAAGTTAAGCACTTTTTATACTTTTTGACTAATAAAACCTTTGTAAAAGATACATATTTTTTAGTTAATCCTGACCTAAAATAAAGAATAATTTTAGGTGAATAATCAAGGAGTAATCGTAACTTGTTGATTAATAGTAACATAAAAATATACTAATAGAATTTTATTCTAACATTTCTTTTTAGCTTTACGTAGTTTATTATATAAATACAATTATACATGGTAAAACCCTTATCTATATCAAATATTTTTACTTTCTTATTTATTTTTTCCATTTGTACTTTTAAATTATCGCTTGCACAAATTCAAGTTAGCCCTGAAGGGTACAAACTGAACCAAATGCAAACAAAGAAGTATAATTATACAACTTTTCAGAGTGAAAAAAAATCAGCCTATATTGACCTTTGGAGGGCTGACAATAAGGGCTTCGAAAATCACCCCAATTTTGGAATTATTGCGTACAATGCCCCAAAGGGAGATTTTGTAGAGTTATTGGAGAAAAGAGAAGTTGATTATCGCTATTTTATTAATCCCAAAAACCCGCAAGAATTTTTTATTCAGAAAGCTGCAGGGGCCTTGCATTATCAAAAAGAAGGACAATGGTTAACTATTGACCATCATTTGAAAGATATTGGGAATGGCGAATATATTGCTGACGAACAAATAGATCCGGTAGGAATAAGTGCTAAAAACCAAGTAACATTTATAAATACTCCACAAGGAAAAGTTAAATTTAATCAATGGCAGTTGATAGGAATAGACAATCATAACGAAACTGTCTTGGCCAATGCGCAATGGAATAATTATACTGCCGGTGAAGATGGTATATATATTACCGAAATTTTTCCGGGAATTGATGCAACTATGAGTGTAAGCAGAGGTTCGGTAAAAACAAATTTTATTGTAAAATCATTAAACTTTAGTCATTATAACACCTTAATTTTTAGAGATAAAATTGAGCCGGAGAATAATAGCGGGGTGCTTAATTTTACAGACATAAGTGCCAATAAACAAGGAAGCGGTAATGTTAATTTCGTGGTTGGCAATACACCAATACTCGAAATTGATCAGGCTTTGGCTTATGTTGAAAATAATAACAACTCAAGGTTTATGCCTGATTATCTAATTCATGAAAACAATTTAGGGATTGTTATCCCCACAAATTGGTTAGAGCAGAGTCTTACGCAGGGCAGAGTGATAATTGACCCTTTGGTGTCCAGTTCAAATACTTTGGCGCAGGCATCTATAACAGGTTCAATGTATAATTCTAGCTGCTTACACCTATTATCATGTGATTACACTTTGAGTGTGAACACACCGGCAGCAGCCGTGTTTACTGATATCTTGGTTGATTTTGAATATATTGCACAAGGATTGTGTTATTTGGAAGATGGTGCTTTAAGATTTACCTTAGGCTCGTGTGTTAGTCCTCCAACTGCTACAGGCTTATATTGGATGTGTCTGGATGCTAACCCCGGAACATGTGATGCTACTAATTTATCCTTGTTTAGTGATTTAAACTCTTGTTTACCTCCACCTTCGTGCTCACCGCAATCAGTAACTTTTGGAATGAAATTTTATCGTTCATGTTGGGGAAGTGCCGGTTGTAGTAATACATGTATAGGAGCCAACAGCCCTTGGGTTATGACCATAAAAGGACAAACAGTAAGCTTTACCAACAATGCCCCCAATGAGTTCAGTCTTTCAACCAATACAGTTTGTGAGGGGCAGAATATCACAGCTAATTTGGCGGGTTCACAATATGGGGTTGCACCATACTCTGTAAACTGGAGTTTAAGTGCTTCAGGTGTTCCTTCGGTAGGAACAGGAAATTCGGTTTCTATCAATTTTCCATCGTCAGGGGCATACACCATTTATTGTATAGTAACAGATGCCTGTGGCAACACGGTAACAGCATCAAAAGCAGTAACCATAACACCACCACCTGCTCCCCCTACAGTAACTAGTCCAATAAATTATTGCCAAAATCAGGCAGCAACACCTTTAACAGCAACAGGTACATCATTGCAATGGTACACTACCCCTACGGGTGGAACACCAACAGGAGCGCCTACACCATCAACCGGAACTCCCGGAACAACCAGTTACTATGTATCACAAATTATTGGAGGGTGCGAAAGTACCAGAGCGCAAATAAATGTTATTGTAAATGCGTTTCCGGCTATTAATGGAGGTGCCAGTATTACCCAAGCTTCATGCGGGGGCTCTGATGGTGCAATCAGCGGATTGTCTGCCTCAGGGGCTTCTCCATTTACCTATTCATGGTCAAATAGTGTACCTGTAGTAGTAGGAACCAGTAACACTACAGCAGACATTACCGGTCAACCCGCAGGAAATTATACACTTTTAGTAACCGATGCCAACGGATGTACCAATAGCTATGGCCCTGTGGTAATTACTTCTGCGGCACCACCATCAAATCCAACAGCTACAACTCCAATTAATTATTGTCAGGGGGCAACGGCAGTTCCTTTAACGGCAACCGGAACCGCATTGTTGTGGTACACTGTTCCTACAGGCGGCACAGGTTCTGCAACAGCTCCAACACCTTCAACGGCTACTCCGGGAACAACAAGTTACTATGTATCGCAAACCGTAAGCGGATGTGAAAGTAGTCGTACTCAAATAGATGTTATTATTAATAGCGCCCCGGCCGCACCTACGGTGGTAAGTCCTGTTAATTATTGTCAGGGGGCAACAGCTACACCATTAACCGCCTCAGGGACAGCATTATTATGGTACACGGTGCCTTCCGGGGGTACAGGTTCAGCAACAGCTCCAACACCATTAACTGCCACAGTTGGTTCAACCAGCTATTATGTTTCACAAACGGTTGGTGGTTGCGAAAGCGCTTTAGCCCAAATTACTGTTACTATAACCGCGCCTCCAACTATTAGCGGATCACCTATTGTTACGCCAAGCTCGTGTAACCAAAGCGATGGTTCTATAAGTGGCCTTACCGCCACAGGAACAGGTACACTAACTTATACTTGGATGAGTGGTGGATCTACTACGGTTAGCACCTCAACAAGCAATGCTAACTTAAACAATCAGCCTGCGGGAACTTATACACTTGTTGTTACAGATGCTGCAGGATGTAGTGTGTCAAGTACTCCTGTTCAAATTACCAATAACACAGGGCCGGGAGCACCGGTGGTAAGCAGTCCGGTTAATTATTGTCAGGGGGCAACGGCTACACAATTGAGTGCAACTGGTACCAATTTATTATGGTACACTGTTCCGGTTGGTGGTACACCTAGTGCTACAGCCCCAACGCCTTCAACCAGTACTCCGGGGACAGTAAGTTATTATGTATCTCAAACGGTAAGTGGTTGCGAAAGTCCTTACGCTCAAATTGATATTATAGTTACTGCAACTCCGGCAGCACCAACAGTTACCAGTCCGGTAAACTATTGTCAAAATAGTACAGCAACAGCGTTGACAGCTACGGGAAATAGCCTACTTTGGTACACTGTAGCACCTCCAGGAGGTATAGGAAGTAGCACAGCACCAACCCCAAGTACAAGCACTCCGGGTACTACTACCTATTATGTTACCGATAATATGGGTTCATGTGAAGGGCCGGCAGCGCAAATTACAGTTCAGGTTAACGGAAGTCCTGTGATTAATGGAACAGCAGTAATTTCACCGAGCAATTGTGGCCAAAGTGACGGCTCTATTACCGGTTTCACCGCTACAGGTTCAGGAACTTTAACTTATACCTGGACAGATGCTTTATCAAATGTAGTAAGTACTTCAACAGCAAATGCCGATTTAAACAATCAACCGGCAGGTACTTATACACTTACCGTTTCCGATGCTTCCGGATGTAGCAGTTCCACTACACCCCAACAAATTACAAATAGTTCGGGACCACAAGCTCCTGTGGTTAACTCTCCGGTGACATACTGTCAAGGAGCTACAGCCATACCATTAACTGCAGTTGGCAACAATTTAACTTGGTATTTGGTACCCGGAGGTACAGGAAGTCCTACCGCACCTACCCCTTCAACAAGTACTATAGGAACAGTTAGCTATTATGTTACACAAACTGTAAATGGCTGCGAGAGTAGTACGGCTCAAATAGATGTTATTGTTTCAAACCCTCCGACAGGACCCTCAGTAGTAAGTCCGGTTAATCTATGCTTAGGAGGCTCTTCAAGCCCACTTACTGCAACCGGAAATAATTTACTTTGGTACACTGTTCCCGTAGGAGGTACAGGAAGCCCTACAGCCCCTACACCATCAACTTCAGCCTTGGGAACAACAAGTTATTACGTAAGTCAAAACAATAATGGGTGCGAAAGCGTAAGAACTCAAATAGATGTTATTGTAGGTCCCGGACCCAGCGCACCTAATGTAGTATCTCCTGTATCATATTGTCAGGGGGCAACAGCAACACCATTAACCGCTACAGGTTCAGGGTTATTATGGTACACTACTCCTACAGGCGGAACAGGAACACCAACACTTACCCCATCTACTGCTACTCCTGGAAACACCAGCTATTATGTAAGCCAAACCGTAGGTGGTTGTGAAAGCTCTAGAAGCGAAATAGTGGTTGTTGTTAATCCGAGTGTAGTTCCTGAAGCAGTTATTACATCAACATCTGTAAACGTATGTCAGGGTAGTTTGATTTCCTTTTCGGCAGTAGTTAATAATGCCGGAACCAATCCAACTTTACAGTGGTTAGTAAATGGTAATCCGGTTCCGGGCGAAACTTCGTTGAATTATAGCACATCTACATTAACAGGAAACGCCTCTGTAGCTATTCAGGTTATCTCAAATGCCGCTTGTGCCAATCCAACACAAATAACCTCAAATATTATCACTGTAAATGTAATGCCTAATGCTTCGCCAATAGTTACTTTGGCCACCGATCCACCATCTGTTTGTTTCGGTCAAGCAATTACGGTTATCTCTACTCCTTTATACGGAGGTACTAATCCGCAGTTTGTATTTATGGTTAACGGACAATCAGTACAAGCAGGCAGCTCTAATCAATACACCAGTCCTACATTGATGGATAGCGATGTTGTTTCTGTTATTATGAGTTCCAATTACCCATGTTTAACCGGAAGTAATACTACTACATCAAGTCCGCTTACCATTCATATATCAGCACCACCAAGTATTAATGCCACCGCTAACCCCGATACTATTATCAACGGGCAAAGTACGTTATTAACAGGTATTACAAATGGAGCCAATGCTCAATATTTATGGGAGCCGGCCACCTTTCTGGTGTGTGACATTTGCCCAAGCACCGAGGCTACACCAAATACATCAACAACTTACTTTTTAACCATTACCGATATAAGTACCGGCTGTGTTAATTACGATACTGTTGACGTTTACGTAACTTATGATTTTAGTATTTTTGTTCCCACAGCTTTTTCACCTAATCAGGATGGAATCAACGATTATTTATATGTGCGTGGCACAGGAATAAAGTCGTTTACTTTCACTGTTTTTGACCGTTGGGGTGGCCAAGTGTTTAAAACCACCGATATGAAGGAAGGTTGGGACGGAACTTTTGAAGATAAACCGGTAGTTTCCGGAGTGTACACCTATTATTTGAATTATGAAAAGTATGATGGTGGCTTTGGAGAACTAAAAGGTAATATAACCCTAACCAGGTAATTAGGCAGTTTAACCTTTTGAAATAGTTTTTACAGAAATTGAATGATTTTGCTGCTGCTGAAAAGTCTATGAGTTAGATATTAGCTAAGTATCAATCAAACTTTCGGGACAAAATAAACTGTAGAAAAATAAGTTTGCATTTTACTTTTTTTGAGTATTAAACTTAAATAAGTACCTTTGCAACTTTATTTTAAGCAGATGAATATTAAGATTACCAATAAATCATCACATCCTTTGCCCGCCTACGAAACAATGTTGGCGGCAGGCATGGATTTACGCGCATTTACAGACGTCCCTATTGAAATTAAACCTATGCAAAGAGTTTTAATTCCTACGGGCTTATTTATTGAATTGACCGAAGGACTTGAAGCTCAAATAAGACCAAGAAGCGGATTGGCCTATAAAAGCGGAATAACTGTATTAAACAGTCCTGGCACTATTGATGCTGATTATAGGGGCGAGATAAAAGTGTTGCTCATTAATTTATCAGATACTAATTTTACTATCAACAATGGCGACAGAATTGCACAGATGATAATAAGCAGGTATGAAAAAATTAATTGGAATCTTGTTTCAGAACTTTCTGAAACCGAAAGAGGAGCAGGTGGTTTTGGACATACCGGAAAAAAGTAATAATATATTTTAAATAAGTAAAGAAAAACTATGAAGATTATTGTGCCAATGGCCGGAATGGGTAAAAGAATGCGCCCACATACTTTAACAGTACCTAAACCCTTAATAAAAGTTGCCGGAAAACCTATAGTTCAACGGTTGGTTGAAGATATTGCCAAAGTAATTGATGAGAAAATAGATGAAATAGCTTTTGTAATTGGCGATTTTGGAAAAGATGTTGAGAACCAACTTTTGACTATTGCCAAAAACTTAGGAGCTAATGGTTCAATACATTATCAACACGAAGCCTTAGGTACAGCACATGCTATACTTTGTGCAGAACAGGCCCTAAGCGGTAAAGTCATTGTAGCCTTTGCCGATACCCTATTTAAAGCCGACTTTAAGATTGAGACCGCCCAGCACGATGGTATAATTTGGGTTCAAAAAATTGAAGACCCAACTATGTTTGGGGTTGTAAAAGTTGATAAGAATAATGTAATTACCGACTTTGTTGAAAAACCGCAACAATTTGTATCAGACTTAGCCATTATTGGCATATATTATTTTAAAGATGGTGAGTACTTAAGAAACGAACTTCAATATTTAATTGATAACAACATTAAAGAAAAAGGCGAATATCAGCTTACTAATGCTTTAGAAAATATGAAGCAAAAAGGAGCTAAGTTTTTACCCGGGAAGATTACCGAATGGCTAGATTGCGGAAACAAAGATGCTACAGTTTATACTAATTCCAGAGTATTAACATTCATTGAAAGTTCAGATTTAATTCATAGCACTGTCCAAAATATAAATTCTGTAATTATTCCCCCTTGTTATATTGGAGAAAATGTAATAATTGAAGAATCTGTTGTTGGACCTTACGTTTCAATAGGAGCCAATACCAAAATTAAAAGGTCAAATGTTTCAAACAGCATTATACAAAACAATACACAAATAATCAATAGTAATATTGAAAACAGTATGGTTGGAGCTTATGCTGAAATTAAACAAAAGCCTATGGATTTGAGTATTAGTGATTATTCTGTTTACAAAGTTTAACAGCAAACAGACAATCTAATTCTTTAATTTAGCTAAAAATAAACCTAGTTAATCTTGAAACAAACCTTTTACATTATACTGATTGTTGTTGCATCTATACATGTTGGTTGTAAAGGGAGTAAACAGGTTACATCCATAGGAGAAGATAAAACAGATAAAAGTGAAAATCCTGTTTTTACCAAAACAGATATTGACGAGAATTTTTATTTTTTAAATGCCAATAAAGAAAAGTTGTTAGGAAATACCGAAAATGCTATTCGGTTATTTAAGAAAAGCCTCCAAATTAACCCCAATAATGACGCAGCAGCCTATGAGTTATCTATTATCGCCTATAATATGGGCGATTTGCAAAGTGCCGAAGTGTATGGAAAAAAGGCTTACCATTTAAAACCCAATAACGAGTGGTATGCTATTCTTTTGGCGGATGTTTTGCAGAAAAACAACAAAATAGACGAAGCCATTAAAATTTACCAAAGTTTAATTGAAAAATATCCGGCCCGACAAGATTTATATTACGACTTTGCCGATTGTTATTTAAGAAAAAATAAGCCTAAAAACGCAATTGATGTTTACAACAAACTTGAAAAAGTAATAGGCATTGACCCTGAGCTTTCATTACAAAAAGAGAAGGTTTATATCAGAATGGGTGAGTTTTCTAAAGCTGTTGATGAAATTAATAAACTTATTGAAGCCTACCCCAATGAAGCACGCTATTATGGTATATTAGGAGAACTGTATAGTGCTAATAATATGGATACTCAAGCTGTTGATGCATATCAGAAAGCACTAAAAATTGAACCTGAAAACCCTTACATCAATTTATCGTTTGCGGAATACTATCGACAAAAACGCGACTATGATAAATCATTCCTTTATCTTAGAACCGCCTTTGAGTCAGAAGAGTTAGATATTGATACCAAAGTAAAAATATTGTTGAATTACTACTTAATTAGTGAAAAATCTGAGGAGCTAAGAAAGAAAAGTATAGAACTGTGTGATGTCCTTATTAAAGCGCATCCTAATGAAGCTAAAGTATATAGTATATCAGGCGACTTTTATTATCGTGAAAATGATTTAAATAAAGCCAAAGAAAATTACCAAAAAGCCATAGAACTAGATAAAAGCAAATTTGTATTATGGAATCAACTATTGGCTATTGAGTTTGAATTACAAAAATATGAAGATGTAATTAAACATGGCAATGAGGCTGTGGAACTTTTCCCGAATGAGCCGGGCATTTATTTATTTTTAGGGATTTCCTATTTGCAATTAAAAAAACCTGAGGAAGCTATTAAAGTACTTCTTCAAGGTAAAAATATGATTATTGACAATAAAACACTCAGCGCACAATTTTATGCTAATTTAGGTGATGCTTATTATCGTACAAAACAAATGGCTGAATCGGACCAAGCATACGAAGAAGCCCTTAAAATTAATCCTAACGATACTTATGTTTTAAATAATTATGCCTATTACTTATCCTTACGTAAAGAAAACCTAGAAAAGGCTGAGGAAATGTCAAAAAAATCAAATGAGATAGATAGAGATAATTCTTCGTACAACGACACCTATGGCTGGATATTATATACTATGGGAAAGTATGACGAAGCCCGAGAATGGATAGCGAAGGCCATTGAAAACGGGGCACAAAGTAATGCTGTTATTCTTGAACACATGGGAGATATTATGTTTAAACTAAACAAAATTGATGAAGCCATGGAGTATTGGGGGAAAGCACAAAAAAGCGGAAATGGGAGCAGTTTATTAGATCGTAAAATAAGCGAAAGAAGACTTATTGAATAAACATGAGAATTTTTAATGATGACAATTTTTTCACGAGTATTTTCTTCCTTAGGTTATATACTATTACTTACATTAGCTTTGGTATTTATTAGTTCTTGCCGCACTTTAAAACCGGTAAAGCCAACCACTACAATTAATGATACAACGGCTAAAAAATTAGACTTTAAAACCCCAAAAACTCTTACTAAGTATCTTAAGGAAAATGAATTTAACTTTGATTGGTTAAGCACTAAATTTAGTGCTACAGTTGAGAATGACGGAAGCAAGAACTCTTTTAATGTTTCGGTAAGAGCCAAAAAGGATAGTGCCATGTGGATTTCTGTATCTTTGTTGGGGATTGAAGGAGCCAGAATGTTGATTACCCAAGATTCGGTTAAATATATGGATAAAATAAATAAAAAATATTTTAAAGGCGATTACCAATATTTAAGCAAACTACTTAATTTAGGGGTTGATTTTGACGATGTGCAAGCTTTGCTTATAGGCAATAGCACGGAGTTTTATATGGAAGATGATAGACTTAAATCAGCCAAGGACAGCTCTTCTTACTTATTAAGTACCATAAAAAAAAGAAAGTTACATAAGATTTTGAAAGGAGATATAAATAAATCCTATAACGAAACTGTACAGAGTTATTGGTTAAATCCTTTAACCTTTAAAATACAAAAAACGGTTATCTTCGATATGCCTAACAACAGGACTTTCACGGCTAATTACTACAATTTTAAGCCAATTGAAAATGCTTATTTCCCATTTAAGGCTGATTTTTATATTGAAGCATCAAAAAAGATATTTGTTAATATTGAATATAGTAAAGTTGTACACGATGAAGCTTTAACTATGCCTTTTAATATACCTGAGAAGTATGAACGCATTTGGTAAATGGTTATTATTATTTTTTATTTTTCTGAATACCGTTGTTTGTGCTCAGAGCAAAAAGGAATTAGAAAAAAGGAAGGCAAAATTACAAAGTGAAATTAAAGCCACGAATAAGTTATTGGATGAAACTAAGAAGAATAAAAGAACATCCTTAAACCAATTAGTGACTTTAAATAAAAAGATTGGAATGCGTGAGGAGCTCATATCTACTATAGGTACAGAGTTAAATTTGTTGGGAAATCAGATTGATGAGAATCAACAAAAAATAAGTTACTTAGAAAAAGAGCTTGAGGTTTTAAAGAAAGAATATGCTGAAATGATAATTTTTGCCCATAGAAATCAGAGTAATTATAATAAGTTGATGTTTGTTTTCTCTGCCGATGATTTTAATCAGGCATTTAAAAGACTGAAATATTTTCAGCAATATGGTGAATATAGAAAAAAGCAAGCTGCATTAATTGATAGCACAAAGAGCAAAATAAATATGCAGAACAGGTTGCTGATGGGTAAAAAGGAGGAGAAGAATAAACTTTTAATTTCAGAGGAAGAACAAAAAGACTCATTAACTAAAGAAAAACAAGAGAAAGAGAAAGTATTATCGCAATTACAAAGTAAAGAAAAACAGCTTAAAGCAGAACTGGCCAAGAGGCAAGCTGATGCTAATAAATTGAATGCAGCTATTAAAAAGATTATTGATGAAGAGGTAAAAAAGGCACGAGAAGAGGCTAGAAGGGCTGCTGCCGAAGCAAAAAAGAAAAAGGAGACATCAAAAAATACAAGTGGAACAACTAACAAACCGGATGCAAAAGAACCGGAAGACAAAAGCGAACCCGAATTAAAGCTTACCCCTGAGGCTCAAAAATTATCTAATAATTTTGCAGCCAATAAATCAAAATTACCATGGCCGGTAACAGAAGGAATTATTAGTAGTGGTTTTGGGGAGCACGACCATCCTGTTTTAAAAGGGATTAAAGTAAAAAACAACGGCATTGATATTAGTACCAAGAATACAGCACCGGTACGAGCTATTTTTGAAGGAACGGTTTCAGGCGTAATTAGTATTCCTGGAGCCGGAAAAGCAGTTATTGTTCGTCATGGTGAATACCTTACGGTTTATTCGAATTTAGATAATGTAACCGTTAATAAGGGTGATAAGGTAAATACAAAACAACAAATAGGTAGGGTGTCAGAGAGCGATGATGATAGAGGTGAACTTCACTTTGAGATTTGGAAGGGTTCGGTATTGCTCAATCCGGCTCAATGGATAATTAATTAGCAATTGAGCTGAACTATATATTTGTATTAGACTATTTCCCAAACACTATTACCTCGCAATATAGCATCTAAATTTCCTTTACCCCGCGTTGTGGTTATTTTTTCAACTTGTTGGTTTAAAAGGTCTTCATAACATGCACGAGTTTCAGCATAAAATACACCAAAAGGACGAGGCATAGCACCCTCTTGGGTTGGATCATCAAACATTCGGGCTAAAATAAAGGCTTTGTTTCTGTCACTCTCATCATGAATCCATAAGTCATTTAACGAATAGTTGCTTAGTTCTACAATGCGCGGAGTAGTCCCATCTAAGATTATTCCTTTCTCGCTATCTTGCCCAAATACTAGTGGTTTACCATGATTTACAAAAACAGTATGCAACTTTTTAGTGGTCTTTTCAGTAAATAATTCAAAAGCCCCATCATTAAAAACATTGCAATTTTGGTATATTTCAATGGCCGAAGCCCCTTTGTGTAAATGTGCACGCTTTAAAATTTCACGCATGTGTATTGGATCTCTATCCATAGTGCGAGCAATAAATGAAGCATCGGCACCTAAACATAAAGCCACCGGATTAAAAGCGTAATCAACTGTTCCAAAGGGACTGGATTTGGTTATTTGACCCTTATGTGAAGTAGGCGAATATTGACCTTTGGTTAAACCATAAATTTCGTTGTTAAACAATAATATGTTTACATCAAAATTTCTGCGTAACAAATGAATAAAATGGTTACCGCCAATAGATAATGAGTCACCGTCACCGGTTATTATCCATACGCTTAAATCATCACGAACAGCTTTTAGGCCACTTGCAATGGCTGTTGCACGTCCATGAATACTATGCATTCCGTAGGTTTCCATATAATATGGAAAACGTGAAGAGCAACCAATTCCGGAAATAAAAACTATGTTCTCTCGTTTTAATCCTAATTCAGGAATAACGGTTTGTACTTGTTTTAATATTGAATAATCGCCACAACCCGGACACCAACGCACCTCCTGGTTGGTTACCAAATCTTTGGCGGTTAACGGTTTGTTATCATCCATCTTTAGCTTAATATTAAGCCGGGTTACCGGCTAGTATTGATTTTTGATTTAATAAAGTATAAACTGCCTCTTTAATATCTGAGGCGTGAAATGGTAATCCTTGAATTTTATTTATTCCTTGAGCAGGAACTAAATATTTATCACGGATAATTTTTACTAATTGTCCGTTATTTAATTCGGGCACCAAAATGTTTTTATGTTGTTTTAAGATACTTCCTAAATTTGAAGGAAAAGGGTTTAAATACTTAACATGTATATGGGCAACTGAAAACCCTTCGGCAATAAGTTCGGCTACGGCACTTTTTATTACACCGTATGTACCGCCCCATCCTACAAGCAGCACATCAGCATTTTTTTGACCATTTTCATAAGTTTGCTCAGGTATTCTGTGGCTTATCCCTTCAACCTTTGCAGCCCTCAGTTTAACCATTTTCTCATGATTATTCGGGTCATATGAAATGTTTCCGGTAATATCTTCCTTTTCTAATCCTCCTATACGGTGCTCAAGACCTTTAGTTCCGGGGATAGCCCACGGACGTGCCAATTTTTCGTTGCGAGCATAAGGCATAAAGTTTTCTATTGTATTACTGCTTTGTGCAAATTCAACTTTAATCTCGGGGAGCTCTGTACTGGAAGGAAATTTCCATGGTTCAGCACCATTCGCAATATAACCATCGGTAAGTAACATTACCGGGGTCATATATTCAACAGCAATACGGCACGCCTCAAAAACCATATCAAAACAATTGCTCGGACTGCATGCAGCAATAACCGGTACCGGAGCCTCCCCATTGCGACCATATACAGCTTGAAGTAAATCGGCCTGCTCTGTTTTTGTAGGTAAGCCCGTACTTGGCCCACCGCGCTGAACATTAACTATTACTAATGGTAACTCAAGCATTAAAGCTAAACCTATGGCTTCAGTTTTTAGAGCTATACCAGGCCCTGATGAGCCTGTTACCGCTAAAGCACCACCAAATGAAGCGCCTATTGAGGCGCAAATAGCGGCAATTTCATCTTCGGCCTGAAATGTTTTAACTCCAAAGTTTTTATGTTTACTCAGCTCATGCAAAATATCAGAAGCAGGAGTTATAGGATAAGTTCCGTAAAATAGCTTTAAACCCGATTTCTCGGCTGCTGCTATTAAACCCAAAGCAGTAGCCTGATTTCCGGTAATACCGCGATAAGTGCCTTTAGGCATAGGTGCAGCCTTAACTTCGTACCTGTTACTAAACACTTCACTTGTTTCACCAAAATTATAACCGGCTTTTAATACTTTTATATTGGCATCAATTAGTTGTTGATTATGCTTAAATTTATCTTCAATAAATTTAATAGTGGAATCCATTTTTCGGTTGTACATCCAGTATATGAATCCCAACAAAAACATGTTTTTTGAACGTTCTGCATCTTTAGTTCCTAAACCGCTTTCTGATAATGATGCCTTGGTTTGTTTTGTTACATCAATGGTATATAACTTATAATTATTTAAAGAGTTGTCCTCAAGTGGATTTTGGTTATCGTCATATTGAGCTAATTTTAAATTTTTACGGTCAAACCCATCAATATTAGCTATAATGGTTCCTCCTTTTTTTAGATTCTTTAAATTAGCTTTTAATGCTGCGGCATTCATAACCACCAATACATCTAATTTATCGCCAGGGGTATTTATTTTAACACTGCCAAAATGAAGCTGAAAACCCGAAACTCCGGCTAAAGTACCTTGTGGGGCACGAATTTCGGCCGGAAAATTTGGGAAAGTACTTATATCATTACCAAATAAAGCGGCTGTATCGGTAAATTGAGTGCCTGCTAACTGAATCCCATCTCCTGAGTCACCGGCAAACATAATGGTAACATCATCTTTTATTTCAGTTAATTTACTCATATAAAATATATATTGTTTATACAGGTGCAAAGGTACTAAATTTATACACTTATGATTTGTTATAAAAGCATAAGAATTTTAGCCTAAATATTGACTTTTTTCGTTCTTAATATACAAAAAATACATTGAGTTTTATATAAAGTTTAAACAGATTTAAAAATATGACCAAAGTCTTTAAATTAGGTTTGGCTTTATATATTGATTTTAGTAAATTTGCACGAATTTAAACTAACCTAAATAAAACCTATGAAAATATTAGTTTGTATAAGCAAAGCGCCTGATACTACAGCCAAGATTGCTTTTAAAGATAATAACACTTCATTTGATGAAAACAATGTACAGTATATTGTTAATCCTTATGATGAATGGTACGCTTTAGTTCGTGCCATTGAATTGACAGAACAGTTAAAAAAAGGTTCAATTACATTAATTACTGTGGGTGGGGCAGACATGGATGCCATTATACGTAAAGCCTTTGCTATAGGTGCCGATAACGGAGTTCGTATTGATGCAGAACCTACCGATGCTTATTTTGTTGCAGAACAAATAGCAGCTTATGCTAAAGAAAATGCTTTTGATATTATTTTTACCGGAAAAGAAACCATTAACTTTAATGGCTCAGCTATTGGTGGTATGATTTCTGAGATGCTTGATATGCCTTATATATCAATGGCAACCAAGTTAGATGTAAATGATACTACAGCAACTGCCGAGTGTGATATTGACGGAGGAACTGAAGTAGTTGAATGTTCGTTTCCTTTTGTAATTAGTGCAAATAAAGGAATGGCCGAAGCACGTATTCCTAACATGCGTGGAATTATGGCCGCTCGTACTAAAGAATTAAAAGTTATTCCGGCAATAGCTGCCGAAAAACTTACGGGAGTATCAAGCTATGCCTTATCACAGGGTAGAACAACTTGTAAAATGATTGATGCTGAAAATGCAGCCGGTTTAATTGATTTGTTGCATAACGAAGCAAAAGTAATTTAGTAATTAATTTTTAAACTATCAAGAAATGTCAATATTAGTATATACCGAAATCTCAAAAGGAAAAATTAAAAAAGTATCTTTAGAAGCTGTCAATTATGCTGCACATATAGCTTCGGCAACCGGAAGTTCTACAACAGCTATCATTATTAATCCGGGCGATGTTAATTTAGATGACTTAGGTAAAGCCGGAGCAAATAAAGTGTTGAGTGTTTCAAACAGCAATATCAACACTAGCGACTCGCAAGTAATGGCGCGCGTTTTGAATTTTGCAGCTGAGGCAGAAAATGCCCAAATAGTTATTTTTTCTCATGACTATACAGCAAAAGCCGTAGCTCCTCGTTTAGCAGCGCGAATGAAAGCAGGATTTGTACCGGGCGCTATTGATTACCCTACAACTGATGGACAGTTTAGTGTTTCCAAAAATGTATTTTCAGGAAAAGCTACAGCCAATTACCAAATTTTCAGCTCAAAAAAAGTAATTAGTTTATTACCCAACACCTTTCAGGTGCAAACCAGCGGAAGCCCTGTGGCTTCAACAAGTTTTGATATACCGGCCGATTTATTGAACTCACGAATAAAAGTAAAAGAAGTAAAACGCGAAAGCAATGAGTTATCACTTCCCGAGGCTGAACTTGTTGTTTCGGCAGGTCGTGGTTTAAAAGGCCCCGAAAATTGGGGAATGATAGAAGATTTAGCTAAAGCTTTAGGTGCTGCAACAGCATGTTCTCGTCCTGTTTCTGATTTGGGATGGCGTCCACACCACGAGCATGTAGGACAAACAGGCTTGGCCATACGACCTAACTTATATATTGCAGTAGGTATTTCAGGGGCAATTCAACATTTAGCCGGTGTTAACGGAAGCAAAACAATTGTTGTTATTAACAAAGACCCGGAAGCTCCATTCTTTAAATCTGCCGACTATGGAATTGTAGGTGATGCCTTTGAGATTGTACCTAAATTAATAGAGGCTGTAAAAAAATTCAAAGCTTCTCAGAATTAATAAAATTCAGTAAATTTATCCGACTATACATTGATATGTCGGATAAATGTTTTTATATAACTTAGGTTTGTGAAAAAAATTAAATTAGAAATATTAGCCTTATCATACAGCCAAACGCAAAGTGGAGCTTACGCTTTGGTATTAGCCGAAACCGATGGTAACAGAAGATTACCTATAATTATTGGAGCCTACGAAGCTCAAGCTATTGCCATTGAATTGGAAAAAATGATTCCGAGCAGACCATTAACCCATGATTTACTAAAAGCTTTTGCCGAAGGTTTTGATATTGTCATAACCGAAGTAATAATTTATAAAATTGTGGAAGGGGTATTTTATTCGAAGCTTGTTGCCAACAATATTCAACAAACAGCAGAAATTGATGCACGCACTTCTGACGCCATTGCCTTAGCTTTACGCTTCAATTGTCCTATTTACACCTATGAGTCAATACTGTCAACCTACGGTGTAGTGCTTGACGAAAAAAGCAATAAACTTAAAGGAGGTGAAGATGAGTCTCAAGGCACTGAAACTAAAACTAAAAGAAAAGCACTATCGGACAAAGGCTCAAATCTTGCCGATATAAATGAGGAAGAGCTGAAAAAAATGCTTCAAGAAGCCATAGATAATGAAGATTATGAGAAAGCTTCACATATTAGAGATGAACTGAATAATCGGAATAAAAATGAATAATCATTTTTAGGCGAAGTATCTGTTTTTTTTCTTTAATAGAAAGGGTCAATAAAATACCAAGAAGAATTTTATATGATAAACTTTTTATTTTCAATATAAATGAAACCTATAAAACTGTTTGCTTTAGTGTTAGTTAGTGTAATTTTTGGAGCTAATTTAACTTATGCCCAAAACACTATCTTTAGTCAAATAATTACTACTGACGGACTTAGTAGAGATTATAGTATTTACATTCCGGCATCTTATGATAGTACAATTTCTTATCCTTTAATTTTTAACTTTCATGGATACAATTCAAATTATTTGGAGCAAGAAGTGTATGGAGACTTTAGACCTATAGCCGATACTGCAGGATTTTTAATTGTTCACCCAAATGGATCAACGGATAATTTCGGGAATAGCTCATGGAACACTTTTGATAATGGTACAGTTAATGATGTAGCATTTATTTCTGAACTATTGGATACGTTAATAGCAACTTATAATATTGACACTAACTCGGTGTATAGTACCGGAATGAGCAATGGTGGTTTTATGAGTTATGAATTAGCCTGTCAGCTAAGCCAAAGAATAGCTGCTATTGCATCGGTTACGGGTTCAATGTTACCTTCACATATTGCTGCTTGTAATTGCCAGCACCCAATGCCGGTTATGCAAATACACGGTACTGCTGATGGAACAGTGCCTTATAATGGAAATATTTTATTTGAACCAATCGAGTCGTTGGTAAACTATTGGGTGCAATTTAATAATTGCGATACGCTGCCAATTTATAACCAGGTACCTAACACTGTACTTACCGATTTATGTACTGCTGAGCATTACGTTTATATGAATGGCAACAATGGTACAGAGGTTGAGTTCTATAAGATTATTGATGGAGGTCATTCATGGCCCGGAGCACCTGTAAATATAAATGTTACCAATATGGATTTTAGTGCCAGCACTGAAATATGGCGATTTTTTAGAAAATATCATCTAAATAATATAGTAACAGAAGCCAAAGCTAAGGAAAAAAGTTTCAAGTTCTCTGTTTACCCTAACCCTTCAAATGGGGCAGTAAACATGTTGTTTGATGATAATAATTTAAAATCTGTGGTTATAAAAGATGCCTTAGGGCGGGTAATTCATACCATTGAATTATATTCCAACCAATACCAATATCAATTACCCAATATAGGGTTGTACTTTATTACAGTAATAAGCAATACAGAAACCATTACCACAAAGGTTATTAACCGGTAATTTAAATCGCTCAGGTTAAGCTACTCGAAGTTTATTAAAGTTACTTTTTTTAAGTTTGTCGCTAACATAACGACTGGTAATTTTTAATTCTTTCTCGTTAGTCCCCGGAATTTCAAACATGGCATCAGTCATAATAGTTTCGCAAATAGAGCGCAACCCACGTGCTCCTAATTTAAATTCAATGGCCTTGTCAGTAATTAAATCAAGAGCAGCTTTATCAAAACTTAACTTAATATTATCCATCTCAAACAATTTAATATATTGCTTAATGATGGCATTTTTCGGTTCCGTAAGTATTCTACGAAGCGCATTTCTATCTAAGGGATCAAGATGAACCACTACCGGCAATCGCCCAATTAACTCAGGAATTAGGCCGAAGGTTCTCAAATCTAGAGGTGATACATATTGCAAATAATTATCCTTATCTATTTCTTCTTTGTTGTTGGAAACATTGTATCCGATTATTTGAGTTTGAAGGCGTCTGGCAATTTTTTTATCAATTCCATCAAAGGCTCCACCACAAATAAACAATATATTTTTTGTGTTAACCGATATCATTTTTTGTTCAGGATGCTTACGCCCACCTTGCGGAGGAACATTAACTTGAGCTCCTTCCAACAACTTTAATAATGCTTGCTGAACGCCTTCCCCGCTAACATCACGGGTAATAGAAGGATTATCGCTCTTACGCGCAATTTTATCTACCTCATCAATAAAAACAATACCTCTTTCTGCGGCTTGTACATTATAATCTGCACTTTGCAATAATCGGGTTAAAATACTTTCTACATCTTCGCCCACATAGCCTGCCTCGGTAAGCACGGTGGCATCGGCAATACAAAACGGGACATTAAGTATTTTTGCAATACTGCGGGCCAGCAATGTTTTACCGGTACCGGTTTCACCAACCATAACAATGTTTGATTTTTCTATTTCTACATCGTCATCTTCGGGTTGCGACTGGGTAATTCGTTTAAAGTGATTATATACGGCTACGCTCAATACTTTTTTTGCAGCCTCCTGACCAATAACATGCTCATCTAAATGAGCCTTTATTTCTGAAGGCTTCAATAAATTTATTTTTTTTGAATCCTTAGCTCTTCTTTCGCTTGTTTCTTCACTGATAATACCGTGGGCTTGTTCAATACAAAAGTTGCATATATGACCATGAATGCCTGCAATTAATATCGAAACATCTTTTTTGTCTCTCCCACAAAAAGAGCATTTGGTTGGTGTTTTTTCCATGTCAAAATACGTTATCCGTTAATCATAATACGGATAAGGAAATGATTTGTTTGTAATACTATGAAATAAATTATAAGTGCTTAAAAGTGGCCTTTGGAAACCTAAGCAAGGTTTATTTGCTTACATTGCGTATTAAAACCTCGTCAATCATTCCATAAGCTTTTGCTTCTTCTGAGGTCATCCAATAGTCACGATCACTATCTTTCCAAACAGTTTCGTAATCTTTACCGCTATGAAAAGCAATGATATCGTATAACTCTTTTTTTAGTTTTTGTATTTCACGAGCTGTAATTTCAATATCAGAAGCTTGTCCTTGTGCACCACCCATAGGTTGATGAATCATTACTCTTGAGTGTTTTAAAGCAGTACGTTTTCCGGCTGCACCTGCACACAATAGTACAGCCCCCATAGAAGCTGCCATTCCTGTACATATAGTTGATACATCACAATTAATATATTGCATGGTATCATATATTCCTAACCCTGCATATACAGAGCCTCCCGGAGAGTTAAGATAGATCTGAATGTCTTTTTTTGAGTCAACCGACTCTAAAAAAAGTAACTGTGCTTGAATAATATTAGCCACATAATCGTTAATCCCTACTCCTAAAAATATTATTCTATCCATCATCAAACGAGAAAATACATCCATTGAGGCAACATTCATTTGTCTTTCTTCAATAATGGTAGGTGATATATAATCATTGTAAATAGAGGTGTAATTATGTAGTGTTGCACTACTTATTCCACGGTCTTTTACAGCAAATTTTTTAAACTCATTAGCTAATGACGACATATTATTATTGGTTTTTAGTTATTAATAATTTTAGTGTCTATGATAAAATTCTTCAAAAGGAACTTCGGTAAAGTTAAGTTTTAATTTAGATTTAAAAAACTCTAATAAACGATTATCGTATAATTTTTCAACAATACGATTATATTCTTTTTCGTCCGATAATATACGATTAGTGGTACTACTCAAGTCTTCCTCTTCCATTTCAATTCCTCCGTTGTACATAGCATATTGTTTTTTAATTAAATCTTTTACATAATTCCTAATTTCATCTTCAGCTACAACAATATTGTTTTGTTTTAATACTTTGTTTATTACCAATTGGGTTTTTAGTCGTTCGGCAAATATTGGAAACTCTTTTTCTATTTGCTCGGTATTTTGTTTTTTATCATTAGTTAATAATAACCATCTTTTTAAAAACTCTTCGGGCAATTGTAAGTCGTACTTCTTCACCAAACCTTTTATAACATCACTCATAAAAAACTTATCACTCTCTGCATTAAACATAGAGTTTAGTTCGCTTTTTATTTTGGCTCTAAATTCTTCAATAGAATTAACCGAGTCGCCATATATCTTATGGTAAAACTCCTGATTAAGTTCAGCAAGTTCAACACGACTAATATTGTTTATGGTAAACCTGAATTTACTGCTTAGTGATTCAGCCTGTGGTTTGGTAATTCCAAGCATGGCGCCAAGGTCAGCTAAATTCCCTGTAATATCATGAGGGTCGAGTATTATAGTGTCTTCTTTTTTCAGACCTTCAAAACGTTTTGCCAAATCGGCATTTTTAATAGTGTTAATTGCCACAGAAGAACTTTTTTTAATACCATCAGAAAGCACATTTTCTTCTTGGTCAAGCTCGGCAAATTCACCAAATACAATATCCTCGGCTTCGACTTTTTCCGGATTACTTACTTTGCCGTATCTGCGTTGCATTTCTTCAATTTCCTTATCCACCATAGTATCATCTACCTTTATCATTTTATACTCAAAAGGTTCGTTATCAATATTGATACTAAATTCAGGAGCATGCCCTAACTCATACGAAAATTCAACATCTTTTAAGTTATCCCAGTCAATACTATCGTTTTCTGAGCTAACCGGTATAGGCTGACCAATAATTTCAATTTTGTTGGTATTGATATATTCATTTACCGAATGATTTAATAATTTATTTATTTCATCGGCTAAAACAGATTTTCCGTACATTTTTTTCACTAACCCAACCGGAACTTTCCCTGGCCTAAAGCCCGGCATACTTGCTTTACGTTGAATTTCTTTTAATTGACTATCTACTTTTTGTTGGTAATCGGCCGGACCTAATTTTATTTTTAATACCGAGTTAAGATTGTTTACTTTTTCTTGTGTAATATTCATCTATTCTAAAAATTGGGCTGCAAATATAGTTATTTTAGGTCTAATTCCTGAAAATGGAAAATTATTTATCAAATTGTAAGGGTTAATGACATAAAATTTAGTATAATTGTAAATTGTTGTTAACAAGCTTTTATAGTTAATGATGGATAGAATTTGTTTAGATTGTGGTGAGAAAATTGTTGGTCGTTCAGACAAAAAGTTTTGCAACGATCAATGCCGTAATAACTATAACAATAAACTAAGCAGCACCACTAACTCCGAGATTAGATATATTAATAATATATTGCGAAAAAATCGAAGAATTTTAGAAGAAATTGCAGATAATGATGAAGGGAAGGCAAAAATAAGTTTAACAAAACTGAATGAAAAGGGATTTAATTTCAAATACTTTACACATATATACCAAACCAAAACCGGCAATGTTTACCATTTTTGTTATGAGTATGGTTATTTAGGGCTTGATAATAACTATTATATGATTGTAAAAAGAACAGAAAATTAATAATAACTACTTTGTGATAGTATCTAATAATAGCCTATGGCAACTTGCGTTATATAAAAGGATTTTTCTTATTATCCCTTTTGTTCTTTTTTCGTTAATATCCAAAGCGCAGCTATATAATTTTAAAAGTTTTTCATTAGAGGAAGGATTAGCACAGAGTGAGGTTAATTGTATTTTTCAAGATTCCAGAGGATATATTTGGGTGGGCACCTCAGGTGGTGGTATTTGTAGATTTGATGGTAAGGAGTTTATTACCTTCGATTCAGAGAACGGATTGGGAGGGCAGATTGTTACCGGAATTGCAGAAGACAAAAACGGAAATTTATGGATTGGGGCTACATGGGGAGGGCTATCAAAGTTTGACGGGAAGAAATTTACCATTTACAACAAAGGTCTGCCTAGTAGTTATATTACTAAAATTTATATTGATAAGCAGGGTAAAATATATGCAGGAACTATTGCCGGTATAAGCTATCTAAAGGATGGAAAATTTGTTTCTATTAAACAAGAACTTAAAGCAAAAATTAAAATTAGCGGAATAAAACAAGACAAACAGGGGAAAATATGGGTAGCCTCTGATAAGGGTTTGTTTACACTCGAAGATAATACCTTAAAGTCAATAAATAACGCCACACGGGAAGGAATTGTAGCCTTTGATATTGATACCAATAATAGGATAAACCTAATATTAGAATCAAATAAAATTTTTTTACAGCAAATTAAAGCAGACGGGACATTAAATACCGCGGAAAATATTTCGTCAGACCTTCCAACAGTACATGCCGATGACCATTATAACAATATTTATATAGATCGTTTAAACCGGAGGTGGATTACAACCAGTACATCGGGTTTATTTTGCCAAGAAAGTGATGGGTATTTTCATTACAGTACAAAAAATGGATTGCAAAGCAATAAAACTATTTCCGTGTATCAGGACAGCCATAATACTATGTGGATTGGTACCAGAGGCTTTGGACTAATAAAATTTAAAGATCGATCCTTTACCTATTTTGACAACATTAATGGTTTGAACCAGGAAGAAGTATTTAGTATGGCTGTAGATAATGACAATAATTTATGGTTTGGCTCAAACTTTTTGGGAGTATTAAAATACGATGGAAAAAGGGTTATAAACTATAAAGAAGACCCTTTAATCAGAACTTTGCATTTACAAAGTATTTGTGTTTTGCAAGATAAAAGAATACTTTTTGGAGGCTCAAGAGGCTTAGTTGTTTATGATGGGAATAGCTTTAAACGATTGCCTGGCGTGCCGGAGGAACCCCGATTAAGGATTAGCACAATTTTTCAAAGTCAAAATGGGGATATTTGGGTGGGAACATCAGGACAAGGAGTTTATAAATATCGTAATGGAAAATTAATATCAGTAATTGATGCAAAAAAATTATATCAAATAAATATTTACAGTATTTGCCAAATAAAAGATGAAATATACGTGGGAACTGCTGTTGGAGTATGGGTAATAAAAGATGATGATTTTTCTTTTTTAGATAATAACAAAAGTTTTTGTAATTCATATATTGGATCAATGGCGGTAGATAAATTCAATAGGTTGTGGATAGGGACAGACAAGTGTATTTCATTTTGGGATGGGAAGAAATTTGTTAATTATGGAGTAAAGAGCGGATTATCGGCAAGCACTATTTATTCGGTTATATGTGATAAAGATGGAAATATATGGGCAGGAACCAATAAAGGTATTGATAAGCTTTCGTTTGATGAGAAGGGTGCTTTATTAAATATAAAGAGTTATGGATTAAATGAAGGATTTAAAGGAATAGAATGTAATAGTCGCTCAGTGGCAATGAACAAAGAAGGGGAGATTTATTTTGGAACAGTAAAAGGAATAATAAAATACAATTCCTTATTGGAAATACCCCAGAACTCTAAAGATATTCTACAAATAGAATCATTTAAAGTTAATTTTAATGAGTATGTTAATACACAGGAAGAATATAAAGATTATTGGTATAGGTTAGCCTTAAACCCCAAACTACCTTACGGTACAGATAGGGTATCATTTAGTTTTTATGCGATTAATCCCTCTAACCCATATAAGAAGAAGTATTCTTATATCCTTGAAGGTGTTGATAATGAGTGGTCTCCTTGGTCTCAATTAAACATAGCTTCCTATTCAAACCTATCTCCCGGGAAATACACGCTAAAAGTTAAGTCAATCAATAATAATAATTTAGAAAGTAATATTGTTGAATATCCTTTTGAAATAAAAACTCCCATTTATATGAATATTTGGGTTATATTATTGGTATCTGCTATAGCCGGATATTTATATTATTTTTACAACAAGTATAAGAAAAAATTAGCGTTGAAGGACTTAGAGAAATTAGAATATATTATAGCCGAACGTACTTACCAAATTCAAAAACAAAATGAAGAGAAAGAAATATTATTAAAAGAAGTTCATCATAGAGTAAAAAACAACTTGCAGGTAATAAACAGTTTAATAAACATTCAAGCAACCTATATTGAAGATAAAAAAGCATTACATGTGTTTGAAGAATGTAAAAACCGAATCAGAACTATTTCGCTCATCCACGAAAGACTATACAAATCGAAAGACTTTAAAAAAATTAATTTAAAAGAATATATCATAATACTAATACAGGATTTGATTAAGATTTACAATATTGATAAAGAAATAGAGTTGAAAACAGAATTGCAAACAGAATACTTTAACCTGAACACATTGGTACCCCTTGGATTGCTTCTAAATGAGATTGTGTCAAACTCACTTAAATATGCGTTTGTTGATTTGAAAAAAGGTGAAATAAGTATTAGGTTAACAGAGAAAGGGTATAATGTTTATGAAATGACAATCGGTGATAATGGGAGGGGGTTTGATATAAACCCGAATAATACAGAGAATAACACCTTGGGGCTGGAACTAATAAAAGTTCTATCGGCACAATTAGATGGTTTTGTTGAAAAATTGAATGTTTCAGGAACAGTTTATCGTTTAAGTTTTAAGCTTCAGAAAAATTAGAGATATATTTACATAATATTTCATCGCTTTAACTATGAGAAAGTATATTTTACTTTACATTTTTTTATGTGCCTGCTTAACTGTATGTTTAGCGCAACAAACCTCTTCAACCATTTTTATTGTAAAATTTTCAGATAAAAATAATACACCCTACACCGTAGGAGCACCATTACAGTACTTATCACAAAAAGCCATTGACAGGAGAAATAACCAAGCCATTACTATTTCGCAACAAGATTTTCCTGTAAATAATAACTATATAAGTCAAATTGAGAACACAGGAGCTCAGGTGTTAAATCGTTCAAAATGGTTAAATGCTGTTTCTATATATTGTAATGATTCAACCATCTTGACTCAAATTCAAAATCTTCCATTTGTTGTTAACATAAACGCTGTTCAACGAAAGGCCATTACACCCAAAGAGTCAAAATTTGAAAATGACTTCAAACCATTAAATAATAATTTAAAAATCCAACAAAGTAGTTCTACCTCATTACTTGATTACGGACCGGCATATACACAAATTCACATGCTCAATGGCGATATGCTACATAATGCCGGTTATTTAGGGAATAATAAAACTATAGCTGTTATAGATGCGGGTTTTTTAATTACCAACCAATGCGAAACCTTTGATAGTTTATTTATCAATAATCAAATAAAGGGAACTTGGGATTTTGTATCACGCCATAGTAATGTCTATGACGATCATTATCACGGAACGTATGTATTATCTATTATGGGGGGTAATTCACCCGGTTCTTTAATTGGTACTGCGCCAAAGGCTGATTATTGGTTGTTACGTAGCGAAGATGCAGCAAATGAATACCTAATTGAAGAGTTTAATTGGGTATGTGCTGCAGAGTTTGCCGATAGTGTGGGAGCCGACATTATAAACTCATCATTAGGTTATACCACTTTTGATAACCCGGCTCAAAACCATACTTATGCTGATTTAGATGGACAAACAGCCATGGCGAGTATTGGAGCAGAAATAGCAGCCTCCAAAGGAATGGTTGTTTGTAACAGTGCCGGAAATAGTGGTAATAACCCTTGGCTGCGCATTTCAGTTCCTGCTGACGCCAATAATATTCTTACAGTAGGAGCTGTTGATTCTAACGAGAACGTGGCCGATTTTAGTTCGCGCGGAAATAGTGCTGATGGGCGTATAAAGCCAGATTTGGCTGCTCAAGGGGTTGCCACGGTTGGGCAATATCAACCCTTACAGTTTATAACGGGCAATGGTACTTCTTTGTCTAGCCCCTTAATTGCAGGTCTTTGCGCTTCGTTGTGGGAGGCAGCACCAACACTTAAAGCATCAGAGTTAATACAAAAAATACTGCAAAGCTGCGATCAGTTTAATAGCCCCGATTCTCTTAAGGGGTACGGTATTCCTGATTTTGCACAGGCCTATTATATTATAACCGGGCAAAAGTTAGAGCATATAAATATAAGTCGTGTAGAACTTATTGCTCCCAACCCCTTTAACGATATGATTAGAATAAAATACTACTCGGGCGATACTCAGGAAATAGAAATTAAAATGTTTGATATAATGGGCAGAGAAGTATTGCGAGATAAGTTGTGGTGTGAAGGCAGAAGTATTAATGATTTTAATCTTCCTATGGCTAATAGTATGGGTAAAGGATTATATATATTAGAAATAGTGGGTAAAAAAGATCGTATCATAGCCAAATTAATAAAGCAATAAAGTAATATTATTTTAGTTAGACCCCATTTTTTTAGGGGGTGTTGTTTGAGAAAATATAATTTTTACTATTTTAATGTAAATTTTTTAGGGGGGTGTTGTAGAATATTTAAAAAAATATTTATTTTTGCCCCCATAAAATAACATTAAATAATATTAAAATGTCCTCTTTAAGATTTACAGCCTTTAACGAAGTGCTACACCGCACTCCTGTTGCACCATTAGTTTCATATAGTAAGAGTTCTGAAATTTATGGAATCAGAGTATTTAATAAACGTGCCATGCGTGAGTTTATACCTAAAGAAGCGTATGAAAATATAATGGAAGCCATAGAGAAAGGAACCATTATTGATCGTAAAATAGCCGGTATTGTTGCTACCGGAATGAAGGCATGGGCTATGAGCAAGGGGGCAACACATTATACCCATTGGTTTCAGCCTTTAACCGGTACTACTGCCGAGAAACACGATTCTTTTTTTGAGCCTGACAGCAAAGGAAATGCCATTGAGAGCTTTGAGGCCGATAAATTAGTACAACAGGAACCGGATGCATCAAGTTTTCCGAGCGGAGGTATTCGTAACACTTTTGAAGCTAGAGGTTACACCGCTTGGGATCCTACCTCGCCTGCTTATATAATTGGAAAAACATTATGTATTCCTACTATATTTGTTTCGTACACCGGTGATGCTTTAGATTATAAGACCCCTTTGCTTAAGGCCTTAAATGCAGTTGATAAAGCGGCTGTTGAGGTTTGCCAGTATTTTGATAAAAATATTACAAAAGTTAATGCTACCTTAGGGTGGGAGCAAGAATATTTCTTGGTGGACTCGGCTTTGTTTAATGCTCGTCCTGATTTGACTATGACAGGCCGTACACTTTTTGGACATATTCCGGCAAAGGGGCAACAATTAGACGACCACTATTTTGGAAGTATTCCTGAACGTATTTTAAATTATATGCGCGAGCTAGAGGCCGAATGTTTAATGCTTGGAATTCCGGTAAAAACCCGTCACAACGAAGTAGCACCTAATCAATTTGAGTGTGCCCCTGCCTTTGAAGAGTGCAATTTAGCGGTTGACCATAATCAATTATTAATGGACATTATGTCAAAATTGGCTGAACGACATAATTTTAAGGTATTATTTCATGAAAAACCTTTTGCCGGAGTAAATGGTTCAGGTAAACATAATAATTGGAGTTTAAGCACAAATACCGGAGTAAACTTGTTATCGCCCGGAAAAAATCCAAAAACCAATTTACAGTTTCTTACATTTTTTATCAATACCATAAAAGCAGTTCACGAACATGCCGACCTACTTCGCTCATCTATAGCTACTGCCGGTAACGAATACCGATTAGGGGCTAATGAAGCTCCTCCGGCCATTATGTCTGTTTTTATAGGAAGTCAACTCTCCGAAATTCTTGATGAAATTGAGAAAAAAGTAAAAGCCGGAAAGATGTCGGCAGATGAAAAAACAGATTTAAAATTAGGAATAGGCAAGATACCTGAAATATTGTGGGACAATACAGATAGAAACAGAACATCGCCATTTGCATTTACCGGAAATAAGTTTGAATTTCGTGCTGTTGGCTCATCGGCTAATTGTTCATTGCCTATGACAGTGATTAACACTATTGTTGCTGAACAATTGACACAATTTAAAAAAGAAGTAGATGTTTTGATTGAGAAAGGAGTTGGAAAAGATGAAGCCATATTTAAAGTGTTGCGCGAGTATATAGTTGCCTCAAAAAATATTAGATTTGAAGGAAACGGATATGGTGACGAGTGGGTTAAAGAGGCTGAAAAGAGAGGTTTGAAAAATATTAAAACTACTCCCGAGGCGTTAGAGGTTTTAGTATCAAAGAAAACAAAAAAACTTTTCCTTGCTCATAAAATATTTAACGAGCGCGAGATGGAGGCCCGTCATGAAATTTACTTAGAAACTTACACAAAAAAGATACAAATAGAATCGAGAGTAATTGGCGATTTGGCCTTAAATCACATAGTGCCGGTAGCTATACGCTATCAAAAAGTATTGGTTGACAATGTAAAAGGGTTAAAAGAGCTATTTGCCGGAAAAGAATTTCAGACTATTGCCGGAGAACAACTTGAAATGATAAAAACTATATCAGAAAGAGTCTCGGTTATCATATCATCTGTAAATAAAATGATAGAAGAGCGTAAAAAAGCCAATAAGCTGGAACATGGTAAAGAACAAGCATTAGCCTACTGCCATAAAGTAAAACCTTATTTTGAGGTAATCAGGTATGAGGTTGATAAATTAGAATTATTACTCGATAACACCTATTGGCCTTTACCTAAGTACCGAGAGTTGCTGTTTACAAAATAGGATTATTTTGAAGATTGATTTTAAAGACAGATTCTTATTTTATGTTTTGTTTTTGTTCTGCAACTACACTGCAATAGCTTATACAATCAGTGGTACGGTTAAAGATGAAAAAGGAAAGGTAATACCATTTGCCAGTGTTTTTGTGAGTGGCACAACCATTGGTACAAGTTGTAATGAAGAAGGCTTATATACCCTTAATTTGAGTAATGGGAATTATTCAATTACCGTAAAAAGTATTGGTTATAAACCCGAAACTAAAACAATTATTCTTGACCAAAACAACGCAACACTCAATTTTGTATTAAAAGAAGAAACTGTTCAAATTAAAGAAATGATTGTGTATGCAGATGCCGAAGACCCGGCTTATGCCGTAATCAGAAATGCAATTAATAAGCGCAAATTTTATAAAGATCAAGTGGAATCATACTCGTGCAATGTTTACATTAAAGGAGTTCAAAAACTTAAAGATGTTCCACGCAAGGTAATGGGCGTGAAAGTAAACATTCAAAATAGCTGGGATAAAACCTCGGGAATAATATACATGTCAGAATCGGTCTCAAAGTTTAGTTTTAAACAGCCCGATAAAATCAGAGAAGAAATGATTTCCTCACTGGTAAGTGGTGATAATCAAGCTTTCAGCTATAATCAGGCCAGCGATATGTTGTTTAATTTTTATGAGAATGTTTTGGACATTGCGGGTTTGGGAAATAGGGGTTTTATATCACCTATATCCAACAGTGCCATGTTAACCTATCGCTATAAGTTGTTGGGAACCTTTTACGAAAACGGACAACTTATCAATAAAATACAGGTAATTCCTAAACGAAAAAATGATCCGGCCTTTGCCGGAATTATTTATATTATGGAAGACAGTTGGCGTATTCATAGCACCGATTTGTATTTAACAAAAGATGCCCAGATTGAATATGTGGATACGCTTTACATAAATCAAATTTTTTTACCTGTAACTGATGATATTTGGATGCCTTTTACCAACAAGTTCTCTTTTAGCTTTGATTTTATGGGGTTTAGAGGAGGAGGAACTTATCTTGGAATAAACTCTGATTATAAAATTAATCCTTATTTCCCATACCGATATTTCTCTAGCAACCAAATGGAAGTAAAAGAAGATGCCAATAAAAAAGATTCGATATATTGGAAAGAAAATAGGCCTGTAGCTTTAACATACGAAGAAGAAAGAGATTATAGATGGCGCGATAGTGTTGCTGCCATTAAGAACACCAAACAATTTAAAGACTCGGTAGATAAAGAAAGAAATCAATTAAAATGGACTAGTTTTATTACAGGATACAACTATAGGAATACTCATGAAAAATGGGGTTGGGGTATAAACTCCCCCGGTTCATTTTTGTCATTTAATACGGTGCAGGGCTTATGTATATTGCCGATAGTAAGTTATTATAAAGACTATGAGAACAATAAAAGTACAACCTATAGAGGCGGCTTAGGTTATGGTTTTGCCAATAAAACTTGGTTGGGTTATTTAATGTACCAGAATAATTATAATCCACTAAAATCGGCTCAATTTTCAATAAATGCCGGCAGTGTTTTTGAACAATATAAACCTTACGCTATCCCTCCTTTTTTCAATACAGGATATACACTTCTTAAAGAAGAAAATTTCATGAAACTATATCAAAGGAATTATATATCTATCTCTAATAATAGCGAAGTTGTTAATGGTGGATATTTAAAACTTAATTTACAGTATGCCTACAGAAAAGCCGCTGTAAATCATAGTTCCTATAGCTTTCGCAATATAAAAAATAAAGAATTTTGGTCTAATAACCCTGAAGATAAAGTAAATGATGCCCCTGCTTTTAAAGAACATTCTTTAATACAGCTTAGTCCTGAATTTACCTACAAGATTAAACAAACCTATATTAAATATCCGCATTACAAATATATGTTGGATAACAATTACCCTGAGCTGAATCTAAAATACACTTTGGGATATACTATTGAAAAGGGAAATAATAAGTACTTTGATTTTGCAATTTTTTCATTAAAGCAAAGTCTTAATATGAAATTATTTGGCGAATTTAATTATCAATTATCTGCCGGAAAATCACTCTTTAGGAAGCCTAATTACTTTATTGATTATTTTCATTTTAATGAAAAAAATATCTTTATAGCTTCTATGGAACTAACTAATTTTTTGTTGTTAGATTATTATACCTACAGCACCAATAACTATTTTTTGCAAGCCCACGGAGAGTATAACATGAAAGGCTTTTTGTTTAACAAAATACCCCTGATAAAACTATTACGTTTGCAAGAAGTACTTTCTATACATTATTTGAATAACGACCATATTCAAAATTATTTTGAGTTTGGTATAGGGATACAAAGACTCTTTCTTCGATTAGAATTATTGGCAGCTTATAGTCAAAAAACAAGAATAAACTCCGGAATAAAAATTAAAGTTGGATTATAATCCAGTTTTTTTCTATGCTTTATTACCTTCTTTTGGGAAAACTATGGTAGGGGAAAACTTTTTAGCATGTTCAAAATTCATACCGGCATAGGAGATAATAATTACTTCATCGCCTTCTGAAAAATGTAAGGCAGCCGGCCCGTTTAAGCAGATAACTCCCGAACCTCTTTTACCCTTAATTACATAAGTAATTAAACGCTGACCGTTACGATAATTTAGCACATGAACCTGCTCGTTTTCAATTAGATTGGCAGCATCCATTAAATCTTCATCAATAGTAACAGAGCCTATATAATCAATATTGGCTTCGGTAACCCGGGCTCTATGAATTTTTGATTTTAATACTTGTATTTCCATTTCGGGCGCAAAATTACAAAAGTTTTCATAAAATATTGAACTATTAAATACGATTAAAGTCCAAAATGGGGGATTTTTATATTGAATTAACGATTTTGAGAAGTTGAACTAATTATTCAGCCCCAAGCATTCCCACATTATTGCCTTAAAATGGTTAATATTGCATAGTTATTTATATGGGTAAAATGCCTTTACTGATATTTAAAAATTATATATATGCAAGAATTAGTTTTTAGTTTGGATTATGCCAAACAAAGAGATGCTCATGATTTGTTAAACAATTTCCAAAATAAATTTTATTTTCCTTATATCCATGAACGCAAGGCACTCTATTTCTCCGGGGCATCATTAGGTTTGCAACCACATAATACTCAGGACGAAATATTAACCGAGTTGGAAGATTGGGCTAACTACGGAGCCGAAGGCTATTTTCACTCGCGAAACACTTGGTTTACTTATCATGATTTGCTGGTTAACGAAACATCAAATATTATCGGAGCTATACCCTCCGAAGTAGTTATAATGAACCAACTTACCGTAAATCTTCATTTATTGTTGGTATCGTTTTATCGCCCGTCCAAACAACGGTATAAAATTATTTGCGAAGCACAGGCCTTTTCATCAGATCAATATGCTCTGGAAAGTCAGGTAAGATTTTACGGCTTAGACCCTAAAGAAACCATTATTGAAGTGCTACCGCCTCCGGGTGAATATTGTATTGCACACCAAGACATTTATGCCGCCATTGAAAAACACAAAGATGAGTTGGCGCTTGTTTTGTGGGGTGGTGTAAATTTTTTTACCGGACAGGCTTTTGATATAAAAACTATAACAGATAAGGCTCACCGGGCGGGAGCCTTTGCGGGGTTTGATTTGGCTCATGCCGTTGGAAATATTGACTTGCAATTACATGATTGGCGTGTTGATTTTGCAGTGTGGTGTAGCAATAAATATCTTAACGCAGGTCCTGGAAGCGTTGGAGGTGCTTTTGTGCATCAGAAATACGATCATGAAAATTTAATTCGTTTTGCCGGTTGGTGGGGACATAACAAGGAAACACGTTTCCAAATGCCTAAAAATTTTGACCCTATTGAGGGAGCCGAAGGCTGGCAAATAAGCAATATGCCTATCTTATCTATGGCTGCCTATAAGGCCTCATTGAGCATTTTTGAGGAAGCAGGCATGGAAAATATCATCAAAAAAAGTAAAGACCTGAAAAAATTTGCTGAGTTTGTTTTTGATGAGGTTAATAAGCAAATAGATGTTTCGAACAAACTCGAAATAATAACTCCTTTAAGCAGCAATCCCAAAGACTTTTTTGGGAGTGGCAATCAAATAAGCTTTAAAACTAAAGCAAATGGAAAGAAACTTTATGAAGATTTATTAAAACATGGTGTAATTTCAGATTGGCGTGAACCTGAGGTAATACGCATTGCTTTGGTTCCGCTTTATAACAGCTTTGAGGATGTTTTTGAATTGGGTAGTATTTTAATAAAACTACTGAAATAATTACATAATGAAGGTTTTTGAGTATTTCAGATGGTTAATTTTGGCGACACTATTAATAACAGGCTTTACAGAGGCAAAAGCGCAAATGTGGAGTGTTGGACTTTATGTTAATGGACTGAATATTCATTTAAAACAACCTGTTAACCCTCACTTGTTTCACCGCACACTCAACAAAAGTAAAAAGTTGGTATATAACCTTGGGCTGGGAATACGTATAAGCTATTACTATAATCAGTATGCCGGACTTACCATTACCCAAGCAATAGTTCCAAATGATTGTGCAAATAAATTTTTTGGCACTACACATATTGGAGCTTTTTTAAGCACTAAAGCTTTTAATACAGTAAGCCCGCACGAAGGTATTATCATTGGCGGTCCTTTAATGTTTTATCGTAAAAGCTGGACAGCTTTGCCCGATTATAAAGATGATGGAACAATGAGGGAAAGTAGAAATAAACGTTGGCAATACCGTTTTGTATGGCATGGCGGATTTATAGAATATCAATATCATTACAACAAAAACAGCGCGGCAGGTATTCATATTATGCCGGGGATTCCTGAAATTATCAGTGTTTCGGCTCATAATTCATTTTTTATTAAATAAATTAACTAAACTATCGTTAGTGTAAAATATCAGCAACATGGGCAAACATATACTATTTGTAAATAGTTGGTATCCTACACCCGAGAAAAAAAGTCATGGTATTTTCTTTAAGCGGCATGCCGAGTCGGCAGCTTTAAGCAATGACATTTCCTCTATTCATATAAGTTCCGGAAAGGAGCAGGGTATTGATATTTTTACCGAAGAGAAGGTTTTTACCATACTTGCTTATTATAAAAAAGTAAATACTAACTTTCCCTTTCTATCATCTCTTCTAAAATTATGGCGTTCTTTGCTATGTTTTACCAAGGCTTACCATGTTTTAATACAAAAAAAATCAAAGCCTGACTTGGTGTTGTTGAACGTAATTTTTCCGGCCGGGATTTATGTTTTATGGTTGTATTATCTTAAGAATATTCCTTTTATCATTCAGGAGCAATGGTCGGGTTACTACCCTGAAGATGGCAATTATAAAGGGTTTATAATGAAGTATATTACAAAACTGTGTGTAAAAAAGGCAGGCGCAGTGGTGGTAGTTTCCAATAAGTTGGAACAAAGCATGAAAGCTCACGGTTTACATCAAAGTTACTGCCGCATTGGAAATGTTGTGAATACTAACTTATTTGTTATCAAGAATAAACTCAAAAAGAATGATGTGTTTCGCTTTATACACGTTTCAACCGTAAATGATAAAGAAAAGAATATCAGCGGCATCATTCAAGCAGCAAGTGTTGTATATAGCAAAGGCAATGCTTTTGTGATTGAAATAATTGGTGATGGGCCTGAACGAAAGGACTTTGAGGCTTTGGCAGAACAATACGGGTTGTTGAATAAGGTTATTTTTTTTCATGGCTATTGTGAGCCACAAAAGGTTGCTGATATGATGTCGCAATCAGATGGGTTTATTTTAAATAGTAATTACGAAGGGCTACCTTGTGTTTTGATAGAGGCTATGTCGTGTGGCTTACCTGTAATTAGTACCAAGGTGGGTGCTGTACCTGAAATAATAGAGGAAGAACATGGTTTATTGATTGAGCGGGGTAATACAAATCAACTAAGCAATGCCATGATAGATTTGATGCATAATTATAAACGATACGATAGAGATAAGATAAGAAATTATGTTGTTGAAAAATTCTCATATAGTGCGGTTTCGCATAATTTTGAGGTAATCTTTAACCAAGCATTAGAAAAGAAAAAATGAGTGAAAACACAACACTTAAGTTTGGTATATTATGTAATAGTTTATACTTTGAAAAGTGGGAGGCCGATTGTATAGAACACTTATTTCAACATCCATCTATTGAACTCAAACTGTTGGTAATTAATAACGATACAGGGTCTGAGGGTTCAAGGTTTTTGCGTAAAATTTTTAATTACCCTTACACTCATTTCTTATATCGTTTTTACAAAAGATTTTTCTTAAAAGCACAGTCGTATAAAATTATTTCTTATCACGAAAAGTTTAAAGAAATAACCAAGCTTTATTGTACCCCTATCAAGAAAGGCAAGTATAGTGAGTATTTTCGGGATGATGATATCACGAAGATAAAAAACCGGAATCTGGACTTTATGCTGCGTTTTGGCTTTAATATTATAAAAGGCGAAATTTTAAAGAGTTGCAAGTATGGTATATGGTCATTTCATCATGCCGATAATGATTTAATAAGAGGCGGCCCTATGGGCTTTTGGGAGATATATTTAAAACACAAAACATCTGCTGCCGTCCTTCAGCAGTTAAATGACAATCTAGATAAGGGAGTTGTTCTACGTAAAGGCTATTTAAATACAGCTCATCACAGTTTTAAAGAGAATATTGACCAAATTACAACTATGGCCTCTATATGGCCTTTACAGGTATGTATAGATATTTTACATCACGAGTTTCAGGACAAGAGAGAATCAATAGTAACCCAAGCCCCTATTTTCCGATATCCTAAAAACTATCAATTTGTTTTATTTTGTTTTTTGTTGATTAAAAATAAAATTCATTTTCATTATAATCAACTTTTTAAATCTGAATCATGGATAATTGCCAAAGCAACAATGAGTGTTAAACAGCTTGTCAATGGCTATATTCCGAACTTTGAGCCGGTTTTAGAAAATTCTCCCGAAGAGTACTTTGCCGATCCTTTTTTATGGCCTGACACATCCAAACAGTTAATGCTTTTTGAACATTTTTCATATAAGAACAACAAGGGTATAATTGCTATGAATAACTTACATAGTAATGCTTATAAAGAAATTTTCGTTGCTACTGATTGCCACTTTTCATATCCATTTTGTTTCTCATACAACAAGCAGGTTTATTGTATTCCCGAACAGGCCGACAGCAATAAAATATCCTTATACCAAATTACAGAGGAGGGGAATATTATTCATCAATGCAACCTGGTTGAAAATTTTGCTGCCCGCGATTCATCCTTATTCTATTACGAAAATTATTGGTGGCTTTTTTGTTCACGAAAAGATAATTTTGAGAATGCTGCGTTGTATATTTTTTATTCTGATAATTTGTTTCAACCCTTTACTGCACATCAAAACAATCCGGTAAAAACAGATGTTAGAAATGCACGCCCTGCGGGGAATTTATTTATGGAGCAAAATAGATTATATCGTCCGGCACAAGACAGTGCCGGGGCTTATGGCAGTGTTCTAAATATTAATATGATTACAAAATTAAGCCCAACAGCCTTTCAAGAAGAAGTAGTACGCAGTATTCATCCTTCTGAAGTTGGCAATTATCAAGGAATTCATCATATCTCCATACAAGGTAATACTGTTTTGGTTGACTTAAAACTATACCAATTCAGTAGATATAATTTTATAAACCAGTTGAAAAGAAAATTCAAGAAACTTATGAATTAAAATCCTGACTTTATTTTGCTTTCAATGGCAGTGGTTGAAAAACCCTCAACAAACGGAATACTAATAATCTGACCACCATATTCAGAAACTTCTTTAGCTCCTACAATTTTGTCGGGAGTCCAATCGCCACCTTTAACCAAATAATCAGGCTTTATTAGTTTAATGAGTTCTAAAGGAGTATCTTCATCAAAGATGATGACAGCGCTTACCACATGCATTGAGGCCATAATTAAACAACGACTATCCTGATCTTGTATAGGTCTATGTGAACCTTTTAGTTTTTTTACTGAGCTATCGCTGTTTATGCCAACTATAAGGCGGTTTCCGTAGGAGGCGGCTTGCGCTAAATAGGTAACATGTCCTTGGTGTAACAAATCAAAACATCCATTAGTAAATACAATACTTTGATTTTTTAATCTATAATTCTCAATGATTCTTGAGAGTGCTGTAGAATCAACAATTTTATTTTTTAGTACTTGCAGATAATCCATGATTATTTTTATTTAATAAAGGCAGTAATAATAAGGAAATAAAACCACCTAATATAATTCCAAGAGTTTGGCTGCTCCATATAATCCAGCCTAATGCGTATCCTATATTTGAAGAGATGCCGTATAGCAGGAGTGTGTTTTGTACAATAATTTGATAAGCTCCTATTCCACCTTGTACCAAAATAAAAGCAAAGGTGCCAAAAAAGAGTATAGCAAAAGTTGCACCGGCACCTAGGACACTTGTTTCCTGCAATGCCCAAAAACCGGCATAAGTGCCAAAGAAATAGCAAACCCAAATAAATATAGAGTGGAAAATAAACCAAAATGGTTTTTTTAGTTGGGTAATTGTTTTTATTCCTTTGGTAAAGCCTTTAAATAAATCAATCAGTTTGATAACAAGGTTGCTGTTTTTAATACGATTGCGAAATACCCACAAAAGAATAATTACGCCTGCCATACTAACCAAAACTATTATTTTAAGCGTTCCCACACTGTTGTCAGATTCATTTGAAGCATAGGAATTATAAAACTCATACAACTTGTCTGATAAAATATTGAATTGCCAAACTAAAGTAACTACACAAACCACCAGTAGCAATAGAGTGTCAATAATACGTTCTACCACTACTGTTCCCAACACACTTTCAACAGGCAGTTTTTCATAACGGTTAATAACCCCACAGCGTGAAACTTCGCCCAAGCGGGGTACTGCCAGATTTGCCAAATATCCAACCCACACAGCCATAAAAGTATTCTTAAAAGAAGGCTTATGTCCCAAAGGCTCTATCATTATTTGCCATCTTATAGCACGGCTAATATTGCTCACTATACCTATCAATAATACTAAAATGATTGCCCAAATATTTGATTGTTTAATGGCATTCATTATTTCTAACTTATCTTGCGGACTGAGGTTTCTTACTACCAACCAAATTAGCAGCCCTCCAATACCTAAGAAAATTAAGGTTTTAAGAATATCATTTAATGTTTTACGTTTTATCATGAGGCCAAAAGCATATTATCTATAAGCCTAACTTTTCCAAGTTTAACGGCTATAAACATGATGATGGAAATATTTTTATCAAAAATTATTGTTTCCTGAAGGGTTTCAGCATTAGCAAACACAATATATTCCAGATGTATTAAAGGGTATTTCTTAATATTATCGTTAGCTAATTGCAGCAGTTGGGTAGGAGTTAATTCTTTACTTTTTGATTTAATCAATTGCAATGTTTCAAATATTCCGGCTGCTTGTTTTCGCTCTTCCGTTTCAAGCAGGGCGTTTCTAGAACTCATAGCCAAACCGTCAGGTTCACGAATAATTTCAGCAGCAACAATTTCGATTGGAAGTTGAAGTTGTTTTACCATTTGTTTTATAATACAAAGTTGTTGGTAATCTTTTTGACCAAAAAATGCCTTATGTGGTTTAACAATTTCAAAAAGCCTTTGCACTACATTAGCTACTCCATTAAAATGTCCCGGGCGCTGTTTACCTTCCATTACTGTTTCTAAATGGCCGAAATCAAATTCTTTTAGAACATCACCCTCCGGATATATTTCATCGTTTTCCGGGACGAAAACAATGTCACATCCGGCTTCTTCAAGCATTTTAATATCTTTTTCGGGAGTACGCGGATAGCGCAACAAATCGTTTTTATCGTTAAACTGGGTGGGATTTACGAATATACTGCAAATGGTGTATTGGCATTGTTCTAATGATAATTTTATCAAAGAAATGTGTCCCTTATGTAAAGCACCCATGGTGGGTACAAAACCAATATTTGTTTTACCCTTCAAATAGGTTGCTAATTCTGTTTTACTCTTAAATACTTTCAAATCAATTATATTTTGATTAAAAGAGGATATAATAAATTACCGTTCAAAACGCTGTACATCAACAAGAATAAGACTTTAGCAAGTAATTATATACTATTTTAAATTTTTTTCAGCCCTCAAAGCTAATATATTACTTTATTTTAAAGATTTTTTTTATTATTTTTGTGCTTGTTTTGAAAAAAACATGAAATACATCTCTGAAAATTGAATAATTAGGATTTAAATATATAGTATAACGTAAATTAATAAAGCATGAAAAAACCTAAAGTACTCTTTGTTTCTCAGGAGATAGCTCCTTATTTGGAAGATAGTCCTATGGCTAATATAGGGAGGCATCTTCCTCAAGGAATTCAAGAACGCGGGAAAGAAATTCGCACTTTTATGCCTCGCTTTGGATTAATCAATGAGCGAAGAAACCAGTTACATGAAGTTATTCGTTTATCAGGTATGAACATTATTATAAACGATTGCGACCATCCGTTAATTATAAAAGTAGCCTCTATTCAGTCAGCCCGTATGCAGGTGTATTTTATTGATAATGAGGAGTTTTTTCAAAGAAAGAGTTTGTATGCTGATGAAAACAATGTACATTTTGACGATAATGATGAGCGCAGTTTATTTTTCTGTAAGGGGGTTATTGAAACTGTAAAAAAATTAGGTTGGTCGCCCGATATTATTCATTGCCATGGTTGGATGACTTGTGCCATGCCTGTTTTAATTAAAAAAATATACAATGAAGACCCGCTTTTTTCTGATACTCGAGTGGTTTACTCAGTTTATGATGATGAATTTACCAAACCCTTGTGCAAGCAATATATTAATAAAGTGGTATGCGAAGGAATTTCAGAGGCCGAAGTAAAAAAACTTAAAGATCCTACTTTTGCCAACCTCACCAAGCATGCTATTGATTTTTCTGATGCGGTTATTAAATCTTCAGAAAAAATTAATCCGGAAGTAGAAAAGTATCTTAAAACATTAAATATTCCTGTTCTTGATTATCAATTACCGGAAAATTATATTGATGCTTTTTCTAATTTTTATGATGAAATTCTTGTAAATGAGCCTGTAATGGCTGAATAAGTAAATAATACGAAAAAGCTTGAAAAATCCTCTATATCATTCGCGGAAAACTAATGTGTTTTCCGCTTCTTTTTTTAGTTGGCTGTTAATTTTAGGAATAATCATGATTGTGTTAGGGTCATGCAAAGAAAAAGATACTTTGGGGGGGAACTTATTACCCAAGTCCGACCAATCAGTTTTCAATGATAATTCAGCTTTAAAACTCGTTACTTTTACTGTGAAAGAAGATTCGGTAAAATCTGATGAATTATCAAACAGTCTTTTGGGAAGCTATGTTGACCCAATTTTCGGAAAATCTACAGCATCGTTTATTTCTCAGTTTTTTGCCAGTACCAACCAGCTCGATTTTGGTTCTAACCCTATTGCCGACTCGGTAGTATTATCTATGACTTATAACGGTTATTATGGGAAAGTAAATAAACTTGATGGGCTTCAGAAATTAAAAATATACAGAATTTCCTCTACAATATACAAAGACAGTGTTTACTACTCGGCTCAGAACCCTGAAAAATACTATCAAGAAAGCGATTTGTTGGGAGAGTATAGTTTCTTACCCGATCCTGATGGTAAATATCAAAGCAGCAGTGCGGTTCAGAAATTTAGATTACCGCTTAGTTTAGGTCAGGATATTCTAAATAATCAAAGCACAATAAACAGTACTAACTTACCTAGCTTCTTTAAAGGGCTATATTTTAAACCTGAGAATAATTTTCAGACCACCGGCAATGGGGCTATTTTATACTTTAATTTGGTTAACACCGAAACACCTTCAAAAATTTCATTATATTTTCATAATGATACCAGTACTGTTGTGCAAAAGTTTGATATGAATATTACCAGTGATTGTGCCCGTATTAATTTTTTTAAGCACGATCGAAATGGCATACCAGCCATAAATACTCAACTTAGTGATACCGCTCAAGGACAATCACAAATATTTATTCAAGGCATGGCAGGCTATAATTCAAAAATATGGTTTTCGGAAATAGAAAATTGGAAAGACTCTGTTCCTTTTGTAATAACTAAGGCCGAATTGATATTACCCGTAGAAAGCTCTTTGATTGACATTTACGGCATTCCGTCAAAACTACTTTTGGTCGAAAAAGGCACCGATGGCCAATATAAATCAATCCCTGATTTTGACTTAGGCGAAAACTATTTTGGAGGCAATTATTATTCAGCCGAGCAATGCTATAAATTTAATATAGCAGTATATTTGCAAAAAATATTAAGTGGAAAAGAAACACAAAAAGGACTGTATCTACTTCCAATAGCATCAGGTATTGGCGCCAATAGAGTAGTCCTGAAAGGAAGTAATAAAATAAAATTAAATTTAACATACTCAAAAAATTAATTTATGTGTGGAATTGTTGCCTATATTGGAGAAAAACAAGCTTACCCTATCATCATAAAGGGATTAAAAAGACTTGAATACAGAGGTTACGACAGTGCCGGAATAGCATTGATGGATAATGATATAAATATTTATAAATGCAAAGGCAAAGTATCTGACCTTGAAAAATTTATTGGAGATAGAAATGTAAATGGGACTATTGGAATTGGTCATACACGCTGGGCTACGCACGGTGAGCCTAATGATGTTAATGCACATCCGCATTATAGCGAAGATGGTAATTTGGTATTAATTCATAACGGAATTATTGAAAACTACGGAACCCTTAAAACAGAGCTTATCAGATTAGGTTATCATTTTACAAGCGAAACAGACACCGAGGTGTTGGCACACTTAATTAATCATATCCGTAAAAGAGCCAATACAGACTTGGTGGAAGCCGTACGCTTGGCGCTAAATGAAGTTTCGGGAGCTTACGCCATTGTAGTAATGGAAAAAAAACAACCTGATGTTTTGGTAGCCGCTAAAAAGGGAAGCCCAATGGTAATTGGAATAGGAGATAATGAATATTTTGTTGCATCTGATGCTTCGCCCATTATTGAATATACCAAGAATGTGGTTTATCTTGAAGAAGAAGAAATTGCAGTACTTGACCGCAAGAAAAATTTGAGAATTATTACTATAAAGAACAAAGATATTACTCCGTATATCCAAGAGCTGGAACTTAACCTGGAAGCAATCGAGAAAGGAGGATTTGACCATTTTATGCTGAAAGAAATATTTGAACAACCGCGTTCTATACTAGATAGCATGAGAGGAAGAATCAACCCTGAAAAGGGCATTATTCAAATGGGTGGCATATTAGAGTATCTGCAAAAAATTAAAAATGCCGAAAGAATAATTATTATCGGTTGCGGTACAAGTTGGCATGCAGGTTTAGTGGCCGAGTACTTGATTGAAGATTTGGCTCGTGTTCCGGTTGAGGTAGAGTACGCTTCGGAATTCAGATACAGAAATCCTATTATTAATGAAAAAGATATAGTTATTGCTATTTCGCAATCAGGAGAAACTGCTGATACACTTGCCGCTATTGAATTAGCTAAATCAAAAGGAGCAACTATTTTTGGAGTGTGTAATGTGGCAGGCTCAAGCATAGCACGTGCTACTCATGCCGGTGCTTATACCCATGCCGGCCCCGAAATAGGCGTGGCCAGCACCAAGGCTTTTACGGCACAGGTTACGGTACTTACATTAATTGCTTTAAGTATAGCTCAGCATAAAGGTGCTATTACAAAATCAAGATTCCATCAGGTATTGCACGATTTAAGCACGGTTCCCGATTTAATTGATAGAGTACTTAAAACAAATGAGCAAATAGAGTATATAGCTTCTATGTTTAAAGATGCCCGAAATTTTCTTTATTTAGGCCGCGGCTATAGTTTTCCTGTAGCTCTTGAAGGAGCTTTAAAGCTGAAAGAGATTTCGTATATCCATGCAGAAGGTTATCCGGCTGCCGAGATGAAACATGGGCCTATAGCATTAATTGATGAAAATATGCCTGTTGTGGTAATTGCTACCAAAGGCGCTAGTTACGAGAAAGTAGTTAGTAATATTCAGGAAGTTAAAGCCCGCAAAGGAACCATTATAGCCGTAGTTACCGAAGGTGATGTGCAAGTAAAAGAAATGGCTGATTATGTGATTGAAGTACCTGAAATAGACGACACGCTTATTCCTTTAATCTCTGTTGTGCCTCTTCAATTGCTTAGCTACCACATAGCCGTAATGCGCGGGTGCAATGTTGACCAACCACGAAACTTAGCCAAAAGTGTAACAGTAGAGTAGTTTGTGCAAAAAATAGAATATATTTTTTAGCAAGGATGTTGTGATAATGAATTTGTAGATGCTTTATGCTGACACTTACTAGCAGTGCCTCTTATTTATACATGTCAATTTCCACATTGTTAAAAGACTAATTGAGAATAGGGTTCCAGGAGCACATTACAATTATATCAAAACCGGAAATTCAGTACCTACAACAAATGTTTGCCTGACTATTTGAATTTTATATTACAGATATGTTATTTCCTTTTGCTAATACTTAGCCCCGCCTACACCAATATTTTCAATAGGATGCCAGGTAGTTTTAATTTCCTGAGTATCTAAAATATAAAACGGATTTTGGAACTCCTCCGGGTTTTCTCTTTTCTGATTATAGATAAAAACACGTTTTACATTATTAGTAGCATTTTCCTGAATGCTCTTAATCATAGTGGTGTTATTCCCATAATAAACAACTGCATTAACATCCATGTGATTGCTGAAATAACTATGCAACTCGTCCTTTTTTCCGGTAAGAATGTTAATTACCCCCCCCGGAACGTCAGATGAATTGATAACCTCGGCAAAAGTTACTGCACATAAAGGTTTACTCTCGGAAGCTAGTACCACACAAGTGTTACCGCCTGCAATAACCGGGGCAATAGCATCAATCAGCCCTATTAAACTGCTGTTCTCGTCAGCCATAATGCTTACTACTCCTGTAGGTTCAGGAACCGAGAAATTAAAATGTGAAGAAGCTACCGGGTTAATCGTCCCGAAAATTTGTTGATATTTATCGCACCAACCTGCATAATAAATGAGGCGGTCAACGGCATTGTTAAATTCTTGCTCGGCTGATTTAGCATTAGCGCCCTGCATTAATAATTCTTCAATAAACTGCTGCTTACGGGTTTCCAACATCTCACCCATACGGTACATAATTTGTGAGCGGTTAAACGCAGCTCTTGAGCTCCAGCCACCAAAAGCTGCACGTGCTGCTACCACTGCATTTCTAAAATCTTTACGAGACGACAAGCAAATATTAGCAATTAAATCTTTGTTGTTATTGTATAGCGGGTAGTATCTGCCACTTTCGGTACGCGGAAAAGCCCCGCCAATGTATATCTTATACGTTTTCAAAACTTTTACTCTTGCCATGATTAATTATTTTTATAAAGCATTTATGGTTATTAAAATTCTAAATAGGCGCTTAGTCCATGTAAACCGCCTTCGCGACCAAAGCCGCTTTCTTTATATCCTCCAAAAGGTGAAGTAGGGTCAAACTTATTATAAGTATTTGCCCAAACCACACCGGCACGTAATTTAGTAGTCAAATTAAATATTTTAGAGCCTTTATCGGTCCATACTCCGGCACTTAAACCATAAGGTATATTGTTGGCTTTCTCAATTACTTCTTCAACAGTTCGGAAAGTTTGAATGGTCAACACAGGGCCAAAAATTTCTTCTTGCACTATACGGTGGCTTTGCGAAGTGTTCAAAAATAAAGTAGGGCGGCAAAAATAACCTTTCTTAGGAATACTGCATGAACTCTGGTACAACTCGGCCCCTTCATCTTTTCCTATTTTCAAATAGTTATTAATAGTATTTAGCTGTGCCTTGCTATTTATAGCCCCAATATCGGTATTCTTATCTAAAGGATTTCCAACAATAAGCGTCTCCATACGGTCTTTCAGTTTTTGAATAACCATATCGGCTACGTTTTCTTGTATAAATAAACGACTACCTGCACAGCACACGTGTCCCTGATTAAAGAAAATACCATTGATAATTCCTTCAACAGCTTGGTCAATAGGAGCATCATCAAAAACAATATTGGCAGCCTTACCACCCAGTTCAAGTGTTGATTTCTTTGATGTTCCGGCAATAGCTTTTTGAATTATCTTACCCACATCGGTAGAGCCGGTAAATGCAATCTTATTAATATCAGGATGATTAACCAGTGTAGCGCCAGTTTTCCCGGCACCTGTAATAATATTGACTACACCTTCGGGGAGTCCGCTTTCCTGGATTATTTCTGCAAGTTTTAATGCTGTTAGAGGAGTTGTTTCGGCAGGTTTAAGCACTACCGTATTTCCGCAAGCTAAGGCAGGAGCTATTTTCCAAGCAGCCATTAGTAAAGGGAAATTCCACGGAATAATTTGTCCTGCAACCCCTAAAGCTTTAGGTTTACGGTTAGGAAAGGCATAGTTTAACTTATCGGCCCAGCCGGCATAGTAAAAGAAATGATTAGCGGCTAAAGGAATATCAATATCTCTACTTTCTCGTATAGGTTTACCACCATCCATAGATTCAATAACTGCAAGCTCGCGTGCTCTTTCCTGCATTAAACGCGCAATACGGTAAATGTATTTACCACGCTCGGCACCGGGCATCTTGCCCCACACTTTTTGATATGCATTGCGCGCTGCTTTTACAGCTTTATTTACGTCATTTTCGTCTGCTTCGGCAACACTGGCTATAACTTCTTCATTAGCCGGATTAACAGTTTCAAAATATTTCCCCTTAGTTGGTTTTACAAACTTTCCGTCAATAAACAAATCATACTGTTTCTTCAGTTGTATATGTTTAGTGTCTTCCGGTGCCGGGGCATACGCCCAGCCACTTGTAAAGTCAAGACTGTTTGTTGTTTTCTTTCCCATTTTTAAATGCTTATTTCTGCTTATTAAATTTTTATTTCTTCTGTTATTTTATGTTGATGTTTAAACTCGTTTATACCGCCAAACCACTTCAATAATTCTTCTCGCTTTATTTTGGTTGGCTTTTCGGAAAGAATGGCATTATAAGACGAGTATTTCCATTGTTGAATTTGCAAAACCAAATTTTGGTGCAACACTTTTTGATGCAGGTTAATTACTTTGTTTCTCATGGTTTCGGGCTCTTCCAATAACTCGGCCTGTAAAACTATGTTTTTATGATTTAGGGCATTGCTTAATGATTGTATAAAGGAGTTGAACAATTTGTTTAGATGCAATTGCAAAATATTTATATTATTAAGTCCCTGCGCTGCGGATAAAGATTTTAATTCTTTTAAGGTCATCATCTCATCAGGAAATTTATTTTCAAACTTTAAATACTTGAAAACACTTTCTTCGTCTTTTATCTTTATCAATAAGCCCAGTGACACATGGCTTAAGCAATAGGCATACAAATCGGCTAAAGGCTCAATTTTTTCGGCAAACAAACTAAAAAAATATTTGTAATCATGCTCATCTCTAAAAAGAACCGAAGCACTTTCAGTACTTTCTAAATAATAATATTGATTACATCGTAAATTGAGCAATGCAGCCATAACTATTAGTCTTTTGAGAAATAATCAACTCCTTGATAAACTCCGGTTGTCTCTTTCATTATCTGCATGAGTACATCGTTAGCCAAACTGCTGGCTCCAAAGCGATACCAATGATTGTTTAACCAAGAGGCGCCCAAGGTTTCTTTTAACATCACTAAATAATGTAATGCTGTTTTGGCATTTGAAATACCTCCGGCAGGCTTCATGCCTACCATAATTCCTGTTTTGTAATAAAAATCGCGAATAGCCTCAAGCATTACTAAGGTTACGGGCATAGTGGCCGCTGGCGATATTTTTCCGGTTGATGTTTTAATAAAGTCGGCTCCGGCATACATAGCTATTTCACTGGCTTTACGTACATTATCAAGCGTTGAAAGTTCACCTGTTTCAAATATCACTTTTAGGCGTGCTTTGCCACATGTTTCTTTAATCAAGGCTATTTCATCAAAAACAAAATTGTAATTACCTTTTAGAAACTCACCACGACTAATTACCATATCAATCTCATCGGCCCCGTTATCAACAGCATATCGCGTATCAGCCACTTTTATTTCGGTGCTTGATTGCCCACTCGGAAAAGCAGTAGCTACCGAAGCAACCTTTACATGGCTTCCCTTTAAGGCCTCTTTTGCTGTTTTAACCATGCTTGGATAAACACAAACGGCTGCTGTGGTGGGTAGCCCCGGCAGTACATCATGCAAGTGCGTAGCTTTATAGCACATTTGTTTAACCTTTCCTTCGGTATCTTTACCTTCAAGAGTGGTTAAATCAATCATGTTAAGCACCATTTTTAGTCCTTGAACTTTAGCCTCTTTTTTGATACTGCGCGTGGCAAATCGGGCACATCGTTCTTCTACACCAACTTGATCAACAGTTACCGTTTGGGTAAAATCAGGAATATTTATAATTTTATTCATATATAATTTATGATTAACTGCCAAATATAAGCAATTACAAAATGTAATACTAATTGAACAAACATTTTATGATTTGCCGTATATATCTTCTCAAATATATGCGTATTACCAATGTTTCGTGGAGCTTAAAAATAAATATGGGAATTGTACTTCTTAAATAAAAATGATATGTAATGTTTTTTCTTTTTATATTTTTACAAAACCTATATAATACCAAAACACTTTGAACGAAACCGAAGCTTTGCTATTGCAAACCCCTTACGAGAAAAGGTTGGCCATTATTGCTGAAACTTTTTTACAACTAAAAAAAGATATTGGGATTGATGATGATTTACTTGTTTTTGAGGGAAATCCTGAAAGTGCATACCAACAGTTATTAGAGTACTTAGAGCCTTATTTGTTCGACATGATACAACACAACCCGCAACGATTTGCAAGGGTAATATATAAAGTAGATATTAGTGAAAATGCACTGAACAAAAAATTGCGCTACAGCTCCAACAAAAGTTATGTACGTGTAGTAACTGAAATGATTATATACAGGGCTTTTCAGAAGGTTATGACCAAAATGATTAGTCGCGATAATTTGAAAAATAATAAATGATGAGTCTTGAAGAAAAGTTTCTGAAATTTATCAACAATAATAAACTGCTTAATGGCAATAGTAAGGTTTTGCTTGGGGTAAGCGGAGGTGTTGATAGTATGGTAATGCTGCACTTGTTTCATTTATGTCGTATTTCGTTTGGAGTAGCCCATATTAACTATAGACTAAGAGGTTCTGAGTCTGATGGTGATGAGCTTTTGGTGCAAAGGGTTTGTAAGCAATATGAAATAGTTTTACATCATACCGAGTTTGATACTCAAAGTGTAGCAAAGGAAAGCAAAGTTTCTATACAAATGGCGGCTCGCGAATTAAGGTATAAATATTTTGAACAACTGTTGGCCGAGAATAGCTATGATTACATTGCCACTGCACATCATGCCGATGACAATTTGGAGACTTTTTTTATTAATCTTATACGAGGCAGCGGCATAAAAGGCTTAGGGGGTATTCCTGTTAAAAATGGGCATATTATACGCCCTTTGCTCTTTGCCCGGAGAGAAGAAATTGAGGCCTACGCCCACCAACACCATATTGAATACCGCACCGATAGCAGTAATCATGAGGATTATTATTTAAGAAACAGAATAAGACACCATTTAACCCCAATATGGGACAAGTTGCATAACCATGCGGCACAGCAAATATTAAAGAGTATGCAATATGCAGCTATGGACAGTGAATTGTTAAACGAGTTAGGAAGCCAAGTATTGCAAGACCTTGTCAGCAAACATCCGCAGGGACAAGCCTTAAACATAACGAAATTACTTGCTTATAAAAACGCATCGGCATTGTTATTCTTTTGGCTAAAAGATAAAGGTTTTACGGCCGAACAGATAAGTCAAATTATGCAAGCAACACTTACTTCCTCGGGGCAAATTTTTTATGGCAATGATCATATTTTATTACATAACCGCAATGAGTTGATATTACAGAGTAATGTAGCGTTTAATACCGAAGAGGAAATTCAAATTAGTGAAGATGTTTTCCGTATTGATAACCCTTTATCGTTGAGTTTTACAATAAGCACCGAGTCTGAATGTAATTATAAAAGTGCCGACTCAAACACGGCTTTTATTGATGCAGATAAAGTTAAATGGCCTTTAACTTTGCGCTTATGGAAAAAGGGGGATATTATGCAGCCTTTAGGGATGAAAAACAATAAGAAAATAAGTGATATTCTTATTGACTCCAAAATTGATAAATTTTCTAAGAACAAAACCTATGTTTTGTGTAACCACACGGGCGAAGTTATTTGGTTAATTGGACTGCGCGTATCCGAAATTTTTAAGATTAACAAATGCACCACAAGAATTTTAAGGGTAGAGCATTGTATAAACAATGCCTGAGTTGTGTTCACTCAAATAATGTCCATCATCTTCAATAAAGCCAAAACCAATTATTGTTATTTATTGAGTTGTATGGCCTTAAATGAATACAACCTTACTTCAGCAAATTTTACAATAACTGTAGCTGTTATTTGCTTTACTGACACCATATAAGTACAGCTCATTTAAATCAATTAGTAACAACTTATTTGAAATTTGCTTTTCTTTATTATATGAGATAAGATTTTGAACTGTTAAGCAGCAAGAAAATATAATCTCCAATAGTGACTCATTTTATTGTTCTCGAGGGGATGTCGTAAAAACAAGTAAATTTTAGCTATAGCACTTAAAACAACAAGGTTATCGGTATGACATTATGCAAATGGGTTAAAAAAAAGTTAAGCAGGAGAGAATTGTTAAGTGTCAATTTGTCATACTTCAATAAAAGGTGTAAATTTGCAGGATATGCAATTTAAAGGCGTTTTATAAAATGACAAACAAAATTATTGATGAAAGTCGTCAGGGAGAGGTATTAAATATTGATTCAGACGATAGTGTTTCAGAGAAGAAACTGTATATAGAAAGCTATGGTTGTGCCATGAATTTCTCAGATAGCGAAATTGTAGCTTCCATATTAAAAGATAAAGGATTTTCAACTACCACAGAGTTAAGCAAGGCCGATGTTATATTTGTAAATACCTGTGCTGTTCGCGACAATGCCGAGCAGCGAGTTCGACAAAGGTTAAATGATTACCGCAAAGTAAAGAAAACCAAACCCGAATTAATTATTGGGGTTTTGGGCTGTATGGCCGAAAGAATTAAAGCTAAATTCTTAGAAGAAGAGAAATTGGTAGATATTGTTGTAGGGCCTGATGCTTACCGTGATTTACCTAATCTTTTGGAGAATGCACAAGATGGGCGCAAGGCTGTAAATGTAATTTTATCGAAAGAGGAAACCTATGCTGATATTTCACCGGTACGTTTACAAAGTAATGGTGTTACGGCCTTTATAAGTATTACACGTGGTTGCGATAATATGTGTTCATTTTGCGTAGTACCTTTTACCCGTGGACGTGAGCGTAGCCGCGATCCGGAGTCTATCGTACAGGAGGCACGTAATTTATTTGATGAAGGTTATCGCGAAGTTACATTATTAGGCCAAAATGTTGATTCATATCTATGGACTGGCGGAGGCTTGAAGAAAGAAAATCCAAGCCCTGAGGAATTAAAACATGCTGTAACTTTTGCACAACTTCTTGAGAAGGTGGCTTTGGTTCACCCCGATTTAAGAGTTCGTTTCAGTACATCGCACCCTAAGGATATGAATGACGATGTATTATATACTATGGCCAAGTACGAGAATATTTGTAAATACATTCATTTACCGGTACAGTCGGGCAATAACCGCATTTTGGAAATGATGAACCGTGGTTATACGCGTGAGTGGTACTTAAACCGTATTGCAGCGATCAGAAGAATTATTCCTGACTGTGGTGTTTCTACCGATAGCATTACCGGATTTTGCTCAGAAACCGAAGAAGAACATCAGGATACTTTAAAACTGATGGAGGAAATTAAGTACGATTTTGCCTATATGTTTGCATATAGCGTAAGGCCTAAGACTTTGGCAGAGCGTAAGTTTGAAGATGATGTTCCGGAAGAAGTAAAAAAGAGAAGATTAAAAGAGATTATAGATTTGCAGCAAAAACACTCTGCATATCGCACTAAACAAGGGGTTGGGAAAGTGCATAAAGTACTTGTTGAAGGAGTCTCAAAGAAATCGGAAGACCATCTTTATGGGAGAAACTCTCAAAATACAACAGTAGTATTTCCTAAAGGAACTCATAAAAAAGGCGAATATGTTAACGTGTTGGCCAAGTCGTGTACCTCTGCAACGCTCATAGGAGAAGTAGTGAACTAAACTAAAAGAAATGACCATACAAGATATTAAAAATCGTTTTGGAATTATTGGTAGCGCACCATTGTTAGACCGCGCCATTGATATTGCCGCTCAGGTAGCATCTACCGATTTGAGCGTATTGATAACCGGTGAGAGCGGTTCCGGAAAAGAAGTTTTTCCGCAAATCATTCACACTTTGGGAGCACGCAAACATGGCCCTTACATTGCTGTAAACTGCGGTGCTATACCTGAAGGGACAATAGATTCAGAATTGTTTGGTCATGAAAAAGGAAGTTTTACAGGTGCTCATGAAGCCCGTAAAGGATATTTTGAAGTGGCCAACGGGGGGACTATCTTCTTAGATGAAGTAGCCGAAATGCCAATGGCTACACAAGCACGCCTATTACGTGTGTTAGAAAGTGGCGAGTTTATTAAAGTAGGATCGTCAAAAGTTCAAAAGACAGATGTTAGAGTTGTAGCCGCAACAAATGTAAATATTCCTAAAGCTATTGAAAGAAATAAGTTTCGCGAAGACCTTTATTATCGCTTAAATACGGTTCCCATTGTTGTTCCGCCTTTGCGCGAACGTAAACAGGATATATACTTGCTGATGCGTAAGTTTGCAGCCGATTTCGCAGCCAAGTACAGAATGCCTATTATTAAACTTAATCCCGAAGCGGAGCAAGTTTTAATTAATTATTATTGGCAAGGAAATGTACGACAGTTAAAAAATATTACTGAACAAATCTCAGTTATTGAACGAAACCGTGAGATTGATGCTGAAACATTAAAAAAGTATTTGCCTGAGATTCCCGGAACGGCCGTTGGTTCTGGTTTTCCCGTACTACTTAAAAATGAGCAAATGGGTGGAAACGACTTTTCAGAACGCGACTTATTGTATAAAGTATTGTTTGATATGAAGCGCGATTTGGCAGAGTTGAAAAAGTTAGTTGTAAATATTATTCAGCATGGTGGTCAATTACCTGATATTTTGGGAAATGACAGCAATAACTATTTTCAAAGAATTTATAGCGAAGTTAATGCTATGCCGGTTGAAAATACTACCATAATTAAGGCGCCACCAATACATGAAAAGCAACCTTTAGTGAATCATCCCATAGATATTCCTATCGAAGAATCATTGTCGTTAGAGGAGCGCGAGATTGAATTGATTCACAAAGCCCTGGAAAAAAACAAAGGGAAACGTAAAAATGCCGCGAAAGAACTGGGAATTTCCGAACGTACTTTGTATCGTAAAATTAATGAATACAATATCAGAAAAAAGAATAAGTGAAAAAATATCATTTCATATTAGTTTCTTCTTTGATAGCTCTTGTAATACTTGCTTTAACAGCATGTAAGGTAAATTATTCCTTTACCGGTGCTTCTATTGCCCCTGAGGTTAAAACCATTTCCATACAATACTTTCCGAGTTATGCTCCTTTAGCTAAACCCACCTACAGCCAATCTTTTACTGAGGCATTAAAAGATATTTTTATGTCGCAAACCAACTTAACTTTTGTCCCCAATAGCGGTAACTTAGAATTTGAAGGTAGTGTTACTTCTTATTCTTCGGCTCCTGTTGCAATTCAGGGGGCGGGAGCCAATAGCTTTAACCAACCTGCTCAAAACCGATTAACAATAACAGTAAATGTAAAGTTTATTAACAATATGAACGAAAAACAAAATTTTGAAAGTAACTTTACACGTTTTGCAGATTTTCCGGCCAGCAGCACATTGGCTGCCGAGGAAGATAGATTGATTAAGGAAATTAACGACCAACTGGTACAAGATATTTTTAATAAGGCAGTAATTAATTGGTAAAGGCATGAGTAAGGAAAGGTTTATAAATTTGGTAAAAAACCCTGCTGAGTTACAGCCGGCAGATATTCCTTTTCTTGAAGAATTGTTACACGAGTTTCCGTATTTCCAAGTGGCGCATTTATTGGCGGCAAGGGCATATAAAGCTCACAATAGTATTCATACCGATAAACAAATACGCACCGCAGCAGCCCATATTACCAACAGGACAGTACTATTTAATCTAATTGAAAAATTTGATGAAAAATATGGCAAAGAAATATCCTTAGTGCCCAAACCCGTAGAAGAAACGATTATTACTCACAAAACCGAACCTCAACCCATTGAGAATATAATAGCTGAGAAAGAAAATAAAGATAATAATCCCTCCCCAATTGAAAATTCAGATGTTTCATTAGAAAATGATAGTGCCTCGAAAGAAGGAGCAGTAATTGATGACAAAGCACCTGAAGTAGATATTGTTGTGGAGGAAAAGTTAGTTTCTAGTACTGAAAGCCAACCAGACAATATTTCTGAACTTGAAATGGAGAAAGAAAATATTGTTGAGAAAAGCTATTTGCCTGATAAAGAATCCTTAGAGCTAAATATTATTGAGGTTCCGCTTGAGAAAGAAATACAATTAGCCATTACCGAATCTTTGTACCAAAAGGAGTTTGAAGAGAAATCGGAGGACAATACTACTACATCAGAAGATATTAATCATACTGTTTCTGAGGAAACGAGTTATCAGGAGCCTGAAGAAAATACACATACAGTTGAAACAGAAGAAAGTAGTAATTTTGTTAAATGGTTAAAGTCCTTACAAAAAGAATCGGCTGATGAAAGTAAAAATACACAGGAAACTAATGAATTTAAGGAAAACCCAACTAATTTAGATAATAAAAAGGAGCAAGAAAAGAAAATTTTAGATGCTTTTGTAGAAAAGATGCCACAAATGAAGAAACCGAACAAGCAAGAATTCTACAATCCTGTGAATATGGCTAAGCAGAGCGTGGCCGATAATGATTTGTTTGTTACCGAAACATTAGCCAAAATATATATAAAACAAGGTAATTTGGCAAAGGCAATTAAGATATATGAGAATTTAAGTTTGAAAAATCCCAAAAATAATTCTACATTTGCAACCCAAATAAAAATTTTAAAGGAACAATTACATAATAAAACAACGAAATGATAGGATTATTAACTTTTTTAACCATGCTTGTTGCCATACTATTAATTCTTGTAGTATTGGTGCAAGATAGCAAAGGAGGCGGTTTGTCTTCAAATTTCTCATCCTCTAATCAGGTAATGGGCGTAAAAAGAACTTCAGAATTAATTGAGAAAATTACTTGGGGTTTAGTAATAGCCTTGTTTGTATTATGTATTGCATTAACATTTGCAACTAACTCAAGTACCGGTACTAACACCGCTAAAGATACTGAATTGCGCGATCGTATTAATAATGCTCCAACTTCAACTCCTGCACCAATGCCTGCTGCCCCTTCAGAAGGAGCCGAACCTCAAAATGCAGAACCTGCTCCGGCCAACTAATAAAAAATATATATAGAATTTAAAACGCCCGCATTATTGTTCGGGCGTTTTTTGTTTTAATTGGTATTATACGAGAATCTATTTTTTCCTCTTTCCTCAAACGTTTCACGGCATATTTAGCCTAATTATATTAAAATTAGTTTAACTTTTGTTCACGCGTGCTTAATATTCTTTGAAGCTCATGGTTTTTCCTTTTCCGCATTTACTTTTTGCACTTTCATAGCATCGTTCTGTTAGCCATAGCTTATAGGTAGCTTAACTATGCGAATTAATTATGATTTGAAACCTCTTTATCCAACTAATTCCTAGCAAGGAGCATTTGGCAGGGCGAAATATATAATATAATATGATATAGTTATTAATAAGCCTATCAATTCACTTTTTATTCCTTTTTTTTGAAAATATGTATAGAACCTCTATATCTAATAAATCCGGCTTTTGATGAAGATAAGCCACCCCCTCAGATAAATCTAAAAGCAAGAAGAATTAATTAAAAAAGGTACTTGCAATATAATATACAATCCCACCCATTAATCCTGAAATTGGGATGGTAAGAATCCATGCCCAAAGAAGATTCACGGTAATTCCCCACCTTACTGCCGAAACTCTTTTGGTAATTCCTACGCCAATGATAGCCCCGGTAATAGTATGTGTGGTTGAAACAGGAATACCCATTTGCGATACGGTAAATAGAGTTAAAGCTCCTGAAGTTTCGGCACATACGCCTTCAAGCGGGGTTACCTTGGTAATTTTGTTACCCATAGTTTTTACTATTCGCCAACCCCCCATTAGAGTTCCCATTCCTATGGCCATATAGCATGATATAGCTATCCAAAAAGGCATAGTATCGGAATGAACTTTTGTTTTTAATTTATATCCTTCTTTTATTTTACCATTATCCAAATAATCATTAAAAACAGCAGCATATTTGTACGATGGATTAATTTGTTTATGATCAAAAATAATTTCGCTGCTTTGAGCATCAAAAATCTTACCGCCCTCAGAATATGTTTTTATTATTTCAGTTTCATTATAATAAGGTTTAAAAATTCTTAGTTTTCCTGTATTATCAGTGTATTCTATCTGAGGAACTTCCTTCACATTAAATATTTCAGGCAAAGCTCCTTCAACTTTTCCGTCTCTATGCAAATTACCAAAAACCATACAAGCAGCACATATTATACCCATTACTTTTTGAGAGTCTGCACCACCGTGTCCTAATGAGAATGCTGCTGATGAAACAAGCTGTAACTTTCGATACATATTATTTTCAGCAGAAGCGGTTTGTTTTTTTCTTCTAAATAAGTAATACCATATATAAGTAAGGGTAAAAATACTTAGTGTGGTGGTAATAATATATTTCATGATAGGTTTCATGTCGCGATATTTTACCATATAATCCATCATGAAATATACCCCAAGAGTAATACCTGAAAATATAAGCAGCTTAATGAGCACATTTCTGGAAATGGTTATTAATGAAATAATGATTGCAATTAGTCCACCGATTATTGGTGCTAAAAAAATAAATATAACTATTTTGGTAATCTCAGCAATTTCAATTACCGAGAAGCCTGCATGGGCTATGGCCGCACCTGCAAAACCACCTATTAAAGTATGCGAGGAGGAGGAAGGAATTCCAAACCACCAAGTAAGTAAATTCCATATAATAGCGGCAACTAATCCGGATAAAATAACTAGTAAATCAATATAATTATTATCAACTGTTTTAGCTACGGTGTTTCCTACGCTCATATCAAACACCCAAAAGGCAGCTATGTTAAATGAAGCTGCCCACAATACTGCCTGAAAAGGAGTAAGTACTTTGGTGGATACAACCGTAGCAATAGAATTGGCAGCATCATGAAAGCCATTAATAAAATCAAATATTAACGCGAGGGAAATTATAACAATTAGTAATTCTAAATGCATATTGTACTATGAGTATTTTACAATAATTGATTCAATAACGTTTGCAGCATCTTCGCATTTGTCTGTAGCAGTTTCCAAATTTTGTAAAATCTCTTTTACTCTTATCAGCTCAATTGCGTCTTTTTCTTCTTCAAACAGGCGAGCTACGGCTGAATCAAATACATCATCGGCAAAGTTCTCAATACTGTTAATACGTACACAAATCTCTTTTACCTTATTCACATGCTTTAAGTCTTTTAAGGCCATAATTCCTTGAAATAATTGCTCGTTCCCTTCAAGAATAAGTTTTGATAATTGTAACATTTCTTTAGAAGGCTGTTTAAGGTTATACAGTTGTATTTTCTTGGCAGAGCTATTAATAAAGTCTAAAATATCATCTACTACAGAAGCTAAGTTATGAATGTCTTCTCTATCGAAAGGGGTAATAAACGAAGAGCTTAATTCAAAATATATAGAATGTGTTATTTGATCGCCTTTCTCTTCTAAATTACTTATTTCTTTAAGATACTCTTCGCGCTCGTCTCTATCTTTACATTCCAATGCTTTTATCAATATTTTTGACACGTCTAAAAGATTCTCGGCTGCTTTCTCAAATAATGGAAAAAATTTTTTGTCTTTAGGAGAGAATAGTTGAATGATATAATCAAACTTCATATTTTATATGATTGAAAATTTGAGACCAAATGTAAGGATAACTTATGAAAATAAGTTGACTTAACAATTTCTTAATATACAAATGACATTCTCTTACAAATGAGGATATTATTATGTTTGAATCTTATGGATGTTAATGGTTTACTAATAAAACAATTAATAATTGAGATAATTGACAATAGATATTATTTTTGCCTCATGTAAAACAATCATGATGAATTATATTTTATTTGATGATACACAAAGACAAGAGCTCTTTCCTTTTACCTTGAGTCGCCCGGTTTGCGAAATTAGAGTAGGTATATTGACTCTTAAACAGAAGTGGGAATACCACTTAAAAACAACTTGTTCCTATTATACTGAATCATACCTGGCCGAAAAATATAAGATTTGTGGAGAGATGTCCGATAAATCATATATTTATATTAACGGGAGTATTTTTCCGGATACGGATTTATTAAAGGCCATACAAAATTTAAAGGTCAATACCGCTTTGGTAAGCAGTTCAAAATTATTGGCTGTCAATAGTGATAAGAATCCTCAAACATTTAATCCTAATGAGCATGGGTTAAGTATTCAGCAATATGCAGGCAATGTGAGTATTTTACAAAAGCCATGGCAAATCTTTGGCCTGAATGGCTCTCAAATAGAAGCCGATTATGATTTAATAACAGAGGGCAGACAAAGCGAAGCCCTTGATGCAAGTAATACTGTTATTGGCAAAGGTCGAATTTTTATTGAGCAAGGAGCTGTAGTACAATGCAGTATTTTAAATACTAGCGGAGGTTCCATATATATTGGTAAAAATGCTGAGGTTATGGAAGGCTGTATGATACGTGGCTCTTTTGCTTTAGGCGAGCATGCTGTTTTGAAAATGGGTGCAAAGATATACGGGCCTACCACCATTGGCACTGAAAGTAGAGTAGGAGGTGAGGTAAATAATTGTGTAATTTTTGGCTATTCCAATAAGGCTCACGATGGGTTTATAGGAAATAGTGTAATAGGAGAGTGGTGTAATTTAGGAGCAGATACCAATAACTCAAATTTAAAAAACAATTACGGTAAAATTAAAATATGGGATATTGCTTCTGAAAACTGGCAGGAAACAGGCTTGATGTTTTGCGGGTTATTGATGGGCGACCACAGTAAGGCAGGAATTAATACTATGTTTAACACCGGTACTGTTACGGGTTTTTGTGCTAATGTATTTGATGGTGGTTTCCCGCCAAAATATATACCTTCGTTTAGTTGGGGAGGACAAAAAAATGCCCCAAGATTTGAACTCTCAAAAGCTATGGAAGTTGCAGCCCGTGTTCTTGAACGAAGGGGTATAACTTTTTCGGAAGGAGATAAAAAAATATTTGAGTATCTATATAATAGAGCCTGACAAGAGCATTTATAAGCCGCGATCGTAATCAACAATTATGTTGTCTGTAACGGCTCTTGACTGGCAGGTTAATATATATCCTTGCTTTACTTCATCATCAAGTAGGGCATAGTTTACTTTCATTTCTACTTTACCCTCAACCAATAGTGCGCGGCAAGTGCAGCATGAGCCTCCCTGACAAGCATAAGGAGCATCTAAATTATTGCGTAAAGCCGCCTCAAGCACAGTTTCGCCAGGTAACATTTTTATTTGAGATTCTTCTCCGTCTAAAATTATGGTTACGGTGGCTGCTGATTGATTATCGGGTGTTACAGAAGCATTGCTTTGCTCAATCGGAGCAATAAAATATTCAATATGTACTTGGTTTTTAGGAACATTCATTGATTGTAATGTTTGTTCCACATTTTGCATCATTGGGGTAGGACCGCAAATAAATATTTCAGTTTGCTTATCAATTTTTACATAAGTATCAAGCAATTGTTTAACCTTATCTAAGGTCATAATACCTATTAAGTTCTCAGGATAGCCTGACGGTGCCTGATTAAGAACATGATGCACTACTAATCTCTCATCAGCATTATTTTCAATATCTTTTAATTGGTTTTTAAAGATAATGGCATCTTCTTTTTCATTGCCATAAAACAATTGGATTTTACTCTTGGGTTCAACCTTTAAGACAGATTTTATAATACTCATCATAGGAGTAATACCGCTGCCTCCGGCAAACAAAATATATTGTTTGCTGTTGCTCTCATTTAATGGGGTGTTAAAATTACCCATTGGAGTCATTATCTCAAGCGAGGTGCCTGCTTTAATCTCAGAGTTTAAGTAATTGGAGCCTTTTCCGGAATTAACACGTTTTACGGCAACCCTTAGTTCGGTGTCAGTGTAGGGGCTGCTGCATATAGAGTACGAGCGTCTTATTTCTTCACCGTTTATCTTTAATTTAAAAGTTAAGTGTTGACCTTGAATATATGTGAAATCATTTTTTAAATGATCGGGAATTTGAAATGCAATAGAAACACTATCGGCTGTTTCCTGAACAACTTCTTTAACTATGAGCGTATGGAATTTTGACATGTCTTGAAAAATAGATTTACAAAATTACAAAAAAACCGCAAAGAATTAGTACTCACTCTTTGCGGCTCAATTATTAAAATATTACAATATAGAGTTTATAGTAAAGTAGCTTTATAATACTCACGATTCATACGGGCTATATTAGAAATAGAAATTTCTTTAGGACACTCGGCCTCACAAGCACCGGTATTGGTGCAGCTACCAAAACCTTCTTCGTCCATTTGGTTAACCATTGCTAGAACTCTTTCTTTAGCTTCAATTTGACCTTGAGGTAAAAGCGCCAATTGTGATACTTTGGCACTTACAAATAAACTGGCAGAGGAGTTTTTACAAGCTGCTACACAAGCACCACAACCAATACAGGCGGCTGCATCCATCGCTAAATCAGCATCAGCTTTATTTACAGGTATATTGTTGGCATCTTGAACCTGACCGGTATTTACAGATACGAAGCCTCCGGCTTGAATAATACGATCAAAAGCGCCTCTATCAACCACCAAGTCACGAATAACAGGAAAGGCATTAGCTCTAAATGGTTCTATATATATGGTTTCGCCATCGGTAAAGTTACGCATATACAACTGACATGTAGTAGTACCATGCATTGGCCCATGTGGTCGGCCATTGATGTGCATGCTGCACATACCGCAAATACCTTCGCGGCAGTCGTGGTCATAAGCTATAGGCTCATCACCTTTATTTATCAGTTGTTCATTAAGTATATCCATCATTTCAAGAAATGACATATCAGCATCAATGTTATCAATGGCATAATCTACCATTTTTCCTGTTGACTGGGCGTTTTTTTGACGCCATATTTTTAAATTAAATTTCATTTTATGAAGAAATTTTATGGTAAAAGATTAGGTTATTTATATGAACGTGTTGCAAAATGTACATTTTCAAACACGAGAGGTTCTTTATGCAAAATAGACTCACTATCAACAGCAGTATGTTCCCAAGCCGATACGTAGGCATATTCAGCATCATTTCGTTTGGCTTCACCTTCTTCTTGGTATTCAACACGGAAGTGTGCACCGCAGCTTTCATTTCTTTGGAGTGCGTCATCAACCATTAACTCGCCAAGTTCCATAAAGTCGGCAACACGACCTGCTTTCTCTAAATCAACATTAAATTCATCGTTTCCACCGGTTACACGAACATTTTTCCAAAACTCAGCTCTCAACTGTTTTATGAGCTGTTTTGCTTTTTTTAAGCCCTCGGCATTTCTCGACATACCACAGTACTCCCACATAATCTTACCCAATTCTTTATGGAAATCATCAACGGTTTTATTTCCTTTTACGGCAAGTAATTTCTCAATTCTGTCTTTAGCAGCCTTTTCCGACTCAAGAAACGCAGGATGATCAGTAGGAATTGGTTTAGTAAATATCTCGCCCGATAAGTAATCGCCAATTGTGTAAGGCAATACAAAATATCCATCGGCTAAACCTTGCATAAGCGCACTGGCACCTAAACGATTTGCACCATGATCGCTAAAATTACATTCACCTAAAGCATATAAACCGGGCAAAGTAGTCATTAAATTATAATCAACCCACAAACCACCCATAGTGTAGTGCACGGCAGGGTATATACGCATTGGCACCTCATAAGGATTTTCATTGGTAATATGTTTATACATATCAAATAAATTTCCATAGCGTGCTTCAACTACTTCTTTCCCCAAACGTTTTATGGCGTCAGCAAAATCAAGATACACGGCAAGTCCTGATTTTCCAACTCCACGTCCCTCATCACATACCTCTTTAGCAGCTCTTGATGAAATATCGCGAGGCGACAGATTCCCAAAACTCGGATATTTTCTTTCCAAATAATAATCTCTTTCGTCTTCCGGAATATCTTTAGGAGCACGCTTGTCACCTTGTTTTTTAGGAACCCATACTCTACCATCGTTTCGTAGCGATTCACTCATTAAAGTCAGTTTTGATTGATAATCGCCCGAAACCGGAACGCATGTAGGATGTATCTGTGTGTAACAAGGGTTAGCAAAAAATGCACCTTTTTTATGCGCCTTCCAGGCGGCTGTTACATTACAACCCATAGCGTTTGTACTCAGGAAAAAAACATTGCCGTAACCTCCTGTAGCTAATACTACAGCATGTCCAAAATGTCTTTCTAATTTTCCGGTAACTAAATTGCGAGCAATAATTCCTCTGGCTTTACCATCAATGGTTACTACCTCAATCATTTCATGACGGTTGTACATAGTTACATTTCCTAACCCTATTTGACGGCTCAATGCTGAGTAGGCTCCCAGTAACAGTTGTTGTCCGGTTTGCCCACGGGCATAAAAAGTACGCGATACCTGAGCCCCACCAAATGAGCGGTTATCAAGTAATCCACCATATTCGCGGGCAAAAGGAACTCCTTGTGCCACACATTGGTCAATAATATTGGCACTTACCTCTGCCAGACGGTAAACGTTAGCTTCACGCGAGCGGAAATCGCCACCCTTCACAGTATCATAAAACAAACGGAAAACACTGTCACCATCATTTTTGTAATTCTTTGCGGCATTAATACCGCCTTGTGCAGCTATAGAGTGTGCTCTTCGAGGACTATCCTGATAGCAAAATACTTTAACTTTATAGCCTAACTCGGCTAAACTTGCTGCTGCTGATGAACCTGCTAAACCTGAGCCTACTATGATAATCTCAAGTTTTCTTTTGTTTGCCGGATTTACCAGCTTAACGTGCGATTTATAATTACTCCATTTGGTTTCAAGTGGTCCATCAGGAATTTTTGAATCTAAAACAGCCATATTTTATTTTTCTGAAATATTATTATTTTTATTTATTACTTAATGATACCGGTGTACAGCGCAATTGGCATTAATGCAAACACTAACGGAATGATAATTGAAAACCAGAATCCGGCTTGCTTTACACATGGTGTATATTTTGGATGATTCCAACCCATTGTTTGAAATGCCGATTGAAAACCATGCATTAAATGATACGCTAAGCTAAACATGGCAGCCACATATAAAACAACCACCATAGGGTTTTGAAAAACTTCTTTCATTTCTTCAAACAAGGTTTCCTGACCTGAAAGTTTTGTAGCCTCGCTATGTGCAATATGGTCGGTAAAGCGGCTTAACCACCAGAAATGCTTTAAATGAACAATTAAAAACATTAAAATTAATATTCCTAAAATAGCCATTGAGCGACTGTACCAAGTGCTGTTGGCTTTAGGGTTGTGTGATACATACTTAACCGACCTAGCCTGACGATTCTTTCTTTCTAAATAAATACCATCAAAGGCATGTGCCAAAAGCCCAATAAATAAAACCACTTCCATAGTTCTGATTAAGATATTGGTACCCATAAATTCTGCACCTTTGTTAAAAAGCTCACCGCCATCATTGGCGAAAATCAAAGCATTGACTGCACAGTGAACTACTAAAAACATAATCAGGAACAAGCCGGTAATACCCATGAGCATTTTCTTCCCAATTAAGGCTCCTAACAGGCCTTGTTTTTTAAATTTATTATTCATATTGATTGCTTAATTTTTTATTTGATGCTGCAAAGTTATAAACATAGCTTATTATTCAAAGTTGTTTTTAGAACAATATCCATTTACATACTAATGTATTGTATTGATTATAGGGACAATTAAACGTTAAATACAACTTATTTAGAAAGAATAAAAATAAATAGCAAAGTTCTACTATTATTATTTATTCTTTAGAGAAACAAAAAAAGCCTTGCGTAGCAAGGCTTTTTTAATATAAATTTTTAAGCTATATTAATCTCTGTTTTTTAACCACTTGAACACGGCAGGAGCAAGTTCTTTTTGCGAGCGTCCACCCACAAATACTCCAATATGTCCACCCTGAAACTTGTATAATTCCTTGTCTTTAGAGCCAACCACCTCATTTAAAGGAATTGTGGCGCTTGGAGGCACCAAATGATCTTCGGTAGCGTATATATTCAATAACGGCATAGTAAGATTCTTTAAATCAACTTTATGCTCACCAACAATCAGTTACCTTTAATCAATTTGTTTCCCTGATATAAATCTTTCATAAATTGTCTGAAGCATTCTCCGGCTTGGTCGGGGCTATCGGCAATCCATTTTTCCATGCGCAAAAAGTTCAGCATTTTGTCTTTGTCGTCTAAAGAGTTTATCAATCCATTTGTTTTATTTATTTTCATCATAGGTTTCAACATCTCAAAACCGGTATTTAAAAACTCGCCAGGGATTAAACCATCATAGTTATCAACTAAGGCATCAAAGTCCATATCTTTGCTCCAGCGCAACAAGAGACCGTCATTTACACTAAAATCAATTGGTGTAACGAGCGTAATTAAATTCTTTACTTTTTGTGGATGTATAGAACTGTAAATGGTACTTAAAGTCCCGCCCTGACATACGCTCATAATGTTCAAATTTTTTATCTTATGAGCTTTACAAATATGGTCAACACAATTATTGATATATCCGTTAACATAATCGTCCATGGTTAAGTAACGGTCGGCTTTAGTAGGGTAACCCCAATCAATAACATAAATATCTAGACCTAAGTCGAGTAAATTTTTTATATAACTACGGTCGCTTTGCAAGTCCATCATATTGTATCGGTTTACCAAAGCGTACACTATCAGTACAGGAGTTTTTACCGTTGGAGGCGTTTCTCTGTCATAGCGATATAATTTTAGTTTATCTTCACTATAAACAAGTGTTTTAGGGGTTGTTCCTACCTCTACCTCATCAATTTGCGATAAGGTGTTATAACCTTTCATTAATTTAGCTGTTGTTTCAGCCATTTCCTGAAGTATTTCTCCTGAATTTATTTTCATAATTTATTAATTTATTTTTAGGGGTAAAAAAAACGAGTGATAAAAAAACCCATAGTTTAATAGCTATGGGTTTGTTTGTTTTTTCAAACCAAATTATTTCTTACGATTTGTTTTAGATACTTTGGTTTCTTCCTCTAACTCTACCGAGCCGGCTTTAATTAAAGCTATTTGTGTTTCCAAAGCTTTTACTTTGTTTTTTAAATCATGAATAGTTTGGTACAACTCATTCATATCTGTTTTAAACACAAATGGATAAGCAGCCATCTGATTTTCGAACTGTACCTCCAAATCTTTCTTTACGGCTAACGACAAGCTTGTTACTTCAGCTCTTAAGGCACTATACTCGTCAGAGTTAAACAATTCAATAAAGGTATTTTCGTTTAAGTTAACCCACTCTTGGAAAAATTTGTTGAAGCTTGTAATTTCGGTTTCGTTCTGAAATTTATCGGCTACTAATTTTAAACTTTGCTCTAATGCTTTTTGACCGGTGCCCAAGATTAAATATTGCAATTGAGCATTTTTAATATAGTAAACGGCCATTTTATCCATTGTTTCAAATGAAGCTTGCATTCTTTCTTTTTCTTTTCCCTGAGGCATTAACTTCACAAATGGAGCAAATGTTTTTTGCCAGTTTTCCTGAATTTGATTGTAAGAACCAATCATTTTACTAAAATCAGTAGAAAATAACTGAGGATATGATTCTACAAACTTTTGTAAATTTTCCTGATATTCTTTACTGAAATTTTGCGTGTTGCTAATCATACTCTGTACCTGAGTAGCGTATGATTCAAAAAACTCTTTCAAATTATTTTGAGGCATAAATCCGGCAAAGATGCTTTCCATTTGCTTTTTATACTCAGCAACGTCAAACATTTTTTTGTAGGTATCCATGTTAAAAGTACCGTTTTGCATAGCTTTTAAAAATGGAGCATAAAACTCGTTCATTTTCATCATTACATTTTGCGAATTGAACATTTGCTCAAACACATCTTTATTTAAATTATTTTTAAAAGTATTACTCAGGTTATTGTAGGTGTTATTTAAGGTATTTACCCAGTTTTCATAAACCCCTGTCCAAGCTTGATTCATTTTAGAGAAATTTTCGTTTACTTCTTGTGCAGGTTTACCGTAGTTCATCCAAGTATTTAAAAGATTCTGATTAAAATCTGTCATCTTTTTATACACCTCTAATTGATTATTATACCAGTTTTTGTAAAATTCTTCCACTGTAGCCGTTGATTGATTCTTTTCAGCCGCATCAGTTCCCTCTTTTGTAGAATCATTTGAAAGAGTAATATTTTTAAATATACTCATTTGATTGGTTAACCATTCTTTGTACAATTCAGAATTTTTTTCAAGACTTGCTCCACTCATAGCAGCTTTTTGAGCTTTTTTTGCTGTTTCTACCCAGTTGTTAATGGTTTTTGATGATGATTCAACCACCGTGTCCATTAAATTTTTTGTGTTTTTCATTTTGGGGAATTTTATAGGTTTAAATTTTCGGCAAAGGTACAACTTTTTTGTGATTTTTATATATTCTACTGTTAAATATTTTTATATATACATTGTATTGATAATCAATATAATATACCCTTGTGTTTTTTTTAATTTTGAAGAGATGTGTTAATTTTATCACTCTAAAATGTCAGATTTTAAATTCAGAACTAAAATTTTCTTTCGTTTTTGGGGTAAAAATGCTCTTAGAAAAATAATATATTTTATTCTCAAAAATGGGCTAAACTATTCCACTCAAAATGTCAATTTGCTCACGGATTTCATGCTTCATAAAAAAAGAAATACCATTGGTAAATGATTTGTATTACCTTTGATTGAATTTAATATAATATTATGTCGAAGAGAAAACAAGGAGGGAAGAAGCAAAAGAACAAACAGTCTTTATTTAAAGATATTATTGCCATTTTTAATGCAAATCCAAAAAAACTATTCAATTATAAACAGTTGGCTTCTGAAATAGGCACCCATCTTGAGGCCGAGCGTATTTTAATTAATCATCTGCTTATTGATTTAAAAAATCAGGATTTTTTGGAAGAGGCAGAAAGAGGTAAATACCGACTTAAACAATTAGAAAGATATTTTATTGGGCGTTTTGAAGTAACCCAAAGCGGTAGCGCATACGTTATCAGCAAGGAGAGTGATAAAGATATATACATTGCGGCACATCATACACACGGGGCATTAAATAACGATACAGTAAAAGTTCAGCTATTTTATACTCGTGGCCGAAAACCCGAGGGCGAAGTGATAGAAATTATTAAACGCCACAAAGATGAATTTGTTGGTATTGTTGAACTATCAAAGAATTTTGCTTTTCTGGTAAACGAAGGTAATAAGTTCAGTCCTGATATTTTTATTCCTATCAATAAATTGAACGGTGCAAAGCAAGGCGACAAGGCTGTTGCCAAAGTTTTTGAATGGTCAGAAACGGGAAAAAATCCTACCGGTGAAATAGTACGTGTTTTAGGGAAACCCGGTGAAAACAACACGGAGATGAACGCTATTATGGCTGAATTTGGCTTGCCGGTTGATTTTCCTGAGAAAGTAGAAAACGAAGCTTTAAAGTTGCCTATAGAAATTACTCCAGAAGAAATCAGCAAACGCAAAGATTTTAGAAGTAAAATTACTTTTACCATTGACCCTGCCGATGCAAAAGATTTTGATGATGCTTTATCTATTGAAAAATTATCTGAAAATTTGTGGGAAGTTGGTGTTCATATAGCTGATGTTTCTTATTATGTTAAACCCGAAACCTTTCTTGATGAGGAAGCCTTAAATAGAGCCACATCGGTATATTTGGTGGATCGTTGTATTCCAATGCTTCCGGAAGTATTAAGCAATCATGTTTGTTCATTACGGCCAAATGAAGAAAAGTTATGTTTTAGTGCAGTTTTCCAACTCAACGAGAAGGCCGAAGTTGTATCGCAATGGTTTGGGCGTACTGTTATTTTAAGCAAACGCAGATTTACCTATGAAGAAGCTCAAACTATTCTAGAAACTAACCAGGGCGAATATAGTGAGGAGTTAAACACTTTAAACACATTAGCCAAGCTGTTACGCGAAAATCGTTTTAAAGAAGGCTCCATAGCATTTGAAAAATCAGAAGTAAAGTTTAATTTAGATGAGAATGGGAAACCAATTGGGGTATATTACAAAGTAGCCAAAGATTCAAATAAACTAATAGAAGATTTTATGTTGTTGGCTAATCGTAAAGTGGCCGAATACTGCGCTTATGTTAAATCCGGTAATGAAAAACCCGTGAAAGTAAAAGAGCGCCCAATGGTTTACCGTATTCATGATAATCCAAATCCTGATAAGTTGCTCGAATTTGCCAATTTTATTAAGCGTTTTGGATATCAGTTAAAAACAAGCAATAAAATTCAAACTGCAAAAAGTATGAATAAACTTTTGCATGATGTTAGCGGAAAAAGAGAAGCCAATATGGTTGAGCAATTAGCCATTAGAACTATGGCTAAAGCAATTTACAGTACAGACAATGTAGGACATTACGGTTTATCTTTTAATTATTACACCCATTTTACATCGCCTATAAGAAGGTATCCGGATATTATGGTACACCGACTGCTCAACTATTACTTATGTACAGACAATGGTAAACAAAAACCTCATGATGTTCAGAATTTATTAGATAAAGAAAACCTGGAAGAATTATGTAAGCATTCTTCCGATATGGAAAGATTGGCTGCCGAAGCCGAGCGCTCGTCCATTAAGTATAAACAAGTGGAGTTTCTATCAGACAAAACCGGGCAACAATTTGAAGGTATTATTTCGGGTGTTACCGAATGGGGACTTTATGTTGAAATTATAGAAAATCACTGCGAAGGGATGATTAGGGTTAAAGATTTGAGTGATGATTTTTATGTTTATGATGAGGAAAATTTCTGTTTCTTTGGGCGCAAAAGCGGCAAGTTTTATCAATTGGGCGATAAGGTTTTGATAAAAATTAAAAGAACCGACTTAATACGTAAGCAGGTTGACTTCACCCTAATAAAAAAAATAGAAACAGAAGCAGATAATTAAACCGAGCAAAGTAAACCTATACTTTAATATAGAGAAAATATTGTACTTCGCCAACCTCAGTATTATTGTAATAAGTACACCAAATTATAGTTGAAAAAATTCTACCTTACCATTTGGTGTAATGGTCATTCACTCCCAATTATTGCCATTTTCTTTTCCCCTTAGTTAAATTTCTTCATTCTGTTAGGCATTCCAATTTGCATGAAAAAATTCAACATTGTCTTACGAAAAATCCTCTGCCGGAATTCCCCCTTCGCCTAATACAAAATCAAATCTACGGTGTGATATCAATGCGTTTTTCAATACATTTGAGGAGGAGGAGGGTTTCCCCGAAGAATTATTATTAATTGAATCAGGTTGGGCGTTTAAATCCTCTTCAGACTCTGATTTCTTGGATTTCTTTTTTTTCGACTTGTCCTTTTTTACGCTTTCTTTTACTTCATCTTTTCCTTTATCGTAAGCTTTATCAGCTCCTGTGTTAACTTCTTCTCGAATTTTGTCTTGGGCCTTTTGGTTTAAATCCTCTTTGATTCTTTTTCCTAATGTTTCCCATTGAGCAGTTGCTGTTTGACTGTTAAAAGAAAAGAAAAGTAGTAATGACAGAAAAAATGTTGATTTGTTTGACTTCATAAAGTATGAATTTAATTCTCGAAACTAATAAAAAAACCCATAATATCAACCATAGAGGTAAATAATTTTTTTTCAAAAGTTTAATAGTGTTTTTCCTCTGCATTAATATTTATGATACATAAATATTGTCTTTGAGCGTTTTATAAATAAGGATAGCATCTTTGAGAGGGGCAGATGAAAATAATAAATATTATATACATACACTAATTTATTAATTCTTAATAAATGAAAGCATATTTATTAATTGTTTTGTTCAGGTTCTTCAATTTTCGTACTTTTGCACTCCCAAATAAAAATTCTGAATGGATTTATTAGAAAAACTAGCTTCATTAAAAAGAAAGTATGAAGAAATAGAGTTACGCCTTGGCGACCCTAAAGTAATTGGCGATATGAAATTGTTTAAACAAATGAATAAGGAATATAAAGACCTTAAACAGCTTGTTGATGCTTATCACCAATACAAAAATATTTTATTGAATATTGATACTGCCAAGGATATGATGATGAATGAGTCTGATGAAGAGATGAAGCAGTTTGCCCGCACAGAGTTGGAACAAAGTGTGCAACAAAAAGAAAAAATGGATGAGGAAATAAGAATGATGCTGATTCCTAAAGATCCCGAAGATAGTAGGAATGCGGTGGTAGAGCTAAGAGCCGGAACAGGAGGTGACGAGGCCAGTATTTTTGCCGGAGATCTTTTTAGGATGTACACCCGTTTTTGCGAGAATAAAGGTTTTAAAATAGAAGTTGATGATTTTAATGAAGGGACAACAGGCGGTTATAAAGAAATTATATTTAATGTCATTGGCGAAGGAGCTTATGGAATCTTAAAATATGAATCGGGAGTACACCGTGTACAACGTGTGCCTTTAACCGAAGCACAAGGACGTGTACATACTTCGGCTGCCAGTGTAGCCGTACTTCCCGAGGCCGATGAGGTAGATGTTGAAATTAATCAGGCCGATTTAGAATTTCAAACTTCCAGAAGTAGTGGCGCTGGGGGGCAAAATGTTAATAAGGTTGAAACCAAAGTTCAGTTAACACATAAACCTACAGGTATTGTAATTACCTGCCAGGTTGACCGCTCGCAGCTAAAGAATAAAGAAAGAGCTTTGGCTATGTTGCGTACTAAATTGTATGAAATTGAGTTAAATAAACATTTGGAAGACATATCAAAGCGCAGAAAGACAATGGTGAGTACAGGCGATAGAAGTGCTAAAATAAGAACTTATAATTATCCTCAAAGCCGTATAACCGACCATCGTATAGGATTAACTCATTATAACCTTCCTGCCTTTATGGATGGTGATATTGAAGATATGATTCATGCCTTACAGATAGCCGAGAATATGGAAAAACTTAAAGAAAGCTCGCTTATTGATAATTAGTTTTATGTTATGATATCATGAATTATAGTCAACTTAGTACTTTTATAAAAAATCAACAATCTTTTTTATGTGTTGGCTTAGATACCGATATTAATAAAATACCTCAACATTTATTAAACGAGTTAAACCCTTGTTTGAGTTTTAATAAAGCCATTATTGATGCAACTGCACCATATTGTGTAGCCTTTAAGCCTAATACCGCTTTTTACGAAGCTATGGGTATTGAAGGTTGGCATATTTTACATCAAACCATTCAATACATTAAAACCCACTATCCACAGCACTTGGTTATTGCCGATGCTAAAAGAGGCGATATTGGTAACACTTCAACTATGTATGCCGATGCTTTTTTTAAGCAAATGCATGCCGATGCCATAACTGTTGCACCATACATGGGAAACGATTCGGTAAAGCCCTTTCTGGCCTATCCCGATAAATGGACTATAGTACTTGCCTTAACTTCAAATTCTGGGGCTGCTGATTTTCAGCTCTCCAATCATTTGTTTAAACAAGTGCTAAGCACTGTTAGTTCTTGGGGTACAACTGATAATCTAATGTTTGTTGTAGGAGCTACACAAGCAAGTATGCTTAGCGAAGTTCGAAAAATAGTACCACATCATTTCTTACTGGTTCCCGGTGTTGGCGCTCAAGGTGGAAGTTTGCAGGATGTTTCAAAACACGCCATGAATAAGGATTGCGGCTTGTTGGTAAATGCTTCGCGAAGTATTATTTATGCCTCCGGCAGTTATGATTTTGCTACGGCTGCAAAAGAAGAAGCCATAGCACTTCAAAAACAAATGGCAATAGAGTTAAGCAATATCTAATAAACATTGTGCATAATACAAAAGGGGGAAATTTTTTTTTCTCATGAATTTTAACGTAATTTTTTTACTTTAGATAGATTGGCTTTTAATATAGCTGTGATTTAATTTTTAAGAGCTAAATAAAGAAAATACTATAATTACAATTATTTTTTGCAATTAAAAAATTAGCTATTGGTGATATTTAATAGCTGTAAATACTTAATATTGTAATTTAATTTTATTAAAGTATGTTGAACAAAACAGTTCTGATAACAGGGGGCACAAGCGGAATAGGGTTGGGAATAGCACATAGTTTTGCACAAGCAGGCTATCACTTAGTATTAGTAGGGTTAGAGAAAAATGGGAATGATATTGCCAATGAGATAGCCCGTCAATACAAAATTAAAAGTCTTTTTTTTAATACTGATATCAGCAACTTCGAAGAAGTAAGTAGATTGTGTAAAGATGCTTTGTCGCATTTTAAACAAATTGAAGTGTTGGTTAACAATGCAGGCATACAATATGTTTCGCCCGTTGAAAAATTTCCTGTAGAGAAATGGAATGCCATTATCAATATTAATCTAAATGCTGCATTTTACACTACTCATTGTTTGTGGGAAAGTATGAAAAAGGCACAATATGGCCGAATCATCAATATAGCTTCGGCACATGGTTTGGTTGCATCTGAATTTAAGTCAGCTTATGTGGCAGCCAAGCACGGCATTGTAGGTTTTACAAAAGTACTGGCACTGGAAGGTGCCCCTCATGGAATTACCGCCAACGCTATATGCCCGGGTTATGTAAAAACACCTTTAGTTGAAAAGCAAATTGCCGATCAGGCTATTGCACATGGTATTCCTGAGAGTCAGGTTATCAATGATATTATGTTGGTCAAACAGCCTGTCAAATCGTTTGTTACTGTTGAGGCTATAGGAGCCTTGGCTGTTTATTTAACAAGTCCTCAGGCTAATTTAATCAATGGTGCTTCGTTACCTATTGAAGGTGGATGGACAGCACAATAAGTTTTATGAATGAATAAATCAAGAAAAAAAATTTCGTTGGCTCTCCAAGGAGGAGGCTCGCACGGAGCATTTACCTGGGGCATTATTGAACGATTGCTGGAAGAAGATATACTTGATATACGAGGTATATGCGGCACAAGTGCGGGCGCTATGAATGCGGCTATTACCTCTTACGGCCTACATAAGGGAGGAAACCAAGGAGCCATTGATTTATTAGAAAGATTTTGGCGCAGAGTAGCCAACTCGGCTTATTTTTCGCCAATGCAGCCTAATTGGTTAGACAGCAGTTTATATCCGGGTTCTATGAATTACCCTTTTGGATTTAATCTTTTCAATTTGATGACACAGGTGCTATCGCCCTATCAATTCAATCCACTTGATATTAATCCTCTAAAGGATATAATAGAAGATTTAATTGATTTTGAAGAGTTACAACAGAGTAACACTAAAGTTTTTGCTTGTGCAACCAATGTAAAGACCTGCAAACCCAAGATTTTTAAGGGTAAGGAAATAACAGCCGATGCACTTATGGCTAGTGCCTGCCTACCGCTTCTGTATAAAGCGGTAGAAATAAACGGTCAGTTTTACTGGGATGGCGGATATATGGGAAATCCTTCTATTTACCCACTTATTGATGATACAGACAGTAATGATATACTCCTTGTAAAAGTAAATTCTGTAGTCATAAATGAAGTTCCTCAAACGGTAAGCGAAATACAAGACCGCATAAATGATATTAGCTTTAACAGTAGTCTTATGGCAGAGATGCGTATGGTATATTTTAAAGAAAAAATATTAAAATTGGGGTACGATTTAAGAGGTCGTTTACGGAAAATATATTTTCACAGTATAAGTGCCGATCAGGTGCTCGATGAATATAATTTAGCCAGTAAGTTTAATGCCAGTTGGTCATTTCTGAACACATTACGAAAAAAGGGTCGCACAAGTGCCGAAAAATGGATTAATGAACAATACCATCATGTAGGACATAATTCAAGTATTGATATACGTAAGGTATTTGTTTAACTTTACGCCCCAAAAAATAATAATATCTTGGAAAATATAGAAAAAGATAAGGCCGAAATGTCATTTCTGGAACATCTTGAAGCATTGAGGTGGCATTTGATGCGTTCGGTAATAGTGGTTGTTTTAGCCGCTATTGTACTCTTTTTCTATAGAGAGATAGTTTTTGATTATTTTTTATTTGCTCCAAAGCATCCCGATTTTTGGACATATCGCCAATTGTGCCGCTTAAGTGAGTATTTGAATTTGGGCGATTCGCTTTGTATTAAAGATATGCCTTTCGATTTAATCAACACCCAACTTTCGGGGCAGTTTACCATGCATATTTGGGTATCGTTTGTGGCGGGCTTTATACTTGCCGCCCCTTACGTATTATGGGAGTTGTGGCGTTTTGTAAAACCCGCTTTACATGATAAAGAAAAGAAATATTCAAGAGGAGTGGTGTTTTACAGCTCTATATTATTCTTCCTTGGAGTGTTGTTTGGTTATTATGTCATTGTACCCTTATCGGTAAATTTTTTAGGAACTTATCAGGTAAGCAGCGATGTAAAAAACATGATAGCCATGGATTCTTTTATTTCTACCGTTACAACCATAACATTTGCCACAGGACTTGTTTTTGAACTTCCCATTGTGGTCTATTTCTTAACTCAAATTGGAATAATGACACCACAATTTATGCGTACTTATCGTAAACATGCTACAGTTGTTATTTTAATTGTTGCGGCTGTTATTACACCATCTCCCGATATAACTTCACAGCTTCTTGTAGCTTTTCCCTTGTATTTACTTTACGAATTAAGTATTTTTGTTAGCATGTATGTCGTAAAAAAAGCATCTAAAGAACTAAACTAAAAACAAAATGCAAACAAACCCTCATGAATTCAATGCCTACAGAAGCAGAATGAATGAACGAATATTAAAGCAGAACAATAAAGTACTTAATCGTTTTTTTAATCTTGATACCAATACATACTCACAAGGAGCTTTACCGGTTAAAACAAAGGAAATGTTAGGATTAGTTGCCAGTATGGTATTGAGATGTGATGATTGTATTAAGTATCATTTAGAGAAATGTTTTAACGAAAAGGTAACCGAAGAAGAAATATTTGAAGTGTTTACCATAGCCAACATTGTAGGAGGAAGTATAGTAATACCACATTTAAGGCGAGCTGTTGAGTACTGGGATATGCTTCATACCGATAAGGATTAATTTTATTGACTATATATTGATATGGATAAGCTTAGAACTAAATACGAAAAACATATTTTTGTTTGTGTTAACCAAAGAGCCGAAGGACAAAGGATTTGTTGTGGAGAGGCTCATGGTTTGGCGCTTATTGCTGCTTTTAAAGATATATTAAAAGAGCACCATGTTAAGGGTACTAAGGTACGAGCCCAAAAGGCAGGCTGTTTTGATATTTGCGAGTATGGGCCTAATGTAATTATTTACCCCGAAGGTATTTATTATGGAAAAGTGAACCTTAATGATGTTCGCGAAATTGTTGAGCAGCACGTTATCAACAACCAACCGGTAGAGCGCCTAAGAATAAATTTTGAGGAGAAAACGCCTCCTCCTCAACAATAAAAAATATTATTTTCTTATAGGTTACTGTAGCATACTTTTCAGTTTGTTGGCAATTCTTTCGCATTCGGTATCTGCTTGTTGCTTAAATGAATTCCAGTTAGGGATACCTCCAATTTTTTCACTACCACATTCAGGATAGCCTTCAATTGGGCCACCATTACCTATAGGACCTGTGCCGCGGTGTACAAAGTTACTATAGGTGTACTGGGCCTTATTACCATTAATCTTGATAGCTAAGTTAAACATAAAATATCCGCCCGACTCTGTTTTTTCGGAATTTGAAGTGATGGCATGATCGTTGCCAATGGTAAAACCGGAATTAGCCACGCCACGGGTATCTTTATAATACACAGAAACACTTCCCGAAAGATAATAAGTATTCTTACTCTTGTCGTAATCAATATATTTTAACTGATAAATTTCATCATTAATTTCTTTAAAGAAACCCTCTGTTGCTTTGCTATGGTTGATAGCAAATTCACCTTCAATTACTTTTGGAGTAGTTTTTTGGTCGTTTTGAGCCAATGCCACAAATCCGCATAGCATTAATAATGTGGTAAAAAAAAGATTTTTCATTTTCAATAATATTAGATTCAACATCTTTGCTTTTATGTTATTATAAATTCATAATAACAATTCTACAAATATAAAATTAACAAAAATAATACCACATTTTTTATAAAATAATTATCTGCTTCGCTAACAATAAACAGAAATAATACGTATTGATTATAAAATGTATTATATTAGCCTATAAATCAAAGAAAAAGAGAATATTAATATTGCCATCTATTTTAGAGCATAGTGTTTTGGAAGGTTGCTTAAAAAACAATCGTTTAGCACAACAACAGTTGTATAAGGATTGTTTTGACTTTTTGATACGTATTTGCAGGCGTTATGTTAATCATCAAGAAGATGCAGTAGATTTACTGAATCAAGCGTTCTTGAAAATATTAAACAACCTGAAAAATTATAAAAAAGAACAAAGTTTTGAGGCTTGGATAAGTACTATAGCAGTAAACACAGCTATTGATCAAATAAGAAAAGATAAAAGATATCGCGAAAAGGTAGCTTTAAGCGAAGATTATAAAGTTGAGTTATTTGATTATAATCAAATAAGCATAAATGTGGCTGTAGATAAAATGGCCGCCAATGATATAATGAAATTAATTCAACAATTGCCGGTACTTACACGCGAGGTGCTTAACTTAAATGTTATTGAAGGTTATCATCATAAAGAAATTAGTCAAATGTTAGATATTTCTGAAGAAGCTTCAAGGTGGCACTTACACAAGGCAAGACAAATTTTAAAAGAAAAATTATTAAACAATAATAAAGTAAAAGTAGCGTAAATGATAGAGCAAGAAGATAACTTTAATGAGTTTCTAAAACAAAAAGTGGAGGAAAGCACTTTCGAGTTTGATGAGTCTTATTGGTTAAAGGCCGAGAAGATGATTGAAAAGTCGGAAACTGTTAAAAAACCTTTTTGGTTAGGATTTGGCTCGGGGGTGCTTTCGGTACTCTTTTTGGGTATTATTGGCACTTGGGCTTGGGTTCAACTAAATAGCAACGAAAGTACCATTACACCTATGGCAAACAATAAGCAAACAATTATTGATTCTGACCAAAAAAGTAACATCAATGGTAATTCTGAGACTTTAAACACCAAAACTGAAGATAACATTCATGAATCGGTAACTTCTTTAGTTTCAAATACTGCAAAACAGCCTATAAACCACTTATCTACACCGGTTGCATCACATTCTAAAAAGTCTGAAAAAGTATTATTAGCCTCTAGACAAAATACTTCAAGTATTTTTGGCAGCAAGGTTTCAGGAACAGACAACTCCTCTACCATTTCAAATGTAAATGCTTTAAATTCTATAGAGCCTGTAGTAAATCCTGAGTATTCAAACAATTACAATAATACATCAATTATACTAGAGAATAGTGATAATCAAGCACAGCCGGTTGATGACAAAATTCTTGAAACAAGTATATCGGGAAATCAACTAGGCAGCAATAAAGACATAGATCATAATGTGGCTACTGCCTGCGACAACAGTTTAAATTCTAATTGGATGTTTGATGTTTTGGGCGGGTTAAGTGATAGTAGAGGCTTTGAAGGGAATGCTCTTAGTGATTCAAAAATTGGATTTGGATACTATGTAGGATTTAGAGCTGCTTATAAAGTGGACAATACTTGGTTTGTGGCAGCTCAACCTTTAGTATATACTCGTGGTGCTATTAATACCAGTATTCAAACTAAAAGGGTAGATTATAATTTTGGTTCTATCTCAGATGAATTTATCGTTAAAAATAAGGAAATGATGCTTGCTGAACTTCCGGTGGTTATTGGCTATCGATTAAACCGTCATCAAATAAGCATTGGCGGAGGGTTAGAATACTTAATCAATGTAAAAAGTGATGTGAAGGATTTTGGAACAGATACTTATAACACTAATCAGTGGGGGTATGTATCAGGATTTAACCGTGTAGGTGCAGTGGGTGTATTTTCTTATGCGTTTAATATTTACCAAGATTTTTGGTTAAATATGATGGTTCAAAAAGGATTTACCGACTTTACTCAATCGGCTTATTTTACTAACGAAAGTAAAGATAAGAACTTAAACCTACGTATTGGGTTGCAATATCGATTATTAAATCAAAAAAGAAAAATAAAATAAGATATATGAGAAATAGATTTAAAGCGCTTCTATTTATAGCTTTATTAGGTATCATTCAGGCTTGTCAAAAAAAGGAAATACCTGTTAGTTATGAGGGAACACCTGTTTTTATGATGGAGAGCAATATAAATGGAAATGAAGTAAACATTACTGCCGGAAAAAACAATTATTATATGTTTACCGGAACATCTATAGATGCGATGGGCGTTCTTGTTATGAACGGTCAACTGCGTCCCGAAGATTGCAGCAAATGTAATCATGAATTTAGTTTTTATTATCGCGATAGCAAGTTGAGAAATACTATTACCATCAATAATATTGAGGAAGTGCTTAAAACGGGCAATTATAATTATTTTAACGGACGCGACACCTTAAACAATATAAGCGGTGCGCATATTAGTTTTAATGCCTATGCACCTGCCGGAACTAACTACACCTACTCTTGGGATTTTGGCGATGGTACAGGCTCTAATCTTGCCAACCCTACGCATCAGTATGCTGAACCGGCCGACTATAATGTTTGTTTAACTGTGAGCAATGGGGGTATTTCAAAGACTATTTGCAATGTTATCCCAATGGATAGTTTATGCCGTTTTCAATTTACCCAAACAATGAGCCAGAATTATGTGTCGTTTTATGTCTTAGGAAATGGCAATTCATACGCCTGGAACTTTGGTTCTCCTGCAGCATGGGCCTATAGCGGATTAACTACCTCTTATACTTTTCCGCAAGCCGGTATATACAGAGTAGTGCTTAAAGACAGCCTTTCGGGAAATAATTGCGATAATACCTTTAGTAAGGATATTATGGTTGGAAATTATACCGGTAGTGATATTGCTGCCGGCTTTAATTATGCGCTAATTAATAATGGCAATAACACCATTCCGGTTGATACAGGATTTAGTAAGGTTGTTATTAATTATTCATCGCCCGATGGAAAGCAATACAGCACTTACAACGCTTATGCTCACCACCAGCAAAATAACAATTACTTTAATGTAACAAAAGTTGAACCTTTTGAGAAGAACTCGGCAGGCCAAAGAACCTATAAAATGGAAGGTAGTTTTAAGGCTTGGTTTTATAATACCCAGAACCTAAACGATTCTATTTTTATTAATACAACTAAGTTTGTGGTTGGTGTAGCAGCACCATAAGGCAAAGGTTTAAACAACTCGTAATAATACCTTATAAACTATTAATGTTTATGGGGAAATTATGAATGGTCTGCTTCAAGCGAAACAAACCGGAAGTTGTTGGCATCAAATAATCCTTTATCACTAATCTTTAGAGCAGGGATAACTAACAGGGCCATAAACGATAAGGTCATGTAAGGAGCGTCTAAAAGGCAACCCATACTTTTGGCCATATGATGTAAATGCTGGTATTTTGCACCTATCTCGCTAACGGGATGAGGGCTCATGATACCTGCAACAGGCAAAGGCAAAATATGGTCTCCTTTTTCAGGGCTTGACACAGAAATACCACCATTGTTTTGTATAATCATATTTATTGCAGCAGTTATTGACTCATCATCAACACCAACAGCAACAATATTATGACTATCGTGTGCTATACATGAAGCAATAGCCCCTTGCTGAAGCCCAAACCCCTTGATAAAAGCTACTGACGGAGGAGCTTCATGGTGATAACGATTTACAACAACAATTTTTAATATATCTTTTCTTGTTTCGGTTTGCAAAAATCCATTATCTATATTCAGTTCATCTGTAATGAAATTGGTAATTAACTGCTTGTTTAAAGCTTCTATTACTTTTATTTTTTTGGTGGATGATTTTACTCTTAATTGATTGGCACTAATCTTACTGCAATTAAATTTATTGATGATGTGATAAGGACTTGTTTGTATTAAAGACTTACCATTGTCGGCTACGCAGTTGCCTTTTATATAGGTTTTTAATATTTTAAATTCTTGGAGATTATTGACCAAAATAAAATCTGCATTATTACCGGGTTGCAATAACCCAACCGGTAATTTATAGTGCTTAACCGGCAATACACATGCAGCATGCAATACATCAAATACATCGTAGCCTTGCTCTACGGCACGTTTCACGGTATCATTGATGTGCCCTAATAATAAATCATCAGGATGCTTATCATCAGAACAAAACATTATTTGCTTTGGAAAATCTTTGATTAAAGGAATAAGTGCTTCATAGTTTTTGGCAGCACTACCTTCGCGAATTAGGACTTTCATGCCTAATTTCAGCTTCTCCAGACCTTCATTATAGGTAAAGCATTCATGATCGGTACTGATACCTGCACTGTAATATTTTTCGATAGCCATTCCAACAATGCCTGGAGCGTGCCCGTCAACGGGCTTCCCGGCTTTATGGGCAGCATTAATTTTACGCATTATTTCTTCATCGCGGTTTATTACTGCCGGATAATTCATCACTTCGGCCAAATACCATATATCAGGATGAAGCATCAGATTTTCAATCTGCGAGGCATCAATAGTATCTCCGGCAGTTTCAAAAGCGGTTGCCGGAACACAGCTTGGCGCACCAAAGAAAAAGTGAAATGAAACCGTTTTACTGTTCGCAATCATATATTCTACCCCCGGTACACCCATAACATTAGCTATTTCGTGTGGGTCGCTTATAGTAGCCACGGTACCGTGCAATACAGCTACCTTTGCAAATTCTGATGGCAGCACCATACTGCTTTCAATATGTATATGAGAATCAATAAATCCGGGTAATAAATATCCTTCAACCTGTTCGTTGATAGGTTCAACAGATATAATTTTTTGTTGACTAACGCTAACTTCGGCTGCAAATATATTACGATTTACTATATCAACGTAATTTGCTTTTATGGTAAAAGTTTTATGCACTATCTTATTTTTTATCTTTAAACCAACTGCTGTATAAGACGTAGTTATTGGCTATACGTTGTACTTCTCCTTTAAATAATTCTTCGCTTAATTGTTTTACTTTCTTGGCCGGAATACCGGCATAAATAGAACCAGCTTCAACAACAGTATTTTCGAGCACTACCGCTCCGGCAGCAATTATACAGTTTTCATGAATAACCACATTATCCATTACTATTGCGCCCATTCCTACCAATACATTGTCGTGTATGGTACATCCATGAACTATGGCATGATGTCCAATGGATACATTATTTCCAATCACTACTTTTGTTTTTTGATAGGTACAATGCACTATAGCACCATCTTGTATGTTTACTTTATTGCCCATGCTTATACTGTTAACATCGCCTCTCACCACTGCATTAAACCAAAAACTGCAATCGTCTCCGGTAGTTACCTGTCCTACAATAGTGGCATTGGGTGCTATAAAACAGTTGTTTCCAAACTTAGGACTTATCCCGTTTACATCAAGTATTACACTCATATTTTCCTTTATATAGTAAACTTATTCAAGTTTTTTTATTTGCAACAAATCAATTTTATTGCCTTTTACCTGTTTAATGGTAAACAAATAGCCCATTAACTCAATCACCTCGTTCATTTGAGGTACACTTCCATAGTGGTGTAATACAAAGCCGGCAATGGTTTCATACTCTTCACCTTCGGGAATACCAAGTAAATATTTTTTATTAATTATATCAATTTCCATACGCCCCGAGAAAAGAAATTCATTTCCTGATAGCTGTTTTTCCACCAATTCCTGTTTGTCGTGTTCATCTTCAATTTCACCAAAAATTTCTTCCATAACATCTTCAATGGTTAGCATACCGGCAGTACCTCCAAATTCATCAACTACCACAGCTATACTTCTTCTTTGTTGTTTGAGTAATGTTAGCATTTCGCGTGCGGGCATTGTTTCCGGAACTATTGAGATTGGTAATAGAATTTCGCGAATATTTTCGGGGCGCTTAAACATTTCTGACGAGTGTACATAACCAATGATATTATCAATGGTGTCATCATAAATCAATATTTTTGAGAGTTGTGTTTCCACAAATTTTTTCTGCAAATCTTTTACAGGTTCGTTTACTTCCATTGCAATCAGTTCGGTTCGAGGTACCATACATTCCCGCACTTTTACGCTGCTAAAATCCAAAGCATTCTGAAAAATATTTATTTCGTGGTCATAATCGGTTCGGTGTGCATTTGAGGTAGTAAATTGTTTTACATAATTGTCCAAATCAATTCGCCCAAAAGTCATGGTGTTGTTTTCTACATCAATACGAAATCCAAAGCGCAAAACAAAACGTGCAAAAAGTAAGGTAAACATTACTATTGGGAACAAAATAAAATAAATGATTGAAAAAGGAATAGACAGAAAGTTAAGCATAGTATTGGGATTAATACTAAAGAGAGCTTTGGGAATAAACTCGGCTGTAACCACTATGATAAAGGTTGAAACCACAACACTTAATATTAATACTCCAATAGGTGTATGGATAAATGATGAAAACACGGGTTCGAGCACCTGCGCCATATAGATACTGTATATTACCAAGGCTATATTGTTTCCTACTAAAGTAGTAGCTATAAAGCGTTGAGGAGTTTTCATAAAGTACGAAACCATTTTAGCCGGCAAGAACCCCTGATTGCTCTCTAACTCAACCTGTAGCTTATTAGAGGTAAGAAATGCTATCTCCATTCCGGAGAAAAGAGCCGAAAATATGATAGCTATTAGTATGATTAAAAATGAACTCAAAATATTTTGAACTTTATTTTACTGATTGCTTGAATTTGAAGAGAAGCTTTTAGTTCTTTTCTTATTGACATAATACATAAAAATTGCTACAAAGGTAAGAACTGCAAATATTCCGGCATCGGTTACATTATTATTTTTTAAATTAATGATAGAAGCAACTAAAGAGCCAATAGCAGCCAACAGCCATATTATTTGCATTGTTTTAAACATAGATTTCATTCAATATCGTTTTTCAGATTAATAGTTCCCTTCATTTTTTTAATTTTATACTTTGTAAAGTCCTGATTACTTTCAAGGCCGTCACCCATTATTATTTCGTCCTTTGTGCTTATGGTAACAAATGCTTCAGAAAATATTCGTTCTTCTTTTTGATTCCAGACCAGGTGTTCGGTTTTAAGAGTTTCTCCTTTTTCGTTTACCACTACTACTTTGCGTTTTGCTTCCATAATATTGTTATCAGGGTACTGTAACATTTTGGCATACTGTGAGCTTAAACTGGTATTTATTTTTCCTTTGTCATCGTAAAAATACATTCTTATGCCTTTAGGCATTTCAATATAAGGTTGTTCAACGGTGTAACGATTTAACTCGGGAGTTACAATTCTTGCCTTAATCTGTGCTGAGTCGCTGTACAACATTTCAACTTCTATGCCTTTTTCGGTTGGTAGTAATTTTTTGTCGGTAAGTACTTTTATTTTTTCAATATCATTTTCGCAGGCGCTCAATACAATAACAAAAAAGAGCGGAATAATTTTTAAAATAACTTGTTGATATGTACCAAAACTTTGGGCTTTCATAATATTATTAATCGTATTTGGATTTGATAAACCATCGGTCGTTTATACTTAATCCCACATTTAACAATATATATTTTTCTTTTACCATTTTATCTAAAACTGTACCTCTACGCCCTAGCTCAATTCCAATATTTACAGTGGAGACACTTTTTCTGAAAGGAATTCCTATACCGGCAGTTAAAGCGTGTTCCTGAATTTGTAAATTATTGAGGTAAAAAGGCATCACTGTATTTTTGAAGCCCAAGCGATAATATGCATGGTTAAAAAAACCATCGGGCGATTGCGAGTTAGGGTAGTATTGAATTCCTGCAGCGATAATTCTACTGTCTTTTAAATTATTGAGGTTGCCGCTAATACTGTCTTTCCCCCATTTAACCACTTTGTACTCTAAAGTGTAATTTATTTTTGGTCCCATTTGTACATTAAATCCAAAGCAATATTGACTTGGCAAATACCCAATCGTTTTTTGAGAATTCAAATAGTAAGCCGTATCAACCTTATTTGATGCCGAACTGGTTCTGAAATATCGCTCAGAGCTCAATGTACTTTGGGTGTTTAAGCGACCTTTTAGCCCATAGCTAAAACCTAAAGTTAGTTTTGTATCATCTTTTATATTAATGGTATGTTGTGCACCAATCAAGAAAGAAACACCATTGTACGAATGGTAAGTATTGTTGAGTATATTCAAATAATAAGTTGTATCGCTTCCTAAAAAATCTCTGTATTCTTCATTATTGATACTTCCAAAAGTAAATTCAGTATTAAACCCTACAGAGAACCCGCGCATAATACTATCACTAAAAATTTTGAAAGGGTTTAAACCATTAGCCAAATATAGTTTATTTAAACCACCGCTTCCCTTATAGGTTCCTGCAATATTTTGTTTGGCATAAGCAACTGTGTCTTTAACATTATAACCAACACCGGTGTATGGGATAAGTCCGAATGAAAGCCCCCACCATTTGGTTACCGGAAATCCCAATGCTATGTAGCCAAACGAACCATTCATTTCTGAAACCGTATCGGCAAAGTTCAATTGTTGTTTGTACATTCCGTTAATTCCAGCAGTAAAAACCGTAAGCCTTAGAGCAGCATTTGAAGCCGGATTGCTATAGTTAAGATTCCATGGGTTGTTGGAAGCAATGCCACTTCCACCTAAAGCCATTTGAGATGAAAATCCTTTAAAGGTTTCAAGTCCGTAGCCACCCCTTGAGTATATAGAGTTGGTGGTGTTTTGAGCCTTTACGTTGCAGGTCAAAAGCAAAAAAACAATCAAATATAAATTATATTTTGTTTTTATTATTTTTCTAAACATATACATATAACTGCTTGTGCGGTCTTTTATTTTAAGTATTGATAATTTAAAATACTGTTTAAACCTTTTAATATCAAATTTTTGTCGGCAAAGATGTTATTTTTTAATCCTCTTTGCAAATAGTGAGCATCGCCTCCGGTTAAAACAATGTTAAGTTGTGGATATAAATTCAAAAACTCATTGATAATACCCTGCACTTCGGCCAGTAACCCTAACTGCACGCCCATTCTGATGGAGTTTTGGGTGTTATTTCCTACCAAATCATGATAGTTTTCGTCAAAACTAATGAGTGGTAACTTATCGGTATGCAAATGCAGGGCTTTGTAGCGCATGGCTAATCCGGGCGAAATACCACCTCCTAAAAAATTACCGTTTTTGTCGGTATAATTATATTTTACACACGTTCCGGCATCAATAACCAGAAAGTCTTGACCTTTAAATAGTAAATAACCACCACAAACAGCAGCTAAACGGTCGCTACCAAGAGTATTTGCCGATTTGTAATAGTTTTGTACAGGGGTAGGTGTATTTGCCTCAAACAAAATATAACTTCCTTGTTGCGAAATTTTTAATAATACCTCTTCACTGAGTTTAACTACCGATGCTACTATAATTCTACTAAAAGAGTAGTTTTTTAGTTGTTCAAAAATGGAATGAATATCGCTTTCTACCAACGATACTTTTAATATATCATTTACAAAAATACCTGCTTTAGTACGTGTGTTTCCTATATCTAACACTAAATTCATGCGATTAAAATAAAAGGATTATTTTTTTGCTCAAGCAAAATATTCATTCAAATAATTAATAGGTAATAACCTGTTCTTCCATCTCGGCAGGCAATTCTAGAAACTCATATTGTTGATTTCGCAACTGCGGAATAAAACCTGCTTCTTGAATGGCTTTTTGTATTCCTTTAGAAGTAAAACGGAATGGTGCTCCGGCAGCCGAAACTACATTCTCTTCAATCATAATACTTCCAAAATCGTTTGCTCCTGCGTGTAGGCATAATTGTGCTACCTCTTTCCCTACGGTGAGCCACGAGGCCTGAACATTGACAATATTTGGCATCATAACACGGCTCAGGGCTATCATTCTTATATATTCTAAGCCGCTGATGTTATTTTTTATTCCTTTTAATCGGTTCAACAAGGTACCTTTGTCTTGAAAAGGCCATGGAATAAAGGCGAGAAAGCCTTTTGCATGAGCCGGTTTTTCACTCTGTACCTGACGTAATAAAACTAAATGTTCAATACGTTCTTCAATAGTTTCAACATGACCAAACATCATAGAGGCCGAAGTGGTAAGATTAAGCTTATGCGCAGCCCTCATAATGTCCAACCATTCTTTTCCGGTACACTTTCCTTTAGATATTAATCTTCTTACTCTGTCGTTTAAAATTTCGGCACCTGCTCCGGGGAAACTGTCAAGTCCGGCATTTATCAAAGCTTTAAGCACTTCGGTATGGGTGCTTTTTTCTAATTTAGTAATATGTGCTACTTCCGGAGGGCCTAATGCATGCAGTTTAAGGTCAGGGTATAATTCTTTTAGCTTTTTGAATAAGTCAACATAATAGCTTAAACCTAAATCGGGATGATGCCCACCTTGTAACAACAACTGACGCCCACCATAACGATAGGTTTCATCAATTTTTTGCTTATATTGTTCAATAGTTGTAACGTATGACTCGCTATGTCCGGGCACTCTGAAAAAATTACAGAACTTGCAATTAGCTATGCAAACATTGGTGGTATTGGCGTTACGGTCAATAATCCAGGTAACATAAGGAGAATTTTTTTTGTGAAATTTACGCATCTCATTGGCAGTATATACTAAATCGGCCACGGGTGCATGATGGTATAAATATACTCCTTCCTCAATACTTAAAAATTCAAAGTTTAATGCCTTTGACAGTAATTCATCCGTTTTCGTTCCCATTTAAAAATATAAATAAATTTTATTTTATTAAGGCAGAAGTAAAATACATATAAACAACTTGCTTATAATTGATTACTTTTGCCGAAAATATTTTGTAAAAATACACAATTCAAGCATGTCAAAAGTAACAGAACAAGATTTTTTACCAAAAATTGGAATTACCTGCGGAGATATTAATGGAGTTGGCTTGGAAGTAGCCATAAAAACTTTTGCTGATAACAGAATGATGCAAAGTTGTACACCCATTATATACTGCCATGCCAAAACTGCTGTTCAGTATCGTAAAAACCTTCATATTGCAGAGTTTGGCTTTCATCAAATAAAACATATTTCGGAGCTGTCGCATAAGAATGTTAATTTATATAATATACTTGATAAGGAGGTACCATACGAACCCGGAAAAAGTACCAAAGAGGCAGGACAACTGGCTTTAGCTTCTATTAAGGCGGCCATCAACGATATAAAATCCGGAGCTATTGATGCTATAGTTACTGCTCCTATTAATAAAGATAATATACAGTCAGAAGGGTTTAATTTTGCAGGGCATACCGAATATTTTGCTCATGAATTTAAGGTGAGCAATCATTTAATGTTTTTAATTTCCGACCATTTAAAAATAGGTACGGTTACAGGTCATGTACCTATTAATCAGGTAGCTGTCCAGCTAAGCACAGAAAAAATAATTAATAAAGTTAAGCTGATGGCTGATTCTTTATTAACCGATTTTGGGATTCGGAAACCCCGCATAGCGGTATTAGGACTTAATCCGCACGCAGGCGACAATGGGGTTATAGGAAATGAAGAGAAAGATATTATTATTCCTGCTGTTCAGCATTTAAAGGAGGCAGGCTACATTGTGTATGGGCCTTACGGAGCCGATGGTTTTTTTGGAAGTGGCACTTTTAATAAGTTTGATGCTGTATTAAGTATGTATCACGACCAGGGTTTAATTCCTTTTAAAACATTAGCCTTTGAAAGTGGTGTTAATTACACTGCCGGTTTGCCATTTGTACGCACATCGCCCGATCATGGTACGGCTTATGACTTGGCGGGAAAAAATATAGCCTCCGAATCATCATTCAGGAATGCTGTATATGCTGCTTTAGATATATTATTCAAACGCAGACAATATGCCGAGCTTACAGCAAATCCTTTAAAAATAAGTGTTCAAAAACGAGAAAGAGAAAGGTAGAGATTTTATTTAGAGTTAATAATTATACCTAACTCAACTTTTTCGTTAAAGAGAAACAAAGAAGAAAGTTTTTGGAGCTTATATAAAGAAATTGAACTCCACTAGCCTGACGTGATCTTTTTTCTGTGAACAACAACTAATACGAAGTATCTTATCAACTAAGACTAAAACGTTCTACAGCCATCTCGGCTACTGTATTGCCAATAGCTAAACAGGCTGTGGCAGCAGGCGATGGAGCATTTAGAATATGAATGGCATTGCCTCGCCCTTCAATCTTAAAATCATCAATCATTGAACCTTCGGGCGATAAGGCCATAGCTCTAACTCCGGCTCTTCCGGGTACAATATCATCCATGGTTAAGTCGGGAATTAGTTTTTGTAGTCTCTTTAAGAAATATGCTTTTGAGAAGGCTCCACGATATTCGTCTAAGCCAAAGCGCCAGTGCTTGGCAAAAAACTTCCATGTACCTCCAAATGAAAAAGCTTCGGCTGTATCTTTTAAATTAAAATCAGTTTTATGATACCCTTCTCGCTTAAATACAAAAACTGCATTAGGTCCACATTCCACACCACCTTTAATCATTCGTGTAAAATGTACCCCCAAAAACGGAAACTGAGGATTTGGTACAGGGTAAATTAGGTTTTTAACCTTTTTCATACCTTGTTCGGATAAGTCGTAATAATCACCACGGAAACCCACAATGGCGGCATCAGATTTAGCACCTTCTTTTTTAGCAATACGGTCGCTTTGCAATCCTGCACACGAAATAATATATTTGGCCTCAAATTTACCTTTATTGGTAATTACTGTGGTTGATTCGGTTGCCTTTATAAAATCAGTAACTTCAGTACCTTTCATAATTTTACTTTGTGGATAACGGGCAGTGATTAATTCGGCCAATTTGTTGGTTAGTCCCACAAAATCAATAATTCCCGTGCATGGCACATTAATTCCGGCAATTCCTCTTGCATAAGGCTCAATTTCTTTAATCTTCTCTGCGTCAATAAGCTCAATGCCTTCAACACCATTGGCAAGTCCGTTTTGAAATACTTTGTTCATGTGTGCCAATTCCGACTCACTTGTAGCAACAATTATTTTGCCGCAAACATCATGGTCAACTTTGTATTCTTTGGCAAAGGCCACCAGCTCTCTACGTCCGTCAACACAGTTTTTAGCCTTATACGACCCAGGCTTATAATATATGCCTGAATGGATTACTCCTGAATTCCTACCGGTTTGGTGGGCAGCCAGTTGGTCTTCTTTTTCAAGCACCAATACACTTTTGTTCGGAAACCTTGTATTTATTTTATAAGCAGTAGCCAATCCTACACATCCACCACCAACTATTATAATATCATACATAAAATATAAATTATGATGCAAAAGTAATAATTGTATCCTACTTACCACTTGCTTTACAAAATTCTATTTTGTTTGTTCATAATTTCATCAATAAATAAGATGTTTATTGATAAATAAAATCAATATTTACTCGTTTTAAGTTATTAGATTGAACAAATATTGAAACAGCTTCTTAAATATATTCCTTCCGAGCAACTCTACTTTTTCGGAATATTATTATTTGCTGCCTCTTTGCCATTATCTATGTTTACCATGAGTTTGGCTCAGTTTATTATTGTGGGCAATTGGTTGATGGAAAGAAATTTTGTGGAGAAATTTTCGAAATTTAAAAAAGCCCGATATGCTCATATTATTATGTCGCTCTATATTATTCACTTGTTGGGTTTGCTTTATACTACTGATTTTAATTATGCACTTAATGATTTACGTATTAAGTTACCAATATTAATATTCCCATTTTTAATTAGTACTTCCAATACATTAAGTCGAAAAAAGGTTAATATTATATTATTGACTGTGGGTATATTTACCTTTATCTCAACCCTTATCTCCATTTCAATATATATGGGCATTACCGGGAAAGAAATATTAGATACAAGACAAATATCTCCATTAATCTCCCATATCCGACTTGCTTTGTTAGTATGTTTATCAATTGGTATATCTGTTTGGTTTTATTTTACTCCTCCTGAAATTAAGGTTATTCAAAAACATCTTAAAAGCTTTAAAGTTGCTTTAATTATTGCTGTTCTTTGGTTCTTATTGTTTTTGTTTATTCTTGAATCATTAACAGGTATATTTATAATATCGAGTGCAATAATCATTGGTTCTATTGCTACATTTATTAAGTCATCATTAAAAAAATATCGGCTTGTGTCAGCTTTAGCCTTACTCGGAATAGTTGTTTTTTCAGTATTTATTGAACAAGTTTATATTAAGCCTCTTATTAAAAAGAATAAAGTAGATTGGGCATCAATTCCAAAAGTTACGGCTAATGGGCGTGCCTATGATTCGTTTGATCCTCAAGTAAAATTTACGGAAAATGGCTTTTACAACAACCTATATTTATGTTCATTTGAGTTAGAGATGGCCTGGGATGAACGTGCTCGCATAAAGTACGATTCACTTGATTCAAAATCGCAGATATTGGGCTATACTTTACAAAGATACTTAACTTCTAAGGGCTTAACTAAAGATTCTGTTGGGGTTTCAAAACTGACCGATAACGATATAAGATTAATTGAGAAAGGGATTACCAATTATAAAATTCCTGAAATGAACCCTTTACAGAAAAGGGCATATCAGGTGTATTGCGAATACCAGAGCTTTAAGTATGGGCTAAACGCCAGTGGACATAGTTTAGTTATGCGGCTACACTATTGGCATGCTGCCCTGTTAATTATTAAAGACCATTGGTTGACAGGTGTTGGTACGGGCGACTTGGAACAGTCCTTTCAAGACAAATACAATGAAATAGATTCCAGTTTAAATTTACAATATAGACATCGGGCGCATAATCAGTATTTAACTATGGCTATAGCTTTTGGGGTATTTGGTTTTATTTATTTTATATACTGGCTCTTTTGGCCTATGCTTAAGCGTATTAAAAATATTCATCCGGTGTATTATATCTTTTTGTTTATATTTCTTCTATCTATGTTGTTTGAAGATACGCTCGAAACACAGGCAGGACTAAGTTTTTCTATTTTCTTTACTTGTATATTTTTACTCTCTGAACATAAAAACAGAAATACCGAAAAGGAAGAAAAGAATAGTAATTAGTTAAATTGTTTGTGTAGCAGATTGTAATTGCTTTAATCTATAGTATTTTAAATAGGTGGCTCTTGCTGATATTTTGGCAATAACAAAACCATAATAACCATCTAAGAAACCAAGTTTCAACAAATACATCTGAAAGAACTTAAATGAAGGCGAAATATAAAGCTGTATAAAGTTTACCTTTTTTCCCTTCTTAAACATCTCTTGTGCCGACAATGTGGCAAAATTTTCGGTTTGTAGGTAGTGCTCAGAAATATGATAATAACTGTAATGATAACAGTCGCCTTTCAGTAAAATACTTTTTATACTCTTATTTGAAATAGATTTTGGAATTTCGTGTACTAAGCCTTGCCATTCCATTTCCTGACGATTAAACAATCGTAGTTTTATATCAGGATACCAACCACCATGTCTTATCCACCGTCCGCAATAGTTGGGTAATCGTTTAAATGATGCGGTTACCAAACCTTGTTTTTTTAATGCAAGAAAAGAGTTTTGTAATTCTTCACTCAAAGCTTCATCGGCATCTAAAGATAATATCCAATCATTTTGAGCTAAACTGTTGGCGTAATTTTTTGAAGGCGAAAACCCTTGCCATGCCCGTTGTATTACCTTTGCACCATGCTTACGAGAAATATCGCAAGTATCGTCTGTGGAGTAGGAGTCAAGTACAATAATCTCATCAGCAACAGCTTTAACGCTAAGTAGGCAGCGTTCAATATTATGCGATTCGTTAAAAGTAATAATAACTACAGAAAGCATCAATAAAGCAATTATAATTTTTAGGGCAAGTTAATACAAAATGTTTTGTGAATAGTTTTATTGAAAAGTTATTTATTCACACCAAAAATAATTCAACTTCGGCTTGTAATTTTACCTTGTAAAAAAATATAATGAAAATTAATTCTCTCCTATTGTTTTTTGTACTTATAGTACTGCCTTTATGTCCAATAAGTGCACAGCCTCGTATTTCAAAGTATGCCGATGGCAAAATAAAGGCTGAGGAAAATTTTGGTAAGAATGGCTTAATGGAAGGTAAGCAAACTTATTATTACCAAAACGGCAAAATTGCCAAAGAAGTTAACTACCGCGAAGGTAAGGAGTTTGGGGTGTTAAAACGCTATTACGATACAGGTAAAATGAGTGCAGAAGAGAACTATATTGCCGGTTTTAAGTGGGGTAGCTTTACTTATTTCTACATTAACGGCAACAAGGCATTGCTGGGTTATTATAAAAAAGATTTACCCGACAGTTTATGGCAGGAATGGTTCGAGAATGGAAAGCCTAAGAGCATAGGAGCATATAATATAAACAAAAAAACAGGAGTATGGAAATACTGGTACGAGAACGGAACACTTAAGAATGAAGGTGCTTTTGAAAACGATAGCTTGAGTGGAAAATTTGTTTCGTATTATGATAATGGTCAAAAAGAAGTTGAAGGACAATACCTCAAAGGTTTAGAAACAGGGGAGTGGAGAAAGTATTACAATAATGGCAAATTAAAAGAAACAGGGATATACGCTCAAGGATTTTATAAAATTAGAGACTATTTTAACCCCCAAGGGGTTGCTTTAATAAGTAATGGTACAGGCTATTATAGCACTTTTTATCCGGATGGCTCAGTAAAATCAAGAGGAAAATATTTGAATGGAATGAAAGACAGTATTTGGCAATATTTTAGTTCTAACGGATTTAAGCAATATGAATTAACGTACAATCAAAACGAAAAGAATGGTTCGGCTAGATTTTGGCATAGCACCGGAAAGGTAGAAAGTGAAGGGAATTATTGCCAAGGAATGAAGTGCGGTGTTTGGAGTTTTTATCGTCCTGATGGGACACTTGAAATGAAAGGCGATTTTAGTAACGATAAACAAAATGGAAGCTGGATAAATTACTTTAAAAACGGGAGTAGCATTGAGTCGCAAGGTTTTTATAAAAACGGAATGGCTGATAGTACTTGGGTAAATTTTTACGAGAACGGAAAAATATGGCGCAAGGGGAATTTTGTAAATGATAAGAAAAGTGGAGAGTGGGAAGCTTTTTACGAAAACGGGAAAATATTTTATAAAGGCGCATATAAAGAAGGGAAAGAGCAAGGTCTTTGGTCTTCGTATTATGATAATGGAAATAAAAAGGATGAGGGAACTTATTTAGGAGGCATTATGGATAAGTTGTGGAAAGGCTGGTTTGAAAGTGGGAGTATAAAATATGAGGGAACATACAATAATGGAAAAAAAGAAAAGCTTTGGCAATATTATTATGAAAACGGCAATAAAGATAAAGTGACTAATTATAACGCAGGTGTTGAGCATGGGGTATCAAAGAGTTATTTCCCTTCAGGCTTACTAAAAGAAGAAGGCAGTTTTAAAAACGGGTTAAGAGAAGGTAAATGGACTTTTTATTTTGAATCAGGACAGAAGTTTGAAGAAATAAAATATAAAAAAGGCAAGATTGATGGTGAAAAAATTACCTATTACAAGTCCGGAATGACTATGAAAAAGGGTCAATATAACAATGGGAGAATGAATGGAAAGTGGGAGTTTTACGACCAAAAAGGAACACTTAAAAAATCAATTACATACAAAGATGGAGTAATACAAAAATAGTTTTTAGATAAACATTTTGATAAAATATTTAGCTGATATAATCAGGTATTAACCATGAAATTATCAATGCAGTTTCCCTTGTATTAGTCTTAAGAATTCACTTCTTGTGGTGTCTTTTAAAAATTCTCCTGTAAAAGCCGAAGTAGTTGTAACCGAATTTTGTTTTTGAATTCCGCGCATTTGCATACATAAATGACGGCATTCAATAACAACGGCTACTCCTAAAGGTTTAAGGGTGTCTTCAATACAATCACGTATTTCGGTGGTAAGCCGTTCCTGCACTTGAAGCCTACGAGCAAATGCTTCAACTATACGGGGTAATTTACTTAAACCTACAATATACCCATTAGGAATATAGGCAATATGCGCCTTCCCGAAAAAAGGCAATAAATGGTGTTCGCATAATGAATACACCTCAATATCTTTAACTATAACCATTTGTTTATATTCTTCCTGAAACATGGCACTACGTAGTATCTCAGCCGGATCTACATTATAACCATGAGTTAAGAATTGTAAAGCTTTAGCCACACGCACAGGTGTTTTTAATAAGCCTTCGCGCTCGGGCTGCTCTCCTAACTGTTTAATGATTTCGTGATAGTGTGAAGCTATTTTTTGGGTAGTTTCTTCATTTGATTTTTCAAATTCGCTAAAATCCTCCATACATATTTATTTGTTTTATTAATATTCAGATTTGTAATAGGGCTTAATTTTATTATTAGACAAATAAACCGGAATCAAGTTTGAATAACCCCCACATTATATCTTTTCTCGATAGGTGCCTGATTGGCTGCTTCAATTCCCATACTTATTATTTTCCTTGTTTCTAGTGGGCTAATAATTGCATCAATCCATAATCGGGCAGCAGCATAGTATGGTGATGTTTGATCATTATAGCGGTCTTTTATACGATTGAAAATTTCGTTTTCTTTCTCAGGAGTAATCTCTTGCCCTTTTGCTTTTAAGGAAGCCATCTCAATTTGAACCAAAACTTTTGCAGCCTGTGCACCACCCATTACGGCTATTTGAGCACTAGGCCATCCAACAATTAATCGAGGGTCGTATGCTTTACCGCACATGGCGTAATTTCCTGCCCCATAGCTGTTCCCTACAACTATTGTAAACTTTGGTACTACCGAGTTGCTCATGGCATTTACCATTTTTGCACCATCTTTTATAATTCCTCCATGTTCGCTGCGCGAGCCTACCATAAAGCCTGTAACATCTTGCAAAAATACCAATGGAATTTTCTTTTGATTGCAGTTCATAATAAAACGTGCAGCTTTATCGGCACTGTCAGAGTATATTACACCTCCAAACTGCATTTCGCCTTTTTTACTTTTAACCACTTTGCGTTGATTGGCCACAATTCCAACTGCCCAACCATCAATTCTTGCCAAACCGCATATAATAGTTTGCCCGTATTTTTCTTTATATTCTTCAAATTCTGAGTTGTCCACCAATCGCGAAATAATCTCGTACATATCATACTGCTTATCTCGTGTATCGGGTAAAATCCCAAATATTTCTTTAGGGTTTTTGGCCGGCAACACACCTTTTATTCTGTCAAATCCTGCATCGGCAGGTTTGCCTATTTTACTCATAATATTTTTTATTCGGGTCAGGCAATCCGCATCATTTTCACATTTATAATCCGTAACACCACTTATTTCGCAATGTGTTGTGGCACCTCCTAAAGTTTCATTATCAATACTCTCGCCAATGGCTGCTTTTACTAAATATGAACCTGCCAGAAATATACTACCTGTTTTGTCAACAATCATGGCTTCATCACTCATAATAGGCAAATAGGCACCTCCGGCAACACAGCTTCCCATAATAGCAGCAATTTGAATAATACCCATACTGCTCATAATTGCATTGTTCCTGAAAATTCTTCCAAAATGTTCTTTATCAGGAAAAATCTCGTCTTGCATTGGTAAGTATACACCGGCACTATCTACCAAATAAATAATAGGAATTTTGTTTTCTATAGCTATCTCTTGTGCTCTCAGATTTTTCTTACCTGTAATTGGAAACCAGGCACCCGCCTTTACTGTAGCATCGTTAGCCACAACCAAACAAAGTTTTTTGCTCACATACCCCATTACAATAACTACGCCTCCACTAGGACACCCTCCATGTTCAGCATACATGCCATCACCTGCAAAAGCGCCTATTTCAATACGCTCACTATCTTTGTCAAGCAAAAAATCTATCCTCTCTCTAGCGGTCATTTTTCCTTCAGCATGTAATTTTTCTATTCTTTTAGCACCGCCTCCCTCATATACTTTGGCTAACTTTTTCTCCATTGCCGAAAGCATCATTTTATTTACATCTTCGTTTTTATTAAACTCTATATTCATTCGTATGTGTATTGTAAAATTATGTATTTCTTTTTATTGTTCTGATTAAACAAATCAATGATGATTCTCACTTGTTCATTTCACTCATTGATTTGTCATAATAAAGTAGTTTTTGTTTATCACGATAAAAGAACTGCAATTTTAATCAAATTAATGCAATTATTTAAATATCTAAGGAAGAAAAAGGTGTTATGTGTTAGCCAAGTCCTATTTTATAAGCTGTAGAATGATTTATATATTGTCAATTTCCCAGTAAATTGGCTCCTTGCCGAACTTTTTTAGATATTCATTGGTTTTAGAGAAATGTTTGCAACCTATAAAACCTCTATGTGCCGAGAATGGCGAAGGGTGAGCCGCTTTTAAAATATAATGCTTATTACTATCAATAAGTGTTTCCTTTTCATGCGCAAAACTGCCCCAAAGTAAAAATACAAGATGTTCTTTTTGAGCTGAAAGACTTTCAATAACAGCATTGGTGAAGTTTTCCCAGCCTGCATTTTTGTGTGAGGCCGGTTCTGAATGGTTTACCGTAAGAACTGCATTTAATAGCAACACACCTTGCTTGGCCCAACTTTCCAGGTTACCATGATTAGGTATCTTTATTTGTAAATCATCTGCCAACTCTTTAAATATATTTTTTAGTGAAGGTGGCACTTTAATCCCATAAGGCACCGAGAAACTTAAACCGTGTGCCTGCCCCGAGCCATGATAGGGGTCTTGCCCAATAATGACAACCTTTGTTTGATGAAAAGGACATAAGTTAAAGGCATTAAATATTAAACTCCCGGGAGGGTAAATTGTTTTTCCCTGACTCTTCTCATGGAGAATAAATGACTTTATTTGGATAAAATAACTCTCCCTAAATTCGTGTTCCAGAGCCTTTTTCCACGATTCCTCTATTTGAATATCTTTTATCATTCACAAAATAAATACTTGCTGTATTTTGCAAATATATCAGCATTAAATAGTGAATAAACAATTGATTAAAAATATTTTTACCTGCCAATAAATATCTATGTTTGTCTATCATTTGTAAATCTTGAAAAGAAACCTCGTAAATATTAATAAAGCTTTGCTTGTGATAACTTTTGTTTGTGCGTTTATGCAAGCAAGTAATGCCCAATTGATGGATAGTGTGAGAAGAGATTTGCAACACAAACCTATGTTTCATTATAAGTTGGATAGTCGCAGTGCATTTATTGGCAATAGAAATGCTAATATTTGGGGTATAAAAGTTGGGATAGGATTTAACAGAAATATTAAATTTGGAATAGGTTATAATTATCTAAAATCAAGATTACCGGCTAAAGAAAATGTTGTTGTGCCATACACGGGTACTCTGATGAAAGCTCGGTTAAGACTTCGTTACCTAAGTTTCTATACCGAGTATATTTACTATCGAAAAAACAAATGGGAGCTGAGTGTACCGGTGCAGATTGGATTAGGAAAAACCAATTACGTATCTTTTCTAAATCCTGAAAGTAATTATCAAACCCCCAAGCATTTTATTTTTTTGTACGAGCCTTGTTTAAGTGTTAATTACAGAATAATTCCGTTTGTTGCGGTAGGTACTGAAATGGGTTTACGTTTGGCATTATTTAAAAACCGTCAAATAAAAGAACAAATTACCGCACCAATATATGTTTTCAGAGTAAGTATTTATTGGTCAGATATGATAAATTATTTTTGGCCCAACCATAAGATACCGAAGCCTGTTATGGATTTATTGTAAATCTTGCTAATTCATCAAAAACATACTTTATATTCAATAATATTTCATAGCTTTGAGTATTCAAGTTTTAATTGTAAAAACACTATTAATAATGTATTCGCAATAATTTTATGAATAAAGAAGAAATTAAAATATTGATTGTAGATGATGAGCCTGATATTCTTGAGTTTTTAAGTTATAACTTAAAGCGCGAGGGGTATCAAATTTTTGTGTGTGAAGATGGGAAAGCAGGACTACAAAAGGCTAAAGAAATACTACCACATTTAATATTATTGGATATTATGATGCCCGAGATGGATGGTATAGAAACATGCAAAAAAATACGGAATGAAAAACTATTGTCAGACACATTAATCGCATTTCTTACTGCTCGAAATGAAGATTATTCTCAAATTGCAGGTTTTGACGCAGGTGCCGATGATTTTATCAATAAACCCATAAAACCCAAAGTTTTAATTAGTAGAATAGCAGGTATTTTAAGACGATTCTTAAACAATGGGAATGATGAAATTCAAAATATGGGAGGCATCATACTTGACCGCGAAAAATATAGGGTAACAAAAGATGATCTTGAACTTGATTTTCCAAAAAAAGAATTTGAGTTGTTGGCTTTGTTAATGTCAAAACCGGGTAAAGTATTCTTACGAGAGGAAATTTTAGACAAGATATGGGGCAATGAAGTTGTGGTAGGAGAAAGAACTATTGATGTTCATATCAGAAAATTACGAGAGAAACTAGGTGATAGTTTTATTAAAACCATAAAAGGAGTAGGATATAAGTTTGATTTTTAGCGAATACTTCCTTTCAGATTGTTAAAACAATTATATAATTAAATACTATATGAATAAATTTACACCACGAAATATAGCACTTGCTGTATCAATTTTTATTTCGTTGATAGTAGTGTTGCTTACTATCATTAGTAGTCCTACACCTTTCGATAAAGAAAGCCATGTGCCTCTAATTTTTATTGGTTTAGGAACGCTAGCATCATCATATTTATTGCTGTTTGCAGCATTAAAAATTTTAATTTACGATAAAATTAAAAGAATCTACACTACTATTCACGATTTAAAATCATCTAAAGATTTCAGTATGGAAAACCTTGACTTGAGTAAGGATATTTTCACTGAAATAAATACTGATGTTAGCCAGTGGGCTGTACATAACAAGAATGAAATAGAGCAACTTAAAAAACTAGAACTTTATAGAAGAGAGTTTGTGGGGAACGTTTCGCACGAACTAAAAACACCTATTTTTAATATACAAGGATATATTCTGACCTTGCTTGATGGCGGTTTGCATGATGACAGCATTAATATGGATTATTTAACACGTGCTTCAAAAAGCGTAGAGAGAATGATTTCAATAGTTGAAGACTTAGATACCATTTCGCAAATGGAAAGTGGTGAATTGAAATTGGAGTATGAAAAATTTGATATTGTGGCTTTGGCAAACGAAGTGCTTATTGGTTCTGAAATGAGAGCTTCAAGTCGTAATATTAAATTGCAGTTTGATGAAAATTATACCAAACCTATTATGGTTTCGGCTGATAAACATTTTATCAGACAGGTTATTTCCAATTTGGTCGTTAACTCCATCAGGTACGGAAAGCAAGGTGGTCAAACAACTATAAAGTTTAACGATTTATATCAACACGTAGTGGTTGAAGTTATTGATAACGGTATAGGTATTGCCAAACATCATTTGCCACGCATATTTGAAAGATTTTTCAGATTAGACAAAAGCCGTTCGCGCGAGCATGGGGGCACGGGGTTAGGCTTAGCTATTGTAAAACATATTATTGAAGCACACAACCAAACCATTGATGTAAAGAGTACAGAAGGCGAAGGCTCAGTATTTACTTTTACGGTTGAAAAAGCATAATGGTTTATTAATAAAATATCTTCATTTTTTGATACAGGGGCTTTAATATTTTTAACCAAATGGAGTTATAAATATTGAAAGGCTTTAACATTAAATGCTATCTCAATACTTTGAAGAAAGAAATTAAATACATACAACATTCCGAGATTAATAGACAAAGTTGGGATTATTGTATTGACCAAGCTATTAATTCAATAGTATATGCATACTCGTGGTATTTAGATGTGGTTTCGCCAAACTGGGATGCCTTGGTACTGGGTAACTACGAAGCAGTAATGCCTTTAACCCAAAAAAAGAAAATTACTTTTCAATATTTATGCCAGCCCTTTTTTACCCAACAACTTGGAGTGTTTTACTCCAATTTGGAGTTTATGAACATTACCAATAGTTTTTTGGAAGCTATTCCCGAAAAATACAAACTGGTAGAAATAAATCTCAATACCTTCATTATTGCTTCGCACCCTGATTATACCATTACTTCTAATATTACTTGTCATCTTAACTTAAATAAACCATACCAAGAGTTGAGAAATAACTTTTCAACGCAAATATTACGAAATATAAAAAATGCCCAACGCAGTAACCTAACCATTGAATATACCAATGATGTTGAAACTATAATAACCCTTTTTAGAGATAACAAAGGAAAAACTATTAGATCAATGAATGCATCATCGTACCAAACTTTATTAAAACTTACACAGGTTCTTAAACAAAAATCTTTATTAAAATGCATTTCCGTAAAAAACATTAAGGCTAAAACTATTGCCGGAGGTATTTTTATCGTATTTAATAATATTATTATATTTTTGTTCTCGGGCAGTAATGATGAGGCAAAGAAGTGTGGCGCTATGAGTTTTTTGTTTGATAGTCTTATTAAAGATTATGCAGAAAAAAATATGCTATTGGATTTTGAAGGCTCAAACGATACTAACTTGTTGAGGTTTTACAAAGGCTTTGGTGCAGAAGAGATAAATTACAGCTCAGTACGTAAAAATACTCTGCCAAAGCTAATTAGATGGATGAAAGATTAATTCTATAAATATTACACTATTATAATTAAAAATAATTTGGCCATTATAAATTCCATAGCATCATGGTTCATGAAAAAAAGGATTCATCAAATTGACCTTTTTTTGAAGTATCCTCATGAGGTACAACGCGAAACTTTCAACAAACTTTTAAAGAATGCCACAAACACCTACTGGGGCAGAAAATACGGATATAAAGATATTGACAATATTATTACCTATAGGGAACGTGTTCCTTTGCAGGATTACGACAGCCTGAAACCATATATAGACCGTATGCGAAAAGGTGAACAACAAGTATTATGGAATACTGAGGTTAAGTGGTTTGCCAAATCGTCAGGAACAACCAATGATAAAAGCAAGTTTATTCCTGTCAGTCCCGAATCGCTCGAAGAGTGTCATTTTAAGGGAGGTAAAGATATGTTGAGTATTTATTGCACCAACTTTCCCGATACTCAACTATTTACAGGCAAATCGCTTACTCTGGCAGGAAGTCTCAGAAAAACCGAGGGGCAAAACACTGTTTTTGATGGCGATCTCTCGGCTGTAATCGTGCAGAACTTACCCCTTTTAGCTGAATTTGCACGTACTCCAAGTCCTGAAATTACTTTAATGGACGATTGGCACATGAAAATTGAGAAACTTGCCGAAGCTACCATTTCTGAGAATGTTACCAGTATTTTGGGAGTACCTTCTTGGATGCTGTTACTGCTGAAATACATTCTTCAAAAAACAAATAAAAAAAATATTGGCGAGGTTTGGCCAAATCTGGAAGTGTTTTTTCATGGAGGTATAAATTTTAATCCTTACGTTAAAAGCTTTAAAAGCATAATACCTGATAATGTTTTTTATTTTGAAACCTATAATGCCTCTGAGGGATTCTTTGGTATTCAGGATCAGATTGATTCTACTGACCTCTTGTTGATGCTTGATTACGGAATATATTACGAGTTCATTCCTTTTCATCATAATCACCCGGAATATAATAAAACATGTACACTTGAGGAAGTAGAGTTAAATAAAGATTATGCCTTGGTAATATCTACTAATGGAGGCCTGTGGCGCTATCAAATTGGCGATACTATTCGTTTTACTTCATTAACACCCTATCGTTTCAAGATTATTGGCCGAACCAAACACTTTATCAATGCCTTTGGTGAAGAACTTATGATTGATAATGCCGAGCAGGCTTTAGTTGTTGCGTGTGAGAAGACAAATGCATCAATTACCGAATACACTGCAGCGCCTGTTTTTTGGGGAGATAAGGAAAGTGCAAGCCATCAATGGCTAATTGAATTTGAGAAAGAACCTGATGATATTAATTTCTTTGGCGAACTCCTCGATAATGCACTCAAAAATTTAAATTCAGATTATGAGGCCAAACGTTATGGCGATTTGTTGTTAAAGCACCCGCAAATAACCCTGGCCCCTAAAGGAACATTTTTTAACTGGCTCAAGAAAAAGAACAAGTTAGGCGGTCAGTTTAAAGTGCCACGCCTGTCAAACGATCGCCATGTTATGGAAGAAGTTTTAAAAAGCATGAATGAAAACTCCTAAGCAATTTCTGATATTACTTGTTGTTATTCTTTTTGGTGGACTGGAAATAGGCTCTGCTCAGAATATCTCAGATCAATTAAAATGGATAAAATCTATCAATATATCATCGCGAATAATAAGTTGTGATAACATTGGTAATTTGTATGCTGTAGCCCAACAGGAAATACTTAAATATGATAACAACGGTAATCTACTTCAAAAAAACTCGGTAAAAAATTGGGGCGAATTGTATCAGTTAGATGTTAGCAATCCAATGAAAATAATAGCCTATTACAAAGACTACAATAAGATAGTTTTTTTTGACAATATGCTGGCCAACACCGGTAACAGTATTGATTTATCAGAGCTAGGCTACGATCAGGCAACCTTAGTTTGCAACTCGCACGATAATGGTTTATGGTTATACAACAGTATTAATTTTGAATTAGTACGTTTTGATTTAGCCCTAAAAGTAACTCACCAAAGCGGAAATATAGCCCAATTGACTAATACCAATATCAACCCGAGTATTCTTATTGAAAATAACAACAAAGTTTATTTGTGCGATTCAGTGAATGGTGTTTTTGTATTTGATATTTTTGGAACCTACATAAAAACTATTCCCCTCAGAAATATAAATAGTTTGCAAGTGGTAAACGATGTACTTTATTTCAGAAATAAGGAAGGCTTTGGAAGTTTCAATTCCGTCTTGTTGAAGCAAGAGGAGATATTTTTCCCCGATGATGATATATTACAAGTTAGTCTGCAAAAAGGCCGTGTATATATGAGATATTCTGATAAGATAGCTATTTATAATTATAAATAATTTTCCCTTACTAATCTTTATTTTGATGAAGATAAAGAAGTACATTAGCTAATAATAGTTAAGGGTTTTTAACTAAAATAAAAGCATTAAAAGAAGGGATTAATAGAATATTTTATAACTTTGTGATTATTAAACCCTTAAAATATTTTGCATTATGGCTATGTTTAATAACAAAAGTAACAGTTCTTCGTTCATGACCAAAAGTCAGGGGGCGGATACCGGAAGTATTAATCTAATAGGTGTTGGAACCAGTATTAATGGTGAAATAAAATCTAATGGAGACGTAAGAATTGATGGTGTTTTGGTTGGTTCAGTAAATACTAAAGGTAAAGTTGTAATAGGCAATACCGGAAGCGTTGAAGGTGAGATTATTTGCCAGAATGCTGATATTTCGGGAGCTATAAATGGAAATATTACCGTAACCGAATTGTTATCTTTAAAGGCCACAGCCAATTTAAAAGGCGAAATCATTACCAATAAATTGTCTATTGAGCCGGGGGCTAATTTCAGTGGCTCGTGCAGCATGGGTGGAGTAGTTAAAGACTTGAAACATGCAGAACAAGGAAAAGATAAAAAAATCGAGAAAACTGCCTGATAGTAAGTTCAACACTAAAAATATTTTACGTTACAGTGGTATGGGGCTTCAAATGGGAGCCATAATGCTGTTAGGTGTTTGGGGAGGAATGAAATTAGATGAAAAATTTGGGAACACTAATAACCTGTTTACTGCCATATTAACTGTATTTGCTGTTTTTGTAGCAGTTTATTTTACCATTAAAGATTTAATTAGAAACAAATAGGAGAAAAAGCAAATGATGACAAAACGATATCCTATTGTATTTGTATTATTTAATTTGGGTTTCTTACTATTGATGTTTGGCCTTAACAAAGCTTTTCCACTTTTAGAAATATCAAACCTTATTTGGCTGATTTATATATTGTTTGTATTCTCCACATTAGGAGTTCACTATTTCTTAAAACCTAATAACCAAGGAAACCATGAATTGTATGTAAAGAAATTTATGGTAGTAACAACCTTAAAGCTTATGCTTTATCTGTTGGTAATAGTGTTTATTCTATTATTTAATAAATCAATTGCCAAAGTATTCATAGTTTGGTTTCTAATTCATTACTTCTGCTTTACTGCTTTTGAGACAGCTATGCTCTATAAAAAGAATAAACAGAAAGTAAATTAAAAATAAATATTATTTTGATTCTGGCTTACCACGCTAGGTATTTACTCTAAGTAAATAAGTTTCTTTGATTTTGGAATAATGCGCCCTATGGGTTTTGAAAGACAACCAAACTTATCGTATTCGCGTGTAATTTCCTTAAAAGCAGGCAAGTCTTCTTCGGCTACCGAAATCAACAAGCCTCCCGATGTTTGCGGATCGCAGAGTAACAAAAATTCCATACCATTAAGACCTTCAACTTGATCTTTACAGGCATTAAAATTGGTGGTTGTAATGTTGGGGTAGCAAAATTGATTGGTGTAATATTCAATATTTTTTATCATAGGTATATCTTCCAGCTTCAACTGAGCCGATAAATTTGAGCCTATCAGCATTTCAGACAAATGCCCCATTAACCCAAACCCGGTAACATCGGTAAGCGCATTAACCCCTTTTAAATGCCCTAATGCTTCGCCCAATTTGTTCAATGTTGTCATTATATCAATCATATTTTGTTCATCTTCGGGCTTAATTATTTCGCGCTTAAGAGCAGCAGAATAAACCCCTAAACCTAATGGTTTAGACAAATACAAATAGTCGCCTTCCCGAGCACTATGATTTCTTTTTATTTTGTCAATATCAACTATACCGGTTACTGCCAAACCAAACAATGGTTCGTCTGAGTCAATACTGTGTCCGCCACAAAGATTAATTCCGGCTTCATAACAAACATGACGTGCCCCTTCAAGTACTTGTGCGGCATAACTGGCAGGTATTTTATTTAAAGGCCAACTTAAAATGGCCAATGCCATTATAGGTTTTCCGCCCATAGCATACACATCGCTAATGGCATTACATGCGGCAACACGACCAAAATCAAATGCTTGGTTTACTATGGGAGTAAAAAAATCGGTAGTGCTGATAATGGCAGAGGTGTTATTGATGGCATATACCGAGGCATCGTCATTATATTGGTTCCCTACCAACAAGTTACTATCATTAATTTTTGGAACACTTGATTCTAACAATGCTTTCAATTCATTAGATGCTATTTTACACCCGCATCCCGAACCACGACCAAAGCGTGTAAGTTTAATTTCTTCCATCTGATAGTTTAATTAATTCTTGGGCTATTTCCATATCTGATTTGCCATTGGCCTCCACCGTAATAACTTTGTTGCTTTGACGTGTTTCTTTTCCATAAAGATAAGTTTTATCATAGTATTGAAGCAATATTTTTATCCAGCCTTCTAAATCATCTTTTTCTAAAAATTCCAAAGCTTGTTTCATCCTTAAATTTCCCAATTTTTTCTCCAGTATTTTTGTACAATCTGCTAATTGTGATTTTTCAAAACTTCCGTATTCATCAATAATATGTTTTACTCTTTGCTCCAAATTTACCTGTAAGTCGTAGTCATTAGACAGGCGCATGGTTTCATATATTTTCTGAGGAACACGCACTTTCCCAATCATTCGGCTTTCATTTTCTAACCAAACAGCTTCTTCAGGGTTTAAATTGTTCCATTGCAAAGCCAAAGTATTTTCAAACATTTCAACCGAAGGCTGAGTTGCTTGTCCTAAAGCACCAAAAGCAGAGCCTTTATGATGTGCCAGGGCTTCAAGGTCAATAATTTGTGCGCCTAACTGCTTTAAACACTGTAGCACTTTTGTTTTACCTGAGCCTGTTTTTCCGCCAATAATATTTATTTTCTGAGGAGTATCAAGTGTTTTCAGTACCCAATTGCGAAAACTTTTGTAGCCTCCTGTAAGTAAATATACTTTAAATCCGGCAGTCCCTAAAACAAATGACATGATATTGCTTCTAAGTCCTCCACGCCAACAATATAAAGCAATCTTCTTTTCGGGAGCTATTTCAAGAGCTGTATGAATATAATGACTGAATTTATGCCCAACCAAATCGTATCCCTTTATTACAGCTTCCTGATTTCCTTTTTGTTTATAAGTAATACCCACAATAGCTCTTTCTTCATTATTAAGAAGAGGAATATTAAAAGCTCCGGGAAAAGCGGCATGGCTATACTCAGCCGGACTGCGCGTGTCAATAACGGGCATTTGCTGAGTCAATGTAATAAAACTATTTACTTCAGTTTTAATTACCACGCTTAAGTTATTTTTGATGATTATAAGATTACTCCTGATACAATACTTCTAGCACAGTTTGTCCAACTACTTTCAGGGTGGTTTTATCTATGATATCTATATTGTCTTTATGGGTGTGATGGTGCTCGCCATAGGTACGTGTGGCAGGATTCATATATACTATATCAATGCAAGGAATTTTTGCCAAAGTATTTACATACAAATGATCATCAGTAGTACTGCCCATTACATCATTAATAAAAAAACTGCCATAACCTATCTTTTGCGCAATACCCCATACTTTATTCATGACATCAGGCGCAAAATAGTTCCCTGTTCCTTCGCGTGGAAAAACAGCCCCTCGAGCACCTACCATATCCAGCAAAATGCCATAAGAAGCTTTGTAGCCAAAAGTATGAGGATTCTTTGCCCAATATTGAGTTCCTAAACACCAGCTATCTTCCATAGGTGGCTTATCACTATCTTCGGGTTGTCCGTAATCTTCCAAATCCGAAAGAAAAATATCAACACCAATTCTTAAATCGGACTGAGATAACTGACGTGCAATTTCTAATAACACAGCCACCCCACTACCTCCATCATCAGCACCATCAATAGGTTTGTCTTTATTTAATTGATCACTATCGGCTATAGGTCGGGTATCCCAGTGTGCCAATAATAAAACGCGCCTCTGAAACTCGGGTTTATAGGAGGCAACTATGTTTTTTAAATTAAATATTTTTCCATTGTAAGTTGTTATGGGTGCGCTTTGTACAACCACGCTAAGACCATAACTCTTTAGTTTGTTTTCGAGCCATGAGGCACATTCAGCATGAGCTTTAGTGCCCGGTACACGTGGTCCGAATTCAACTTGTTTTTTAACCCAATGGTATGCCGAGTCTTCATTAAATGCAGGGGCTTTAGCTGTAAATGAGGGCTTCGGGGTGGTATTGTTTTCAGTTTTTTTATCTTTATTGTCTTGGTTACAGGCAACAAGAAACATAACAGCCAAAAGAGCAATTACGCTATTAACCCCACTCATTCTTTGATTTATTTTAATCATATTTTTTTTGATGTTTGTCTGCTCATTCCTTATTCAACATGCCAGTTTGTTCCTTCTTTAGTGTCCTTAATAACAATTCCACCGGTTGCAAGTCTATCTCTTATCATATCGGATGTTGCGAAGTCTTTTCTTTGTTTAGCCTCCTTACGTTGTTCTAAAATAATTTCCATCACTGTTTCAAGAGCTTTGTTGCTTGACGATGAGGCAGTCTCATTTATATTCTGTAGTCCTAACACTTCAAAAAACATAGCTTTGAAAGTATCTTGCAGTAACTGTAAATCTTCGGCACTTATAGTTTCCTTTTGATCGTTTACTGAATTAATAATTCGTACAGCCTCAAACAAGCAAGCAATCAAAACAGGACTGTTAAAATCATCATTCATAGCCTGGTAGCAATCATTAACCCATTGTTGAATATTTGAGACGGAAACATTATCGGTCTTTAATTGGTACATGGTTTTAATGGCTGCTGTAAGACGTGCAAAACCTTTTTCGGCTGCTTGCAAGGCGGTGTTACTAAAATCGAGAGTACTTCGGTAGTGAGTTTGTAACATAAAAAAACGTACTACCATAGGATGGTATCCTTTATCGAGCAATGGATGATTACCGCTGAAAAGTTCGTGAGGCAAAAAACCATTGCCGGCACTCTTACTCATACGTACTCCGTTTACGGTAAGCATGTTGGTATGTATCCAGTATTTTACGGGTGCGTGGTGATTGTATGCTTGCGATTGGGCTATTTCATTGGTGTGATGTGTAGCTTGTAAATCCATACCTCCGCCATGTATATCAAATGTTTTTCCCAAATACTTGGTACTCATAGCCGAACATTCAATATGCCAGCCCGGAAAGCCTACACTCCATGGAGAAGGCCATTGCATGATATGTTCGGGTTTAGCTTTTATCCAAAGTGCAAAATCCAGACGCCCCCTTTTCTCATCCTGACCTCCTAATGATCGAGTGTTTTCAAGCAAATCTTCTAATTTGCGATTGGTTAACTCACCATAGTTATAATCTTTGCTATACTTTTCTACATCAAAGTAAATACTACCGTTTACTTCATAGGCATAGCCGTTACGAAGTATTTCCTTTATCATTTCTATTTGCTCAATAATATGGCCTGTGGCAGTTGGTTCAATACTTGGAGGCAGCGTATTAAAAGAACGCATTACTTCGTGAAAACCTAATGTGTAGCGTTGTACAATCTCCATTGGTTCTACCTGCTCCAAACGAGCTTTCTTTGAAAATTTATCATCGCCTTCATCTCTGTCTCCTTCTAAATGACCTGCATCGGTAATATTGCGTACATAGCGAACTTTATACCCAAGATGTAATAAGTAACGATAAATTAAATCAAAAGAAATAAATGTTCGGCAATTCCCCAGATGAACATCGCTATACACTGTTGGGCCGCAAACATACAAACCCACAAATGGGGGATTTAAAGGAATAAAGGCTTCTTTTTTTCTTGAAATTGTGTTATATAGTTGCAGATTATTTTCCTTCATCATATAAAAATCAATATGCCTAAAATTTAGATTTACTCTGATGGCTTAGGCTGTTCATATTGTACTACCTTGCCCTTTTTATAAATGGCTATTTTCTCTATTTGACCATCTTTATAATAATACTTTTTTCCGTTATACAGTTTGGCATTTTTAAATTCGCCTTCCAAATCAACCTTTCCTTCTCTGTTAAAGGTTTTATGAAAGCCATCATTGATAGCTCCCACATCTGATTTTTCGGGTTGTGTTTCAACTTGCTTTACCGTTTCCGTTTTTTCTTCTATCTTTATCGGAGCTTTTTTAGGATATATTTTAACCCTATTGGTATCAAGCTTTCCATCATTATAATATTTTTCGCTTAATAATGAACCGTTTTCATAATACTCTTTTATTATGCCCGATTCTTTACCTTCATTCCATTCTCCATCAAACATTACATTTCCGTTATCAAAATAGTATTTTTGAGTACCTGTTCTTCGCCCTTCAGTATCAAATTTCCAATCGTAATAAATTTTTCCGTTTGGGTAATAAAATTTATAGGAACCAATCCAGCCAGCGCTATTCCATTGCCCTTCTTCTTTAAGGTTGCCATTTTCGTAATAATCTTTTGAGTAAATAGTTTTATCGGGGTTGTATATAAGCTCATTTTTTAAATTGCCGTTACACCACCATTTGCGCCAAGTACCAACTTTTCTATTATCTTTATAAGTACCTTCTTCAACTTTAATTCCGGCTTTACAACCCTCAGGGTTGTTTTCCTGACTAATAGTAACCCAACGACCTTGTTTCCATCCTTGAGCATCAGTAATATTGGCAGTATCAGAAGCGCTTTGTGCAAATATTTGAAAACAGGTTAAGCAATAAAATAATACAAAGCCTATTATTCCTGTATATTTTAATTCACGCATTTTTTTATACTATTTTTTCGTAATTAAGGATAAGCAACAAAAATAAGTATTTTGATGAATTAAAACCATTGAAAAGAATATAATAATTGTTTTAATAAAAATTATAATTAGGAAAGATGTTGTTTTTTATATGTTTTGTTTTATGATTTAGATTCCTAATAGGGGTTAGGCTTAGGGAAGAAACACAGTATTAATGGAATATTAATAATTAACAGAGTTTAAATCTTTCTCCCTATCAGTTCTTCCAAATTTTTTCTAAATGCTCTCTTAGTTGTTCGGGAGTGTGGTGTAAATGTAGCTTGTTTTCGTAGGCAATTGCAATTTCACCGGTTTGTTCAGAAACGGCAATGGAAATAGCATCGGTATTTTCTGTAATTCCTAAAGCAGCTCTGTGCCTCATACCTAAATTGGCCGGAAAATTATTATTCTCAGAAATGGGCAAAACACAACGAGCAGCAACAATTTCGTTATTCTCAATAATAATAGCACCATCGTGCAAAGGGCTGTTCTTGTAAAATATACTTTCTATTAGACGTTGTGATACTGCAGCTTTTATATTTTCACCGGTTTTTAAATAAAAACTTAAATTACTTTGTCGGGCCAGAACAATAATTGCTCCGGTTTTACTTTGCGACATAGACCGACAGGCCTTCACTATCGAAACGATATCTAGGTCTGATTTTTCGCGCACTTCCGAAAGTCTGAACAATCCACCTGAAGCGAATAACTTTGGAAAAATTCCGGTGGTTCCTACCATCAAGAAAAATTTTCGCAATTCTTGTTGAAAAACAACTATCAACACTAAAATTCCTACGCCTATAAACTGGCCTAGAATTGCACCAAGTAATTCCATGTGCAAACCCTTAACTATTAACCAAAGCAAATAAATACTGAGCATACCGGTAAAAATACTGATAGCTACAGTACCTTTAACCAGCTTATAAATCTGATATAATAAAACTGATACTAAAATAATATCAATAAAATCAATCCACCTAAAGGTTATAAAGTCAGGCCACATCTATTGGGTTATTGGGCTTTTAGTAAAGCACAAAAATAGTATTAAAAAAATAAAATGTTTATTTAGGTAAAAATAAACGGAAAAACAAGGCTAATTATTTTGCTCTATGATATTTTTTGCCTTTTGATACTTGCTCAACTCCGGCAAAATCGGTCGAAGCATTTTCAATAATCCAGAGTGTATTTTTGTCAACCAAGTAGTCGTAACGGTATTCTTCATGCTTTTTCATAGCCAGTTTATAGCTAATCCATATTTTTCCTTGATAGGCATGCACTCGCGATTTGCGGGTTAAATCTTTACTCACAGACTCATCGCAAATTTGCATTTCGCCTTCATTAAATTTCAGCGCACAATTTGATGGTAAGGCTTTATATTGACTACTTTGCTCTTCAATCCAAACCCCGTTTAGTCTATTATCCCACTGATTGCTTTTTTTGCATGATAATAGAGCCAGCATGAAGGGAAATATGATAACAAATAACTTTTTCATTCACTATAATCAGACACACAAAGGTAGTTATTTTATGGTAATTAAAGAAAAAAAATACTAATAACTGCCTTCAAACGATGAATATGCTTTTTTTTACGATAGTAAGCAATAAAATGGTCAATACAGCAGCAATAAAACGAGGGCGGCTTTTGAAAAAAGCCGCCCTCGTAAACTCTAAAACTAACTAATTTTTAACCTAAAAAAGGATAACGATAATCTGTAGGCGAAACAAATACCTCTTTAATAGTTCGTGGTGATACCCAACGTAACAAGTTAATCATACTGCCTGCTTTGTCATTAGTTCCGCTGCCTCTGGCACCACCAAAAGGCTGTTGACCTACCACTGCTCCAGTACACTTATCATTAATATAGAAATTACCTGCGCTGTTACTTAGCTTCTTAGTGGCCAATTCTATGGCATATCTGTCTTGTGCAATAATAGCACCTGTTAAGGCGTATATTGAGGTCTTATCAACTAATTCCAAAGTAGCCTCAAACTCTGTTTCATCATACACATAAAGGGTTAACACCGGGCCAAATAGCTCTTCGCACATGGTTACATAATATGGGTCTTTAGCAACTATTACGGTTGGTTCTATGAACCATCCCTTACTTTTATCATAATTACCACCGGCTATAATCTCCACATTCTTATCTTTCTTGGCTTCATCAATATATTTGGCTAATTTATCAAAAGACTTTTCATCAATTACAGCATTAATAAAATTACTAAAATCTTCGGTAGGACCCATCTTAAACGAACTCAAATCTTCTAACAGTAATTTTTTGGTTTCAGGCCATAAATTAGAAGGAATATAAGCTCGTGAAGCAGCACTGCATTTTTGCCCTTGGTATTCAAATGCACCGCGCGACAAAGCTGTTACTAATGCTTTTACATCAGCACTTGAGTGTGCCATAATAAAATCTTTTCCTCCTGTTTCGCCCACAATGCGCGGGTATGACTTGTATTTATGAATATTGGTTCCTATTTGTTTCCAAATATCCTGAAATACACTTGTAGAGCCGGTAAAGTGAATGCCTGCAAAATCAGGATGATTAAAAATAACATCACCGGCATCAGGCCCCGAAACATAAACCAAATTAATAACTCCATCAGGCAGGCCGGCCGCCTTAAACAGCTGCATTAAGATATTGGCAGCATAAATTTGAGTATTGGCAGGTTTCCATACTACAACATTACCCATCATTGCTACACTCGAAGGTAAATTTCCGGCAATAGCCGTAAAATTAAATGGTGTAAGGGCAAATACAAATCCTTCTAATGGTCTTTGTTCTACTCTGTTCCATACTCCTGGCGAAGAAATAGGCTGTTGTTTATAAATTTCAGTCATGTACTGAACATTAAAACGCAAAAAGTCGGTTAGCTCACAGGCAGAGTCAATCTCGGCCTGATAAACATTTTTACTTTGCCCCATCATAGTGGCAGCATTCAGTTTCATTCTAAAAGATCCGGCAGCAAGTTCGGCAGCTTTCAAAAAAATTGAAGCACGGTGTTCCCAACTCATAGAGGCCCATGCTGTGCGAGCGTTTAAAGCTGCTTCAATGGCCTTAGTAACATGTGTTTTATTACCTTTGTGATAATGCCCTAATATATGTTGATGGTCGTGTGGCGATGTTAATACTGCCTTTTCATGAGTACGCACTTCTTCACTTCCAATATACATGGGAATATCCATTTGTTTGCCTCTGAATTCAGCTATTGTGTCTTGCAATAATTTTCGCTCGGTCGAGCCGGGAGCATAATTTTTTATCGGCTCGTTAACAGCCGGTGGAATATTAAAAAATCCTATTGACATAATTCTTTTTTTATTAATTTTGATACAAAGATAAAGTTTTTATTAGGAATAATAGGTAACATATATTACATAAAATATGGAATTTTAAAGGCTGTTTCGAAATAACTGATGTATCTCTTTAAATATTTATTTATATTCATTTCACTTTTTACTGCTTTTCTAAATCCTATAAGCTGCAATAACCAAAATATTGGTCAACAACAATTTCATAATACGCATTACACCAATAACATTATGATAAAAGAAAATAACCCATATTACTCACATACCGATACCAACAAATTAAATTTAAGTGATAGTGAGTGGAAACACATACTTGCTCCCGATGTTTATGCTATTATGCGTAAGGCCGATACTGAACGACCTTTTACAGGAAAGTATTGGAATACCGACCAAAAGGGCACCTACTATTGTGCAGCATGTGGATATAAGTTGTTTAAATCAGATACTAAATTTGCCAGTAGTTGTGGCTGGCCCAGTTTTTTTGAGCAAGAAAATAAAAATGCAACCATTTATCGTCCTGACAATTCGTTTGGAATGCAAAGAATAGAAGTTTTGTGCTCGCGCTGCGAAGGGCATTTAGGGCATATTTTTAATGACGGTCCGCCACCTACGGGTATGCGTTATTGCATTAATTCACTGGCCTTAGATTTTATCCCTGATTAAGCTTTACAAAAATTACAAAGCCATGCGTAGCATATTTTTATTTGTTTTATTAATTTTCAGTAATATTATGGAGGCTCAACAATTAAATACTAATTACGAAAAAATAACTTTGGGTGGTGGTTGCTTTTGGTGTACCGAAGCTGTATTCCAAAACCTGAAAGGAGTAGTGAAAGTTGAGTCGGGTTACTCTGGCGGGCATACTAAAAATCCTTCGTATCGTGAGGTTTGCAATGGCACCACCGGACATGCTGAGGTAATACAAATTACTTTTGACAACAAAGTAATAAGTGAAGATGAAATATTAAAATTATTCTTTGCAATTCATGACCCAACCTCACTTAATCGGCAAGGTGCAGATGTTGGTACACAGTATCGTTCAGTAATTTTCTATCATAATAGTGTACAACAACAAAAGGCTAAGCAAATTATTAATGATTTAAACAACAGCCTAGTTTATAAAAGTAAAATAGTTACCGAACTAAGCCCTTTCACAGTTTTTTATAAAGCCGAAGATTATCATCAGAATTATTACAACAATAATAAAGAAGCACCTTACTGTAAAATGGTTATTGTTCCCAAGCTGGAGAAAGCCAACAAACTTTTAAAGAAATAACAAGGCTTACATGTTTGTATTAATTATTGAGGGCTAGGCACACAATATGCAACATTCATACTTAAGCCTCATTAAACAACTCTATTTAAGCCCCGGTAGCACTTATATTAAAAGGGTTAATAGTAGTTTAAGTGTTTATTTTATTTTTATGGGTATCCATATTTCTTCTTCAGATGTCGGATCGTTGTTTTTATACTTGTCGCCTAAAACCTCAAAGTGTGGCCTGTGGTCTATAACATAGTCAGAACTTGGCAACCACGTTTCAAAAATGTATTTAAAAATTGAATTTTCGGTGTTTAAACCTTTATAATAAAAAACAGCATAAAGTCCACTTGGCAAAATATAAGTTTCCATTTGGCCGGGCAGCTTGCCAAACTCTGCCACCTCAACTGCTGCCCAACGTTCAAATTCATTGGTAGGCTTAAAGTCTGCAAAATGCGTTGGTTTGTAAACAACCATTGAAATTAAATCGTTGTTCAAATTATTGGTTATCTCTTTTCTTTTTGGCATAAAACTTTGCCAGAGTTCGCTTATTTTATAGTTTGAAAAACTCATTGTTAGTCGCATCCCAACTAATTTCTTTTGGCTAATTGTTACAATTCTTGGCGTCATTTTTCTATCTCAATGTCATATTTATCTAAAAGCCCGATAATACCCAAAACAGAAAATTTTGCTTTCTTTATTCGGTTAATCTCCGGGTCAATAGAATAGTTGTATGAAGTCCTAAAGTCAACTTTTTCCAGTATTGAATGGTCAAAAACGGCTTGGGTTAAGTCGCAGTTGTCAAATACTGATTGTGTTAAGTCGGCTTCTGTAAAATCTATTTCTTGTAAAGCTGAATTTTTAAAAATAGTCTTCTTTATTTTCATCTTGTAGAACGAAGAATGGCTTAGTTGACAACCGTCAAACGAAAATGAAAGACCAAACTCATTGCAAGCGTAAAACCTAAGCCCCAGCATTTTACAACCATTGAACTTTACCTCCCTAAACACCGTTTTGTTGATGTTTGCCAAACTGAAATTACAATCGTTGAATGTGCAGTTTATAAACTTTATTTCTGAGAGGTTGCTGTCGGAAAAGTTGCTACCGCTGAACGTGCAGTCTTCGTATTCGCCTTTTGTCGGCATATCGTTTTTGCCAAATGTTTTGCCTTGGGTAAAATTTTCCTGCATTTATCATTTTTTTTGACAGAAGGTGTTGCTACCCCTGAAAGTTTATAGTTGGTATGCTATCAAGTTTTAGGTTTGCTAATGTTATACGTTTATAATATCTTTAAATGGATGAAACTTTTTAGGCTGTCAACGCTTCTTTTTGTTTTGGTGATTGAGTAAATGAGAGGTAATTTTATTTCTTATCTTGGCAGGAATGAAGTGAGAATAATATTTTCCTTTCATTCTTCAAAAATACGAAAATATTAAAACTTTTTATCTTTTAGCAAAACCACAAAAGTATCAAGCAGCATAGACTTAATTATTAATATCATTTTTTCGATAATCCCATAGAAAATATTAACTCCAACAGCAATTGTGTTTGCGTATTTGGTCAAAACTTTGGTTGTAATTCTGACATTTGAAGTTCGTGTTCAGGGCAGTCTATTCGTAATTCGTTTTCAGCCAGCTTACTTCTTAATAGTTTACAGTAATGAACACCATTTTTAAGTTGATAATTGGTGCAAGTAAAACACATTCTTTGAATAGTTATGATACCTGATTTGTTGAGGTCATAAATTAATTTAAGTAACCCATTTAGCATTATTATTTTTTGTTCCTGCGATAGTTTTTCAATGGGTTTTTCTATGGAAGAAGCAAAGAACGATGCTTTCTTTGCTATTTTTCTTCCTTCGTTTGTGAGGCATAATGAAAAACTTCTGGTATCAGTGTGGTCAATCTCCTTTTCTACCAACCCTTTTGAAAGTAATACTTTTACGCTATCACTTATGGTGGCTTTTGTCATGTTGAACTCATTTGCCAAATATCCCACCTTGCATTTTTCTATGGAATGAAAATAGATAAAAATCAAAAGTTGAATTTGGATAGGACTCAATGAATTTTCTTTGCTTTCGTTCCAAAGCAATACACGAAACGCTTCTGATATTCTTTCCAAAGCCACTACAATACGACTTTCTATTTTTTGGTTTTGCTCGTTTAAATTAAAAGATGAATTTTTCATATAGTATTGTTTTTAGCCACATAAACCCAAGCCTTTTTACCCGACTTAAAAGTCTCAAGTATTCTGTGATATTGACTTACTTCATATTTATCAGTTTCAGCAAGTTCATTTTCTGTAATCTCAAAAAGTACACCATCAATAAAATCATTTTGATTGCTTGATTTTACAGCGATTGGGTGATACTCAAGTTGACTTTTGGCAAGAACTGTTGAATCGGTAATTTGTAAGTTCTCAATTTTATACCCTGTCAATTTATCTTGCTCACCTTTTAGGATACGACCGTAATTTTCAAGTTGAACTTTCTCTAACTGTAAAGTTCCATAAGAAAATAGTAAATGTGTTTTTTCTTTCATTGGCAATTCTCCATTTCAATAATGAAATAACCTTTTTGCTTTATTTCAGCTTCCCATTGTGGCCTTACAGCTTCAATATGACAAAATCTACATTCTTTTGATGATAAAGTTTGTCCTTCTTGCCCTTTGGTTTTTAGATACTCTTTGCCATAATTGTAAATTACGATTGTATCTCTAATCTCTTGCGGTGCAATGATATCGAAGTGCATCACGCTACCGTCTTTTTTTGTTACATAGGTGTCCCAAACTGCTACTTTCATTGTATTTGTATTTGTTTTTATGTTTTGTGCTTTCAATGTTGTGCCAAGCAACAATAAAGTCACGATAAATATATTTCTCATTTAACCGATTTTAATAATCAAGCCTTGCAAAGATAGGAATCCTAACTTTGCAAGACAAATAAAATTACTTTACTTTATAAGGTAGTGATAAATTACCGCTTGCCACTGAATATACCTTGTAAACACCAAGCATAGGTTTGTCTCCACCTCCGTGTCCACCATCACCACCTGTATTTACCTGCATATAAGCCGCCACTCCATCATAAGAGAAATCCGCTTTGTTGTTTATCCTATAATCAGGAACAACTACTCTAATGGTGTTTCCATTTGTGATGACTTGAAAGCCCGGAGAATCCATATACATTGGCATTCCGGGATTAGTCGGGGGCAATACAACAGTCGTGTCTTTCGGGTCAAACTGTTTTACAGCCAATCCGCCTTCTACACGTTTGTCTTCTGTTAGCACAACCCAATGTGGATGCCAAATAATGCCGTCATTTCCATAGTTTTTGTCTGAGTTCTCGTCCCAAAGTGGTGTGTCGTCAAAGTCGGGATGTGAAGTAAGAGCAAGAGCTACTATGCCTTCTGTATTGCTGAATCCAACGTTAGTAGGTTTCAAGGAAGTAGGGAAAACGTAACCCAAAACAGGAGCTCCGTTAAGTTGACCTGCCGGTTTTGGTGTTGTTTTTCCTGCTGTTCCTTTTACGGTAATTTCCCAAATGGTTGCAGCAATTTCAGTAGAATGTTTTACGCTTGCCTTATTAATTTGAAAGTCATCATTGTTGTAGTTTCCACATTTATCGCAAGCATAACTTTGAAATGTGAAAACTGAAAGTCCGAGAAGAAGAAATATATGTTTCATTTTTTGGAATTTTAATAGTTGAAAGAAAAGTTAGGAACCCTTTTTAAATTAGGACTCCTAACTTATATGATTAAATTTTTTTAGCCTTTAACGTCAGCCATAGACGCACCAAAATTGATGTGAAGCACATTTCCGTTTGGAGTAATCAAAGCGGGTACAGATTTAACGCCTGCTTTCTCTGCTTCTGCAATTCGGTTACGGTCTTCACCGATGTGAACGATTTCTACATTGGTTGCACCAATTAAATTTACGATGTCGTGCTCTGCACTCACGCATACAGGACATCCTGCGTGATAGAAAATTGATTTTGCCATTTTTATTTTATTTTATGGTTGTTTGGCATTATTGCCGGGACAAATATAGTTAGGAATCCTAACTATGCAAAATATTTTAATAAATTTTTCTTAGTTTATTTCTATATTATTGATATACAGTTAGATAAAAATTGCGGGATGATTGCCAAAATTGACATTTTGCAAAATCTGCAAAACCTGACAATATTATTATCAACTCGTTTGGTTCATCAGATTGAGTTTTATAAAGATTTGCGGTGTTAGTGTTTTTTTTGACTTTGCCGGGTTTAATTACTTTAACCCATCCACTAACCTATAGATATTAAACCAAACTCTACTTTGATTTATTCTTGTGCCTGACTGCCTTTGGCAGGTTGAATAAAGCTTCCGGAGTTCGATTGAACAGCTTTAGATGATTATCAGTTTTTATTTGTATTTTTATTTTATTAATAATAAACAGCTTGTGTTATTTACTACGAGTTTTTTCACAGACTGACGTTATGTGTAACCAGTTTACAAATCTTGCGCTTAAAATTTTAAGATTGAAAATTTTGAATTAGTACCAAGAATTGGTATATTTGAATTCAGGATTTAAAATTATGGCAAAAAATACATCAATATTACTCGGGGATTATTTTGACAAGTTCATAAATGAGCAAATAAAAACTGGAAAATTTTCTTCAGCAAGTGAAGTTGTGAGAGCCGCTTTACGAATGTTTGAATATGAAGAAACCAAAAAATCTGAACTTGTAAAAGAACTTAAGAAAGGAGAAAAATCTGGATTTGTTAAGAACTTTGATAGAGAAAAACTTTTAAAAACTTTTCATCAAAAATATGCTTCTGAATAATGAAATTTAAAATTAGTAATGAAGCTCAGATTGACCTTGAAAATATTTGGCTTTACACTTTTGAAACTTGGTCAAAAGAACAAGCAGATAGATACTTTAATTTGATTTTCGAAGAAATAGAATATTTGACTCAAAATCCAACTTCTGGAAAAGATTACAATCACGTCAGAAAAGGATATTATTGTGCTAAAGTTAAATCGCATTTTATCTTTTATCGCATAAATTTGAAAGAAGATGTAATTGAAATTATAAGAATTTTACATCAACAAATGGATATTGAAAATAGGATAAAAGATTAATTCCGGCTACACATAACACATAGAGATTAAACCAAACTCTGCTTTGATTTATTCCTGTGCCTGACTGCCTTTGGCAGGTTGAATAAAGCTTCCGGAGTTCCGTTGCAAATAAAAAGTATTATGGGTTTTTAAAAAATTAGGTGTGCTTTTAAACAATAAACAAGTGTACTTTTTAGTACCGTTTTAGGGGTGTTTTATCGAGTTTATGTTGTGGTTATGATTGTTTTTTTCTTATCTTGTTTTCGTTATTTTTAGTTTTATTTTTTTACCTAAATATTTTGTAAATTTGAAGACAATTTAAGTCCGAAAATCATGTTCAACACAATTGAAATAGATAGAAGAAATCTGACAATAATGAGAGCTAAGCTTTCGGACTTGAAAACCCCGGAAAGCACTGCAAACGCTTTGGGTAGTAATATGTTTGAAGACTTTAAACCTAGCCCTAAAGGAATTGAAATCATTAGGGACTATGTAACGGGCAAAATACCACTAACAGAACTTGTGGTATTTGCCAAACAAGAGAAATATGTCTAATTTTTACAGATACATAGATCCTGACTTTACTTACCCTGACCCCAAGACAGGAATTTTACGAAGTTTGCAAGCACACCCCACCTAAGCCCAACCACCACCTTACAAGCGGACAGTTGGACTTTTAGACAAAAACGGACTGAACAACGGCATTAAATTTTAACTTTGAAAAGCAATAATATAAGTGACAGAATTGAAAGAAAATATAAAACAAGACAAGCAGGTAAAATCGAAACAACGAGTAGCCGACCACGGAGAAGTGTTTACCAATCAGCGTGAAGTAAACGCTATGCTTGACCTTGTGAAACACGAAACAGAACGCATTGACAGCCGTTTTTTGGAGCCTGCTTGTGGTAATGGAAACTTCCTTGCCGAAGTGTTGAACAGAAAACTAAATGTGGTTGACCACAAATATTCACATTCACAAATTGAGTGGGAACGATACGCTGTTATTGCTGTATGCAGCATTTACGGTGTTGATATTTTAGAAGACAATGCCGAAGAATGTCGCAGGCGCTTGTTCCATATTTTTAAAGAACGATACAACGCTTTGTATGCCGACAAATGCAAACCCGAAATGGTGCGGAGTATTGATTTTCTGCTGCACCGAAACATACTGTGGGGTGATGCTTTGGACTTTACCAACCCACAAACAAAACAACCGATTATTTTTAGCGAGTGGAGTGCCGTAAACGGAACAATGCTGAAACGCAGAGATTATATGTTTAAATTTTTGGTGCAAAAAACGCATCAATTCTCTTTCTTCAATGACGAAGGTGAAGTCAATGCCATTGACGAACCTGTAAAAGATTTTCCATTGGTGCATTTTTTAAAACTGTCGGAATCAGAATTTGCAGGATTAAAGGATAAACAAGATTAGTAAGTATGAACTATAAAAGAAATTTACAACTCATTTCATGCTGATTAAACGATAAACAAAATGAGTAAATACGATGATTTAACCTACATGATAAACGGTTGTGCTATGAAAGTACACAACACGCTTGGTAATGGCTTTCAGGAAGTGATTTATCAAAGATGCTTAGCTATTGAATTAGAAAGGAGTGGGCTTGGTTTTGTTCGTGAAATGGAGCAAAATATCTATTATGATGAAATACTGGTGGGAACTCGCAGGGCTGATTTTATTGTTGAAAATGATATTATCGTTGAACTTAAAGCCGTAATAAATTTGGAAGATGTTCACTTGGCTCAAGCTAAAAATTATGTAGTTGCTTATGATAAACCAATTGGGCTGCTCATCAACTTTGGCGCAAACAGCCTTCAATTCAAAAAAATATTCAATCCTAAATACAATCTGAATCCGGTAAATCCTAAAATCAAGTAAATCCTGATGCAGACAGACAATTACAACCCCGATGTGCTTACTTGCTTGGCTAACCTGAGCAACGATGAAGTGTTTACGCCACCCGGTTTGGTAAACAATATGTTGGATTTACTGCCCAAAGAGTTGTGGAGCAACCCCGATGCAAAGTTTCTTGACCCTGTGAGTAAAAGCGGTGTGTTTTTGCGTGAAATAGCTAAACGCCTAACGGCAGGTTTAGAAAAAAAAATACCCAACAAGCAAAAACGCATCAACCACATTTTTGAAAAGCAATTGTACGGCATTGCCATTACCGAGTTAACGGCATTACTTAGCCGCAGAAGCGTGTATTGCAGCAAAACCGCCAACGGCAAATATGCAGTTTGCGAAACCTTTAACAACGAGCAGGGCAATATACGCTACGAACGTATGTCACACACTTGGGAAAGCGGAAAATGCATACATTGCGGTGCAAGCCAAGAAGTGTACGACCGTGGCGATGAAGCCGAAAGCTATGCTTATAACTTTATACATACCGAAAACCCTGCTAAACTTTTTACAAATAAGAAATTTAAAAAAGGGCAAGAAATGAATTCTGCAAAGAATCCATCTCACCATATTAAAAAAATAAAAGAAAACGAGATGAAATTTGATGTTATTGTAGGAAATCCTCCCTACCAATTGAGTGATGCAGGACACGGACGAAGTGCGAGTCCTATTTATCACAAGTTTGTTGAACAAGCTAAAAAATTGCAACCAAGATATTTGACAATGATTATTCCTGCACGTTGGTTTGCAGGTGGAAAAGGATTGGACGAGTTTAGAAATGAAATGCTAAATGACAAGCACATTAGAAAATTGGTTGATTTTGAAAACTCAAACGATGTGTTTCCGGGTGTTGATGTTGCAGGCGGTATTTGTTATTTCCTTTGGGACAAAGAAAATGCAGGGACTTGTGAAGTGACGAATTACATCAATGGCGAAGCAAGGAAATCAGAACGAATACTAAATGAATTTCCGATTTTCATTCGCCACAGTCAAGCACTTCCAATCATTAGAAAAGTTTTAGCCAAAAAAGAAAATGGCGGTAAAAATCTAAGTTCAGTTGTGTCATCAAGAAAACCCTTTGGCTTGCCGACCAACTATGTACCAAAAAATACTGGAATACCTTGTTGGTATATTCAAAGAATTGGATTGAAATACGCATCCGAAAAAGATGTGCAAGACGAAAACAAATTGCTTGATAAATGGAAGTTGCTTGTGCCGAAATCACCAATTGCTGGTCAAACTGACTTTTCAAAACCTGTTGGATTTTATTATGATGGAAACACACGAATAGCAAAACCCGGTGAGTGTTGTACGGAATCGTTTATTGTAGCAGGTGCTTTTAAAACACAAAAAGAAGTTTTGTCTTATCGTACTTACATCTACACAAAAACAGTTCGTTTTCTTTTATTGCAAACTGTAATTTCTCAGGATGTGTCAAAACAGAACTTTCAATTCGTTCCTGACTTCGGTAACTACGAAGGAATTTATACAGACGAAATGCTTTGCAAAAGATGGGGCATTACAAAACAAGAATGGGAGTTTATTGATTCAAGAATTAAATCGGTAAACGACATTCAAAAAGCTGAAAACAAAGATGAGTAAAGATGAAATTGCCTTTATAGAAAGCATGATACGACCAATGGACCTGAGCCAAGCAGAAGAATAAACTATGAGTAAAAAAGAAACCATCCAATTATTTGAAGACAAGCAAGTGCGAACCATTTGGAATGCCGAGCATGAAAAATGGTTTATATCTATTATAGATGTAATACAAATACTTGCTGAAACAGATCGTCCACGAAAATATTGGAGCGACCTGAAAGCAAAGCTGAAAAAAGAAGGAAGTGAGTTGTCCGAAAAAATCGGACAACTGAAATTGCAAGCTTCCGATGGTAAATTTTATAACACCGATGTAGCTGATACGGAACAACTTTTCAGATTAATACAATCTATTCCTTCGCCTAAAGCCGAACCTTTTAAACTATGGTTGGCACAAGTAGCCAACGAAAGGTTAGATGAAATGCAAGACCCCGAGCTTAGCATTGACAGAGCTTTGGAGCAATATTTAAAATTGGGTTATTCTGAAAGTTGGATAAACCAACGCCTGAAGAGCATTGAAATACGCAAGGAACTTACTGACGAATGGAAAAAAAGAGGGTTGAAAAAAGGACAACAATTTGCAACACTTACCGATATCATTACAAAAGCCTGGGCAGGTAAAACCACCAAAGAATACAAAATACTAAAAGGCTTAAAAAAAGAGAACCTGCGCGATAATATGACCAATACAGAGCTCATATTGAATATGCTTGCCGAGGCATCTACCAAAGATATTTCGCAAGCCACCAGCCCCAAAAACTTTGAAGAAAGTAAAAAAGTAGCTCATCAAGGCGGTAATGTTGCTAAAGTGGCTTTAAAAGAATTAGAATCCAAAACAGGTAAAAAAGTGGTAAGTAGCCTCAATGCAAAAAATGTTTTAGGATTAAAGAAGCCGAAGAAGAATAAGCTATGAGTAAAAACAAAACAACAAAAACAATGCATCTGGTTGTAAAAGAGGTTTCCATTCGCACCTTCCGAGTAAATGGAGAGGATTACATAAGCATAACAGACATTGCTAAACAAAAAAACCCCGTAGAGCCTAAAGATGTTGTAAAAAATTGGTTGCGTCTTAAAAACACCCTTGAATATCTTGGACTTTGGGAGCGTTTAAACAATCCTGTTTTTAAAGGGGTCGAATTCGACCCTCTTTTGAAAGATGCCGGAAGCAATGCTTTTACCATGAGCCCTTCACGATGGGTAGAACTAACAAATGCTATTGGCATGGTTACAAAAAATGGCGCAGGTGGTGGCACCTATGCTCAAAAAGATATTGCTTTTAAATTTGCTAGCTGGGTTTCTGTTGAGTTTGAACTCTATTTGATAAAAGAATTTCAACGCCTTAAAGAAGAAGAACAAAAACAACTAGGTTGGTCGGCTAAACGTGAACTCACTAAAATTAACTATCATATTCACACCGATGCCATCAAACAAAATCTAATTCCAAACACACTAACCAATGCTCAAACTACTATCGTTTATGCCAGCGAAGCCGATGTGCTAAATGTAGCTTTGTTTGGTGTAACAGCAAAACAATGGCGAGATACTAATATTAATTTGAAAGGCAATATCATAGATTATGCGTCTATTAACCAATTGATATGTTTGGCAAATATGGAAAATTTGAATGCTGTTTTTATTAACGAGAAAATGCCCCAGCAAGAACGTTTGATACGTTTGAACAAAATAGCTATCCAACAAATGCAAATATTGCACGAGGTGGAAAACAGAAAATTATTGAAATGAGTAAAAAAGAATTTTTCCCACCCCGCCCAAGCGTTAATCCTACTATTTACGCTTACGAATTGCCCAACGACTACATAAAGTGGTGGAAATTGACCACCTTAAACCCTTAAAGCAACAACAAATGGCAAAGAGCAATAAAATAAATGTAAAAGGAACAGAAATTATCATTTTAGCTGAAAATGAGCAGGACTATATTTCATTAACAGATATGACCGCTAGTTTCAAAGAAGGAAGTGGTTTAATTGGCAAATGGATAACCAACAAAAACACACTTGAGTATTTGGGGATATGGGAGAAACTTAAAAATTCGAATTTTAATTACCCCGAATTTGGGGTAATTGAACAAGAAGCGGGCGTAAACCGGTTTATTATGTCTGTTGGACAATGGATAGCAAGAACCAATGCCATAGGCCTCATTGTAAAAGCAGGGAGATATGGCGGTACTTACGCACATAAAGATATTGCTTTTCATTTTGCAATGTGGCTAAGTCCGGAATTTCAGATTTATCTCATCAATGAATTTCAACGCCTAAAAGAAGAAGAACAGAAACAATTTGGCTGGTCGGCTAAACGTGAACTCACTAAAATTAACTATCATATTCACACCGATGCCATCAAACAAAATCTAATTCCTAAAATATTAACCAATGCCGAAACAGCCATCGTTTATGCCAACGAAGCTGATGTGCTAAACGTGGCCTTGTTTGGTGTAACAGCAAAACAATGGCGAGATACTAATATTAATTTGAAAGGCAATATCAGAGATTATGCGTCTATTAACCAATTGATATGTTTGGCAAATATGGAAAATTTGAATGCTGTTTTTATTAACGAGAAAATGCCCCAGCAAGAACGTTTGGTAAGGTTAAACAAAATAGCCATCCAACAAATGCAAATATTGCATGATGTGGAAAACAGAAATTTATTGAAATGAGTAAAAAAGAATTTTTTCCGCCACGCCCCAACGTAAATCCAACTATTTACGCTTATGAGTTGCCCAACGATGCTACACGCAAAGGGCAAATTAAAATCGGCTTTACCGACCGCGATGCCGCTACACGCATCAAAGAACAAATTGGGGCAACCCGTTCCGCCTTTAAAATTGTGTTTGAAGAAAGTGCCATGCGGGCAGACGGAAGCAGTTTTACCGACAAAACCGTTCACGCATTACTGCGTAAAAACAACATAAAAAATCCCGAAGGCGAATGGTTTGTTTGCACCCTTAACCAATTACGCAAAGCCATTCATGAAATAAAAACAGGCGAGCGCACCGAAGACAACAGGGTGTTGAATTTTGGTATGCGCCCCGAACAGCAAGAAGCCGTAACCAAAACTATCGCTTACTTCAAGAGTTTTAAAAAAGAAAACCCAAACAATACACCTCATTTTCTTTGGAATGCTAAAATGCGTTTCGGTAAAACCTTTACCACCTATCAACTTGCTAAAAAAATGAAATGGAAAAAGGTATTGGTGCTAACCTTTAAACCGGCCGTGGAAGATGCTTGGCGTGAGGATTTAAACACGCATACCGACTTTAAAGGTTGGACTTTCTTTTCGAAAAAAGAAGCTGAGAATATTTCAAAGAAAACAGATTTATCAAAAACCAATTTAGTGTGTTTCGGTTCTTTTCAGGATTATTTGGGCACACAAAAAGACGGCAGCATAAAAGTAAAAAACGAGTGGGTGCACAATACCGAATGGGATTGCATTGTGTTTGACGAATACCATTTTGGTGCTTGGCGCGAAAATGCCAAAGATTTATTTGGTAAAGACATTGAAGCAGAAAAAGAAATAGAAGCTTTTAAGGAAATAGAACAAAAAGGATTTTCTGATGATGATAAAATAGATGTGTTGGAAGGCATCTTGCCCATCAAAGCCAATCACTTTTTGTATTTATCGGGAACACCATTTCGTGCCATCAATTCTGGTGAGTTTATTGAAGAACAAATTTTTAATTGGACTTATTCTGACGAACAACGGGCAAAAGAAAATTGGAAGAAAAAAGACGGAGCAAATCCTTACGCAAGTTTACCGAGAATGGTAATGCTTACTTACCAACTTCCTGAAACCATTACCAAAGTTGCCGAGTTGGGCGAGTTTGATGGCTTTGACCTAAACATATTTTTTAAAGCCGAAGGCGAAGGAAACAAAGCACATTTTAAATACGAAGATGATGTGCAAAAGTGGCTGGATTTAATTCGTGGTTCGTTCTCTGAACAAATAGTTGATACACTAAAATTAAAAAACGAAAAACCGCCATTACCTTATTCCGATGCACGGCTGAAAAGCGTATTAAATCATACTTTTTGGTTTTTACCTTCGGTTGCTGCTTGCCACGCCATGGCAAACTTGTTGAAAAAACGCAACAATCGGTTTTATCACGATTACAAAGTAATTATTGCAGCAGGCACTGAAGCAGGAATTGGAGTAAAAGCATTAGAACCTGTTTTAAGTGCTATGGAAGAGCCGTTACAATCAAAAACCATTACACTTTCTTGTGGTAAACTCACTACTGGAGTTTCGGTAAAACCGTGGACAGGAATTTTTATGCTCAGAAATTCATCAAGTCCTGAAACGTATTTTCAAGCAGCATTTCGGGTTCAAACACCTTGGGTAATCAAAAACCCCGACAGCAAATCGCCTAACAAAGAAGAAATTTTAAAAGAAGAATGTTATGTGTTTGACTTTGCTCCCAACCGAGCATTAAAACAAATTGCTGAGTATGCTTGCAACTTAAATATCAACGAAAGCAATCCCGAAAAGAATGTGCAAGAGTTTATCAACTTCTTGCCCGTGCTGGCTTACGATGGCAGTTCCATGAAACAAATTGATGCCGCAGGAATTTTGGATATTGCCATGAGTGGAACAACGGCAACATTGCTTGCCAGACGTTGGGAAAGTGCCTTGCTTGTAAACGTGGACAACAACACCTTGCAGCGTTTAATGAACAACGAAGAAGCAATGAAAGCCTTGATGAACATTGAAGGTTTCCGTAACTTAAACCAAGACATTGAAACCATCATCAACAAGAGCGACAAAATCAAAAAAGCTAAAAAAGAAGGCACAGATAAACTAAGCGACAAAAAGAAAAAAGAACTTACCGAAGAAGAAAAGGAATACAAGAATTTGAGAAAACAAATTCAGGAAAAACTCATCAAGTTCGCTACACGGATTCCAATATTTATGTATTTGACAGATTACCGTGAGCGCAGTCTGAAAGATGTAATAACAAAGTTAGAGCCTAAACTTTTCCGCAAAGTAACAGGACTTAATGTAAAGGACTTTGAATTATTAGTGAGTCTGGGCGTTTTCAATTCTGCTTTAATGAACGATGCCGTTTACAAATTTAAACGCTACGAAGATGCAAGTTTAGAATACACAGGCATTAACAAACATCAAGGAGAAGATGTTGGGCTTTACGACACAACCTTAACACGACAAGAATATTTGACATTAAAAAACGTAACAAAATAAGTCAAAGCACCAAGACAGACACGAAATGGCAACGAACAAGCATGACAGAAAAGAAGGCCGGCCCGAAACTTATAGGATTTAAACGAAACTTTGATTTATTCCTGTGCCTGACTGCCTTTGGCAGGTTGAATGAAGCTACCGGAGTTCGATTGAACAGCTTTAGATGTTTATCAGTTTTTATTTGTATTTTTATTTCATAAATAATATACAGTTTGTGTTAATTTCTACGAGTTTTTTCACAGGCTGACGTTATGTGTAACCAGTTTACAAATCTTGCGCTTAAAATTTTAAGATTGAAAATTTTGAATTAGTACCAAGAATTGGTATATTTGAATTCAGGATTTAAAATTATGGC
>WBZR01000029.1_pt1 | contig 245606 bp, 204 predicted proteins | sample 5204231 | NCBI WGS metagenome assembly WBZR01 (sample SAMN12412403, study PRJNA552823) | activated sludge metagenome | isolation source: activated sludge from anammox sidestream of wastewater treatment plant... | place: USA: Virginia | collected 2017-08 | reverse complement strand
TGCCAGGGATTTGCTCACGCCAAGCGGCAGTATCTTCGTTCAGATCAGCGATGAGAACCTACATCACGTGCGGGAAGTGATGGATGAGGTGTTTGGGGCGGAGAATTTCGTTGGCCTGATTTCTGTTCGGAAAACTGGTGGGGCGACTAGCGAAACAGTGCCAACAGTCGTTGACTATCTACTCTGGTATGCGAGAGACCGCGCGGCGTTAAAGTATCGTCCTCTTTTCGTTCAGAAAGTGCTCGGTGAAGAAGGTGCCACGGAATACACCAACATAGAACTCAGCGACGGGACAATCCGTGGCGCGAGCGAAGATTCTGGGTCGTCAGCCACTCCCAGAACATGCACGGATTTTTGCAACTGACTCTGTGGTATCCGAGGGCTTTCGAATAAATACGTCTGTCCCGTTTACTTGGAAGGGAATAACGTTTGATCCGGGCAGGACTAAGAATTGGAAGACAAGTATTGAAGGGATGCTGCGCCTTTGCGACTTAGGACGAATTCTCCCGAAACCTGGATTTCGTATCTATAAACGATACTTCACTGATTTCCCATTTAGAGCGTTGAGCAATGTATGGATGGATGTCAGGGGTGCATTAGATCGTCTCTATGTTGTCCAAACTGACAAAAATGTCATCGAACGCTGCCTCCTCATGACCACCGACCCTGGCGATCTCGTGCTCGATCCCACCTGCGGCAGCGGCACGACGGCCTACGTCGCGGAGCAATGGGGGCGGCGCTGGATCACCTGCGACACGAGCCGGGTGCCACTGGCCCTCGCTCGGCAACGACTGCTCACCGCGACCTTTCCCTGGTACGAGCTTAAGGACCAGCAGCGTGGCCCTGCCGGCGGCTTCGTCTACACACGCAAGCAGAACAAGAAGGGCGAAGAGGTCGGCGGCATCGTCCCGCACATCACGCTCAAGTCCATCGCCAACAACGAGCCGCCGACTGAAGAAGTGCTAGTGGACCGACCGGAGACGAAAAGCGGCATCACGCGCGTGACCGGGCCCTTCTGCGTGGAAGCGACCATCCCGACCCCGGTGGATTGGGAAGGCGACGGCATTGAAGATTCCGGGGTGGTTTCTACCGAAGCCTACGGGTCCTTCGTGGACCGGATGTTGGAGGTGTTGCGCAAAAGTCCAGTGCTTCGTCTCGAAGGCAACAAGACTGTCACGCTGAAGAACATTCGCCCTCCTGCCAAGTCACTCTCCCTGACGGCTGAGGCGTTAGTGGATGTAACCGCTCCAGGGCAAAAACCATCGCTGGCCGACGTGATTGATGAGGCGGAAGAGCAAAGTGGCCGTCGGTTGCCTCTCACTGGCAATCCTGTCGCGATGGTCTTTGGTCCAGAGAATGGCGCGGTGAGTGAGAAGCTGGTCTATGAAGCGGCGCGCGAGGCCCACGCGAAGAACTACACCCATCTCTATGTGATCGGGTTTGCCATTCAGCCGAATGCGAGGACGCTCGTCGAAAAAAGCTCCGACGTGATGGGGGTACCTGCCACCTATGTGCAGGCGACGCCGGATCTCATGATGGGCGATCTGCTCAAGAACATGCGATCGAGCCAAATCTTTAGCGTGTGCGGGCAGCCGGAGATCAAGGTCACCAAGGACAAGGAGAAGCAGTATCAGGTCGAGCTGCTCGGGTTAGATGTGTTTGATCCGATCACCATGGACGTGGCGCATCGCAGCGGCAACGATGTGCCGGCCTGGTTTCTGGATACGGATCACAACGATCTGTGTTTCCACGTGTCGCAAGCCTTTTTCCCCCGCACCAGTGCCTGGGACAATCTGAAGAAAGCGCTCAAAGGTGAATACGAGGAAAGCGTCTGGAACCATCTGTCAGGAACCATCAGCGCACCATTTGAAGCGGGCGAGCACAAACAGATCGCCGTCAAGGTGATCGATGACCGTGGGAATGAATTGCTGGTGGTGAAGAAGCTGAGGGCGGTGTAAGGCATCGCGGCTCAGTCGGGGGCGATGGATGTGTCATGCCTACTATCAGTGAGTTCTTCGGCATCGTGATTCGCATGTACTACCAGGACCATGCCCCGGCTCATTTCCACGCCTATTATGGGGAGCACAACGCCGTCGTCGAGATCGAGACGCTGCAGGTGCGGGAGGGACGTTTGCCGCGGCGGGCGTTGAGCCTGGTGGTCGAATGGGCGATTGAACACCGTGAAGAACTGTTGGAGGATTGGCGGTTGGCCCAGGCGCACCAACCGCTGCGTCCTGTGGCGCCATTGGAGTAGAACCATGAGCAAAGTATCGAGCGTGACGGCGCTGGACGATTATCGATTGGACGTGGTGTTCGACGACGGCGTGCGGGGCGTAGTGAGCCTCAGGGACAAGCTCTACGGCCCGGTGTTTGAACCATTGAAGGATGTCCGTTACTTCAACCAGGTTGGTATCGATGAGTTCGGCGCCATTTGCTGGCCGAACGGCGCCGACTTGGCTCCGGATGCGTTGCATGCCGAATTGCTGACGCAAAATCGGGTCGCCTGAGTCCTTGTCTCCGATGAGCGCCTACGAAGTTCCTCAACCGATTCTGAACTCACCATTTAGGGAACCCCAAGAGCATTGGCATATCGTCGAGGGGGAGGACCCGGAAAAGCGTCCTGGGCGCCGCCCTGCGATGTACTTTTATCGTGATCCAAAAGTTAAGCCGGAGAAGGAGTATGGCACGGTAGCCGGGACTGCCATTGAGCTCAAATTAGTGAATCGTATTCGAACTCAGGTGAAGAAATGGCGCTTGGATGGTTACCCCGGGGTGACGAGGACGACATCAGAGTTACTGCAATGGTGGCAACGGGAGGGACGGGATAAACGGCTCTTTTTTGCTCAGTTGGATGCGGTCGAAACGGTCATTTTCCTTGCCGAGGCCAGGGCCGATTTTCGCCAGGGGATCGACGTTCCGCAGGAAGAGCTGAGCAAGGACAAGCAGGCACAAGGCTTCGCAGCATTTCGGCGGTATGCCTGCAAGATGGCCACGGGGTCGGGCAAGACGACCGTGATGGGGATGGTGGCAGCGTGGAGCATTCTCAATAAGGTAAACGACCGAAGCGATGCGCGATTTTCGGATGTGGTACTCGTGGTCTGCCCCAACGTCACGATCAAAAATCGACTTCGTGAACTGGACCCGGAAGAAGGCGAAGCGAGTCTGTACCGCACACGAGACCTGGTCCCTTCTCATCTCATGCCGCTCCTGACGCAAGGCCGTGTGTTAGTCACCAACTGGCATGTCTTTGAACTCCAAAGTACGCAGACCGGCGGGATTAGTGCGCGTGTGACGAAAGCCGGTGTCGAGGTTCGCACCAAGGAGACGATTACGATTGGGCCGAAGTCCACGACAGCTCGGGGGACGCGGTATCTCACGCTCGACGATCTTTATCGCCAAGCTGCGGCTGGCTTGCTCACGATACTCGGCGAGGAACGAGAACAGGACGGGGCGTTGAAGAAAGTGACCGTGGAATCACGGCGCTACGTGGAAAGCGACGCGGCCTTCGTCAATCGCATTCTTGGTCGTGAAGTCGGCGGCAAACAGAACATTTTGGTGATGAACGATGAGGCGCATCATGCCTATCGTATCGCGCGCGACGAGCGAGACGAAGATGAAGAGGATCTGTTTGGGGAAGTCGAGGAAGCCGACGACTTCTTTAAAGAAGCCACCGTTTGGGTTGAAGGACTCGATCGCATACACAAGCACCGAGGAATCAATTTCTGTCTAGACGTGTCGGCCACGCCGTACTTCCTCGGGCGAGTGGGCCAGGATACCAACCGCCCGTTTCCTTGGGTTGTGAGCGATTTTGGTCTCATCGACGCCATTGAATCAGGGTTAGTGAAGATCCCGCAGCTTGCGGTGCGGGACACGACGGGCAAGGAAATCCCAGGGTACTTCAATATTTGGCATTGGATGTTGCCACAACTGTCGCCGGCGGAGCGCGGCGGGAAAAAGGCCAATCCCAAACCCGAGGCCATTTTGAAATATGCCCATCATCCGATCGCCATGCTGGGCGGCCTTTGGGAGAAGGAGCGCGAAGATTGGAGTGTGAATCGAGAAGATCCCCGCCCACCGGTCTTTATTTTGGTGTGCAAGAACACGCAGATTGCCAAGGTGCTCTATGAGTGGCTGGCGGAAGATAAGGCGCCCACTGGAATTCCGCCAGTGAAGATTGAGGGATTTCGAAACAAGGGCGGCCAATACACCATCCGGGTGGATTCGAAGGTCGTACGGGAGTCTGATTCCGGTGAGACGAAAAATGACGAGGTGCGGTGGATGCGTTTCACACTCGATACGGTCGGCAGACAAAGCTGGCCGAGTGATCGAGTCGGCCGCCCGATCTATCCCGAAGGGTTCAAGGAACTCGCCGAGAAACTCCGTCGCCCTGATTCTCCTCCTGGGCGCGATGTCCGGTGCATCGTCAGCGTAGGCATGTTGACAGAAGGGTGGGACTGCAACACCGTCACCCATATCATCGGACTTCGCCCATTCATGTCGCAGCTCCTTTGTGAACAGGTTGTGGGGCGGGGGCTTCGTCGCGCCAGCTATGAGCTGGGCCCTGACGAGAGGCTGACCGAGGAGGTAGCCAAGGTCTTTGGGGTACCGTTTGAAGTGATTCCGTTCAAGGCCTCCCCGCAGGGGCAGCCGAAACCAACAGTGAAGCGATTTCATGTTCACGCACTCCCAAGCAAAGCCTACTATGAGATTAAATTTCCACGGGTGGAAGGCTACACGCAGGCGATCAGGGATAAGATCACCGTGGATTGGGATCGGGTTCCTTCGCTTGTTTTAGATCCGGGACGAATACCGCCGGAAGTCGAGGTTAAGGGGCTCCACAGCACATTGCAGGGAAAGCTGACTCTGGGCGGGCCAGGCCGGAGAGATACCGTGTCGTTGGAGGAGTTGCGGGCGAAGTGTCGATTGCAAGAGGTGGTGTTTGATCTTGCTACTGCCCTCACGAGGTCCTATGCTGCGCAGCCGACCTGCAGGGTTCCCATTCATCGACTGTTCCCTCAGTTGGTTAGGATCGTTGGTCGATTCATCGACCAAAAAGTCGAGGCTCCTCCACCTACATCCACGAAAGATGTGCTCTTATCTCCCTACTACGGCTGGGCCATCGAACGGCTGCTCCCGCACGTCCACGGTGATACCACTGTAGGTGAGGTGCCTGAAGTGCCGCGATATGAGGCAACTCGTGGACCTGGCTCAACGGCCGACGTGGATTTCTGGACTGGGCGGGAGGTACGGGAGGTGACGAAAAGCCACTTGAACTATGTGGTCGCTGATACCCTCCAGTGGGAACAATCAGCGGCCTATGTGTTGGACACGCATCCGAACGTGGACGCGTTCGTTAAAAACTCCGGACTTGGCTTTGCCATTCCGTATCTCGACAATGGCCTGATGCATGACTATGTGCCGGATTTCATCGTCCGATTGAAACATACGCAGAGCCATCATCTCTTACTGGAGATCAAGGGGTTCGATCCGAGGGAGGACGTCAAACGAGCGGCGGCAGAAAGATGGGTGGCGGCGGTGAACGCGGATGGAGCCCATGGAACGTGGGGATACGTCCTGGTGAAAAAAATTTCGGATCTTTCGAGGGTGCTGACCGACGCTTGAAACCCTCACCCCCTCTTCGCCCTGATCAACTTCTCCATCGGATACCCCAGCTGTCTGGCCTTGTTGACGAGGCGGCGGTAGGTCTCCTCCTCCAGCTTCGGGGCGCGCGAGAGGATCCAGAGAAAGCGCCGGTCCGGCGTGCCGACCAAGGCCGTTCGATAATCCTGGTCGAGGTCCAGAATCCAATAGTTCCCTTCCCGCGACGGGCCGAATAGGCGGGCGAAGAAGTTGTCGAATACCACCCGCAGCCGGGCGTTCGTCTTCTCGTCCACCACGGTCGCGATGCCCTCCGCTTGGTTCAGGCTGCCCTTATCGGTCACACATTCGTTGTGCACGCCGATCGCCCCGTCGGGCCGGCTCGTGTAGACTGCCTTGGAGTCCACGCAATGGCGTTGGAACCACATCGGCAGCCGTGCGATTTCATACCAGGTGCCGGTATAGCGTTCGAGGTCTACGTAAGACACGGTGGGCAACGTCGCTGTGCGCTCGACGCCCGCGCAGGCGGCGAACGTCAGGCAGAACGTGGTGAGGAACAAGCCTGCGAAATGAGTCCGTGACGGTTGCGGCATGGTGGCCTCCCTTTGCCGGTCATTGTACTGCATCTCGGGAAGTCACTAGCTCCCTTGCTCCGGCCGATGCGGCAGAATCTTCAGGACCGCATGATGGATACCGCCCTGCAATACGATCGGTTGCAATTCGCCGTCACCGCCACGTTCCACTACCTCTTTCCCCAGCTCACGATGGGGCTGGCGCTGCTGTTGGTCTATCTGCGCACCCGTGACCTGTTCGAGGAAGGCGATCACTTCCATCACGCGGCGCGGTTCTGGACCGGCCTTTTCGCGCTGAGCTTCGCGTTCGGCGTCGTCACCGGCATTCCGCTCGAATTCCAGTTCGGCACCAACTGGTCCCGGTTTTCCGAATATGCCGGCGGCATCGTCGGCCAGACCCTCGCGATGGAAGGGGTGTTCGCGTTTTTCTTGGAATCGTCGTTTCTGGGCCTGTTGTTGTTCGGCTGGTCGCGCGTCAGCCGGCGGACCTTGTGGCTGGTGACGGTGCTGCTGTTTCTCGGCTCATGGTTGTCGGGGTACTTCATCTTGGCGACGAACGCCTGGATGCAGCATCCCGTGGCCTATCAGGTCGCCGCCGACGGCAGCCTGACCGTAGATAGCTTGGCGGGGCTGCTCACAAACCCCTGGCTCATCTGGCAGTTCGCCCACAACATGACGGCGGCGGTTGCCACCGGAGCCTTCGTGATGGCGGCGGTGGGCGCCCTGTACCAGTTGGCGGGGCTCCACCTCGGGCAGGCACAGACCTATCTGCGGACGGGCGTCGTGGCCGGGGCGTTGGCGTCGTTGTTGCTGATTACGCCGACGGGGCACGAGAACGCGAGGCAGGTGTTTGAGTTTCAACCGGTCAAGGGCGCGGCTTTCGAGGGCCTCTTTCGCACCGAGCGCGGTGCTGATCTGGTGTTGATCGGCCAGCCGAACATGGAAACCATGACGATCGACAATCCGCTCGTCGTGCCGTCGGCATTGAGCCTCTTGGTCTACGACGATCTGTACGCCAAGGTGAAGGGGCTCGATGCCTTTCCGCCCCAGGACTGGCCGGACCACATCGCGCTGTTGTATTACGCCTACCACATCATGGTCGGGCTGGGCACGATCCTCTTGGCCGTGACGGGGCTGGCGCTCGTCTGGTTGTGGCGCGGGACGCTCTTCAGGGCCCGGTGGCTGCTCTGGCTCCTGTTGCTGAGCGCGCCGTTGCCGTACCTCGCCACGACGGCCGGCTGGATGACGGCCGAACTAGGCCGTCAACCCTGGCTGGTCTACGGTCTCTATCGCACGGCGGAAGGTATCTCGCCGTTGGTCCATTCGGGCAATGCGCTCTTTACGCTGCTCGGGTTTCTGGGGATCTACCTTGTGCTGGGGTTGCTGTTCGTCCTGTTGTTCGTCGAAACGCTGCGCCATGGGCCGACGGAGCCGGCCGCTGCGCCGACGGGAGGGTGAAGGGTGGAAACGCTCTGGTATGCGCTGGTCGTGTTCGTGTTCACCGCCTACGTGGTGCTGGACGGGTACGACTTTGGCGTGGGAATCCTCTCGCCCCTGCTGGCGAAAAACGAACGAGACCGACGTCTGCTGCGGGAGACCATCGGCCCTTTTTGGACCGGCAATGAAGTCTGGGTGATCGCGGGGAGCGCGCTGCTGTTTCTCGCCTTTCCCAAGGCCTTTGCGGCGGGGTTCAGCGGGTTCTACCTGGCACTGATGATTCTGTTGTGGCTGCTGATGGGCCGAGGGTTGGCCTTCGAGTTGCGGGAGCATGTCAATCACGAACTCTGGCGCCGGTTTTGGGATGCGATCTTTTTCCTGGCCAATCTGCTGCTGGCCTTCGTGGTGGGCTTGGTGGTCGGCAACCTGCTGCGCGGCGTGCCGCTGAACGCGAATGGCGATTTCTTCCTGGCGCTCTGGACGGACCTTACCCCCGGTCCGTTGCCCGGCCTACTCGATTGGTTCACGTTGCTGACCGGCTTGGCCATGGCGGCCCTTCTGATGCTGCAGGGGGCGAGTTTTCTAGTGATGAAGACGCGGGGAGAGCTGCAGGCGAGGGCCGAGAAGATCGCAAGGGCCGTCACGGGGCTGCTTGCCTTGCTGCTTCCTGCCCTGGTTGTGGCCCTGCCGTCCGTGCAGCCCTCGTTCGGCGCGCATTATGAGGCCGCTCCCATCGGGTACGTCTGGCCCTTGGCGGTCGTGGTTGCGCTGGTCGTGCGACACCTCAGTCCTGTGCGTCGACGGCCGGTCGTCGGCTTTGCCGCGTCAAGCCTGGTGGTGGCCGCCTTGCTCATCGCGGCGGCCTGGGGCACCTTTCCCAATCTGCTCCTCGCCACGACCGACCGGGCCAACAGCCTCACGATCTTGAATGCGGCAACCGAGCGGAGCGGGCTGGAAGCAGGCCTCTGGTGGGTACCCCCTGGCTTAGCCCTGGTGATGTTGTATCAACTTGCGATCCATCGCTTCTTCGGCGGACCGGTGACGGAACCGGCCCCATCGTCGACGCACCACTAGTCCGCCACCAGGGTTTCATCCAGTTCCAATCTTGGCCTCCCACGGTACCCTACAGGGTGAAGTGGAAGGACGCTCTCTTTTGACGTGGAGTTCAGCATGCCCAACGGACCGCCTCGCATCCTCATCGTCGACGACAACGCCGATACGATCGCCGAGTTGCAAGACCTGTTGAGGGGGGAGGGGTACGAAGTCTCGTCCGCCGGCACTCCCCGTGCGGCGCTGAACCGTGCCGAGACCTGTGAGCCCGACCTGATCCTCACGGATCTGCATCTGCCCGAGATGGACGGCCTGGCGCTGCTCGCGGAGTTGCGGGCGCGAGCGCAGGATCGACCGGTCGTGCTCATGACGGCCTATGGGTCGCTGAAGACCGCCGTGCAGGGACTGCAAGCCGGCGCGTTCGATTATTTGAGCAAACCCTTTACGCGCGAAGAAGTGCGGTTGGTGGCGCGCCGGGCCTTGCAACAGCGGGCGCAGGCGCAGCGGGAGGACGAGCCTTCGGGAGAGATCGCGACGGCTTCATTGCTCGACCATGTCATCGGACGCAGTCCCGCGATGGTCCAGCTCTATCGCTCCATTGCCCGCGTGGCCCAGACCGATAGCACGGTGTTGCTGCAGGGAGAAAGCGGGACGGGCAAGGAACTGATCGCCCGGGCCGTTCACGACCACAGCCCGCGCTGTCGAGGCCCCTTCGTCACGGTCGACGGCGGGGCGCTGGCCGAGTCGCTGCTCGAATCGGAACTCTTCGGCCATGAACGGGGCGCCTTCACCGGCGCGCTGGCGTCGCGCAAGGGCCTGTTGGAAAAGGCGCATGGAGGCACCTGTTTCTTGGACGAGGTGGCGGACCTGTCGCTGCCTCTGCAAGGCAAACTGTTGCGCGTCTTGCAGGAGAAGGAGATTCGCAAGGTCGGCAGCACCGTGCCCACGCAACTCGACGTGCGCATCGTCGCCGCATCCAGAAAGCCGCTCGACTCGCTGGTGTCGGCGGGCAAGTTCCGCGAAGACCTGTTCTATCGCATAAATGTCGTCACGATCGAGATTCCGCCCTTGCGCGAGCGGACGGAAGACATTCCGTTGCTGGCGCAGAAATTCGTCCGCCTGTACGGCACGTCCAGGACGCCGCCCGTGACGGACATTTCGCCCGAGGCGATGACGCGGCTCACGGACTATCGTTGGCCGGGCAACGTGCGCGAATTGGAGCATGCCATCGAGCGCGCGGTGGCCTTAAGCCCTGAGGGAGTGATTCGCCCTGAGGACCTGCCTGCGACCGTCACGACCGGCTCCCCGCCGTTGCCTGTGCCGGAGGAATCCAAGGGATGGGTCACACTCGACGATCTGGAGCATGACCACATCCTTCGCGTGCTCGACGCCCATGCTCACGATCTGAATGTCTCCGCCTCGATTCTCGGGATCCACCGCAAAACCCTCCTTCGCAAGCTGCGCCGCTACGGCTTGGCCGCCGAATACGGAGCCGAGTAAACGACCCCGCATCGGCTGCCTGCCGGCATCCCTGGTTACTGCTTGGACGGCGGAACCGCCACATCGATCACCTTGTTGTCATGATCCACCAGGAGGATGACTGCATCGCCCTTTTGCAGGCCGGCGATTTTCGCGTGGACCAACTCACGGACTTCGTAGGGCCGCTCGGAGCCGCTGCCGGTGCGGATCGTGATGCGATTCCCCTGTAATGGGGCGACGACCTTTCCGTCCACCCGTTCATGGGCGCCCTTGATGGGGGACTTGCGCCCCGGCTCCTGATCGGCCTGCTTCGCCGCCTGCAGGTTGGTAAAGGTTGCATCGGCGATCTGGTTCGTTTCATCGATCAGGAACACGGCGGCTACGCCGACGGGAATGGCTGCGACCTTGCTCCGCGCTTGGGAACGGATGGGATAGGCCTGTTCCTTCTCTTGGGATTTGATCACGACGGAGTCCTGTCCGATGGGCAGGTTCTGTGCGATCTCTCCCCGAATGATGGTATGGCTGCTGGAGGTACCGTCCAACGGATGAAAGTCCACGAGAAGGTTCTCGGCGTTGAGTACGATGATCAGGTCCTCGCCTTCCTTGATGTCCTGGAATCCCTTCTCCTGCGCTTGTTTCAACGGCAGGAAGCGTGGTTGGACTTCTCCGATGTTGACCTTGATCTGTTCGGACGTGACGGCCTCAACCTTCCCGAGGACTGAGCGGTTGCCCTCCAGCAATTGCTTCGCCTCCTTCTTCAACTGCGCGGCCTCTTCCTTCTGCCCATGGGCAAGAGTCTCCGCCGCTAGAGCCGGTTGTGCGAGTGTCAGCCCCATCCATGAGGCGGCAGCCACCGTCGCTGCGCACAGCATTCGTTCAGCCCTCTTTGTCTTCGTCATCTTCATCTGGTTCCGCATGGCTCCTCCTTCTCTGGGTTGAGTCGTTGTTCTACGTGGTGAGAGAAGAGAGCAAGAGCCGGGCCTTGCGCGTGAGACTCCGCATCGCGTGACGGAACAGCGCGACTGTCGTGGGCTTTCCATCTGGAGGGAGGACAGGTCGGGCTATGGCCTGTCCGGTTGCCGCAGGGACAACCTGTCCTGCATCGGACAAGTCTTCCGTCGAATCGCGCGATGATACGGAGCGTGATGGCGAGCGCCTCGCGAACCTACGACTTGTCTGGATGCGTCCAGCGAGGCTTGGCGAAGCATCATGAGGTTGCGCCGCCTTCTCGGCACCGCTCTTGCTGAGTGTGTTCGCAGGTAATGATGGAATTGAATGGGGTCATGCCACAGCCTGCGCGTCCGATCGATCCTGCTGCGCCTCCCGGCTGGACCTACAATCCGTCCGGTTGGAGCGAGCGCCTCTGGTTGATTGCCGTCGCCATCGTCGGCTTCGGGCTCTCGTTCTATCTGGCCCTCTATCAGCTCGGCCAGATCGATGGGGTATGGGAGCCGTTCTTCGATCGAGGCAGTGAACAGGTCTTGCATTCCGACCTGTCGCGGCTGCTGCCGGTTCCGGATGCCGCGCTCGGCGCGCTGGCTTATCTGGTGGATGCCGTCGTGGGCGCGGTCGGCGGCACGAGACGCTGGAGAACGATGCCCTGGATCGTGGTGCTGTTCGGCGTGGCCGTCGGTCCGTTGGGGCTCGTGAGCGTGTTGCTGGTGATCGCGCAGGCGGTGTGGCTCCAGGCCTGGTGCACGCTCTGTCTGCTGTCGGCGCTCATCTCGGTGGTGATGGTCGGTCCGGCCATGGATGAAGTGTTGGCGAGCCTGCAGTTTTTGAAACGGACGTGCGACCGGCGGATGTCGCTGTGGCAGGCCTTCTGGCAGGGAGATCGGGCGCGGAGCGAGGAGGCGGCACCATGTGGCCCCATGTGGCGACGAGTGTGATCGGCGTCTGGTTAGTGGCTTCGCCGGATCTGCTGCAATACGCGGGCGCCGCGCGGATGAACAACCAGGTCGTCGGGGCCTGGATGGCGACCTTCGGCCTGATTGCGGCTTCGGAATCCGTGCGACCCATCCGCTGGATCAACGTCGTCTTGGGAACCTGGCTGCTCGTCGCCCCGTTCCTCTTGGCGTATCCCGACGAGCGGGCCTGCGGGAGTCTGGCGGCGGGTATTGCCGCGATTGCGCTGTCGTTGATCCGCGGCGCTCCGTCCGAACGGTTCGGCGGGGGGTGGACTGCGCTCTGGAAGGAGGTTTCGCAATGATGACCATGACGGGCAAGAGCCCGATTCGTGAACCGGAACCCACGGCGCCACCGCAAGGCGATCCGCCGGTCGATCGGCCGCAGCGCAGGGAGCCGCCCTATGACGAGCCGCCACGAAAGGCGCCGCCGTCCAAGGACGGCCCGAAAGAACGGAGGGTCACAGCATGATCACCTTACTCGTGGCAGTCGTGTTGATGGGGATGATTCTGACCGGGTTGTATGCCTTCGGGCTGTTCAACACGCCCTACACGGGCGCGTTCCGATTCGGATTTTACATGCTCGTGTTGATGGGGTTGGTGGTGGTGCTGCTGGCATTGGGAGGTCATCCCATGGAGGGCTACGACCCGACGCCGCTGTCGCCCCCTCCACCTGGCCCATAGGCGGGTTTTTGAGGTCATCAAAAAAAGAGGAGGAGGGAAGCGTGAACCAGTCAGCTGATCGTCGTCCGCCGATCGTGGTGATTACCGGAGCCTCGGCCGGCGTGGGCCGGGCGGCCGTGCGGGAGTTCGCCCGACGAGGCGCCTGGATCGGGCTCCTCGCCAGGGGCCGCGACGGCTTGGAAGGTGCGAAGAAGGAAGTCGAGGCCGCAGGGGGACGCGCGCTGGTCTTGCCGACCGATGTGGCCGATGCCGAGCAGGTGGAGGCGGCGGCCGCAGCGGTGGAGGGACGGTTCGGGCCGATCGATGTCTGGGTGAACAATGCGATGGTGTCGGTTCTGTCGCCCGCCCTCGAGATGACGGCGAAGGAATTTCAGCGCGTCACGAACGTGACCTATCTGGGGTATGTCTATGGCACGTTGGCCGCCCTTCGCCGGATGGTGCCCCGCGATGAGGGCGTGATCGTTGAGGTAGGGTCGGCCTTGGCCTACCGATCTATCCCATTGCAGTCAGCCTATTGCGGGGCGAAACATGCCGTGCAGGGGTTCGTCGAATCGCTCCGCTCCGAACTCATTCACGACGGGAGTCGCGTCCACATTACGACCGTCCAGTTGCCGGCGGTGAACACCCCGCAGTTCAGCTGGATCAAGTCGCGCATGCCCTATCATCCGCAACCGGTTCCGCCCATCTATCAACCGGAGGTGATTGCGCGGGCGATCCTTTGGGCTGCGTGCCATCGCCGGCGTGAAGTCTGCGTGGGACTGCCGACGGTCAAGGCCATCGTGGGCGACAAGTTTATTCCCGGTCTCTTGGACCATTACCTAGCCTGGAATGGATACGATGCCCAGCAGACGGCGGAGCCGATCAAGTCTGATCGGCCGAACAATCTGTTCGAGCCCTTGCCGGGAGATTATGGGGCGCATGGTCGATTCGACCGTGGTGCCTACGAGTTCAGTTTGCAGTTCTGGCTCAATCAGAGACGAGGGTTGGTGGCGGCCGCGGCGCTGGGCGCGGCCGCCTATGTGGCGGGCCGTCTCGCGGCACGAAGCAACGGGCGGTCCGGCCTCGGAGGGGCCGAGGGGCGGGCACCGGCCAGCAAGGAAATGTATGGATGACCAAGGAGGGTGACATGCCGGAGAACAAGACCATTCGAAAGGCACGGAAAGCGAAACGTGAGGGGAAGGCTCCCAGCACACAAGCCGGCGCCTTCGTCGAGGAAGAAATGAGACACCTGAAGCGGGGGAAACATCGGGTGAAGTCCCGCAAACAGGCGATCGCGATCGGTCTTTCCAAGGCGCGGAAGGCCGGGGTGAAGATCAAGAAAGCGAGGGGGGCATGACGGAGCGGGCGGTGTTCTTTGCGACGACGGGCCTGGTCGAGAGCGCCGCCTCGGTCTCGGCCAGTGCCGCCACCCTGACGTCCGATGACTGGAAGGCTTTGCGGCTGTTGGCTTTGTCCGGCTACACCATCGTGTTATTCACGGACGACCAGGTGGGGGCGCGGTTCGCTGGAGCGAAGGCCTTGCGCCATGCGGCGGAGAAACTCCAGATCGACCTGGCACAATCCTGGTTGGTGGGGGATCTGTTGAACAGTATCGAGGTCGGTCGCGGGGTGGGGTGCAAGACCGTCCTGTTGACCGATGGCCGGGAGCAGGCCTGGGACATGACGGCGCAACGGTGGCCCGACCTGATCGGCCGCGACGTGTTGGAGATTGCCTGCCTAATCGTGCGCTGCGACACCTCGCTGGTGCCGGAAGGAGCCCCCGAGGGTGGGCCTGACCACTAACCGAATGTGGCCAGGCCTGCCGGGCCTACCGCGGGAACCCCAAGGCGGCCACGCGATGGCGGGCGCCTCCTTTGCGCCACTCCTCCCTGTTGTTCTCCGTGCGGTTTCGGTTCATGGCGATGAGATGGTCGACGATATCGCCGCAGGCGAAACAACGCCAGGCGACGGGAGATTCATGCATGGGGCCGCCTCCCCAGTCGCGCAGGTCGATCGGAAACATCAGGCTTTGGCAGCGATGGCAGTGCATAGGCGTCCCCTTTCCGCTAGAGTCGATATTGTCTCTATCCTAGAAAGTACGAAGGCTGTTCGGCACTAGGAGCACCCCTAGCTCTCTCCGTTCCCGCCGGTTTGATTTTCAGCCTGCAGCTTCTTAGAATCTGCCCACCACACGTCCGCGATTTCTTACAGGAGGATCGGTCTCATGTCTGACCATGCAACAAGCCCGCTTCGCTTCAGGCTCCGCCGCGACGTAGCGATAGGGTGCCTGCTCGCCCTGCTCCTCTCGGCGTTTCCGCTCACGGTCGATGCGGCGTCTGGCGGCAAGACCGAGGTGTTGCCTGTACAAAAGGCCGCCCCTTCGGCGGTGTTCATCGAGACGACCGGGCCCGAGGCCGACTTGCGGCGGCAGCTGCGGGCCAAGAATGCGGTGGCCGAGCTGGGCGCCTCCGCCTCACAGGTGATGTTCTCGCAGGCCCCCACCGGCTCCTACGGCTTCATTGAACCCAAGTTTCTGGGCATGGCGTTGGTGACGCAGAGTCCGGACCTCGTCCTCCAGCGGGCGGCCCCGACGGCGAACGCCTATGAAATCCACAAGCTGGCCGACGGCAGTGGAATGGTGGTGGGATTTGTGGAGAAGGAGTTGATGGTGCAGGTCGCTCCGGCGCAGCGGCCCAAGACCGTGCGCTTGGAACTCTATTCGAATCCGTCGGCCAAGGCGGCGCATATCGTCGCTGTGCCCCTCACGAAGCTCTCTTCCGACCGCATGCCGACGAAAATCGACCCCAAGAACCCGAACAGCCCGGTCGTACTCAATATGGATCTGCGCAGCAGCGCCAGCCACGCCTCGACGCAGGGGGTCCAATAACGAGCCGGCGCTGCCCGATCCGTTCGTCGCTACTCCGTCACTGTGATCGTGACGCTGTCGGACGCGGTGCCGGCGTCCTTGTGATCATGGTCGGCGATCTTCACCGTAATCGTATGGGACCCCTTGGGAACGCGGCTGAAGGTCCCCTTGAAGCCCTTCTGATAGGCACCGTCAAGGTAGACGTGTGCGTGCCCGCCGTGCGGACCGTTGACGATTTCGTACTTGATGTCGAAGGTGGGGCTCACGGTCGTTCCGTTCTGCGGAGCGACAATGGTGATGGTGGCCGCTTCCTCGGCGAGGGCCCATGCGGACATGGAGAGGGTGGAGCCGAGGGCGAGCGCGCAGACAGCGGACAATATACGAGTCATGATAGCCTCCTGAACAGTGGGTGATGACGGTGATTACGGTTGTCCGTCCTGGAACCGCCGCGCTTGCGGATCGGGCGCCACTCGATCACGACACCGGCGTTGCAGCGTCTGTTGCCAGCTGGTCGAGAGGTAGGGACAGCGGCCCAGGCGTTCGGCCTCCGCCAGGTTATCGCGATCGTGGTGCATGACGCGGTTGGCGGCGGCGATGGTCCATTCCGGGCAGGGACGTTCGACGAGGCGAAGGATTTGGCCCGCCTCGACCCTCCCTTCCTCCAGCACACGAAAGTACCAGCCGGTGAACCCCGTCTGTTCGACCTGCAGGGCGAGGTCCAGGATCTGCCAGCGTCGGGCCAGCTTCCAACAGGGTTGCCTGGGTTGCGAGACCTGGATCAGCGTGCTCCCGACGGCGACCATATCCCCGATGCAGAGATCGGCCTCGGTGAGCCCCTCCAGGGTAAAATTTTCTCCGAAGCCGCCTCCCGTCAGGGTTTCCGTCGAGAGCACCCGACGCCAATAGGGCCAATGGTCTGCGGAATAGGCGCAGACCGCCTTGTCGGGCCCGCCATGGTGCACGAGGTCGGCCTGCCCGTCGCCCCGCAGGTTGATTCGTCCGAGCGGAATGGGGCCTGCGACGGAGGCCTTATAGATCCCCGTAGTCCAAGGCCTGGGCTCTTCCTCGTCGGTCCGACCGGCCCGTGGCATCCCGACTTGGATGGAACGGAGCCTTCCGATGACCTGTTCCACGCGCGGTTCCTTCCGTGTGACTGGCTGTTCGTCACCCTAGTGCCTCGCCGTCGGCGCCGTCCAAGCATTTCTTCTGATTAGATCGATCACCGCTAGTTATGATATGAAGACACATGGAATTTCGCCACCTTCGCTACTTTTTGGCCGTCGCCGACCAGCTGCATTTCACCAAGGCGGCGGAGGGGTTGCACGTGTCCCAGCCGGCCCTATCTGCACAGGTGAAACAATTGGAGGAGGAGGTGGGGGTGCCTCTGTTCGATCGCGTGGGACGGTCCGTCCACTTGACGCGCGCCGGAGCCATTTTTCGTGACCATGCCAGACGAGCCTTGCGGGAGATGGACCTGGCCCGAACGGCGATCGCCGAAGAGGAAGGCCTGCAGCGTGGAGCCCTCACGGTGGGGGTGGTGCAGACCGTCAATGCCTATCTCATTCCCGCCATCGTGGCGCGCTTTTCGAGCCGCTATCCCTTGGTGTCGCTGAAACTCGACGAGTTGTCCGGCCCCGACATCGAACGGGGCGTAGAAGAGGGGACCCTGGATGTCGGCATCGGCTTCGTGCCGGTGGCGTCGGAACGGGTGGTGAGCCAGCCGCTCTTCGAAGAAGACTTCGTCCTGATTACCGCGCCCCGCCATCCCTTGGCGAAATGCCGGCAGCTCACGCTCTCGGCCTTGAACCACGAGTCGTTGATCCTCTTGCCCGCCCTGTTTTGTACCCGCCGCCTGTTGGACGCCGGTTTCGAGCAGGCGGGGATCCAGCCCAAAGTGATCGTGGAGATGAACTCCATCGAGGGCATCCTGGCGACGGTGCGTACCAGCAGATTGGCCACCCTGTTGCCCCGCTTGTCCCTGGGCATCGGGCGGAACCAGGCGCTCCGCGGCATTCCCCTCAAGCATCCGACCCCGCGTCGCGGGGTCGGCCTGTTATGGAAGAAGGGGGGCTATCGCAGCAGAGCCGTCATGGCCTTGGCTGAGGAAGTGCAAGCGGTGGTGAAGCAGCATTGGCGGTAACCCCTTGCATCGATCGCGACATCCCACTGCTGGTTTGACCGTGAATAGGGTATGATGCCGATATGTCTGAATCGGTACGGTTTGCCACGCTCTTGAAACGCTGGTTGATCGGCTTGGCGGCCGCCTGTCTGCTTGCCGTGGGGGTCTATGCCATGATGTCGCGGCCCGGCGAGGCGCAACCGCGCGGCGGGGACAAGCGTCCGGCTGCGGCGGCGCGGAGCCAGCCGGTGGTGGCGGCCACGGCGAGGACCGGCGACATCAACATCTACCTGAACGGCCTGGGCTCCGTCATTCCCTTGAATACCGTCACGGTGCGGAGCCGGGTGGACGGCCAACTGATGCGGGTGCTCTTCAAGGAAGGGCAACAGGTTCGGAGCGGCGAGCTGCTCGCGCAAATCGATCCGCGCCCCTTCGAAGTTCAGCTGATCCAGGCCGAGGGGCAGATGGCGCGCGACCAGGCCCAATTGAAAAATGCCCAGCTGGATCTGGAGCGGTACCGGGACCTTCACAAGCAAAACTTCATCCCCAAGCAACAACTCGACACGCAGGAAGCGTTGGTGCGGCAATATGAGGGGATCGTCAGGGCCGACCAGGGGCAGATCGACAATGCCAAGCTCCAGCTGACCTATTCCAGCATCACCGCCCCGATCAACGGACGGATCGGCCTTCGCCTCGTGGACGCGGGCAACATCGTGCGGGCCAACGATCCCAACGGCCTGCTGGTGATCACGCAGTTACAGCCGATCACCGTGGTGTTCACGCTGGCGGAGGACCATCTGCCTGCCGTGATGGAACGGTTGAAGGCCGATCGGCAGTTGACGGTGGAAGCGTTCGACCGCGAGCAGAAACGCAAGCTGGCGACCGGCACGCTCCTGACCGTCGACAACCAGATCGATCCGACCACCGGGACCGTCCGTTTGAAGGCGGTCTTCCCCAACGACGACGGGGAACTGTTCCCCAACCAGTTCGTGAACGCGCGCCTTCTGCTGGACGTCAAACGAGGCGCTACGGTGGTGCCTTCCGCCGCCGTGCAACGCGGGCCGAAGGGGACCTTCGTGTATGTCGTGAGCAACGAGGACCAGACCGTGAGCGTGCGGCCCGTGACCGTGGGGGTGGTGCAGGGTGAAGACAGCGCCATCGAGCAGGGATTGGCGGCGGGGGAATCGGTGGTGGTCGACGGCACCGAGAAACTCCGCGAAGGCAGCAAGATCGAATTGCGGCCCGCGGCCGGCGCCCTGCCGACCGGACAGGATCAGCCGGCTCCAGGGGCCGAGCGGGCGAGGCCAGGGAAGCGGACGTGAACCCGTCGCGGCTCTTCATCGTACGGCCGGTCGCCACGGTCCTGACGATGATCGCGATCCTCCTCGCCGGTGCCGTCGCCTATCGGCAGCTGCCGGTGTCGGCCCTTCCGCAAGTCGACTATCCAACCATTCAGGTGACGACGTTTTACCCCGGTGCGGGGCCGGACGTCATGACCTCCTCCATCACGGCTCCGCTGGAGCGTCAGTTCGGGCAAATGCCCGGGCTGAAGCAGATGACCTCCACCAGTTCGGGCGGCAGTTCGGTCATCACACTGCAGTTCAGCCTGGACATCAACCTCGATGTCGCCGAACAGGAAGTGCAGGCGGCGATGAATGCCGCGGCCACCTTCCTGCCGCGCGACCTTCCGGCGCCGCCGGTCTACAACAAGGTCAATCCTGCCGACGCCCCCATCCTCACCTTGGCCCTGACCTCGGCGACCCTTCCCTTGCCCCAGGTGCGGGACCTGGCGGAAACGCGGTTCGCGCAAAAGATCTCGCAGTTGTCGGGCGTCGGGCTCGTGAGCATCAGCGGCGGGCAACGGCCCGCCGTGCGGGTGCAGGCTAATCCTCGAGCCTTGGCCGCCTACGGACTCACGCTGGAAGACCTGCGCATCGCCATCGCCGCGGCTAACGTCAACCAGGCCAAGGGCGGATTCGACGGCCCGCGCCGCGCCTCGATCATCAACGCCACGGATCAGCTCTTCACCAGCAAGGAGTACAAGGCCCTCATCGTGGCCTATCGCAACGGCGCACCGGTGCACCTCTCCGAAGTGGCCGAGGTGCTCGACGACGTGGAGAACGCCAAGCAGGCCGCCTGGATGAACGAGCAGCCTGCCGTCATCGTGAACATCCAACGGCAACCCGGTACCAACGTGATCGAGGTGGTCGACCGGGTGAAACGGCTGCTGCCACAGTTGCAGGGGACCTTGCCCGCGGCGGTGCAGGCAGTGGTGTTGACCGACCGCACGACTTCCATCCGGTCCACCGTGCGGGACGTGCAGGCCGAACTGGTGCTGGCCGTGGGGCTGGTCATTTTCGTGATCTTCCTCTTCTTGCGCTCCCTCTCCGCCACCGTGATCCCCGCCGCCGCGGTGCCGCTGTCGCTGATCGGCACCTTCGGCCTCATGTACCTGATGGGCTTCAGCCTGAACAATCTGACCTTGATGGCCTTGACGGTCTCGACTGGTTTCGTCGTGGATGACGCGATCGTGATGATCGAGAACATCGCGCGCTACATCGAGCGGGGCGACAGTCCGTTCCAGGCGGCGCTCAAGGGCTCGCAGCAGATCGCCTTTACGATTCTGTCGCTGACCGTCTCCTTGATCGCGGTTTTGATTCCGCTGTTGTTCATGGGCGACGTCGTGGGACGGTTGTTTCGCGAATTTGCTGTGACGCTGAGCATCACGATCCTCATCTCGGCGCTGGTCTCGCTCACGCTCACGCCGATGATGTGCGCGCGGCTCTTGCGCGAGCGGCGGGACAGGACACCAGGCAGGCTGTCGCAGGCTGCGCAGGCCTGGCTGGACCGGATCATCGCCTGGTATGGAGCGAGCCTGCGTTGGGTCCTTCGACGTCAACGGGCCACGCTGTTCGTGACCGGCGCGACATTGGCCGCCACCCTGCTGCTCTTCCTCTTCATTCCGAAAGGCTTCTTCCCGCTGCAGGACACGGGGGTGCTGCTGGGCATGACGGAAGCCTCGCAAAGTATTTCATTCCCCGTGATGGCGGAACGGCAGCAGGCCTTGGCGCGCGCGCTCTTGGAGGAACCGGCCGTGGAGAGCCTCTCCTCGTTCATCGGGGTGGACGGCGTCAATAGCACCCTCAACCGCGGCCGGATCTATCTCAATCTGAAACCGCTGGACCAACGGCCGCCCCTGGACGAGGTGCTCCATTGGTTGGAGGCGCGGGCCGGCGAGGTGGACGGCATCAGCCTGCACCTGCAGCCGGTCCAGGACCTCACGGTCGAGGATCGCGTGAGCCGCACCCAGTTCCAATACACGTTGGAGGATGCCGACCCGGAGGAGTTGAACCGCTGGGCCCCCAAGGTATTGGAGGCGCTGCAGCTTCGACCGGAGCTGCGCGATGTCGGCAGCGACCAACAGGACCGAGGGCTCGCGTCCGTGGTGGCGATCGACCGGAATACAGCGTCGCGTCTGGGCATCACGCCGCAGCTCATCACGGACACGCTCTACGATGCCTTCGGGCAACGGCAGGTTTCTACGATGTTCACCCAGCTGAATCAGTACCGCGTGATCCTGGAAGTACTGCCGGAATTTCAAAAGGGGCCGGAGGCGCTGCAGGCCTTAGAGGTGCGGGGCGCGGGCGGGCCGGTGCCCATGAACGTGTTCACCAGGGTCGCCGAGGGGACCGCGCCGCTGGTCATCAGCCGTCAAGGCCAATTTCCGGCCGTCACGATTTCCTTCAACCTCGCGCCGGGGGGGTCGCTCGGTGAGGCGGTGGAAGCGATCCGGCAGGTGACGAAGGAACTCGGGTTGCCGGCGAGCATCCGCGGCAGTTTCCAGGGAGCGGCGCAGGCCTTTCAGGGTTCGCTCGAACATGAACCGATGTTGATTTTGGCCGCGCTGGTGACGGTCTACATCGTGTTGGGCATCCTGTACGAAAGTTATCTGCATCCCTTGACCATTCTCTCCACGCTGCCGTCGGCCGGCGTCGGCGCGTTGCTGGCGTTGATCCTGTTTCGGATGGAGTTCAGCGTCATCGCCTTGATCGGCATCATCCTGCTGATCGGGATCGTGAAAAAGAACGCGATCATGATGATCGATTTCGCCCTGGACGCCGAACGGACCGACGGGAAGCGGCCGGAAGAGGCGATTTATGAGGCGGGGCTCCTGCGATTCCGTCCCATCATGATGACCACGATGGCCGCCTTGCTGGGCGCTCTGCCGCTGGCGATGGGATCTGGGGTGGGGTCGGAATTGCGGCGGCCCCTCGGCATCAGCATCATCGGAGGCTTGATCCTGAGCCAGCTCTTGACCCTCTATACGACCCCGGTTGTGTACTTGGCGCTCGGCCGGCTGGCCGCGCGGTTCCGGCGGCGTGCCCCTGAGGCGCCGACCGCCGAGGCGTTGGCTTCCGCAGGTCGCCCATGAACCTCTCCGCCCCGTTCGTCCGGCGCCCCGTCGGCACCATGCTGATGACCATCGCTGTCCTGCTGGTGGGGCTCGTCTCTTTCCGGTACCTGCCGGTGGCTGCCTTGCCGCAGGTGGAGTTCCCGACCATCAACGTGTCCGCCTCATTGCCCGGCGCGAGTCCGGAGACGATGGCCTCGTCCGTGGCGGCGCCGCTGGAGCGCCAGTTCACCCGTATTGCGGGCGTGACGGAAATGACCTCGTCCAGCACCATCGGCGGCACCAACATCACGCTGCAGTTCGAGTTGCATCGCGATATCGACGGTGCCGCGCGCGACGTCCAGGCGGCGATCAATGCCGCCAGGGCCGATCTGCCGTCGAATCTGCCGACGAGCCCCAGTTATCGCAAGGTGAATCCGTCCGACGGTCCCATCCTGATCCTGGCCTTGACCTCCGAACTTGTCACCCGCGGCCAAATGTATGATGCCGCGTCGAGCATCCTGCAGCAGAAGTTGTCGCAGGTGGAGGGCGTGGGGCAGGTGGCGGTGGGCGGCGGTTCGCTTCCGGCCATCCGCGTGGACCTCAACCCGACCGCCTTGAACAAGTACGGCATCGGCCTGGGGGAGGTGCGCCAGGCGCTCGCCGCGACGAACGTGAATCGGCCGAAGGGGCAGCTCACGCGCGACGACCGGACGTGGGAGATCCGCACCAACGATCAACTCCACAAGGTCGAGGACTACCTGCCGCTGATCGTGGCCTATCGCGACGGACGGGCCGTCCAGCTGTCCGACGTAGCGACGGTCGAGCATTCCGTCGAAGACCTGCGGACCATGGGAGTCGCCAACGGCACGCCCGCGGTGCTGGTCATCATCTACCGGCAGGCGGGCGCCAACATCATCGAAACCGTCGATCGGTTGCGGGCGAGATTGCCGCAGTTGGAAGCGTCGCTGCCCGGCAGCATCTCCCTTTCGGTCGTCATGGACCGGACGCCGGTGATCCGCGCGTCCCTCCACGATGTGGAACGGACGCTGCTCATTTCCGTCGGCCTGGTGATTCTGGTGGTGTTTCTGTTCCTGCGGAACGTTCGCGCCACCCTGATCCCGAGCGTGGCGGTGCCCGTGTCGCTCATCGGGACGTTCGGCGTGATGTACCTCTGCGGCTACAGCCTCGATAACCTGTCGCTGATGGCGCTCACGATCGCGACCGGGTTCGTGGTGGACGATGCGATCGTGGTGCTGGAGAACATCACGCGATATCGCGAACAGGCGGTGCCGCCGATGGAGGCGGCCTTGCGCGGCGCCAGGGACATCGCCTTCACGGTGGTGTCGATGACCCTCTCGCTGGTGGCGGTGTTCATTCCGATTTTTCTCATGGGCGGCATGCTCGGGCGGCTGTTCCGGGAATTCGCCGTGACCCTGTCGGTGGCGATCCTGGTATCGCTGGTGGTGTCGCTGACGACGATTCCCATGCTCTGTGCGCGGGTGTTGCCGGCGGAAGGCACCGGTCACCAGGGCTGGTGGGCTCGTGCCGGCGAGCGGCTGTTCGAGGCGATGCGGCGGGGGTATGCCGCGAGCCTGCGCTGGGTGTTGCGGCATCCGCGCACCATGTTGGCCGTGACGCTGGCCACCATGGCGCTCACCGTGTACCTGTACATCCTGGTGCCCAAGGGATTCTTCCCGCAGCAGGACACCGGCCGGCTCTTCGGGAACATCCAGGCCGCGCAGGATATTTCCTTTCAGGCCATGCGGGACAAGCTGGCCGAGGTGGTCGACATCATCAAGAGCGATCCCGCCGTAGCCACCGTGACCGGGTTTACCGGCGGCGGCGGCCATGCCGGGACCACCAACACCGGCCGGATGTTCATCGCCCTGAAACCGCTGGAAGAACGCGGGATGAGTTCCGACCAGGTCATCGCGCGGCTGCGACCGAAACTCGCCAAGGTGCCGGGCGCACCGACGTACCTGCAGCCCATTCAGGACCTTCGCATCGGCGGGCGCGCCAGCAGCGCGCAATATCAATACACGTTGCAGAGCGTGGATCTGGCTGAACTCAACACCTGGTCGCCGATCGTGGAGGCCAAGTTGCGGACCCTGCCCGAACTGGTCGATGTGAACAGCGACCAGCAGGACCGTGGCCAACAATCCCTGGTGGTGTTCGATCGCGCCACGGCGTCGCGGCTTGGGCTGAGTCCGCAGCTCATCGACGACACCCTCTACGATGCGTTCGGGCAGCGCCAGGTCTCGATCATGTATACGCCGCTGAACCAGTACCACGTGGTGATGGAGGTGGCGCCGCAATACTGGCAGAATCCGGCGGCGTTGCACGACATCTACGTGCGCGCGCCGAACGGGGGGCAGGTGCCCTTGAGCGCCGTCACGCGCTATGAACCGACGAACACGATCCTTTCGGTCAACCACCAGGGACAGTTTCCAGCGGTAACCCTGTCCTTCAACATGGCGCCGGGGGTGTCGCTGGGGGTGGCGGTGCAGGCCATCGACCGGGCCATGCACGAGATCAATCTTCCCGCCGCCGTGCGCGGAACCTTCCAAGGCACCGCCAAGGCGTTTCAGTCGTCGGTCGACAATCAGCCGTGGCTGATCTTGGCCGCATTGGTCACGGTCTACATCGTGCTGGGCATTTTGTACGAGAGTTACGTCCATCCGATCACCATTCTCTCGACCCTGCCGTCCGCCGGCGTCGGCGCCTTGTTGGCCCTGCTCCTCTTCAAGACGGAGCTGAGCATGATCGCCTTGATCGGCATCATGCTCCTGATCGGCATCGTGAAGAAGAACGCGATCATGATGATCGATTTCGCGCTGCAGAGTGAACGTGCCGGCGAGGGGAAGAGCCCGGAAGCGGCCATCTACGAAGCCTGCCTGTTGCGCTTCCGGCCCATCATGATGACCACCCTGGCGGCCCTGCTGGGCGCCTTGCCGCTGGCGCTGGGGACGGGGGTGGGGTCGGAGTTGCGGCGTCCGCTCGGCATTGCGATCGTGGGCGGCCTGCTGGTGAGCCAAGTGCTCACCCTCTATACGACGCCCGTCGTCTACCTGTTCCTCGATCGCCTCCGGTTGCGCTGGGCGCGGATCCGGGCCGCCTCTCTCCATCCTGCCGCCTGACGGGCGGCCTGCCGCTTCTGGAATCCGATCATTCTCTTTTCGGGCTCCCTTCTCTACGCTGCCCCCCGCATGGATACCTTGCCTTCCCTCGATTTGGAGCGGTTGTTTCTCGAACACCAGCGTGATCTTCTGGCTATGTTGCGGCGGATGGTGAGGTGCCGAGAAACGGCGGCCGATCTCGCGCAGGAGGCTTACATCCGTCTTGCTGATGTCCCCACCTCCCAGGTCATTTCGTCTCCTCGGGCCTTTCTGTTCCGGACCGCCACCAACCTGGCGCTGGATCATTTCCGCAAACAAAAATTTCGCGGTCGACGGCAGGCACCGCTGGAAGATGCCGAACAGGTGCCCACCGACATGCGAGCGGTGGATGCCCAGGCGCACGACAAGCAGGTGGTGGCGATGTTGGAGAGGGCATTGTCCACGCTCTCCGAACGGACGCGGGCCGTCTTCGCCATGCGGCGGGTGCAGGGGTATTCCTATCAGGAGATTGCGGCGCGATTGGGGATTTCAGAGCGCGCCGTCGAAAAACATCTCGTCCGGGCGATGGCCTGCTGCCAAGATGCGTTGCCTTCCAAGGACGTGCCTGTTTTATAGGAACGGCGCGGGCTGACACGTCGGGCGAAAGAGGATATAGTGAGGCGACCGCTCGGACAGATTCGGCGTGCATCTCCACCGTAGGCCCCATGCGATCTGAAGACCACCGTTCGGAGCCATCCTTCGGCGAGCCATCGCCGGATCGTCGATTGAGGGAAGAGGCGACCGCCTGGTTCGTGCGGCAGGCGGCCGGAAATTTTTCCGAAGCCGAGCGGCGACGTTTGGAGGGGTGGTGCGCGCAAAGTCCGGCGCACGCCCGTGCCTTCCGCCAAGTCCGGGCCTTGTGGGATGCGCCGGAGCTGGGGTACGCCGCCGCGCAGAGCCTGGCCGCCGTCGATCGGCAGCACCGGCCAGCCCGTTGGTGGTGGCCTGCGTGGGGGACGGCGGCTGTGGCCGCCTGTCTGCTCCTCGTGATGGCGCTCGGCGGGCAGGAATTGATGGCCAGGCTGGGAGCCGACTACCGCACGGGCGTCGGGGAGCAACGGGCGGTGACGTTGTCGGATCAGTCGATCGTCACGCTGAATACCGACAGTGCCATTGCCGTTCGCTACCATTCGGATCGGCGGATCGTGCAATTGTTGCGAGGGGAAGCCTCCTTCGCCGTCCGGCCTGATCCCGATCGGCCCTTTACCGTGGGGAGCCGCGGCGTCGAAACCACGGCCCTGGGGACGCAATTTGTGGTCCGAGCCGACGGCGACGATGTGCGGGTGACCGTGCTGAACGGATCGGTGCAGGTCACGGATCGCGCGCGGCCCCAGGACGAGGTTCTTCGTCTGTCCGCAGGCGATCAGGTATCAATGAAGCCGGACGGCGCAGGGTCGGTGGTCCGCGTCGATGCCGCCGCCGACGCAGCCTGGTTGCAGCATCGTCTGGTATTCGTACGAACGCCTTTGGCCGAGGTGGTGCGGGAACTCGCCCGCTACCATCATGGGGCTATCTTCGTCTGGAATTCGGCTCTACGGTCCTTGCCGGTCACCGGCATCTACAACCTCTCCGATCCCTCGCAGATCGTCGCGACGTTGGCCGATACCCTCCCGATTCATCTGGTCCGACTGACGGACCGGGTGATCATCATTCGCTGACCCTCACCGTCGTTTCTGTTCTTGCGCATACCCGACCTCGGTCGAGGGGGGAATTTTCCCTCCTCATACGTTCATGCACAGAGAGGACTTCATGGATGCGGACATCCGCGTCTTGATGGCCTGTGAACATGACACCCTGGAGGCTGGCATGGAGAGAGGGGCGCGTGGAGGTGGAGCGGCGGAGCGACGAGGGGGCGAGTGGTGGAGGCGCTGGGGCGTCGCGATCGTGATGCTCAGTCTTTTGGCGACGACCGCCTTCGCCCAGACCGATGGAACGACAGAGTCTCAAGCCACAAGGCACTATCGGATTCCGGCTCAATCCCTCAACACGGCGTTGCGCGATTTTGCGTTGGCATCGGGGCTCCAAGTGAGTTTTCCCGACGACGTGGCGGCCGGCAGGACCTCGCGCGAACTGGTCGGGACCTATACGCCGGAAGAGGCGTTGTCGGAGCTGCTGGCGGGAACCGGCCTGTCGTTCCGCTTCACGGCGGCCGATACGGTGACCTTGGAACGGGCCAGACGCACGGCGGTTCCTGTTGTGCTGACGGCGAACGGCACTGCGTCGGCGGCACCGACGACTGGGCCCGACCAGCCTGCTTCGACTGGAGCCAGGCCCGTGAAGGTGCCGGAAATCATCGTGTTGGATGTGCAGGAGCGGAATCTGCCGGATCAGGAAGCGGTCAAGGAGGTTGCGGGCACGGTCAATGTCGTCACCCGCGAGGAAATTCAGCGCGCGCGCCCCAAGAATGCGGATGAAATGTTGCGCCGGATTCCCGGCGTCAACGTGCTCGATGAGTATGGCCAAGGGTTGCGGCCGAACATCGGCATCCGCGGCATGGATCCGCGGCGCAGCAAGAACATCCTCCTGTTGCTGGACGATGTGCCGATTCAGCCGGCCCTGTTCGGGGATGCTTCCACGTATTACATGGTGCCGATCGAGCGCATCGACCATATTGAAGTGATCAAGGGCGGCGCCTCCGTGCTCTACTCGCCCAACACTCAAGGCGGGTTGATCAATTTCATTCGGAAACGCATCCCCGCGACGCCGACGTTTTCTACGAGAACACCTTCGGCAGCTTCAACTTCTTTCAGTCCGACACGCAGTACGGCGGGTACTTCGGCAACTTCGGCGCGCAACTGGGCTACCTCCGTCGCCAGTCGGACGGCTTCCGGCAGCGGAGCGCGTCCCAGCTGGATGATTTCACGATGCGGTTCGAGGCGAATCCGGACGATCGCACAAGGATCACCGCCAACATCTCTTGGTACGAGGAAACGACGCAGACGCCGGGCAGCCTCACCCCCACGCAGTATCGCAACGACCGTACCCTGGCGGGAAAACCGCTGGATGAATTCAAGGGGCAGCGGGGAGCGATCGATCTCACTGCGACGCGGGAGATCAATGCCCACAACCAGGCCAAGGTTCTCGTCTACGGCAATGTCTTCGAGCGGAATTGGTACATCCAGGATCAAGCCGCCAATGGAACGCTGCTCGAGACGAGCACCAATTTTTTGCGGAAATTTAACGTGTTCGGCGTGGTGCCGCAGCACCAGTTCACCTTTTCCCTTTTCGGCTTGGATCAAAGGATCACCACCGGATTCCGCTACCATGCCGAACGCTTGACCGACATCAGGGGCGTCGGCACGGCCGGCTCAAAAATCAGCAGTACGACGAACAATGCCGACCTCGAATCGGTGGCCTATGCGGCCTACACGGAGACCGCCATCAGGCTGACCGAAGCGCTGACCATTTCTCCGGGTATCCGCTGGGAGCAGGTGAACCAGAGTCGGGAGACCATGAATGCGGTCCCTCCGGCGGGAGGCAATTTCAAGGGCTATAAGACCACGCAAGGACTAATCTATGGCACGGGGGTCAAGTATCAACTCACACCGGACAGTCTGTTGTTTGGGCACGTGCACACCACGTTTCGTCCGCCGACCTTCGCCAATGCCGTCGATCCGACCAGCGGCACGGCGCAAGACTTGTCGGCTGAGCGGGCCTTGAGCTCCGACATCGGAGTTCGTTTTACCATCCTACCGGGCGTGAGCGGAGAACTCGCGCTGTTCCGGGCCGAGTTCAGCAACCAAATCGTGCAGCAGGGCAGTCAGTTCGTCAACGCGGGTAAGACCTTGCAGGAAGGTATCGAAAGCACGCTCCACCTCGACTGGGGGGAGATCGTGCGCCCGCTGCAAGGGTTCGTCACGAGGGGCAGCATCACGCTGCTCCGGCCGAAATCGCTCTCCGGCGCCACGGACGGCAAGGACCTGCCCTATGCGCCGCGCATGACCTTTTATGGATTGGTGGGTTACTACCATCCGACCGGCGCCTCGATCGAGGCGGATGCGCTGTTCATCGCGCAGCAGTTCACCGACGGGGCGAACACTCAGGTGGAGAATGCCCTCGGCACCAACGGGGCGATTCCGTCCTACACCATCTGGAACCTGCGATTGAACTACGCACCGCCGAAGGCGCGTTGGGCCCTGTTTGCCGGTGTGCGCAACCTGACCGACGAGTCGTTCATCGCACAACGCACGACCGGAAGTTTCATCGGCATCCAGCCGGGCGAAATCCGAAACTTTTACGGCGGCTTCTCCTGGAGGTTTTAACCGGTCGGATCAACGGGGCCGCACGGCCCCTTTTCTCAAGGAGTCTGGATCATGATGGGGACGAGATTGATGTTTGGATTGTGGAGCATCGTGGCGATGGGGAGTGGGGTGATTGCGTCTCCCGCCGGGGCGCACTTCGTCTGGGTCGAGACGGAGGCGACTGCATCGGCGGATGCGGGGTTGCCGCTGAAGATCTATTTCGGTGAGTACGCCGAGCTCCTGCGCGAGGAGCGAGGCGGGCGATTGGATCAGATCGATGGCGTGACCTTGCGGGTGCAGCACGCCAAGCAGGGCAGAACCGACGTGTCCCTGACCAAGCAGATCAATCACTTTGCCGGCTCCCTGTCCGCCTGTACACCGGGCCCCAACGCCGTGCTGGCCGAACAGGCCCAGGTGCCGGTGCAGGACTTGCGTAAGTATGACATCGGTGTGGTGAAGCCGATGTTTTACGCGCGAACGTCCTTCCTGTGTGTGGAAGAGGGGCGCATCAACGAGCATGAGCGTGGACCGGTCGCCCCGATGGACCTCGATCTGATCCCGCTGACCAAGGGGCTGAGCCTGGCCACGGGGCGCATGACCCATGCTCCTGGTGGAGAGATCGTCGTCAAGGCGGTCTTCAAGGGCAAGCCGCTTCCGAACACGCAGGTGTTGGTACACGCGCCCAACGGCTGGGACAAGGAACTCAAGAGCGACGCCGAAGGTATCCTGGCCTTTACCCCGCTGTGGCCGGGGCGGTATGTCCTCGAAGTCGTACAGGTCGAACCGACGCCGGGGGAATTTCAAGGGAAGCCGTACGAAGCCGTTCGGCATCGCAGCACCCTGTCCCTGCAGGTGAAGGCTGAGCGTTCGAGGGCGGAGTAACGTGAGCCGTGCAGGGGCCGAACGTCTCGTCCGGCAGGCCCATCGTTGGGTCAGCATAGGCGCGGTGGGGTTTTTCCTCCTGTCGCTCGTGACCGGGCTGCTCTGGGCGGATGCCAAGTTTCTCTATTGGGACGAACGGTACAAGGAGAAGCGGCATCCGCTCGCAGGACCGCCGGTGGATTCCGCGCAGGTGCCGCTCGATCGCGCGCTGGCGTTGGCGGCGTCGTCTGTCGAGGGACGGGCGGTCGTCGAGCAGGCGGTCCTCCGCGCTGATTTCGGGCGGCTCTTCTATGAAGTGAAGGTGCGGGCCGAGGGCGGGCCGGTGATTCTGCTGGTGGATGCCATGACCGGTGAACGGTTGTCGCCGATCGCGCCGGAGTTGGCGCCGGTGATCGCCGCGCAATATGTGCCGACGCCGGCACCGGTGCTGGGCGTGGAGGTGGAGCGGTACAAGCCGCGAAAGAAGAAACGTGTCTACGATGCCGTGCGCGTCCGGTTCGATGATGCCGAGGCCACGGAGATCGTGCTGGACCGGCAGACCGGGGAAATCCTGGAAGACGAAGGGCGGTGGCGTAGGGTCCACTTTGCCGTCATGCAGTTGCACCAGTTGAACTTTTTCGGCTTTGAAAAAACCCTGCTCAACATTCCCGGAGTCCCGATGCTCTTCATGAGCCTCTCCGGCCTATTGCTCTGGGGGTTCCATCGTGCCAGGGCGCGCCGGGCCAGGCTGTAGCGTTTTCTTTTATCTCTTGTTTAGAATGTCACGCGGGAGGCCGGCGTGACGATTCGCACCATCAAGGGCCGTATTGTGCTCGCCATCGTGCTGGTGGGCTGCATCCCGCTGGTGATCGGCCTGGTGCTGGCGTCGATGTCCGGCATGCGGTCCCTGCGCGACGTGATCGGCGGCAATTTCCAAGCGATCGCCGAACAGGCCGCTGATCGGCTGACCATGCTCGTCCAGAGCCAGGTGCAGGGGGTACGCCTCCTTGCCTCCGCGCCCTTGCGGGTGCGCCAGCCGGTGGAAGCCGCGAATCTCTCCTATCCGGGCGAATGGACCGAGACACAGCGCCTCATCCAGGCGCGGGCGCAGGAATGGGAAAAGGGTCGTGAGAGTGCCGCCCGCCTGCTGAATTCCGAACTCTCCCGTTTTCTCCTCGAAACCAAGGTGCGGGACGGCGATAAGATGGTCGGGCTGCTGATCACCGACCGCTACGGTGCCTTGGTCGCCGCCAGCTCGGAGCCGGACCATTATTTCCTCAGCCAGGAACCTTGGTGGGAAGCGTTACAGAGCGGTGGACTGGACCGAGTCTATGTCAGTGGCGTGATTCCCGGGCAGGAAGGCTCCTTCCGGACGCCTGAGGAGACCATCGATATCGCCGTTCCCATCCTGGACGACCACCAGCATGCGATCATCGGCGCCATCAAGGCATCCTACCGATTTGACTCGCTGTTTGCGATGATCAAAGAAATCCGCATCGGGCAGACCGGCCACGCCATGCTGTTCGATGCGGCCGGCGAGCCCCTCGTGTGTCCTATCCTGCCGCGACGGGCGCATCGGATTCCCAGCCAGTTGATGGCCAAGATCGTCTCCTCGGATCCGGGGTGGGAAATCGCGGAGGACGACGGCCACGGGGCGACCGATACGGTGGTGGGGTATGCGCCGGTCACGGGCCTGAACCTGCCGGATACCTCCTGGCACGTCTTCGTGCGGCAGCAACCGGAAGAAACCTACGCGCCGATTCGCGATCAGCTGAGGAACCTGGCCCTCATCGGCGTCGTGATGTTGGGGTTGCTCTGGGCGATGGGACGGTATGTCGCGGCGCGTATCGCGCGGCCTATCCAGGTGTTGAAGACGGGGGTCGAAGCGATCAGTCAGGGTACCTACGATGGCCCGCTCGATATCAGGACGGGGGATGAGTTTGAGGAACTGGCCGTGGCCGTGCATCGCATGGCGGACCGACTCCAGGCCTCCCGTGGAGAACTGGAAACCTTGAACGCGGAACTGACGCACCGTGTCGAAGAGAAGACGGCGGAAATTACCCGCCAGATGCGGAAGTTGGAGCTGTCCGAACGACTGGCGACGCTCGGCAAGGTGGCGAGCGGCATCGCCCATGAGATCAACAATCCGCTCGGCATCATTTTAAACCGGATCGAATGTATGGAGGCGGAAGCGGCGCAGACGCAGGTGCCCGACGACGTGAGCCGGGACCTGGTGGCGATCCGCACCCAGGCGGAGCGCATCTCGCGGGTGACCCGCAGCATTCTCACCTTCTCGCGCGGCACGGTCTCGACCTTGAAGCCGCTCGATGTGAACTGCGTGGCGCGGACCTGTGTGGCGATGGCGGGCGAACGGGTGGCGACGCTGTCGGTCCGCATCGAGTCGCACCTGTCGCCCGAACTCGCGCCGGCCATGGGAGATCGAGACCGGTTGGAGACGGTGCTGCTCAACCTGATCAACAATGCCATCGACGCAGTGGTCGGCTTCACGAACCAGGGCCTGGTGACCCTGCGGACGGAACGGCTGACGGTGGAAGGAGAGGACTGGGTGCGTATCAGCGTCTCGGACAACGGTCCCGGTGTGCCGTCGACCATCCTCGATCGAATCTTCGACCCCTTCTTTACGACCAAGCCGGCCGGCCAGGGCACGGGGCTTGGGTTATTTCTGAGTTACGGCATCGTGTCGGATCACCGTGGCCGTATCGAGGTGCGGAACGAGTCCTCCGGCGCGGCGTTCGACGTGTACTTACCTGCGGTGGGCTGCGGAGCCCCCGCTCATGAAGGAGTACCATGGGGATTGCAGGAAAAGTTTTGATCGTCGACGACGAGCAAGATGCGCTGGAAAACTGTCGCCGCATTCTGAGCCGCGTGCCCTATCACTGTCTGACCGAAAACGATCCGGTTCGCGCGCTCGACGTGATTCAGCGGGAACGCCCTGGGTTGATCCTCACGGATCTGCGGATGCCGATTTTGGACGGCATCGAAGTGCTGACGGCCGCGAAGCGATTCGATCCTGCCGTGCAGGTCGTGCTGTTGACGGCTCATGCCACCGTGCAGACTGCGGTGACCTCGATGCGGTACGGGGCGTTCGACTACATCACCAAGCCGTTTACGAGCGCGGATCTCGTACAGGTGGCGCGCCGCGCGTTCGGCGAGGACGGCCAGGCCGTGAAGGCGGAGCGGGCGGCGAACGAGGCGGAAACGCGGGAGGAAGGACTGGCCGGTCAATCGAGGCAGTCCCGCCATGCGGGATTGGCGCGGGTGATCGGCGAGAGCGCCGCCATGCAGTCGGTCTTCGATTTGATCGAAAAAGTGGCCCCGACGCCGTCCAACGTCTTGGTCTACGGCGAGAGCGGCACGGGGAAAGAATTGGTCGCCCATGCCATTCACGACGCCAGCCTGCGGGCCGATCGTCCCTTCATTCCGGTGGACTGCGTGTCGTTGCCGGATACGCTGCTCGAATCCGAATTGTTCGGGCATGAGAAAGGGGCCTTCACCGGGGCCCACGTCTCGAAACCTGGCCTGTTCGAGATCGCAGCCGGCGGGACCGTGTTCCTCGACGAGGTGAGCGGGATGAGCCAGACCCTGCAGTCGCGTCTCCTGCGCGTGTTACAGGAACGGCAAGTTCGGCGGGTGGGCGGCATTCGCTTCATGGACGTCGACGTGCGGGTGATCGCGGCGTCGAACCAGGATCTCGAGGCGGCTTGCCGTCGCGGCGAGTTTCGAGAAGACCTCTACTATCGCCTAAATGTCATTCCCATCGCCCTGCCCCCGCTTCGTCAGCGCGAGGGGGATGTCGTCTTGCTGGCGCGTGAGTTCCTCCGGCGGTTCATCCGGCAGCAAGGTGCGATGGCGACCTCGGTCCCGGAATTGGATCGGGATGCGAGCGACCTGCTCTCGGCCTACGGCTGGCCTGGAAACGTGCGTGAACTGCAAAACGTGATCGAACGGGCGGCGGTCTTGGCCGACGGGCCGATGATTACCCGCGCCCATTTGCCTGAGCGGCTCAGGGCGAATGGGGCCGAAGACACGGCGCCCGCCGAACCGGGCTCCTTCAAACATGCGAAGCAAGTTGCGGTCACGACCTTCGAGCGCGGGTTCCTGATTGACCTCCTCAAGCGGCATGACGGACACATGGGGCGGGCCGCGAGGGAGGCCGGCGTCGATCGAAAGACCATCGAGCGGATGGTCAAGAAGCACGGACTGCGCGAGCTCTTCTAGCTCGCGCGTCGTATGTTCGCGCACCGTTTCCTGCCACGCCTCACCGTGTGCGTTCACGATGCCGCTTACGCCGCTGCCGCTTCCTCTGTCGATGGGGCGTCGCTGTCCCATCGGGATAATTTCTAGGACACCTCGCACCTGCCAGCAAATTCAATCTGTTTCGCGATCATGCGGAATTTTAATGGGGCGTCTGCGCCCCATTTTTTCATGTCACCGTTTCAATTCACTCCAAAAATCCCACATTCATTGCCATTCTTGATGGTGGCGAAAAGGAACGAAAATTGCTCAGTCCCCGTCCGTCTTTGTACGTGCAGCGGCAGGTGCGTGGTCGGATCGTCGCTTCCTGGTTTCTTCGCGTTCCTAGGCGCGGGCCATGGCGGGCCTGTGCCTGTGGAGGCCACGCGGCTGCCGCGAACATCATAAGTGGGCCTGAAGGACCGGCCTCCTGAGCGTTCCACCTTATGACGGTGCAGGCTCCCTTCGAGCCTGCACCACGCACGTCGTTCTGCAGGGAAGCGATTATGGTTTCAAGAGGAGGTAGGTCAATGAGATCGGGACGAAGTGGACCTCGGAAGATGAAGCAACGGAAGGCGCGCGCAGCCCTACGGTACATGTTGGGCGTGATGCTGCCTTCGGTCTGTCTCGGCGTGTTTTCAATCGCGTCGGCGGCGCCGGCGGATTTGCACGCGACGGCCCACAGCCAACCAGCTTGGGCTGAGCAACTCAAGGGGCAGACCATCATCGAGGATGCCCAGGAGGGGCATGTCGAGCGGACGGCCATGATGGAGCGCCAGCACCAGCGCATCATGGAGAAGATCAATGAGCAGTTGGTGCACGACGCCGAAGTGCAGCGGACAGGTGGGCAGTACAACAACGTCAACATGCTGCACCAATACGGCGCGGGCAATCAGGACATTCTCCTGATGTCGAACAGCGGGGCCGAGCCGGTCTCCACCGGCGGCGGCCGGTGTCCGGCGACGGCGCCGGTGCGGGCCTATGACGTCTCCGCGATCAACGTCGAGATCTCCCTCAACATGTGGCTCGACTACTATCCCGGCTACATGTACGTGCTGACGGAGAACATCGACAAGGTCCGGGCGGAAGAGACACGCAACCGGGACGCCCGTGAGAAAGAGGGATATGATCCGGGCGCCGTGAAGAACGGCCTGCAGAGCCAGTGGATTCAGCCGCTGGTCATCCGCGGCAACCAGGGCGACTGTGTGAAGCTCACGCTTCGCAACCAATTGGAAGGTGAGGAAGAAGTCAGCCTGAACATCCACGGCTCCAGCATGGTCATGTCGGCGACGGGTCAACCGGCTACGACAACCAATCCGGACAGCATCGCCGCCAAGGGCAAGGCCGTAGAGATGGAATGGTACATCCCGCCCACGCAGCAGGAGGGCAGCCGGCAGTTCCATTCCTACAGCAACGACCGTGAATTGACCGTGATGGGACTCTTCGGCACCTTCGTGGTCGAGCCGAAGGGATCCGAGTACCTGGAGCCGTTGGGCAGCGGCGAGCCGCAGCTTGCGAAGAGCGGCTGGCAAGTCATGATCAAGAACGGCTCGGGCCCGGATTTCCGTGAGTTCGTGCTGTTCTATCACGAGGTCGGCGATGAGGCCTTCCGCCCCTTGAACAAGAAGGGCGACTTCATCCCGCAGCGCGACCCGCTCACCGACGTCTATCGCCCGGTGGCCCGTGCGTTGAACTACCGCAGCGAACCGTTCGGCGTCGACAACATGCAAACGCAGCACGAATACTTCGGCTTCGAGGACGAGTCGATGGCCTACAGCGCCTATACCTTCGGCGATCCGGCTACGACGATTCCTCGCAGCTACCTCGGTGACCCGGCCAAATTCCGGCTGGTGCACGGCGGCTCCGAAGTGTTCCACTCGCACCATCCGCACGGCGGCTCCATCCGTTGGCCGCGCAGCCCGCGGGCCATCGATGAAATGCCCCTGTGGCATGCGGCCAAGAACGGCCCGGTGAAATACCCGGTGATCCGGACCAAGTCGGACCGTGTCGACGTGGAAGTCATCGGTCCGTCCGAGACCATGGACCTGGAGACCGAGTGCGGCTCCGGTCTCTGCCAGCAGCTGGCGGGCGACTTCCTGTTCCACTGCCACGTGGCCCATCACTACATCGCGGGCATGTGGGGCTATTGGCGGGTCTACAACACCATTCAGCAGGGCGCGCATCATAACGACGTGATGCCGGACCTGTTGGAATTGCCGGACCGCAAGGGCCGGATCAAGGTGGGCGTGACCTCGGACGAGCTGATCGGCAAGACCGTCGATTGGTTCGGCAAGCAGTTCAAGATCATCGAGAAGGGCAAGAGCGATTGGAAGGCGGAACCGGCCATCGTGACCATCAAGGATTGGGTCGAGATGCAGTTCCCGCCGCAGGGCAAACCCGGACACAAGGACGACGAACGTGGGCAGACCCTGGCCTACGATGCGAGCGTGGTGGATTGGGCCTGGCAGGGCAACCGCGCCATGACCGAACGTGAAAACACGGTGCCGAATCCGCGTTATCAATCGGCCCATCCGGGAGAGCGCCTGCCGATCATCTTCGAGCCGGCGACCGGCAAGGTGTCCTGGCCGCACTTGAAGCCGCACTTCGGCCGGCGTGTGGCGTTCTCGAACAATCACAATCCGTCGCCGTGGCTGGACATGATCCACCTCGACGAGGACGGCTTGCCGAGTTCCTATCCGGCCAAGCCGGGCGAGAACGGGCGCTGGAGCATGTGCCCGGAGAATGCCGGGTCTAAGAAGTTCAACGTGCACTTCATCCACACGCCGATGATGTTGGCCGACAAGCAGGGCGACACGCCGGCCATCATGGATGAAGGCGGGTTGATCTATGTCTTGCACGAAGAAGAAGCGGAAGTCCGGAAGAACAACGACCGGAAGTATCCGCTGGTCGTGCGGTCGAACATCTATGACTGCATCGACTGGATGCTGACCAGCGAATGGGAAGACGACGACCACTCGAATTTCCATTCTTCCAAGGTCAACACGCACTGGCACTTCCTGCAGTTCGACAACCAGTCGTCGGACGGTGTGATCACCGGCTTCTCGTACGAGCAGTCGGTGCGTCCGTTCACGATGCTGGAAAAGAAAGTGGATAAGGGCTTGCCGATGCCCTTGAACACCGTGTTCACCAAGGCCGCCAAGAAGGGCGACCGGGTCATCACCGTCAAGAATGCCGCGCAGTATCACCCGAATGTGGAGATCCTGATCGGGGCGGACAACGTCGGTGGCAATGAGATCGGCCGCGTCAAGTCCATCAAGGGCAACGAGATCACCCTCTATCGTCCGCTGAAGAACGACCACCCAGTGAAGGACATCGTGACGGTCGAATTCGTGCGGCAGCGGTTCTGGGTGGATTCGGATGTCGGCACCGTGTTCTGGCACGACCATGCGTTGGGCCGGGTGACGTGGGGCCACGGCGGATTCGGCACGATGATCATCGAGCCGGTGGGGTCGACCTATCACAATCCCAAGACCGGTGCGCCGATCCGGAGCGGTCCCTTGGCGGACATCCGGACCGTGGAGCCGGTGGGCTATGGCGTGAACGGCAGCTTCCGTGAACTCATGGTCCAGTTGAACGACAGCGTGCCGCACACGATCAACATCGTGACGGCAGGCAACCCCCCGGGTCAGCCGGTGGAAGTGGCCTTGGAAGCGGGGAAGACCATTTCGTTCCCGATTCCGGACCATATCAAGATGACGCCGATGCCGTTCTTGAACGGCGGCACGCATACGACGGGCGGCAGTCTGAACTTCCGGGCGGAGCCGATCTCCGGCCGAATGATTGCCAACCCGGATCCGTCGAAGCTGTTCAGCAGCACCGTGCACGGCGATCCCTATACGCCGATGTTACGGGCTTATTTGGGCGATACCATCGTGTTCCGGCTGTTGCAGACCATGACCAACGAGTCCATGGTCTGGACGCTGTCCGGCCATACCTATCTGACCGAGCGGTATGCCGGCGATGCGAACCGGAAGAACTCCATCCATGTCGGGATCGCCGAGCGGTACGACCTGGTAGTGCCGCAAGCGGGCGGACCGAGATTGCAGGCGGGCGACTACATCCACTTCAACGGTCGTTCGTCGAAGTTCTCGGAAGGCGCCTGGGGCATCGTGCGCGTGCTGGATAAGGAAACGCCCGATCTACAGAAGTTGCCGGCCGGCTACAGCGGCCGCAACGAGATTCCGAAGGCCTTGGCGGTCTGCCCCGCCGATGCGCCGGTGAAGAACTTCAACGTCGTGGCACTGGATTTCCCGTCCATGAAGTTGAATCCAAACGCGCCGGATGCCATCGAGGTGGACTTCGAACGCACCATCCAGATGGTCAACCCCGACGCCAAGATCTATGCGTTGGAGGAAGACGTGGCGGCGGTGGCGTCCGGCCTGCAGCCGATGCCGCTGACGTTGCGGGCGAACGTCGGAGACTGCTTGAAGGTCAAGTTGACCAACAAGATGAAGCAGGGCCGGGCGTCCTTCTCGGCGCTGGGCCTGGCCTTCGATCCGAAGGATTCTCAGGGGGCAAACGTCGGCAACAATCCGGGCGAACAAACCGTCGCCCCGGGTGAGAGCCGCGTGTACACGTACTACGCCGATCCCTTCCTTGGGGAAACGGCCTCCCTGGTGTGGGATTGGGGGAACGTGATGACCAATCCGCGCAACGGGTTGTTCGGCGGTATCGTGATCGGCCCGAAGGGGGCCACCTATCGCGATCCGAAGACTGGTGCGGACATCTCCACGAAGAACAGCTGGGTCGCCGATGTCATCGTCGATCGCACGATCCAGGGCTACGAGCATCGCCAGAATTATCGCGATGTGGCCCTGTTCTTCCAGGATGAAGACAACATCATCGGCACCAGCTTCATGCCCTACGTGCAGAACACGGCGGGTTTGACGGCCGTCAACTATCGCTCGGAACCCTATAAGTTCCGCGAAGCCAACGGCTGCACGCTGGGCAAGGTGTTCCAGCCTTGCTCCGTGGACAAGCCGGACAGCATTGCCACGCCGCTCATCGAGGCGCATGCGGGAGATCCCGTGCGCATCCATGTGTTCGGTGCGAGCAACGAGCAGAACGGCATGTTCAGCGTGGAGAAGCATGAATGGCCCATCGAGCCGTTCATGCGCGGCGCCGATCAGATCAGCGTCGTGGAGTTCTCCGCGTCCGAGGCGTTGGATGCCTTCATCCCGGCCGCCGGTGGCAGCTTCCGTCTGCCGGGCGACTACGTGTGGAGCAACCAGCGGCTGCCCTATGCCCAGTCCGGGCAGTGGGGCTTGCTGAAGGTGTTGCCGGTTGACGATCAGCGGATCCTCCCGCTGAGCCAGCAGGCCCCTTCGGTCAAGCGGGCGGAGTCCGGCTCGGGTGATACCATGGTCACCCGAACGTCGAACGCCGTTCGGTAAGTGGTGAGGGCGGCGCCTCGCACGAGGCGCCGCCACATGGATGCAGTGCCGGTCCTAATCACCAGACTGCGGGAGGGCCTCACGGTTCTCCCGCAGTTGTGTTTTCAGCCGCAAGCCCGTCACTCCTGCCCGCTCATCGCGCTCGGCGGCGCGCGACCAAGTCTTGCAAGATCTTCAGGTCCAGGGCGCCGGGGATGAGATCGTCTCCCACGATGAAGGCGGGCGTGCCGTTGATGCCGAGGTCCTTGGCCAACCGTCGGTTCCGGTCGATGGTCTGTTGCCACTCCTCCTTCGCCATGTCTCGTTCCAACCGTTCCGCATCAAGGCCGGCGTCACGGGCGATCTGCAGCAGCGTCTCCCTGGTCAAGTCCTGCTTCGTGCCCAGCAGGGCTTCGTGGAAGGCGCGGTGCTTCCCTTGCACCACCGACGCGAGCGCAGCTTTGGCGGCCAACTCCGACGCTTCCCCGAGGATCGGGAAGTCCTTATAGACGACGCGCACATGGGCATCTTGCTGCTGCAATTGCGTCAATGCGCCGGCCGCTTTTTTGCAGTAGCCGCAACGGTAGTCGAAGAATTCCACCACCGTCACGTCGCCGGATTGGTCCCCGCTCACCGGCGAGGCCGGATCATGCAGTAACTCCTGTTGGTGCCGGGCGAGGGCGGCCTGTTGTCGTTGTTGCTCTTCCGCCGCACGTTTATTTTCCAGCGCTTGCAGCGACTGTTCGATCACGTCCGGGTGAGCGCGGATGTATTGCTCGATCAAGTGATCCAGCGCGCGTCTGGTGACGGCGTCGTCAGGAAGGTCAGCCGGGTTCGAAGGAGAAGGAAAGGCGAGCCCCGTCGTGATGAGCGAGGCGGCGAGGAAAAGACGCATGCGACCGCTGCCTAATATCATTCGGCCTCCGTATGGTGCCAGGTGAACGCGTTTCAGTGAACGAGGGAGGGAGTATACAGAAATCTCTGTCGTCGAGGCGGATACCGGTCAGTTGGCCGGGTCGACGGGCAGTTTGAGGATCTTCACGATGTGCTGCTCGTCGTTCAGCTCGAACGCGATGTGATCGCCGACGCTGAGCTGCTGGAGCAGCCGGCGCTCGGTGACCGGAAGGGCGCGCGATTCCCCCGACGGCATCCGGATGGTCAGCAGCAGCGTGTCCTGGTCGATTGCGACGATGGTGCCGCCGAGAAGCGCGCTCTCGGAGACTGTCGGCGCTGCGATCAAAGCGGTCGGGCTTGCCAGTGACAGGATGACGCTCAGGAGTTCGGACAGCATGCGGTATTGTAGCGCGCTGCAACGGCGATCGAAACCGGCAAATCAGGACCGGGATTTTCCGGTTGCGCTGACTGGGCGCCCGCACTATCTTGAGAAAATGAACAGGGACCTCGCATGAGCCCCAATGGGGACGGCATGCCGGTGGTGCTCACGATCAATGCCGGATCTTCGAGCCTGAAGTGGGCGCTGTTTCGCCTTGAGGCCTCGCCGGTCCGAATCGCGACGGGCCGGATCGAACGGATCGGCCTGCCGGATGCCCTCGTGAACAGCATCGATGTGGAGACCGGCCGGAGCGAGCAACGAACCGCTCAGGTGGCGGATCATGCCGCGGCCCTGGCGCTGCTCACGGATCAACTGGCGCGGAGCGGCCGCGCTCTCACCGTGCAGGCCATCGGTCATCGGGTCGTCCATGGCGGCGACCGCTATGGGGAGCCTGCGCTGGTGTCGCCGGAGATGTTGGTTGAACTGCAGCGTCTCAGTCCCTACGATCCCGAACATATGCCGGCGGAACTCGGTTTGATCGAATCCCTGACAGAGCGATATCCGCAGGTGCCGCAGGTGGTCTGTTTCGATACGGGATTTCACCGGCACCTTCCGGCCGTGGCGCGGCTGCTGGCCATTCCACGCCGATATGAACGGATGGGCGTGCGGCGGTATGGGTTTCACGGCCTGTCCTACGCCTACCTCATGGAGGAATTGGAACGGGTGGCGGGGCGCGAGGCAGCCCACGGTAGGGTGATCTTGGCCCATCTGGGAAACGGAGTCAGCATGGCCGCCGTGCGCGATGGGATCGGGATCGATACCACGATGGGCTTCACGCCCACCGCCGGCCTGCCGATGAGCAGCCGGTCCGGCGATTTGGACCCGGGCCTCTTTGCGTACCTCGCCAAGACCGAAGGCATGACCGCGGAGGAGTTCCACGATATGGTGAACGCGCGTTCCGGCCTCCTGGGTGTTTCCGAGACCAGCTCCGATCTGCGCGATCTGCTGGCCCGAGAGGCGGAGGATGAGCGGGCCGCGGAAGCCGTCGCGCTCTTCTGTTATCAGGGGAAGAAATGCATCGGCGCCTATGCTGCGGCGCTGGGTGGCTTGGACCAGCTCGTGTTCAGCGCCGGGATCGGTGAACATTCGCCGGTCGTGCGGGAGCGTATGTGCAAAGGCCTGGACCATTTGGGCATCCGCCTGGATCCAGCGCAGAACGAAGCCGGAGCGGCGGTGATTTCCGCGGCGGACAGCCCCGTCGTCGTGCGGGTCATTCGCACCGACGAGGAGAGCCAGATCGCGCGCGCGGTCTGCCGGTGGCTGAAGTTGGAGACAGGTTGTTGACCACGAGAACCATGTGAACCACGAAGAGGGACGGCATGACACAGACGAAGACAACGACGACCAATCCCTTGAGTCCTGAGCTGCTTCACCGCATCGACGCCTATTGGCGCGCCACGAATTATCTGTCGGTCGGACAGATTTATCTCTTCGACAATCCCCTCCTGAAGCAGCCGCTGAAACGGGAACATATCAAGCCGCGCCTGCTCGGCCATTGGGGCACGACGCCGGGCTTGAATTTCATCTACGTACACCTGAACCGCATCATCAAGGAGCGCGATCTCTCGGTGCTCTACATCACGGGGCCCGGCCACGGCGGGCCTGGACTGGTGGCCAACGTGTATTTGGAAGGCACTTACAGCGAGGTCTATCCGAACATCGGACAGGATGCAGCGGGCATGCAACGCCTGTTCAAACAATTTTCCTTTCCCGGCGGCATTCCCAGCCATGTAGCGCCGGAGACGCCGGGCTCCATCCACGAAGGCGGTGAGTTGGGGTATGCCCTGGCCCACGCCTATGGGGCGGCATTCGACCGTCCTGAGTTGCTGGTGGCCTGCGTGATCGGCGACGGAGAGGCGGAGACCGGTCCGCTCGCGGCGAGTTGGCATGGGAACAAGTTCTTGAATCCGGCGAGGGACGGCGCGGTGCTCCCGATCCTGCACCTCAACGGCTACAAGATCGCCGGCCCCACCGTGTTGGCGCGAATGCCGCCGGATGAACTCGAATCGCTCCTGATCGGGTACGGCTATAAGCCCTACTTCGTCGAAGGCGCCAAGCCCGAGGTGATGCACCAGCTCATGGCCTCCACGCTCGACGAGGTCGTGGCCTCCATCAAGGCCATTCAGCAGGACGCGAGGACGAAGGGTTTCTCCCGCCGCCCATGCTGGCCCATGATCGTGTTGCGGACGCCGAAGGGCTGGACCGGGCCCAAGGAGGTGGACGGCAAGCAGGTGGAAGGCAGCTTCCGTTCCCATCAGGTCCCGATGGGCGACATGGATCAGCCGCAGCATGTGCAATTGCTGGAAGACTGGCTCAAGAGTTACAGGCCGGAAGAACTGTTCGACGACATGGGGAGGCTGATGCCGGAGTTGGCGCAGTTGGCTCCGACCGGAGAGCGGCGAATGGGGGCCATCGCCTGCTCGAACGGGGGCAGCGTCTTGCGCGACCTGCACCTGCCGGACTTTCGCCAGTATGCCGTGCCGGTCTTGAAGCCGGGCGCAGACGAAGCCGAAGCAACGAGGGTGCAGGGGCTCTTTCTCCGCGATGTGTTGAAGTTGAATGCCACGAACTTCCGTCTGTTCGGGCCGGACGAAACCTCCTCCAACCGCTGGACGGCGGCCTTCGAGGTGACCGACCGTTGTTCCACCGAGCAGGTGTTGCCCAGCGACGAACATGTGGCGCCGGACGGACGCGTCATGGAGGTCTTGAGCGAACATTTGTGCCAGGGCTGGCTGGAGGGGTATCTCCTGACGGGGCGCCATGGCTTCTTCAATTGTTACGAAGCCTTCATCCACATCATCGACTCCATGTTCAACCAACATGCGAAATGGCTCAAGACGACGAGGGCCATCCCCTGGCGGCGGCCGATCGCGTCGCTGAACTATCTGCTGACCTCCCACGTGTGGCGGCAGGACCATAACGGCTTCAGCCATCAAGATCCCGGCTTCATCGACCATGTGGTGAACAAGAAGGCCGAGGTGATCCGCGTCTATCTGCCGCCCGATGCGAACACGTTGCTCTATGTGACGGACCATTGCCTGCGCAGCCGACATTGCGTGAATGTGGTGGTGGCGGGGAAACAGCCTGCGCCCCAATGGCTCAACATGGAGGCGGCGATCACACATTGCACGGCCGGCATCGGCATCTGGGAATGGGCCAGCAACGACCGTGGCAGCGATCCAGACGTGGTGATGGCCTGTTGCGGCGACGTGCCGACCATGGAGACCCTGGCGGCGGTGGAGATTCTGCGCGACGCCTTGCCGAATCTCAAGGTGCGCGTCGTGAACATCGTCGACCTGATGAAGCTCCAGCCGACCAGCGAACATCCGCACGGCCTCTCCGACAAGGATTTCGACGCGCTGTTCACGACGGACAAACCCATCATTTTCGCCTTCCACGGCTATCCCTGGCTGATCCATCGCCTGACCTATCGGCGCACCAACCACCATAACCTGCATGTGCGGGGCTACAAGGAAGAGGGGACGACCACGACGCCGTTCGACATGGTGGTGTTGAACGATTTGGACCGGTTCCACCTCGTGGCCGATGTCGTGGATCGGGTGCCGCAGCTCGGCGCGCGCGCTGCCTACGTCAAGCAGGACATGCGTGACAAGCGGACGCAGCACAAGCAATACATCGCGGAGCACGGCACGGACATGCCGGAGATCAAGAACTGGAAGTGGAGCGGGAGGCGGTAGGCCGTGGCTGCGCATGCGATGGTGGTGCTCTTCGACGTGGACAACACCCTCGTCGACAACGACCGTGTCACCGCCGACTTGAAAGCCCATCTCGACCAGGAAGTCGGTCCTGCGCGAGGAGAGCAATACTGGCGGATCTTCGAACGATTACGCGGGGAGCTGGGCTATGCCGATTATCTCGGCGCGCTGCAACATTACCGGGTGGAGTATCCGCGCGATCCGCATCTGTTGGCCGTCTCGCGGTTCCTCGTGAACTATCCCTTTGCCGACCGGCTTTTTCCGAGGGCCCTCGACGTGGTGCGGCATGCCAAGGGGTGGGGGCGTCCGGTAATCCTTTCCGACGGCGACGCCGTGTTTCAGCCGCGCAAGATCGACCAGTCGGGCCTGGCGGACGCCGTTCAGGACGACGTGCTGGTCTACATCCATAAGGAGCGGGAACTCGACGATGTGGAGCGGCGTTATCCGGCCCACCACTACGTGTTGATCGACGACAAGCTGCGGATCCTCACAGCGGTGAAGAGGTATTGGCAAGGGCGGGTCACGACCATCTTCCCGCGGCAAGGCCACTATGCGACGGAGGCGGAGGCGCTGCACGAATTTCCCGCCGCCGACCTCACGGTCGATCACGTGAGGGACCTGCTGAACTACAATCGCGAGCAGGTGCTGGGGTTCGCCGCAAGCTCGCCGATTGACAACCTCAGGGCAGAGTCGTAGCCTAACGCCATGTCGGATGACCGATCCCATACCCTCGGGCGCCGCCAACTCCTGAAGACCCTCGGAGTGGCGGGTTCGCTGTTGGCTTTGGGCGGCGTGGGGCGTTGGGCGGAATCCCTGGCCGGGGAGGCGTTCGCGTCGAGTCCCGCCTCAGGCGACATTCCGAAGCGACCGCTCGGCAAGACAGGGGTCCAGGTGTCGGCGCTCTGTTTCGGCGGCGCCCATTGGGGGCGGCTCAAGGACGAATCCGAGGCCTTCCGCCTCATCCACGAGGCCATCGACGCGGGCGTAAACTTCATGGACAACGCCTGGGAGTACCATGGCGGCCGTTCCGAAGAACTCATGGGTAAGGCCTTGCAGGGGCGGCGTCATCAGGTGGTACTGATGACCAAGGTCTGCTCGCACGGCCGCGACAAGCACGTGGCCATGCAGCAGTTGGAGGACTCGCTCCGTCGCCTGAAGACCGACTACCTGGACCTCTGGCAGATTCACGAAGTCGTCTACGAAGACGATCCGGACCGGCACTTCGCGCCGAACGGGGCGACTGAAGCCCTGCTCGAAGCCAAGCAGCAGGGCAAGGTGCGGTTCATCGGGTTCACCGGCCACAAACATCCGCAGATCCATTTGAAGATGTTGGCGCATGATTTCCCGTTCGACACCTGCCAGATGCCGCTGAACGTGTTCGACGGCACCTATCGCAGTTTCGAACACGAGGTGCTACCCTTGCTGAACCAGCGCGGCATCGCCGCACTCGGCATGAAGAGCCTGACCGGCAACGCGGAGCCCATCAAACAAGGCATCGTCACCCCGCAGGAAGCCATCCGCTACGTGTTGAGTCTCCCGATCGCCTCCCTCGTGAGCGGCATCGATTCCCCGGATGTCCTCAAGCAAAACCTCGACATCGCCCGCCGCTTTACACCGATGACGGTGGCGGAGATGGAGGGGTTGCGTCAGAAGGTCGCGCGGTACGCGCACGACGGCCGGTACGAGCTCTTCAAATCCACCAACCGCTACGACGGCGGCATTGGCCGCGCCCAGCACGGCATCTCCTAATTTTGGTTATCGACCCTTCGCGGCGCGGTTTCCTCCGCCAAGCGATCGTTGGTCGCCGTATCGTTGCGGGCTCACGGAGTGGTTCGGGGACGGGATCGACGGCGCGCTTTGAATGTTCGGTGGGCTGGGACGCCAGAAGTGGTTGGGGTGCAGTTGGGGTTGCGGCAGCTTCGGCATCACGACCACGTCACCGACTTTCGCCGGTTGGCCTTGGGTGTTGAGCAGCGGCGGGGGACTGGTCGGCCCTGGGATGGTCTGTCGAGCGGGCGGGAGGTGGCGGTGCGGAGAAAGGCGTTGCGGCTGGAGCAGCAGGCCGTTGATCCCCGGAACGCCGAACCACGGATAGGAGTAGAAGCCCAGGGTGGGATAGGTCCAACTCGTCCAGGCCTGTGACCCGAGCGCGGCAGCTTGCTGATCCCCGGACATGGCCTGTTCGCGGGCTGGTTCCATTTCGTCTTCAGGTGTCGGCCGCGCGGCAGCGGCACGCTTGTCGGGATCGCCCCTGTGGTCCTTGCCGTCGGCAGTCGGGGCGACGATGTTTGCTGGGTGAACGGGCTCTTGGGTGGCCTCGAGCGGTTCATCGAACTCATGCATGGTGAGCTGGTTCCGATAACGCGCGGGAATCGAATGCAGTTGGTTCGTGAAGACTTGGACACCGGATTCGTCGATGTAGGTGTAAATGGTCGCGGAGGCGGAGGGCGGCGTGAGGGGGGCGGCGGAGAGCCAGAAGAGGAGTGCTGCCGGTGTGACGGACCTGCGGGAGAGCAGCATGGGAACCCCCGGCTTGTAATGATTTCAGGATAACACAGGGAGGGATGGGGATTCTGCAAGGTGGGAGCTGGATAAGTTGGCCCCTTTTTCTCTCGCTCGTGTCACTTGCTACGACTTCCCAGGAACGTGACGACATGACCTCGTAAGGCTGCTGCGAAGCGGTGAAAGGTTAGGTCTTCGGCTGGCTGTGTGAGTTTGGTTTTTCTTGAGTTGGTCGCCATCAAAAGCAGGAGGCAGAATAGAGCCGCTCTAATATTAAGCGGCGGCAGAGCAGTTCGTAACGTTTGCTATATGACACTCCTCGATACCGGCGAATTGCCGTTGGTGCCTTGGTATACGTCTCGCCTCGGAATTCAGGATCCACCTGAAAGTACGGTTCCTTGTTGACGACGGGTGTTTTCACATTGTCGCGATCTTCCAACAAAAATAGATAACCTAGAAAGGAGGAGGGGCTTGCCCAAAGCGACCTTCTCGGAATGCCGTCCAGATGTCTTTTGCGCTGCCAACGGCTTCCTCTGCCCGATTGTTTACATTGTTGCCGATCGATTTCCCGGCTTGGGATTTGAACTCCATGGCCAAAACTAATGCGCCGTTTGAAACGACAATGAGATCCCATTTCTTTGTGGCTCTGAAATACCCCGGCAGCTCGAGCGCAGTTCTTGTGCGGACATCGACTTTTTTCAGCCCGGCATCGCATAAGATGTCTGAAACTAAAACCTCCAAGGCACCCATCTGGGTACCACCTGTGACTTCCCCCCGTGTACCGGCGTCGATTTTTCCCGATTTAACCTGTTTTTCTTTATTGTGCCTCCGAGCATCCCAGTAGCTTTGGACAGCGGCTTGTAATTTCTTATCAATGTCCAAGCGCGGCCTCCATCTTGAGCGGGCTGATCCCATAGATCTCGCAAGCCATCAGGGTCGCTCGCTCTCTATCTCGATGACAAAAGGCCTCTCTTAATTCATCGACCTGGGCCTTTGACAAGGTCTTTGGATCAGGGACTCGAATTCGGCGCAGATACTGCGCCTGGAAGCGCAAGTAGCCGCCTCGCATGCGGACTCCGTATGATTCGACAAAAAACTGGACGACCTTTGATAACAGTAGGCCTCCAAGGACCTCCAAGTCCCACTCCTCCGACTCGATGAAGTACAAATTGTGGTGAGGGTATGTTTCCCCTTGATCCAAGACAGGTTCTAGCCGGTTCTTGATATCCGGAATAAAGAGTTTGTGCTTTTGAGTCAGAGAGGGATGGACACGGTCGATCGTCTTATACCAGCCGGTGGGATTCTTCTCCGCCGTGTGACGGCGTTTCAACTCTGTCGCGTGTCGCTCGTAGTAGGCGCGAAGCTTGGGATAGTCGATCAGATCGACAAGGCCATTCTCGCCCCAAGGGTTCACGAGATAGTGTCCAGACCAGCGTAGACGGCCTCCGGCCAAATCTTTCGCAACTGCGAGTTTCAGCAACCGGGAGGACTCTACAAGCGAATCATTGGTCGTAATGTAGACATGGTCGTTTCCGGTGGCAACCCCGATCCCAACTTTGGTACTCATTTCGAGAGCAGGAAATCGCTCTTCCATTTGTCGTAACAGTGCCAATTGCTCTGGGGAATGGCAGGGCCAAGGGACCGAGCCCTTGAACCATGTGTGTACCACGGCTCTGTGAATGCTACTGGGGAGCGGGAAGCTACCTTCTCCCTGCAGTGCGGTCGCCAACTGACAGGGCTGTATGGTTTCAGCCTCCTGCCCAGCGCTGGCAACAATGGTCGAGCGTTGAGTCGTGCGCCGAATCACCGTAATGGCAGGATAGGCATCCACCTCGTCATCAAAGGCGTTGGCATTGTGCATGCTCACAAGCAGGTCGATGCTGTATGCCGAGCTGATCAGTTTCCTCAGTTCAGCACCATATTGGTTGCGCATCCATCGATCGGCGCAGATAAATGCGCATGTGCCATTCGGCTTCAATTGTCGAAGAGCCGCTTCGAAAAATGCGACATAGAGATCGGCACGCCCGCGCATCGTCGGATAGGCATTGCGGTAAACGGAGGCTATTTCTTCAGGAATGTCTTCGAGGCGTACGTATGGAGGGTTCCCAATAATGAAATCAGCCTGTTGGTGCGAGGTTTCCAGAAGGTAATCACGAGTGAAGACCCATGTATCGGCTAGGTAGCTGGCCAATGACAGTTGGGCCCCATGGCGCACGAGAATATTGCGGATCAGGGCGCGAGAGCGAGCCGCGCTTGTCTCATTCAGCTCGTAAGCGGCCAACGATGTCCGACATTCCGACAGCGGCCGCCCAAGATTCCGGCAGGACTGTAGCAAGCGTTCGACCATGGGGCCGAGAAATGCCCCATCACCGCAAGCCGGTTCGATTGCCAGCGTATCTACCAGGTTCTGATCCGAGCAATAGCCGCTCAAATTGAGGAGTAGTTCGACGACCCAACGTTTCGTATAGACCACGCCTTTGGACCCGATGACGGCAGCAGAAGCAGGCTGGTGGAGAGGCGCAATGAGCTGGAGTTGAATGCCCTGCGTTGTGGCTGCTGGCCTGAGTTGGTTATGTGCCACTTGGGCCTCGTGGTTTTTTTGAGGTCTTGGGGAAGGAAGCCAGCGATATTAGCTTGTCTGCATTGATCGATCAATACTGGCTGGTTTTAGGCGCCCTTCTCGAATCCCTTTCCCTCGCATCAATGGGCTCGATGGACTACAATCCGTCCCATGCCGATCTGTCGCATGGCCGTCACCATCGAACCGAGGAGCGTTGCCGATGTCGAAGCCGGAACCGGCCGGAGGGCCGACCCCAGAACTGTTCTTCCAAACCGCCAATGCCTATCAACGGTCCCAGGCGCTGAAAGCAGCCGTTGAGCTAGACCTCTTCACCGCAGTCGGGCTCGGCCATGACGATCCGGACGCGTTGGCTGAACGCTGCAAGGCGGCGCCGCGCGGGATGCGGATTCTCGCGGACTACCTGACTATCCAGGGTTTCCTCACCAAGGAAGGCACGCGCTACAAGCTGACGCCCGATTCGGCGGTCTTCCTGGATCGGCGGTCACCCGCCTATATGGGAACAGTGCTGGGCTTTCTGCATGCGCCGAAATTCACCCAAGCCTTTGAGAATCTGACGGGGGCCGTGCGCAAGGGCGGCACGGTGGCGGGGGAGGCGGGGACGGTCAGTCCCGAACATCCGCTGTGGGTGGATTTCGCGCGCAGCATGATGCCGATGATGGCCAAACCGGCGGAAGAGATCGGCATCTTCGTTCGGCAGACGCAGCCCGGCGTGAAGAAGGTGCTGGACATCGCGGCGGGGCACGGCCTGTTCGGCGTGGAGATCGGCGCGCGTTGTCCCGAGGCGGAGATCGTCGCGCTGGATTGGCCGAACGTGCTGACCGTGGCCCAGGAGCTGGCGGACAAGACCGGTCTTCAGTCCCGCTACCGACTCCTGCCGGGGGACGCGTTTCAGGTGGAGTTCGGCACCGGATACGATCTCGTGCTGCTCACGAATTTCTTGCACCACTTTTCACCCGCGGCCTGCGGCACGCTGCTCAAGAAGATTCACGGCGCACTCGCGCCGGGCGGCCGGGTCATGACGTTGGAGTTCGTGCCCAACGAAGATCGGGTCACCCCGCCGCCGGTGGCCGAGTTCAGCCTCATCATGCTGGCCACCACCCCCGAGGGTGATGCCTACACCTTTCGAGAATATGAGCGGATGTTCGCCGAGGCCGGATTCGCGCGCACCGAACGGCATCCCGTCGCCGGGTCCATTGAACAGGTGCTGGTCTCGTACCGGAACTAGGGGTTTCCGCAGGTCTCCTGCCTTGGCGCTTCGTTGTCTAATCAAGCCCACAGGCAACGGAACCATTCGGAAAGGAGGCCGTCATGTTTCTGAAGTGGGCTGCCATTTTCTTCGTCATCGCCATGGCTGCCGGGGCGATGGGATTCGGCGGCGTCGCGCAAGGCGCCGCGGAGATTGCGCAGATCCTGTTCTACATCTTCTTGGCGATCTGCGGAGCGTTTTTGGTGGCGGGCATCCTCATCGCGGAGAAGCTGACCTCGTGAGCAACGGACGACGGGGGGCAGGGCGCAGTCGCAGCGGCTGGGGCAGAACGCTGTTCAAAAGCCACGGCCGCCGCCACCGCCGAACCCTCCGCCGGACGAGCCGCCGCGGCCGAACCCTGAGCCGCCGGAGCTGCGGGGTGCGGAGGTCATCGTCGAGCCTGCGCGGGAGGCCATGTCGCCCATCCGGCTGGTGAAGCGGCCGGCGCGGAACTGCGCCAAGTCGCTGCTGTGGTACCAAGCTGGGGCCGTGGTAACGATCGATTCGAAGGCGCGGGCCCAGGTCTTCTCCACGCCGAGCGCCATCGCGTAGGGCAAAAATTTCTCGAACAGCTCCGGGCTTTTCACCACCCGCTCGAAGCGGTCCGCTTCCACGCGGGTGAGAAATTCTTCAAATCCTAAAACGCCTTCCAATGTCCTGGTGCCTTGCAACGTCCGCGCGGGCATGAGGCGCCCGAACCCCACGACGATGAGTCCGGACAGGATCCCGGCTCCGAAGAAGGACAGCGGCGCCATGCCGTACCGGTCCGCTACCGCAGCGAGCGCAAACGTCAACACCATCCCCAACACGATGCCGCCGATCATATAGCCTCCTTTCACGCGATCCGGCCGTTGGTGGTAGTACTTCCTGGCCTGCAGCGCGTCGAAAATCGCATCCTGAATGCCGGGGAGAGCGCGGTAGAACTTATTCTCCAACGAACTTAGCGCGACTTCATCGCCTGCGCCGTGGCTGAAGAGGGCCTCCAGCAGGAGCCGCTCGTGTTTGGCGAGTGCGTTCCAACTCTCCGGCGGTGTGCTGCGGCGGAAGACGTAGTCGGTGTTGGACCAGAGGCCGAACAGTTGTTCGGTTTGCTGTTCCCTGATCTGCAAATGACCTTTCACCGCCAAGTCGACGAGCGTCGCAGTGATATCGCGGATGTCGGGTGAGTCGTCGGTGAGGGTGCCGACTTCGGCCGGCGTGAGCCGGTCCGGTGGTTCGTAGACGACGGTGATTGCCCGTAGCTGCGGGTCGCGGCCCCTCGTCCACCAGAGGCGATACATCACTCCGAAGACCAGCACCGGGAGGCCCAATGGCCAGTTGGCTCGGAGAAAAAGTTTGGTCTGATCCAGCGCCGTCGGCGCTGCCACGGTGCCCTTGTCCCATCCAACCACCGCGGTGAGGCCCTCGCGAAAGCCGAGCGGTCGCGTCATGGTGATCTTAACCTGGCTGCCGACCGTCGAGACTGTGGCTGCCGTTTCCCGCGCTCCGTAGGCTCCCGTAAAGGCCTGGGCGCGCAAGCCCGTCGCGTTCGCCGGGAGAGTGATCCGAGCGGAGGCCTGCTCGATGGGTACGTCCCATTCGTCGCCGGTCACGTTCCAGTAGAGTTCGTCGTGGGCCTCGAAAAATTTCAGCCCGTTGCGGACTCGATATTTCAGCACAAAGGTGCGCGTGGCATCCTGCGCGCCGGGAATCCAGATACGGAAGTTCCGGTAGTGCCGCTCCCGGCTGCTCTCAAACTGGAGCGGGATGCCCTGGTCGTCGGTGACGGTTACCTCGTCGAGCAGCAATGTATAGTTGAAGCCCTGCGGGGTCCGGTACTCGACCGGAATGAGTCGCTCGATGCCGTTCCAGGAGCCTTCGAACCGGGGGCTGACCGTTTCGGTGACGTGCAGCTCGCCGCTCGGGAGCACGTGCAGGTCAACGTCGAACCGGCTGAGCACGAACGAGCGGGCATCGGCGGGCAAGGCGTGGCTGAGCAGCAGCACAGTCAGCGTGGCCAGGAGGAGCCACGAACGGAGGGGTGTGGACAGGTGTCGTGCGGCCACCATGAATCGGCGGTCCCGGAAGTTAAAACTGGACCTTCGGCGGTTCGCGCTGCAGGGTATCGGTCAGCTCAAAGAACTGCCGGCCCGTGAAGCCGAACCATTGCGCGATGAAGTTGGTCGGGATCTCCAGTCGCTTGGCATTGTAGTCGCGCACCACCGCATTGTAATAGCGGCGGGCGTTCTGCACGGCGTCTTCGATGTGATTCAGGCTGCCCTGCAGCTGGGTAAAGGATTCGACGGCCCGTAGCTGCGGGTAGGCTTCGGCCAGCGCGAAGAGCGATTTCAGCGACTGGGTCAGTTGGTTTTCGGCGACCGCCTTGGCTTCCGGGCCTTGCGCGGCCATGGCCTTGGCCCGCGCGTTGATCACCGCCTCCAGCGCGCCCTTCTCATGGGCCGCATAACCCTTGACGGTCTCGACCAGATTGGGGATCAGGTCGTAGCGCCGCTTGAGTTGCACGTCGATGTCGGCCCAGGCGCTTTCGGTCGCGGCGCGCAGTCGCACCAGGCCGTTGTACAGCCCGATGACGATCATCACGAGCACGATTAGGGTCACGAGGACGATCCAACCCATCGCAGTCTCCTTGCGGTTTGGGTGAAGGTACGTAGGACCTCAGGGATGATAGCCCGGTCGTCCGGTTCTGTAAAGCCGGAGCCGGTTTGTCTTGCCGTGCCAGGACCGGGCCTTGCGTCCCGACTTCCGGGTCTCCATACTAGTGCCCATGCGAGACGCCCTTTCACCCGGCCTGGAAACAGGCGTGACCGACCACCGCGCGGCGCTCCTCCAAGTGGCCGAGGCCATTTCACTTCACCGTGACCTGCCGTCGCTGTTTCGAGATCTCGCCCAACGGTTGCCCGCCGTCGCGTCGTTCGACTTCATTGGGCTCGTCCTCCACGACCAGTCCAAGCCGGTCATGCGGGTGCATGTCCTTGAAACGGCGGCCACCCAACGCCTGACCGCCCGGCTCGACGGCTTCGAAATTCCCATGGAAGACTCGGCCAGCGGCTGGGTCTGGGAGCATCAGCAACCGATGCTCATTCCCTCTCTTGCCGAGGAGACGCGGTATAAGATCGGCATGGAGGCGCTGCGGGGCATCGGTGTCCAGTCCGTGTGTTTCTTTCCGCTGACTACGGCCATGCGCCGGTTGGGGGCCATCGGATTGGGCAGCACGAGGCCCTTTGCGTTCAGCGAGACCGACGTGGAATTTCTCAACCAGGTGGCCAAGCTTGTGGCGGTGGCCGTGGACAATGTTCTGCATGATGAGGACCTGACTCGCGACCGGGACCGCCTGCGCCTCCTGCTCGAAGTGACCGAGTCGATCGCCTCGCACCATGATCAGCGCTTGCTGCTGGCCGACTTGGCCAAACGTCTCCCGCAGGTCGTGCCGTTCGACTTCATGAACGTCGTGCTGCACGATTCCGCGCGCGAGGTGATGCGCCTCTGGTTGCTGGTGACGTCGGAACGCTCCACGATCGAACCGGGGCTGGAGACTCCGGTCGATGAGTCGCCCGGCGGCCTGGTGTGGAAGACGCAGCAGCCCTTGACCGTCGATGACGTCGAGCGGGAACAGCGGTTCCCCGCCTTGATGGCGCTCTTTCGCGAAAACGGCGTGCGGTCCTTCTGCGTGTTGCCGCTCACCACGGCGCAACGGCGTCTGGGAGCGATGGGGTTCGGGAGCCTGCAACCGCGGATCTACCTGAACAGTGAAATCACCTTCATGAAGCAGGTGGCGCAGCAGGTGGCCGTGGCGTTGGACAATGCGCTCAACTCCGAGACGAGCCGGGCCTACCAAGCCCAGCTGACGACGGAGCGGGATCGTCAGCGGCTGCTGCTGGAAGTGAACAATGCCGTGGTGGCGCATCTGGATCTGGAGCAGCTGTTCCCTGCGGTGAGCGCCTGCTTGCGACGGGTAATCCAGCACGATGGGTCCAGCTTGCTGCTCTGTGACGCCGAGACCGGGCGATGGCGAATCCACGTGCTGGACTTCACCCGCAACGAAAGTTTCATCGAGGAAGGGGAGATCGAAGAGAGCGCGCAATCGCCGTCCTGCCTGGCGATTACGACGGGTAAGGCGGCGTTGTTCGGGGAGCGGGACCTGCTGGCGATGGCGAGGACCTCGCCCTGTGCGCAGGATCTGCTGGATCGCGGCGTCAAGTCGTTCTGCTCCGTCCCGCTGCTCTCCCATAACCGGACGCTGGGTGCGCTGAACGTCGGTCGGCGGAACGACGATGGCTTCAGCCCTGAAGATGTCCAGCTCTTGGGACAGGTTGCGCAACAGGTCTCCATCGCGGTCGAGAACGCGCTGGCTTACCGGGAAATTGCCGCGCTCAAGGACAAGCTGGCCAAAGAAAAAGTCTATCTCGAAGAGGAAATTCAAACCTCCTACAACTTCGAGGAGATCGTCGGGGAGAGTCGCGCCTTGAAGCAGGTGCTGAAGCAGGTCCAGACGGTGGCCGCCACGGATTCGACCGTGTTGATCCTCGGGGAAACGGGCAGCGGCAAGGAGTTGATCGCGCGGGCCCTGCACAACTTGAGCACCCGCCGCGAACGCACCTTCGTCAAGCTCAACTGCGCGGCCATCCCGACCGGCCTGCTGGAAAGTGAACTCTTCGGCCATGAACGGGGGGCCTTCACCGGGGCCATCGCCACGAAGATCGGGCGGTTTGAACTGGCGGATCGCGGCACCATCTTCCTGGACGAGGTGGGCGAAATCCCTTTGGAACTGCAGGTGAAGCTGCTGCGGATGCTACAAGAGCAAGAGTTCGAGCGGCTGGGGAGCACGAGGACCATGCGGGTGAATGTCCGTGTGATCGCGGCCACCAATCGCGACCTGGCCCAGATGGTTGAGGAGCAGAGGTTCCGGAGCGACCTCTATTACCGGCTCAAGGTGTTTCCGATCACCGTGCCGCCGTTGCGCGAGCGCGCCGACGACATTCCCCTGCTCGTGCGGCATTTCGTCCAGAAGTTCGCCTCGCGCATGAAGAAACGCATCGAGACCGTGCCAACCGAAGCCATGCGGGCCTTGCAGGCCTATGCCTGGCCCGGCAATGTCCGGGAATTGGAAAACTTCGTGGAGCGGGCTGTGATCCTGTCTTCCGGGTCGGAACTGTTCGTCTCGACGGCGGAATTGAAGCGCCCCGCACTGCAGACCAATGGGGCCGCCACGACGCTGGAGGAGGCCGAGCGCGACCATATCCTCAAGGCCCTGCGGGAGACACATTGGGTGATCGGCGGGGCGACCGGCGCGGCTGCCCGCCTGGGGATGAAACGGACCACCCTTCAATCCAAGATGCAGAAGCTCGGCATCGCCCGTCCGCGATAACCTTCCCGCTCCGTTGCTGCTCGTGCCGACTATTAGACAGATGCCGGGATTTCGGCGCGACGTGACCGGCACCGGCGGTTCTGCGTAGCTGGAGTTCGACGGCCGTTTAGCAAGGGCTGCCGCGTCCGACGGCTGTTTCCGCCGATGACACCGTTTCCCCTTCCGCCTGGAACGAACCCTGCTTCTCTCCCCTCCCGGGTGTTCTGATGAACGAACATGTCGAGGGTGGGCGGCGAGGGGGGAGCGATGGAGACGGCAGGCGAGTTGTTGATCCAATATGGTGCCTGGGTGTTGTTCGGCGGGGTCTTGGCTGAGCAACTGGGCTTGCCCTTCCCGGGGTTGGCCCTGCTGGTGGCGGCGGGGGTGTTGGTGGGCACTGGGCATCTTTCCTGGTCCAGTGCGATCGTGGCGGCCTTAGCGGCCACGTTACTGGCGGATCTGCTCTGGTTCGTGGCTGGTCAACGGCGCGGTCGTCCCGTGCTGAGGCTCCTCTGTCGGATCGCCTTGGAGCCGGACGCTTGCGTGCGACGGACGGAAACCTTCTTCCGTCGGCATGGCGCGCCCTCGCTCGTCGCGGCGAAGTTCATTCCAGGATTGAGCACGATCGCGCCGCCGCTGGCCGGCATCGTGGGTCTGAGCTTACCGCTTTTTTTGTTCTATGACACGGTGGGTGCGGTCGCCTGGGTCGGCTCTGGCTTGGGGTTCGGATATCTGTTCAGCGAGCAGGTCGATGAGGCCTTGGCCTACTCGGAGCAACTGACGCCTGCGCTCCTGCTTGGTGCGGCGCTGCTCCTCCCGATCTATATCGCGTGGAAGGCGTGGGTTCGCCGGCGGCAGTTGCAGACCATTCCACGGATGACGGTCGCGGATTTGCTGCGGAGACTTGAGGGGGATCGGGCCCCGTTGCTGATCGACGTGCGCGCGCGCGAGGCTGTGGAGGCGGAACCAGGCCTGCCCGGCGCGCTGCATCTACCGTTGGACGAATGGGATCGGCAGCCAGTGACCCTTCCCCGCGATTGGGATATGGTGCTCTACTGTGCCTGCCCGGGGGATAGCGGGAGTGCCTTGGCGGCCTATCGGCTACAGCGGATGGGGTTCGAGCGTGTATGGGTCCTACGTGGCGGCTTGGAGGTTTGGCAGGCGATGGTGCATGAGGCCGCTCTCCGCAAACCTTTGCCTATGGTGTCTCTGGCAACCTAACGAGCGAAAGGAGGTTGGTCGATGGATCGGCGGATGGTTCTGGCTACGAAGCTGACGTTCCTATTTGCTGCCTTGTGGTCCGGCGCCGCCTTCGCCTCGCCGCCGCATGAGGTGTCCAACGACTCGGATGTGCCGCTCTATGAGAATTTGGGATCCTTGCACCATCCGATTACGACGGGCCATCCAAAGGCGCAACAATATTTCGATCAGGGATTACGTCTCGTGTACGCGTTCAACCACGAAGAGGCGATCAATTCCTTCGAGCAGGCGCTCCTGTTCGACGATCAGGCGGCGATGGCCTGGTGGGGTATTGCCTTGGCCCTCGGCCCGAACATCAATGCCCTGATGGGGGCAGCCGAGGAACGTCGTGCCTTCGAGGCCGTGGCACGCGCGAAGCGCCTGTCGGACGGCAGCAGCCCGTCGGAACGGGCCTATATCGAGGCGCTGGCGGTACGGTATGCGTCTCAGCCGGAGACGGGGCGCGAAGAACGGGATCGGGCCTATGCCTTGGCGATGGAGAAGGTGTGGAGACAATGGCCGGATGATGTCGATGCCGGGACGCTCTTCGCAGAAGCCCTGATGGTGCTCCAGCCGTGGGACTTCTGGGCGCCGGACGGACAACCCAAGGGACGCGCCACGGAGATCGTCGCGGTCTTGGAACGGGTGCTCACCCTTGAGCCAAACCATCCGGGGGCCTGCCATTACTATATTCATACGGTGGAAGCCTCGCCCTATCCCGAGCGAGCGTTGCCCTGTGCGGATCGGTTGCCGAATCTGGTGCCGGGCGCGGGGCATCTGGTTCATATGCCGGGGCACATCTACCTCCGGTTGGGCCGGTACCGGGAGGCGGCGGAGCGCAACGTCCATGCGGCTGCCGTGGATCATGACCTCCTGGAACACCGCCGGCTGCACGGCATCTACCCGGTGGGGTATTACCCTCACAACCTGCATTTTCTGTGGTCCGCGTTGACGATGGAGGGGCGTAGCCAGGAGGCGATCGACGCGGCGCGCCGACTGATGACCCTCGCCCCGTGGGACAAGGCCCGGCAGGAACCCGCGATGGAGGAGTTCACGCCGACGTTGCTGTTCGCCTTGACGCGATTCGGTCGGTGGCAGGATGCGCTGGATCTCCCCGAGCCGCCGTCGGAACTGCTCTACACCAGAGCTATCTGGCATTACTCCCGCGGGCTGTCGCTGGTCCGGCTGGACCGGTTGGAGCAGGCGGCGCTGGAACTGGAGAAATTGGCGGAATCAGTGAAGACCATGCCGGAGGATCGGACGATCGGAGTCGAGTCGGTGGCCGCCTTGGCGAAAATCGCGCAGGATGTGCTGGCAGGAGAACTCGCGGCGCGGCGGGGCCAGGCGAGAGAGGCGGTCTCGTTGTTGCGCCGGGCTGTCGCTCGTGAAGACGGCTTGCGGTATTACGAGCCGCCGCTCTGGCATTACCCCGTGCGCCATTCGTTGGGCGCGGTGCTGCTGGCCGCTCACCGGTCTGAGGAGGCCGAACAGGTCTATCGCGAGGACCTTGTCCGGCATCCGGAAAACGGGTGGGCGCTGTACGGGCTGGCGGAAAGTTTGCGTGCACAGGGCCAGCGCGATGCGGCGGCGGCGGTCGAGCAACGATTCCAGAAAGCCTGGTCGCGCGCGGACGTCCGGTTGACTGCCTCGCGCTTCTGATCTTGCGAGGCAGACAAGGAGGTCCCGGTGGAACTGAAAATCCCAACGGCCGAGCAAGCCTGGTGGGGGTTGCGGGCCATGAAGAGCGTCGCCTTGGCGGATGGGGTGCTCGATGAGTCCGAGCGGCAGGTCATGGAGGCGGTGCAGCGCGTCTTCGGCACGACCCATGACCTGGAAGGGCTGACTCCCATCACCCCGGAAGATTTGGCAAAAGGGCTACCCGACCAGCAGATCAGACGTCAATTGGTGAATGGGCTCATCGTCATGTCGCTGATCGACCGGGAGGTCACGCCTCAGGAAGCCGCGCTGGTCGAACGATTTGCCACTGCGCTGCAAGTCGGTATTCCCGAGGTAACCAACCTGCGCCATGTCGTGAAGCAGGAACTCCTGCACCTCCGCCTCGATCTGGCCAGACGATTTTGGCTGCGTGAAAAGGTGGTTGAGATTTGGGACCATGAAGGGCTTCGAGGACTGATCACCTTCGTGGGTGGTCTGCTCGGTACCTATGAAAATGCCGAGATGGCGGCCCGGTATCGGGCCTTTGAGCGGTACCCGGAGGGATCGTTGGGGCGGAGGTATTGGGAGTATTGCCGGACGAACGGGTTCCCCTTTCCAGGAGAGAAGGGCGGTGCGCCCGAGGCCATTGTGTTTCATGATTGTGCCCACATCTTGTCTGGCTACGGAACGGATCCTCAGGGCGAGGTGCAGGTGGCTTGCTTCAGTGCAGGGTTTCAGCGGCGTGATCCCTTCCTGTTCGTCTTCTTTGTCTTGCTCCAATTCCATCTCGGCATCCGCATGACGCCGATCACCCAGGCTCGAGCCGGCTTCTTCGATCCCGAAAAGGCGCTTATTGCTATCCGGCGCGGGGCGGCGATGAATGTGGACCTCAACCATGGCTGGGACTACCACCCCGTCATGGGTGAACCGGTCGAGGAACTGCGGACGCGCTACAACATCCTGCCGATCGAAGCCTTTCATCCAGGGCTTGGCGACGGTCGTTGAGCAGGATCAATCAAGCCGGATCAAGCGTCGTGAGGCTGCCGTTATTTCGGCAGGTGCCGAGGGAATGGCAGTTGAGCTTCGGCGGCGGATCGTGGCAGGTGTGCGGCTCAGGTAGGTCTGTGAGATTTTTGCTTGTTCTCACGTGGGTTAGGCGAACGGCTGCGAGCGGCTGCGAGAGGAACGGTGATTGCTTTTGACGATACCGTTGGCGCCGTCGGTTCTTGGTGAGGAGGAGATCGGGATGAGTCGTCGTGGGTGGATCGGACCGTCGTTGCTGCTGCTGACGGTGGTCGCAGTCGGTGTGGGGTTGGCCGCATGGAAGTATGGCGCGATTCAAGACAATGCCGCCGCCTCGGCCAATCAACCGGAGCCGATGGAGGTAGTGACGCTGGCCGTAGCTCGCGCCGTGGACCATCAACAGACCGCCACCTCGATTGGGACGGTCTTGGCGCTCCGCTCCATCACGTTACAGAACGAGCTGGCCGGGACCGTGAGCCAGGTGCGGTTGACCCCTGGCCAGATTGTGGAGGCTGGAACGGTGTTGGTGGCGCTCGATGTCTCCGTGGAGGAGGCAGACCTGCGGGCGCAGCAAGCCCAAGCCGTGCTGGCGCGGACGATCCTGGATCGCCGCCGAGCCCTGACGCAGGACCTGGCCGCAGCGCAGGAGGAGGTCGATCGCGCCCGGGCGGATCTCGACGTGGCACAGGCCCAAATCGCACGCACCAAGGCGCTGATCGCCCGTAAGACCATTCGCGCCCCGTTCCGCGCCCGTGTCGGCTTGGCCGATATCCACCCGGGACAATATCTGAACGAAGGCACCCAGCTGACGACGCTCCAGGGGGTCGACGAGGCGGTGCATGTGGACTTCGCCGTGCCGCAGCATGTGGCCGCCGGGTTGCAGCTCGGCTCGCTCGTCGATGTGTACCCTGCCGGAGAGTCGGCGCCCCTGTCGGCCAAGATCATCGCGCTGGATTCCCGCATCGATCCCACGACCCGCAACGCCATGGTGCGCGCCAAGATCGAGCACTCTCCATCGATGCCGGCTCCCGGGTCGGCGGTCCGAATCAAGGTTCGTGTCGGTCTGCCGCGCAAGGCCGTGGCCATTCCGGTGAATGCGCTGCGGAAGGGGCCAGGCGGAGATCAGGTGTTCGTCGTCGAACCGGACGGCAGCGGCAAGACGCGCGCGCATGTGCGCCAGGTGGAAAGCGGTGCGATGCTGGGAGATGAGATTATCGTCCATGTGGGACTGACCGCCGGGGAACAGGTGGCGGCCTCGGGTGCCTTCAAGCTGCGCGACGGGGTTCTGGTGGCGGCCGCCGGTGGGGCGGAACCGGCGGTTGAATCGGCTCAGCCGCCGAACGGACTGTGACGGTAGGGATCGAACCATGCGTTCATTTACCGATGTTTTCATCAAGCACCCGGTACTAGCCGTCGTCGTCAACCTGGTGATTCTGCTTCTTGGGTGGCGAGCCTTGACCACCCTCCCGGTGCAGCAATACCCGAAGATCGAAAGTTCGTCGATCATCATCACGACCGTCTACTACGGCGCAGCAGCCGAGACGGTGCGAGGGTTTCTGACCACGCCGATCGAACGGGTGGTGTCGGCCATCAGCGGCGTCGACTATCTCGAATCCACCAGCCGGGCCGGCGTCAGCACCGTGACGGTCCATCTCAAGTTGAACCACAGCAGCACCGCGGCGCTGGCCGAGGTGACGGCGAGGCTGCAACAGGTGCGCTCGGAATTGCCGGCGGAGGCGGAACCGCCCGCGGTGGAGGTGCAACGGGCCGATCGCCCCTACGCGTCGTTTTATCTGAGTTTCACCTCGCCTGAGCGAACGGTGCCGGCCTTGACCGACTGGTTGCTGCGGTCGCTCCAGCCCCAATTCGCCACCTTGACCGGCGTCCAGCGTGTGACCATCGAAGGGGGACGGCAGATCGCGATGCGGGTATGGATCGACCCGGACCGTCTCGCGGCCTACAACCTCTCGCCGGGCGACGTGCAGGCGGCGTTGCGGCGCAACAACTATCTGGCCGCCGTCGGACGGACGAAGGGCAACCTGGTGCAGGTCAATCTGCTGGCCAACACCGATCTGCGCAGCACGGAAGAGTTTCAAGACCTCATCGTGACCGATCGCGGCGGAGCCATCGTGCGGCTGCGGGATGTGGCGCGGGTGGAGAACGGCGCCGAAGAGGCCGAAATGGTCGCCAAATACAACCGCATGGAAGGTGTGTATCTCGGCGTCTGGCCGCTGGTGGGGTCGAACGAAATCGAAGTGGCGCAGCGGTTGCGGGAGGAGATGGATCGGATCAGGCCGACCCTGCCGAAGGACATCGACATGCAGCTGGTCTGGGACGGCACGATGTTCATGCGGAGCGCGTTGGAGGAGATCACGAAGACGCTCGGGGAAACGATCCTGATCGTCGCGGCGGTGGTCTTTCTGTTCATGGGCTCGGTGCGGACGGCCTTGGTGCCGCTGGTGGCCATGCCGGTGTCGTTGGTCGGCGCGGCGATCTTCATGTATGCGTCCGGCTTCAGCCTGAATTTGTTGACGATTCTCGCCATTGTGTTGTCGGTGGGATTGGTGGTGGACGATGCGATCGTCGTTGTCGAGAATGTCGAGCGGCACGTACGCGAAGGGAAATCCAGAATGCAGGCCGCGTTGCTGGGCTCGCGCGAGCTGGTCGGCCCCATCATCGCCATGACCATCACGCTGGCCGCCGTGTACGCCCCGATCGGGTTTCAAGGCGGTTTGACCGGGTCGTTGTTTTTGGAGTTTGCGATGACGCTGGCCGCCGCCGTGGTCCTGTCCGGCGTCGTGGCGATCACCCTGTCGCCGGTGATGAGTTCCTATTTCGTCCATCCTGAAGGCAAGGAAGGGCGGTTGACCAGACTGGTAAATCGGGCCTTCGACGTCACACGCGCAGGTTATGGCCGTCTGCTCGACGGCGCCTTGGAGATGCGTTGGGCAATCGTCGTCGCAGCCCTGTTGGTGATGGTGGCGGCCTGGCCGCTGTACCAGTTCTCGCGGCAGGAGTTGGCGCCGGTGGAAGATCAAAGCCACATCAGCCTGTTTCTCGAAGCAGCGCCGGATTCGACGGTGGCGGCGACGAACCGGGACTCCATGAAGGTGATCGAGGCGATCCGATCGTTTCCCGAGACACGCTTCACGTGGTCGCTGACCTCGTCATGGGGAGGGTTCGGCGGTTTGGTGGCCAAGGATTGGCGCGAACGGACGCGCTCCACCGAGCTGATGTATGGCGAGGTATACGGCGCCGTCTCGCAAATTCCCGGGCTGCGGGTGTTCCCGCGGCTGGATCCGCCGCTGCCCACGCCCGGGCAGTATGACGTCGAGCTGATCTTGGAAAGCGAGTTGCCTGCCGAGCAGTTGCTGGAAATCACGGGGGCGGTGCTCGGAGCCGGCTGGCAAAGCGGAAAGTTCCTCTATGTCGACACGGACCTCAAGATCGATTTGCCTGAGGCGCGGGTCGTGATCGATCGGGAACGTTTGGCCGATCTGGGGTTCGACTTGGCGCGCGTCGGCCAGGAGCTGGGCACGTTGCTCGGCGGCGCCTACGTGAATCGATTCAATTTCTATGACCGGAGCTACAAGGTCATTCCGCAGATCGGTGACAAGGATCGGGCGACGCTCGATCCGCTGCTCGATCTGAAGATCAAGACGCCCGGCGGGCAGTTGGTGCCGGTGTCGACCTTCACCCGCATCGAGACCAGCACTGCCCCGCGGACTCTGAATCGTTTCCAGCAGCGTAATGCGGTGCGCATTTTCGGGGGCGTCAAACCAGGCGTCACCAAGGATGAAGGGCTTCGAGTTCTCGAGACGGCCGCCGCTGCCGCCGCCGGGCCCCGCGCATCGCTCGATTACGCCGGGGAATCGCGCCAGATCAGGCACGAGGGGTCGGCCCTGACGGTGACCTTGGGGTTTGCGATCGTACTCATTTATCTGGTGCTGGCGGCGCAATTTCAGAGTTTTCGCGACCCGCTCATCGTCTTGCTGGGGTCGGTGCCGCTGGCCATATCCGGAGCGCTGGTCTTTAGTTTCCTGGACCTCACGACCATCAATATCTATTCGCAGGTGGGGCTGATTACGTTGGTCGGTTTGATCGCCAAGAACGGCATCCTGATCGTGGAGTTTGCCAATACCTTGCAGGCGCGCGGGATCTCGAAGGCGGCGGCGTTGCGCGAAGCGGCCATGACCAGGCTGCGGCCCGTCTTGATGACCTCGGCGGCGACGGTGTTCGGCCATTTGCCGCTGGTGTTGGTGTCGGGGCCCGGTGCGGCGGCGCGCAACAGCATTGGAATCGTGCTGGTGACAGGCATGACGGTCGGTACCCTCTTTACGCTGTTCGTGGTGCCGGTGTTTTATTCCCTGATCGCGGCGCGGCATCAGCCGGCGGCTGAGCTGGAAACGGCTGACCCGCAGGAGCTGCAGCTGGTCGGGGCAAAGGGTTGAGTGGAGGGACGATGCTGAAGATTACCTCGGTAACCACACAACAGGCCCCGCGGCTGATCCTGGAGGGGAGCGTCAGCGGGCCATGGGTGGCGGAACTCGAACGGGTGTGGCGAACGGTCCTGCAGTCCGGCGCGACCAGCCCGGTGGTGGATTTGAGCGGAATCACCTTCATCGCAGGGGAAGGCAAAGCCTTGCTGAGCAGGATGTGGCGCGACGGCGCGACCTTGATTGCCAACGGCTGCTGCACCAGGCACATCGTGGAAGAAATTACCGGCGGTGCGTCGGCTTCTCCTTCGGCCGGCTCAGCCGCCAGGTGAGTGTTACGAGCGAACTCTCCGCGTTCTCTCCTTGAATGGTCACCGGACCGAAATTCCATGCCGCCTCAACCGCCGACATCCGCAGGCTCCATTACCGCGTACCTCGCGGCGGACCATCGGCGCCTGGACGACCTGTTGAGTGCGGCGGCCGGTCTGCCCGACCGTATCGATCGCGACAGGTATGATCAATTTCGCGCGGGGTTGCTTCGGCACATCGGCATGGAAGAAAAAATTCTCCTCCCGGTTATCCAGCGAATTCGCGGAGGCGAGCCGCTGCCCGTTGCCGCCAAACTCCGCCTTGATCACGGCGCCCTCGCGACGCTGCTCATGCCCACGCCGACACCCCAAATCCTGGCGACGATTCGCCGTATCCTGTCGGACCACAATCACGTGGAGGAACAGGCCGGCGGGCTGTATGAGATCGGTGATCGATTGCCGCCTGCGGAGATCGAACCCCTCCTGGCCGCCCTGCGCGCCGCCCCGACCGTGGCCGTCATGCGACATTCCGACAGCCCGGCGGTGATGAAGACGCTGCAGGGCGCCTTGCAACGGGCTGGGTACCAGTTGGAGAATGCCTCGGCCCAAGCGCCGTTCCGTTCGGACGGAGCAAGGTAACAGGAGCCTCTCCATGCTGGTTCGTCATCCGCAACGCTTGCCCCTGTTGGGTTTGGGGATGGTGGCGTTGTTGGCGGGGCTGCTGGCCGGGCTGTTACGGTTGGGATGGGATCTGCCTGTGCCATGGGCGGGATTTTCAACGCTGCATGGGCCGCTCATGGTCTCCGGCTTTCTCGGTACCTTGATCAGTCTTGAACGGGCGGTGGCCTTGGGGCGGCTGTGGGGCTATGCGGCGCCGCTGCTGAGCGGGTTGGGCGGCCTGGCGTTGATCGTCGGCCTGCCCGTCGTCGTGGCGCAGGGGCTCCTTGCGTCAGGAAGTATCGGGCTGGGGGCGATTTTTCTCGCCATTCTGCAACGGCATCGGGCGCTTTACACGGTGACGATGGCCGTGGGATCCGGCCTCTGGATTCTAGGCAATCTCCTCTGGGCGGCCGGCTGGCCGCTCTTTCAGGTCGTGTTTTGGTGGGCCGCGTTTCTGTTGGTGACGATCGCGGGTGAGCGGCTCGAACTCGCCCGGTTGCAACAGCTCACGGGAGGCGCGCAGCCGTCGTTCTTGGTCTTGCTCGGTCTGCTGTTCACGGGCCTGCTCCTGATGGAGTGGTCCTTCGCCTGGGGGGCGCGCCTGTTCGGGGTGGGATTGTTGGGACTGTCCTGGTGGCTGAGTCGGCATGATATTGCTCGGCGGACGGTGAAACAGTCGGGGGTGACGCGGTTCATCGCGGTCTGCCTCCTAACCGGATATGGCTGGTTGGGCGTGAGTGGGTTGTTGGCCCTGTGGGTCGGCGGGGTCCCTGTCGGGCCGCAGTATGATGCCATCCTGCACTCGTTTTTTCTGGGGTTTGTGTTCGCGATGATCTTCGCCCATGCGCCGATTATTTTCCCGGCGGTGTTGGGGGCGGGGATGGGGTATCGACCGCTGTTTTATGCGCATGTCGCACTATTGCAGGTGACGTTGGTGATGCGTGTGGTCGGCGACGTGGCGGGGTGGGTCGCTGGGCGGCAGGTCGGCGGATTGCTTAATGTGCTGACGCTGGTCTTGTTTCTGGCGAATACGGTGTCGGCGCTGAAGCGTCCGATGGAACGAACGGGGGCCGCACAGGCGCGGCCGTCGTGAAAGGAAGATTCGCATGTCGGTGGAGCAGAACCCGGCCGGTGCCGACCCGCGGGTGACGGAGGCTTTGCGGCAGGTCGTCGACCCTGAACTGGGGATCAACATCGTCGACCTGGGGTTGGTGTACGGCAGCGAGGTGCGCGATGGGCTGGTGCACGTGACCATGACGATGACGACGCCCGCCTGTCCGATGGAGGAGTTGCTTATGGAAATGGTGCATTCGGCCATCCTCCGCGAGGTGGCGGATGCCCGTTCCGTGGAGGTCGATCTCGTCTGGGATCCGCCCTGGAAACCGGACATGATGAGTGCCGAGGCCAAGGCGCAACTCGGGCGCGCGTGAGGCCAGTTCCATGGAAGACAGGAGCACGACATGGGTACGATGACGGCGGCACAACTCATCGTTCGGTGCCTGGAACAGGAACAGGTCAACTGCATTTTCGGCCTTCCCGGCGAAGAAACCCTTGCCTTGACCGATGCGCTGCTCGATTCCCGGATCAGGTTCATTGAAACGCGACACGAGCAGGGCGCGGCCTTCATGGCGGATGTGTACGGGCGTCTGAGCGGAAAGGCCGGCGTCTGCCTCTCGACGCTGGGGCCCGGCGCAACCAACCTGTTGACCGGCGTGGCGGACGCGTATCTGGATCGGGCTCCGCTCGTGGCCATTACGGGACAAGCTTCCTCTACTCGGCGGCACAAGGAGTCTCATCAGTACATCGACGTGGTGTCGATGTTGAAGCCGATCACCAAGTGGAATACCTCGGTTCCGAAAGCCGAGGTGATTCCCGAGGCGGTGCGGAAGGCCTTCAAGATCGCACAAACGGAGAAGCCCGGCTCGACGCATCTGGAACTTCCTGAAGACATTGCGGAGGAGGCGGTGGTCTCGGAGCGTGTGCCGCTCTTCGTTCAGTCGCCGATACTGCCCGAACCGGCGCCCACACAAGTCGGGCGCGCGGTCCGCGCGCTCGCGGCTGCCGAACGTCCGCTCATTCTGGCGGGAAACGGCGTCATTCGCGGCGGCGCGGCCGACGCGGTCCGGCACTTTGCGCGGGCGTTTCGCATTCCGGTGCTCCACACGTTCATGGCCAAGGGGGTGTTGCCGGACAGCGATCCCCTGTCGCTCTACACGATTGGCCTGCAGGCTCGTGACTATGCAGCCTTGGTCATGGAACGGGCCGACGTGGTCATGACGGTGGGGTATGATTTCGTGGAGTATGCGCCCTGCTTCTGGAACGCCGACCGGGACAAACGCATCGTGCATGTCGACGTGTCGCCGGCCGAGGTGGATGAACACTATATCGTCGAGGTCGGCGTGCTCGGTGATCTCCGTCTGTCGTTAGGGCTGATGGGGGCCGGGCTGGAGCCGTTCGATGGAAAGTGGGCGACGGAGGCCAGGGCGACGATTCTGAACGGCTTCGAAGCCGAGTCGGACGGACCCCTGCCCGGACCGGTGCGGCCTCAACGGCTGATGCGGGAATTGCGCGCGGCCCTGGCGCCGGACGACGTGGTGATCTGCGACGTCGGCGCCCACAAGCTGTGGATGGCGCGGATGTTTCCCTGCGAACAGCCGAATTCCTGCATTATCTCGAACGGGTTTGCCACGATGGGGCTTGCGGTTCCCGGCGCGCTGGCGGCTAAATTGTGGACCCCCGGTCGGCGTGTGGTTGCGGTCACCGGCGATGGCGGGTTTCTCATGAATTCGCAAGAACTGGAAACCGCCGTGCGCCTCCGGCTTCCGTTCGTGACCCTGGTCTGGCGGGATAACGGATACGGGGTGATCCGGTGGAAGCAACAGGTTCGATACGGGCGGACGTCGGCTGTCGAGTTCGGAAATCCCGATCTCGTGCGGTATGCGGAGAGTTTCGGCGCGAGCGGGTATCGGATTGCCGATCCCTCGGAATTGGGACCGGTCCTGGCCAAGGCGCTGGCCGAACCCGTACCGGCCGTCATCGACTGTCCCGTCGACTATGCCGAGAATCTTCGTCTCACGGAACGGTTGAAGGCCCTGCCGCATTCACCGATGCGGCGGGTACGGCCCTAGAAACCGTGAGATGCGGTCCATGTCTGGATCGCCCGCAAGTCCGTCGGGGGGTGGTGATTCGGGCTGCTGCCCCGGTACAATGGCCTCCCACGAGGTGGGTATGATCTACACGGCGATGAATTTCGGCGACCATCGGCATTGCGAGGCCCTGTCGGGCTGCTTTCGAGGAAAACTCTGCGATCAACTCACGAACCGTCTCGGCTATCGTGTCGCCAAGGGCGATCTCGTGTATGGACTCGGCGACCCGGCCCAGAGTGTGTTCTTTCTCCGCCGCGGCTTGGTGAAGTTGACCTCGTTGACCGAAGACGGCCGCGAGTTGATCTTGCGCCTCCATCAATCCGGCGATGTGTTCGGCGAACTGTGCCACTGCACCGGCGAGCGGCGTGAGCAGGCCGTGGCCATGGAAGAGTGTGACGTGGTGGAACTGGGCTTCGAGGAATTCATCGCACATCTCCAAACCAACCGCCCGGCCTTCATGTTGTTCCTCGCCAATGTGGCGCAGCAGCTTTCCGCCGCCTACGACCAAATCCAGACGCTGTCATTCGGCACGACCATGGAGCGCCTGGCGCGGACCCTGGAGCGCTTGGCCGAGGACTTCGGCGAGGCCGAGGGTGAGTGGATTCGGCTGACCCACTACTTCCGTCAGGACGAGCTGGCGCAGATGATCGGCGCACGGCGAGAGGTGGTCTCGACCCTGCTGAATCAGCTGCGGGATCAGGGCCTGGTGTCGTACGATCGGAAAAACACGCTGCTCGTCAGGCGGGCCGGATTGGAACGGTTTACTGTGGCACCCGAAAGGACCCCTGCGGGCCTCTAGCGCAGGCCGGAATTGTTTCCCCCCTGTTATCCCGCTAACAGACAATCTCGCACCCATTCTCTATCCTTGCCGACCAGTGCAACAGTCGGCCACGCGCCGACACGTTGGGCCTGCTGCGACTGACGGCCTTTTCATATGAGGTCCGCTGCGCGCCCATCGGTTTATTGGCTGTATCGTTCAACCAAAGGGGGGTGTGTTGATGTGCACTCAAATGCGTCTCTGGGCTCTGTCTTTGCTCGTGCTCTCCAGTGCGGCCTGTTCGACGACCGGCGGGACGCCGGCGACGTCCGGAGCGGCAGCTGCTCCGACCAAATCGGCCAAGGTGACCGAAACCAAGGCAGATCTGCGCGACCTGTGGCTCGGCCACATCGTCTCGATCCGCAACGTAGCGGTGGCGACGGTGGACAAGAATGCCCCGGCGCGCGAGGCAGCCGAACAGACGGTCGTGGCCAACGCGCAGCAGATCGCCGGGTCCATCGAGCCTTTTTACGGCAAGCCGGCGTCGGAGAAGCTCTTCACGTTGCTGGCCGCCCACTACGGCGCGATCCGCGAGTATTTGGATGCCACGGTCGCAGGCGACGCCGCACGGCAGGACGTCGCGGTGAAGCACCTGACCGCGAATGCGGGAGAGATTTCCGCGTTCTTGAGCGGTGCCAATCCCAATTGGCCGAAGGATACGGTCATGGGCCTGCTGACGGCCCATGCGGCCCATCACCTCACGCAGTTCCAGCAACTGAAGGAGGCGGATTATACGCGTGAGGCGGAGACCTGGCATGGCATGAAGTCCCACATCTACGTGGTGGCGGATGCGCTGACCGACGGCTTGGCCGCGCAGTTCCCGACTAAGTTCTAGGCAAGCGGTGGGGCTGACGGCATCGGTGGTGCCGTCATGGCCCCGAGTGCCACGACGTCGATCGGAGGCCGGCATCCGGCAGCCGGGCGTGGCTCAGCCACGCCCGGCTGTTCGGTTCCGCAGGTCGATTGCCGCCCGCAACGGTACTCACGCGTAGTTCGTGCGACCATCCGGAATCTTACCCGCCCGTACTGACTTTCCCTCCGCGCCATGCTATCCATGGAGCGTGCTCGTCGAATAGATGGCGCAGAGACGACCAGGCCATCGTTTCCTTCCCTCTTGTCGTGAGAGGCGGCACACCATCGTGAACCAGGATCCCGCAGGCCAGGTGCGTGATCGCGTGGAGGCGATTTATCGGGAGGAGTCCCGCCACGTCCTCGCCACGCTGATTCGTGTGCTCGGCGACTTCGACGCGGCGGAAGAGGCGTTGCATGAGGCGTTCGCCGTTGCGGTGGAGCAGTGGGAACGGGAAGGCGTCCCGGCCAATCCGCGGGCCTGGCTCGTGTCCACCGGCCGGTTCAAAACCATCGACGCCATGCGGCGGCGCGTGCGCTTCGATGCGTCGGCGACGGAGTTGGGCCGACATCTGGAGTCGCTTGCGAATGAGCCTGCCGAGGAACCAGACGCCGCCGTCGAAGACGACCGGCTCCGGTTGATCTTCACCTGTTGTCATCCCGCGCTGTCGTCGGAGGCGCAAGTGGCCATGACCCTGCGCGAAGTCTGCGGCCTCACGACGGATGCAATCGCCCGTGCCTTCCTGACCAAACCCACCACCATCGCGCAACGCATCGTCCGCGCCAAAGGGAAAATCCGCGCCGCCCGCATTCCCTATGAGGTGCCCGCGGAGACGGAATTACCGGACCGGTTGGAGGCGGTGTTGCGCGTCGTGTATCTCGTCTTCAATGAGGGGTACAGCGCCTCCTCGGGAGAGTCCCTGCTCCGCCATGACCTCTGTGCTGAAGCCGTTCGGCTCGGACGGTTGCTGGTCCGGTTGTTGCCGGAACCTGACGCACTGGGGTTGCTCGCGCTGATGCTTCTTCAGGATTCCAGGCGCCCGGCGAGAACGACGCCGGCGGGCGACGTGGTCACCCTGGAAGAGCAGGATCGCTCGTTGTGGAACCGCGAACAGATTGCGGAGGGGGTCGCCTTGGTCCAACGAGCGCTCACGTCACGGGAGGTGGGCCCCTATACCATTCAAGCTGCGATTGCCGCCGTCCACGCCGAGGCAGTCGATGTCGCTACGACCGATTGGGCACAGATCGTCGGCCTCTACGATCTGTTGAGGCAGGCGACTCCATCGCCCGTGATCGAACTGAACCGGGCGGTGGCCGTGGCGATGCGGGACGGCGCGGCGGAAGGGTTAGCGCTCATCGATGCGATTCTTGCGAAGGGCGAGTTGGCCAACTACCACCTGGCCCATGCGGCGCGCGCCGACCTCTGTCGACGGTTGGGGCGCGTCGCCGATGCGCGAGCCTCCTACCAGAAGGCGCTGCACCTCGCACAACTGGGGCCGGAACGACGATTTCTTGAGCGGCGGTTGCGGGAGTTGTCCGACGGCGCTTCCTAGTTGTGGCGACGAATGGAGCGTATCCCATTGAACGATCGAGGGATACGGTCGACGACCGGACGCAGCTCACGGCATGTCGAATTTGAGCGCCTCCGACGACTAACTCCTGACAGGGGTGAGGAGGAGGTGCTGATCGTCGAGCGAAGAGAGGGGGGCGTTATGAAGTATCTCTGCTTGGTGTATCTCGAAGAAAAAATCCTGCATGCCATGCCGCAGGCTGACCGTGCGTCATTGTCGGACGAGTCCATGGCCTATTGCGAGGCGTTGCAGAAGCAGGGCGAACTGCTGTCGGCGTCGCCGCTACATCCGGTCGAGACAGCCACCACCGTGCGAGTCCGTGGCGGCAAGGTGGCGACGACAGACGGACCCTTTGCCGAAACCAAGGAGCAGCTGGGCGGGTATCTGTTGATCGATGTCAGGGACCTGAACGATGCCATCCGGGTGGCATCGAAATTTCCCGCTGCGCGATATGGGAGTGTCGAAGTGCGACCCATCAAGGAGGGCGGTTGCGCATGAAGTTTATCTTATTGGTGCATCACGATGAGACGGTCTTCGAGACCTTCAGTGATGAGAGAAAAGGCGAACTGCTGAAGGAATCGATCCAACTGTGCCGCGACTTGAATGAAACGGGACGATATCTCCATGCCTCGCCTGTGCAGCCGGCCGCTACGGCGGCGGTGGTGCGTGTGCGCGAAGGCAAACCGCTCGTGACCGACGGACCCTTCATCGAAACGCGGGAGCAAATGGCGGGGTACTTTCTCATCGAAGCGAGAGATCGTGAGGAGGCTGTCGCTATTGCGGCGCAGGTGCCCGGCGCCCGGATCGGCACGGTGGAGGTCAGGCCCGTCAGAGAGGTGTCCGGTTTGCCCGAGTAGGGCCTGTCGATTCGCGCGGGCCCGTTCGACGAGTGGAGGAACCAGCGCGTGGCGCCCTATTGAGAGGAGCCATCGCGCCGTTAACCAAAGGAGGCTCTTATGCGTCGCTCGTATAGTGTGATCTTCGGATTGTGCCTGATCCTGGTTGCGGTGCCCGCTTTGGCGAAAGAGAAGAAGGCTCAGAAAGAGATGGATCCCGAGGCCATGATGGAGGTCTGGAAGAAGTTGGCCGTGCCCGGCGAGCCGCATAAAACATTCGCCGGACTGGCCGGCAGCTGGACGACCCAGACCAAGGAATGGATGGAGCCGGGCAAGCCGCCGATGGAATCCAACGGGACGGCGGAGATCAAGATGTTGTTGGATGGCCGTTTTCTCTACCAGGAGTACCACGGACAGATGATGGGGCAGCCCTATCACGGCATCGGGATCGATGCCTACGACAACCTGACCAAGAAGTATGTCACGGTATGGATGGATTCGATGGGGACGGGCCTGTTCATGATGCAAGGGTCCGCCGGCCCAGACGGGAAGACCATCACGCTGAAGGGGCAGCATGCGGAGCCGGGCGGTGGTCAGATGAAGCATCGCGCGGTCTGGAAGATTCTGGATCACGACCACCAGACGTTTGAAATGTACGGCGAGCACCATGGCCAGAAGGAAATGAAATTTCTTGAAATCGTCTATACACGGAAGCCGTGAAACGGCCGCTTAGGACAAAGGAAAGGATGGCGCGATGAGCCACGTACGGGTACTGATCGGCACCCGCAAGGGAGCCTTTATTGCCACAGCAGATGGGGCGCGGAAACAGTGGACCCTTCAGGGGCCGTTGTTCGGCGGTTGGGAACTCTATCACCTCAAGGGGTCGCCGGTCGATCCGAACCGGCTCTATGCCTCGCAGAGCAGCAGTTGGTTTGGACAGGTCATTCAACGATCGGATGACGGCGGCAAGACGTGGCATGCCCCCGGCACCAAGCCGGAAGATCTCATGGGGCCGGATGGCATGCCGAAGGGCGCGAGCAACATGTTCGCCTATGACAGTTCGGCGGAGACCGGCAGGCCGCTTACGACACATCAGCATTACGACGGCACCCAGCGGCCGTGGGAATTCAAGCGGGTGTGGCACCTCGAACCCTCGCTCACCGATCCTGACACCGTCTACGCTGGCGTGGAGGATGCGGCCTTGTTTTGCTCGTCGAATGGCGGTCGGACCTGGCGGGAATTGGCCGGATTGCGGGATGTCAAAGGTCCGCTGTGGCAGCCCGGTGCCGGTGGCATGTGTCTGCATACGATCATGCTGAACCCTGGCCAGCCGGAACGGATGTATGTGGCCATCTCGGCCGCGGGCGCGTTCCGAAGCGATGACGGCGGCAAAAGCTGGCGGGCGATCAACCGCGGACTGAAATCTCAGTATGAGCTGCCTGACCCGGACGCCGACGTCGGGCATTGCGTGCATCGGATTGCCATGCACCCGGCCCGCCCGAACGTGCTGTTCATGCAGAAACACTGGGATGTCCTGCGCAGCGACGACGGCGGCGACTCATGGCATGAAATCAGCGGCGACCTGCCGAGCGATTTCGGGTTTCCCATCGCCGTGCATGCCCACGAACCGAACACGGTCTACGTGGTCCCGATCACGAGCGATTCGGAACATTACCCGCCGGACGGGAAGTTGCGCGTCTACAGAAGCCGCACGGGAGGCCACGAGTGGGGGGCCCTGACCAAAGGCTTGCCGCAGCGCGACTGCTACGTAAATGTCTTGCGTGATGCGATGGCAGTGGATTCCCTTGATCCCTGCGGCCTGTACTTCGGAACGACCGGAGGGCAGGTCTATGCTTCCGCGGACGGCGGGGACAGCTGGGAGCCGATTGTGCGGGATCTGCCGGCGGTGTTGTCGGTGGAAGTTCAGATGCTGTGACGGCTGCTGAACATGGCCGCCGGCTCATGAGATGTGAATGGATGAAGGAGTCAGCCATGAGATTCATGATTTTGGTCAAAGCGACTAAGGGTTCCGAAGCTGGCGTGATGCCGAGCCAGGAACTGTTGACCGCCATGATGCAATACAACCAAGCGTTGGTCGATGCCAGTGTCATGCTGGCGGGCGAAGGCCTGCATCCGAGCAGTAACGGCGCTCGTGTGCGGTTCTCTGGCTCGAAGCGACTGGTGACTGCCGGCCCGTTCACTGAAACGAACGAGGTCGTGGCCGGGTATTGGCTGTGGCGGTGCAAGTCGATGGAGGATGCGATCGAGTGGGTGAAACGTTGTCCCAACCCGATGCCCGGCGAGGAATCCGAGATCGAGATTCGTCCGCTGTTCGAGACGGAGGATTTTGGGGTTGAGTTCACGCCGGAACTCAGGGCGCAGGAAGAGCGGATGCGGGCGAAGGTTTCAGGGAAGCCATAGCTGGAGCGGGCTTTGCCGCGCGCAACCAAACCGAGTTTGTCTTGAGGCCGGCGAGCGACAGATGAAGCGTCGAGCCGTCTGGAAACTGATGGAGCAGACCACCAGACCTTCGAGCGGTCCTCTCCGTCGAAGTGCACATTTGGTAGAGAAGCCGGGCGGTTCAGCAAAGGGGGAACCGATGATTCGTCTCGTCCTTCCAGCGCATTTGCGAACCTTGGCGCGTCTTGATGGGGAAGTGCGGTTGGATGTGTCCGGCCCGGTGACGGTGGGCAGGGTGCTGGACAGCCTGGAAGCGCGGTATCCCATGTTGCGCGGGACGATCAGGGACCACTTCACCCATCGGCGTCGGCCATTCATTCGGTTTTTTGCCTGTGAGCGGGATCTGTCCCATGAGTCGCCGGACGATCCCTTGCCCGAAGCCGTGGCCAAGGGCGAAGAACCGTTCTTGATCGTCGGGGCGATGGCGGGCGGCTAACAATGAATGCGGAGGTATCAGCATGAACAGAAACAGTCTGTGTCTATGAGGGAAGATGAGCCAGGGCCCCATGGTGCCGATGCCTCGGCAACTGCCGAATAGTCGGCACCTCTTCTGTCGTCACCATTCCGCCGTCCCACCCGCTGCCTTTTCGTGAACAGTGCCGACGAGCAAGCTCTACCGCGAATTCACGCTGCACCTGGCGTCGTCCGCTTGCGTGGAATAGTCATTGCTGTATCTCCGACGCAACGGTGTGAGAGCCAAGGCCGACAGGCATCTCGTAGGTGGGATGCGTTGCGCAGCAGGGAGACAGCCAGTAAGATAGCGCCACGTCGACGTCTCATTTTTTAGATTGGATTTTATCAGGGAGCGCGCATGGCCAGGCGAGTGCGATCAGAAATAGCAGCGGCAGTCCTCGGTGGGCTTCTCACCCTGGGCCTGCTGCCGGCCTGCAAACAAGAGGTGGCCTCCTCCCCGGCTCCTCCGATTCCCCAAGTCGGCATCATCGTGGCGACCGCGAAAGATGTACCGGATGAACCGGAGTTTATCGGGCAGGCTGAGTCGTCGCGCCCGGTGGAGATCCGATCGCAGGTCACCGGCATTATCAAGGAATGGTTTTTCAAGGAAGGGCGGGATGTAAAGAAGGGCGAGCGGCTGTATCAGATCGATCGTGTCCCGTTTGAGGCCGCTATGTTGAGCGCCAAGGCGAAGGTGTCTCAGTCGGAAGCGCGATTGGTCCAAGCCAAGCAGAATCTGGCTCGGGTCAAGCCTCTCTTGGCGGAGCAAGCGGTCAGCACCAAGGATGTGGACGACGCGATTGCGGAAGAGTTGGCCGCCAAGGCGGCGTTGGAAGGCGCCAAGGCCGAATTGGTCAAGGCGAAGTTTGATCTGGACAACACGCTCATCGTGGCGCCGATCAACGGCATGATCGAACGGACTCGGGTGTACGAGGGCCGGTTGGTGTCGGCGCAGACCGATCTGCTGACCGTGATCCATCAGGTCGACCCCATGTACGTGATCGTGAGCGCGCCCGAGAGTTTCCTGTTGAAGCGGCGGCGCGACAGCGATGCAAACCGCATCAAGCATCCAGGTGTGTATCACCTGAGAGGGGTGCTGACCTTCGTCGATGGGACGACGTACGACCACGAAGGGGTGCTGGATTTGCTCGATGTGGGGCTGAAGACCGAAACCGGCTCACGGCAAGCCCGCGTGGTGTTTCCCAATCCAGACCGGGCGTTGTTGCCGGGTCAGTTCGTACGGGTGCGCTTCAAAGGCACGCTTAAAACCGGAGCGATCGTGGTCCCGCAACGCGCCGTGCAGCAGGGACCAAAGGGGTCGATCGTGTTTGTGGTCGGGGTGGAGGACAAGGTGGAGATTCGTGAGATTCAAGCCACCAGTTGGCAGGGAACCGAGTGGATTGTGGAGGAAGGACTACACGCCGGCGATCGTGTCATTGTCGACGGCCTGCACAAGATTGCGCCGGGGGCGCCGGTGAAGGTCGTCCCTATCAAGGAGCCCGCAGCAGCCTCAGCTCCCGCCTCGGCGGCCACTCAGTCGGAGCAGGCCCAGTGATCTCACATTTCTTTATCGACCGCCCGATTTTCGCCTCGGTATTGTCGATCATCATCATCGTAATCGGTTTGGTTTCGTTGCAAGCCTTGCCCGTGGCCCAATTCCCTGAGATTACGCCCCCCGTCGTCCAGATCGAGGCCGATTATCCCGGTGCGAATGCAGAGACCGTCGCCGACTCGGTGGCTCGCCCTATTGAGGTCCAGCTCCCCGGCATCGACAACCTGCTGTACTACGATTCCACCAGCACCAACGACGGGCATATGTCGATCAAGTTGACGTTTGAGATCGGCACGAACGTGGACATTGCCCAGGTGCAGACGCAGAACCGCGTGAAGCTGGCGGAGCCACAATTGCCGCCGGAAGTCGTGCGGCAGGGGATCAGTATCAACAAGGTGTCGCCGGATCTTTTGGCGGTGGTGGCGCTGAGTTCCAGCGACCCTACACACGATACGGTGTATTTGTCGAACTATGCGATCCTGCGGGTCCTCGACAATCTGAAGCGGTTGCGGGGAGTCGGCAATGCGGTCGTGTTCGGCTCACAGAACTACTCGATGCGACTGATCCTGGATCCTATCCGGATGGCGCAGCTGAGCTTAACGCCGACGGACATTGCCAACGTGGTGCGGGAGCAGAATCGCGACTTTCCCGCCGGGACGATCGGCCGTGAACCGGCTTTGAAGGGGGCGGAACTGACGATCCCGGTCATTACGCAGGGGCGGCTGACCGAGGTGAAGGATTTCGAGAACCTGATCGTACGGGCCATGCCTAACGGATCCATGGTCCGGTTGAAGGATGTGGCGCGGGTGGAATTGGGCGCCCAATCCTATACCTTGGAAGGACGTTGGAACGGCAAGCCGAACGTCTTCCTCCTCACGTTCCTATCGCCGGGCGCCAATGCGCTCGATACGGTCAAGCGTGTGCGGGCTGAACTGGTGCAGGTCTCCAAGAGTTTCCCGACCGGGGTGTCCTACGACATCCCCTATGACACCACGCGATTCATCGAGGTGTCGATCAAGGAAGTAGTCAAGACCTTGGCCGAGGCCATGGTGCTCGTAATCATCGTCGTCTACCTCTTCTTGCAGAGTTGGCGAGCGACGTTGATTCCAGGGGTGGCCGTCCCCGTCTCGCTCATCGGAACCTTTGCCGGTATGCAGGCGTTGGGCTTCTCAATCAATACCTTGACGCTGTTCGGTATGGTGCTGGCGATCGGGATCGTGGTGGATGACGCCATCGTGGTGGTGGAAAACTGCGAACGCCACATGACGCAGGGAAAGCTGTCGGCCAAGCAGGCGGCGAAGCGCGCGATGGAAGAGGTGACCGGCCCGGTTATCGCCATCGTGCTGGTGCTGTGCGCGGTGTTCGTACCGGTCGGCTTTTTGGGCGGCATCACGGGTGAATTGTATAAACAATTTGCGATAACCATCTCCATCGCGGTCATTATTTCCGGTTTTGTGGCCTTGACGCTCAGTCCAGCTCTCTGCGCTCTGGTGCTCAAACCTGGCGAGGAGCAGCATCAGGGAGTTTTTGGTCTCTTTAATCGAACGTTTGCATGGATGCAGACGCGGTACACGTCGACGGTCGGGATCGCGATGAAGCGGTGTGTGCTGTCGATGGCGGTGTTTGCGGTGCTGTTGGTGGGCGTGGCGATCCTGTTCCGGATGACGCCGGGGAGTTTCTTGCCGGAGGAGGATCAAGGGTATTTCATCACGATCGTGCAACTCCCGGACGGGGCGTCGAAGCAGCGGACGGATGCGGTGTTGAGCAAGATCGAGAATTATTTTCTTTCGAATCCCGCCATCCATTCGACGGACTCCCTCTCCGGGCAGAATTTCGTCTTCAACACGCGGGGGCCTAATGCCGCGACCATGTTTGTTCCGCTCAAACATTGGGATGAACGGACGGAGCCCCAACAGCATGTGAAGTCGCTGATCGGCGCAGCTTACGGGGAGTTCGCCAAGATACCCGAGGCGCTGATCCTGGCGTTCAACGCCCCCTCTATTCGGGGACTGGGAGCCACCGGCGGGTTCTCCGTGCAACTGCAGGATCCGAGTAGTGGCGACTTCAATAAGTTTTCCGCGGTGGCCCAGGAGTTCGTGGCCAAGGCGCGACAAAACCCCGCCATCGGCGCCATTGGCACTAGTTTTCGCGTGAGCGCTCCAAGGATCTTCGCCAAGGTGAATCGCGAACGCGCGAAGGCTCTCGGCGTGCCGATCTCGGAGGTGTTCGATACGCTCCAAGCCTACTTCGGCAATTTGTATGTGAATGATTTCGTGAAGTTTGGCCGGGTGTTTCGGGTACAGACCGAGGCTGAGGCGCAATACCGGTCGACTCCCGAGGACATCTCCAAGATTTATGTCCGGGCGGTGGGGCCGCAGGGTACCACGATGATCCCCCTGGATACGGTCGTGAGCACGGAATTTACAAGCGGCCCAGACCCGGTCACGCACTTCAATGGCTATAACACGGCCCTGGTATTGGGTGCGGCGGCCCCAGGCTATAGTTCCGGGCAGGTGCTGCAGGCCCTCGATCAATTAGCCAAGGAGGTGCTTGTGCCGCAGGGGTACGACATCGACTGGAGCGGTATCTCTTATCAAGAACGCATGGTGGGCAATCAATCGATGTATGCGTTCGGTTTTGGTCTCTTAATGGTGTTTCTGGTGCTGGCCGCGCAGTATGAGAGTTGGGTGGTTCCGTTTGCCGTGATCCTGGCGGTGCCGATCGGGTTATTTGGAGCCTTGAGTGCGGTCTGGTTGAAGGGAATGACGAACGATATCTACTTCCAGATCGGCTTGGTCACGTTGATCGGGCTTTCAGCAAAGAACGCCATCTTGATTGTCGAATTTGCCAATAAACGGTATGAGGATGGCCATCCCTTACTCGAGTCGGCTGTAGAAGCGGCGCGTCTTCGGTTCCGGCCGATCGTGATGACGTCGATGGCTTTCATCCTCGGCGTGGTTCCGCTCGTGATCGCTACGGGAGCCGGGGCTGCGAGCCGAAACTCCATCGGGACCGGTGTATTCGGTGGCATGTTGGCGGCGACGTTTCTAGCGATCTTTTTCGTCCCACTTTTCTTTGTGCTCATTCGCTCGTTGGGCCGGCGTGGCCCTGCTCCAGCGCCGCCGGGCGAAGCGACCAACTCTTCCAAGGAGCAAGGTTATCAACATGCGTAGGGTGGCACTGATTCTGTCGACGATGCTGCTGACGGCCTGCGCCGTAGGGCCGGATTTCTCCAAACCAGACGCCACGACGCCGGATCGTTTTCGAATGGCCGAGCTTGGTGTCGAAGCGACATCGATTGCGAATACCCCTTGGTGGGAATTGTTGCAGGACCGGGAACTTCAGAAGCTGATCCGCACGGCATTGGAGGAAAATCGGGATCTCAGGCGGGCGGCAGCATCGGTGGAAGAATTTCAGGCTCGTCTGTTCATAGCGCGAACTGATTTCGCGCCACAGATGAATCTGACCTCCAATGCCCCGGTGTTCGGCCGGAAGAGCAATTTCTTATTCCCAGGGTTTCCCAACCCGTTCAACTATTATTTGCAAGGCAATTTGTCTTGGGAGATCGACATTTGGGGACGAATTCGCCGCTCCAATGAGGCAGCCCGCGGCGATCTTCTGGCACGAGAAGAGAACCGTCGTGCCATTGTGCTGCAACTTGTCAGTGGTGTGGCGGAAGCCTATTTCGATTTGCTGCAGTTCGATATGCAATTGGACATTGCTCATCGGACACTGAAGTCTTGGGAGGAATCAGTCAGAATCGCCCAGGCCCGATTGAGGCAGGGGATGATCTCGAAGCTTGATGCCGACCAGTTTGAAGCCGAACGAGCCAATGCCGCGGCCAAGGCCGCGGAATTTGAGCGCCAGAAGGTGCAGAAGGAGAACCAGCTGAGCGTGTTGCTGGGACGGAATCCGGGTAAGATCACACGCGGGCGTTCTCTCACGGAACAAGTGATGCCGCCTGATGTCCCCGCAGGACTTCCCTCAGAATTGTTGCGGCGCCGACCGGATATTCTCCAGGCCGAGCAGGATCTAGCGGCGGCTACGGCTCGCATCGGTATGGCGAAGGCAGATCGGTTCCCCAAACTGAGTATCACCGGGATCTTGGGTGTGGCTAGCCCGCATCTCTCCCGCCTGGTCGCGAACGAAACAGCATTTGGAGTGGCTGGGCCTGGGTTGGCGGGCCCGCTCTTGAATGCACAGATTTTAGGTTTTCAACAACGGGCAGCAGAGGCGCAGGCTCGTCAGGCCTTGGCGCAGTATGAGCAATCTGTCCTGGTCGCATTCAAGGAAGTTGAGGATGCGTTGGTGGCGGTTCGTACAGTCCGCGAACAAAGAACTGCGCAATTGCAGCAGGTGGAAGCCCTGAGATCGGCGTTGAGCCTGGCTAATCTGCGATATAAGGGCGGATTAGCCAACTATTTGGATGTCTTGATTGCGCAACGCAATCTATTTGAGGCCGAACTCGCATTGATGGGGACGCATCGTTTGCATCTTGTCTCAATAGTGCAATTGTACAAAGCATTAGGCGGCGGGTGGAATCCTGAAGGGCCTCAAGCGCTTGAGGCTGGATCAACAACCGAGGCTGATGTAAAACGGTAGTGGCTTAATGGCTTCCACGGCTCGCACTATGCTTGAGGCTTGCCGGATAAGTGAGCAGAGTCGTAATACCCCTCCCGAGGCTTGCCATGAGAAGTATGGTGAGTCCGCTGTTCAACCATGCCGCAATGGTTTGCAGGCGCAGGGTCACGTTCGCCAGGCCAAGAAACCACATCCCACTTGCCACCAACGCAAAATAGCGCGGACCGTATTCACCGCGCCGAGAGCTTATGAGAGCGAAGCCCAGTGCCCCAGATAAGAGGTTGCCCGAGTAGGTTGTGAATGGGTGGCTCTCGAGCGTAACGCCTAGACAAAGAGTGATGAATCCGCACAGGAATGTCACTCCGTAGATGAACAGGGCATCTAAGAAGACCCGTAGGAGCCCTGATATCACTTCAGGCACCCTCTCTTCAGGTGAGCCCGGAGGTTAGAGGTCAAGTCTACTCTTCGTCCCCCGACGGGTTGCTGGCGTGGAGGCGGGCGGTGATCGTTTCCGGCGTAGCCATTTGGCTATGCGCCGATGAACAGCATCGACTACATTGTCGATGGCGAGGACGACAGCTCCGACGAGGAATAGTCCCAGCACTAGAGTTAATTCCACATCGATGGACATACAGTTCGCTTTCTCGCCTTCGTGGCTCGGTTCCGCCGCCCCGGTATGAATGGTCTAGGCCGCCAATCGTGTCAGGGCTTCCGCGCCGAGAGGAACCGTCGTTTCAGCGGAGTGGAAAGGAGGTGCTTGTATTCCATGAGCCCGTCGATTTTGTTCAAAAACACTGTCGACGACATGCCCGCAGTTCATGCAGCGCCATGCCCGTTGCCACATAGGGCCAAAAGATTCTTCCATATCAATCAAGTAATCTTCGATCATGCAGCCTTTGCAGCGTGAACAACTCATAGTATGGTTCCTCCTTCTAAGTTCAGTTGCTAAATGAAAGGGTAGAGCGTCTCGCGTTCCTTCGATAGACCAGAAAGTGGTACCGCCTTGGAGGTACATAGATATGCAGCGTTAGCCGGTGAATCCCAAGACCGGTCGGTGAATTTGGCAAGGAATTGAGACTGGGGTTCGAATATCGTGTGGGCTGGACCGAAGGAAGGGGAACGGCTGCTCTAAGGTGCGTTCAGTAGCAACTCACGGTCTCGCTCGATCTGTGACGCCAGTTGGTGAAGGGCTTGAGCTGTGGCTTGCTCGATCGGCTGTTGGTCGGATGTAGTGAGCCAGCGTACAGATGATCCTGTAGCTTCACCGTCGGACGCATAGGTTTTGAGGGGAGAATGCCCAGACCTTGAAACAGTAGACTCCAAATGAACCCGATAGAGGTACCGATCGGGAGCACGAAGTACAAGCCATGCTTTTACGACGAGTCGCATTTCTGCGGCTTCCGTGCCGATTGCCCGAAAGGTCCCACGTTGGGAAAAGTAATTCAGGATTGCTTGCTGCAGGTCTTTCACGGGCCATTCAAGCAGGGGAATACCCGGCATGTGGTCCGCTCCTTCGATAGCCAGGAACGGAACATCAAGCTGCACTGAGGCCGGGAGCGTCGCCGACGCCGACTCCTGTGGCGTTGGCGCCACATGGATTTTATGGACGCAACCGCTCACCAGCAGACATGCTCCAATCACGAAAGACGGGAGTAGCGCCCTTGCATGCCCATCGGCAATTCCCACGAGGAACTTCATGGTCGTGGCGGCGCGGGAGAGGGAGTCAGGATGTCCAGGTCGCGGATGGCTCGTACGGCCTGGTCACGATAAGTCCGTTCGGTGGGGCCGGAGTACGTATCGATGACTCGTTGGTAGGTCGCTTTGGCCTGTGCATATTGTTTCTTGATGGAGAGGTACTGCCCTAAAGCAAGCCAGTTTTGGGCAGCCGTCTCATTAGCCGTGCGAAGATCCATCCATTCCCGGTCGATCCGATTGCTGCCTAGTTGGTTGACCCGCTTTGAAATGACCTCCCCTAACTCAGCCGAGAGGTGCTCGATGGCCTCGTTCTCACGGACGGCGGCGGCCACCCAGTCATGCGTCAAGTGGTCATAAAATGCTTCGACGTGGTCTTTGATTGCGTCGGCTCGCTTCTGATGGATATCGTGAGCGCAATGTGTCAGCGCGAAGCTGCAGCAGAAGAGGAGCAGTCCTTGCCACATCGAGGTGTTTCTTGCATGGATCGCCATCGTAAACTCTCCACGAACTGTTCGATTGCTTCTGCTTTTCGTTACTCTTCCTGATCCTACCGCAGCCCGGCTTAGAAACTCGAGCCACAACGCCGGTCAGTCGAGCGGTTTGAAAAAGAGGATTGACAGAGGAGGAAGGGTCAAGGAGAGCGAATGGGTTCGACCGTGGGTAGAAATCGCATCGGCCTCTTTGCCACCCCAATTGCCTAGGTCACTGCCTCCATATAATGCGGCATCACTGTTGAGAAGCTCTTTCCAGAATCCCTTCTGTGGCACACCGACTCGATACTGAAATCTGGGTACGGGGGTGAAGTTACAGATCACCGCGATGCTGTGATGGGGAGAGCGGCCGTTGCGCAATAGACTGATCACCCCCGTGTCTGCATCCTGACAGTCGATCCACTCGAACCCGCGTGGATCAAAGTCGAATTCGTGCATGGCCGTTTCAGTGCGGTAGAGGTGATTGAGGTCAGCAACCCACCGTTGGAGCCCTTGATGCGGTTGGTATTGCAGAAGATTCCAGTCGATGCTGTCGTCGTGGGCCCACTCCCGCCATTGTCCGATTTCCCCGCCCATGAAGATCAGTTTCTTGGCGGATTGGGCAAACATGTATCCAAACAGGACTCGCAGATTGGCGAATTTTTGCCAGTCCTCCCCGGGCATCTTCCCCAGTAACGAGCCTTTCCCATGGACCACCTCATCATGGGAAAGGGGCAGGAGAAAATTCTCCTGAAATGCGTACAGCATCCGGAACGTCAAGTTGCGATGGTGATGTTTGCGATACACCGGGTCGAGGGCCATGTATTCGAGCGTGTCGTGCATCCAGCCCATGTCCCACTTTAGGCCGAACCCAAGCCCTCCGGCAGAGGTTGGGCGGGACACGGCAGGCCACGAAGTCGATTCTTCTGCAAACGTTTGCACATCGGGGTGTCGCCGATAAATCTCTTCGTTCAGTCGGCGCAGAAACGCAATGGCATCCAGATTCTCCCGCCCCCCGTGCCGGTTCGGAATCCATTCGCCTTCCTTGCGGGAATAGTCTAGGTACAGCATCGAGGCGACGGCGTCTACTCGAAGGCCGTCGGCGTGGTACTGCTCCAGCCAGAACAACGCGCTGCTGATGAGGAAGCTGCGGACCTCATTCCGGCTGTAATTGAAGACGGCGGTATTCCAGTCGGGATGAAACCCTTGGCGCGGGTCGGCATGTTCATAGAGATGGCTCCCGTCAAAGCGGCTGAGGCCATGCGCGTCAGTCGGGAAATGTGACGGCACCCAATCCAAGATCACACCGATGCCGTGCTGGTGCAGCTGGTCGATGAGATGCATCAAGTCCTGCGGCGTACCATAGTTTGCCGACGGTGCGAAGTAGCCTGTGGTTTGATAGCCCCATGAGCCGAAGAACGGATGATCCATGACGGGCAGGAACTCGACATGGGTGAAACCGAGCTGGCGTACATACTCGATCAGCTTCGGGGCCATTTCGCGATAAGAGAGGGACCGGTTGCCTTCACCGGCGACGCGCATCCATGACCCCAGATGAACTTCATATATGCTGATCGGAGCATCAAGTGCATTGTGTCGCGCCCTGGCTTGCATCCAAGCTTGGTCGCTCCATGTGTAGTTCAGGTCCCACACGATGGAAGCGGTTTTCGGTGGTATTTCGTTGAGGTGTGCAAAGGGGTCTGTCTTGATCAACTCGGATCCGCCGTGCCGTGATCGGATATGAAATTTGTAAAGGGTTCCGACTCCGGCACTTGGGATGAACCCTTCCCAGATTCCTGACGATTGCCTTGGGTGGAGTGGGTGGCGGGTGGGGTCCCAATGGTTGAAGCTGCCGAAGACAGACACCTGTTCAGCCTCCGGGGCCCAGACGGCAAAATACGTCCCTTCCACACCCTGAAATCTCGTGGGGTGAGCCCCCAGTTTGTGATAAAGATGAAAATGTGTGCCCTCGTTAAAGAGGTGAAGGTCGTCCGCCGTCAACAAGCTGTGGTGCATGCGTGGGGATGCCGTCGATTCAGTATGTGGATTCGAAAGAGGATTCACAGGTGCAGAGTACTGTGCCACAGGGCAAGGCGTCAATGCACCGCTCCCATCATGAATGCCGGATTCCAGTGTCGGAGCAGATGAATCCGGTGAGGCGGGGCAGCCTAGTGACACTTCTCGATCAAGTATGGTATGAATCATCCCGCTCGGAATAGTCCTCAGCGTCCCCATCGTCTAGCCTGGCCTAGGACATTGCCCTTTCAAGGCAGTAACACGGGTTCAAATCCCGTTGGGGACACCACACCTTTTGCTTGATCCTTCCGCGAGTTAAGGGCTGGTTGCCCGTTCCCATCAACGGCTTCGGTCTTTTTATAGGACAAATCATAGGACAAGATGGCTGGGCTGCATGGAGGGACTGTCGCCCAGAAGGTGCACGAGGGCCTGTCAGGCCAACCAGACAGGCCCTCGCACTCTGCCCGAGTGCAACGGTGGCGTATCGCCAACCCGCTGTTCAACGGTGTATGCGCAATACGGTATTTCAGTGACTCGCACACCTGAGAATTGTCCGGGAAGAACCAAAGAAAACACTACTATGCTCAATGAATTTTGGGCAAAACGGGATCTCGCTGCGAAGAAAGGAATCAAGATCTTGAGCGGCTATGTGGCGGTGACAGAACAGACGTACTACATTACCGTCCAGGCGAAAGATTATCGATCCTTACTGGAATTTTTTGAGCCATTGGCCTCAACCCAAACCGGCGGCATTCATCCAGTTACAACAATGGATGGCTGGACGAAGCATATTGATCCGAAAAGAAAAGGATAAACAGGAAGGCTGGAGAAGGGGGAGTGAGGTGGGGGCATGCCGATTAGATAAGAGGCACATCAGGTTCGGATCCGGGCATATCGAAGGCCACCTGACTCTCCTTAAAGCCATGTGGCTCGGTAAATGGGTTGGGGGAAACCTAAGAAACCACGCCCCAGCAACGTTCCCAGAGCGTGGCCTCTCGAGACAGCATGCTCGAATTATTTCACTGACGTTCTATGGGAGGTATTCACGGTTCTGTCAGATTGAGCAGGAAACACGGCGTTCACCCTATCGTATGAAAGCTCGTACATGCCTCCAGTCCACGCATCTACTGCAAGCCCAGGAAGCCAAGCAAAAATAACGTTACCCCATTCCCAAATGCTGGTCTGTGGGACAACGCTCGCTTCGATAGGCTGATACCCGTCATGTTCAACCTTTACCACATGGGCATGCTTCCGGGTTACAGGAATCACAACGGGAGTGGTCCCACTAGAGATTCCATCAACTGAGACCTGTGCCCCGCCAGGGTTACTCGTGATGGCCAGATCTTGGTAAATTCCATTCACGACCGTTCCGCAACCAGTGACGCTCAGAACCATGAAACTAAGAACCGCCGTTTGCACCGCATGCCTCATGCGATCCTCCTCTAGTAAAAAGAAACAGGGGGGCCTGCTGCCCAATCTTCACGCGTACCATTTGTACGGCCAGAGCAAATTATCAATCCATTCCCCGGACGAGATGCGGCACGACGACCGCAGTAGCGAGAAAAAGTCATGGTGACCCAATTGCCACCGTACGTATGAATACCTGACATGGAAGATAAGGCAAAAGTCGGAGCGCCAGCGCTAAGCCGCAGGGGGTGAGGATGGTGATGCTGACGGGGAGTGAAGTCTGTATTTTGGCTGGTCCTATATAGGACCAGCTGTTGTAAGTTGTTGTAATTCTTTTGGGCGAGTCCGTATGTGCCACCGGACGTACGGAGTCTCGACGGCACGCCTTCACATGCTCTGTCCGTGTCTCGACCGATGTGCGTCAGATGCGCGTCACTGGTAGGTAGTTAGGTGGAAGCTTTGCCCAGGCGTCCCACGACCGTCCGTTGCCCTAACGTCGTTTGATAGGATAAGGTTGTAAGAACTTTGGAAGCAATTCTCGGTCAGCGCATTTCTTGCTGCGACCACACGAGCGAACCCGTTCAGTTTTGCAGAAGGGGTACCGAAAAGAGAGATAGTCGTCAAGAGGCAGGTGGACTTACTAAAAGACGCGTCTAACCGAATGGGAGGTGCGCATGGGATCGGATGGCAGAGACAGAAATTCCGCTCGCAGGACGAACGAACTTTCCCGCACGTCCGATCAGGGCTTGCGCGTCTTGAGTTACGATGAAACCAAGGCAGCGGAGGCTGCCTTCCAGGGCTGGCCCTTCAATCCGGAGTGGTCAGATGCGGCACGGAAAGTGTATGACGGGATTGTGCTCGCGATGGGGGAACGGCAACTCGCCGGACTGGGAACGAAGCTCCTTGATCGGGAGTGTGTGTCTTAGATCTCCGTTCGCATCGCCTGCGAGTCCCATTGGAGGCGAAGGGCTGTCTCAGAGATGCGGTTGAGGTTGTCTGCTCCGAGTGTGCTCCAGCTCCACCCCCCTGTGTGTTCTTCCTGGCCCAGCGGACTCCCCGTGTCTGTCTTATCCGCATCCGGACGTCGTATTCCCGATCTCATCTGGCACTAAATCGCTACCTACCACCTGATCCGTCCGTCGCGAATCGCTCGCAGCCGTAAGGTGTGACCTGTCTGGCCCTAATCGATCCGGACGCGCGCGGCCCGAAAAGATGTCGATCGCCGGAAAAGGTTGCCCATCAACCAATCAAGCGATTCTGCTGTCTGCACGCGGGCGGTCTGTCAAAAAGAAAACATACGTAGACAAGAATGTGACAAGGTGTCATACCTAAGTACGCCCTAGCTCCTAGGCCATTTTTACATCTTGCAACGGTTTGTCAAGATGGCTATCCTGCACCCGGCGATTGCGCTTCGGCAGCTCATCTCGCCAGTCAGTGAAATGCCCTCGCGGCACTTACCAACACATTCTTAAGAGGGAGCTCTTACGGCCCACGCGTATTCGTAATGACTGATTTCAATAAGCATACGATCGGGGAGGATTCCCCTATGCTGCATTCTTCTTCTACCGAGGGCAGCGCCTCCGCCGATCCTCACTCCTTACCTCTCGAATCATTCAAGGCCGTGCTGGACATGACGGCATTGGCCTTGGAACCGGAACGATTCACCGACGCTGGCTCCGCAGTGGTGACTGCTCTGGCAAGCCGGCTGGCGTGTGATCGCGTCAGCCTTGGAATGGCGAGCCGGAATCGGGTGCGGGTGCGCGCCCTCTCCCACAATGCTGAATTCAATCACAAGACCGACCTTTTGAGTGCGATTACTGCATCCATGGAGGAAGCGTGGGATCAACAGCACACGGTTTTGTTGCCTGCGCCGGCAGGTTGGCCGTCGCAATGTACCCGCGCGCATGAGGAACTCCGACGTCGGTATGGGGCACTGACGATTTGCTCCCTTCCACTGTGGTCCCATGGCCGAATGGTCGGGGTATTGACGTGTGAACGCGGTGGGGATCGACCGTTCGATCGCCCGACGGTGGAGTTATGCGAGGCCATAGCTGGATTGGTTGGCCCCGCTCTTGATCTCAAGCGTCAGCAGGATCGTGCGTTGCCTTTCAAAGTGTGGGAAAGTGCCTGTCGGCAGATCGGAAAAGTGATCGGGGGGGGGCACGTCGGTGTGAAATTGTCTCTGCTGCTGTTCATTGCCACTGCTGTCGCCGTCGCGACCGTCGCAGGAGAATTTCGTATCAGCTCAAAAGCCGTGTTGGAAGGGGAGGTACAGCGGGTGGCTGCCGCTCCCTTCCAAGGATATGTGAAGACGGCGCCGGCACGCGCTGGCGATATCGTGAAGGCCGGTCAAGTCTTAGCTACCCTCCAGGATCGTGACCTGCAATTGGAACGCCTCAAGCATCTCAACGAGCGCGAACAACTGGCCAAGGAACAGCGCCAGGCCCTCGCTGAACGGAATGCTCCGAAGGCGGAAATTCTCAATGCTCAGCTGCGACAAGTCCAAGCCCAGCTCGACCTTGCCTCCGAGAAATTGTCCCGAACCCAGATCACGGCACCGTTCCCCGGTATCGTGGTATCCGGTGATTTGAGTCAGCAGCTGGGTGCGCCGGTGGAAGAAGGGAAAGTGTTGTTTGAGGTGGCCCCGCTCGATACGTACCGGATTGTCCTCGAAGTCGACGAACACGATATTGGGCACGTCGCCGTTGGACAGTCCGGTAATCTCCTGTTGTCGGCGTTGCCGGCGGACCTGCTCCCGTTTGAAGTCGCCAAGATCACGCCGGTATCGACTGCGAAAGATGGGAGGAATTTTTTCCGAGTCGAGGGTCGGTTGTTGACGAAACCGTCGCAACTCAGGCCTGCCATGGAAGGCGTGGGGAAGATCGTCGTCGGGAGGCGACTCCTGGCATGGATCTGGACGCACGATGTCCTGGAGTGGGTGCGGCTGAAGCTGTGGGCCTGGCTTCCCTGAGAAGAGGATCTGGTGAGTGAATCGTTCTTCAGCGCCTCGTGGTATCGCGTCGAGGGACTGAGACCCCGGCTACGCAGTCACCTGCGCGTCCACCGGCATCAGTATCGCGGACACACGTGGTATGTCCTGCAAGACCTTGCGACCGATCGGTTTCACCGATTTTCACCGGAGGCCTATGCACTCATTGGGCTCATGGATGGCCGGCGCACCGTCCATGAGATCTGGGAACAGGCCAGCGAGCGATTGGGCGACGAGGCGCCGACTCAACACGATGTGATCGGCCTCATCAGTCAGCTCCACGCCGGTGATGCACTCTTGTTCGATCAAGCTCCGGACATGGCCGAGTTATCCAACAGATCCGCAACCCAGGTGCGGCGAAAACGGTACAACCAGTTGGCCAATCTCTTTTCATGGCGGTCTCCCCTGTGTGATCCGGACCGATTCTTGACGCGATGGTTACCTCTCGTGCGACCGTTTATCTCGAAGATGGGGTTGGTCCTTTGGACCGCACTTGTGATGGGTGGCGTCGTGTTAGGCGGAATTCACTGGCCCGATCTCTCCCACAATTTTTTTGACCAGGCGCTGGCGCCGCAGAACCTGGTTTGGTTGTGGCTGCTGTTTCCCTTGCTGAAGTTGTGTCATGAGCTGGGGCATGGCTTTATGGCGAAAGCGTTTGGGGCAGAGGTCCATGAGCTGGGAGTGATGATGCTGGTCTGTACGCCGGTGCCCTATGTCGAGACGACAGCAGCCTGGGGATTTCGAAACAAGTGGCACCGCATTTTGGTGAGCGGCGCGGGGATGATGGTCGAGTTGGCACTGGCCTCGCTGGCCCTCCTGGTGTGGATCAATGCAGAACCCGGCGTCGTGCGGATGCTCGCGTACAACACCATCCTAATCGCCGGGGTTTCTACGGTGATTTTTAACGCGAATCCGTTGCTGCGCTTCGACGGCTATTTCATGCTGATGGACTTTCTCGAAATTCCAAACATGAAGCATCGGGCCGGACGATATTTCGCTTACTTGACCGAGCGTTATCTTCTCGGGCAGCACGAGGCGGAATTGCCGGAGGCGACCGTCGGCGAACGCCTATGGTTCGTCTTGTATGGGGCGGCCTCATCTCTCTATCGCATCGTGGTTGTCGTCGGCATCCTCTTATTCTTGGGCGACCAGATGCCCCTGCTGGCAGTGCTGTTTGCACTGTTCACCGGGGGGATGCTCGTCGTGGTGCCGATCGGCAAGGGGCTCAGCTTCTTGCTCACGAGTCCGAGACTTCACCTGATTCGAGCGCGGGCCTTGGCTACGGTGGTTTGTTTAGTCGCGGCGTTGGCGGGTGTGGTCGGGTTTATACCCGTGCCGTTTCGTACGGTGACGGAGGGCGTGGTGTGGCTGTCGGATGAGGCCATGGTGCGGGCCGGAACCGATGGATTTGTGGATCGAGTCGTGGCGAGGCCGGGTTCTCACGTGGAAGCGGGGGAGGTCTTGTTGCTTTGCACGAATGTGGAGTTGCGCGCGCAGTTGAGCGTGTTGGAGGCTCGCCTTCAAGAACTACGGGCGCGTCACACGGAACAGGAGCCCACCGATCGCACGAAAGCACAGATTCTGGAAGAAGAAATGAAGTACGTGACTCAGGAGCGGGACCGCATCCGTGAGCGAGTCGACTACCTGGTCGTTCGAAGCAAGCAGGCCGGAACGTTCGTGGTACCGCGGGAGCAAGATCTTCCCGGTAAGTACGTCCATCAGGGTGACCTGATAGGGCAGGTGCTGGACCTGCGGACGGTGACGGTGCGCACCCTCGTGCCCCAACAGGAAATCGATTTAGTGCGCCACCAATTGGAGGGGGTGGAAGTCCGTTTGGCCGAGCAGGTGGCGAAGGCGCAGCCGGCTTCCCTCGTGCGTCTCGTGCCGGCGGCTACCAACCAACTGCCCAGTCCTGCTCTCGGGAGTCAGGGCGGCGGACAGGCCCCCCTAGCTCCCGCCGATGACAAGGGACTGACGGCACTGGATCGATTTTTCCAGGCCGATCTCACCCTGCCCAATTCTATGGCGTTGTTGGATGCCGGCGGGCGAGCCTATGTACGCTTCGATCATGGGGCGATGCCCCTCATGTCGCAGTGGATTCGGCAACTCCGGCAACTCTTTTTGGCGCGATTCAATGTCTAGGTCGATAGCATCATCGGTGATGCAGGGGCTCGCGTATCCCGAACGCCAGATGCCCGTCACTGGAAAGCTGGACCGATGGGCGCATACGGCGCTCACGCCGGTCATGCGCCGTCTGCGTGCCGCTACCATTCGTCGAGGGACTTGGATCAGGCAAGTGACTCTGGCCGGAGCGGACTGTGCCTCGTTACGTCCGGAGGGTATCAGGGGTCGCGCTCGAGACCTTCGGGCGTCCTTGACGAGGGCCGGTTTCCAGCCGGAGTTGGCAGCCCAGGCATTTGCTCTGGTGCGTGAAGCGGCCTCTCGCACTGTCGGGATGCGGCACTTCGATGTGCAACTTCTCGGTGGATGGATTTTGCTCACCGGGCGAGTGGCCGAAATGGAGACCGGAGAAGGCAAGACCCTCACGGCGACGCTTCCCGCCTGCACGGCGGCTTTAGCCGGCCTGTCGGTCCATATCGTCACCGTCAATGACTACCTGGCGGCCCGGGATGCGGACTTGATGCGCCCCATCTATGAAGCCCTAGGCCTGTCGGTCGGAACGGTGCTGCAGGGCATGTCCCCGGCGGATCGCCGGGCTGCTTATGCCTGCGACATTACCTATTGCACAGGCAAAGAGTTGGCATTCGATTATTTGAAAGATCGGCTTCTCGTCGGGGCCGCATCTAATCGTACCCAGGTTCAACTCGGACGCTTGCATCGTCGCCAAGCCTCCGCGGCGGATTTCCTGCTGCGAGGCCTTCACTATGCGATTGTCGACGAAGCCGACAGCATCTTGATCGACGAAGCCAAGACGCCTCTGGTCATTGCCCGTTGCACGGACAATGCGGCGGAGCAAACCACCTATGCGGAGGCGTTACACATTGCCCGGCAGTTAGTGATGGGGCGCGATTTCGTAGTGGATCAGGCTGAGCGCACCGTACGAGTGCGACCGTCAGGAGATGCACGTGCGGCGGAGTTGGCCGCCGGTCTCGGCGGAGTATGGCGCGGCCGTCGGCGCCGCGATGCCCTCGTCCATCAAGCCCTTGTTGCGTTGCATCTGTTTCATCGGGACCAACAATATCTGGTGCAGGAATCCAAAGTGCAGATCATCGACGAATACACCGGCCGTGTGATGCCTGACCGTTCCTGGGAACACGGACTCCATCAAATGATCCAGACGAAGGAACGCTGCCCGCTGGATCATCATCGAAGCACAATGGCGAGAATCAGTTATCAGCGATTTTTCCGCCGCTACCTGCGTCTAGCCGGCATGACCGGCACCGCTCAGGAGGTGGCATCGGAATTATGGGGGGTCTACAGGCTTGGTGTGGTGCGGGTGCCGCCGAACCGTCCCGTCCGGCGAAAACGACTGTCTGATCAGATCTACGCAACGGCGGATGAAAAATGGCAGGCGGTTGTGGTTTCCGTCTCGGCGATGGCGCAACGCGGCCGGCCTGTGCTTGTCGGGACGAGAACGGTGGCGGCGTCCGAGCATCTCAGCCGCCTCCTTCAAGCCGCAGGCCTGCCGCACCAGGTGTTGAATGCCAGACAGGATCGGGATGAGGCCGCTGTAATCAGTCGGGCCGCCGAGCCGGGCCGCATCACCGTGGCGACGAACATGGCCGGTCGTGGCACGGACATCCGCCTGGATCCGTCCGTGGTTGAGCGTGGTGGCCTGCACGTGATTGCGACGGAACGTCACGAAGCCGGACGCATTGACCGCCAATTGTTCGGACGGTGCGGCCGGCAGGGCGATCCGGGCAGCTATCAAACCATCCTCGCCCTCGACGATGAGGTACTCGTCGATCATGGCGGGTGGGTGTCGCGGGCGATTGCCGGAGCCTTCGGTGTAACCGGAATGTGTCTGCCGCGGTGGGTGGGGGGCAGCTTGTTTCGCCTCGCGCAGCGGCGGGCCGAACGGGTGCATGCCCGCATGCGTCGGGGCATACTCAAGATGGATGAGCAGTTGGATTCCACACTGGCGTTCAGCGGCCGTTCGGAATAGGAAAAGATCATGGGTAAAGAACGACTGATGCTTCAGGGAGTGATTGCCGCTTGGATCGGGGTGCATCTTCTGCTTGCGCAGCCGGCGATGGGACATGCTGCCGAATTGAGCTGTCTGATTCAGCCCTATGTGGTGATTACCATTACCAGCCCCGTCGGCGGCCTGTTGGAAAACGTGGCGGTGGATCGCGGAGACCTGATCAAGGAGGGCCAGACTCTGGCCGTCCTCGATACCAGCGTCGAGCGAGCGACCGGTGCCGTGGCCCATGCGCAGGCCGAATTGACGAATCGTCGCTTGGCGGATTTGGAATTGCAACGAACGTCTGCTGAAGTGGCCTTGCGCACCATCCGTAGCCCGATCAACGGGGTGGTGGTGGAGCGCTACATGTCACCAGGAGAGTTTCCCAAGCAGGAGCGCATCATGAAATTGGCGCAAATCAATCCGTTGCGGGTGGAAGCGTATGCACCGGTCTCGCTGCTTGGAAAAATCACCGTCGGGATGGAATTGCAGGTGAAGCCCGAGGCGCCGGTGAGCGGCACGTACAAAGCTACGGTGACCGTGGTGGATCGTGTGGTGGATGCGGCCAGCGGCACCTTCGGTGTCCGTCTGGAATTGCCCAATCCGGATTTGAAGTTGGCCGCTGGGCTGAAGTGTTCGATGGTTGTGCCTGGTAGTAAGTAGTGCTGCGAGGTTCTTGTCCATGCAGTCGTATCACCTGTTCATATCAGAGGGGAGGTCAGTGATGAGAGAAAGCGGATATTTCTCGAGGTTGCGGGAGCTGCTAACGAATCAGAGAAGCGGACGCAAGGGGGCTCTCGCAAGACGGCGGCGCGCGAAGCGCGCCTCTCCCTTCAGGATGGAACAGCTTGAGGCACGGGTGTTACTGGCCGGAGACCTGGCCGGCGCCACGCTGCAGGCTGCGGTGGTGCAAGAGCAATACACGGAAGGGGCGATCAACATTCAAAACGGCGTACAGGATTCGGGCTATCGCTATCGAGTGCGCCAGGATTTTGGAACCCAGTCCGATTCCAGTGCTGCGCCAACCGTCTCCGTGCTACGAATTTACGAGAACGGTGTGGAACTAGGACCGGCCCATTCGCGCCATGACGACATTGCGACGAAGGGCCAGGGGCGGTTCAGTCATTGGGTGGACAATCTCTATTTCTCTGCGTCGGACAACTCGAATCCGCTGACCAATGGACGGTCCTATACGTACCGGATCTATACGGACGGAAGCACATCGACGACCTCGTCTTCTACGAACACCACGACGTCCGGAACGACGACGACGTCAACCTATGTGCAGGGATCTATAAATATGTCCCAGGCAATCCGGGACTCCGGGTATCGGTATGAGGTACGCCAGGACTTCGGGACGGCATCGGACTCGAACGCGGAGCCGACGATATCCAAGCTGAGGATCTATGAGAACGGTGTGGAACTGGGACCGGCCCATTCACGCCATGACGACATTGCGACGAAGGGCCAGGGGCGGTTCAGTCATTGGGGGGATAATCTTTATTTTTCGTCTTCTGACAACTCGAATCCGCTGACCAACGGGCGATCTTACACGTACCGGGTCTATACGGATGGAAGTACGTCGACCACGACGACGTCTCCCTCGACCACGACCACCTCTCCGACGACCACGACGACGACCACGAGTAGTGGCTCCGTCAAAACGGATTTCGGAGTCTACAAGGAGCCGGCGTTACCGTCCCTTCCTTCTGCTGGCTCCAAGATTGTCGATCCGACCTTTGGCACGACCATCATGCGCCTGACCGATAGCAAGGACGGCAGTACGGACGCGTTCGTGGGGTATAGCAATTTGCCGTCCTTCAACAGGGATAACACATACGTGATGGCGGTGGAGCAACTGGGGCAGAAGCGGGCCAAGTTCTATGCGTTTGACCCTGTCAACTTCAAGGCCAGCGGCGGATTTGTCTTGAGCAAACCACCGGCAGGGCTGCAAGAGTATGGGTTGATTTGGAGTGGCGTCAATCGACAAGTGACGTTCGGAGTCGGTCAAAACAAAATCTGGCAGGTTGATGTGTCGACTCAACAGGCGACGCTGGTGAAAGACCTGACGTCCTATGGGGCCGGAGGCTATATCACACAGATGTCGAAGAGCCTCAACGATGATGTGTTTTCTGCTTCTATCGTGAACAGCAGCGGGTCGACGGTTGGGTATGTCGTGTACAAGCGAAGTACCGACCAAGTATTGGTGCGGAAACTCGTCAGCGGTCTCGACGAGACCCAAGTGGACAAGTCGGGTCGGTATTTCATCGCCGTCTACAAGGATGGTCACGATGAAATCTGGGATCTGCAGGCCGGGCCAAAACTGACCGCCACACTTTCTGGTAGTTCTGGATTCAAGCATCGGGACACCGGTTTCGGCACGGCGTTCACTTCCTATTCTGGTAATTCACTCGGATTCCGGCAGCTGTCGTCGCCGACTACGGTGAAGGCCTTGGTCCCAGGGTATTGGGGCTACAGTGCGAACAATCAGCAGGACCACTTCTCTCTGTTGGCCGACAATGAAGGGTGGGGGCTCGCCAGCCGATATTCCACAACCGGCAGCGGAGTTGCCAAGACATTCGATAACGAAATCGTCTTGGTCGCCACCAACGGCAGCAATCAGGTGAGGCGGCTCGCACATCATCGGAGCGTGGTGAACGACTACTATGATCAGCCCAAAGCCAATATCAGCCGCGATGGGCAGTTCATCGCCTTTACCAGCAATTGGGGGAATGCCAGCGGTCGACGGGACGTGTATATCGTGAAGGTTCCGCCGGCTCCGGTCATTTAATCGTATAGGGAGAGGCGACAGGTCGGCAAGGTGGCTGGCCTGCCGCCTACCCAAAAAGTAAGTCATGAAACAGGCAGAGAATCGGCGTGGGCGGCATCAGAGCCGCCTTCGCTATGTGAGCCCACTGTTCATCGCGGGGGTCATCTGTTGGGCAGGATGGGCGGAGGCCAAATCCGAGTTGCCCTGCCTCGTGGTGCCACAGGTTACACTGACGGTCGGGACCCCGGTCGTCGGTGTGCTCAATAGCGTGGTGGTTAACCAAGGCGATATGGTGAAGGAAGGCGATGTGTTGGCCACGCTGGAGTCCAGTCTTGAGCAGGCCGAGGTCGCGTTGGCCAAGGCCAAAGCCGAAATGGATGCTGCTGAGAAAAGTACGCAGATGAAAGCTGAATTCAGCCTCAGGAAATCCGCTCGTGCGAAGGACTTGGGGAAGACCTCCGCGATGGCGCACCACGAAGTCGATGAAGCGGAAACCGAGGAGCGCTTGGCTCAAGTCGCCCATATGGAAGCATTGGAGAATAAACGGGTGGCGCAACTGGAGTTGGCGCGGGCCACGGCGGCACTGGAGCTGCGGACCGTCCGTAGCCCGATCACCGGCATCGTCGTTGAGCGATTTTTGTCTCCTGGAGAGTTGGTGAAGCAAGCGCCGATCATGAAATTAGCTCGACTAGACCCTCTGCTGGTGGAAGTGTTGGCCCCCCTCTCCTGGCTGGGGAAACTATCGGCCGGCATGAGGGGCGAGGTGCGGCTGGAATGGCCGTCGGCCGGTCCTCACCAGGCCCGTGTGACGGTCGTTAATCCCGTCGTCAACAGCGCCAGTGGCACCTTCGAAGTGCTGCTCGAACTCCCGAATCCCGGCTACAAGATTCCGGCCGGCCTCTCCTGCGTCGTGCATTTTCCCTCGCAGTAGGTGTCGTACCCCCGCCTGTTCGTTCACGGTACTTTTCTAAGACTGTTTCCGGTTTGCCCGCGCGCTAGCAGTGGACTGGGAAGAGGCGTGTCGTGTAACTCTATCCGCCGGTGGCGCTGGATGGTCATTCAATTCGAGCGAAAGGGGCATGGTATGAAACCGTCTTTCATCCTGAGCGGCTTGTTTTGCCTGTTCTTCTGCGTGTTCTGTCTTAGCGATCCATCGGCCGGGGCGCAGCCCGATCCTGGCTCGGCTCCGGAGCGGCCGGAGCTTCGTCTGACCCTTCGGGAAGCGATGGAGGCGGCCGTGGATAACAACCCCAATGTGCGCCTGTTTAAGGAACGGATCGAGACGGCGCGGGCTGCGAGCAAGACGCAGCTCGGCGCCCTATTGCCCAACCTTTCCTCGAACGTCCGCCAGACGAGGCAAAACGTCTTTCTGGGAACGATCGGATTGGCGCCGGTTCGCACGGACCCGTTCAGCATCTTTGATGCTCGGGCGAATGTGTCTCAGTCGCTGTTCAGCCTGAGCTTGATCCAGCGGTGGCGTGCCTCACGAGAGGCCCTGAAGGTGGCGGAGTTGGAGTCGGAGTCGACAAAGTTCGACACGATGTCGGCCGTCGGTTTGCTGTATGTCGAGGCGCTCAAAGCCGAGGCAACGGTCAATACCAGGAGTGCCAATATGCAGTTGTTCGAGGAACTCCTCGAACTGGCCAGGAACCGACGTGGGGGCGGGATGGGGACGGGGCTAGATACCGCCCGCTTGGAGGCGCAATTGGAGAATGAGCGTCAGCAACTTGCCATAGCCCGCTCGGAAGTGGAACGGCTCAAGATCAATATTTTGCACGGACTGGGTTTTGCCTTCGATGTTCGACTGGTCCTCACTGATTCCCTCAAATTGGAAGTGCCGGAGCCTCCCAACGAGGAGGCGGCGGTGGTGACAGCGATGAATCAGCGTATGGAAGTCAAGGCCCAGCAGCAGCGGATAAGGACGGCATCGCTCACGTTGAATTCCACTGAAACTGAACGGGTGCCGTCGCTGGCGGCACAGGGAGACTACGGCCTGATCGGAAACCGAATGCACAACACGCTCGACACCTACAACATCGGGCTCTTCTTGACGGTGCCCCTCTTCGATGGAGCGCGGGAAGGGCGCATCAGCGAATCGCGGAGTCAGGTGAATCAGGAGACCATTCGTATGCGGGTGGTGAGTAACCAGGTCGTCTTGGACGTTCGGGAGGCGCTGGTTACGCTGGCTTCCGCGAAAGAGCAATTGGCCATTTCTCAGGTCGGTCTTCAAGCCGCGCTCAAAGAGCTGGCACTTGCAAAAGAGCGATTCACGGTGTTGACGGCAGGCAGTAACTTCGAGGTGACGAACGCGTTGTACAGCCTCTCACGTGCACGGGACAATACGGTTGACGCCATGTTTCGTCTCAATGGAGCCCGTGTCAATCTCGCCAGGGCATTAGGCGAACTCGAAAAACTCAACTGAACCGCCTCCATCCCACCTGACTTTTGGGGACCGCCCATCCTCCGGGGAATGGTCAGAATACCTGCTGCGCCATAGGATCGTGCCTGTCACCATACATCAAGAAGCAGGAGGTGCAGCATGGCCGAGGGAAATCACTCTAAGCCGCAGGGGGGAAAGGCGAAATCAGTGGGAGTGCTGCTGAAGCCGGCAGGGCAAGGTGAACAGCCTAAGCTTGTAAACTACTCATACGTCAGCTTGGCTCAGGGTGTGGCGTATATCGATTTCGGTTTTCTAGAGCCCGCCAGCCTCAATGCGGTCATGCAACGTATGCAACGAGACGAAGGGTTGCCAAAGCACCTTGAGGGAACCAGAGCCGCCCGAGTTGCGCTCCCTCTGGATGCCATGGTTCGGCTGTACCAACAAATTCAACAACTCCTCGTCGGTCTCCAGCCCAGCAAGTCGAAACCCTCCTGATTGCCGCTTCAGCGCACCATGGCTGCCTCCACGTTCAGCGCAACAGGTCGGGCCGGTCAGGATGAATCCACAGACACGGGATTGTTCTGTCTCCGACTGCTTGGCCGGTACCACGATCTGGCGCTCGACGTTGGGCAACTCCGCCACCAATTCGGGCAGTCGGATCGTACCCTCACAATCCACGAGTTGGTACGGGCAGCCAAACATGTCGGGCTGAAAGCCGGTGTGATCGCAACAACATGGGAAGATCTGGCCGCCCTGCCGCTGCCGGCAATCGCCGGGCGGCAGGATGGCCGGTATGTGGTGCTTGCCAAAGTGTCCGAGGACACGGTCCTTATCCAGGACCCGCTGGAACCCAAAGCCAGGGTAGAGCGCAAGCAAGAGTATCTTGCGAGCTGGAATGGCACCCTGTTGCTGTGTCGGAAACGCGCAGATGCGGAGAGCATGGGGCGCGCGTTCGACCTCACGTGGTTTGTGCCGGTTCTGGTCAAGTACCGGTGGCTTTTCGGCGAAGTCTTGGCGGCTTCATTCGTGTTGCAGTTGTTTGCGCTGCTCACTCCACTGTTTACCCAAATCGTCATCGATAAGGTGTTGGTGCACAAAGGCTTCACCACGCTCCATGTTTTGGCTGTCGGCATGCTGGCGCTGGCTCTTTTCGACGCTTTGCTGGGCGGCCTACGAACGTATCTCTTTGCCCACACCACCAACCGTATCGATGTGGGACTGGGGACGCAGCTGTTTCGACACCTGCTGGCGTTGCCGCTGGCGTACTTTGAAGCTCGCCGGGTCGGTGATACGGTCGCCAGAGTCCGTGAACTGGAACAGATTCGTCAGTTTCTCACCAGCAGTTCGGTGACGGTCGTCCTCGACCTGTTCTTCATCGTGGTCTTTCTCGGCGTCATGTGGCTCTACAGCCCCACGTTGACCATGATCGTGATCGCGTCCTTACCGCTGTATGTGCTGTTGGCGGTCTTCATTACGCCGGCGATCCGCGCCCGCTTAAACGACAAATTCTCCCGCGCCGCGGAAAATCAGGCGTTTTTGGTTGAAACCGTCAGCGGGATCCATACGGTAAAAGCTCTTGCCGGTGAGCCGCCGCTTCAGCGTCGGTGGGAAGAACAATTGGCCGGATATGTGAACGCCAGTTTCCGCGCCACGACTCTCGCAACGGTCGCTGGGCAAGTGGCCTCCTTCATTCAAAAGGGCACCACGGTCGCTTTGGTCTGGATAGGCGCTTACCAGGTGATCGACGGTGTCCTGAGCATCGGTGAGTTGATTGCATTCAATATGCTGGCGGGGCAGGTCAGCGGACCTCTGCTTCGAGTCGTCAATCTGTGGCAGGAGTTTCAGCAAGTCGGGGTGTCAGTTCAACGTCTGGGCGACGTCCTGAATGTCCGTCCCGAGCCTACCTACAACCCCACGCGTACGACCCTCCCGGTAGTGGCAGGACGAATTGATTTCGAAGAGGTGACGTTTCGGTATCGCCCGGATGGGCCGCCTGCCCTTCGGCAAGTTTCGATGTCCCTGCCTCCTGGGGGAGTGATCGGGATCGTTGGGCGATCCGGGTCCGGAAAGAGCACGGTTGCCAGACTCCTTCAGCGCTTGCATGTCCCGGAGCGTGGGAGAGTCTTGGTTGATGGCGTGGATGTAGCACAGATGGATCCTGCGTGGTTGCGCAGGCAAATCGGCGTGGTGCTGCAAGACAGTCTTCTCTTCAACCAGTCGGTGCGAAGCAACATCGCTCTGACGGATCCTGGCCTGTCTATGGACCGCGTCATCCGTGCGGCAAAACTCGCCGGTGCACACGAATTCATTCTCGGCCTGCCGGAGGGGTACGACACCATCGTGGGGGAACATGGTTGTGCGTTGTCTGGAGGACAGCGTCAACGGATTGCTATTGCTCGCGCATTGGTCGCGAATCCGAGAATTCTGATCTTTGATGAGGCGACCAGCGCATTGGACTATGAATCGGAAGCCATCATTCGACAGAACATGGCGCTCATCTCTAAGGGACGTACCGTCATTCTCATCGCCCACCGCTTGAGCACCGTCCGATGCGCTCAGAGAATTTACGCGTTTGAGAAGGGACAGATTGTCGAGCAAGGGACGCACGACGAGTTGCTCCAATCCAACGGGCTTTACGCGAGATTCCATCGGCACCAAGAGGGCCGCTCCGCCGCGGCATAATCACTCGGCACGGCGGGCAGAGGCTCCGGTTGAACGAGAACAGAGGGGAAGACTATGCGCCGATTCGTCTTGGACCTGGTCTCGCGGGAGACTCAACGTTCTTCGAACGGTGGCGGTGCGACATACGTGACCGCTACGGAGTTCTTGCCGGCTGCGCTGGAGATTCAGGAGACGCCCGTGTCGCCGGTCGGCCGGGCCATGCTATGGACCATCGTCGCAGTCTTCTTGACGGCCACCGTATGGGCAACGGTCGGCAAGGTCGACGTGGTGGCCGTCGCTCCGGGAAAAATCATTCCAAACGGGCACTCCAAAACCATTCAGCCGTTCGAGGCGGGAGTGGTTGCGGCCATTCATGTACAGGATGGCCAAGTCGTCCGCCAGGGGGATCTTTTGATCGAACTCGACCCGACGCAACAACGCGCCGATCGGGATCGCGTTGCCAATGAGTATCGGGCCGTACTGGTCGAGGCTGCTCGATTGCGGGCGTTGATCGCCGGGGACCATACATTCGCCACTCCACCGGGTGCGGCATCCGAGTTCGTCACGTTGCAGCGGCAGATGTTGCGGGAGCAGGCGGAGGAGTTTCGGGCTCGGCTGGATGCGGCTCGCCATCTCGTCGATCAACGCCAAGCTGTGGTCGATGCAACCAAAGATAACGTCGCTCGGCTCGAAGCAACCGTTCCGATCGAGGCTGAGCGAGCGAAGGCCTACCAGTCGCTGTTGGTGCAGCAGTATGTGTCGAGAATGGACTATCTGCAATTCGAGCAGCAGCGTATCGACCGGGCACAAGAGTTGGCCGGACAGAAGAACAAACTGCGGCAGGATCGGGCCGCTCTGTCGGAAGCGGAAGAAACCTATCATGCGCTCGTGGCGGAATTTCAACGGACCTATCAGTCCGAATTGGCCTCGCTTGAGACGAAGGCGGCGTCATTGCTTCAAGAAGTACGCAAAGCCGACCAGCGGACTGACCTCCAAAAGTTGGTCTCCCCGATCGACGGTGTCGTCCAGCAGTTAGCGATCCATACGGTTGGCGGGGTGGTGACCCCGGCTCAACCGTTGCTCCTCGTCGTGCCTCAAGACCATCCCATTGAAGTAGAGGCAAGGTTTGAGAATAGGGACATCGGTTTTGTGCGAGAAGGCCAGGAGGTTGAAATCAAGGTCGATACCTTCCCCTTTACGCTCTACGGCACCATTCCGGGAAAGGTTTTGAGCGTCTCAGACGATGCGGTACCGTTGGAAAAGGAGCAGGGCGGGCTGGTGTATGTGGGCCGAGTCGGCATGGACCGTACGACCATGGTTGTCGAGGGCAAAGAGGTTCATCTCACGCCGGGAATGGCGGTTGTCGTTGAGGTGAAGACTGGCCGGCGGCGTGTGATCCAATATCTGCTGAGCCCACTCCTGAAATCCATCGGGGAGAGCCTCCGCGAACGATGAGCCACCGCCGGACTGTCGAGGTTGGTCTCATTGGGCTCCCGGAGCGCCTCCCCTAAGTGAAAGGTGGCGCAGATGATTGCCGTAGGACTCTCTGTCGCGTTGTTGTTGTATATCGCGACGGCGTGGGCGACCGTGCGAGCAGTTGGATGGGTGGTGGATGTGTGCGTGTTTCCGCCGCCGACCAAGCGAATCTTGCAAGTGCTCTGCGCGCTCATCTTCTTACTGACTCCAACTTGGGACATCATTCCAAGTCGAATGTACTTTCAGCGTCTCTGTGAGGAGGAAGCAGGCGTGAAGGTGTTGAAGCGGGTGACGGTGGATCAATCGTATTTCAGATCGGACGGGAGACCGGATGATAGGAAGTTGCTTGATCGGTATGCCCAATCCAGTAACTGGACCCGAGATATTTCGACCTGGGCTCACGTCACCAAGATAGTCGGAACGATTCAAGACAAGCAGACAGGAGAGAGCCTGGGAACAGCAACAGATTTTGTGTATTACGGCGGATGGATTGCCGCACGCATTGATCCGATGTCGTCAATTACTTGTCCTCAGTATCCCAACCACGGCATACACACAGCCATTTGGCAGGAAATTTTCCAATCAGAGCAACTTACCGAGAGAAGGTGAGAATAGAGATGCCTGGTTCAATTGGAACATATTATACGAATGCCCAAGTATCCATGGCGGCCTATGCAACATTTGCGAGCCACATGTCTTCGGAGCAATATGCGAATGCATTGCTCGAAAGGGGCTTTAGTCGTGATCTCGCGACTCAATTCATAGCTACCTATGCAGTTGTAGGTGGCACCTACACCGATCCCATTTCTGGGCTCTCGGTCACTCTCTTTCAAAGGAACAGCACCGGTGAAAAGATCCTTGCTATTCGCGGCACACAGACCACGGATGTCCTGGACTTTCTTGCAGATGGGCGCTTGGCTGCAGGGGAGGCGGGGACGCTCAATCCGCAGTACATCGCACTCAAGAGCTACTACCAGCGACTGGTGCAAGAGGGGGCGATCGGAGCGAACAAATTGCTCACTGTCACAGGTCATTCGCTGGGTGGGTTTCTTGCCCAGGCGTTTACCATCGATCATCCAGTCAACGTGTCCCATGCATACACCTTCAATGCTCCAGGCGTGGGGGGAGCCATCGTCGAGGTGTTGCAACATATCGGTGTGACCGAACAGGTCATTCCCTCCAGTCTCATTACCAACATCATTGCCCACAATGGACCGTCCATTGCCGCCGGACTTGGATATGAGATTGGGACGCCTGTTCCGATCTTCATTGAGGCCGCGCGGGCGGACGGATCGTTTCACAATCATCAAATCGCCACACTCACTGACGCTCTCGCATTGTATGACCTGGTGGCGACCATTGATCCCCATCTGGATATCCCTGCGATCTCCAAGATTCTTGATGCAGTGTCCGCGAGACCTGAAGCGAGTTTAGAGGCCGGGCTGGATGCGCTCCGCGCAGTAATTCTCGGCGACCGAACACCAACGCCGGTCGGCCCATCGGGGCTGGGGGATCCAAATCGTGAGGCCTATTACGCGAACATTGCGAATTTTCGGAATAGCCTGACGGCCGAGCCGATTTACCGCCTCACAAGCCTGGCCGGACTTCCCCCGAGTACCGTGTTCGAGCAGGCCAGGGCGGATACGCCAGATGGTCTGGCTTATCGCTATGCGCTACGTGAACTTAATCCTTTCGTCGTGAGTGGCATTGATTACCAGGAGCGCCACAACCAAGACGCGTCCCTGGCTTTGTACGACCCCATGACCGGTGACGGGAGCTGGACGTTTGTTGCGCTGAGCGATCGGGCAGCCCTCTTAGCCGAGCGATTAGGGGTTAATGCCATTGATGGGGTCGGCTCGGTTCCGTTCAACAATTCCCGTCCCACGCGGTACGTCGATTTGGCCAGTGGCTTCGAGGCCGGAACGACATTCCCCCACACCAACGATGTCCTGTTCGGATCTGCTGGAGACGATCGGGCTCTCGAAGGCAGAGATCATGACGACCATCTGTACGGCGGGGGAGGCGACGACATCCTGCGCGGGGCGGGAGGGCAAGACTACCTCGAAGGCAATGACGGTGATGACGAACTGTTCGGAGGCAGCGGGCAGGATATTCTGCTCGGACAACGGGGACGGGACACCTTAGATGGAGGGAGCGGGGCCGACCGTATGAGCGGCGGACATGGGGACGATCTCTACATCGTGGATCATGCGGGGGATGTGGCAACAGAGTTTGAGGGGGGAGGCAGGGACCAGGTTCAGTCCGCGGTCGGTCTGAGGCTGAGCAGTCATCTGGAAGACTTCACCCTGATGGGCACTGCCGATCTCGCTGGCATCGGGAATGAGTTGGATAACCATATTAAGGGAAATGGCGGCGCCAATCGATTGGCCGGCATGGGAGGTGCCGATCTCCTGGAGGGTGGGCTGGGGTTCGATACGTATGTCTATCATTCCGGTGATGGGATGGATCGCATCGAAGACAGCGACGCGCGCGGCCAGATCGTCTATGACGGCCGATTGCTGCAGGGCGGCGTCCGGCGTGTCGGTGATCCGTCGAACCTCTACGTCAGCCTGGATGGACGGACAACCTATGTGATGGTAGGGACGGACTTACTGGTCAATGGCACTCTGATCGTGAATGAAAATTTTCAAAGCGGGCAGATGGGCATTTACCTGCGCGACCTGACTGATCTGCCCTACGATTCCGGTATCCCTTCAGGGCCCTTCACTTCAGTGGTGACAGGCGACACAGGCGTGAATGAGTTGCTGCCCATCAATGCCGGGTCGAATGCCCTGTATGGGGATGAGGGGGATGATGCGATTCTTGCGCTGCAGTCCGCCAATTTCGACACATACCAGGACCTGTTGGATGGCGGTGCCGGTGATGACCTGCTTGTCGGCGCAGGTGGCAATGACTACCTCCTTGGCGGCATGGGGGATGATTTCGGCTACCTGACCGCAGGGGACCTATTTTTCGGAGGGGATGGGCACGATACGGCCGTCGCTGAAGTACCGGATGGAAGCGCCGGAGCCGGGCAGGGCGACCACTATTTTGACGGTGGGATCGGTAATGACACGCTGTTCGGGGCCTTGGGGTTGGACGTGTTGGTGGGCGGAGACGGCGATGACATCCTGCGAGGAGACAATCGTCCCGATGGCTGGACGTTAAAACGTAAGGATGTCGACGGAGTCTATCGTTTCTTCGCGCAGGCGGGTTATGTGTCGCCTGCTGGTGGAGACGATTATCTCGATGGTGGGGTCGGCAACGATGTATTGGTGGGAGACGGTGGGGACGACACGCTGATCGGAGGGGCCGGAGACGATGTGCTGTATGGAGAGTCGGATTTTGCTTCGGTGCTACCAGGAGATGATTGGCTCGATGGTGGAGACGGACATGATCGGCTAGCGGGAGGGGCGGGGGCGGATGCGCTTTCTGGTGGAGATGGCGACGATCTGCTCATCGGTGATTTTGCCGATGATCCCGGCGCGGCCGATATCCTTGATGGCGGTGCCGGTGCCGACGAGTTACAAGGCGGCGGCGGCGACGACACCTTATTCGGCGGAACCGGGATGGACCGTCTGGGCGGGTTTGACGGGAATGACTTTCTCGATGGCGGGGACGATCGCGATGATCTCCAAGGGGGGATTGGGAACGATTCCCTCTGGGGCGGGAGGGGTGATGACCGGCTGCTGGGGCAGGACGGGGAAGACAGTCTTTTTGGCGAGGAGGGCATCGACGAACTCCTGGGCGGTGCGGGCGACGACAGTCTTTGGGGAGGAAACGATCACGACGCGCTTTTCGGTCAAGAAGGCGATGACCTGCTGGCTGGAGAGGCTGGCGATGACCTGCTGAACGGCGGAAGCGGGCATGATGTGCTCGATGGCGGCGCAGGCACGGACGACCTCCAGGGCCACGAAGGTGACGATCTCCTATTGGGTGGTGCGGGAGACGATTTCTTGTATGGCGACGACGGCAACCCTACGGCGGCGAGTCTGGTCGGAGGCAACGACCAATTGGACGGGGAAGAAGGAGACGACTATCTGTGGGGCGGAGCCGGAGGTGATCGGTTGTTCGGCGGAGACGGCACGGATCAACTAGTGGGTGATGGCGGGGACGACGAACTGTTCGGAGAGGCAGGTCATGACGCCCTGTGGGGAGATTCTCCGTTCTTTGTCGATCAGACAGGAGCCGACAGTTTGGACGGCGGTGAGGGGAATGATCTGCTGCAGGGCGGCGGGGGAGATGATCGGCTTCACGGTGGGGCCGGCGATGACCTGCTCTTCGGAGGTTTCGCCGAGGCTCCTGGTGCCGCTTCCGGCGAGGATGATCTCCATGGAGGAACGGGAAATGATCAGCTCATAGGCGGCGATGGCCGCGATGCCTATCGATTCAATGTCGGTGATGGAGTCGATACGGTCATTGATTCGGCCGGTACGTCCAATCGACTCGTCTTCGGGGCCGGCATTGCGGCCGATTCCTTGACTCTTGGGATGGGCTTGAATGGTGCATTGATTGTTCGCGTGGGGAATACGGGAGACGAGGTGCGGGTCGCCGGGTTTTCTGCAAGTGGGCTAGCAGGGCCACATCCGGTCGACGCCTTCGAATTTGCCGATGGCACGATCTTGACGTCTCAGCAATTGCTCATTCGAGGTTTCGATCACCGCGGGACTACCTCGAACGATTCGATGACCGGAACGAGCGCACAAGACCGCGTGGCGGGTGGATTGGGCGACGATGTGCTGCTGGGATTGGACGGGCCAGACCTTCTGTTTGGCAATGAAGGCAATGACCACCTCTGGGGCGGTGAGGGGCCAGATGTATTGGAAGGTGGAGCGGATGACGACCAGCTCTTTGGGGGCAGTGGCGACGATCATCTGTCCGGCCATGCTGGGAACGATTTTTTGAGTGGTGATGAGGGACGTGATGTCTTGATGGGGGGCCGAGGTGACGACGCCCTACTCGGCGGATTCGGCGACGATGTCTATCGCTTTGAGCTTGGCGATGGTGTGGATTCGATCGGCGACGTCGCCACCACCGATGAATTCAATCGCGTGCTGTTCGGGTCGGGCATTACGAGTACGTCCACGAACCTTGCCGTCGTGAATGGGCAGTTGCATCTCTCGACCGGTCAGGTCGGCGACGCCGTGATTTTGAGCGGGGATCTCTCGGATCTGTTGAGAACGCAGGCCGTCGGTCTGTTTGAATTTAGCGACGGTGAGACGCTGACATTTTCCGACTTGGCGGCTCGCGGAATCGATGTGAGCGGAACCGCCGCTGATGACACCTTGTGGGCTACCAACCTTCAGGATCGCATCATCGGCGGAATGGGTGATGATGATCTCCAAGGTGGGGCCGGTGGGGACTGGTATCTGTTCTCGCTGGGCGATGGTCGGGACCGCATTCAGGATCGGTCGTCTGTCGATGAAGTGAACGAGGTGTACTTCGGACCGGGCATCGCCCCCACCGATTTGTCATTGGGCCTCCTTGCAGATTCCGTTTCCGGGCAACAGGCCGACCTTCTCGTGCGGATCGGCCAGGGTGGCGACGCACTGGTGCTGGATACGTTTGATCGTACGAACGCGCTCGGCCTCCGGACCATCGGGCGTTTCGTTTCCGCGACGACACCGTTCTCAGCTATGAGCAACTGCTCACCAGGGGGTTTGATATAGAGGGAACGCCGGAGGGCGATCTGATTGGCGGCACCAACCTGGTCGACCGTGTGACCGGGGGGGATGGGGACGATACGATCCGTACCGATGACGGTGACGATTTACTCGATGGCGGATTCGGTATGGATCTGCTCAGGGGGGGAGCCGGAAATGATGTCTACGCCTTTGGGATCGGTTCAGGCCGCGACACCATTCTTGATACGCAAGGAGTATTCGACACCATCCGGTTCGGGCCCGGTATCGCATCGGGTGAAGTCACTCTGGAGCGACGGGGATCGGACCTGGTGTTCGGCGTTGGGCAGGGAGGCGATCAACTGACCGTTGCCAACTACTTTGTGACCTCATCATTTCAGATTGAGCGAGTCGAGTTTGATGGGGGAGAAGTCTGGGATCAGACGAGGTTGGAATTCGGCAAAGACCGCGTCGTTCTCGGAGCGGCCGGCAATGATCTGTTAGAGGGGACGGCCGGTGATGACCGTCTCGACGGGGGGCCGGGAGCGGACCTGATGACGGGGTACGAAGGTGATGATACCTATGTCATCGACGATCCCGGTGATGTGGTGGTTGAGCAGGCGAACGGCGGGCACGATGCGGTGGTGAGCGCAATCACTGTGACGCTGAGCGACCATATTGAGACTCTCTCGCTGACTGGGTCAGCGGCGCTGGATGGAGTCGGAAATGCGTTGGACAACTTATTGGTTGGTAACGAGGGTGTGAACGTTCTCGCGGGCGGATCAGGCCACGATACGTATGTGGTGGAAGCCTGGGACTCGGTTATCGAGCAAGCCGATGGAGGCATCGATACCGTACAGACCTCCCACTCTTTTGCGCTAGGAACGCAGGTCGAAAATTTGACGCTCACAGGGGCGGGAAGTGTAGTGGGTATAGGCAATGACCTTGCCAATCGCCTGGTCGGTAACGGCAGTGCCAGTGGGCTTCTCGGCGGGAAGGGCGACGATACCTATGTGGTGAAGGGCTTGGAGGCCGTTCGCGAATTACCCGGCGAGGGTATCGACTTGGTGCTCACCAATCGAAGTTACCGGTTGGGCCCGAACCTCGAAAATTTAACACTGATGGAGTCCGACTTCGCCAACCTTTGGAGCCCCTATCACACCTCGATCGTAACAGCTGCGGGCAATGCTCTGGACAATATCTTGGTGGGCACGGACGGCGTCAACGTATTAGATGGTGGAGATGGTGCAGACACCCTGGATGGCCGAGGCGGAAACGATACGCTCATCGGAGGGCAAGGCGTCGACACATATCTGTTTGGGTATGGTTCCGGCGCGGATCTTGTCGAGGATACCTATCTCACTGAGAGTGATGTTATTCAGATGCATTCCGACATCCGGCCTTCGGATGTGACCGTCCACAATATGTCGGACTCCGATCTGGTGCTGCGGCTTCAGGGGAGCCTTGATTCGCTGACGGTGTCGAGGTTTTTTCAGGGCCTGGAGTATCGGAGAAAAGAGGTTCGCTTTGCAGATGGCACGGTATGGGACGCTGCCACCCTTGAGAGCCTTGCTCAGCCTCCTCAACCCATCGGGCTGGTTCTTGTGGGAGGGCATGGTGGAGAAACGTTGACTGGTGGAGAAGGGAATGACCGCTTATCGGGGTACGGTGGTGACGACATCCTGGTCGGCGGCTCGGGTCATGACCAGCTCTACGGCTTTGCTGACTGGGGACCGGCGATCGGCGTGTTGGTGCCGACCGACCGTGATTACTTGCAGGGAGGAGCTGGGAGCGACGTCCTGTGGGGTGGGATCGGCGATGATGGGCTTGAGGGTGGGACCGGCAATGACACCCTCATCGGAGGCGCTGGGCGAGATACGTTCCTGTTCGATCGAGGATGGGGACAGGATACCATTGCCTACTATGATTTCTCTCGCTCGAACGATGATGACCTGGATCAGCTGGACATCATTCGCTTAGGCAATGAAATTCAGCCCGAGGATCTCGTTGTCACCAGGCAAGGGCTTGCACTTGCTCTGCAGACTCTCGACGGCCTCGATCGCGTGACGATCAGACCGTCTCCGTTGAGCGGGATGTTCATGATCGAAGGGGTGCATTTCGCCGACGGGACGGTGTGGAATCTGGGCACCATGATGGAGAGGGCCGCTTGGTCGCCCATACTAGGCACAGCGTTATCCGACACTCTCTCGGATGATACGAATGTTGTGGCCGACGAAGTGCTGGATGGGTTGAGCGGCGACGACATCCTTGTCAGTTGGAGTGGGAATGACACGCTGATGGGGCAACAAGGTGACGATACGTACGTCATCGAAGGGACCGATCGATTGGTCACCATCCACGAAGCTCCCGATGCAGGGCGAGACAGCGTAAGGACTTCCGATGACTACAGGCTTCCGCTGAACGTTGAAGATTTGTCTCTCATGGGCTCCGCCTATCGGGGAAGTGGGAATGACCAGAATAATCGCGTGACCGGTACCGAGGGGGACAATCTGCTCTTCGGCGGGGCGGGAGACGATACACTCGTCGGGGGATATGTGCGGGAGGTCGAGGGCGGGAGGGTATTGGACGCCATCGGAAGCGATATCCTGATCGGAGGGGCTGGAAATGACCTGTTGATCCCGATCGGGGGGATTCGTGATGAGTTTGGGGCAGTTTCCCCGGTCGGTGATCGATATACGGGGTTACCCCAGAATGTGCTGATCGGAGGACTCGGGGATGATCTGTATGTTCTGCACGTCGCCGGAGAGATCGTTATTGAGGAAGTTGGGGAGGGGACTGATACCGTCTGGAGCTCCGTAGACTATGTCCTGACCGACAATCTTGAAATCCTCCATCTCATTACGGCTGGAGTTGAGGTGGAGACTACTGGCACGGGGAATAGGTTGGACAACCTCTTAATCGGCAGCATGAGTGCTAATGTACTCGTCGGACTGGATGGGAATGACACCCTTATGGGAGGCTGGGAGGCTTCGACGACTGAACCTTTTTCGGACGCGTCGGCGGATGATCGCGTTGTCGATACCCTGGTTGGAGGTGCAGGAGACGATACTTATGTGATTCTCGGGTCGTCTTCTCGCGAAGGACAGCCGGACAGAATCGTGGAGGCTGCGCATGAGGGCACTGACACCGTACTCAGTTTCGTGAGTTATACGCTAGGCGGCTACGTCGAGAACTTGGAACTACAAGGGGGGCAGGCACTCGACGGAATCGGAAATGCTTTGGACAACACCTTGGCCGGGAATGCTGAGCGCAACAGACTCAGTGGGGGTGCAGGAAATGATGCTCTCGCTGGGGGGAGGGGAAGCGACACGTATCGGTTTGATAGAGGGGATGGGATCGATACGATTTGGGACGAGGCCTACTCTGGGGAGGAAGACCGAATTCTATTCGGTGACGGGATCATTCCGAGCGATCTCACGATTTTCCGCACTCAGGACAGAGTCACGATTCAGGTCGGCAGTGCAGGAGATGTGATTCACTTGATGACGTTCGATCGGTTTCCTGAGCGGACGGATTCGGGCGTCAAAACCCTGGAATTTTCCGACGGGACCCAAGTCGACCTGGCCTCTCTGCTCGCTCCGACCGGATCAGAGGGGGACGATCAGTTATCATTTGGTGATGGGGACGATGTGATCGCCACATTCGGTGGGAATGATGTTGTCGTGGCCTGGGGCGGGGATGATCTCATTACCGGCGGAGCTGGCGATGATGTACTGAGCGGTGGGCCGGGCCATGATACCTATGTATTTAATTTGGGCGATGGGGTCGATACGATTACCGATCAGGCCTTGCCGGGAGAGGGGAATACGCTCTCGTTTGGTCCTGGCATCAGACCATCCGATCTTTCGCTGGGCCTGGGGTCCTTGCTCATTCGGGTCGGCACCGCAGGTGACGCCGTTCATCTGACTACCTTCGACCCCAATAATGCTCATGGCTCACACGATGTGGAAACATTCACCTTCGCAGACGGAACCGTCATGTCCTACGCACAATTGCTGGATCGAGGGTTCGACTTGCCGGGAACGAGCGAGACCGATCGTCTCGCTGGTACGGATGTGATCGATCGACTCTATGGATTGGATGGGCACGATGTTCTCAGTGCCGGTGCCGGTGATGATTTGATGGATGGCGGTGCCGGAGACGACTGGATGGTGGGTGGTATGGGGGCGGATCTTTTGATCGGAGGACAGGGGAGCGACGTGCTCGTTGGACAAGATGGGGATGATACCTTCCAGTTCTCAGAGGATGGAACCTGGGGAGCTGGATTCGTGGCGAGAAATGAAGGCAGTCCTGGATACAGCGGAAGCAGGCAGACGGTGAGCCTCGCTGGTAAGTCACGGTCGTTCGATGTGTTTCAGGGTGATGCAGACACAGATCGATTGATTGGGACTGGCGAAAGTGACGTTGTGGCCTTGGATGATTACTATAGCCCATTCTTAGCAGCCCCCAATGCTCGCCTCATGGACGTTGAAGTGATAGACGGCAGGGATGGAGATGATGTCATAGACCTTACTAGCCAGCGCTATCGCTACGGAAATACCATACTGCTCGGCGGTCTGGGAAACGATGTCTTGTGGGCTAATGGCGGCGACGATCGCCTCGATGGGGGGGACGGCCATGACAATCTTTACGGCGGTGTGGGGAACGATGGTCTGGTCGGTGGCGACGGAAATGATGTTTTGGATGGAGCGCTGGGCACGGATCGAATGGTTGGAGGGAAGGGAAACGATTTGTTCCTGGTTGATAGCCTCGAAGATCAGGTGATTGAACTGTCCGGTGAGGGGATTGATACGGTTCGCAGCAGCGTGGACATTGCAGTGAGTGACAATGTCGAGCATCTCACGCTCTTGGGCACCGCTCCGATTCGTGGGGCAGGCAACGAACAGGACAACACCTTGACCGGTAATGTGGCTCCCAATGTGCTTGCAGGTAGGGGAGGCAACGATACGTACATCGTGGGAATCGGCGATACAGTCGTGGAACGTATCGAGGAGGGCCACGATACCGTTCAAAGTGCGGTCACATGGGTGTTGTCCGAGCATGTGGAAAATCTGACCCTGACGGGGCCAGGTTCGGTTAGCGGTACTGGTAACGAATTGGGCAATGTATTGATTGGTAATGCCGGGAGTAACGTACTGATCGGTTTAGCCGGACAGGATACCTTGGAAGGAAAGCGCGGGAACGACGTCCTCAATGGAGGATTGGACAACGATCTGTATCTGTTCGGCAGAGGGGATGGGAAAGATACGATTCGTGAGGGGGGTGGGGATGAAGACGCCTTGCGTTTTGACGAAGACGTCAATCCGCTCGATCTCATCCTGAGCAGACAGGCGAATGACTTGCGAATCATGATCTTGGGTTCGACGGATCGCGTCACTGTCAAAGAGTGGTACTCGAATCCCGCGGTGGCTCAGGTAGAGGTCATTCAGGCGGGGAATGGCCAAGTGTTGGTTCATACCCAAGTGGAGCAACTGATCCAAGCGATGGCAGGATTCGCTCAGCAGACTGGTCTGAGTTGGGAGCAGGCCATCGCTCAGCGACCTGATGAGGTGCACCAGATGCTGGCTGCAAGTTGGCAATAGGAAATGACGATCCCCTGCCTCACGGTGATGTCTATAGCCATCACATGGCGCCTGGGAACCATGCAGCATGAAATGATCTCCCGTCCGCCTCAGCGGTCGGATGCGTCACCCTTTGTTCCTTCGATCCCTCGGCCAGCCTACGAGCAAGTCGACCGCTACCGAAGAGGTACAGCCTCCGTGGAATGGTCGCTTCTTCTTTAAATGCTACATTCGGAAGCATCGAATACAAATGGTTAGGAGTCGTTCAGTAAGTGAAACCCACTTCACGGTAGGAGGCAGCTAATGGGGAAGTATACGGTGTTCTATCTAGGCCTGCTGGTACTTGGGGTGAACAGTATGGGGGGATGTACAACCATTCCTTCTCACCCTTCAACTGCCCTGCCAAGCAGCGCTTTTTTCATTGTCGATGGGGCAGAATTGAAACCCCTTCAAGCCATCGCTCATGCGCAGGAGGCGCGCATGAAGAACTGCCACAAGGGTTTAGCATGTGAAGACGCGTATTATGTTCGGGGATTGGTGGCACTGTTCGAGAACCGCGCGGATGCGATTACAATCTTTCAAGAGTTGCGCACTGTGATGCCTAATAGTCGGTATGATGCCTCAGCGATCGGCTGGCTTAACTTGCTCCAAGATAAGGCTCCCGTTTCTTCTTACAATAAGGCGTTGCTGGGACAGTTGAGGCAAGAAATCATCCAGAATTTGCTCGAACGATCAGAACCAATGTTGGGGGCGACCAAGGAACAAGGGCGTCACGTCGCGGAACTCACGCGGTAGTTCGTGTCATCTCCCGCCGCCGAACATGGACGGCGGGACGGTTCCTTGTGCCTCTTTTCTCTCACCTGCAAACGCACAGTATCCTCTTCCAATTAAGCCTTGTCGCGAGGTGCGCATATGACGCACCGTCTCTTGCGTTCGGTTGAGTTTGACGAACTGTGCCGTTACACTTCAGCCGGGGACCGCTTCTTGGCGGAAAATGCCTGGGGAACGCGAGGAGGAAGCCATGCGCGCACTTATTCTAGGTCTTCTTGTACCCACATTCATCATCATGGGAAGTCAGTTGGTAAATAGCGGTGAATCTAAGAGTGGATCCGATCCTGGGACGAACGTTTCGCAAGAATCTGCAGCAAAGGATGGCGCACCAATGGTCCTGATCCAAGCTGGCCCCTTCATAATGGGGAGCAATGATGGATTACCCACAGAGCGACCGGAACATTCGGTCATCCTGGATTCGTATTTCATTGACCGGTACGAGGTCACTCTTCGGCTGTATTCGGTTTTCCTACAAGAGACGTCACGCGAGGCTCCATCGACGTGGAATGACGAGGCTGTTGAGGCGGTGAGCGATCGGCCTGCTGTTGGGATGGCTTGGGGAGATGCGTCCGCATATTGCGTATGGGCCGGCAAGAGGCTGCCGACCGAGGCTGAATGGGAAAAAGCAGCCCGAGGGACTGATGGGCGGCGGTACCCATGGGGTCATATGCAACCGTTTGTGGATATCGCCAATTATAACCGAGGAGTGTGGGTAAGTGAGGCCATAACGCTCGTTCCTGTGACAGGGGGGGTAGAAGGAATGAGTGTTCGCCATGGACTCAAGGACGGCGGCCGAAGCCCCTACGGGCTACATCATATGGCTGGGAACGCTGCTGAGTGGGTGGCAGATTGGTATGATCGTGAGTATTATTCCAAGAGTCCAGAACGGAATCCTGTTGGGCCTTCTGCCGGTGAAAAAAAGGTGTTGCGAGGCGGCTCGTGGGCAGACCTTCCTGTGGCTTTGAGGGTTTCTGCACGATTCTCTGCCGAACCTGAATTTCAGGATCGGACGGTTGGTTTCCGTTGCGCGATGGATGCTTCCAAACCGTAGATTGCTAAGAGCCAACTGCAAGTCGGAGTCCCTGGGAGTTCGGAAATTGATCGGTATGTGGTTACTCGCAAGATCTTCTAGCCAAAAAGAACGAGTCCTGACCGCATTTGTCGCAGGGGTGGTGTTGTTGGTTGCCGTGATGGCTATCTGGGATTTGAAGCCGCACGCGGGAACTTCAATTAAGAATGGTGAGACGATAGACCCTAACATGATACCGCTTGTGACCGGAGATGAGCCCCTTCCTGAGCTCTTCGTACGAGCGGGTTGCACGGTCTGTCATAGAATTCCCGGTATTGTCGGGGCGAATGGCCAAGTGGGTCCACCACTTAAGCTGGCTCAAACAGGGCCATTGCGTCTTGCCGATCCTCACTATCGAGGTCAGGCGAAGACGGTGAGGGACTATATTGTGGAATCGATCGTAGCACCGGGAATCTACGTGGTCCCTGGCTTTCCCTCGGATACCATGCCTGTCTGGTATGGGCGCAAACTCAGCGCAGCTGCTCTAGACAAAATTGCTTCATATCTTGAGCAGATCTCGGATGAAACGCCGTCAGGAGATGAAGGTTCAAGGTAGAGATGTGTGCCCTTGGCATAGAAGGTAGAATCAGCGCGATCGGGTGAATCAGAATCCCAGCTTGTGCTCAGCGTTTTTTGGTGCCCGCCGCTCCCAGCTGCCCTTGAATCTGGAACCCCTTTTCATCCTTGGCAGCTTTATCCAGCAGTGCGGCCATAGCCTCGTCGCCTTTCAGGCCGGCGAGCTTGATCTTGAGCCGAAGGTTATTGGCACTGTCGGCGTTAATCAATGCCTGTTCGATGCTGATTTTCCCCGCCTTATAGAGCTGCAAGAGGACATGGTCGAAGGTTTGACAACCTTCTTCGATGCCTTGCTCCATTGCTTCCTTGAGGGTGTCTACTTCAGACCGCTTGATCAAATCCTTGATGCGCGGGGTGTCCAGCATGATTTCAAGCGCCGGTACTCGTCGGCCATCTAGAGAAGGAATCAAACGCTGAGAAATAATGGCGCGTAGATTCAGCGACAATTGCAGGTAAATCTGGCTATGTCGTTCCACAGGGAAAAAATTCATAATACGCTCGATGGCCTGATTGGCATTGTTCGAGTGCAGGGTGCCGAGGCAAAGATGCCCGGTTTCAGCAAAAGTGATGGCAGCTTCCATTGTCTCTGTGTCCCGGATTTCGCCAATGAGGATAACGTCCGGTGCTTGACGAAGGGTGTTTCGCAGGGCATGGCCGAAGGAATGAGTGTCGAAGCCGACTTCTCGCTGGGTGATAATGGACTTTTTGTGATGGTGGACAAACTCGATCGGATCCTCCACGCTGATGATATGGCCTGCATGGGTGGTGTTGCGATGATCAATCATGGCCGCCAGTGATGTAGATTTCCCTGAGCCGGTTGCCCCAACGACGAGCACAAGCCCGCGCTTCGTCATAGCGATGTCTTTTACGATCGGCGGAAGGTCTAATTGCTCCACCGTCATGATCTCCGCCTTGATATGACGAAAGACCAACCCGACATTGCCCTTCTGCCGAAAAATATTGACGCGAAATCGGCCGAGGTCCTTGTAGTAGAGCGCGAGGTTCATCTCCATCTTTTCTTCAAACTCGCCTCGTTGTTGCCCACGCATGAGCGCTAGGGCCAAGGTCTCCAGCTGCTCATTCGTAAACGGTGAGGCATCGGTTCGATGCGTCGAACCGTGAATGCGGTAGATGGGAGGGGCGTCGACAGTAAGGTAGAGGTCCGAGGCTTCCTGCTTGACCATCACTTCGAGAAGTGTGCGAACATCCATAACTAGCTTCGCTCCAATGTCGGCTCAACGTTGTGTTTAAAATAGAATTTAAGCTGCGCCTACTGCAGCGCCGAACAAATTGGGGTTCATACTTCTGGACTGTGCCTCGGCCTTGGTGACCAGCCCTCGGGTCGCCAAATCGATGAGAGCCATATCCATGGTTTGCATGCCGTCCTTCTGACTGGCCTGCATAACACCAGGGATTTGGTGAAGCTTCCCTTCTCGAATAAGATTTCGAACTGCTGTCGTTCCAACCATGATTTCCACTGCAGCGATACGTCCGCCGGTCTTTTTCTTGAGCAGGGTCTGTGTCAGCACGGCTTCCAGGGTTTCCGACAATTGGGCGCGGACTTGCGCCTGCTGATTCGGTGGAAATGCATCGATGATGCGGTCGACGGTCTTGGGGGCGCTGGATGTGTGCAGTGTGGCGAATACCAGATGGCCCGTTTCAGCTGCGGTCAATGCCAACTGAATGGTCTCCAAGTCGCGCATCTCACCGACCAGAATAATGTCAGGATCTTCGCGTAGAGCTGCCCGTAGTGCGTTCGAAAACGACAGTGTGTGCACGCCCAGTTCTCGCTGATTGACCAGGCACTTCTTCGATTTATGGACGAATTCGACGGGATCTTCGATGGTGAGAATGTGTCCTTCGTAGGTATTGTTGAGGTAGTCGATCATACCTGCCAATGAGGTGGACTTGCCTGATCCCGTCGGGCCCGTGACGAGGATCAGACCCTTTTCGCGGTCGCACAGTTGCCGAATGATCGGAGGCATTCCCAGTTTTTCCAGGGGAAGGATTTCCGTTGGAATGGTTCGGAAAACTGCACCCAATCCACGTCCTTGGACGAAGACATTAACGCGGAAGCGGGCAATGTCTCCGAGGTCAAAGGAAAAGTCGCATTCTCGATGCTCTTCGAAGTTCTTTCGTTGCGCATCACTCATCATGTCGTAAATGAGGGCATGGGTCTCGTCTTGCGTCAGAGGTGGGTGATCCAACTTCTTCAGGTCTCCGTGCAGGCGAATCATGGGCGGCTCGCCGGCACTAATGTGACAGTCTGACGCCCCTTGCTGGACGCCGAATGTGAGGAGTTTTGATATATCAATCATGGGAGCACTCCATAAAAAAACGTGGTGGTATGCGCGGATAAATAAATGGTGAATGACTGAGTCCGGGGGAGCGGTTGACCTCCTTGGAGCATGCCATAGGTAAGGGGGAAAGCAAGCAAATCCCTCGAAGATGGTCTGTCGAAGAGCCGTACAGAGAGGAAGATTTACTTGGGAGAGCCCGCTAGATAAGCCTGAGTGCCTGACCGGCTCGCTCCAACGCCGAGACCACTTCATCAAGTTGTTCGGCGGTATGGTCAGCCGTGACCGTCAGACGGATTCGGCTGGTGGCCGGTGGAACAGTGGGTGGACGAATGGCTGGAGCGTATACGCCGAATGTCAACAGCGTTTGGGCCAACCGGATGGCGCGTTCTGGGGCTCCGACGATGATCGGTAAAATGGGACTCGCCGACGGGCCGAGTTGGAATCCAAGACTTGTCAGTGCTTGTACAAGACGATTACGGTTTTCCCAGAGCCGGATCCGACGTGCGGGCTCCTCCTGGATAATCCGAAGGGCAGCGGTCGCTGCAGCGGCGGAAGCAGGGGGAGAGGCAGTAGTATAGATAAAGGCCCGACACGTGTTGATGAGATAGTCGATGAATGAACGTGAACCTGCCAAATACCCCCCGACGCTTCCAATCGCTTTACTGAGGGTTCCCATGTGGTAGGGGAGAGAAGATTCCACTCCGCAGTGCTCAAGCGTCCCGCGTCCGGTCGACCCCAGGATCCCTGTGCCGTGAGCGTCATCGACGTATACGTTCGCCCCATAACGTTTGGCTAGACGAGTCAGGTCTGCCAGCGGGGCAATGTCTCCGTCCATGCTGAAGAGCCCATCGGTCACAATCAGGGTGGGTTTGACTGGAGACCGTTTCGCCAGCAACTGCTCTAGGTGATTCATGTCGCAGTGGCGGTATATGCGAAGGGTCGCGCCACTCAATCGGCATCCTTCGATTAAGCTCGCATGACATAGGCGGTCGGCGAATATCAGGTCAGTCTTTCCGATCAGGGTAGGGATTACGCCGATGTTTGCCAGGTATCCCGATCCAAAACTTAGGGCAGCCTCGGTCCCCTTGAATTCGGCCAATGCCGTCTCCAGGGCTTGGTGGGAAGGAAGCGTGCCACACACAAGACGCGAGGCCCCGGCCCCAGCTCCATACCGCTTCGTCGTTTCAACAGCTGCCTCGATCACAGAAGGATGTGTGGCGAGACCAAGGTAATTGTTGGAACTCAATAGGATGACGGATCGGCCATGGAGTGTGATTGTCGGGCCGGTAGCGGATGCGAGGGGATGAAGTTCCCGAAACAGATGATGGTCGCGGAGTTCTTGAAGGTGGCCCTCAAACATGGTCACGAGTGCACACGCGCTGTTGAATATTTGACAAGGCTGACTGGTCCCTAGTATAAGGCGCGATGGTGCGAGAAACGACAGGTTCTTTGCACAGGTTGTTATAGCGGCCCTTTCAATGAGTTATAAAATCAGAGTTCCTGCCAAAGACGATCCACTCGACGAAACCCAGCTATTGACTGGTCTTGAGCGGTTCTTGTTGAGCCTCCAGGAGCATCGGCGAGCGTTGTTGGTGGGAGTGGGAGTACTGCTGGTGGCCGCCGCAGTTGTGGCTGGGGTGGTGTGGTACGACTATCAGACGACACTGAAGGCTCGGGAGCTTGATCAGGAAGCGACACGTCACTACCTCAACAGGCCGGCCGACGATCCGAAAAAAGCACGGGAGCAGTTGATGCAGGCCATCACCCTTTACAAACAGGTGGTGGAGCAGTACCCGCGCACCCCCGTTGCCCCGCTTGCGCTGTTCCACTTAGGCAATGCACAGGTTCTGGCAAATGAAGTCGATGCCGGAATTGAAACCTATAAGCGATTTCTGCTGCTATATGCTGACAACTCTTCATTTGTAAGCCTCGTGCAGCAACGGTTAGCCTATGCTTTTCTCCTGAAGGGAGAACAAGACCAAGCGGCCAAGACCTTTGCTGCGATACTCGAAGCGCCCTTGGCTCTCAATAAAGACCAGGTGCTGTTCGAATTGGCAAAATTAGAGGAATCGCATTCTCGCCCAGAGGGTGCACTTGGGCACTATCAAGATTTGATGAAGAACTACCCCAGCTCGCCGTTTGCCAGCGAAGCAGCTGTTCGGGTCAAGGTTCTCGAGGTCAAGAAATCGCCCGATAGTCCTCCGACCATTGCTCCAGTCAAGTCGGAAAACACCGCCCCACCTACTCAGTCGGAGCCAGCAGGAAAGTCAATTAGTAAGCCTGCCGCGTCATCCGCGAAGGAAAAGTCTTAAGCGCCGCTCCAACTTCGAGAGCGGACAATCCCTCAGGCGCGCTTACTGCGCAATAACCAGTCGAGATCCTGCCTTGATGGTGGCGCTCGTCAGGTTGTTAGTGCTTTTCAGCGTCTTGACCGAGATATTAAAACGCTTCGCGATTTTCTCGAGGGAGTCCCCCACGCGGACGCGGTACCATCGTCCAGAGTCGGGCTCAGATTTTTGCTGCCGAACCTTAATGGACAAGGGGGGAAACTTGTAGGTAGGAGCCCTATCCAGGAGTTGTTCGACCTTCTCTCGAGTTCCCACCGGAATTTTTAGCCGATACTCTGGATCGTCCGGTGGCGTGGCGTCCCGGCGCAGTTCAGGATTTAGGATCTTCAGTTCCTGGTAAGGAATTCCCGTAACGTTGGCGATGGCCTTGAAATGAATGGGGCGGCGAACAATTACCTCTTCAAACTGGTGCGGACTGACGTCGTTTTGGGGAAAGCCATATCGGTCGGGATTCTTGGCGATGATGGTGGCAGCCATGAACCGCGGGACATATTCCCGTGTTTCTCTGCGGATCAATCGTGTCTTGGCAATGTCCGAAAAGCTTTCCGCTTGTGCGGTATGGAGGGCCCGCATGACCTTTCCTTCGCCCGCATTGTAGGCTGCCATGGCCAGGGGCCACGTTCCAAATAAATCATAGAGGTCGCGCAGATAGCGGGCCGCAGCGACTGTTGACTTGATGGGGTCTCGCCGTTCGTCCACATAGCTATCGACTCGTAGACCGTATAACTTTGCGGTTCCCTTCATGAATTGCCAGGGACCGGTTGCACGGGCTCGTGAATACGCGTGGGGGTTGAATCCGCTTTCGACGAGCGACAGGTAGATCAGATCGCTGGGAAGGTTGAATTCGGAGAAAATGCTGTCGACCAGGGGGCGATAGTGGCTGAGCCGAATGAGCCACTGTTCGAAGCGGTTACGAATGGCTACGTTGAAGAAGCGAATATGGCCTTGTACCGACGGATCGAGGATGATCGGAACATTATAAGCGGCGTTTTCCTCATCAGCTGAGTCCGAGGGCAAAGCCGATTCCTGAGCCACTTCTGCAGGGGGTTGAAGAAGATCCGTAAATCTGGCTGCCGCACCGCTGAGGGGTTTGAGTTGGAGGAGTTGCTCAGCGGGAGGAATTTGGGTGGAGGGTTCACTTGCAAGTGAACCGCTTACCTCTGCTGATTCACTGTCGGTTGCTGCCGCACGGTCTTCTTCATCCAGGATGGCTTCCGGTTCAGGGGTGGGGAGGGCGGTTTCCACGGCTGGATCCGAACTCGCTAGCTGGCCCTGGTCGGTCTCCGTGGGTGCCGCCTCTGTGTCCGTTTGCGCAAGGGTCAGGCACGGCCACATTGCCCAAGTGAGGGCGCAGCAACCAACAAGTAACAGGTCTCGAAAACCTCCAGCGCGAGTACGAACTTGCATGAAGCCACCTATTCGGTCTACTGAGTGATTCTCTTTGGTGCGGACAGATGAGTAGGTCTAAATGGCTCTGTCAGACTAAGGTCTCGAAGCGTACAGTATCCAGGAGCCTATAGCTTGTCAAGAAATCGGCGGAAGCGACTCAATCGATTGAAGATCCAAGAGACGTCAGTTAACCAGCGAACGGCGCCTTTTCGGCGTCTTGTCGGTGTATAAATCAGATTGAAACTTGCTGAAAAGATAGGCAAGTTTCCGATTCGTTTCCTTGACACCTCCTGAGGGCTGTGATAGCGTACGCGCCTTCCAAATTCCTGACCCGTTCGTTCCGTACAGTGAGGAGGTTCGTCGTATGCTGAAACGGTACTTGCTGGCTCCAGGGCCTACTCCGGTTCCACCGGAGGTATTGCTGGCTATGGCCCGTCCGATGATTCACCATCGGGCTCCTGAATTCGACAAGCTCTTCGCCGAGGTCCGTGAAGACTTGAAGTGGCTCTTTCAAACCAGAAATGATGTGCTGATTCTTGCGGCTTCGGGTACGGGGGGAATGGAGGGCTCCGTCTCCAACTTCCTCTCCCCAGGAGATAAGGCCCTCACTATCAATGGCGGCAAGTTTGGTGAGCGGTGGACGAAATTATGTAAGACATTCGGCGCTCAAGTGACCGAAATCAAGGTCGAGTGGGGGCGTGCCGTTGACCCGCAGGCCGTGGCCGACGCATTGAAGAAAGACCCATCGATCAAGGCGGTTTATGTACAAGCGAGTGAAACCTCGACGGCCGTCGCGCATGATGTGAAAGCCTTGGCTGATATTGTGAAGGGTTACGAGGAGACGATCTTGGTGGTCGATGCGATCACGGCGTTGGGTGTCCTCGATCTCAAGACCGATGCCTGGGGACTCGACGTGGTCGTGACAGGCTCTCAAAAGGCGTTGATGCTGCCGCCGGGACTAGCCTTCGCTAGTGTGAGTGAAAAGGCATGGCGCCTGGCCGATAAGGCGAAGAACGCGGCTTTCTATTTTAATTTTAAGAGGGAGCGCGACAATCAGCAGAAGAATACCACCGCCTATACCCCGGCGGTGTCGCTGATTTTGGGTTTGAAAGAGGTTTTGAACATTCTCAAAGCAGAAGGCCTGGAATCGATTTTTTCCAGGCACGCCACGTTGGCCACAGCCATGCGCGAAGGAGTGAAAGCGGCAGGTCTGAGCCTGTTTCCCCAGGAGCGCCCCAGCGATGCTTTGACGGCGATCCTGGCTCCTCAAGGGGTTGACGGCCAAGCCGTCTATAAGAACCTGCGAACCCAATATGGCATGACGGCCGCGGGTGGTCAGGATCACCTGAAAGGGAAGATCTTCCGTATTTCACACATGGGTTACATCGATAGTTTCGACGTTATCACCGCGCTTGCCGCCGTGGAAATGGTGGTCAAGGGGTTGGGCTATCCGGTGAAACTTGGCAGTGGAGTTGCGAAGGCTCAGGAAATTTTTATGGGGAAGGCGTAGAGCCAAATAGATCCATCCTCAGGTAAGGCGCCACGACAATGAAAATCTTGGTTAGCGATAGCTTGTCGAAACAGGGGGTCGAGCTGCTTGAGAAGGCGGGCTTTTCGGTGGTTGTGAAGACCAAGCTCCCCAAGGAGGAACTTCTCAAGGAAGTCAAGGACGCCGATGGTCTGATCGTGAGGTCCGGGACGAAGGTGACGGCGGAAGTCATCGCCGCCGCCGAACATCTGAAGGTGGTCGGACGTGCCGGATCCGGATTGGATAACGTCGACACGCCGGCTGCGACACGCCGAGGCATCGTCGTCATGAACACGCCGGGGGGAAATACCGTTACCACCGCGGAACACACGATGGCCATGATTTTCTCCATGTCGCGCCGCATTCCCCAGGCTACAGCTTCGACCAAGGCCGGGAAGTGGGAAAAAGAAAAGTTCATGGGGGTGGAGCTGCAGGGCAAGACCCTGGGCATTGTGGGGGTTGGGCAGATTGGTGGATACCTTACGAAGTTAGCACAGGGTATCGGGATGCACGTCGTCGCCTACGATCCCTATCTGGCGCCGGAGCGTGCAGAGAAAATGGGCGTCGCGATCGTGGCGTTGGACGAATTATTCCGTCGTTCCGATGTCATCTCCGTGCACACGCCGCTGACCCCTGAAACTAAAGGGCTCATCAACGCTCAGGCGATTGCGAAAATGAAGCCGGGCGTCATGATCGCCAACTGTGCTCGCGGCGGGATTGTGCACGAAGGCGATCTGTGCGAGGCACTAAAATCGAAACGTGTGGCGGCTGCCGCGTTTGACGTTTTCGAAGAAGAACCAGTCAAGCCGGATAATCCGCTGCTGGCATTGGAGAATTTCATTTGCTCGCCGCATATCGGGGCTTCAACAACAGAGGCCCAGGAAAATGTGGCCGTTGGCATCGCTGAGCAAATTGTCGAATATTTTACCAAGGGCATTGCCCGCGGCGCTGTGAACATTCCATCCGTGGCGCCAGAATTATTGCCCCAGCTGCAACCGTACCTATCGCTCGGGGAGCGCGTGGGGCTTCTCCAAGCGCAACTGTTGGAGGGCGGACTGGAGCGGCTGACCGTGGAGTACAGCGGTGAGGTGGCCGGATTGAACGTGGCGCCATTGACCATTGCTGTGCTCAAAGGGCTTTTGACGCCCATTCTCGAAGATCCGGTCAATTATGTGAACGCACCGGTTGTGGCAAAAGAGCGTGGCATCGAAGTGAAAGAGGTCAAAAGCAACGATGCCGGTAATTTTTCGAGCGTCATCCGTGTGCGAGTGGAGGCGGGGAAAAAGGTCCACCAGGTGGCCGGCACGCTCTACAATCGCAAAGATCCGCGGATCATTGAAATCGATCAATTCAAGGTCGAGGTGGTGCCTGACAATCACCTCCTGTTGATTTTAAACGAGGATCGTCCGGGTGTCATCGGAACGGTTGGGCATGTCTTGGGGGACCACAACATCAACATCGCGCGCATGCAGTGCTCCCGGGAAGAACGCGGCGGGAATGCACTCCTGATCTTCGGGTTGGATGCGCCACTTTCGGGATCGGTGCTCGACCAAATCACAAAGAGCAAGCACATCCTGTCCGTGAAGGTGGCTGATCTGTCAAAAGGCTTATAGCCCCACCGGCGACCCCACCATGGGCTCCCAGTCCTTGAAGGCCTCTTCTGTATCCGCTCCACATTCGGGAGGGCACGAACGGTCGCTCATTCCAGTTGGAATGAGCACCATCCTTCCTCAGGCTGCTCATCGTATTCGTCATCTCGAACACGCACTGCTTGCCGTTCTCTCCAAGGGGGGATATGAGGAAATCATTCTCCCCATGTTCGAGTATCACGACGTACTCGCACCGGGTTTGGAGGCTGATCTCCTCGAGAAATGCTATCGCATCGTCGATCGAACGACAGGACGACTGCTGTTGCTCCGACCCGATGCAACTGCACAGATCGCGCGGACGGTCGCCATGGGCATGATGGGAAACCGGTTGCCGATTCGCCTGTGTTACCGGACCTCGGTCTTTCGCCATGAACGCGAACATAGCGGGCGCGATCGAGAAATTTTTCAGGTCGGGGCAGAACTCATCGGCGTCGCAGGTGTGGCAGGCGATGCGGAGATCTTGACGTACCTCATTGAGTGCCTGCAACGGGTCGGTTTGGCATCGTTCAAAGTCGCGGTCGGGCACGTGGGATTTTTCACTGCTCTGCTGGTTCGTTCCGGCTTGTCCACGGAGGGGCAAAAGCGCGTGGAGCAAGCGGCTGCCCGGAAGGATCTGCCACTCCTAGAGGAATTATTGGCTCGAGAGGGAGTGTCTCGTGCCACGACCGGCGTCATTCTCAATGCCCTTGAGTTGTGTGGCGGACCCGAGGTGCTGGCTCGAGGTCGAAAGCTTGTCGGGCGTGATCGCGCGCTTCTTGGTACCCTCGATCACTTGTCCCAGGTCTATGACCGATTGAGTTCTGCCGCGCAACGACAGGTTGTCCTCCTTGATCTAGGTGAGTTTCGTGGGTTCGAATATTATGACGGAATGGTGTTTGATGTGTTTGCGTCGGGAATCGGTGCGGAATTGGGGGGGGGAGGGCGGTATGACCATCTTTTGGGGCGATTTGGGCATCCGGCGGCCTCCACTGGGTTCGCGCTCGACGTAGATCGGTTGTTCCGTGCCATCGACTCGAGTGAGGACGGCGCACCTTCCGCGTCAAAAAGTCCCACCTGCGGAGCCAAACCAGATTCATCATCGCTTCGAACGAAACGTCGAGGGACGCGCGCATGAAATCGCTGTCGGCTGTTGATCTGGCTTCCCCCAAATTGCCGCCGCAGAATGTGGAAGCCGAACAGTCGGTGCTGGGGGCCATTTTGCTGGACAACACCGCGATGGCTAAAGCCATGGAAATCCTCACCGACGAGGAGTTCTATCGCACCGCTCACCGCAAGATTTATCAGGCCATGTTGGAGTTGTCTGATCGCGGCGAAGTTATTGACCAGATCACGTTGACGGAATGTCTGAAGGGTCGGTCCGAGCTTGAGAGCGTCGGGGGGGCGGCTTATCTGGCAGAGCTGGTGCAAGTTGTTCCAACCGCAGCAAACGTTCGCTACCACAGCAAAATCGTCCGCGATAAGGCGTTGTTACGTGGGCTCATTCAGACCTCGACGGAGGTGATCACCCGAGGGTACGACGGAACCGTGGCGGTCGATGAATTATTGGATTTTGCCGAGCGCTCCGTCTTCGGTCTGGCCCAGGGCAAGCTTGACCGCTCGTTCACGCCGGTAAACCAGATCATCAAGGAAAGCCTTGATGTCGTGGATCGCCTGTCGAAGCGAAAGGAGCGCGTGACGGGTGTGCCGACCGGATATCTCGATCTGGATGACCTCACCTCCGGACTGCAGCCGTCCGATCTCATTGTCATTGCGGGCCGTCCCAGCATGGGAAAGACCAGTCTTGCGTTGGGCATGGCGCAACACGCTGCACTGCGAGCCGGCACCGTGGTCGGTATCTTCAGTTTGGAAATGTCGAAACCGCAGCTGGTTCTTCGCATGCTGAGCTCCGAGGCACGCGTCGATTCGCATGCCCTTCGGACCGGGCGGCTGCAGAAAGAAGACTGGTGGCGGTTGGCTGAAGCGGCGGGGAAACTCGAACAGGCTCCGATTTACATCGATGATTCGGGTGCCGTCACCGTGCAACAGATGCGGGGAAAGGCGCGGCGCCTGAAGGCTGAGCGGGGGCTGGATTTGATCATTGTGGACTATCTTCAGCTTATGCAGGGACGGAGCGATGCCGAGTCGCGGCAACAGGAGATTTCCGATATCTCTCGCTCTCTGAAGAGTTTGGCGAAGGAACTTAGCGTGCCGGTGATCGCGCTGTCGCAATTGAGTCGAGCCGTAGAAGCCAGAAAACCTCCCATTCCCATGCTCGCTGATCTGCGGGAGAGCGGTGCTATTGAGCAAGATGCCGATGTGGTCATGTTCATCTACCGCGAGGAGGTGTATGAGGCTGGCACCGAGCGGAAGGGCATCGCGGATATTCTTGTCAGCAAACATCGCAACGGCCCGATTGGAAAAAAAGAACTGTTTTTTCATGACCGGTTCGCCAAGTTTGAAAACCTGGAGACGCGCGAGTCGGTTTGACGCTTTCTTCCACGGCTCAGTATAATCTCCACACATTCAGTTGAATCTCAGGAGCTTCATTGCAAAGTGGGTGGATGATTGTGCGAGGATGGTGTCTGGCTGAACGGCACAGGAAGGGAGTCGGTGAGAGCCACTTGGTACGACTTGCATCCGTCCTAATGACGGTGGGAGGGCTGATTACAGCCTGTCAGAGTGCTCCTCCTGTGCTTCCCGTTGCACCGCCTCCACCTGCAGTTCCAACTGCCTCTCGTCCGATTCCATCTTCAACGGATTCGCGAGCCTCCTATCATTTCATGCTTGGATACCAAGCTGAGTTGGAGCAGAACACCGAACAGGCCATCAAGGAGTATCAACTCGCGCTCCAGACCGACCCGACGTCACATTACATCAAGGCCCGACTCGCCGTCCTATCATTTGCTGCTGGTGATGTGCCTGCCGCGGTTCGATTTGCAGATGAGGTGGCGAATGTGCCGGGACTGGATGCCCAGATGCTCGGTCAGATCGGCGGAATGTATGCGGCTGCCGGAAAACCCGACAAGGCTTTAAGGCTTTTCAATCAGGCGATTGAGCAGGAGCCGCAGCGGAGCGAGCACTTTTTTGCCAAGGGGCTCTTGCAAGCCAATCAAAAGCAGTATGCCGAAGCGGAGGAGACGATTCGATCCGGCATCAAGGTGAGCCCCGATTCGGCGGTCGGCTATTACTATTTAGGACGGATCGGGGTGGAGGCCAGAGATTTCGATAAGGCCATGCTTGAGTTTGAGCAGGCCGTGACGTTGAACCCCGCTTTTGAACCCGCTTACGTTGCGCTCGGTTCCGTCTACGAAGCAAAGCAAGAGCGAGAGAAGGCCATCGGGGTCTATCGCAGGTATTTGCAAAACGTCAATCCGAAGAATCGGGAGATTCGGCACCACGTGATTCGACTCCAGGTGTCGGCCAAGCAGTATGATGATGCGCTCCGGGAATTGGAGGACATGCTCGCGGAGGATCCGGCGGATCTCGATGCCCAACTTCGGATGGGGCTCGTCTACGGTGAAAAAAGAACTATCCCAAGGCGATCCAACATCTAAATCAAATCTTGACCGCACGGCCGAATGAACTCAAGGTACGGGATTACTTAGGGTATCTGTATGAAGAAACGAAAGATTATGTCAAAGCGGTTGAGGCCTATCGCCAGAATCTCGTGATTGAACCTTCGTATTTCGAAGGGCACTTACATTTAGGGGTATTGCAGTATCGCTTGAAGCAGTATGCCGATGCGATTTTGCATTTGAAGGAGGCCAGCCGGCTGAATCCGAAGCAGCCGGAGGCGCACATTGTACTGGGCTTGTCCCATTTCCAGGCAGAGCAATATGAACCATCGCTGCAAGCCTTCCTCGAAGGGATTCGTCATAATCCCGACAATGCAGACCTGCATTTCAATGCCGGTACTGTGTATGACAAGCTGAATCGCTTCGACGACGTCGTGAAGTCCATGGAGACCACCCTGTCCCTGGATCCCCACCATGCCGATGCCTTGAATTATCTGGGATATAGTTACGCGGAACGCGGGGTGAAGATCGAAGAAGCGATCACATTGACTAAACAGGCCGTGGCCCTCCGTCCGACCAACGGCTACTATGTGGATAGCCTTGCGTGGGCCTTCTTCAAGAAGGGACTCTTGGCAGAGGCGCTAGCCGAAATGAAGCGGGCTGTCGTGTTGGTAGGGGACGATCCGGTTATTTATGAACATCTTGGTGAAATTTACCTCAAGCAGCAGCTAGTCACGGAGGGGCGAGAAGCCCTTCTACATTCCCTTGAGCTCGATCCATCCAATGACAAGCTTATGCAGCGATTTCGTGACCTTGGGTTGGGTGACCCGACCCAGGAAGAACGGATTCGCCAGGCACTGAGACGAGTTTCGGATCGAAAGACCGCCGACCAGATCCAATAGTTTCTCCAGCCTTCATCGAATCAGACCGTTCCAATTAGCTGTCTTCTCCTAACGCCGCCGACCAAGCCCCCTCTGGGGCTCCGCCTCCTGAGCGTTCTCTTTCTCTCACTGCCCGCCACCCATGGGATAACTTCGGTTTGTTTTTGCGTAGAGCCAAAACTTGTCCCCAGGTGACGGAAAACGGGACTGGAGACTGGTTTGGCATAGGGAGCGGAAGCGAAAGAAAAACATAAATCATTGAGAATGAAGCCATACTTCGTTCCTGATTGGTGTCGAATTGTCAGGCACGGAAGCTGCTCCCATTGGGCTCCGCAGTGAGTGAGAGCCAAGATTCTGGGGCAAGCTGGTTGTGATTTGATGGGTCCGGTAATGAGTCAACAATAGGAAAGGGAGGAGTCTGTATGTTGAAGCAACTCAAGGGACAAAAGGGTTTTACATTGATCGAGTTGATGATCGTGGTGGCGATCATCGGTATCTTGGCGGCCATCGCTATTCCCAACTTCTTGCGGTATCAGGCGAAGTCCCGGCAGTCGGAGGCCAAGACCAACCTGGGCGCCATTTTCGTGGCTGAGACCGCGTATCTCAGTGAAAATTCGCGCTATGGGAGCTTCTCGGAGATCGGGTACGCCCTCGCCGGTTCTACGAACCGGTATACCTATCGGAGCCCGGCGATCGGGGGTAACGCAGCCTCCACGGGCGCGGCCACAGACCAGATTCCGTGCGGTGCTCCCGTGGGCTGTACGGTGTCCAGCGATGCAGCCCCGGCTGTTCCGTCAGCTGCGAGCACGGCAGCCGGTGCGGTGGGCTTCACAGCCTCGGCAGTCGCGAGCATCGACAATGACCCGACCATCGACGGCTGGTCTGTGAACGACATCAAGGGTGGTCTCACGCAAGCTGTTCCGGACGACGTGATCAGCTAACCAGCACTCACCGGACATTTCGGTGCGGGGGAGGGACGTTGTTCCTCCCCCGTTTTATTTGTTCCTGACCATTCATCATCGGTTGCAGTATCGCATTTTGCTTTGTGATCTCGTTTGTCTCTGATAGAGGGTAAGTACTGCAGTGCCTCTCCCACATGTTGGCAGTCATGAATGTTCGGTCGAGTATCGCCCTGTTTGTGACCAGCGCTCTCCTATGCTTCTCCCCTCTTCTTGACGGGGGAACAACCCACCTCGCGCAGATGATCATTCGGTTGTTGATCCTCACCTGGCTGGGACTTGTTGCTGCCGAGGGGATTCGAACCGGTGTGTTTATAGTTCCGAAAATCTCAAGTGAATATCCGGTGCTTTCGTTTGTGGGGCTCGCGATCGTGTCTACGTTGCTGGCTCCGTATTCTCATCCTGCGCGGAACTGGCTACTGACGATCGCTCTGTACGTCGCGTTGTTCTATTTGCTTGTCTCTTTTGTTGACCGATGGGAGCATGTTTTCACGCTGACTTGTGTGATCGTGCTGATGGGGACAGGAGAGGCTGTGTTCGCCATAGTTCAGAGCGTACGGTGGGGAGCCGCGAGGCCGTCGGGGACGTTTTTTAATCCCAATTTCTTGGCCGGTTATCTTTCGGTCACCTGGTCGCTCCTGCTCAGTTACGGCGTGTACGGGTATAGGCAAGCAGCTATCAGGGTTGGAATGTGGCGTCACCCTTTTCTCTGGTGGGGTGTGTTCGGGCTTATGTTCAGCTCCGTGCTGTATGCCGTCATCCTGACTCAATCCCGTGGAGGGTTACTCGTCCTATTTGCTGCCACCCTATTCGTGCTGATCTGCCGGTATGGATGGGCTCGGGCAGGAGCCTGTGGGGCGCTGCTTGTCTTGGTTGGGATTCTCCTGCCTTCGCCCGCACGTGAGCGAGCCCTTGCCGAGCATCTCCACAATCCTGCCGCCTATGCGCGTTGGCAGATGTGGCAGGGTGCATTCAAACAGATGGTAGATCATCCCCTGGGGATCGGTCTTGGACTGTATCAGTATACCTACCCAGGATACGCCTTTCCGATCGAGGGAGAGATCGCGCGATATGGCAAAGTTGCCCAGACGCCACATAACGATTACTTGCAAATCGGTGTTGAGATGGGGGGGGCGGCGATTCTCGTTGTGTTCGGTGGTATCTACACCGTGACACGGGACCTGTGGCGTGTGGTGGGAAGGCGACTCCGACGTGGACAGCGGAGCCTCATGGTGGGGCTGGGAGGGGCTGCTACTGCACTGCTGCTGCACGCGGCGTTTGATTCAAGTCTACGAGAGCCAGCTCTCGCGATCTTGTTGGTGCTTTGCTGTGCGCTGATTACAGCTGCTGGGCGTATGTCTAGGAAAGGGACGGCTGCCGCATATGTCATTGGCACACACCCACGTGCCATCTGGGCCATCGGAATTGCATGTGCTGTCGTGGTCGTGAGTGTGGAGCTGGTCCGGTTTGGGATGGCCTGGTCTACGTTTGAGTCTGCATCGCGTCATGCAGTGAACGGTAAGCTGCACGAGGCGGCCGAAGGACTCAAGCGAGCAATCGCATGGGATCCTGATAAATCCCTTTATCATCATGGTCTTGGTTCTGTCTACACCAAGCAGTTCGAAGTGACGGCGCATGAACAGGACTTTCTCCAAGCGAAGCGAGAATTTGAGCGAGCGATCGAATTGAACCCCCTTGATAGTCGTGTATTCGCCCTCCTCGCTCAACTCTATCTCACGGCCGCGCAGAGTTCGCACATGTCTTCCGACGAACAACGTCGGGCGTTGTTAGCCGGTTCGGCGCGGCTTTATGAAGAGACGATCCGACTTGCGCCGTTCTCCGCGGTATATCGATATGAGCAGGCGCGAGTGTATTGGCTGATGGGAAACTGGAAGAAAGCCGAGCGTCGAGCGCAGGAAGCCCAGGAGTTAGAACCGAACTTTCTGCCGGCCCGCGCCTTTCTTGCTCGTATGTGGGCGAAGGAAGGCCGTATGGAGGAGGCGGGGCAGCAACTACGCGAGATCCACGGGCGCCAAGTACGGTACCAATCCGTGCGCAAGGATAGCCTGGATCAGGCATTCCTGAGTGTGGACGTGAACCTGCTCCGCCCGGCGGTTAACCCTGCGGGGGCGCTAAGGTGAGGGGACCTGAGGTGATGGCATCCGTTACGCGCGGCGTACTGCATGTGTTGTGCATACTGATACTCCTCGTCGGCGCATCCGGGCTGCTTCATGTGTTGAGTCAGGAGCGGAGTGCCACAGTGAGGGTCGAGCAGTTGGCCTACCTTCCTAAGGGAAAATATTTGAAGCTGGCGGTCTTGGGCTATCGCCAACTCGTGGCGGACTTCATCTGGTTGCAGGCTGTCCAGCATATCGGTTCTACCAGGAACACCGACCAAGGATATCAGTGGACGTATCATGCGGTGGATGTGCTGACGGATTTGGACCCGACCTTCGTCCCCCCTTATCAGGCGACTGGTGTTTTTCTGGGAGTTCTCGTGGATCACCATGAGGAGGGCCTTGCTCTTTTGAAGAAGGGGATTCACGAGAATCCGTCGGTTTGGCAACTGCCATTTTTAGCTGGATACATTTCTTATTATGAACTGTGTGACCCCGTGGCAGGAGGTCGATTCCTACAGGAGGCGGCGCAAGTGCACGGTTCTCCGAGCTATCTGGCTCGTTTGGCGGCTCGCATGACGGTTGAAAGCGGTGATCTTTCGGCGGCGTTGGAGTTTCTCGACCGCTTCTCGCGCACGGTGAACGACGAGCGCGTTCGAGAAACGCTGTCGCTCCGGATGAAGGAAATTGTTCAGGAGAAGGACCTCCTCTTTTTGGAGGAAGCAGTTCGGCGGTATCGCTCGCGGTATGGTCGGAGCCCTGCCAAGGTTGAAGATTTGATGTTGCATGGGGTGATCGGGCGATTGCCCGAAGATCCGTTGGGCGGAGAGTACCGAGTCGATTTCCTGACAGGGGCGGTGAGTGCTTCTTCACGAAAAAATCGTTTGCGTATTCATGAGAAGGTGGCCTGTCGGGGAACCGAGGGAGCGGTGCCTGGTCAGCCCTGGGCAAAACCGACGTCTGTCACTTTGCCGACTGTACCGTAGGAGGAGTGTTCAGTGAACGACATCGTTATTGAAGATCTTACCAAGTCGTATGCATCTGGGTGGCCCGGGCGACCACCGCTGGTGGCGCTGAACGGGCTTTCGCTGTCAGTCGCACGGGGAGAAATCTTCGGCTTCTTGGGCCCGAACGGGGCGGGAAAAACGACTACGTTGAAGATTCTCATGGGCCTGGTCCGTGCAACCGGGGGGAGGGCCTTTCTATTAGGGCAGCCGGCTGGAGATGTCGAAACACGGGGCCGCATCGGGTTCCTGCCCGAGTCACCGTATTTTTATGACTATCTGACGGCAGAGGAGTTTTTGGGTTTCTACGGCCAGTTGGCGGGGTTGGGGCGAGCGACGATCGCACGGCGGGTGACTGACCTCCTGGGGGTCGTTGGGTTGACGGATGCACGGAGCCGTCAACTGAGAAAGTTTTCCAAAGGTATGCTGCAACGCATCGGTCTTGCTCAGGCGCTGATTCACGACCCCGAGCTGGTGATTCTGGATGAGCCGATGACGGGATTAGACCCTGTGGGAAGGAAGCAGGTGCGCGATTTGATTCTCAGCCTGCGAGACAGAGGCAAAACGATTTTCTTTAGTACGCATATTCTCCATGACGTGGAGATGATCTGCGATCGTGTCGGCATCGTCATGAGAGGCCGGCTCCTAGCCAGCGGGCGTGTCGAAGAGTTGGTCAGGCAGGATCAGACGCAGTCGGTCGAGATTGTGTGTCAGCAAGTGAAGTCGGAAGGGAATGCGTTGTTCCAGTCGCTCGCCACACGGGTACTGCACCAAGGACAGCAATGCCTCATTGTGTTGCCGAACTCCGATGCGGTTGATGCGGTGGTGAGCGAGATCCGCCGGCAAGGTGGCCGTCTTGTTTCGGTGACGCCTCATAAGGCGTCGCTGGAGGATCTATTTTTTCAAGAGGCAGCGACGACGCCGTCTCGACCGCACATGGCTCGTTTCGGTGGGAGGGCCTCTTGACATGGGTGCGATGGCCGTTATCGCGTTGAATGCATTTCGCGAAAGCTTGAGAGACAAGATTCTCTATAACCTGATTGTGTTCGCCGGGTTGCTGATCGGGCTTTCCGTCTTGCTGGCGGATTTGAGCATTACGGAACATCACAAAATAATTGCCGATATGGGATTGGCCGCCATCAATCTGATCGGCGTGATCATTGCCATTTTTATCGGTATCAGCCTGGTAAACAAAGAAATCGAGCGGCGAACGGTGTATACCATCATGGCCAGGCCGATCAGCCGCACATCCTTCATTCTTGGGAAGTATTTCGGGTTGGCGCTGACCTTGTTTGTGAACATGGCGATCATGCTGGTCGTCTTTCTTGGCACGTTGTGGTTGTACCGCGTCCCGATCGGATCCTCATTTTTTCAGGCGACACAGTTGATCTTCGTCGAGATATTGGTGGTGACCGCCATTGCCCTGTTCTTCTCAACCTTCAGTTCATCGACATTGAGCGCTATCCTCACGTTAGGGTTGTATGTGATCGGCCATTTAACCGCGGATTTGAAACAAGTGGCTGTCAATAGTCAAAATGAGACGGCTCAAACGCTGGTGAATGCTCTGTATTACCTGACTCCAAACCTGGAGATGCTCAATATCAAGGGGCAAGCGGCTGTAGGAATTGCCGTGACGCAGGAGTACCTCTTCTTGGCTTCGCTATACGGATTGCTTTATGTCGGCATCCTGCTCAGCGGCGCGTGTCTGGTATTTCGTCATCGTGATTTCTAATCCGTTACCTCGGCTCGTGACAGCAAATGAGTGTTCCCCTCTGATGGTCGTGGGGAGTCTCTGCCGTCATTGGACGCTTTTCACTCAATTCACCCGGCGCGAAATCGTCGCTCGGTATCGAGGCTCTTTCCTGGGGATGTTGTGGGTGCTCCTTCATCCGGCGGTCATGCTGAGCGTCTACACGATCGTCTTCCAGGGAGTACTGGGGAGCAAGTGGAGCAGCGGCGGTGAGAGTTCCCTCGATTTCGGGCTCCTTCTGTTTTCCGGGCTTATCGTGCACACGATGTTCGCGGAGAGTGTCCATCGTGCGCCGCATCTCGTCGTTACTCATAGTACGTATGTAAAAAAGGTGGTGTTCCCGTTGGAGATCTTGGCGTGGAGTTCTCTCGGCGCCGCGTTGTTTCATGCTGGGGTTAGTGTGGCAGTGTTGATCATGTTTTATGGCGCTCTCCATCTCTCGCTCCACTGGACCATGTTCCTTCTACCGGTCGTGCTGCTCCCCTTGTCCCTGATTATCTTGGGGATATCGTGGGTCCTTGCTTCGGCCGGGGTATTCGTACGTGATATCGCCCAGGCCAGCGGCCCGATCACGGCCGTTATGTTGTTCTTGTCTCCCGTCTTTTATCCGGTCTCCGCATTCCCGGAAACGTACCGTATGTTGCTCTATGCGAATCCACTCACCTTCTTGATTACGCAGGTGCAGGACCTTCTGATTCACGGAAAGGCGCCGTACTGGGGCGGCATTGTGGCGTATTGGGTGGGCAGTTATCTCGTGGCGTGGGGCGGACTCGTGTGGTTTCAGAAAACGCGGAAGGCCTTTGCCGATGTCCTCTGATTGGGTTATCCGCACCCAGACGTTGTCAAAAACCTATCGATTGTACGATCGCACCATAGATCGGGGTAAACAGTGGATTCTCCCGCCACTGCAGCGCAGCCTCGGGCTCGCTCCGAAACAGTTTTACCGTGCGGTACCCGCTGTCCAGGATCTCTCGTTTGAAGTCAAACGGGGGGAGACGCTGGGGATCGTTGGTCGCAATGGATCCGGGAAGTCAACGTTATTGCAGATGATCGTCGGTACGGTCAGCCCTTCAAGCGGAAGCGTCGAAGTGGCAGGGCGGGTGGCGGCACTTTTAGAACTGGGGGCGGGATTTCACCCGGAATTTACAGGAAGAGAGAATGTGTTTCTCTACGGCACATTGCTGGGGTTGTCTCGCGAGGAAATCGAGCGAGAATGGGAGGCTATTCTAGGGTTTGCAGACATCGGTGGCTTCATCGACCAGCCGGTGAAGACGTATTCGAGCGGCATGGTCGTTCGGTTGGCTTTCGCGGTAATGGCCCATGTGAAGGCAGATATTTTGATCATTGATGAAGCGCTTGCCGTTGGAGACACGTTCTTCGTTCAGAAGTGCATGCAGTTTCTCCGCTCGTTCATGGAACGGGGAACCGTGCTCTTTGTGAGTCATGATACATCGGTCGTCCTGAGTCTCTGCCGCAAGGCGTTGTGGTTGGAGCAAGGGCGAATGGCTGGATTCGGCGAGGCCAAGCGGGTCTGTGACCGCTATCTGGCCGGAGCTGCGTCAGTTGGAATAGGCAAGGAAGACAAGACCTATGGGGCTGCTTCCTCAGTGCAAAACAGCGCTGAGCGGCACGATCAAGTGTCCGGTTTCGGTGGGCACAGCGCACGTATAGAGTGCACCTTTCTTCAGGATTCGTCGGGACAACGAGTGAATCTGGTGATGGGACGAACGGATGTTTGCCTTCGCGTTGAGTGTCGAACGATGATCGGGCTCGGCAGTCCAATCGTCGGGTTCATCGTGCGTGATCGGCTGGGTCAGCCTCTCTTCGGCGGAAACACGGTAGGGGGGGAGAAGAATCGTGTGCGGCCGATCCCAGCCGATACAGGTTTTGCCGTGGAGCTAGGTTTTGTGTTGCCCATGCTGCAGCCCGGTGAATATTCGCTCAGTGTGGCGCTCGCGGATGGGACGCAAGAGCAGCACGTGCAACATCACTGGATTCACGATGCATGGTCGTTTACCTCAGCCCCCTCCGAATCGTGCTTCGGACTGTTGGGGGTCGACTCTCTGAAGGTGAATTGGCAGTGGAATCTTCCGCTGCAGCCGAGAGAGGGCCATGATGGCGCCATTGCCCTGTAAAGTCTGCGGAGGCCGCACATTCGCGCATCATGATGTGCTGTGGAAAGCATTAATCGCGCAATGGGAACTGTCTGCGTCGGAGGCACAGTACATCAACGTTCAGCAGGGAACCTGTTGTGAAACGTGCGGCGCGAATGTCCGTTCGATTGCACTCGCTACGGCCATCCTTCACGTGCGCCGAGGGGCACAGTGGTTGCGGGAATGGGTCAAGAGCCCCGATGCAGATGAATGCGATCTGCTGGAAATAAATGAAGCAGGGACGCTCACCGACACCTTGTCCGCCGTGCGGCGACATCGGTTGGTGCGCTATCCACAGTACGACATGATGGCGCTTCCGTTTGAGAATGAATCATTTGACCTGATCGTCCATTCCGATACGCTGGAGCATGTGTCCGATCCCTTGCAGGGGTTGCGCGAATGCCGGCGGCTTTTGCGACCCGGCGGGGCCTGTATCTTTACGGTTCCTATCGTCGTGGGACGGATGACGCGAAGCCGAAAAGGGTTGCCGACGAGCCTGCATGGGAGTGAGGGGTGTGCGGATCCTGCGCTGGTTGTGCAGACTGAGTTCGGCGCCGATGTCTGGTGCCGGGTTCTGGAGAGCGGCTTCGAGGAATGTCGACTGGTGGCGTATCGATATCCCGCCGGGATCGCCATCATCGGGACTCGGTCCCGACTCAAAGCGGTGGTGAGGGAGGATCTGTGACGACGGTTTCGAGTTCAGCGCAGGGTCTCGAGGCGAGCGGTGAGCGCTTTCTCCCGGAAATGCAGGGCGTGATCGCGCTCGAGCATCTCCATCGGTATGCCCTCGCCAGCGAGTTGGCCGTCGGCAAGCGAGTCCTTGATATTGCTTGCGGTGAAGGCTACGGCTCCGCCCTGTTGGCTCAGACGGCTCGATCAGTCTGTGGTGTCGACATCTCACCGCACGCCATTGCACATGCCAAGCGCAAATATGCGCATCCGAAAGTCGAATTCGTGGTCGGGAGTTGCGCCGACATTCCTTTCGGCGAGGGGATGATCGACCTGGTCGTGAGTTTCGAGACCATTGAGCATCATGATGCGCACGAGGCCATGTTCACCGAGATCAAGCGTGTTCTGCGTCCCGGTGGAATATTGGTCATGTCCAGTCCGGACAAGTTGGAATATACCGAGCGTGCCAATCACCGGAATGCATTTCATGTGAAAGAACTGTACGCGCAGGAGTTCGCCCAGCTGGTTGAACGGCATTTCGCGCATGTGGCCATGTTTGGACAGCGGGTGCTGTATGCGTCTGCCATCCTTCTTGCGAGACAACCCGGTCAGACAGTGGAATATTTTCGCGAGCAAGACTCGCCGATTCAGTCGGTTGAGGGGATTGTGCGTCCCTGTTATCAGGTCGCGGTGGCATCGGACGGATCCTTACCGCGGTTGACCTCCAGCCTCTTTGAACAGATTGGCGAGTCGGACCCTGAGATCAAACGATTGAGTCAGCTCTTGGACCATGCTCAACGTCGCATCGCCGGACTGGAAGCTGAGGTCTACGGATTGAAGTCCGGTATCGAGACCATGCTCAACTCCCATTCATGGAAGGCGACGAGACCGCTGCGAGCTGCCGCCAACTTGGTGCGCTCCCTGACAGGGAGACCCTATGACCAGAATCTCTAATCGGTTGCATTTGAAAGGTCTCACAGCTCAGTGCCTCAGCACTGCGGGGCAACCTAAGCCCATGGGTGGACCGAAGAACGGGATGGTACCTCCTGGATGCGTATGGGTTCATTGAGGCAGGGGCTCATACAACCCTTAAGATTCATGCGCTTCTCCTTGGCGGAGGGCCTTCTCTGGTATCGACGGCATGGTCGATTCCCGAGGCGTTCGGAGTGGTCTGACCTCCTGCGGAAAGCAGCCTGTCGCTTCAGCATTGCGGCCCACCGAGCGATCCAGGCTCCGAAGACTATCGGACCGGTCGTTCCACCTTACGAAGCTTGGCTTGAGGTCAATGCGTGGAATAGCCGGAGGCGTCAGGACTTACTTGAACGTCTTGCTGCACAGGCCGGTCGTCTACCCACGTTGTCGATCCTCATGCCCGTTCACGATCCTCCTCCTGAATGGTTGGAGCGGGCCGTTTCGTCGGTGGCGGGGCAGGTCTATGGTGAGTGGGAGTTGTGCATTGTCGATGACGGAAGCCGAAATCCTGCCGTGCGAGACCTTTTGGAGCGTTGGCATCAAGCCGATCCTCGAATCAAGGTCACGTCTCTCACGCAGAACCTCAACATTAGTGCGGCCACCAACGAGGCCGCGGCATTGGCCGGCGGGGAGTTCCTGCTGTTTCTCGATCATGACGATGAGTTGACGCCGGACGCGACGGGGGAGGTGGCGCTTTATCTTGCGGAACGGTCCGAGATGGACGTGCTGTACTCGGATGACGATAAGATCGACACAGCCGGCCGCCGGTATGATCCTCAATTCAAGCCCGATTGGTCGCCGGAACTGCTCCTGTCCTATATGTATCTCAGCCACCTCTTGGTGGTACGGCGGAGTCTATTCGTTTCCTGCGGCGGGATGCGGCTGGGATTTGAGGGCGCGCAGGATTATGACCTGGCTCTTCGTCTGGCGGAGCGTACATCGGCTGTCGGGCACCTTCCCAAGATTCTGTACCATTGGCGTGCATTGCCGGGTTCGACGGCTTCCAGCGGAGCTGCCAAGCCTGGCAGCATCGAGGCGGGGCGCCGCGCTGTCGCCGAAGCATTGGGACGGCGAGGTCTGACAGCCCGTGTGACACAGCCGGACTTTGCCGCGAGGGGACATCTGGGGATCTACTCGCATGAATTCCCCGATGACGGACCGTCGGTCACGATCCTGATTCCCACTAAAAATCAAGTCGGGATGCTTCGGCGGTGCGTGGAATCGATCCGTGCGACGACGTATCGGAATTATGAAGTGGTCATCATAGACAACGAGAGTGACGACCCGGAGACTCTGACCTATCTTGGCGCGATCCCGCACCGAGTCCTACGCATTCCCAACTCAGGAAGGCGATTCAACTTTGCCGCCATCAATAATCGTGCGGTTGAGCAGGTGGCGAGCGACTTCGTGCTGTTCCTCAACAATGACACGGAGGTCAAGGCTCCGCGTTGGCTCAGTCAGATGGTGGGGTACGCCCGGATCTCCGGGGTTGGCGCTGTCGGCGCAAAGCTAGTCTTCGCCGACGGTCGCATTCAACATGCCGGGGTGGTGCAGGGACTCTATCATGGGCTCGCCGGTCCAGCTTTCAAACTGATGTCCACTGCGGAACATGGGTATCTCGCCTATGCCTCGGTGACGCGTAATTATTCCGCGGTCACTGCCGCTTGTCTCCTCACTCCACGCCGCCGCTTTCTCGAACTCGGTGGGTTTGATGAGCAGCAATTCGGTGTGGCCTACAACGATGTCGACTATTGCTATCGGTTGGTCGATCACGGGGATCGATGCGTGTACTGTCCCGATGCGCAGCTGACGCATTATGAAGGTTATTCACGCGGTTTTCGGGATGATCCCAGTGAGGTGGCTGCATTCAAGCACAAGTACAAAAAACGAGTGGATCCGTGGTATAGCCCGCATCTGTCCCTGACCGATGAGCGTTTCAGCATCACGCCGCGAACGATCGCAGCGTCTAGGCCCAAGCCCGTTCCTATGGTCATGGTGGCGTTGAACCTGAATTGCGAGGGGGCACCGTGGAGTCAGTATGAACTGACGTGCGCGCTGACCAAACGAGGACTGATTCAGCCGATCGTCTATTCACCTACCGACGGTCCATTGCGTGCCCTGTATGAGGCGCAAGGCATTTCAGTGAGGGTGGGACGGCATCCTCTTTGGGCCGTGACGAATGTGAAGGAATTTGAGGAGGCCGTCACTCGGTTTGCGTCCGACTGCCGATCTTGGAGAGCCGAGGTGGTGTATGCCAATACGCTCCAAAACTTTTACGCCGTCGCGGCTGCTCATCGAGCCGGCTTGCCTTCTGTGTGGAACCCACGTGAGAGCGAGCCATGGCAGACCTATTTTGACTATTTGCCTGACGGTGTCATTCAAAAGGCATACGATTGTTTTGCGTTGCCCTATCGGGTCGTGTTTGTCGCCGATGCGACCAGGGACGCCTATGTTCCCTTGAACACCAGACATAACTTTATCGTTATTCGAAATGGGCTGGATACGACCCGCATCGAACAGGCGTACCGGCAGTGGCCGCGCGACCGTGCCCGAGACTCCATCGGTGCGGGCAACGACGAGGTGGTAATCCTGTCGTTGGGCACAGTCTGTGAGCGCAAGGGGCAGCAGGAACTGGTGGCTGCTCTTCATCGGATGGGCGAATCGCTGCAGCAGACGATTCGATGTGTCATTGTCGGAGATCGTCCGAGTGCATACAGTTCTGCATTACATCGCCTCGTCAAAACCCTGCCGCCTGCCTTGCGCGAACGGATTCACATCGTGCCGGAAACGAGAGAGACAGCGCCCTATTACCGTGCTGCCGATGTGTTTGTCTGTACCTCCAGGCTGGAGAGTTATCCGCGAGTCGTATTGGAGGCGATGGCCTACGGACTCCCAATTGTCACGACACCGGTTTTCGGCATCCGGGAACAGGTGCGAGAGGGTGTCAACGCCCTTTTTTATGACCCAGGCAATGTGGATCAGCTGCGTCAGTGTTTGGAGCGCGTGCTCGGAGATGGACAGTTTCGGACAAGCCTGGGGCAGCAGAGCCGCTCGGTTCTATCCCTCGGGACAGACTTTGACGAGATGGTCACCGCCTACGGGGCAATTTTTACAGAGGCCTGGATGACCGGGAAGGGATTGGAATCATGACGGTGGCTTTTAATCTGGAAACGCCCACCGGAACGATTTTAGACCCCGTCAGCCGATTTTCCGGTTGGTATATCCCACAGTCGGGATGCCGGCCACAACTCTGTTTGCTCTGCAACGGTCACCGCGAAGCCGCTCTGGCGTGGGGAAGTGTTCGTTCAGATGTAGCCGCTGTTCATCAGACTCAGGCGCTGGCAATCACCAGCGGCTTTCAAGGCGATCTCTTCGGCGGCGAACATCTGCAGGGTGGGGTGGTCGAAATCGCCGTCATTGATGAAGCCGCGCGAGGAATAGAACTTATCCGGCAGACCTATCTCGTCCGCCCATTCCGGCCGCTTCCTGTGAGAGAGCGCAGTTTTCAGATCGATCGGCTGCTGGTATGTCCAGAATGCCAGTCATCACTTGTCTACAAGGGGGCGAGGTGGGTTTGTCCGCGGTGTCCTCTACATGCTGCGGTGCGGGGCGGCGTCCCCCATTTTCTCGAAGGGCGGGGGCTTCCCTGCCTGCACGTCAGCGAGCAGAACGTCACCCATCCCTATTCCAGCGACGTGCGTGAGATTCTCGATCGTCATAAGGATGGACTGATACTGGATTTTGGCGCCGGCCACACTCCGAAAAACCTCCTGCGCCCGCACGTTGTCTATCTCGACGCTGTCCAGTATCAATGGACCGACCTGGTGTGCACGCGGAGCCGGTTGCCGTTTCGCGACCACACCTTTGATGCCGTGGTGAGCCAGTCCGTCTTCGAGCATCTGCCCGACCCGCATTTCACCGCTCGGGAGTTGTGTCGCATCCTTCGCCCCGGAGGAATCATCCATCTGGATACAGCCTTCATGCAGCCGCTTCATGGGGATCCCTGGCATTTTTTCAATATGACACACCATGGCCTGCGACGAGTGATGGCGCCGTTCGAAGAAATTCGGTCTGGCGTGAAGCCCTATCAACAACCGTCGGCGAGCTTGCAGATGCAGTTTGAAGCGATCGCGCCGCTGCTGACCTCTCGGTCGTGGCGTCGGACCATCGAAAAATGGCGGAAAGAGCTGCAGCGAGGAGCAGCGGAGTTTGACCGGGCGCTGGGTGAGGTGGGGCGTACGACATTGGCGGCGGGGTTTTATTTCGAAGGACGTCGTCCTCGGTAATCCCGAATGTAACCGTTACAGCGAAGGGCCGTTCGTCGCTCGATGTTTGGTAGGGGGATTCATGGTCGGTAGTTGGCAGGTGGCGCGTCAGGCGAAGGGTGTCGTGTGGCCCGTCGTAAGGCGCGTACTTCGTCTATTGGATCGGGTCCACCTGAGTCTCGCCCGGTTGGTTGGGGATCCCCATCGCACGCGGGGGGCCGACGCGCATGAACGTGTGTCCGAATACTGGAGCAGTCAGTTCGAGGCAATGCGGGCGGATCAATCGTACTGGATGAACAATCGGCTGGTCGAAGAGTGGACCTATCGTCTGATGACGGGGACGCCTCAGCACTGGCTCAATTGGCTGCTGAACGAGTATTTTGTCCAGCGCACGTTCGAGCGCTCGCTCAGTGTCTGCTGCGGCGACGGAGCCCATGAAATACAGCTGTATCGATCGGGCAAGGTGCGTAGGGTCATCGGTGTGGATCTTTCTTCCGGTGCAATCGCCCAAGCCAAGGCGCGGTTTGAGGCGGCAGCGGCCCCGCCCGATCGTTATCGATTCACGGTGCAGGATGTCAACGTGTTGGACGTCGACGGCATGTTTGATTTGATCTTATCCACCGGGGCATTGCACCATGCCACCAATCTGGAAACCCTGTTGGCGAGGCTGGAGCAAGCTCTCACGCCGGACGGGTATTTTGTCGTGGTCGAATTCATCGGACCCAATCGATTTCAATGGACGGATCGGCAGATCGAGATTGCCAACAAGGTCCTCGGTGCCTTGGATCCTGCCTATCTGCGAGACGGCACCTGCACGAGGTTTGAGCGTCCGACGATTGCCAGCATGCTCGCCTGCGATCCGTCGGAAGCGGTGCGCTCCGCCGATGTGTTTCCCTTGGTGAGACAGCATTTTGAAGTCTGTTATGAGCGATGTTACAACGGTACGCTGCTCCATCAATTGCATCCTCTCCTGAAGACCGAGCTGGCCAATCAAGGGCGGCGAGATTTTGACTCCATCGTGAGGCTGATTCTTCTGCTGGAAGATATGCTGGTCAAGCACGGCGTGTTGGCTTCCGATTTTGTCTTCCTGATCTGCCGCAAGCGTCAGGGCGTCGCTCAACGGCTTTCTTAGTCGCGGGGAATCTCTACATGTGCGGTATTGCCGGGGTTGTCGATCAGGTGGCTCCCTCCCAGGGACGGCGGCTGCTGGGACGGTTGCTCGCAACTATGGTCGCGCGTGGTCCGGATGGAATGGGCGAATTCCATGAGCAGCATGTCGCGATGGGCATGCGGCGGCTGGCCGTCATTGACGTAGCGGGAGGAACGCAGCCGCTGTTTAGTCAGGAGGGTCAGGTGGTGGCGTTTCAAAATGGAGAAATCTACAACCATGCGGCGCTTCGCCGTGAATTGACGGGTGCCGGTGCCACGTTCAAGACCGCCAGTGATACGGAGGTGTTGGCTCACGGATACGCGCACTGGGGAATCGACAGGCTCCTTGCCAAGCTGGACGGCATGTACGCGCTGGCGATTCTCGATCGTCGAACCGGGAACTTGCACTTGGCGCGCGATCGCTTCGGAGAAAAGCCGCTCTTTTATACGCACAAGAAGGGCCGCTTCGCCTACGGTTCTACTCTCACGGCACTGGCCCAATTGCCGTGGGTTGATGCTCTTGTCGATCGCGAGAGCCTAGACCGATATCTCGCCCTTCATTTTGTGCCGGGCCGGCGAACACTGTTCAGCGGAATCTATCGCGTGTTACCAGGCGAGCGATTGACGGTGTCCGTGCGGTCGTTGACCATTGATCACCAACGCTACCATGCTCCGGCATTGAATCCGATTACGCCCGTGGAGACCACGGATCTCACTCGCCTGCTTGAATCTGCGGTGACGAGCCGATTGATTGCGGATGTTCCCGTCGGCGTTTTCCTCTCTGGGGGACTCGACAGCTCGGTCGTCGCAGCCCTGGCAGCGAAGCATCATCCCGCTATCGATACCTTCTCAATGGGCTTCAAGGACGCCCGATATGACGAGTCGGGGCATGCCCACCTCGTGGCGCGCGCGATCGGCGCTACGCATCACCATTTCACCTTTGATGAAGCGGCTTTTCATGACTTGCTGCCGACCGTCGCGGAGAGTTTGGACGAACCGATCGGCGACCAGGCGCTCTTGCCCACCTATTGGTTGTGTCGTGAAGCGAAACGGCATGTGACGGTCGTGCTTTCCGGGGAAGGAGCTGACGAACTCTTTGCCGGGTACGATTATTACGGAAGTTTCTTGTCTCAGCGTTCGTGGCGCGCGGTTCTCAAGTGTTGGGTGCAGGGTCGACAGGGAGCGGACTCGACGCGAGAGCTATGCGACAATGTGCGATCCGCCACGCCCTCAGGCTTCCCCTTGGTGATGAGTGCCGAGGATCGCCGTTGTATATTGGGGACAGTGGCACAGAAGTCGGATTCCTGGGACGCCTACCTGTGGACCTCTCTTGATCGTGCAAGCCATCCGCTGCAACGGGCGACCCTGACGGATCTTTTCACGTGGCTACCCGACGATTTGCTGGTCAAGCTCGATCGGATGGCCATGGCCAACAGTCTTGAGGCGCGCGCACCTTTCCTCTACCCCGCCTTGGCGGAAACAGCGCTTTGCTTGCCGGACGCCAAGCGCATGGGGGCCGGGCAGAGCAAGGTGGCTCTGCGTGAGGTGGCCGCTACGCTCTTACCGGCTGAAGTCGTCGGTCGGAAGAAGCAGGGATTTGTGCTTCCAATGGGCCGATGGCTGCGGGAGTGGTTGCGTCGCGTGGGTCCGCTGAGCGACTACTTTGATCTGAGGCATATCCCGACCTTCGATGCCGGTGCGGCTGCAGCAATCGTCACCCGCGAGCTGGCGGCGGCTCGTCCCAATGAACGCCTTTTGTTTTCCTTGGTCATCTTGACCGAATGGCATCGTGCCTTCTTCGGGCGCCAGAAAACTCTTGCAGCGTAGAAGCTGCGCAAATCTCGAGACCACCCTAGTCCAAAACATTGAAAAGCCTACCCTTTGTGTCGAACTCCGGTACTATTTGTCTGTCTAGGACGAGATCAAGCCGACGTCGCCCCAACCATCTGAACACGTGCTCCATGACGGTGACCTACTTCTCCAAAACCTCGAGTATTGGCCCAAGCAGCCGTTACCGTATCTTCCAGTATCTCCCACAATTGCGTGGCGAAGGCATTCAGTGCGTCGTCCATCCTCTGTTCGGTGAGGCCTATTTCGCTATCTTGAAGGTGCCATCCAGGCTGTCTCGTATTTTGCTGAAGATTTCCTACGTGCCGCGTCGTTTTGCGAGACGTTGCCGGCAGTTGGTGAGCTTGAGGCGAAACGATCTGATTGTAATCGAGGGGCAACTCTTCCCCTATCTCCCGCCGGTGGCTGAGCGGATTTTGAAATGGTGTCGTTATCGCCTTGCAGTGGAGATGGATGATGCCATCTACCTCACAGTCGGTCACCATCGGAAGATGCCGGCCTTGCTCGCCCTCGCCGATGCTGTGATCGTCGGGAATGAACGGTTGGCTGCCTATGCGCGGCGGTATTCCCCAGAAGTCCATGTCGTGCCGACGGTGGTCGACACGGAGCGATTTATTCCGCGAGTGGATGAACCGGATGGGGAATCAGGGGACTCGTCGAAGGCGATTACCGTCGTCTGGATCGGATTGGCGTACAACCTATGGTACCTGGATGTGCTTGCACCGGCCTTGCGTGCGTTGCAGGCGCATTATCCCATCAGGCTGCGAGTCGTCTGTTCCCAACCGCCGCAGTTGCCTGGAATCGATGTTGAATTCCGACCATGGGATCTGCAACGAGAGGTGGTGGACCTTCAGGATGCTTCGATCGGCGTCATGCCGCTTCGCGATACGGAATGGGCCAGGGGGAAGTGCGGTCTGAAGCTGCTGCAGTATATGGCGGTGGGAATTCCCGCTGTTGCGTCGCCCGTCGGTGTGAACCGAGAGATCATCACGAATGGGAAGAATGGATTCCTAGCTTCGACAGAGCGCGAATGGCACAACTGCCTTGAGATGCTGTGTCGGTCGCCTCAGCTTCGTCGGCAGATGGGCCAAGCAGGAAGACGGACGGTCGTGGATCAATACTCTCTATCTCTGTGGGGGCCACGACTGGCAGCGCTGTACCGAACCGTTTCCGCGAATGGGCGAGGGGGCGGCTGGGCAGGCAGGAAGATGACGTCACCGGGTTCTATGACAAGGTTTCCATGATTCTGCTGATTCTTACCTTTCTCTTGGCGGCGATTCTGGCAATCTATGGCGTGCCCATCGCGCGTCGAGCAGCCTTGAAGTTCGGGATCGTCGACAGTCCTGACGGTCGTCTGAAGCATCAGCGCGAGCCGGTGCCTTACCTGGGTGGATTGGCCATCTACTTATCATTTCTTGTGAGTTTAGCCTTCACATTCGAGTTTCGGCATGACGTGCTGGGAATCGTGCTGGCCGGTACCTTGGTCGTCATGCTGGGACTCATCGACGATTTTGGCGTGCTGTCACCGGGCGCGAAGCTCGCGGGGCAGTGCCTCGCGGTGTTCGTGCTGATCAAAAGCGGAATACGCATCGAGATTGCATCACTGCCCGATTGGGTCGATATCGCGCTGACGGTGCTCTGGATGATTGGCATCATCAACGCATTCAATCTCCTCGACATCATGGATGGCCTCTCGGCCGGTGTCGGAGTCATCAGTGCGGCATTTCTCTGTGTCGTGGCGATCCTGAACGGCGATCAAACGACCGCCTTCATGTTGGCTGCGCTGATGGGCAGTCTCCTGGGATTTCTTCGCTACAATTGGAAACCGGCGTCGATCTACATGGGAGACTCAGGGGCGTTATTCATCGGGCTGATGCTCGGCGCATTGTCGATGATCGGGAAATACACGGAAGGGCATGTCGTCTCGCTGCTGACGCCGGTATTGATTTTGGGCATGCCCATCTTCGACACGCTTTTCGTCATGTACATCCGGTTTTTGCGAGGCCTCCCGATCTTTCTCGGCAGTCCTGACCATCTTGCGATTCGCCTGCGCCACTGGGGTCTGTCCGTCAAGCAGGTCGTGGTGATCAGTTACCTCGGCGCAGCCTTGTTGGGAACCATCGGCTTGCTGGTCATGGCGGTGCCCCAGGAAGTGGCCGTTCTTCTCAGCGGCGCGACGTTAGTCGGTCTGGCTGTAGCGGCCGTGTCACTGACCAAGCTGAAGGTAGCCGGGAGAGGCGTCATGCTCAATCCGGAAACGATGACGTCGAATCCGGCAGAAAGGACTGGCTTGTCATGATCGTGATTGTCGGGGCCGGGTTGGCAGGGTTGAGCGCGGCCTATCATCTTCGCGGTGTGTCGTACGAGATTCTGGAGCGCGAACAGGAAGTCGGGGGGCTCTGTCGATCCTATACGAAGGACGGGTTCACTTTCGACTACACGGGGCACTTGTTGCACTTCCGACAGACCGCAATCAAGGCCCTCGTCGAAAGTCTTTTGCCAGATCAACTGCGACGACATGCACGCAAGTCTTACATCTATTCACACGAGACGTACACAGAGTATCCGTTTCAGGTCAATACTCATGGCCTTCCGCCCGCGGTTGTCCGTGACTGTCTCCTGGGGTTCATTGCGACGTTGTCTCCCTCTGCCTCCAAACCGCCGGCGGACCAGCGGTCTTTCAAACAGTGGATACTCGAGAGTCTGGGAGAGGGCATCGCAAAGCATTTCATGGTGCCGTTCAATGAAAAACTCTGGCAAGTGTCGCTGGATGAATTGACGTCGGAGTGGGTCTCGTGGCTCGTGCCGAAGCCCGATGTGAAAGATGTCGTCAACGGAGCGCTGGGTATTCAGGACAAGGCCTTCGGATACAACCCGTCATTCCTCTATCCGGCGAGCGGTGGAATCAAGATGCTCCCGGAGGCCTTTCGTATGTCTCTCGATCGTCTCACCTTCGGAGCAGAACTGCTGCAGGTCGAGACTGAACGGCGACGGGCGGTGTTTCGGGGGAGGGAAGGTGAACGAACGCTGGACTATGAGCGGATGATTTCGACCATCCCTCTGCCGGAGTTGGTTCGGCGTTGTGTGGACCTGCCTCCCGCGATACGGGATCGGGCGCAAGTTCTGCGATGGGTGTCTGTCTCCAACGTCAATCTGGCCGTTGCCCGAGAGCAGATTTCCGACAAACATTGGATCTATTTCCCGGAACATCGATATCCCTTCTACCGCGCTGGATTTCCCATGAACTTCTCCCCCGCCATGGGGCAATCAGGCTGTACCTCTCTCTACGTCGAAATGTCGCATCAGCCCGGCGAGCAGGAGCCGAATGTGGTCCTGATTGAGCGGGCTCGGAAAGGTCTGGAGGATGCGGGCCTGTTCAGGCGGGATGATGAACTCGTCATGGCGGATGTGAAGGACTTGTACTATGCCTACGTATTGTACGATCGACAACGTGGACGTGCGGTGCAAGAGTTGCTTGCCGAGTTGGAACGAAGGGGCATCTCGTCCATCGGACGATATGGCTTATGGGAGCATACGTCGATGGAAGATGCGATCGCCCAGGGGCGCGATGTGGCCATGCGTCTGCGCCTGAAGGCTGCCGCCTGAGGACCCGTCACTATGGACGTCGTCTGTCACGTCATTACCAAGCTGGAGTTGGGCGGGGCGCAAGAAGTAGCTATGCGGGTCGTCTCAGGCTTGGATCGACGACGCTTTCGCCCGGTATTGGTCGCTGGGCCCGGCGGCCTCTTGACGGACGAGGCGCGTGCACTTCCGGGGGTGGAGGTTCAGATCGTCCCATCGCTCATTCGCGAGATCCATCCGGTGCAGGATCTGAAGACAGTATGGAGCTTGGTGTCCCTGTTTCGTCGACTACATCCGAAGATTGTCCACACCCATAGTTCAAAAGCTGGTATCCTAGGGCGGGTTGCGGCTTGGCTGGCAGGTGTTCCTTGTATCCTCCACACAGTGCATGGATATGGCGTGACGCCGGAGCAGCCCTTTTGGATGAGAAGGGTCGTGATTGCGGTAGAACGCATGGTTGGCCGTCTCACCACACGGTGGATCACCGTGTCTCATGCCGATCGTCGTCAGGGGGTTGGATGGGGGCTGTTCACTCCGTCCCAGGTGTCGATTGTGCGACCGGGCATCAACCCGGAACCGTTCGCGACCAAGGCAGAAGCGGCCGAGCGGCAACGCTTTCGCGCGACCCTTGGGGTCGGTCCGACGGATCTGCTGGTGGGGATGGTGGCGTGCCTCAAGCCTCAAAAGGCGCCTGGAGATTTCGTCCATGTGGCATCGATAGTCTGTCGCCGTATCCCACGAGCGCGCTTCATCTTGATCGGGGACGGAATCCTGCGCCCTGAGGTCGAGGCCCTAATGCTGGAATATGGGGTCCAGGACCGAGTCTCCCTGATGGGGTGGCGTCGGGATGTGGCATCGCTTTATCAAGCGATGGATGTGTTCCTCTTGACGTCCCGGTGGGAGGGATTGTCCTGTGCGGTTTTGGAGGCCAGAGCGAGTCGAATCCCGATCGTGGCGACACGGGTAGGAGGCGTGGAAGAGGCCATTGTTGAGCCGGTGCATGGCCGGTTGTGCCGTGCGGGAGATGTCCAGGATTTGGCCGGCCGCGTGTGCGACATCCTGGAGGACGAGCCCTATCGTAGGACCCTTGCGTCAGGGAACGAGATCTTTCCGGAGGAATTTACGATCAATGAGACGGTCAAACAGTATCAGTCTCTTTATGGGTATCTGCTACATGTCGTCCACTCACGTGATCATGTGATGCGATGGCAGACGAATTGACGTGGAGGTTGAACGAAGACACCGATGAATATTCCGCTGCTTGATCTGAAAGCTCAATACCAGTCGATGAGGAGTGAGATCCTGGCTGCGATTGAGGCCACCTGTGATGAGCAGGGGTTCATCCTCGGGCCTCGGGTGACGGCGTTGGAGCAGGCGGTAGCGTCCTACATCGGGAGTGCCCATGCCGTCGGCGTGGCCTCGGGCAGTGACGCGCTCTTGCTGGCGCTCATGGCCATGGGGGTGAAGGCCGGCGACGAGGTGGTCACGGTTCCGTTTACCTTCTTCGCCACGGCCGGCGCGATTTCTCGCCTGGGTGCGAAACCGGTTTTCGTCGACATCGAACCTGATACCTTCAATCTGGATCCGGCGCTTCTCGAACGAGCGATCACTCCGCGAACCAAGGCGATCATTCCGGTGCACCTCTTCGGTCAGTGTGCCGACATGGAGGCAATCACGGAGGTTGCGCACCGACACAAGGTCGGGGTGATCGAGGATGCTTGCCAGGCCATCGGCGCGGCGCGAAAGGGGCGTCGAGCCGGCGTGTTGGGAGATGCGGCCTGCTTCAGCTTTTTCCCATCCAAAAATCTGGGCGGTTTTGGCGATGCCGGCATGGTCACGACCAACGATCAGGCCCTGGCCGAATCCATCGCCATGTTGCGTGTGCATGGAAGCCGTGTCCGGTATGTTCATGAGGCTATCGGGATCAATAGCCGGTTGGATGCCTTGCAAGCAGCAGTGCTCTTGGTCAAGTTGAAGCGGCTGGATCAGTGGGCGGAGGGACGACGACGGAATGCCGCACGATATGCCGAACTGTTCAGCGACGAGACAGTGTCGGAGTTTCTCACCCTCCCGATCGTGGCTGCGCACAATTTTCACGTCTTTAATCAGTACACGCTTCGGGTGCAGCGGCGCGACGAACTGCGGAATTATCTGAAGGAGCAAGGGGTGGGGACGGAAGTCTATTACCCCCTGCCGTTGCACCTCCAGAACTGCTATCGCGATCTGGGATATCAGAAAGGGGCATTCCCCCATTCCGAACGTGCCGCGGAAGAGGTCCTCTCGCTTCCCATTTATGCCGAGCTGACGGACGAACAGTTGCAGTATGTCGTGCGAACCATTGCCGCCTTCTACCGCAAACACTAGCATCGTGTGAGATCGCGTCGATCACGGCTACGGTGTTCCCACGCGGGATTGAACCGACCGTGCTGGCAGGTACCCTACGTCCGCTCTTCTCTCTCGCTCTGCCTCAGGTGTGTCGGTGATCTGCGTGTGTAAAAGGTGGTGCAGGATTCGTCGCGCTGAGTCTGCGAAAATGTGTGAGAAGCCTTCACCAAATCGGAAGAATAGACTATAGTGAGCCGCGAGTAGACGTTCCGTGACACAACCACACCCAACCAATTCCGATTCACGTCCGCTCCGGATCGCGTTGATCGGTGCCGGTCGCCACGCGCAGCACCATGCTCGCGCGATCGCCCGTTGCCCCGGCGCCCAGTTGGTGGCGGTGGCCGACCCATCCGATTCGGCGTTGGCTGCGATGCGTGATATCGTCCCGGGCATCGGGTGCTTCAAGACGCCAGAAGAACTGTTGGCTTCTGAACGGGTGCAGGTTGTGCACATCATCACACCGCCTGCCACGCATGCCCCGCTCGCTCGCATGTCATTGAGGGCCGGATGCCATATCTACGTCGAGAAGCCGTTTGCGGAGTCTGTCGCGGATGTGCAACAGATTCTCGCGGACGCAAAGGCCAAGGGCCTGCTCGTCTGCGCAGGGCACCAGCTGCTGTATGAACCGCCCACCCGAGTGCTGGCACAATACCTCCCGACGATCGGCAGGGTGGTGCATGTTGAAAGTTACTTTTCCTTCCGAACCGTCCGTCACGCGCCAGGTGGGCGCAAGGTCCTTCGGGCCGACCACCAGCTGCTGGACATCTTGCCCCATCCCGTCTATCTGCTGCTCCAGGTCCTTGAGCAAGCCGGGGAGGGACAGACAGAACTGCTGTCATTGGAAGTCAGCCACGAGGGGACGGTGCATGCCCTCGTACGACGCGGAGGCCTGACCGGGACCTTGATCGTGACGCTGGAAGGGCGTCCGGTGGAAAGTTATTTGCGCGTGGTCGGACGGAACGGATCGCTGTTTGCCGATTACGTTCGCAGTACGACTCAACGCGCCATCGGCCCAGGCTCATCGGGAATCGACAAATTGTTCTCGCCCTATCGACAGGCCTGGCAATTGTTGAGTGGCACCACCGTGGCCATGGCGAATCGATTTCTGAAGAGCCGGCGAAGTTATCCTGGGTTGGCCGAACTCTTTACCGCCTTCTACGATGCCGCACGAAGCGGACGTCCATCCCCGTTGTCTCCGGAGGGCATTCTGGAAACGGTGCGGATCTGCGAGCGGGTGGCCCAAGCGTTGAAGGTTGCCGAAGCCAAGGCGTTGGCTGTAGCCGTGCCCAGGCCAGTCACGAGTCGAGGTGTGCTGGTCACGGGTGGCACTGGTTTTCTGGGGAAGGAGATCGTCCGAGCGCTGCTCTCGCGCGATCGTCCCGTTCGCGTAGTGGCGCGCCGCGAGCCTTCTCCTTGGGAGCGCATTGCAGGGGCCGAATACGTGGTCACCGACGTGGCGGCTGGAGTTTCGTCCGAGCTATTCAAGGGGATCGACACCGTCATCCATGCGGCGGCGGAAACGGCCGGAGGGTGGCCGGAGCACCAGCGCAATTCACTGGATGCGACCGAACATATGGTTCGAGGGGCTGCGGCGGCAGGCATTACCCATTTCGTGCACGTCAGCAGTCTGGCCGTCTTGGCGCAGGCTGATGGGCGTGTCATTGGCGATGACCATCCGTTGGAGCCCGATAGCAAGGGGTCCGGTCCCTATGTGTGGGGAAAGCTGGAGTCCGAGCGGTTAGCTGTGCAATTAGGCAAGGAGTTAGGACTTTCAGTGAAGGTGGTGCGACCCGGCGCCTTGGTCGACTATCGAGATTTTGATCCCCCAGGGAGACTGGGGAAGCGATTGGGAAATCTTTTCGTAGCCGTTGGATCGGCACATGATCGTCTCGGCGTAGTCGATGTGGGATTTTCCGGTCGCTTCTTGGCCTGGATGACCGATGCGTGGGATGCCGTCCCGAGCCCGCTGAATCTGCTCGATCCGGTTTCTCCGACCAAGCACGAGCTATTGGACCGGCTCCGCAAGGTGAATCCGGACCTGACGGTGCTGTGGTTGCCGAGGGTGGTTCTCATACCCCTCTCCTGGCTGGCCACATTGGCGCAAAAGGCGTTACGGCCCGGCAAGCCAGCCATCGATGTGGCCAAGGTCTTCAGTGTCCTGCCCTATGACACGTCCCGTATTGCGAAGCTGGCTTCCCAGGTGGATGTGCCGACTCAGTTGAAGTCGTGAGCGGTAAAGGACCTCGCTTCCCAAACATCCTGCTGGGGTTGATTTGTACGGCCATGGCAGCGTAAGTCTGTTAGCATTCCGCATCATGCGAATGGTAAGCTTCCGAACGGCCCCTATCTGTTTCACAACGAGTTGAAGGCCATGCACATGGGAACGCGCGCGCGTAAGGTGGTTGTCGGTCTCGCCCTGTTTGGTCTTCTGGCCGGCTGTGCTCAGGATCAACGCTGGCGTTCGGCGATGCGTGAGGGCAATGACGCGTTACGCTCCGGAGATTACACCCATGCGGAGGAATTGTTCGTTACGGCCCGCAAAGAGGCGGAAACGATCGAACCGCACGGCAAACGGATGGCGGAAACCTTGAGCCAGTTGGGACAGGTCAATCGTGAATTGGCTCGTTATGCGAGAGCCGAAGCGCTCTTCCAAGAGGCGCTGGCGATTCGCGAGCGTGTGATGGGGCCGGACCATGCCGAGACTGCTTCGAGTTTGACCGATCTCGGAGAGCTTTATCGGCTCCAGGGGCTCTATTCTCAGGCCGAGGCGCTCCATCAACGCGCCCGGGAAATTCGGGAAAAGGTGTTCGGCTCCGAGGACAGCAAGACGGCGGAGAGTCTGAACAACATCGCCGTCGTGTATCAAGACCAGCGGCGCTTTGCGGATGCGGAGCCAATGCTTCAACAGGCGTTGGCGGTTCTCGAGAAACGGCTTGGACCGGAACATAGCCTGACGGCGATTACCCGTGACAACCTCGCCAAGATGTATCAGGCGCAGGGCCAGCACGCGCGTGCCATGCCGTTGTATCAGCGGGCTTTAACGATCCACGAAAAGGCCTTCGGTCCGAACCATCCGATCGTCGCTCGGAATCTGGAAAACTTGGGGGATACGTATAGGGCTCAGAACCAGTACTCCCAGGCGGAAGTGTTGTATCAGCGAGCGGTGGGGATTTTTCGAAAATCCCTCGGGAGTGACCATGTCGACACCGCAGAAGCCATGAGCCGGCTAGGGCAGCTGTACGAATTGCAGGGGCTGTACTCTCAGGCCGAGCCGCTGTTCCAGCAAGCGATCAACATTCGTGAAAAACAGCAGGGAGGAGACAACCCCCACGTCGCCGGTGAATTGAAGAACCTGGCGGAGCTGTATCAGGCGCAAAGCCGGCTGGATCAATCGGAAGATCTGTACAAACAGGCGCTCGGGATCTATGAACGGTCGGTGGGGTATGACCGAGAAGCCTATGCCAAGACCCTGAAGAGTTATGCCTCGTTGTTGAGGCGCAAACAACGAGCCGGCGAGGCCGAGCGCCTGGAAGAACGCGCGAATGCCGTCCTGAAGCGCCTTTCGCAGGAAAGTCTGAGCATGGGAAAAACCGCTGCCGAAGTGCCTGTCACCCCGGCTCCCTGACCATCGCGTCCACCCGAGTTGCACCTTCCCTCGATAGTACGTATTGAGGCGGAGCGAGGAATTCCTCTACACTGCCGCCTGTCGCCTCTGCGCCGGTCACACATGGGAGGATGAGTATGAATCGATTGCTGTCTCTGCTGATGGTAGCGGCCTTGTTGTTGGTTACAGCTTGTGCCGCCAAACCCAAGAAGCAGTTTCAACGGCTGGCTGCAGAATTTGTCTCCCCAGTCCGGATTACCAAGCCGGTGGATCAGCAGAGCGCCGTCGTCGGCATGACACTGAAGACCGCCGCCTGGGCTCCCGGGACGGAGGATCGAGTCTATCTGGTGAAGGTCGACGATGAACGTGATCTCTATCAAGGAAAGAATCTCATCCCCACAAGCGTGGTAACCCCCCTTCCCGACGCCGGTGGGGTCGGCACAGTGTATGTGCAGAACCTCCCTCCCGGGCGGTATGCGGCCGTGGCGTTCAGCGCGTCGGAAAAGGGGTTTGGCAAAGTGCGCGAAGTGACGCTCTTTCTGCTTCCCAAGGAGACAGTCACGCGGAGCCTGACCACCGTGACGGCCGGCGGCCTCCACTTTATGGGAGAGTATGAGATCGGCCCAACCCAAATGGTGTTGCAGGAGAACGCCGTCGACGAGGTCCAGGCGCATTACTTCGAGGTCTTCTGGGGAAAACCGTTGGAGCGGGTAGTTGCGGAACTGCAACTCATCGGGACACCGGCCTACTTTGCGGTCCATGCCGCCACTGTTGCGAAGGGGCAGCGGGATCCGGCGGCGGAGCAACGGTTCCTGGCATCCGCCGCGCAGGATCTCGAACCGACGTGGAAGCCGCTGATCGAACGGTCTCGTGCAGCAACCAAGTAACCGACTGCTGAGCATCCGCGGCCGGGACATGCTCACTGCCGCACTCACGCCCTCCGCTGACCAAGCCCGTCACAGTTAACCTACCGTTGACCCTCTCTTGATGTCTCTGTGACCTGAGCCCGGTAGACTTGGCTCAGGTTCGCTACTACTAGCTGAGGAGGATCGCCATGCATGCCGTTCGCCAACATTCCGCCGTCCCTCGGTTACATCTGCACGCTTCAAAACTGTCCGTGCTGAGTCGTAGGGACCAAGCATCGTATGGATTTTGTCGGCAATGTCAGGATGAGATCCCAGTCTCTCGGCTCAGGGTCCAACCGCAAGCCGTGCTCTGTGCCGACTGTATCGAAGAGCGCCTTGAGCGCCTCTACGCCGATTCCCTGTAGCCGATGAGTTCCTCAAACGAGCAGACGGCGGCGTTGCAGCAAGGAGACAAATGGGGGGATGATCAGGTGGCAAATTGATTCAGCAGCCACTGTTGGGCGGAGCGCGGCTTTCTCCGGCCGGGAGTTTCCCGACGATAGGTGCCGCCGGCGTGCAACACCCAGGTGTGAGTGTTGTCTTCAAGATAAGGCTGCAGTCCTTCCTCGATGACCCGTCGTTTCAGCACGGGATCCAAGATCGGAAAGGCGACCTCAATCCGACGGAAAAAATTACGATCCATCCAGTCGGCGCTGGAGAGCCAAACCTTCTCTTCGCCGTCGTTCAAAAAATAGAAAATCCGGCTATGCTCGAGAAAGCGGCCGACGACCGAGCGGACGCGGATATGCTCCGAGAGACCGGGGATGTCGGGTCGCAAGGCGCAGGGGCCGCGCACGATGAGATCGATGGTCACTCCCGCCTGGGAAGCCTTGTAGAGGGCGCGGATGATCTGCGGCTCCAGCAGCGCGTTCATCTTCGCCATGATCCTGGCGGGTTTGCCCTTCTTGGCGCGATCGGTCTCGCGGGCGATCCACTTCAGCAAGGTGGAGTGAAGGGTGAAAGGGGCCTGGAGCAGGTGTTTCAGCCGCCCCGGCCGGCCGGGCGACGTGAGCTGCTGGAACATCGTACGGACGTCTCGGCCGATGGCCGGGTCGCAGGTGAGGAGGCCCAGATCGGTGTAGAGACGGGCATTGCGTGCGTGATAGTTGCCCGTACCCAGGTGGGCGTAGTGGCGAAGGTGTCGATCTTCCCGACGCACGACGAGGCTCAGTTTGGCATGAGTTTTGTGCCCGACCACGCCGTACACCACGTGCGCCCCGGCTTCTTCCAAGTCATGAGCCAACTCGATATTCGCTTCCTCATCGAACCGGGCGCGCAATTCGATGACCACGGTCACTTCTTTTCCTCCGCGCGCAGCATCGACGAGTGATTGCACGATGGCGGAATCGGCGCCCGTGCGATAGAGCGTCTGTTTGATGGCGAGCACATGCGGATCGCCCGCGGCCTGGCGAAGAAATTCCGTGACCGGGGTGAATGATTGGAATGGGTGATGCAACAGGATATCGCCCTGTCGCATGGCCTCGAACCAGTCCGCCGTGTCGGTGAGCGAGCCTGGGATGCTCGGGGTGAAGGACTCGAACTTCAAGTCCGGGCGGTCGATCAAGTCCGGCACCGCCATCAGGCGATGCAGATTGACCGGCCCGCGACATTGATACACGTCCTGCGGTCCGAGATGAAATTGTTCCCGCAGGAAATACACGAGGTCGAGTGGGCAATTGTCCGCGACTTCCAGGCGAACCTCGTCGCCGAAGCGACGATCCGGTAACTGTCCTTCCAATGCCAGCCGCAAGTCCTCCACGGCCTCTTCGTCGACGAAGAGGTTGCTGTTGCGCGTCACGCGAAATTGATAGCAGCCCGTGACCCGAAGACCCGGGAACAACTGATGAACGAAGGCGTGGATCACCGACGAAAGAAAGGCGAAATCGTGCGGCCAGGCGCTGTTGCGGGAGGGGAGGCGAATCACACGCGGGAGCGAACGAGGGACTTGCACGATGGCCGTGCCGTTCTGGCGGCCGAAGGCGTCCGTCCCCTCCAGCGTCACGAGGAAATTGAGGCTCTTATTGAGCAGCTTGGGAAAGGGGTGGGCAGGGTCCAATCCCACCGGGCTCAGCAGGGGCAGCAGCTCGCGCGAAAAGAAGCGGCGCATCCATCGAATGTGCGAAGCGGTCCATTCGGCACGTTTCAGAAATCGGATGCGCTGGTCGGCCAATTGCGGAATCAAGGAGTTGTTCAAGACGGTATATTGCTCTTCGACCAGCTGGTGCGCACTCGTGGCGATACGGCTTAGCAGCTCCGAGGGCGTGAGGCCGTCGACCCCCCGTTGCTCGGCTCCGTGCGTCACTTGTTCTCGCAAGCCTGCCACGCGGATTTCGAAGAACTCATCGAGATTGGAACTGACGATGCAAAGAAACTTCAGCCGCTCCAGCAAGGGCACCGTCTGATCCTTGGCCAACTCAAGGACGCGGCGGTTGAACTCCAGGAGGCTGAGTTCCCGATTAAGGTACCACTCGGGACGAAACAGGTCGGACGTGGGCGGGCGCTCCGCCGGCTTCAATCGGGCGTGAGAAGGAGAGAGCTGGTTCGAATCTGTGTGACGAGCCGACATAACTCGGTGGAGGCAGTGTACTGCAAGCGGTTCAGGTGCGCGGTTAAGAAATAGTTAATTCTTCATTCGCCTCGATGGGGCTCCTGGCTTGCTGGTGGGGGTGAAAGGGCACAACCGATACGGGCTGTCGATACGACGAAGTTGTCCCAATAGCGCTGCTGCACCTGGCTGAAGGGGACCGAGGTCCAGTACTGTTCCAGATAAACCGCATTGATGCCGTAGTCGTCGTAGGCGCCGATCCAATTCAGCCCGGTCCGTTGTGCCTCCAGCCGATCGTCCACCCAGAATTCCAGGACGCCGTCGTCCGCGTCGCGACTGTTCAGCTTCATGTGGACCTCGATGCACAACCACCGGCCGAGATGGCTCGCGTCGAAGAGGGCTGTTCGGCTGCCGTCAGCCCCCAGCCAACGAAGGCGGGGAAAGTCGTTATACGTCGTGGTTTTCAGCCGGCCGAATTCGTCCGTTCCGGACGCAGGGTCGAGGTACAACCGGTCAGGGTCCGAATCAGGGCGGGCACCGCTCCACAGATGGCCGATGGCCGCCTGTGCGAAGCGGTCGGTGGATAGAATCGTGGCCCTCGTGAGCTTGTCGGCTCCGCCTCCGACCCATCCCGGTTGCAGGCGTAGATCGAATCTCCAATAGATCTCGCGGTAGCGAGCGGTTCCGGCATCGACCGGTCTGATGTAAGGACTAGGCGTCTTCCCGAAGGCGAGATGGAGAAACCCGCCGTGCGGGTCGCCGGGCAAGTATTCGGCGCGCATCCCCATCGAGTGGGCTACGCCGATTCCCGCCTCGCGAACGAACCGGCCATGCCGCTGGTCGTATTCGAAATACTGCGAGAGACGGTCCCGTTCGAAATCGTCGCACCACAACCACTCGGGATGGCGGCGTTGCCAGTCTACGCAGGGTTCCTGCTCGACCGCGGAGGCCCACTGGCGATCGTCCAGGCCTGATGCCGTCAGGACGAGCATCGCGACAACGAGACTCCAGCGCAACCGGACTCGCATGCTCAGGTGGTCACGGCGCCTTCCGAGGCGCTGGACACGTGGCGGGCGTACTTGCCCATCACCCCGGACTGATATCGGGGTGCGGGATGCTTCACCTTCTTCAGCCTCGATGCCAGGTCCTTTTGGGACAGCTCCACATCCAACCGGCGCTTCGCAATGTCGAAGGTGATGATGTCTCCCGTCTTCACTGCGCCGATGGGACCGCCCTTGACGGCTTCAGGCGAGACGTGCCCCGCCATCAATCCGTGGGTGGCGCCTGAGAAGCGCCCGTCGGTGAGGAGCGCGACCGAATCTCCCAACCCCGCGCCGACGATGGCGGCAGTGACCCCCAACATCTCGCGCATGCCGGGCCCGCCGGATGGGCCTTCATACCGGATGACGACCACATCACCGGCCTTGATCTTCCCCGACTGCACGGCGGCGAACGCGTCTTCCTCACGGTTGTACACTTTGGCCGGTCCGCGGAAGTGCATGATGGAGTGCCCTGCCACCTTCACGACACAACCTTCCGGTGCCAGGTTGCCCTTGAGAATCACCAACCCGCCCGTCGGCTTGATCGGGTTGCCCAGAGGACGCAGCACCTGCTGCCCCGGTTGTTCCTTGGCCGCCGCGGCTTCTTCGCCGATGGTCCGTCCCGACACCGTGGGCTGGTCCGGATGGAGGAGCTTGGCGTCGAGCAGACGCTTCGCCACCAGTGTCGTGCCGCCGGCGGTAAAGAGGTCCGCGGCCGTAAAGCGCCCGCCCGGTTTCAGATCGGCCAGCAGCGGCACCTTGCGGTTGATCTTGTCGAAATCGTCGATGGTCAAGCGGACGCCCATCTCCCGCGCCACAGCCAAGAGATGCAGGACGGCGTTCGTCGATCCACCGGTCGTGGCCACAGCCGCGATGGCGTTTTCGATCGAACGACGAGTGATGATCTGTTTGGGCCGCAAGTCCTTCTTCAGCAGGTCCATGACGAGCTTGCCGCACTCGAAGGCCACGTCGTCTTTTTGCTGGTCCATGGCAGGGACCCCGTTACGTCCCATGGGGGAGATGCCCAAAAACTCGAAGGCGATCGCCATTGTGTTGGCAGTGAACTGGCCGCCGCAGGCTCCGGGGCCCGGACAGGCATGGTCTTCCAGATCCTTCAACTCGGCGTTCGTCATCTTGCCGGAGGCATGTTTGCCGACCGCCTCGAACACGTCTTGAATCGTCACATCGTGGCCCTGGAACTGGCCCGGCATGATGGACCCGCCGTAGAGCATCAACGAGGGCAAGTTGAGACGGCAGAGGCCCATGACGGTGCCGGGGATGGTCTTGTCGCACCCGGAGAGGGCGACGACGCCGTCGAATAGGTGCCCACGTGCGACCAACTCGACCGAGTCAGCGATGACCTCACGGCTGATCAAAGAGGCCTTCATGCCTTCCGTGCCCATGGAAATGCCGTCGGAGACGGCGATGGTGTTGTACTCGATGGGCGTCCCGCCTGCGGCGCGGATCCCCGCCTTGACACGCTCGGACAGCCGACGCAGGTGGTAATTGCAGGGCATCACCTCGATCCAGGTGTTGGCGACGCCGATCAAGGGACGCTCGAGGTCCGCGTCGGTGAATCCGACGGCCTTGAGCATGGCACGGGCCGGGGCCCGTCCGGGGCCGTCGAGAAGGGTATGGCTTTTCTGGCGTGGGTCGATGGTCATGGACGCTCCTTCATTTTCTGGGACTGCGGCCTCCGTTCAGCAAGTCGCAAACTTTCGCATAGATGGGCGCGGGGGGTCAATCGGGCGGCGCAAGTCCATGTTGGCTGGCGGGCGGAAATGGGACCGGTTGTTCGGATGAGATAAAGGAGGAAGGGGAGGGAACGGCCGGGCTGGTCTTGAAGGCCGGCCCGGCCGCCGGAACTAGTGCTTCTCTTTCTTGTCTTTCTTCTCGTGTTTTTCGTGTTTGGCTTCCACGTCGATGACCTCGCCGGTGCCGGCGTCGATATGCACCTCCATCATCTTGCCGTCCGCTCCGAGGACTTCCACTTCCCACACCGTTTTATCGTGTTTCTTTTCGAGCTCGGCTTCGACAGCCGTGCCGGGCGCCTTGTCCAGCGCAGTCTTGATCGCCTGGTCGATGGTGATCTTTGCGTCCTTGACCAAATCTGCGACATCGCACTTTTCGTCCTTGCCTTTATGCCCCTTGTCGCTCCAGGCCGGAGTGGTGACGAGGCAGAGAGCGCCGACGAGCAGTGCGCCGATTGCGAACGACTTCATCATGTTATCCCTCCGTTCAAGGTCCAGTGTGCGCATATTATTGGGCCGTTCCCTGACCATGGGGATTCGCTCCATGGGGGTTGCTGCCATGCGGGTTCTTGCCGTGGGGAGCGCCCATGCCCTTGTGTTGCTGCATCATCTTGTCGTGTTCAGCCTGCTCCTTGGCGCGTTGCTCGGCAGTCAGAATGGACAGCGCATCCCGCCGGGTCTTGATCGACAGGGTCCTGAGCCCCACCTGCACCTCGGCACTTTGCTTGAGCTTGCTCTCGATCGCGCCGATGTCGGACTTTTCGTCTTCCGCCAGCGCCTTGATCTCCCGCTCCGCCACTTGGATGTCGGCTTCCATCTTGATGCGGCTCTTATCCAGATTGAGTTGGAGATTCTTGAGTTTCGCCACCTGATCGGCGCTCAACCCGATGTCCTTTTCATGTTTCAGGAGGTGGCGAATGAGGTGGCCGGCGCCGCCGTGCATCATCATTTCCATCATCGCCGCACCCATGCCGTGCCGATCTTTTTCGTAGCTCCCGCCGTGTCCGCCGTAGCCCCCACCCGAATTCGCCCAGGCAGGCGTGATCGTCAAGGCGCAGGCGATGGCTGAGGCTGTGGCAAAGGTAAAGAGTTTCGTCGTCATTCCTTCCTCCTTCGTTAAGTCGATTACGGCCCGATCAATCCGCGTAACAGTCCTTGCTCACCGGTCAGACCGTTCATCATGAACTGAACGGCCAGCGCCGCAAGCAACAAACCCATGAGTCGAGAGATGATTTTATCTGCGATGGGGTTGAGCCACTTCGCTCCGCGAGCACCGATCGCTAATATACTGTAACTCGCGATTCCGACGAGTACAAGGCATCCCAGCAATACCGCGCGCAACGCCAGTGTCCGAGCTTGCGTCTCCAAGAGAATGACCGTGGAGATGGCCGCCGGACCCGCCAACATCGGCACGGCGAGCGGCGCGATCGCGATGTCGTCCTTGCCGGTGCCTGCTTCCGTTTCCGCGGGAGTCGCCTGCACCGTGGACCGTTGCGCGCGCAACATATCCAACGCCACGAGCAACAGGATGAGTCCGCCGGCGATCTGCACCGCCGGCAGCGTGATGCCCAGAAGTTTGAAGATGGTCTGGCCGAACAGGGCGAAGACGGTCAGGATTCCGGCGGCGACGAAACAGGCCATGCGGGCGGTGCGCAGCCGTTGTGCCACGGAATCCCTCGGCGTCATTGCCAAAAATGCGGGCACGACGGCGATGGGATCGACGATGACGAAGAGCGAACTGAACGCGAAGAGCGCGTATTCCAAGAGATTCATAGGAGGGAGATCTCCGACGGGCGCTTAGGAGGCACCGCGCCGCGAGGCCGCGAGGAGTTCGGCCCGTGGGTCGCCATGGGGGCCACGGCCCAGTTGTTCAAAGAGCGCGCGCTCCTGCTCGGACAGGGTGGCGGGCATGACGATCTTCAATTTGAGAAAGAGGTCGCCATGGGCGCCGCTGCCGGTGGGCAACCCCTTCCCCTTGAGGCGCAGTTTGCTGTCTGCTTTGCTGCCGGGCGGGATCTTCACCTTGACCGGCTCCGTGAGGGTCGGCGCCATCACTTCGGCGCCGAGTGCGGCTTCCCACGGCCAGACGGGCAGAGTCACCTGCACGTCGGAGCCTTTCTGGCGGAAGACCCCGTTCGATTCGATATGGACGCGCAGATACAGATCGCCGGGCTTGCCGCCGTTGATACCGGGATTGCCCTTGCCGGCCAGCCGGACACGGGTTTCGTTCTCTACCCCCGCGGGAATGCGCACCTCGATGGTGCGGACCTCGGTTTGGATGCCGGAGCCGCCGCATACGACGCAGGGACGCCCGCGAACGATGGCGCTGCCGCCACAGGCTTTGCAGGCGATGCGTTCAGTGAGATCGATGCGCCTGGTGACCCCGTGGAGCACATCGCGCATGCTCAGGGTCACATCGGTTTCCAGGTCTTCGCCGTCGACGGCAAAGCCGGTCGCACTCCCGCTTCGGCCCCGCCCTCCGAAAAACGTCTCGAAGATGTCGCCGAAATCGCCGCTGAATCCTCCGGCACCTCCGCGACCCGGCTGAGGGCCGGCTTGCTGACGAGCCTTTTCATAGGCTTCGGCCTGTTCCCAATTGGGGCCGTACTGGTCGTATTTCTTGCGCTTCTCGGGGTCCGAGAGGACTTCGTGCGCTTCGTTCAGTTCCTTGAACTTTTTCTCCATCTCGGTCTTCTTGGTGCCGGTGTGAAGGTCGGGATGGAGTTCTCGCGCACGCCGCCGGAAGGCCTTCTTGATGTCGTCGGCCGAGGCGCTCCGTGGGACGCCGAGAATATCGTAATACCCGCGTTGAGTGGTGGCCATGCGTCAAGGGCCGGGATGGTCGACTCCCGGTGGGTCGTTCAAGAGTGCAATCCTTTCGGGAGCTTACGGGGTCTCCGGGTGCATTGCAAGCCGGCGCACCGTTTTTCTCGCGAGACCGCCGAGCCTCCTCACTTTTAGATAAGATAGCCACCCTTCCAGTCAAGAGGGCAACGCGGTGGACGCATCGAGTCGCCGGTCGTCCACGAAGAGGTGCAGCTTGTCCTGCGGGAGATAGATGGTGAGAGAGTGGTTCTGCTGCACGGGACCGCCACGCACCGATCGCACGACGAATCGCGAGTCGCCGACGCGACAGTGGATCAAGAGTTCGGCTCCGAGATTTTCGATCAACTCGACGGCGACCTCAACGGGCAGGGCACCGGGTTGGGGCGTGAGGAGAATGTCTTCGGGGCGGATACCGAGCGTGATCGAGTTCAGCGAGGGCTGTTGCTCCATGAGGAACGGAATCGGCAGCGTCAGGTCTCCGTTCTGAAACTGCAGTCGGTCGCCTCGCGTCGTGACTTGGCCAGACCAAAGGTTCATCCCCGGCGTGCCGATGAAGGCTGCCACAAAAGGATCCGCCGGAGCGCGATACAAGTCGTCGGGTGCAGCCTCCTGGCGAATGCGGCCGCCTTCCAACAGCACGATACGATCTCCCAACGTCATGGCCTCCACCTGGTCGTGCGTCACGTAGATCATGGTAGCCCGCAAGCGTTGTTGCAGGCTCTTGAGTTCGATCCGCATGGTGGTGCGGAGCTGAGCATCCAGGTTGGACAGCGGTTCGTCGAAGAGGAATAGTTTCGGCTTCCGAACGATGGCGCGACCCATGGCCACCCGTTGGCGTTGACCGCCGGACAGGTCCTTCGGCTTGCGATTCAGGAGCGACTGAATATCGAGCAGCTGCGCCGCTTCGGCGATGCGTGCTTCGATGTCGGGACGCGGCAACCGTCGGATGGTCAGGGCGAAGGCCAGGTTCTCGCGTACTGTGAGGTGCGGGTAGAGGGCGTATTGCTGGAAGACCATGGCGATATCGCGCGCGGCAGGTTCGAGGTGGTCGACCGCCACTCCTCCGATCAACACCTGTCCCGAGGTCTGCGGTTCGAGGCCGGCGATGATGCGCAGGAGCGTCGATTTCCCGCAACCCGACGGGCCTAGGAGAATGGTGAAGCTGCCGTCCGGCACGCACAGCGAGATGTCGCGTAGGATTGTCTGCTTCCGAAACGTTTTGGACAGATTGCGCAGTTCCAGATCGGCCATGGTCATCCCTTCACGGCGCCGGCCGAGAGGCCGCTCACGATCCATCGCTGACACATCAAGACCACTGCGATGAGCGGAAGGGTGGCGATGACGGAGGCCGCGGCCAGTTCTCCCCACGGCATCGTGAACTCTCCTTGGAATAATGCGATGCCGACCGGAAGCGTCTGTTGCTCCGGCTGCGTCAAGATCAGCAGGGCGAAGAAGAATTCATTCCACGCATAGATCAGAATGAGAATGGCGGCGGTGAAGATGCCCGGTGCGGCCAAGGGCAGGGTCACGCGAAGCAAGGTCGTCCACCGTCCGCACCCGTCGATGCGCGCCGCATCTTCCAATTCCGCAGGCAATTCCGCGAAGAAGCTCGCCAGGATCCAGACAGCCAGGGGCAACGTCAAGGCCACATAGGGCAGCACCACGCCCCAGCGATGGTTCAGCCCGCCAAGGGCATCCAGCAGGCGCCAGACCGGACCTGCGATCGCCATCTGTGGAAACATGGAGACGCAGAGCAACAGGGCCAGAATGCCCTGCTTACCGGGGATCGTGAGCCTGGCCAGAGCATAGGCCGCCGGGATTGCCAGCAGGAGAGCCACGGCAGTCGTCGAGCCGGCCACCACCACGCTGTTGCCGACATAGTCCAACAGGTGATGGCTGAACAGAGCCGAGCGGTAAAATTCCAGGCTGCCGCTCGGCCACCACCCTGGCGGCACGGCCTCGATCTCTCGTTGCGATTTGAATGAGCTGAGCATGAACCACAAAAAGGGCAGCAGACTCAGCCCCACGGTTCCCATGATGCCGAGCGGCAGCAACAGACGTCGGGTCATGACGGCCGTCGCTCCAGGAGCCGTGACCCGATGGCACGAAGGTAGATCAACGACAACAGCAAGATCAGGAGAAAGACTGCCACGGAGACGGCTGAACCGTAACCGAGCCGACCTTCGGCAAAGAGCGTTTGATACCCATAGAACTGCAGGACTTGTGTCGCGTCGCCCGGGCCGCCTTGCGTCATGACGAAGACGAGATCGAACACGCGGAATGCATCCATGGTACGAAAGAGCAGGGCCAGCAACAACGCTGGTTTCAGCAACGGCAGCGTGATGTGCCGGAACCGTTGCCACATTCCGGCCCCGTCCACCCGCGCCGCATCGTAGAGATCGTCCGGAATCACTTGAAGGCCGGCCAGAATCAGTAGGGCGGCGAAGGACGAGGTTTTCCAGACGTCTGCGAGCACCACGATGCCAAAGGCGACGACCGGCGAGGCCAGCCAGGGGATGTAGTCCGCAATACGGTCGCCGTAGAGCAGCAAATTGGCGAGGCCGTACTGGTCGTTGAATACATAGCGCCACAGCTGCGACGCCACGACGGTGGGGATCGCCCAGGGGATGAGAATCGCCGCTCTGACGACGCCCCGCCCTCGGAATCGTTCGTGGATCACGAGCGCAATGATCAGCCCGCCACTCAATTCCAGCAGCGTCGAACAGCCCACGAACGCCAGGGTGACGAGAGCGGCCCGGCGCGCGACGGGATCCCGGACAAGGGCTACGTAGTTATCGAGCCCGATGAACACGGTGCCCAGTTCCGGCACCCCGACCAGGCTGCGGTGGAGACTGAGCCAGAGCGAATCCACGACCGGATAGAGCGCGAAGAGCAGGATGACGAGACAGGCCGGCGCCACCATGGTCCAGCCCGCTACGGCATCCGTTCGAGCCATGCGGGATTCCGGCGTCACGGGTCCTTCCTCGTGAGGGCTAGAAAATGATCGATGTGGGTGTCGGCCATGGCCGCTTCCCTTGCCAGGTCGATCGTCTCGATGGCGAGCGCCCGGCTGAAATAGCGTTGCAGCACATGGGACACGGCGGGGTAGAGGGGCGTACGTGGGCGCGCGGTGGCTGACTGCAAGGCCTCGAAGTGGTTCCGAAGTTGTGGGGCCTGGGCCAGGAGTTCAGGATCGGAGAACAGCGCGGCTCGCGAGGGGGCGATGCCGGCCTGATGTGCGAACAGCTTCTGGATCTCGTGACTGGAAAGGAATTGGATGAACGCCCAAGCCTCTTCGAAATGGTGTGAATAGGCGCTCACGCCATAGAGCCATCCGCCGAGCGCGGCTGCCCGTCGTCCACCGGACATGACCGGAAGCGGCGCAACACCGACCTGGCCGGCGATGCTGGAGCGGGCTCGGTCGTTGGCCAGGTCCCATGCATAGGGCCAGTTGCGATGGAAAATCGCCTGGCCTTGGAGAAACCGCGCGAGGGATTCCGGTTCCTGGTACGTGAGGACAGCACGCGAAGCGAGGCGGCCCACGACCTGCTCCCGGACGAATCGCACGGCTGCCAAAGTTTCCGGGGCAGACAGTCGTGAGCGCCTGCCGTCCTCCGCCAGCAAGTGGCCACCGTTTCCCTCGATGAATTCGAGCATGTTGCAGACGAGGCCTTCATATTGCTTGAACTGGGCGGAGTAGGCGTGCAGGGCCGGCTGTGCCGGCCGTTCGCCGGCCAGGATCTGGTTCGCCTGCTCAGCCAATTCTGCCCACGTCGTCGGCGGGGAGAATCCATATTTCGCGAGCAGGTCTTGTCGGTAGTACAGGAGTCCCGCGTCGATCCGGCTCGGAACCCCGTAGATCCGGTCCCCGTACCGGCCGAGTTCGACCGTGGAGGAAAGAAAGTCGGCGCGGAGCCGCGATGAGAAGACCTCGTCGAGGGGGCGCACCCATCCGGCCGCTGCAAACTCCGGGACCCACACCACGTCCATGAAAAACACGTCCACCGACCGGTCGTGGTTCTTCAATTTCTGCGTCAACAGATCGTGATAGGCGGTCGAAGAGTGGGGCGCCAACTCACGCACGACAGAAATGCGTGGATAGATGGCGGTGAATCGGGCGATGGCTTCGTCCCACACCCGGGGATGGTCCGGCTTCCAGGAGACAAAGCGCAAGGTGACGGAGGCGGCTTGTTCGGTTGAGGGGGCGGCGTGATGAGCGGCTCTTGATGGAGAGGGGAATAAGGCGAAGAGCATCAACCAGGCACAGAGCGGTACGGCGCAACGAGGCCATGCTGCGTGCCCCAGTCGGCGCGTAAGAGAAGGGGCGTGCAACGGTGTCAACCGGGCGTACGCGATGCAACCCATGACGATAGCTTATACACAGTCGATCTGGTCCATGCAAAGGCGCACGCTTCCTGTTGATGCTCAATGCGAGCAGATTCGCACGGTCGGCGCAGTGCGGATCTGATCGATTGGAAAGCGCAGGATGGCGGTTCGCAATGTTTGGAGAGGTTCGCAGACGGTCCGGCCCTTGCAAACCCCCTACGCTTTTCTTCCGACCCAACAGAGGCTTGGAGGTGTCATGCGAGTGTCGTTCGCCGACTTTGATCCTGCTGCCTTTTCGTTTCATGGCGATCCCGTCTTGGTGCTGGACAATTTCTGGAGCGGAGACGAACGTCGATTATTTCGGGAGGCCATGGGGCGTTCGTCCTGGCGCGCGTTGGAAGATATGCCGCAGGTGCACGCGGCCTTTCCCGATTGCGGCAATTGGCGAAAGGCGGCGATTGCCATGCCTGAAGTGCAGCGACTGTTGGCGCGACTCGCGTTTCCCTGTATCGAGCGTTACATGGAATCGTTCGACGGGATTACCGGCAGGAGCCTGAGCTTCAGTTATTACTCCTACGGCGCCGGCGATTGCCTGCTCACGCATGACGACTTGGCAGATGGGCCAAGGGGTGGGGCGGGGGCCTTGACGACGGTCGAACGACGGCTGGCTTTAGTGAGTTATTTCCATGAAGAATGGGAAACGGATTGGGGAGGCGAATTGATGATTTATTCGAGTCACTGGCCGGGTGGATCGGACCGGATCAAGCTCACCCTGTCTCATTGCGTCGCGCCTGAGCCTGGATCATTGGTGTTGTTCACCGTGCCGCAATATCACCGGGTCTGCCGGGTGGATCCCCTCGTCGGGGAACACAAGCGGCTGTCGATTGCCGGTTGGTTTCTCACGGAGCATGCTGGGACAGGTCGCTATGAGGCGGCGCAGGCGACTGCACGTCGATGACGCCGACGCGTGAACATTCCATGCCTCTCCTGAAGCCTGATCCCTACACCGCCTCTGGGCCCCAAGTCCGCTCGATCCCACATCCCCGCTAGATCACGACGCTTTTCTCCTGCACTTTGTCTGGCACGCCCGCTGCTTTGTGGTCACCCAAGACGCGAAGCCTTTCTAGCCGATGCGGGAGGATTTATGAAACGGAGTCTCTTGCCTCGAATCTTCATGACGCTTGCTGGGATGCTGATCGGCAGCCTGCTGCTGCTTCCGGCGGCCTGGGCGTTAGACGCCAGTCCGACCAGCTTGACCTTCCAGGCCGTGCAGGGCGGCGCAAATCCAACCAGCAAGACGGTCAAAATCTACAAGAGCAGTAGTAGAAAAATCAGCTGGACCGGAAAGGACAGTGCCGGGTGGTTGAGTCTCTCACCGACCTCCGGCACGATGGGAAGTTCCACGCAGATCGTGGTCTCCGTCAATATCAACGGGCTGGCGGCCGGCACCTACACCGGCAAGGTGACGATCACGACCAGTAGGGGTAGCACGGTCGCGATTCCTGTAACACTCAAACTGGCGGCGGCCACCTCTTCGACCAGCAGCGGCGCGACCGCGAATCTGGCCTGGAATGCCAATTCGGAAACCGATCTGGCAGGGTACAAGGTCTATTGGGGCACGTCCTCGGGACGGTACGGGTCACCCGTCGATGTGGGGAAGGCGACCTCGTATCTTTTTTCCAACCTCAAGGTCGGCAGCACCTACTACTTTTCCGTGACGGCCTATGATCAGAGTGGAAATGAGAGCTTCTTTGCCAACGAGGTGAGCAAGAGCATCTATTGACGCGGAGCGGCGGCCTTGGCCTTTGCCATCATCTTGCAATAGGTGCAGGTGTCGGCGGTGGTGGGTTGTCCGCAAGACCGACAGGGATGTAGGGTGCGCTGGTCCTTCTCGGTCATGGATTCAGCGGCAGCGGTCGGCCTGGTCTGTTTGTCGAGGAAGCCCCAATAGAAGCGTTGTTTCGTGCCGGGTGATTCGGTTTCCAACCGATTGAGAACTTCCTTGTAGAGCAACATCTTCGAGCCCTTCGCCATCGGGCACTCTTCCACGATATAGTCGATGCCATTGACCACCGCATAGGCGGCGATCTCCCGCTCCGACAGCCGGCAGAGGGGCTTCACTTTCTTGGCGAACCCCTCGACGGAGGCGGGGAGGGACGGTCCTTGCTTGTCCAGGTACTCCTCCTGCCAGTGCAGCACGTTTCCTAACAGGCGCGCGGCTTCGTCGTCGAGATTGTGGCCTGTGGCCATGACGTCATAGTTGTGCTCGATCGCCGCGCGATTGAATTGATAACGTTTGATGGTGCCGCACGTCGAACAGGTCGGACGGTGCAGGACGGTTGCCAATTCGCGAATCCCGGCGCCGGCTTCCTGTCCGACCGTATGGACCAGCAGTGTGGCACCATGCGCAGCGGCGACGGCCTGGGCGTAGGTTTGGACCTTTCGATGCGACAGTTCGGAATACCCGCCGATCCCGAGGTTGACGTAGAGGGCGTCGGCGCGATAGCCGAGCGTCAGCAGGATGTGCCAGAGCGCCAAACTGTCCTTGCCGCCGGACACCGCCACGAGAATGCGGTCTTGGGGCGTGAACATGCGATGCGATTTGATGGCCCGTGCGACCTGCTCCTGCACAAATGTTGTAAAGCAAGGCTTGCAAAAGGCCGCGTTGTGGCGAGGCAGGTCGATGATGGCCCTGGTGCTGGTGGGACACTTTGTGCAGTTCATCGGACGTCGGGATGCCTGTCAGGCTCCGCCGGAGATGACGGGCCGGATTTCAACCTGATCGGTATCGCTGAGCAGCTCGTCTTCGGTGACCAATTCGTCTCCCCGAATGACCAGATGCGCTTCCGTGACCAGGTTCAATTCGCGCAGCACATCTTTGGTCCGCTTCGGGCCCTTGATTTCGACCTGACGCTGAGGATGGCTGAGATGCACGATCATGCCGCCGATGATACGGCTGAGAGTGCGAGGATTGCAAACCGTCCGGAACAGCTCACTTCATGCCTTGGACGACCTGCATGATCAGCAGGGCAGCGACGGCAAGGAACAAGAGCGCCGCGATGATGGCGAGACGCCTGAACTTGCGGTTCTGAAGTTCCAACTCGCTGAAATGGTCTTGTTTCCATTGAACCGGTTGATGCTCCATCGCCTTCCTCCGGGCATGGTGGCCGGTCGCGTCCGCGGTGGGCTAGGCTACCTGACGGATGTAGGATAAACCCTACGTCGAGAGGAGCCCTCTATAGCCTATCTGCCAGCCACAATGCAAGGACTTTGAAGGGCGGTGGGTACGGACTCTGTATCCGCTAGATCTCGATGTCGCGGAGGGCCTGAGCCGATTCCTCCGGTGAGACAGGGTTGATGTAAAACCCGGTGCCCCACTCGAAACCGGCAACCTGCGTGAGTTTGGGGATGATTTCCAAATGCCAGTGATAAAACTCGCCCGTCCGCTCATGGAGCGGTGAACTGTGGAGCATGAAATTGTAAGCCGGGCGCGCGAGGACCTTGTCCATTCGACGCAACGATTCTGACAAAATCGAGGCGAGGAATTCGAACTGCCCGCGCTGGCTTTCCTCGAAAAAGCCTGCGTGGCGTTTGGGGAGGATCCACATTTCGAACGGAAACCGCGGGGCATAGGGGGTCAGGCACACGAATTCCGGATTCTCGAGTACAACGCGCGTCCCTTCCGATGATTCTTGCCGCAGAATGTCACAGTAGATACAGCGTTCCTTTTGCTGGAAGTGTTGGCGGCAGCCGTCGATTTCTTCCAGGACGCTGGTGGGAATGACGGGGAGGGCGATGAGCTGGGAATGGCTGTGTTCCAGCGTGGCCCCCGCCGCCGCGCCGTGATTCTTGAAGATCAAAATATAGCGGAACCGAAGGTCCTTCTTGAGGTCCAGAATGCGGTCGCGATAGGCCCACAGGATATCTTCGACCCGTTTGGGCGGTAAATCGGCGAGGCTGTCCCGGTGGGTGGCGGTCTCGATGATGACTTCATGGGCGCCGATACCGTTCATGCGGTCATACAGGCCATGGCCCTCTCGTCCCATGTCGCCCTCGACGTGCAGGGCGGGAAACTTGTTGGGAATGACCCGTAGGGTCCAATCGGGGCTGTTCGGTCCGGACGACGGGGGGCGATAGGCGAGCAGCTCGCGGGGCGTCAGGTGTTCCTGCCCAGGACAGAAAGGGCAGAGGGCTGCCGACGGAGCGGGCGGACAAGGCATGGACACGTCCTGTGGGCGTCCGCTTCGGTCCGTTGAAACGATCACCCAACGGCCGACGATCGGGTCTCTACGTAACTCTGGCATGTTGTCTCCTTGACGACGCCATCATCAGGGCGGCGCTAGACTCTCCACATCGCAGCTTCAAAGTCGTCGCCCGGCCTGGTGAAGACCACCGGATTGTGATGGGGATACCGCGCAACTTCCATTCCCTGCTCCGAAAGCGTCAGGGACAACCGTACCTCTTGCCCCACCTCGATTTCCAGATCCTTGAAGGGGAAGCCCAACTCGAGAATCTTCTTCATGGCGATGCTGTCGTAGGATCGGAGGGGCCGATAGGTGCCGGCCTCATTCGCCTCGGCCAGCAACACCGACGCCGATTCGCTGGGGGAGAGTGTGCAGGACAGTCTGAATTGTCGGCCGCCGGTTCCGACGTGTAGATCGAGGGTACAACTCTCTGGGCGGGCTTGGGAGCGGTCGTCCGGATCAAGCCGGAGGTAGAACTGTTCGCGGTCGAATCCGAAGAAAATGGCGCTGAAAAACCCTTCGGATTTCCACATCGCTCCCAGCGGCGGATTGGGATTGATGCTGCCGGCCCCCCGCCACTCGAAAAAGTTGGAGATGGTGCCGTCGAGGATAGGGTGAATAAAGGCCAGCGGTTGCCGCACTTGGTCCAGACCTTGCGGCAGGCGTGTTTCCAGCAGCGACTGGTTCAGGATGTCCGGCGGTGTCAGTCCGGCATAGGTCCATACATTTCGCAGGTGGGTGCGGAACAGGCGATCGAACTCCTGTTTGTAGTCGGTGTCGAAGTCGTCGCCGTACCACCAGAACCAGTCGCTGCCCTCGGCGGCATAGAGTTCGTCCCAGGCGGCACGTGCCCGGTCGGGCGGCAACGACGGCGTCACCTCTGTCAGGCGTGCCCTGGTATGTTGCAGGAGATCCCATCCACGATTGTCTTCCTGGTGGCCGATCCAGATCTTGAAATCTTGGTTGATCCAGGAGCCGGAGTGGAGATGATCGAGATGTTGTGTGGGAGGGGTGCTCCCCAGCGCTCGACTCATGGTTTCCATCTGGACTTGGATGCCTTGTCCCAGACGAAGTCCGTCAGGCTGAAACGCGCGATAGAGGAGGGAGAGGAAGTGTTCTCCCCCATCATGATAGTGCTCCCAGGGATTTTCCCCATCCAAGATGATCGCAATGACGCCGCGCTCCATCGGAATGTCATAAGCAAGGCTGCGGATTCGTCGGAGGACATCGTCGGCCGCGGATTCCGGGGTGGTCTTATGGTACACAAACCCGAACGCGTCGGAGATGTCGCGGTCGCGGAATACCATGGTGACCGGCCGATCCGGTGCACCTGCGACATAGGGTTGGTAGAGGTGGTAATGACGGTTCCATGCGTGGTTGGTCGCCTGAAGGCTTCGGTAGAGGATGCCTTCGTCCGTGGCCAGCCATCGGATTCCCGCTTTGTGAAGGATCGGCAGCAATTCCGGACAGACCGAGCCTTCCGACGGCCAGAGGCCGACAGGCGCATGCCCGAAGGTGTGTGTGTGGTAGGCGATGGCCCGCTGCACCTGGGCCTCTGCGTCGGCGGGCGCATGAAACCGAGCCGGCAGCGGCAGATCCGGTCTGGCGCGACGCGTAAACTCCGTGTCGATCACCAACGGCAGGATCGGATGAAAAAACGGGGTGGTCGTCAGCTCGATCTGGCCCCGCGCCCGCAAGGTCCTGTACATCGGCACGATGCGGGCGATCGCCGTCTGTTGAAGGGCCAAGACCTCCTGTTTGTCTTCTTCCGTGAACCCGCGGTTCTTGGAACGTAACTCCTGCAAGCGAGGAAAGTCTTGAAGCGTACCGTAGCCGAACCAGGCGAGGTTGTGCCATACCTGCAGATCCAGTAATTCCTGGGCGGAAAATTGTTTGGCCAAACGGTCCAGGTCCTCTCCGCGAACGTCGATGCCGCGCTTCACCAGGAGTTCCTGGTAACGGGCGAACGGGCGGACCATGGTCGCCCAGTTCGCCGAGAAAAAATGGCGAATCAGGAAGGCCTTTTCCGTCGGCGTCAGGTCTGCGGCTGGGCGTTGGGCATACTCCAGAAAGAGGTCCCGGACGCGGCCGGTGGAGAATTCCTCGAGCTGAAGCAGCAGCGACGGCGTGAAATTGAACGTGGAGCGGACATGGGGGAAACGCTCGAGTAGAAAGGCCATGTCATAGTAAGCCTTGGTGGCATGCAGCCGCACCCAGGGCATACTGGCGGACCCGCTCACGGGGTCCGTGTAGTACGGCTGGTGCATGTGCCAGAGGAAGCAGAGCTGAATGGTCTTCATCGGAAAGTTTCTTGCGGACTGGGTGGCAGTATGTCATAGGGGTATGGGGGTTGCAACGAAGCACCGGATTTGGGAGATGGGGGGACGATGGCGTCGGAACAGGTTGCGAGCGATGTGGACCGGGAGCCGGGCGGTACTCCCCTGGCGATGGCTGGCTATTGGGGCCCGGTCACGTTATATGCGGTGCTTATTTTCTGGGGATCGTCCATCTCGAATCCGCCGGAAGACATTTCGTCGATGCTCAAGGTGTTCTCCGACAAGTGGCTGCACTTCTGCGAGTATGGCGTGTTGGGGGCGTTAAGTTACCGCGCCTGCCGCCATGCGGCCGGGCCATGGGTCGCGCGGCGGGCGCTGGTTGTGGCGGTGGCTGGTGCGACTCTTTATGGTCTCAGCGACGAAATCCATCAGCTCTTCGTTCCCTTCCGAGACGGCAACGGTTGGGACTTGCTGGCCGATGCGCTTGGTGCCTGGCTGGGAGCGTGGGGGTGGCGCTGGTTCGAGCGACGCCAACCGTCCGCTTCCGCGTCGTCGCTCACTGCCTGATGTGGCGCCCCTCTTCGCTTCCCTCGTGCTGAATTCTCCACAGCGCTGGCGATCCTAGTCATCACCAGGCATAGGCTTCCGGAGCCGCGCCTCCCGGGCCAGGGAACAGTTCGTCCAAGGCCTTGAGTGTTTCCGCCGATAACGCAATGTCCAGACATCCTAACGCATCGGTGAGTTGCGCTTCCGTCCGGGGGCCGATGATGGGGGCCGTCACTGCCGGTTGGTGGAACAGCCAGGACAGGGCGACTCGGGACGGCGAGTGTTGGATGTCTTGGCACAGGCGCTCATAGGCTTCGAGTTGTGTGCGATGGGCTTCGATATCTTTCCGAACATCCTCGGTCGCCCGTCGTCCGGTCGAGTCGGTTTGCAGGGCGCCGCCGAGCAGACCACGCGCTAAGGGGCTCCAGGGGATGAGCCCGATCCCATAGGCCTGACAGGCGGGGATGACTTCGAGTTCGATCGTCCGTTCGAGCAGATTGTAGAGGCTTTGTTCTGAAACGAGCCCGAGGAAGTGGCGCGATTTCGCCAGCTCCTGAGCTTGGGCGAGGTGCCAGCCCGCGAAGTTGCTGCTCCCCACGTAGAGCACCTTGCCCTCGCGGCAAAGCTGCTCCATGGCCTGCCAGATTTCCTCCCAGGGGCATTCGCGATCGACATGGTGCATTTGATAGAGGTCGATATAGTCCGTCTGCAGCCGTCGTAGACTAGCTTCGCACGCCTGTTTGATGTGCAAGGCCGAAAGGCGCGACTGATTGGGCCAGTCGCCCATGCGGCCGTAGACCTTCGTGGCCAGCACCACCCTCTCACGGCGTCGGCTGCCTTGCGCCAGCCAGCGGCCGACGATCTGTTCAGTCACTCCTTCGCCGACTTTCCATCCATAGACATTGGCGCTGTCGAAAAAATTGATTCCGGCGTCCAGCGCCTGGTCCATGATGCGAGCACTGTCGGCTTCGCCGGTCTGCGGCCCGAAATTCATCGTGCCGAGGCAGAGACGGCTGACACGAAGTCCCGATCGACCGAGATGAACGTATTGCATGCGTACCTCCTTTCGTCGACAACAGAGCATACCGATCGATCATGGGGCTGACAATCGATGGCGTTGAGCGGGGAAGAGAAAGATAAATAGATGACTTTCTGCTGGCGGTTGAAGAAGGTTTCGTTATAATGCCCAACGTATGACGACGACAAACCCAGCGGTCCCTGCCACGCCCCTCGCATCACCCGATCCCGAGCGGCTCGCCCGTACCTTGGCGACCCGCTTGCCGTTCCACGCCGAGTTGATCGCGCTGACCCAGCTTGCCGGCGATGCGTCCAATCGTCGCTATTTCCGGCTGATGGTGAAGGGGGAGCCCCCCTCGTTGATTCTCATGCAACTGGCCGATCCCGAGGGCTTCAAGAAATCGGAAGAGGCTGTGAGCGGGGCCGCAGTCTCCATTGCGGAATTACCCTTCACGAATGTGCTGACGCATCTCCGCAGAACCGGGGTCACGGTGCCGCAGCTTCATTATTATGATCGTCACGCCGGCCTGCTGTATCTCGAAGATTTCGGCGATCTCACGTTGGCCGAAGCCTGCCGTGAGGCGACTCCCGCCGTGCGGGAGGCGCTGTACCGCAGCGCGATCGATCAACTGGTGCAATTCCAGGTCAAGGGCACCACTCCGCCGGCACCGGGCTGCCTCGCCTTCCATCGGCGATTCGATGTCCCCTTGCTGATGTGGGAGTTCGACCATTTTCTGGAATACGGCATCACCGCGCGTCTTGGGCAATCCATGACCCTATCCGACGAGCAGGCGATCCGCGCGGAGTTTCACCGGATTGCCGAGCTGCTGGCGAATCAGCTCCAGGTGTTCGTGCATCGGGATTACCACTCACGCAACCTGATGGTCGACGGGGAGCGTATCGGCATCATCGATTTTCAGGATGCGTTGATGGGGCCTGCGACGTACGACCTCGCATCCCTCTTGAAAGATGCCTATATCGAGCTGGAGGAGCCGCTGGTGGATCGCCTCGTCGATTACTTCCTGGATGGCTTGTCGGCGCAAGGACAGCCCTGGGCCGATCGTGCAACCTTCCGCCGTCTGTTCGACTTCACCAGCATCCAACGGAACTTGAAGGCAGCCGGACGGTTTGTCTATATCGACCGAGTGAAGCACAATCCCAAGTTCTTGGCGGACATTCCCCGCGTGCTCGGGTATGTGAAGCGCAACCTTGCCAAGTATCCGGAACTCGCGACGCTGCGGCGGCTCCTGACGCCCTACGTGGCGGAACTGCAGTAGGGCAATCGTTCGGCATCCGCATTCCCCTATGAAAGCCATGATCCTCGCAGCGGGTTTCGGCACGAGGCTGAAACCGCTGACCGACGTGACGCCCAAGCCGCTCTTGCCGGTGGCGGGTACGCCCATGATCGTGTGGAACCTGCGGCTGCTGAAACGTCATGGGTTTCGGGAAGTAGTGATCAACCTGCACCACTTAGGTGCGTTGATCGAGCGGGCGCTGGGGGATGGGGGGCAATACGGCCTGCAGATCACCTATTCGCGCGAGCCCGTTATCCTCGGGACCGGAGGGGGAATCAAGCAAGCGGAGGCGTTCTTTGCGGGAGAACCGGTCCTCGTCCTCAACGGCGACACGCTCTTCGAACTGGACCTGAGTGCGCTGATGAAGTTCCATCGCGCTCAGCAGGCTGCAGCCACCCTCGTATTGCGAAAGGATCCGGAAGCGGCCCGTTGGGGGTTGGTGGAAGTGAGCAAACGAGGTGACGTCCTCAGAATCACCGGGCGAGGCCGAGAGGTATTGGAAACGGCCGTGCCGCGCATGTTCGCCGGCATCCATATCCTGCACCCACGCCTCCTGCAATCGGTGCCGGTTGGATGCGAGAGTTCCATCATTGATGCCTATGTGCGGGGGATTCAGGAGGGCGAGCGGATCATGGGGTATGATTTCGACGGCTATTGGAGCGATGTGGGCACGCCGGAACGGTACGCGCAGGTTGAGCGGGATGCGGCGACCGGGCTGCTTAGCCTTTCGGCACGAAGCGTCGGCCGTTCGGAGCTATGCTAAGCCTGAACGAGTGGGGCAGGGAGTCGCTGCTATTGCTCGTTCGGGGTGGGTTTCCGCTGCTTGATCAAGCGGGCGAGATAGGTGCGTTGGAGGTCGAGAAACTCCGCCGCCTTGGTCTGGTTGCCCGCCGCCCGCTCGAGCGCCCGCTCGATGATGTATGCGCTGTGCGCTTCCATCGATTCGTGGTAGGTCAGGTTCAAGTAGGGGAGCGCATGGTCCATGCTGCCTTTTCCTGCTCCTTCGTCCTGCGACAAGGCCAACGTCTCCGGTTCAATCACATCGCCGGCGCTCAACACTACGGCTCGAGAGATCACATTATCCAGTTCACGTATGTTGCCGGGCCAGGCATAGTGGGTGAGGGCGGAGCGGGCTCCCACGCTCAAGGTCATGCCGGGCCGTTTCGCCTCGACGGCATGCCGCTTAAGAAAGAACTCGGCCAGCATCGGGATGTCTTCGCTGCGTTCCCGCAAGGGGGGAAGGGTGAAACTCACCACGTTGAGCCGGAAAAAGAGGTCTTCGCGGAACTGCCCCGCCTTCACGGCCTGCCGCAGATCCTTGTTGGTAGCGGCGACGAACCGGATATTGACCGACACGGGCCTGGTGCCGCCGACTCGCTGGAACTCCTTGTCCTGCAGTACGCGTAGGAGCTTGGCCTGTAAGGGCATGGACATGTCGCCGATCTCGTCGAGAAAGACGGTTCCGCCGTCCGCCATTTCAAGCTTGCCCTTCTGTTGGCGGTCCGCTCCCGTGAAGGCGCCGCGTTCGTGGCCGAAGAGTTCGTTTTCCAGGAGCGTTTCCGTGAGCGCCACGCAGTTGATGACCACCATGGGCATGCTCTGCCGCGGGCTCCATTGATGGATGGACCTGGCGAAGAGCTCCTTGCCGGTTCCGCTCTCCCCCAGCAGAAGGATGCTGGCATCCGATTTTGCGGCCCGTTGCGCCGAGTCGATGATGGCCTTGATTTTGGGGCTTTCCCCGACGATGGTGGCATAGCGATTCTGAAGGTCCGACCGCAGGGCCGCCACCTGCCGCTTCAAAGTGTCGCGTTCCAGTGCCTTCTGAATGACGATCAGAAGATGGTCCTTATCGAGCGGCTTGGTGAGGAAATCATACGCGCCTTGCCGCATGGCCTCGACGGCGTCCGGGATGGTGCCCGCGGCCGTCATGACGATGACGGGAATGTCCTCGATCTGACGGTGCTGCGCCATGCGCTTGAGCACGTCCATGCCCTTGAGGCGCGGGAGATAGAGATCCAGCAAGACCAGGTTGGGGGATTCCTGCTCGATGAGCTCCAGACCCCGTTGTCCATCGCCGGCCGTGAGGGTCTTGTACCCGCTGGCATCCAGTCGATCCTGCAGCATCGTGACGATGTCTTGATCGTCATCGACGATCAGCACCTTGGCCTTCATCGGGTGTCGCTCAGCCTTCCATGACGTTCATGACCAGGCCGGTCAATGGCTTCGGGAAGAAATACGTCGACTTGTGCGGCATACGCTCGCCGGCCGATGCGACGGCCTGCACTTCGGCCACCTTGGTCGGGTTCAGGAGCAGCGCGGCGGTGCCGGTGCCCTTGAGAACCCAGTCCAGCGCTTCGTGGTCGTCTTTTGTGTACAGGATGGCTTCCTGTTCCTGCTGAGTGGGACAGAGTGCTGTCACGACGTGCTGCTGCAACAGCGACACATCAAGCCGGTCGCGCGGGGACGTGGCCTTCGAAGGGCGCAGTTCCGAGCGGAGCGTCAACAGGTGATAAGCCTGGTCCTTCTGCACCGCCAACCCGAACACGGGCGCCGATTGGCCGCGGCTGCGCAATGCCTCAAGAAAATCCCGTCGGACGCCGGTCTCGTTGCCGGAGTTCCACGCGTACGACTGAATCTCACACGTTTTTTCGAGCAGATTCTTCGCCTCGGCGACGGCCGGCACGCGGGTGGTCAGCACGCGATGGGTCGGTAGGACGGTGAGGCCCTTGTCTTCCAAGCTCGCAAACAGCATGAATACGTTGTCGTAGGGCTGCGGGCCGGTCGCGCTGCCGGCCTCTTGCCGCCTGGCGCGGCGATAGTTCAGGGCTGTTTCGTACCGATGGTGCCCATCGGCGATGAACAGCGGCTTGGTGTGCATCAGCGCCACGACCTTTGCAAGGACGGCGGGATCGGTCACGCTCCACAGGCGTTGGCGGAACCCCACATCGTCCTGGAAATCGATGCGCGGCTTGCTCGATCCGATGGATTGTTCCAAGAGCGTCAGCACGTCGTTCTGCGGGTCCGAATAGAGCGAAATGATGGGGCTGAAATTGGCCCGGCAGGCCTCGAGCAGGTTCAAGCGGTCGGTCTTTGCGGCGGCCCTGGTATTTTCATGCGGGAGAATCTTCCCGGAGCTGAACTCCTCCAATTGCATCGTGGCCAGAAAGCCCTTGAAGAGACGGGTCGGAGTGCCGGGCGCCGAGTAGGGGGGCTGATATTCGATGGTGTGATAATACAGGGCCGGGTCCGCATCCCGCTGGAGTGCTCCTGCGGCCATCCAGTCCTTGAGAGCCGCCGCGGCGCGGGTGTATTTGTTGCTCGACGGGCCGTCGCCGGCCTGTTCATATCCCAACTCCAAACGGATGACGTTGTGTGGGTTGCGGTCGTGCAACGTCTTCTGCAGCGTGCTGTCGATAATATCGTAGGGTGGCGCGACGACCTGCCGGACATCGCCGACGGTTGCAGGGTTATAGAGAGTGCCGCGGAAGGGAATGATGTGTGCCATGCGGATCTATCCTTTTTCATCAGTGGGGCGGGCAACAGCCCGCCCGGCGGTGAGCCGGGGTTGTCGTGGAACAGGTACGTCAGCGGAGCGTGGGCATTGACGAAACCGGCGGCGGCGATTCAGCGGTCGCGGGTGACCATGTAATCGGCGGCGATGGACAGGGCTCGCTTGGCGGTACTGTCGTGGAACAGGTCCAGGTCGCGCTTGGCGGCCGCCACAAAGGCGCGTGCTCGCTCCATGGCGTAGGCGATGGAGCCGTACTCCTGCATCAAGGCCACGATGCGACGGAGTTCCTCATCCGTGAGGGCCCGCGTCTCCATCCGATCCTTGATCAACTGCCGATCCTGTTCTGCGCAATGCTGCAATAGGTGCAGCAGCGGAAGCGTGGCCTTGCCTTGTCGCAGGTCTTGGCCGATCGTTTTGCCCAGATGTTCGCCGTTGGCGGCATAGTCCAGGGTGTCATCCGCCAGTTGAAATGCAATGCCCAGGCGCTGCCCGAACCGGAACAGCACCTCCTGTAACTCTTCCGTTGCCCCACCCACGATCGCGCCGATCTTGCAGGCTGCCGCGATGAGCCCTGCCGTCTTGTGCTCGATGATGCGGAGATATTCTGGCTCCGGCATCAAGGGGTTGCCGTTGTAATACAACTGCAAGACTTCGCCTTCGGCCATTTTGCGGCAGGCTTCGGAAAGGGCTTCGTTGATACCTTGATTGCGGAAGTCGACGATCTGGCAGATGGCCCGTGAATAGAGGTAGTCGCCAACCAGAATGCTGATTTGGTTCCCCCACACTTTGCCTGCGGTCCGGCGACCTCGGCGCAAGTCGGCATCGTCGACGACATCGTCGTGCAGCAAGGTGGCGGTATGGATGAATTCTACGAGACTGCCGAGCACCTGGTGGTCTCGACCGGCGTATCCGCAGAGATGGGCGCTGAGCAGGACGAAGAGGGGGCGAATCCGCTTGCCGCCGCTGTTGAGGATGTGAGCGGCCACCGTGTTCACGAGGGCGACGCTGGAATCGAGGTTCTTCCGGATCTGCTCCTCAACCCCGTCCAATTCGCCTCGATACACGTCCCACACGTCAGCCATGCTGTGCAGTGTGAGCGTGGTCGGTCCGTTCGGCATGGGGCGGATAGTAGGGCAGTGAACTCCACTAAGTCAAGCGCCAGTCGCTCGATTTGTCGCGCGGATGGCACGGCCGTTCTCTTGACAGTTTCCCGTTGCATCCAGTAAGGTGGCTGCTCATTTCATTTCCCCAAAAGGATGGTAGCAGTCACCGTGGTCGTTCGACAGCTTCAACGTCCCCGTATGGGCGTTCTGTTCTCCAGGTAATTGCCTGCCAGCGTAACGAGACACGTGCCATGAACGTACCAGGACTCCCTCTCAAGCAAGGGCTCTATGATCCGCAGCACGAGAAAGATTCGTGCGGCGTCGGGTTCGTCGTCGATATCAAGGGGCAGCGGTCGCATCAGATCGTCCAGCAAGGGCTGCAGGTCCTCGAACGTCTGACTCACCGTGGGGCGCAAGGCTGCGACCCCTGCACCGGTGACGGCGCCGGCATTTTGCTGCAGGTGCCCCACGAGTTCTTCAAGCGCGTCGTGAAGGACAGCGGGATCAAGCTTCCCGGCGCGGGCGAATATGGCGTGGGCATGGTGTTCTTGCCGCCCGATGCCGATGCGCGCGCTCAATGCGAGACCGTGTTTGCTCGTGTCATCAAGGACGAAGGGGCGAAACTGCTCGGTTGGCGCGATGTGCCGGTGAAGAGCGACGCCATCGGGCCGGTGGCGCGCTCCACCGAACCCTTCATGCGGCAGGTGTTCATCGCCCGCGGGATTTTTACGGAGGACGAGTTCGAACGGCGCCTCTACGTCATTCGCAAGTCGGTGGAACGGGCGGTGCGCGAATCCGCCATCGAAGGCCGGGAGTACTTCTACATTCCCAGCCTGTCCAGCAGCACGATTGTCTATAAGGGCCTGCTCCTCCCGCATCAGATTCCACAGTACTATCAGGACCTGACCGACAGCAGTCTGACCAGCGCCTTGGCGCTCGTTCACTCGCGGTTCAGCACGAATACGTTCCCGACCTGGCCGCTGGCCCATCCCTATCGCTACATTTGCCATAACGGTGAGATCAACACGCTCAAGGGCAATGTCAATTGGATGCGCGCTCGGCAAGGCCGGCTGAACTCCGAGCTGTTCGGCGAAGACATGACAAAGCTGTTCCCGATCGTCTACGAGAGCCAGAGCGATTCGGCCAGTTTGGATAACGCGCTGGAATTTTTGGTGCTCGGCGGCCGTTCCTTGCCGCACGCCATGATGATGTTGATTCCCGAGCCGTGGGTGGCCAACCCGCAGATGGACTTGGACCGCCGCGGTTTCTACGAATACCACGCTGCGATGCAGGAACCCTGGGACGGACCGGCGGCCGTCTGTTTCACCGACGGCAAGTTGATCGGCGCCACCCTGGATCGGAACGGGTTGCGACCCTGCCGGTACCAGGTCACCACCGACGGTTTGGTCGTGCTGGCCTCCGAAGCCGGCGTCTTGCCGATGGATCCGCAGAAGATCCGCCAGAAGGGCCGGTTGATGCCGGGCCGGATGTTTCTCGTGGACACCGTGCAGGGCCGCATCATCGACGACGAGGAAGTGAAAGCCGACATCGTGCGGCGTAAGCCCTACCGGTCGTGGGTCACCGAACACCGCATCTCGTTGGACGAATTGCCGGAACCGATCAACGTGCCGCAGCCGGACCATCCCACGATCCGGCAACGTCAACAGGCGTTCGGTTATACGGTCGAAGAACTCAAGATGGTCATCACGCCGATGGTGGTCGACGGGCAGGAAGCTATCTCCTCGATGGGAACGGATACGCCGCTGGCCGTGTTGTCCGATCGGCCGCAGCTGCTCTTCAAGTATTTCAAACAACTGTTCGCGCAGGTGACGAATCCGCCCATCGATCCAATCCGGGAAGAGCTGGTGATGTCGCTGACCACCAGCATCGGGCCGAAGCCCAATCTGATGGATGAGAACCCCGAGTCCTGCCGCCGCATCCGGGTCAAGCAGCCGATCTTGACGAATGCCGACCTGCAAAAGATCCGCGAGCTGGCCGACCCGCATTTCAAGAGCAAGACGTTGAAGATGTTGTTCCGGGTGGCCGAGGGGCCGGAAGGGCTGGGCGCCGCGGTGGACGACCTGTGCAAGCAGGCCTCGCAGGCGATCCGCGAAGGGTACAAGTTCCTCATTCTCAGCGACCGTGGGGTAAATGAAGACTATGCGCCCATTCCGAGCCTGCTCGGCGTGGCGGCGGTGCATCATCATCTGGTCCGGGAATGCACCAGAACCGAAGTCGGCCTCACGGTCGAAACCGGCGAACCGCGCGATGTGCATCACTTCGCCTGCCTCATCGGGTACGGCGCCGGCACGGTCAATCCCTACCTCGTGTTCGAATCGCTCGTCGACCTGGAGCGCGATGGGTACCTACCCGAAGGCCTCGACGCTCAGACGGCGGAGGGTAAATACATCAAGGCCATCAACAAGGGCCTGCTCAAAATCTTCTCGAAGATGGGCATTTCCACCGTGCAGTCCTATTGTGGCGCGCAGATTTTCGAGGCGATCGGCTTGAATCGTGAACTGATCGATCGGTATTTCACCGGCACGCCGTCCCGCGTGGAAGGCATCAGCATCCGCGAGATCGGCGAGGAGTCGTTGCGCCGTCACCGTGTGGCCTATGAGCCGGTGCCGATCCGGCAATTGGATTTCGGCGGAGAGATCCATTACCGCATCCAAGGCGAGCATCACAATTGGAACCCCGACACCATCTATAAACTGCAGCACGCGACGAGAAATAATGATCCTAAGACCTTTGCCGAGTTCTCTCAACTCGTGAACGATGAGAGCAAGCGGCGGTCGAATTTGCGCGGCCTGCTGGATTTCAAGTACCTGCCGGAGCCGATTCCATTGGAGGAGGTTGAGCCGGCTAGAGAGATCGTCAAGCGGTTCACCACCGGGGCCATGTCTTTCGGCTCGATCAGCAGGGAAGCGCACGAGACGCTGGCCGTCGCCATGAACCGGCTGGGCGCGAAGAGCAATACCGGTGAGGGCGGGGAGGACCCCGAGCGATTCACCCCGCTTCCGAACGGCGATTCCCGCAACAGCTACATCAAACAGGTCGCGTCCGCGCGATTCGGCGTCACGAGCCATTACCTCGTCAATGCCAAGGAACTGCAGATCAAGATGGCGCAGGGTGCCAAACCGGGCGAGGGCGGCCAGCTGCCGGGCCATAAGGTCGACGAAAACATCGCGCGGCTGCGGTATTCGACGCCTGGAGTGCAGCTGATTTCGCCGCCTCCGCACCACGACATCTATTCGATCGAAGACCTGGCACAGCTGATCTTCGATCTGAAGAACGCCAATGCCGATGCGGCCGTCTCCGTCAAGCTGGTCTCCGAAGTCGGCGTCGGGACCGTGGCGGCGGGTGTCGCCAAGGCCCATGCGGACAAGGTGCTCATCAGCGGGGATTCCGGCGGCACCGGCGCATCGCCTCTGTCGTCCATCAAGTATGCGGGTATTCCGTGGGAGTTGGGGTTGGCGGAAACGCACCAGACCCTCGTGCTCAATGACCTGCGCGGTCGCATCCGTGTCGAGACCGACGGCCAGATGAAAACCGGGCGTGATGTGGCCATCGCGGCCTTGCTCGGCGCGGAAGAGTACGGGTTTGCGACAGCGCCGCTCATCGTCGAAGGCTGCATCATGATGCGGAAGTGCCACCTGAACACCTGTCCGGTCGGCATCGCGACGCAGGATCCGGTGCTGCGCAAGAAGTTCACGGGGCAGCCCGATCATGTGGTGAACTTCTTCTTCTTCGTAGCCGAAGAGCTTCGCCAGATCATGGCCAAGCTCGGATTCCGCACGGTCAACGAGATGGTGGGCCGCGTGGATAAGCTCAAGGTGCAGAAGGCCGTCGACCATTGGAAGGCGAAGGGACTTGATCTTGCGCCGCTGCTCGCGATGCCCGATGTAGGGCCGGACGTGGCGCGCTATTGTGTGCAAAAGCAGGATCACGGCATCGCCGACATTCTGGACCGGACGTTGATCGAACGATGTGCGCCGGCTATCGAGCGGGGGGAGAAGGTGTCGCTCGAGCTGCCGATTCGCAATCTGAACCGCACCGCCGGGACCATGCTCTCCAGCCGGATTGCTAAGAAGTACGGTCTGGAAGGGCTGCCTGCCGACACCATCACGATCAAGTTCAACGGCTCGGCCGGACAGTCCTTCGGAGCCTTCCTCTCGCGCGGCATCACGCTCATTTTGGAAGGCGAGTCGAACGACTACATCGGTAAGGGACTGTCCGGTGGAAAGATCATCGTATTCCCGCCGAAACAGTCTCTCTTTACGCCGGAAGAAACCATTCTGGTCGGTAACACGTCGCTCTACGGCGGGACGCAAGGCGAAGCCTACTTCTACGGCATGGCCGGTGAGCGGTTCGCCGTGCGGAACAGCGGGGTGCGAGCCGTCGTCGAAGGCACCGGTGACCACGGCTGCGAATACATGACCGGCGGCGTGGTGGTGGTGTTGGGGCGAACCGGGCGAAACTTCGCGGCCGGCATGTCGGGCGGCGTGGCCTTCGTGCTCAATGAACTGGACAAGTTCCAGTCACGCTGCAACCTCGGTATGGTCGAGCTGGAGCAGGTTGCGAGCGAAGATGATAAGAAGCTACTGCACGACATGATCACCTCGCACTTCCTCTACACCGGCAGCCGGAATGCCAAGCGGATTCTGGATGCCTGGGAAGTCATGTTGCCGAAGTTCGTGAAAGTCATGCCGATCGATTACAAGCGTGTCTTGGCCGAGCGAAAGGCCGCCGCGGCCAAGAGTGCCAAATAACCGGGCAGAGGGACCGTTACCAGATGGGTGATCCAAAGGGCTTTTTGAAATATGCCCGCGAGGGGCCGAAGCGGAAACCGGTCGAGCTGCGCGTACTCGATTGGAAGGAAATGTACGAGCCCATCAGCGAGGATAAGCTCAAGATCCAGGGCGCGCGCTGCATGGATTGCGGCGTACCCTTTTGTCAGGGTAATACCGGCTGCCCCGTGGTGAACCTGATTCCCGAATGGAACGACCTCGTGTATCGGGGGCGCTGGAAAGACGCGCTCAAGGCCCTCCATACCACGAATAATTTTCCTGAATTCACCGGCCGCCTCTGCCCCGCTCCTTGCGAAGGAGCCTGTGTGTTGGGCATCAACAGTGATCCGGTCTCGATTCGCATCATTGAATGGAACATCATCGACCGCGGGTTCAATGAGGGGCTGGTCGAACCGGCCTTGCCCGTCAGGAAAACGGGAAAGACGGTGGCGATCGTGGGTTCTGGACCGGCGGGGTTGGCCGCTGCCCAACAGCTGGCGCGAGCCGGGCACAGCGTGACGGTCTTCGAAAAGGCAGATCGAATCGGTGGGCTGCTGCGTTACGGGATCCCGGACTTCAAGATGGAGAAGTGGGTCATCGACCGGCGTCTGGAACAGATGAAGACGGAAGGGGTCGAGTTCAGAACCGGCGTAGCCGTCGGCACGGATATCACCGGCGAACAGTTGCGCCGGCAATTCGACGCTGTCGGGCTGACCATGGGAGCCGAACTCGCCCGCGACCTGCCCGTGCCTGGGCGAGAGCTCAAGGGCATCCACTTCGCCATGGAGTACCTCACCCAGCAGAACAAGCGGACTGCAGGCATCCCCGTCACGGAAGAACCGATTACCGCCAAGGGCAAGCGGGTCGTCATCATCGGGGGCGGCGACACGGGGTCTGATTGCTTAGGGACAGCGCATCGACAGGGATGCAGCGAAGCGCACCAATTCGAACTGTTGCCCGAGCCTCCGCCGTCGCGCGCGACCTCCACGCCTTGGCCGCTGTGGCCCATGATGCTGCGCACGTCGCATGCTCATGAAGAAGGCTGCGACCGCCAGTGGAGCGTCTCCACCACCAAGTTCACCGGCCACAACGGTCATGTGACCAAGCTCCATGCCAACCGCGTGCAGTTCGAAAACGGCAAGTTCGTGCCGGTGCCCAACAGCGATTTCGAGTTGGATGCCGACCTCGTCCTCCTCGCCATGGGCTTCACCGGTCCCGTGCGCAACGGCCTCCTCGATAGCCTCGGAGTCGCCTATGATGCGCGCGGCTGCGTGACCGTCGATACCGACTTCATGACCAACCTCGACGGCGTCTTCGCCGGCGGCGACACCAAACGCGGCGCTTCGCTGATCGTGTGGGCCATCGCCGAAGGCCGCAAGATGGCGGCGGGGATCAATCAGTACCTCGAAGCGGGCAAGTCGGCGAAGAAAAGCCGCTGAACATCCTGCCAGCGTCGTTCTCGCCTCCTCACGCCGATCATCGGCAACATATCGATGAGCCAGATTGGCCCGAGAACGTATCAGGAGTACCTCCCCTAAAGTCAGCGGGCCTTGCTAGCAAGAAAGCTGTGATGGAGGAGGGGCTTCGTTTGCTGGTGAAAGTGCATCGGCATAAACGCAGTCGTCGATTTCGAGGGAAGATCGTGTTTGATGGTGACGCTCCCAATAAAAAGGAATGCAGTGACTATGACGCAACAAACCTATCCCCGCAGCCCCAAAGTCTTTCTTGGCGGCATCGCTCACCTGGCGCGGTTGATCGACAAGATTCGCCTGCGCCATGCGGGCAAGATTCAAGATTACAACTACATCACGGTCGGGTTCGATAAATATCTGATCGACTTTTTGCAGATCGATCCGAAGGCCTTCGAGCAGCGGGTGTTGGCGGGTGGAAGCGACGATGAGTTGTTGGCCTGGGTGAAGGCCAACGGCCGAACGCATTCCGATAACGAGATTGCGCAATGGTCGAAGGGGCTCCTAACCGGTGGGCCGAAGGACGACGCGGCACGGCAGCGGTATCAGGGGCGCCTGCAAGAAATCGCCACGAAGCGCGGCGTACCGGTGACCGCTCTGCCTCCGGCGACAACCTGGGTCGATGCGATCGAGTTGGATGAAGGGCGGATGTAGTTACCGCACCTCGGCCCATCCGTTGGATTGCGACTTGAAAATGACGGCACGGGATGCGGCAAGGATCAGAAACGGCGCCATGAGCCTTGGTCACTCGAACCATCGTCGATCTCTGGACGGGTACTCCTCACCCTCCCACACTGCCCGGTGGCTGCGAAGGTGTGTGGATTTGAAGAGCGCTCACGCCTTCGGCTTGACTTGGATGACGCGGACATCGAGGACGATCGCTTTTCCAGCCAACGGATGGTTGAAGTCAATGACCGCCGACTCGGGCGTCAGGGTGACGACGGTGAACGGCTGACCTTCCGAGGTGGTCATGATGTCGCTCGTTGATGCGGTCGAAGGGAGCTGAGCCCTCGCCACGGTCATTTTCTTCTGTGCGTCGTACTGTCCAAACGCCTGATCCGCAGCGAGTTCAACTCGCTTTCCCTCTCCGGCATGCATGCCGGCAAGCGCCTGTTCTAGGCTCGGAATCAGTTCGTTGGCGCCGTGGGTATATTCGCTGCGATGTGATGGGATCATCAGGTGTTCAGTCGGTATGCGGATGGTTAGTTCCAACGTGACCTTGGCGCCATTTTCAATCGATGGTTGATCGGTTTGGGCGAACAACTGGCTACTGCTCATCGAAAGGCACAACACCACCAACGAGATGAGTCGGGTTCCGTGGTCAATCATTGTGGATCTCCTTCGGCAAAGGGCTGTGCCGGTTGGCGCTATCGACCGGGCTATGGCGCCGGGGGCGAAAGCTTGATGACCTTGATCACGCGATCTTCCGGGTCGAGTTCCAGGCTGCAGGTGTCGCCTTTCTGTACATCTCGGATGACATCGACCGAGATGGCCTGCACGGTCCAGACCTGTCCATCTATCGTGCGGAACGTGATTCGTGGAACGGTGAGATCGATGGCCTCGATGCTGACTCGAGTATAGGCCATCGCTGCATGGGCAACCTCGGGGGAGGTTGTGATCTCGAGAATCGGACTAAGAAGACAGAGCGTGAGCAAGAGATGTTTCAGCATGGTCTTTCCTCCATTCCGGTGCAGGATGGGGCGTGGAGCGGGAAACGGGGGATTCAAGTGCCGAGCCTGAGGAGCACCACCCCGTCACCTTGCTAACTTTCGCCTTGTTCTTGCGGGGTTAACTTTACGCGGGCTTTCTCAACCGACCACAATCCGGCCGCATTGATACGCGCATTCTGTCTCGTCGGGACAACCTGTCCAGAATGTCTGCACCTGAACGACGTGGGCTGAGCATTGCTGTTGCGGAATGAGACACAGCATGGTCGCGGGCTCCTTCGCCGACTGACAGTCCTGGTCGCGGTGCCGGTGCTTATTCTGTTGCCGCCTCTGTCCGGGATTTGGCTGGCCGGTCGCTCGCTCGACCCCTACCTCGAATTTCCACCTAGGACCCGGTCGGTCGTTCATGCGCCCTTCGCTTGGCTGCCGTTTCTGCTATTGGGAGCGGCGATCGTGGCGAGCCTGGCGCCGTTTGTGACGTGTCTGTTTCGCGCACGCTGCAAGCGGATGCTGCGACCGGTCGCGGCCTTTCCTTGGTGGGGAACCCTGGCCCTTGGTTGGACAGTCGTCGCGTGGTTTCTGGCCTGGACTCGGCTGGAGTGGATGCACCCGCTTCAGCCGCTCACGTTCACACCGCTATGGTTGGGGTACATCGTGCTGGTCAATGCACTGACGTTCCGGCGTCTCGGCCGATGTCTGTTGCTGGACCGTCCGCGGTATGTGCTGGCGCTGTTCCCGCTGAGCGCCGTCTTTTGGTGGAGTTTCGAATACCTCAATCGGTTCACCCAAAACTGGCATTACGTGGGCGGGGGAAATCTAAGCGGTTGGGAGTATCTCTGGCAGGCCACGCTGCCGTTTTCCACCGTGTTGCCCGCCGTATTGGGAACCACCGAATTGGTCGGAACCTATCCTCAGCTGATCGGCGGCTTGGATCGATTTGCCGTGCTGTCGTTCGGGCATCGAGGGCGCACTGGCTGGGCGCTGGTCGGGGCGGCGGCGGGCGGCCTGGTTGCCATCGGGATTTGGCCCAATGTGTTCTTCCCCTTGTTGTGGATGGCGCCGCTTATGCTGATCACGGGGCTGGAATTGCTGCAGGGCCTGCCCACGATTTTTCGGGAGGCGGAGCGAGGAGATTGGCGGAGACTATGGTCGGTGGCGCTGGCGGCATTGATCTGCGGCTTCTTCTGGGAGTTGTGGAACGTGCGCAGCCTGGCTCATTGGGAGTATGCGATTCCCTCTGTCCATGCGTTCAAGCTCTTCGAAATGCCGGCGCTTGGTTATGCCGGGTACTTTCCGTTCGGTCTGGAATGTTGGGCGGTGGCACACCTCGTTCTGGGGCCGATCGGCAGAGGCGGGGAGGGTTACCGTGGCTCGACGGAGACCGATTTGGCGCAACGGAATCCCACCGTTGCCGAGCGATGATCGATGGGGGACCCGCTTCTGGTCGCGGTGCGGAGCATCTGGGGTTTGCTCTTCCAGGAGCCGCCGCGGAGCCCCTTGTATCGGCCGCTGGTCGGTCCGGGCGGATTCCGCTCCGGCATATAGGCGTAATAGTCGAAGCCGAACCAGTCGTTCACCCATTCGGCGACGTTTCCCGCTAGATGGTGCACTCCATAGTAACTCTTACCCTCGTCACCGCTGCTCACCGGCGCGAGGATTGGAATCTCGTGGACGTGGTGCTGTCCGAACATGGCGAGGCCGGCGCTAGGTGGTGCGTCTCCCCACGGGAAGAGATTGCCGTTGGGGCCGCGGGCGGCCTTTTCCCACTCCGCCTCCGTCGGCAGGCGTTTGCCATAGGAACGGCAGAGGCCGTCAGCCTCCCTCCATGTGACATACAAGGCCGGCCATTGCGAAAGGGTCTCATCCGTGACGGAGTGCACGGTGATGACGTGCCAGATCAAATGCTGCAGATCCTTCGAGGGATGGATCTTGCGGGCTTGCAGGTACGTCAGGTACTCGCCAAGGCTGACCTCATATCGGTCGATGTCGTAGGCGTCGAGCCAGACCTTGTGTTGAGGCAATTCCGTATCGTCAAACTGCGTCCAGAGACCATAGGGATCGTCGTCGACGCGAATGGTGCCCAAGAGAAAAGGGCCTTCGGGAATATGCACCATCGGCGAGGGAGCTGCGCGTTTGATGATCGAGGTCAGGTGTTTGGCCAGTTCCGGTGTCGGGGGTGGATTTGTCGCACGCACCGCGTCGGCCTGGTCAGGCAATAACCAGGCCCAGAGTGTCAGTAGGGCCGCGAGGACGGCATGGTACAAGACTGTTATCGGTGGGACTGAGGGGCGGCGCGTCGTCACAACTTGCTCGGGGAGGAGACGGCTTTGCCGATTTCGGCGATCAAGCGGCGTTCGATTTCAGCGGTCTCTTCGGCGCTGACCGGGAGGACGCGGCCGCCTTGGACGAGTTTTTCGAAGTCGGCCTTTACGCTGAGCCTGGTGACATTGGTGGGTAGGGCTTGGAGCGACACCACATACTGGTTGCGAAATCCCGCCATCTCCAAGGAGGTCGGCGTGGAAACCTTGCGCTCGGTGACGAAGACGGCTTTTTGGTCTGTCTTGACGCTCACCTTCACATGGTAGCCGTTTCGGGCCAAGGCTTCTTCGGCGGCCTTGCCCACGATAGGCAGGGCGCGCGGCAGGTCTTCGACTTGCGAGCCTTTCTCCTCGATCTTGATGCTGTCCAGGGCTTGCGCGGCTTTGGCGGCGGTCCGTTGCACTTCACCCGTCAGTTTCTTCGACTCCGCGAGCTGGGCTGCGAGTTTGGTTTCGAGGGCCTTGGTTTCGGCCATCAGCGCCTTCGCGTCGGTCTGCGCCTGTTCCGTTTGTTTTTTCGCGTCTCGCAGCTCCTGATTGAGCAAGTCGATCTGCTGCTGCATGACCTTGTTGCCGTCCTGCAGCGAGGTCATGAGCGATTCCTGTTTTGCAAGTTGCTTGCGCAGGTTGTCGTTTTCCTGGCGGAAGGGGGATTCATCCGGCGCGCATCCGACGCACAGCGAGAGTACCGTCAGGCCAAGGAAGGGAGCGAGGGATCGCTGGGGGGCCGTGGTCATAGTTAGGATGAAACAGTCAGACCATTACCAGAGTTCAACCCCCCTTGTCTATCATCATTCAAGTTCTGAGCGGTTTGACCGGCGGCAAACCGAGCGGCTATCCTGTCCGCATGTGGTGCTGGCATACGGTGCTCGTGGGGCTGAGTCTGTGGTGTGTATGTCCGATGCCGACCGTCGTGCAGGTCGCTGCATCGGAAGAGGCTCCGCAGGCGGTCCCGTCCGACGAGTATCTCTTTTACGACTTGGCGGTGACGGAAAAGTTTTTGAGTGTGCGGACCAGGGTAGTGATCATCGAGCGGCTCACGTCGGCCTATCTGGATCCCGATCAGCCGGCGAATCCGACTCTGGCTTGGTTGCAGGCACAAGGATTCTTCGGTGGCCGCTTGCCGTCGGATCTCATCCGGGACTTCGTGGCGAAGAATCAGCGGCCGGCGAGGTTGGGTGCCCATTTTTCGTTCGGGGTGCGGTACCGGTTCGTAACAGGAGACGGCACTGCGGACGCGGAAGCCGGGCTCTGGGCCATTCCCACCGCCTGGCCTGCGCAGGAGGTTCCGAATGTCGATCCTGAAGCGGTCGATCGCTTGGTATTTTCCCGCGTCGGCTTGACGTTACGTGGCGACCAAGCCCTGCTGTTCGTCGCCAACCATCGTCCGGACAACAGCGGGGCCGGGTTTCTGTTCTGGTTCGTTCGGCGGCAGCGGGACTGGACGTTGTACGACACCGAAGTCATGTGGGTCGCTACGCTCGATCGAGGGCCGGCCGGTCCACCGTGAGCCCGACCTGTCGTCCTAACCGTGAGGAGTTGCATGATTCGGAAAACATTCGCTGTTCCTCCTCTGGGGTGCAACTGTTCGATCATCGGTGATCCTGTCACGAAGCAGGCGATCGTGGTGGATCCCGGAGGGGCCACCGATCGTATCCTGCACGAAGTGCGGGCGTTGGGGCTCACGGTCGTCAGCATCCTGCATACGCATGCCCATTTCGACCACTTTCTGGCGTCCGGCGCCATGAAAGCGGCGACCGGGGCGACCCTCTGCCTCCATCCTGATGACCGACCGCTCTGGGAGTTGCTGGAAACGCAATGCCGAATGTTCGGTGTGCCCTATGTGCCGGCGCCGTTGCCCGATTACTGGTTGAAGGATGAGGAACCGGTACCCGTCGGTGACGTGCAAGGAGTGGCGCTCCATACCCCCGGACACACGCCCGGCTCGATGTGTTTTCACTTTCCGACTGCCGGTCTGGTGCTTGCCGGGGATACGTTGTTTCGCGGCGGAATCGGGCGAACTGATCTGTGGGGCGGCGATTTCGATGCGATCGAACAGTCCATCCGCGAGCGGCTGTACACCCTCGACGAAAATACCATCGTCGTGACCGGGCATGGGGCAGAGACGGAGATTGGCCGGGAACGGGCGACGAATTCGTTTGTACGGGCTTGACGGGTTCACAGGCAGCCACAGGAGGCGATCATGAAGGTGCGAGCGTGGTGGTCCATGCTTCCGTTATTCTCGTTGGTGGTGGTGATCTCGGCCTCGGTTCCCCGGACCTGGGCGGACGAGGGGGGCGCTGTCCCGCAAGTGGCCATCGGCGACGTGCAGGTCCGGTTGTCGGACCATGGCCCAGTGGTCCTGTTGTCCGCGGAAGGCAAGACGATTCCGATCTTCGTGGACCATACGGTGGCGGCCTCGATCCAAGGGGCCCTGACCGGTGAAAAATTACCCCGTCCGCTCTCCCATGATTTGATGCACACGATCCTCGACGCCTTCGGCGGCCGAGTGGTCAAAACGGTCATCACCCTGAGGGCCGGCACGTATTACGGGGCCTTGACGGTGGTGGTGCAAGGCCAGGAGAAAGTCTTCGATAGCCGCTCGTCCGACTCGATCGCGCTGGCTATCCACTTCAACGCTCCCATTCTGGTGAACCGGGATTTATTGGACGCCGTCGGGAAGCCCTTTCCTGAATCGAAACCGCAGACGCTGTAGCCGGCGCTGCAGGCGGTTACCCTCTCACCCGGTGCCATTTGAGGGAAGGCGTGGGTGATTCCCGGTGAAGAAACAGCGATCCCTGGTGTTTTCCCTACTTCTACCCTATCGTACATTTGGGCTGGAACCGTAAGTCGATCGACCACTCAGGAGCTCGGCGCGATGATGCAGAATAAACGAAAGCACGAACGGGTGCGGGTGCAGTTCCGCAGCCATTTTTCGATGAAGGGAAAAATGCTCGCTGGGGATGGAGACCTGACCGATCTGTCGCCAGGCGGCTGCCGGATTCTCAGTTCGGTCCAGGTATCGGCGGGCTCGGAACTGGAACTCTGCATCTTCCCGGGGGACGATGCGAATCCTATCTTGATCGACGTGGCCACTGTGCGGTGGTGTCAGCCCAAAGAGTTCGGCCTGGCCTTTACGGGCATCCGAGCCCCGGCGCAACGCCGCCTGACCGACGTATGGCGCAAGCTCGCCAAACCGGCTTGAGGCAAGGCGACCGCGTCACATCTTCATGGCGTCGCGTACTTCTTCCATGGTGCGTGATGCGACCGCGGAAGCCCGGCGTCGGCCGTCTTCCACCACCTCGTTCAGGTGCGCTGGATTCTGTGTGAGCGCCGCTCGAGCCTCCCACATGGGCGCCAACCTCTTCACAATCCGGTCCGCCACCAGCTTCTTACAGTCGATACAGCCGATCGCCGCCTTTCGGCAGTCCTGATTCACCTGCTCGATGACCGGCAGCGGAGAAAAGATCTTGTGAAAGTCGTAGACCGGACAGACATCGGGGTTGCCCGGGTCCGTCCGGCGTACGCGCGCCGGATCCGTGATCATGGTTTTGAGCTTCTGCCGCACGACCGATTCGGTGTCCGACAGGTTGATGGTGTTGCCATAGCTCTTGCTCATCTTCCGCCCGTCGGTGCCGGCGACCTTGGGGAACTTGGTCAGGTGTTCCTGCGGTTCGGGGAATACAGGACGGTAGAGCGCGTTGAAGCGGCGAGCGAGTTCCCGCGTAAGCTCCAGGTGGGGCAGTTGGTCCTTGCCGACGGGCACGAAGTCCGGTTTGTAGATCAGGATGTCTGCCGCCTGCAGCACGGGATAGCCTAGAAATCCATAGGTGCTGAGGTCTCGTTCCTTGATCTCCTCTTGCTTTTCCTTGTAGGTCGGGTTGCGTTCGAGCCAGGAGACCGGAATGATCATCGAAAAAAGCAGGTGCAGAATCGCGTGGTCCGGCACCTGCGACTGGACGAATACGGTGGCTCGTTTGGGGTCGATGCCCGCCGCCAGCCAATCGATCAACAGCTCGCGCACGAACTCGCGGATGCGCGAGGTGTCGGCATAGTTCGACGACAGCGCGTGCCAGTCGGCGACGAAGAAAAAACACTCGTATTGCTCCTGGAGCGCTTTCCAGTTATCGAGCGCCCCCAACCAGTTGCCGAGATGGAGCAGCCCGCTCGGCTGCATTCCGCTGAGTACCCGTTTGCGGCCCGTGATCATGTGAGTCACTCCTGTTGCTGAAGCATGGTGGGAACGTCGAGCTGAGGACCGGATTGTTCGAGGAGAGCATGGGCATGGCGATCACTCCATCGGAACGAATCGGCCCTGTTTGACCTGAATGAGAAAGACGTGGCGGTTCAGGGTTCCGTCCGGGCTGAACCCGCTGGGGCCGCTCAAGGTCGGAAGGTCATGCTGCATCAGTAGAAAGTCCTGCACGGCCTCTCCCGTGGTGGCGCCGCGACGGATCGCCTCGACGACGAGTCGTGCGGCATCGTACCCCTGGGCTGCGAACAGTGACGGGGTCGCCTGATATCGTTTGCGATACCGTTCGACGAATTCTTGCACGGCAGGATTGGGACTGTCGGCAAAAAATCCATCGACAAACACGCCGCCTTCAATACTCCGATCCGCCACGCGCGCGAAGTCGGCGGTGTTCCAACCATTGGTACCGAGGAGGGGGACGGCGATGTCGTGAAAGGCCAGTTGGGTTGCCAGCAAGCTCACATCCAATGACCGACCGGGAATAAAGACGGCATCGAATCCGGGAGAATAGAGAATCCGTTTTGTTTTTTTGCCGTTCGATTTGACCTGGGGTTTCGTGGGGTCCTGCTCGATCGGCACTTCGACGCCGTATTTCTTGAGATCCTCCGCCTTCAGTTTGGCGATCACGGCACGAAAATCGGCGTCGCCTTCTTTGTACAGTTCGCTGGCGATGAGTTCCGCATCCTGCTGACGGATTTCCTGCGCGAAGAGCCGGGCCAATTCGCGGCCATACACTGTGTCGGGGTAGAGAATGGCCACCCGCTTATACTGTTGCTCGCGAAAGGCGTACTCGGCGACGCGTTTGGCTTGATGGCCGTAGGTCAGGGCGGTGCTGAAGACGTAGTTGCCGAGCCGTCGCAGGTTCGTCACGGTCGCGCTCGGTGTAATCAGAGGGATGTGCGTGCGTTCTGCCAGCTCGGCCATCGCGGGAAGGTTCCTGGACAGCAACGGGCCGATCACGGCCAAAGGCCGATCGTCTGCCAGGACGCCGGACAATTCATCGAGAAAGGCGGCACGGTCGGCCTCGGTATCCTTAACGATCAGTCCGATCGACGGAGCGTCGGAGCCATCTTTGGTTCGTTCCAAGGCGAGTTGGATGCCGTTCAGCACTTCGGTCCCGAATGGCGCGAGCTTGCCCGACATGGGAAAAATGGCAGCGATCGAATAGGGATGGGATTTGAACTTCGCCCGCACGGCGGCCTGTAACTCGGCAGCTTTGGTGGTGTAAGAATGGTTGGGGAATCGACTCAAGAATAGTTTCAAATCGCGTTCGACCAAGTGGTCTTCACCCGCCGCAGAATGAAGCTCGATGAGCTTGATCGAGGCCAGATCGCCGGGAAAACTCCTGGGATAGGCATCACGCACTCGGATGAGAGCCGGCACATCGAGCTTCTCTTGGACGAATTCTCGAATCAATCCTTCGGTCTCGCGGGCCTGATCTCCGGTATCGAGTGGGAGTTCGTCCAGCCAGGCTTGAATCGTGCGCAGCACATCCTTCTTCTGCGCCTGGAATTCACCGGTCAGGCGTAGGGCCTCCCGTTTAGTGTCCGGGTTCGTGGAGAGGCTGCGAACCTCCGCAAGCAGCGGCAACGCCAGGTCGAGATTCCCGGCTCGGGCATGCGTGCGCGCGAGCAGCAGTTTGGCTCGGTCCGCTAAATCCGACGCCGGGAATTCACCCAATAACTGGTTGATGTATCGAACCGTCTCGGTCTGATCCTTCAGCCCGAACATGGCAGCGGCCGTAAGGAGGTAGGCGTCATCGAGAAGGTCTGGGGCAGGACTGCTCTCGATAAAGCGCCGCAGGAGGGCGGCGGCAGGTTCGTATTGTTCCGAATCGAGGAGTTTCTTGGCCTGGTCTAAGGTGGCTTGGCCGGTATTGCCCTGCGGTTTGGGTTGGCTGGTTTTGGGAGGAGGCGATGCTTTCGAGGCGGGAGCTGCGTCAGCAAACGCAACACAGCCTACGAGAAAGGTCACCGCGAGGGCGAGGCTGTACACGCGGCGATGCGAGGCGCGGGATCCTGATCGAGAAACCATTGACTCCTATGCATTGCGAACGCTCTCGCCGCAATCTTGGCCACTATAAGAAACAGGTGCGGGGGTGTCAAGGTAAGTTGCGCGCATTGCGTTGTGTGATGGTCACTGCTTGGTTATAGTCGTTCAGAAGGGGAACGCCACGGACAAGGGGAATGACGTTGCAGCCGAAGATTGGTGAAACCGAGGCGCGACCGGAGCGACTGCCGCTCGAGGAATACCTGGAACGATACCGGACTTATCTCCGGGTGACGCGCGGGTTGTCTCGCAACACACTCCTTGCCTATGGGCGGGACGTGGCCGTGTTCCAGGCCTTTCTACGGGATCACGGCGTCTGGGATGCACGAGCGGTATCCCCACAGACCATGACGCACTACATGGACGGGCTCCATCGAATGGGATTGGCGGCCGTGTCGCGCGCGCGGGCGCTTGCCGCCGTGCGAAGCCTGTTTCGCTTCTTGAAGCAAGAAGGGATTGTGACGGTCGGTCCGACCCTCAGCTTACGCAGCGCCGTGCGCGCAAGGCGCTTACCGAAGACGTTGAGTTGTGAGGATGTGACGAAACTGCTGGAGATGCCGCGGCTGCTTTCGCCGGAGGATCACCGTGACCACGTGATGGTCGAGGTGTTGTATGCCGCCGGTCTACGCGTCTCGGAGTTGATTGCCTTGAGGCTGGATCAGTGCAATCTGGTCGTGGGATATGTCGGTATTACAGGGAAGGGCGATAAGCAACGCATCGTCCCACTAGGGCGGCCTGCGGTCGATAAGCTGGAAGCCTATCTGCGGACGGCGCGAGCGGAGTTGCTGAAGCAGCGGTCCTCGCGATACCTGTTCATCACGAGGAGGGGCACGCCGTTGACGCGGCAAGGGTTTTGGAAACTGCTGCGGCTGCGGGCGAAGCGGGCCGGTATCTCAGGCTTACCCTCTCCCCACATGCTGCGCCATTCGTTCGCGACCCATTTGCTTCAGCGTGGGGCGGACTTGCGTTCCGTTCAAGCGATGCTGGGGCACGCAGACATTGCGACGACGCAGATCTACACGCATGTGGATGCCTCGCAGTTGAAAAAAATCCACAATGCGTGTTTCCCGCGCAACAGGTCTCGCCGGTGAGTAAATCTCTGCAAACTATGCACCATTCTTTATTGACACCGATAGTCGGAGTTGATAGCATCCCGAAAATCTGCCAAGTGAAAACACGCTCGGGCGGATAGCTCAATTGGGAGAGCGCTGCCCTTACAAGGCAGAGGTCACAGGTTCGATCCCTGTTCCGCCTACCACGTTGAGAATTGCCGGGTTTGATCGATCAGGCATTGCCTTATCGATATATAGTGATGTACAAAAGAGCTTGCTACAGCATTTAGCCAGTAAAGTCGTAGAAGCCGGAATCTTCTTCCGCCATCTTGGGTTGCGTGGGGCCGTCGTTCAGCTCGGTTAGGACGCCAGATTGTCAATCTGGAGGTCGCGGGTTCAAATCCCGTCGGCCCCGCCATTCCCCCAGCATTTGGTACATTCCATGCTATCGTTTTCCGTTTGACGCCATGTGAAGGGAAAGGTCTAGGCTCATGTTCCAATCTGGAGTGATGGGGGTGGTCGGTTCGTTGGGAGCGGTCTCAAAGATCGTGCTCCTCCTGCTGTTGTTCGCCTCCATCATTTCATGGGGCGTGATCTTCTATAAGTGGCGCAGTTTTAAGACGGCGGATCGCGAGGACCAGCGATTTTTTAACGCCTTCACGAAGATTCGAGACCTCGATGAGTTGTATCGCCAATCGAAACGCGTGGACGGCAGTCCGAGTGCGCGAGTGTTTCAAGGGTTGATGGATCGTGTCGCGCCCTCGACCAGTGATATGTTGTTGAGCACCAGCGCGTCAAAAGAACCGACGCCCGCCTTTGATCACCACTATGTGGACAAGACCGTTGCCTACCTGGTGCAAAATCAGGTGTCCCAGTTGGAATCCTATCTGCCCATTCTGGCCACCACCGGCAATATTACGCCCTTTATCGGATTGCTGGGCACGGTGTTGGGCATTATCGATTCGTTCCGTGAAATCGGTCTGCAAGGCACTGCCAGCATCGCGGCCGTTGCTCCGGGGGTATCCGAGGCCTTGGTGGCCACGGCGGCCGGGCTTTTTACGGCCATTCCCGCCGTTATTTTCTACAATTATTTCCTCACCCGCATTCGGAAGACCGTGTTTCGGATCGAGTCGTTTACGGTGGAAGCCGTGCGCTCCTTGCAGACCAGATTGAAGCAGACGGCCGTCGGGGTGCAGGGATGATGACGGAGACGCGCCATCGCCGTTTCATGGCGGAGATCAACGTGATTCCGCTCGTGGATGTGGTGTTGGTGCTGCTGGTGATTTTCATGGTCACCGCTCCCATGCTGTATCGAGGGATGGATATCAATCTGCCGAAATCGGCCAGCAATACGATTAAGCCGGAAGCGAGGGCGGTTTTGTCCATTGAGCGAGACCAACGATTGTACTTGGATAAGGATCAGGTCAGCCTCATGCAGCTTGACCAGAAACTGCGCGTGTTGAAGGATCAAAGTCCGGATGTGTCGTTGTTTCTGCGAGCCGATCGGGATGTGCCCTACGGAATTGTGGTGCAGGTGATGGACAGTGTGAAAAAGGCCGGGATCGAAAAACTCGGGATGGTAACGGAGCCCACTGGTGCCGAGCGGGTGAGTGACTCGATGCCGACTCCGGCGCAGCCACGCAAGAAATAGCGGCTCACAGGTCGAGTCCGCGCGGTCGTATCGCAATTCATGACCTTCCAAACCCTGCCAAGACAGACTTCGCTGTTCCTCACCGGTGACGGAGGCGATGCCGGGGAGAGCCGTCTTCGCAAGACGGTGATGGTGTCCCTGCTTCTGCATCTGTGCGTGTTGACCCTCATCATGGGGGTCAAGTTGTTCAAGAAAACGGAACGCCCGCTGTCTGCGGTGGAGGTATCGCTGGTTACCTTGCCTGCCGTAGAGCCAAAGCCGGAGCCGAAGATGGAGAAGGTGGAAAAAATGGAACGGGTTGAGAAGGTCGTTCCTCGTCCGGTCCCCAGGCCGGTCCAGCCTGCTCCGATTCCTGTCCCGCCGAAACCGGTCCAGACTCCTGCTCCGACTCCGCCGCCTGTTCAGACTGCTCCAGTGGCGAAACCGGCTCCCCCGGCTCCGGTTCCTCCGGCTCCGACTCCCGCTCCGCGGTTGCCGGTTCCAACTCTCTCGGCTCCACAGCCGATTTCGCAGGCAACCCATGCACCGGCCACGGCTCCCGTGACGAATCGGACAGATGTGCTGAAGGATGTGATGAAGGATATCGAATTGCCGCCGAATGCGCCGCAGTATGGAGATCTGGCGCCCATGAAACCGGCGGAGGCCAAACGTGCCGCACAGGCCAAGCTGGAGCGATCGCCTGATCGATCTGAATTGGATGCGATGCTGAAGAGGTTGAAGGTGCCGGATCTGGCTCCCGCGGCATCGGCGGATCTTCCGCATGAGCCGGCGAAACCCACCGTTCCTCCTCCGAAGCGCGCTTCGCTGTCGGAAGAGTTGCACAGCGAACTTGACCGCGAATTGCAGGACTTGAAGAAACTTCCGCCTCCGCCTCCGGTGAAAGTCACTGAGCCGGTGCGTGAAGTCAAGCCCATGTTCCGCGAGCCGCAACCGGTGGCCAGCGCTCCGCCGGTGACCGCAAGCGTGACCCGAACCAAGCCGGATACAAAATTGCGAGTAGCAGGTATCTCTGGGTCGAATCAATACCTGGCTCGTGTGCAGGCGAGAATCAGCGGGTTTTGGACGGCCCCTCCGGTCGACCTGTCGGGAAAGGCCCTCACGGTCGTCGTGAAGTTCCGATTGGAGCGCGATGGTCGAGTGGGGACGGTGGTCATCGAACAATCGTCAGGCAACGAATATTATGACCTGTCCGCCCAGCGGGCCATTCAGAGTGCGATTCCGCTGCCGCCTTTTCCGCCTGATTTGACAGAGTCGTATTTCGATGCCCACTTCACTTTTGCTGTAGGCGAGGCTGCAGGATGAATCGGACGATCATCGGTCTCATGATGGCCCTCTGTGTGGTGGTGGGCGCCGGACTCTTTGGTATTCTGGACTCCCGCGCCACAGATGTGTTTCTTGAGGCGACCAGACCGGACTTCCAAAAAATTCCCATCGGGGTGTTCGGATTCCAGAACGGCGGCGCGCCCGAATGGCTGGGGGGGCGTATTGAAGAGGTCCTGAAGGCCGATCTGCAGCGGTCGCTGGTGTTTTCGTTGGTGGATCTACCGGGCATCGGGGTCAAGACGCGCGAGGTCACCGTCGCTGATAAGGCCGTTTTTAAACAAGCGGCCGAGAACGGTGTCTCGGTGTTGGTCTGGGGAAAATCCGGGCAGAAGAATGGCGCCAAAGACAGCGAATTGCTCATGGACGGATTCGTCTACGACAGCGGCAGCGATGAGGTTGTGGGCGGTAAGCGATATGTCGGATCCACCTCCGTGGTGCGCTTGATGGCGCATCGGTTTGCGGACGAACTGGTCTTTCGCTATACCGGCGAGCCGGGCATCGCGCGAACGAAAATCGTGTATGTTGCCGAACATGGCAATGCACGTGAACTGTTCGTGATGGACTATGACGGCTATGAGCCGAAGCAGATTACGGCCGACGGATTTCTCAATCTCATGCCGAGATGGTCCCCGGATCGGCGGTTCATCGTCTTCACGGCCTATCGCAGTCGCAACGCGCAGGACATCGACATCTTGGAGTTGGCCACCGGCAAGCGCTGGACATTGGTCTCCATGGGGGGGTTGAATATCACGCCTGCGTTATCGCCCGACGGCAATTTCCTGGCCTTTGCCAGCAGTCAGGACGGCAACTCGGAGATCTACAAACTCGACACCAGGACGAAGACGTCTCAGCGGCTGACCGTGAACCAAGGCGGGGACTTGTCTCCGACCTGGTCCCCGACGGGCCGCGAGATGGCATTCACGTCCGACCGCGGCGGATCTCCGCAAATCTTCATCATGAGCGCCGATGGAGCCAATGTGCGTCGCTTGACCTATGAAGGAGACTATAACGCCGCACCTGCCTGGTCGCCGCGCGGCAATTGGATCGCCTACGTCTGTCGTACGGCGCAACGTCTGTACAAGATCTGCATCATCTCTCCGGATGGGCAGAAACGCGTACAGGTGACGACCGGCAACGGCATTGACGATTCACCGTCGTGGTCTCCGGACGGTCGGCATTTGACCTTCAGTTCGACCATCGACGGCAAGAGCCATATCTATATGGTGAATACGGACGGCAAAGATTTGGAGCGCATCACATTCGGCGGGACCCACAACAGCTCGCCTTCGTGGTCTCCTGCGCTGTGAGCACGACCAGCCCCATGCGATCGATCATTCAACGTAACAACCTTCACCAGCACGAGGAGTAATGACATGGCGATACGGGTAGCGACAATGGGCCTGACGGTAGCAGTCGGGATGCTATTGGTCCTTCAAGGGGGCTGTTCCAAAAAATCCATTCAGTCCGGCGGTGATGCCCAGTCGTCGGAACGCGGAATGGCGAAGTCGGGCGGGCCGCCGCCGAGTGCCATGGGCTCAATGGGATCGACCGGAGGGGCCACCGGCCCGAGCAGCTCATTCGATTCAGCAGGGTCCAGCGGGTCTACGTTCCCGGATTTGTCGTTGTCGAGCAAGCCTCAGGATGAGCCGGAGGTGGGCGGGCTGCGCGGCTTCGATTCCGTCTCCGGTGGGAAGGCTCCGTCGGAGGAGCGGCTGGGTGGCAGCGGCACCATGTTGGCCAAAGTGGAACCGTCGGAAAGCACCGCGCGCCAAATCGAGGACATTCGCCGCGAGCAGGCCAAGGAACAGGCCGCGTCTGCGGAAGCGGGACTGCGGGATGTATTTTTCGGATATGACAGTTGGACGATTACCGAAGAAGGGCGGCAGTCCCTCATGGAGGACGCGCAGTGGATCAAGAACAACCCCACCGCCTTGGTGAAGATCGAAGGTCACTGCGACGAGCGCGGTACGCTGGCGTATAACTTGGTGTTGGGTGAGAAGCGTGCGAAGGCCGTGCGGAACTATCTGGTTGAACTCGGCGTCGGAGCGAACCGCTTGGCGGTGGTGTCGTACGGCAAGGAACGTCCCTTCTGCAATGAGCGGACGGAGAGCTGCTATCAGCAGAATCGTCGCGGACACGTCGTGGTCCGGTCGAAATAACTGTTCGGAATGTGGGTGATGTGACATGATTCCCGGCAACAGCTGGCGGTAAAGGGAGGCTTGTCATGGACGGCGAAGTACCTCAGCGAAACACGATGAGCATCGGACCAAGGAACGGCGGACGTCGCCTGTTCTCCGACACGATCAGGGTACAGCAGGGCGTCGTCGTGGTCCTCGCGGCCGGCATGGCATTCTTGTCCGGTTGTGTGGCCCAACAGGCGGATCTGAAGCAGACCGAACGCGAGCTACAACGTCGCATCAAGCAGTCGACCGAAGAGCTGGCCCAAACACGGGCTCGTCAAAACCAGGAAATCGTGTCGCTACGCGAGCAGGATATTCCCTCTTTGCGCGGCGATGTGGATAAAGCGATCCATCGGGCCCAAACGCTTGAAGCGCGGCAGGACGATCTGCTCGCCAAGCTGGCCTCTCAGGACGTGAAATTTACTCAGCAGCTCCGCGAGGGAGAGAAGCGTTCCACTGAAGAAAGCAAACGACTCGGCTGGGTAGAAAAACAACTCGTCGACCAGGATGCTTTGCTCAAGGGGGAACGGGACCGCAGCAGGGCGGAACTCACGGCTCTCACGACGCGTCTCGATCAGGTGGCCTCCCATATCGAGGCTGTTCAGAAGAATATGCTCGATGCGGTGTCGAAGACCAACACGGCGCTGGCGCAGAAAGTGGATTCGCGGCTGGACGAGCAGCAGCGTCTGCTGACCACACTCGAAAGCCGTTCCCACAATGTGGCCCAGCTTGATGCTCAGAACAAAACCATGGCGGATCAGGTGGTTAAATTTAACCAGGCTCTGGTCGAATTCCGCTCGGCCCTGACCAACCTGGGCGAGCGTGTGATGCAGCAGGATCAAACGGTCAAGCATCTTGCGAGCTCTCTGGAACAGGAAACCACGGCCTTAGGCCGCAGGACAGAAGCGTTGGCTGGAAAAATCGATGCCGACAACAAGGTCACGACCGAGCACTTGAACGAAGTCAACCGGAGCGTAGCGTCGGTCGCCAAGGCCTTGGAGAATGCCGGGGGAAAATTCGTCTCCCGTGACGATGACCAGGAACGTCGAATCGAAGAGACTTCGCGGCAGGTCGCTCATATCCAGTCTCAGATCGTGACGCTCGACAAAAATCTGGAAAATCAGCATGCGTTCCTGAAGCAGGTGGAACAGCACCTGGCCTCCTTGCGCACCGCTGCCGTTCCGCGCAGCGAGCCTGCCCCCGTGGTTGCCGAGGCCGCTCCGGTCCCGCAGGCTCTGCCCCCTGCAGAGCCACCCCCATCGGCCAACGGCGCGACGAGCCGATCGGAGAATCGCAGCGCCGCGCTCCTGGCCGATCGTGAGTTCTACGAACGGATTTTAACCCGATTCAAGGATGGAGACTTGGATGGAGCCAGGCAGGGATTCGCCGAATTTCTGGCGCAACATCCCCATTCAGACCTTGCGCCCAACGCTCGGTTCTGGTTGGGGGAGTCCTACTACGGCAAGAAGGATTACTCGCGCGCCATCGATGCCTATGACCAGGTGCAGCTGAATCATCCTGCCAGCGAGAAGGTGCCTGCCGCGCTACTGAAAAAGGGGTATGCCTATCTGGCGCTCAAAGATCGGAAACGGGCGGCGTCGGCGCTCAAGCAGGTCATCGATCTGTATCCCCGGTCGCCGGAAGCCAATAAAGCCGTCGATAAGCTGAACCAACTAAAGGAGCTGCCTGAGCGATGAGCCGTCGACTCATTGTGTCGTTGCAAGTGGGTTTGTGCTGTGCCGCCGGCGTGATCTTCACCGGTTGCGCGAAGCACGCCGATTTCCTGGAAGTGCGGGACCAGGTGTCGATCATCGCAAAGACTCAGGACCAGGAGCAAAAGCGGTTCGAGGCGATGCAGCGCCGGTTGGAAGCGTTGGAACGGGTGCGGGAGCCGGAAGGGGGTAAACTCAGGCTCGATGATGCGTTGGCGCGGCTGCAGAAGTTGGAAGGGCGTTTAGCCAAGATCGAGGAGGCGCAGATGGCCCAAGCGGCTGCGGCGCGGTCGGACTTCGCGTTGGCCGAGGCGACTCGTCAGGCGCGGGTGACCAAGCCTGCGGCGCCGATTGATCTGCCTTCGGCGGTGCCCGGCGTGCAGCCGATTACCATCACTCCGACCTCGGCCTTCAACCTGGCTTACAACGACTATCTCAACGGAAAATTTGACCTGGCCGTCAGCGGCTTTCAGCGGTTCATCAAGGATTTCCCCTCGACGTCCTTGACACCGAACGCGCATTATTGGCTCGGTGAATCCTATTATGGCCAAAAGGATTATGTGCGGGCCATGCAATCGTTTGAACATGTGGTGAACGAATACGTCGGAAACGAGCGGGTTCCGGCCGCGCTCTTCAAGCTCGGTTTGTCTGCGGCGGAAACTGGCGACACGACCAAGTCCAGAAAATATCTCAAGCGAGTGATCGAGGAGTACTCCACCTCCGACGAAGCGAAACTCGCCAAGGCCAAGATGGCTGAGCTGCGATGACCTTGAGGTTCGCCGCACAGCCTCCCCTCTGCCGCCATAGTCCCCACACCAACGCCGGGGGCCTTTCCTCTCATGGACCGAGTCGGTAATCTCCGAAAAATCCACCTCCTCCCGAGCGACGTGATCGGTCGGATTGCGGCCGGCGAGGTCGTAGAGCGGCCAGCCGCCGTGGTGAAGGAGTTAATCGAAAACAGTCTCGATGCGGGGAGTAGTACCATTACCGTCGAGGTCAAGGACGGGGGGCTCAGCCTTATTCGCGTTATCGATGACGGTGAGGGAATGTCACGTCCCGACGCCTGTGTGGCGTTCGAACGGCATGCCACCAGTAAATTGCAGTCCGATCACCAACTGGCCGCGATTCGAACCATGGGCTTTCGCGGTGAGGCGCTTCCCAGCATTGCGGCGGTCTCAAAGGTGCGGCTCACGACCATGCCTCGGCCGGAGCCGCTAGGGACGCAATTGTGGCTGGAAGGTGGGACCCTTGATCGGGTCGAAGACGTTGCCGCAGCGCCCGGTACGACGGTCGAGGTTGCCGAGCTGTTCTACAATACGCCGGCTCGTAAGAAGTTTCTCAAGTCGACGACCACGGAATTTTCCCATCTCAGCCACACCGTCCAGCAGGCCGCGCTGGCTTGGCCGCAGGTCCATGTGCGACTGATCCATAACGGATATGATGTCTTCGATTTTCCGGCTGTCTCTTCGCACCGTGATCGGGTCTTGCAGGTCCACCGTGCTGCATTCGGGGACCGAGCGTTACCGGTTGAGGCGGAGCGTGGTGGTCTCTCGGTCAAGGGCTTCATCATCGATCCCGTGCGAGCCCGTGCCGGACGGACGCCGCAGGAACTGTTCGTCAATCGCCGGCCGATCAAGAACGCTACGGTCCAACATGCCGTGATCGATGGGTATAGCTCCTTCCTTGCCAAAGGACATGTTCCACTCTTCGTGCTGTTCCTTGAGGTGGAGCCGCAACGCGTGGATGTGAACGTGCACCCGACGAAACGCGAAGTGCGGTTTGCCGACTCCGAGAGCGTCCATCAGCTGGTACGCTCGGCAGTGCGGCATGCCTTGGGACGGATTCAAGTGGTGGCGTCCACTGCCGCCGCCGCGCATCTCCATCCCCATGTCCGGACCGCACCGTTCCCTCCCATCGGGGTGGAGGTAGGAGGGGGGACAGATGGAGAGCGGACGGCCGGAGCCTCGGCGGGGCCTGCTCCCGAGCAGACCTCGTTTGTGGGAGAGGGCGCAGTGGCCTACGATCTGGCCGAAGCGGTGGAGGTTGTGGCCTTGGGCCAGATGAGCCGTACGTTCTTGATCGCTCAGGTTGGAACGGAGCTTCAGGTGGTCGATCAACATACGGCGCACGAGCGGGTCCTGTTCGAACGGTTATGGCGTGCATGGCAGGGACGCAGCATAGCCTCGCAGCCGCTGCTGTTGCCGGAACCGCTGGAATTGCCGGTGCAGCAGGCCCTCATCCTCCAACGGCACCTGCCAGAATTGGAGCGCCTCGGCCTCCTGATCGAGCCGTTTGGCCCGGCGTCGTTCTTGATTCGCAGCCTACCCATTCTCTTGGGTCATACCGACCTGGCTGCGCTCGTGCAAGATCTTGTGGAAGACCTCGAACAGTGGGATTCGATCTCGTCGCTGGAATACAAAGTGAAGCCAGTCCTTGCATCGCTGGCCTGTCATGGGGCCGTCCGGGCAGGTCGTGCCATGGCGCTTCCCGAGATCAAGCAACTGGTACAGGACTGGGTGGCGGAAGGTCTCATCATGACCTGTCCGCATGGGCGTCGCACCGCGTTCCGGCTCTCGGCCGAGGAACTGGCCCGTCTATTCGATCGTGCGTAGTGGCGAGGCGTTGGATGGTCCGGCTGTCACCACAGGCCCTGGCATCACGGCCCTTGATCGTATTGGTCGGTCCGACGGCCGTAGGGAAGTCCGAAATTGCGGTCTCGCTGGCTCGAGCCCTGGATACAGAGGTGCTGACGGCCGACTCTCGCCAGGTCTACCGCGGCATGGACATTGCCACCGACAAGCCTTTACCGCGCCAGCAACAGGGCATCCCCCACCGGCTCATCGATTTGGTAAATCCCGATGAACCATTTAACGCCGGAGACTACCGCCGATGGGCGTTGCGGGAGATCGAGCGACTCTACCGAGACGGTCGCATTCCCCTGATCGTGGGCGGGACCGGTCTCTATATTCGGGCGCTTGTGCGCGGGCTCTGCGAGGCTCCACCGTCGGATCAGGCCTATCGGGCTTCGCTGGTGCTGGAAGCGAAGACGAGAGGGCACCGATTTCTCTACGACGAGTTGATGGCGGTGGATCCTGATCTGGCGTCCCGTCTCCACCCTCATGATGAGGCCAAGATCGTGCGCGCCCTGGAAGTGCATCATCTGTCGGGACGGCGTTTATCGGAAGTTCAGCAAGGCCATCAGTTTTCGGGAGAGGCCTTTACGACCCTGATGATCGGGTTGATCCGCGATCGTGCCTTACTCTATCGCCGTATCGACGAACGGGTCGACACGATGTTCGCGCGGGGGCTGGTGGAGGAAACATCCCGACTTCTGGCGAAGGGGTATGGACGTGAGTTGGGTGCGATGAAGGGGTTGGGGTACCGTCAAGTCGCAGGGTACTTGGCAGGCGAGTACGGCCGCGAGGAGGCGGTCCGTCTGTTGAAGCGAGACACGCGCCACTTTGCAAAGCGCCAGATGACCTGGTTCCGAAAAGAGCCTGGTCTGCGTTGGTGGCCGCTCGAACCGGAGGAGCCGGTCGAGGCCGTGGCAGGGCGTCTCCTTGAGACTATTGAAGCCTTTCTGGGCGAGTTGGAGCGACCGCAACCGGCTGCCGCCTCCTGAAGCTCGTCAGGGAGAGAGAAAAGGAATCGTCTGTATGGCAGGAAAACAGCAAGCCGATCGGGCGACGATCGGCATCATCGGCGGCAGCGGATTGTATGACATCGAGGGGCTGCAGAAAGTCCGTGAGGTCCGCGTGCGCACTCCGTTCGGGCCTCCATCGGATGCGATCGTGACCGGCTTGCTCGGGTCGGTTCCCGTCGCGTTCTTGGCCAGGCATGGCCGTGGGCATCGGTTCAGCCCCAGTACGATCAATTACCGCGCCAATGTCTATGCGCTCAAATCGCTTGGGGTGACCCACGTGATTTCGGTCAGCGCGGTGGGCAGCATGAAGGAAACGATCCATCCCGGGGCGGTGGTGTTGCCGGATCAGTTTCTCGATCTGACCAAGCGGCGCCCGTCGACGTTCTTCGATGACGGAATCGTCGCCCATGTCGGTTTCGGCGATCCGGTCTGCGCGGCCTTGGCCGATGAATTGGACCGGGCAGGACGAGCGTTGGGGGCGACGCTCCACCGGAATGGAACCTACGTCTGCATGGAAGGGCCCCAGTTTTCCACCAAGGCGGAGTCTCGATTGTACCGTCAGTGGGGCGTGGATGTGATCGGGATGACCAACATGCCGGAAGCCAAGCTCGCCCGGGAAGCCGAGATGTGTTACGCAACGGTGGCGTTGGTGACCGACTACGATTGCTGGCACGAGACGGAAGAGGCGGTCACGGTCGAAGCGATTCTGGAAACGCTCCATAAGAACGTGGAATTGGCAAAACAGTTGTTGAAAGCCGTCGTGCCCGCGTTGAATCCCGATCGCTCTTGTGGCTGCCGCCAGGCGTTACGCAATGCCATTGTGACCGCGCCGAATCGCATCTCGGCGGCCACGAAGCGGCGAGTAAACCTCTTGATTGCGCCCTATATTCGGACGCGGAAAGGAACACGGTGACGCATGGGTAAGTTGCTGGTAGTCGGATCGGTGGCATTGGACACGGTCAAAACACCCTTCGGCGAGGTGGCCGAAGTGCTCGGCGGATCCGCCACCTATTTTTCCACCGCCGCGAGTTACTTCACTGCGGTCAATCTCATTGCCGTCGTTGGAGAAGACTTCCCCGAGCAGCATGTCGCGTTCCTCAAGAGCCGTAACATCGACCTCGCGGGCCTGGAGCGGCGGCCCGGCAAGACCTTTCGCTGGAAGGGTGCCTATTCCCATCAGTTGAACGAAGCGCAGACGCTGGACACTCGCCTGAATGTGTTCGAAACGTTTCGGCCCCAAATTCCCCCGCAATACGCCTCGCCCGAGGTGCTCTTTCTCGGCAACATCGATCCGGAGTTGCAGCTTGACGTGCTGCAGCAGGTCAAGCGTCCTCCCTTGGTGGCCTGCGATACGATGAATTTCTGGATCAACGGAAAACGGGATGCCCTGTGGAAAGTGCTGGAGCACATCGATATTTTAATCATCAACGATGGGGAGGCCCGGGCCTTGGGGGAAGATGCCAATTTGGTGAAGGTGGCGAAGAAAATTCTCGCGCGCGGCCCCAAACATCTCATCATCAAGCGGGGAGAATATGGTGTCCTGATGTTCAATGACAGGCAGGTCTTCGGTGCACCGGCCTTTCCTCTGGATGAAGTCCGCGATCCCACCGGCGCGGGCGACACCTTCGCAGGCGGGTTTCTCGGCTATCTGGCGGCGACGGGAAACCGTTCGGCGGAAGCGATGCGACAGGCCATCATCTTCGGCAGCGTTATGGCCTCCTTTACCGTAGAAGCCTTTAGCCTTGACCGATTGCGGATCCTGGATTACAAAGAGATTGAAGCCCGCTTCAAAGAATTCAAACGACTCACCCATTTCGAGGACCTCAACGCGTGATCGGATCTAGAGGCAGGAAAACTCGTGCCATGCGGCTCCGTGGACATCAAGGGGGGGGAGGCTGGTTGCTTCTGGCGGTCGGCCTGTTGTCGTTCTCCGCTTGCGCCAACGAAGAGAATCTCCGCAAGTCCAAAGGGTTCTACCAAGAGGGTGTGGCGCGGTTGAGTTCCGATCAGCAACAGGCGTATGTGTCCTTTCAAAAGGCCGTCAAGCTGAATCCGGACAACAAGGAAGCGCACTACGGACTCGGGCATATTTATGCCATGCAGGGGCGGTTCAAGCTGGCGGAAGAATCGTTTCGTGACGCCATCCGGGTCGACGGCGACTATGCCGAAGCGTATACATATCTCGGGCAAGTACTGGCGAATCAAGGACGATGGAAAGACGCGATCGCAGCCTACCGACAGGCGTTGAGCAATCCCTTGTATCCGACACCCGACTTGGCGCGGTTCCAGCTGGGAAAAGCCTTGAGGCACGAGGGGGATCTGCAAGGGGCGATGGAAACTCTGGAGGATGCTACGACCGTGACCCCACCGAATGTGCCCCCGGCACTGCTGCAGCTGGAGCTCGGGCGTGTGTACCACGACCTCGGTTTTGACGACAAAGCACGAGAAGCCCTGTCCAAAGTGTCGGCGTTGGACAAGGGCGGAGAACAAGCGGCTGCGGCACAAGAGCTGCTCGGTAAGCTCAAACCATAGGCGGATACCATGGAATCAGTGGGCGAATTTTTTCGGCAGGTGCGCGAAACCAAAGGGTTAACGGTCGACGAAGTCGCTTCGAAGACCCGCATCCGGGCGGACTTCGTCAAGGCACTTGAGGAGGGCAACTTCGCCAAATTGCCGGATCAAGTCTTCGCCCGTGGGTTCGTGCGGTCCTATGCGCGGTCGCTTGGGCTGGATGAAGAAGATGCCATTCACCGATTCGCACAATCCGCGGGGGCCTTTTACGAAAAACAAGGTGAACGGGAACGGTTGCGCCAACGCCAAGTCGAAGAGGAGCGCCGTCGTAAAGCGAATCGGAAGGCCGTCGGGATTGCGATTGCTGTTGCGATCGTGACGTTGGTTTTCCTGCTGAGTCGCGAGCAGACTTCGACGTTCGTGCGTCGTGCAGCCACTGATGCGCCGCCGCTCGGAAAGAAGAGCGCGCCATTTGCCCGGGAGCCGCAAGAGCCTGCCGCGCGTCCCGAGTCGGATATCCCCCTGCCTCCGCCATTGGGGGGGAAATCGGTTGAGTCGACCCATGCGAGTCAGGCAAAGCCGATGCAACCGGTTCAGGAAAAGGTGGCGGCTCCCGCTCCGACTGTTGCCGCAAAGCCTCCGATGCAGGCGGGGATCACTCCGGCTCCGGCCGCTTCATCGGCGGGATCCGATGGCCCCCTCGCAGGGTTGTCTGTCGACGGTCCGGTCGGCTCAGACGGACCACTGGTCCTCGATCTGGATGCGACGGAGCTGAGCTGGGTCGTGGTGCAAGTCGATGCCGGAAACCCTCAAGAGGCGTTGCTGCGTCCGGGGGAGCGTGCGCAGTGGAAAGCGCAGGATCAATTTACGGTCACCCTGGGCAATGCCGGGGGTGTTCGTGCCGAATTGAACGGCAAGCCGCAGAAACCATTCGGCCCGAGTGGGAAAGTCGTGCGAGATGTCGTGCTGAAACGCTGACGGTTGGCCTGTCAGCGGCCCCTCTCATTCGATACCGTTTTCCTCCCTCTCTCGATGACCCGGTGGTCCGCTCCCTATGGTGTCTCGCTTCGTTACGGTGAGGCGGCGTGGGGCGGCTGTGGCGCAAAGGCGTCACGACCCGTGTTCGCGCGCCTGTGCGGTGTGTGAGCGACATTGAAATCATTGGAAATCTCGCCATCCTCCGCGCAGGCGTCCTGGCACGCCATTTGAGTTTTGCTTCGAATCGTAGGCGACCGAGCGACATGAATGATGGCGGGCCGTTCCCTTGACAAGATGGAAAACGCGTTGCTATATTTCGCGTGCTTTATCCGACCCCAGTGTCGTTCATTGTTGTAGCGGTCTCTATACGAGTCGAGTTGTTCGCGCAGTGGGTTCAACACAAAGGAGGAGTTGTGATGGGGTATCTTTCTAAGTTTGTGGGTGTGTGTGCAGCCGTCACCCTGTTGTCTGTGACGGTCGTGGGCGCCGAAGAGAAGGATCCGACCAAGGCACGCGTTCCGGCGGATCAGATCGCGGATGCCAAGGCCATGAAGAACCCGGTTGCGTCAACCCCTGAGAGCATTGCCAAGGGCAAGGCTCTGTACGAGGGGAAGGGCACCTGCTTCAACTGCCATGGCAAGGAAGGAAAGGGCGACGGTCCTGCCGGCGCCATCCTGAATCCGAGCCCACGCAACTTCACCAACTGCAAGTTCCACAAGAAGCGGAAAGACGGCGAGCTCTTCTGGGTCATCAAGAACGGCAGCCCCGGCACGGGCATGGTGTCGCTGGTTCCTGCCGCCATCACTGAAGAAGAAGCTTGGACGATCATCAACTACGAGCGGAGCTTCTGCAAGGGCGGAGAAGAGTAGTCGAACCTATTCAGCCCGAGCGGCTGGATCACGAAGGGGCGGTGGGGGCAACCCACCGCCCCTTCGTTTTTTCTCATCTGCAGTGACGAGTCCGAAGCCAGCACCTCGTGGCTGATCGTGGCAGAGGCCGACCGCTTGATCGGGGAGCTGGGACGCGGGGAATGAGAGGGGGAGAGGTTACCGCCGCTGAGGAGCGGTGAGAACGATATCGAGGTTCTTGCCGAGAGCTTGGTGGGCCGGTAGTGCCTGCGGCTGTTGGTCCTGCTTGAATTGGCTTCGCGCCGTAGGGGACACCTTCTCTAATAAGTAGGTCGTGGCTTCGCCCAAGGTTACCTCGCCGTTGCGATTGCTGTCGGCGTCGCCGCGAAGCCCACGCAGCAGGGTGTAGGTCAACAATCCGTGCCGCCAATCATCCGATTCCAAACTCTTTCCGAACCCCGTCGTGCCGATGATGCGGAGCACCGAGTTGCCCGCTCCGCCCCATTTAGGCATGGGGGGCTTGGCGCGCTCGGCCCCGCTCTTGATGACCGTTCCATCGAAGATGAAGAGGATCTGCTTGGCTTTCAGTTGTCCTAAGGCGGCGTCCAGTTCTTTAAGAGGATATAGGCGCGTCGTGCTACCCAAGGATCCATCATAGGGAATCAAGAACGTTTCTCCGGTCGGGGAAACGATGGCCTGTCCGGCGAAGTAGATCGTCACCACGGAGTCCTTGGTGACCTTCGAGGGCAACCAATCGTGGATCGCTTCTTCGATGTCCGGGCGCAGGGCCCCCCAGTCTCGCAGTAACCTGACATTGTTGGGTGGAAGCCCCCCCAGGGTCTGAAAATAGGCGGCGACCGTTTCGGCGTCAAGCCCCGCATATTTTCGCGCTGGGATATGCGGCTCGCGATAACTGCCGAGACCAATTGCGAGCAGGTAGCCGTCGCGTCGCTGGAAACCGGTTGAGACCGGCGGAATCCGGTCTACATCGTCACCGTTGAGGGGGGCTGCTTGAAGGGCAGCACGCAAGGCTTGGGCAGGAGGAGGGGCTTGGCCGTCGGCGGGTATGAGAGAAACCTGGAATTCCGCCTGCTGCTGCGAGAGTGCTTGGGGCAGTGTCGCTACGAACTCCAGGGATTTTGAGCCACCCGGTTCGATCGGCCCCACGGAGAGTTTCGTTGCTGGGAATTGTCCGATCAGGGCCGGAGGTCCGGCGAGCTGGACGGCAGTTGCGGGCACGGCAGAGGAACCGGCATTGACGACGTCGATACGGATGCGGATGCGCTCACCGCCCTCGAGCACTTGGTTGCCGTTTTCATCCAGGAGGGTGGCCTTGAAGGTTAAGGATGATGCGGCTGGTCCGGCCGGCGGAGCGGTCGAGCCGGTCGCTTGGGCGGTCGATGCGACAGTCTGAGCTGCCGACGCGGTGCCCGCCTTGGCGGCAGGATCGAATAACACGCGCGCCTCCTGCATGAACTGTGCGGCCAGCACTGCGGATGTATCCTGCACCAATGGATCAATCACATAGTCGCAGCGTTGTTGGGTCAATTCCAGCTGCAGCCGTTCTTTTCGAGCGGCCTGCAGCGGCCGTTCGGCCAAGGGCGTGCCCGCTTGATCGAAAAACTCGGCAAAGGCGTCCAGGCCGAGTTCAGCCGGTGCCCGATCATAGAGGCCGTCCGTTTGAATCTTGAGCCGGGGTTCCAAGAGGCGGAGGCGGACAATCACATCCGGTTTCGCGTCCGTGGCGTGGCCGTCTTGCATCACCACCGTTCGAAATGTCTGATGGGCGGCCTGTATGAGCAGGTCTTCGGCCGTCGAGCCGATCGCCAGCGGACGAAACCGACCACACCCGTCGAGATATTGAGTCTTGGCTTCGGAGAGCGACGGATCGACCTCGATTCGGGCTGTCAGGGGAAGCGGAGGTCCGAGGTCCGGAAGTGTTTGTCGCGCGAAGCGGGCCTTGATAGTGTCGCAGCCGCCGAACGTTGACAGCTGGACGAGTAGGATGCCGCAGACGCACAGGCGATGGAGTCTCAAAGCGACAGGTTCCTCCCCGGAGCCGATGTTGCTCCGGCGCAAGTCGAAGGGGAACGGTACAGGAAAGAATGGGGCATTGCAACCGCGTCCGCGGATCGGTTGCCACCCTGCGAGGGCTCGTTTATCCTACGCGCCATCATGCTGGTGTTGGGCCTTGCCAATATGCGGGATGCGGCGGCTGCCTTGCTGTCCGACGGGCAGATTGCCGCGGCAGCCGAGGAAGAGCGGTTCGTTCGGGAAAAACACGTGACGGCGTTGCCCGTCCAGGCCATCCGGTATTGTCTGCGAGAGGCGGGCTGCTCCTTGCGCGACGTGGACGCGATCGTCGTGCCTTGGAAGTATTGGGTCGTGGGCCGCCGGCTGCGCCTCGCGTTGACTGCCATGGCGCGTTCGCCGGCCTTGTTTCGCGTCAAGGGCCGGCGGACGTACGAACGGTTCCGTGGGGAATGGGTCGAATTGTTCCGGCTTCGGCAGGAGTTGCGTCGACGCGTGGAATCAGGCGGGCCTCGACCCTTGTTCCTGGACCATCACCTCTGCCATGCAGCCAGTTCATTCCTGGTGTCGCCGCACGACCGTGCGGCCATTCTCGTGGTTGACGGAGCCTCGGAAGCAGATACGGCCTTGCTGGCGATCGGAGAGGGCACGCGGATCAGCGTCCTGGATCGCGTCCCGCTGCCCCATTCGCTCGGTCAATTTTATGCCGCGATGACTGCCTTCTTGGGATTTCGGCCGGACTACGATGAGTACATCGTGATGGGCCTCGCGGCGTCCGGCGATCCGATCTTCGCGGAGGCCTTGCGCCGTGAGGTGCTTCGTCTGTTGCCTCACGGGCGCTTCGAGCTGAACACGCGCGTACTCGATTTCCATCTGGCTCGAGCCGGGTTGTTCACGGAGGCGTTCACCCGTCTCTTCGGTCCACCGCGGCGTCCGATGGATCCGTTGACGCAACGCCATCGAGACGTGGCGGCTAGTGCGCAGGTCGTGTTGGAAGAGGCGCTGCTCCATTTGGGGCGCCATCTACGGACCATCACCCGGGCGGAGTCGCTGTGCCTGGCAGGCGGAGTCGCCTACAATTGTGCCGCCAACGGTCGGCTGCGCGCGGAGCTTGGATTTAGGGAGGTCTACGTGCCTCCGGCGGCTGGTGATGCGGGTGCGGCGCTGGGAGCTGCCGTCTGGTGGACCGCCAGGCGTAAGGGAACAAGAACGAGCATGCCGTCGGCGTTCTGGGGGCCGCACTTCAATGCGGCCGATTGTCAGGCGGCGTTGGTGCGGGCCGGGTTGATCGCTGAGCCGCTCTCTGAACCGGATCTCTCCCATCGCGTGGCCACGGAACTTGCGCGAGGCCGCTTGGTCTTTTGGTTCCAAGGACGCATGGAATGGGGCCCGCGTGCGCTAGGCAATCGGAGTCTCCTCGCGGATCCGCGCCGCGAGGACATGCGCGAACTCATCAATAGTAAGGTGAAGCAGCGGGAAGCCTTTCGTCCCTTCGCCCCCTCCGTGTTGGCCGAGCGAGCGACGGAGTTGTTCGAGCTGCCCGGACCGTCGGAGTTCATGCAGTTCACGGTGCGAGTGAAGGCTTCGGCGAAGGGGCTGATTCCAGCGGTGACGCATGTCGACGGTACCGCACGGGTCCAGACGGTCACGCGTGAGGCCAATCCCCGCTTCCACGCACTTTTGACGGCTTTTGATCACCTCACCGGCGTGCCGGTGTTGCTCAATACTTCGTTTAATGTGCAGGAACCGATCGTGTGTACGCCTGAAGACGCCGTACGGTGTTTCTTGCGGACACAGGTCGAGTGGCTGGTGCTCGGTACCCTGCTGGTGGGGCGCCCCTCAAGACCGTCTACCGTGACCCATGCCTGTTGAGCCTCCCCGCTCGGCAGCGTTTCCGTTGCAGTCGGCGCTTCGGATTCTTCTGGATTTGCTCCTTCTCTGCTTCGCGCTGAACTTGGTGCTCCAACCGTTGGTGGAGCCGGACTTTGGCTGGCATCTGCGTGCCGGGCTGGATTGGCTCTCGCACGGGTTGCGGCTGCCGGATACCGATCCCTACTCCCATACGATGCCCGACTGGCGATGGGTGGAACATGCTTGGCTGACCGATGGCATCGTGGCCCTGCTGTATCGGACCTTCGGCGCGTTCGGTGGATTGGTGGTGATCCTGTGGTTTGGTCTGGTGACCCTCCTGGCCTGGTGGGCGGCTGCTGCCGCGGCTGCTGTCTCGCGGACCTACCGATTGATCGCCATGGTCGCCGGTCTTTGGGTGGCCTTGCCCTTTCTTGGTGCCAGGACACAATTGGTCAGCGTACTCGGCTTCGCGGTGCTGTTGTGGTGGTGGCCTCAGATCCGCCAAGGCCGGCGACAATGGCTGTGGGGCTTGCCGCCGTTTTTTGTACTTTGGGCCAACCTCCATGGAGGCTTCACCGCCGGGCTCTTTCTGTTGGGGCTATTGTTGCTCTCGTCGCTGTTGTTGCGCGTGACAGTCGATCGGTGGCCTGCGGTGGCTGCGTGGCTCGACGAGCCGATCTTGTCATGGGAAAGATGGCTGCATCTCTCGCTGATCGTACTGGTGGCGGCGCTGGTGACGCTGCTCAATCCCTACGGGTGGCGGCTGCATGCCGAGATCTACGACTCGCTGACGGATCGATTTATGGTCGACACGTTGCGGGAGTGGCAGCCGGTCTCTTTGCAAGGATGGGCCGGCCGGGCCTACGGCTGGTATTTGGCGGGACTGGCCGTCCTCGTCATCGGGTGGTATCGACGTATCGAACCCGTACGATGGATGCTGGTGCTGGTGATGCTTGCACTGTCGCTACGGCATTGGAGGAACGTCACCCTGTTTTTGATCGTGAGTCTGCCGCTCGCCGCGGAGCTGCTCCCGCTGGTGACAGCCTCGCTCCGCCGGTGGGCGCCGATCCTGACGCGTCAACCGAACATCGCGCTGGGGCTGGTGACGTTGACGGTGGGGGGGACGCTCTCAAGTTTGGGGACCGACCATCTGATCCATGTCTGGCGATCCGGTACGGCCACGGAAGCCTCGTTTGAGGAGACCGAGTACCCGATCGAAGCCGTTCGCTGGATTCGGCACCATCGCAGCGAACTCGGCAGCAGAGTCTATAACGACTATGGCCACGGTGGCTTTCTGCTGTGGCAATTGCCGGGCGAGCGCATCTTCATCGACGGCAGGATGCCGGCGTGGCACCTCGGAGACCGTTGGATTTTTCGGGACTATGTGGAACTGAACCGGGAGGAGGCGCCGACGCTTGTACTATTGGATCGATACGAGGTGGACTGGGCCATCACGCAACGCGGCGGTCCGGTCGCTCGTGCGTTGGAATCTCAGCGAGGATGGCGCACCCTCTACACCGATGAAAAGGTGGTCATTCTGCGCCGTCCGGCCTGATTCGCTGCCGTTGCTCTGTTACGGATGGGAGGGTTCGATGGACGCCAAGGCCGGTTCGATCGGCTGTAAGAGCTCACGGCTTCGAGGATGGTAGAACCCCTCCGCCTCACGCCTCCGAATCTCCAGCAGTTCCTGCAGCATCGTGAAACCGTCCCGCCAGACGCGGACTTTGGAGCCCGGCTGGTCGGCCCAATTGACCGGCACTTCCGCGATGCGGTAGCCGCGTCGCTGGGCGACGTAGAGCACTTCGAGGTCGAATGCATACCCATTCACGCAGGTCACCGCAAACAGGTCCTGGGCTACGGAGCGGCGGAACAACTTGAATCCGCATTGGGTGTCGGCGAGGGGAAGCCCAAGACGCTGCACCATGCCATTGAAGGTCGTTCCCAATGCGCTGCGCAGCCAGCGCGCCTGAACGGTGTAGCCCGGTTGCCGTGAGGCCAAGGCGCGTGATCCGATGGCCAGGTCTGCCCCCGCCTCAAGCGCCTGCTCCAAGTGGGAGAATTCTTCGATAGGGGTGGCCCCGTCGGCATCCGTAAACAGTTGCAGCAGTCCCCGCGCTGTCTGCATGCCATGGCGGACGGCGGCCCCCTTTCCCATGTTGTTGGGCAGGCGAATCAGCCGAATCTGCGGAATCCGTAGGGCCGCAGACTCCACCTCTCGCGCGGTTCCGTCCAAGCTGCCGTCGTCGACGACGAGGATTTCATAGGCCAACCTGCGTTGGGTCAAATGGGTTGCGATATGCTGGAGAGTCGGGGGGAGGCGATGGGCTTCATTGTAGGCCGGGACGATGACCGAGAGATACGGCGCTTGAGTCGAGGTGAGTGTCACGCGGAGACAGCCTCCAGCCGGAGTGTGTTGCTGCCGATGGTCCTTGACGCGTCGCTGTTGGGCCGACACGGTAGCCGAGCCGGAGGGGAATTGCAAGCGCAGCGTCACGGTTCTTGACAGGCTCCCCCTCCGGAGGCGATCGTGATTGGGCGCGAGGCTGTGCGCACGGAATGAAGCGGAAGGAGGCCTGTCATGTCCCGCTATCGTACCCGGCTTCTGGTCCTGATCGGCGTCATGCTGTCGGTGGGCTGTGCAGGGCCCACTCCCGCTAGTCGGCTCGCCCAGTACGTACCGATTTCCAGGCCGGGTGACTCCGCACTCACCCGGTTACCGGATCAGCGGCCTGTTCGAGCGACGTTGGTCCTTATCGCCGATCGTTCAGAGTCGGAAGCGCCGCCGTTGTTACCGGAGGTGGTGCAAGAGCGGTTGGCCGAGAAGCTGCGCGAGGACATCAATCGGGGCTTTCCCATTGTCATCGAGCGGGTCGTACAGTTGGGGGAGATTCCGGCCGGAGGGGCCAAACTCGATTGGCGAACCGTGGCCGGGCAGCAGGGGGCGGAGTACCTCGTGGTGGCGGTGTTATCCGGTGTGGAACAGGAGTATCCCGTCTCCTTGTTCCTAGGCTGGACGACTCATCGTCAGCCGGGCGTGCGGCGGGATCACTGGGCGCTCGTTGAGGCCGCGTTGATCGAGGGCCGGAGCGGGCGAGTGGTGCTGCAGGCGGAAGGGCGGGCCTGGGCGACGTTGGATCGTCCCACGGCGCCGGGGATCTCGCAATGGTACCCTGTCATCTATTTGCGGCCGCAGGATCCGGAGCGGCGCATCTGGCCCTCCAACTACGAGGTCGCCCCGGTGACGCTCCAAGTCGTCGCCACGGAACGGGCCGCCAAGCGGTTGGCGGACAATCTCCAGCGGGCGTGGGTGGAACGGCGGGATGTCGAACTGGCTTCCATGTCTCGGTGATGCAACGGCTGCGGCGCCGCTCTGTCGAGGTTTTTCCTCTTTGAAGGCGATTCTTGGAATAGTGTAGAATGACGCGTTCAACGTCGAGAGGCAGTCAGTCTCCCTCATCTTCAGGCTTCCGGAGGAGTCACATGGTGTATCGACATCGGCGCAGTAAGGTACTGTCCGTGCTCGCGGGTCTCACAATGGTTGCCGCTACATTTCCGGTCGGAGGATCGCTGACCGGGTATCAGGCTGAGGCGGCCGGTGTGCCCCCGGCGTTTGCCCAGGGATTCTCTGAAATCGTCAAGGCGGTGACCCCGGCAGTGGTGAATATTGCCGTGACCGGCGGCGGAGAGGGGCGTCGCGAAGGTCGTCGTCAACTCCCGCCTGGTGGACCCTTCGGCGGACCGCCTCCCGGTGAAGAGCCTCCCGGCATGGAACCGCCGGGCCCTCCGGGTGGACCTCCGGAACGCGGACCGCATCGGCCGGATCAGAGCGCCGGCTCCGGCGTTATTCTGGATCCGAACGGCTATATTGTGACGAACAATCACGTCGTGGAAGGTGCAACCCAAATTACCGTGACGCTGTCCGATCGGCGTGAGTTTCCAGCCAAGATCGTTGGTACCGATCCCAAGACCGACCTGGCCATCATCAAGATTGAGGCCAAGGACCTGAGTTCCTTGAAGTGGGGGGATTATGAAGAGCTGCAGGTCGGCGATCTCGTGTTGGCTGTGGGCAGTCCCTTCGGCCTCAGTTCCACGGTGACGCTCGGCATCATCAGCGCATTGGGCCGAGGCAACGTGGGCATCGCCGACTATGAAGATTTCATTCAAACCGATGCGGCCATCAATCCGGGAAACTCCGGCGGCGCACTGGTCGACATGCGAGGGAAGCTGATCGGGATCAATACGGCGATCTTCTCGCGAACCGGCGGGTCGGAAGGCATTGGCTTCGCCATCCCTAGCAGCATTGCGACGGACATCGTGGACAGCCTGACCAAGACCGGGAAGGTGGTTCGGGGCTGGATGGGGGTCGCCATTCAGGAAATCACGCCGGCCCTCGCCAAGTCGTTCAAATTGCCCGAGCAGCGCAAGGGCGTCTTGATCAGCGACGTAAACGAGAACGGGCCGTCCCATACGGCCGGCATGCGCCGGGGCGATGTGGTCATCGCCTTCAACGGCAAGGAAGTGCAGAGCGTCAGCCAGTTGCGGAACCTCGTGGCCCGCACCGGGGTCGGGAAGGAAGCCGACATCAAGATTTTGCGCGACGGCAAGGAGCAAACCTTGAAGATCAAGGTCGCGGAGCGACCGTCGGATGAGGTGTTGGCCAAGCGGGAGCCGGGTCCGTCCAACGCGCCCACTGAGACCGTGAAGCCGCCGGACAATGTCTTGGCGTCCTTGCGTGTGCAGATGCTCGATGCGGCGATGCAGAGCCAGCTGAATTTGCCGGCCAAGACCAACGGGGTGGTCATCAGCTCCGTCGAGGCGGGCAGCGCCGCCGAAGCGGCAGGGCTGCAGCGCGGTGATGTGATCCAGGAAGTGAACCACGAGGTGGTGAAGAGCCTGGAGGACTATCAGAAGGCCTCCGCCAAGGTGAAGAAAGACGAGATGGTCGTCCTCTTGCTGAGCCGGCAGGGGAATAACCTGTTCGTAGCCGTCAACCCGAAGTAAGGGATCGGTTTTGTGAAGGCTCATGGCTGACGGGTTCAAGTTTCAAGAGTGGCTGCAAGACACGGTCTTTAAGCCGCTTGAAGACAAAAAAATGCCGGTCATGGAGCATTTGGTCGAGCTCCAGGTCCGGCTGACGCGGGCCGTCATCGTGACGGCGATCATCTTTGTCGGCACGTTCTTTTACGCTGACACGCTCGTGAAGTGGATCCGGGTACCGCTACAGAACATGTTCGTGCCCGGGTCCCTCTCGTGGGTTCCGACGGATCTCCCTACCGTTCCCTTCGTCTTTCTCGCGCCGGCGGAAGCCCTCTGGCAGAACGTCAAGGTGGCCGGCCTCTTTGCTTTGGTGCTTGGAACCCCCTACATCCTGATTGAGTTCTGGCACTTCGTGGTGCCCGGTCTGCATGTCCAGGAGCGGCGGTTCGTGGGCCCCTTCGTGATTCTCAGCACGTTGGCGTTTTATCTGGGGCTGTTGTTCTCCTTCTTCTTCGTCTTGCCCTTCGCCCTCAACTTTTTGATTTCCTACGGGGTCAATGCCGGGTTCATTCCGCAATTGTCGATTGCGCAATATGTCGGCTTCGCGCTCTGGTTCTTGCTGGTCTTCGGATTCATTTTCGAGGTGCCTCTGGCCATTACGCTGCTGGCGAAGTTGGGCTGGGTCGATGCCCCCCTGTTGAAACGGTACCGAAAGTGGGCGTTCCTGACGGCGTTCATCTTCGCGGCCATCCTGACCCCGACGCCGGACCCTTTCAACCAATGTTTGATGGCGCTGCCGATGTACATCTTCTATGAAGTGGGCATCGTGAGCGCCGGCATTTTCAATAAGAAGTCTGCCGCAACTTCAGAAGAGAGCCTGGTGCCGGCTGTTGCGCCGGTAGGACAGGCGGCCGCCAAGCCGGCTCCCCCTGTGTCGTCCGGTGGCGGTGAGGGGGATTATGTCGGTGTGCCCATGGGGGGCGGTCGCCGAGGGTAGGGCGACCAAGGATGCAAGGGACGAGGCCTGCCTCGTTCGACTCACGAACAGGGTGATGATTCACGAGGAGCGATTAGGATGCCACGCGAGTTAAATATTATCTCTCAGCCGGGTTCCAGCAGCGGGGGTGACGCCTGTACCTACATGTGGGCCTGCGCCATCTGCGACGAAAATGAAACATGCCAGAAGGATAAGGAAGGCCATAGCCGGTGGCTCGTCGCCAAGCGCATGGAACGGATCGAATACAAAGTGCTGGTGATGAGCAACAAGGGCGGGGTCGGCAAGAGCACCTGCACCACGAACTTGGCGGTGAGTTTGGCGCTCAAGGGATGGCACGTCGGGATTTGCGATATGGATATCCACGGACCCAACATTCCGAAAATGGTGGGGGCGGAAGGCCAGAAGCTCAAGATCAGCACGTCGGGAGGCATCATTCCCTTCCAAGCCTACAATCTCAAGATCGCCTCGATGTCGTTTCTGCTGCAGAATCCAGACGATCCGATCATTTGGCGCGACGCGTACAAGTATGAGTTCATCAACCAACTGTTGGGCGGCGTGGAGTGGCAGGATCTGAACTTCCTGCTGATCGATTTGCCTCCGGGAACCGGCAACGAATCGGTGACGACCATCGATCTCCTGGGCAATGTCAGCGGCGCGGTCATCATCACGACGCCGCAGGAAGTCGCCTTGCTCGATTCCCGCAAGTCGGTGACCTTCTGCAAGGACAGCGAGGTGCCGATCATCGGTATCGTCGAGAATATGAGCGGGTTGGAATGTCCCCATTGCCATCAACATGTAGAGGTGTTCCGCAAGGGCGGCGGGGAGGCGTCGGCAGCGGATATGGGCGTGCCGTTCCTGGGCCGGATTCCGCTGGATCCGGACGTGGTGATGCAGAGCGACGCTGGGGAACCCTTCGCGCTGTTCAATTCCGATACGGCGACGGCCCAGGCGTACCATGACATTGCCAACCAGGTTGAAGCTTTCTGTAAGAAGAGCGGCAGCCTGGTGAAGCTGGCTCCCCGCCACCATCACTGAGGAGTGCACGTGTGAAAGCCCCAGATGCCACCAGCGGTTTGACCCCGCTCCACGAGGCGCAACGGATTGTCCTCGAAGCGACTTCCCCATTGGGGCTGGAAAAGATCTCCATTCTGGATACGCTCGGGCGGGTGTTGGGTGAAGACATCATCGCGGAGCGGCACAATCCGCCATGGGACAATTCAGCCATGGATGGGTTTGCCGTCCGGTCTGAAGACCTCAAGCAGGAGCATTCGATCGCCAAGCCGGTCACCCTCACCGTGATCGAGGACGTGCCTGCCGGGAAAATGCCCACCAAGTCCGTCGGCCCTGGACAGGCTATCCGAATCATGACCGGCGCGCCCATCCCCAAGGGAGCCGACGCCGTCGTGAAGGTTGAGGATACCGAACATACGCCGGATTCCGTGCGGATCTTCAAGCCCGAGGCGCGGGGCTCGAATATCAGGCCGCAGGGCGAGGACGTTAAAGAGGGAGACTGCATCATCCCCAAAGGCACCACGATCCGTTCCGGCGAGGCCGGAATGCTGGCGATTTTGGCCAAGTCCTTCGTGCTGGTGTATCAGCGTCCGCGGGTGGCGATTCTCTCGACCGGCGACGAATTGGCCGATTTGGATGAACGGTTCAGCGAAGAAAAAATCATCAACTCGAACAGCTATGGTATCGCCGCCGCCGTGCAGGAAGCCGGTGGGATTCCCCTCTTGTTGGGGATCGCGCGGGACAATCCCGCTGCATTGAAAGAGAAAATTTCACACGGCCTGAACGCCGACATCCTGGTGTTGTCGGGCGGCGTCTCGATGGGGGACTACGACTTCACGAAGGCGGTGTTCCGCGACCTGGGCGCCGAGATGAATTTCTGGAAATTGGCGATCCGGCCCGGTCAGCCGCTGGCCTTCGGGAAGATTCAGGGCAAACTGGCCTTCGGCTTGCCGGGCAATCCGGTCTCGTCGATGGTGACATTCGAACAGTTGGTGCGACCGGCCATGTTGAAACTGTCCGGTGCGCGTCACTACGGGCGTCCATTGGTCGAGGCGGTGTTTCAGGAAAAGTTCTCCAAACGAACCGACCGTCGCCATTTTCTCCGCGGCGTGTTGTGGCGAGAAGGGGGGCTGTTCAAGGTGCGAACGACCGGCGATCAGGGGTCCGGTATCTTGACCTCGATGGTAAAGGCCAATTGTCTGATCGACATTCCCGTTGAAACGGAACGGGTGAATCCCGGCGATGTCGTGACGGTGCAATTGTTGAGCGGATCGGTCTGGATGGAGGAGGCGGCCCCGGCTTCCTCGATCGGCCATCGTCCCTCCTGCTGCTGAGCCGCGAAAGGAATTTGTCCCATGGCCGTCCCCATTCTGGCTTTCGTCGGACGATCGAATAGCGGAAAGACGACGCTCATCGAGCGCGTCATTCCTGAACTGGTACGAGCCGGCTACAAGGTGGCCGCAGTCAAACATGCCGGCCACGGCTTCGATCTTGATACCGAGGGCAAGGACAGTTGGCGCCATAAACAGGCCGGAGCCAGCAGCGTCGTCATCATTTCCAAGAGCAGTCTGGCGATGTTCGCCGACGTGTCCGACCATATGAACGTGGAGGACGTGCGGGAGCGCTATCTGGATGGGTCCTACGATTTGATTCTCGCCGAAGGGTGGCGGAGCGAGGGGTATCCGAAGATTGTCGTCGTGCGCGACCAAATCGGCGAAGTGCCGGTCTCTCAGGACGGCCTGCTGGCCGTCGTGTCCAACAAGCCGATCGAGATGTCCGTTCCTCTCCTGGATCCCGACGATATCGTGGGGGTGGCCGCCCTGATCATGCGGCATTTCCCCAAGCCTCTGCGGGACGATGCGTAAGGTTCCTGCCATTGTGATCGGAGCGGTCGTGGCCGGCGCAGTGGCTGTCGGGGGCGTGGCTGTTCCGCTGACCAACCATCCCAAGTTCTGCGCCAACTGCCATACCATCGCTCCGGCCTATGAAAGTTGGCGACAGTCATCCCATAAGGAGGTCGAGTGCGTGGCCTGCCATGTGCGGCCCGGTGTGGTGAACTGGCTGCATGACAAGGCGTGGCACGGCACGAGGGATGTCGCCATCTATCTGTTCGGCAAACCCACGGAGCCCCATAACCTGCAAGCGCACGTCGATTCGGACGTCTGCTTGGGTTGCCACCGAAACATTCTGCGGCTGTCGGAGGTGGCGCCGCGCGATCTGCCGCTTCCGGTGAAGGATGTCGGGCTCATCATGAGTCATCGCAAACATATGGAGGCCTTCAATACGCGCGGGCAGGGCGAGGGTTGTACGACCTGTCATGCGGCGGTCGTCCATGAGCGACCGATCAAGGGATACCCCATCGTGATTCCGCGCGGGCATGTCGCCGCCGACAGCAAGCCATGGAAGCCTGAACATCCCGAAGGCTCCGTGTTACATAAGCGCGCCATGGCGGATTGCTTTCGTTGCCACGACAACCGAACCGAATATGACGGCAAGGTGTTGAGCCGAAAATGCGAAACTTGCCACCTGCCCGAGAAGCTCACTGAGTTCTTGTCGTTTTGATCCAGGGGAACCGGCAGTCCATGACGTCGTCGGTGGTCGAGGTGCGCAATCTGACCAAGCGGTTCGGCGGGTTTACCGCGGTGGACGGGATTTCCTTCGACATCCGGCGTGGAGAAATCCTCGGCCTGCTGGGGCCGAACGGCGCCGGAAAAACGACGACGTTTCAGATGATGCTCGGTCTGGTCACGCCTACGTCCGGGTCCATTCACATGTTCGGGATGGATCTCCGAACGCACCGGGAGGCGATTCTGCAGCAGGTCAATTTTTCATCGACCTATATTTCGCTGCCCTATTCGCTGACGGTGGAGGAGAATCTCGCCGTCGTCGGACGGCTCTACGGGCTGTCCGACATTCCTGGACGCATCGACGCCATGGTGAAGAAACTGGAGATGCAGGAGTGGCGGCATGTGTTGACGCGTAAGTTGTCGTCCGGTCAAATGACCCGGCTCACCTTGGCCAAGGCATTCCTCACGGAGCCCAAGGTTCTGTTTTTGGATGAGCCGACCGCCAGTCTGGATCCGGACATTGCGCACAAGATTCGCGCGCTCCTCTTGGAGGAGCGGCAGGCCAGTGGGCTCAGCATCCTCTATACGTCGCACAATATGCGCGAGATGGAGGCGATGTCGGACCGCATCATCTTCTTGCAGCGAGGGAAAATCGTCGCAGAGGGAACGGCCCAGGGGATCGCGGCTCGGTTCGGGCAGGCGGACCTTGAGGAGGTGTTCCTCAAGTTGGCGCGCGAGCAATGATCTTCGATGGACGGGGTTGTCTGGAAAGGATGTCGTGACGCACATGGTTGACGGCGGGATATCGTTTGGCGCCGGGCTGCTCATCGGTGGATTCGGACTCATGCTGGCTTGGGGGCTTCTGTGGCTGGTGGTCGGCAGTATCGGGTTGGCGCGACAGACCTGTGGGTGGCCGATCGTGCTCAGCAGCATCAGCAGCAGCGCCATCGCGTTGGGCTCGATGTCGGGGCTTGTCTGGTGGATGGAGCCGGCGCGGACTGGGTCGCTGGCCTTCCAGGCAGGTCTTGGGGCAATCCCGGTGCTGTTGGTAGGAGCGGCGTTCGGCCGTCTCGCCGACGGGCGGCGGATCGGCCCGGCCTTTGTCGAGGGCAGCCGTATGATGCTGCACCAGTTACTCGGACTTCACCAGGGCGGCTGCGGCAACTGTCATCAGCAGCAGCCTTCCTGCCAGGATATGCCCTGCCAGCCCAAGCCGTAGCTCCCATGGCCTATCATCGCATCGCCGCTCTGGTCGTTCGTCATCTGTACCTCTATCGCCGCAGTCTACCGCGCATGATGGAGATCGTGTATTGGCCCTTTCTGGATCTGGTGATCTGGGGGTTCATCACGATGTACCTGGCGAGGTTCCAAGGACAGATGCCGGCGGTGGTGACGTTCCTCCTCGGGGCGCTCATTCTCTGGGACGTGCTGTTTCGCTCTCAGCAGGGCATTACGATTTCCTTTTTGGAGGAAATCTGGGCCCGCAACCTCATGAATCTGTTTGCCAGCCCCCTCACGCCGAGCGAATTTCTCGCCGCCACGATGGTGATGAGCCTGTTCAAGGTGACGGCGGTCTCGATCGTCATGTCGGGGTGCGCCTGGCTTTTTTACGGATACAACGTCTTCATCGTCGGCCTCTGGCTGATCCCCTTCGTGATGAACCTGGTCTTGACCGGTTGGATCATCGGCGTGTTCACCACCTCATTGATCATGCGCTTCGGGCAGGAAGCGGAAGTCCTCGCCTGGAGCATGGTGTTTCTCTTCCAGCCGATCTCCTGCGTCTTTTATCCCATGGAGGTGTTGCCGGCGTGGTTGCGGCTGGTGGCCCAGGTCAATCCGGCCGCCCATGTGTTCGAGGGCATGCGAGCGCTGCTGGCGACGCAGGCGGCCCCGCTGGCCAGCCTCGGCTGGGCGTCGGGCCTGAATCTCTGTTATCTCGGCGCGGTGATCTTCTGGTTTCACTACACTTTCCAGGTGTGCAAGGAGCGTGGCGCGTTGGTGCGCGTCGGAGAATAGGGCGGGGCGCTAGGCGACGTGCGGCGGATAATTGATCTCAAGGATGGTCGGAACGGAGCTTTGTTCGTCGTAGCGAAGTTCCCAGCGGCTCCAGACGGCCATGCGTGACCCGTCACGGCGGATGTGGATGAGTTCCCCTTCCCAACGACCGGTGTTCTTCAGTTCCTGTTCGATGGCGGGCAGCGGTTTAGGGAAGAGGGTTTTCAGGAGACTGTGGGAGCGTTTGCCGATCGTATCGGTGGCCTCCCACCCATAGAGGCGCTCGGCCCCTTTATTCCAAAACCGAATCGTCCCGTCGGGCGTCCGCAACATGACGGCATCAAACTCCACGCTGGGCGAGGTTTTTCGTGGCGGTTCCATGCCGCGATACTTGACGATGCGCGCCGGGTTGCCCACCGCGATTGCGTTGGGCGGTACCGGTTTGGTGACGACCGAACCGGCGCCTACGATGGCGCCCTTTCCGACATGTACTCCGCTCAGCAGGATGGCGCCCGATCCCAGCCAGACGTCGTCCTCGACGACGATATTGCCTTTGGAACTGAGAGGTTGTTGCTGGATCAGGTGGTCGGATGCTGTTCCGTGGTTATGGGGGAACATTCGGCAACAGGACCCCATCATGACGTGGGCGCCGATACGGATATGCCCGACGTAGGCCGAGAGTTCGCAGTTGATGCCGATCGAGGTCGAGGCCCCCACGGTGATGCTACCCCCGAGCCCGGTCTCCAGAATAGTATGCCCATCCACATACACGCCTTCTCCCAGCGCAATCTTCCCGCCTCTGGGCGCCTGGTGGATCCGAACATGGTCTGCGATGACGATGCGTGGCGCCAATTCCAGATCGGAGTGGTTGATGGTTGCGGTCGGGGCGATATAGCCCGTCGGGTTCATGGCGGCCAATTCCTGCAGGTGGTCGGAGGTGGTTCGATTCCCGCTCGGCAACAATGCCAGGTGGGTCGCGAGTCGCCCGAATGGAGACCGACCGCCAAACCGCAGCCAAAAACGAGCCCACGCGCGGGCGACGTGCCTCCACAACCGATCACGCACGAGGGTTCGAATGCCGGTCACGCCGTTGTCCTGCCAGGCCTCCCGTAGCCTCGCGAGTCGTCGCGCACACCGTTGGATGGTGGATTCATCACTCATTGACGCAACCTTCTCGCATGGTCGAGCACTTCAGAAAATAAAGACGTGGGCCGATCCTGTCAACTCTCGGCTGACGAACTAGGGGCTTCCCTAGGGCGTGCGGATAGGAAATCGACTCCATGAGAGGATTTCGCTGGTTGTACCGCAGGTGGCCTCATGGTAGTATCCTACATCCTTCATTGGGGCCTGGTGAGGGATTCGTTGAAATAGTTCAGGCCTGATCTCGATGTTGCCTTGCCCGGGAATTTAATCGAAAGTCAGACCAAGCCGCTCGAATACGTCGCGTCTTCGGCCCGTCCTTTCCCTTGCGTTCCTTCGCACAGACAATGTCACTACCCACAGAGGAGGACCCAGATGGGTTCCAAAATTTATGTCGGCGGGTTGCCCTATGCGGCGACTGAACAGCAACTGAGCGATCTGTTCGCGGCGCATGGAACGGTTGAATCGGCCCGCGTGATCACGGACAAGTTCACCGGCCAGTCGAGAGGCTTCGGGTTTGTCGAAATGGCATCGTCCGAAGAAGCCCAAAAGGCGATCACCGCTCTCAATGGTTCGGACATGGGTGGCCGGACATTGACGGTCAATGAAGCGCGCCCGCAGGAACCGCGGACCGGCGGGGGCGGGGGACGAAGCGGCGGAGGCATGGGCTTCAACGGTCGCGGCGGATCCAAGCGCGATCGCTGGTAACCCTCTCCGCGGTTGAACGAGCAAGGGGCAGTCATCCTCAGGGTGACTGCCCCGGTTTTTTTGTGACGACCTCAGACGTGTACCGCAACCGTGGCCGCACTATTCGATACGTTTCAAGGTCAAGTCGTCGAAATAGGTCACCGCATCGGCTTTGGTCCAGAGCCCGATCCGTCCGGTTGCGAAGGTGTTGTCACAGACGCGAAACAGCAACGTCTCATCGTAGAGGGCCTTGATCTCGCAGCCTCGTTGTACGATCCGCAGCCGGTGCCATCCGTTGGTGGCAAGGGGACGGTCTACCTGTTTGACGACCTGCTGCACGCCTTTTACGACTCGATAGAGGCGTACCTTCTGTTCCACGATGCTGGCCCGCAAAAGGTAGTAATTGCGGTCATCGACTGCCCGCCAGATGAGGCCTCCCCCCAAGTCCGCCTTGCCCGACACCGCGAGATAGGAGACGTCGGCGTCAAGGTCGGCGCTGTTGGTTCCCTCGATCAGCAGGAGTTTGTGCGCTTGATCGGTCCCTTTGGGGAGGAGCTGCGCCAGGACTTGGGAGCCGCTGTTGGCCCGATCGGTAATCAGGATTTTCCATTCGCCGGCTGGGCGCCCGTCGAACAGGGTGCCGACGACGAATGAACCGGGGAGGGAGCCAGGGGCGATATGGTCAAAGTTCCACTCCCGGGTCGAGTGCGATTCCGAATCGGCTGCCGGCGCGGGAGCACTCCAGAGGCTGAACAGGCATCCGAGGACAAAGAAGGACCAACCCCACCGGATCGATGAACCGGACACTGTGGCCTGGTCTCGCGTGGTCATGCGCGGTCCCGTCCTGCGATTACGCCCTGTGGTCTGGAAGGCCGTGAACAGAAACCTGTGGGTGCGACAGAGCCATGGTCACGGCATTTCCAGTTCGCGAAGCTTCGACTCGGCCTGTTCCAGCCACGGGCGGTTGGCAGGGGTGTCCCGTTCGAGGCGCAGGTAATGCCGCAGCTCCTGGGCCGCGTCCGTGCGGCGGCCGAGTGCGGCCAGGGTGTAGCCGAGGTTGAAGCGGATTTTAGCGTCATTGGGACGTACCCGGAGTGCCGTGCGAAACTCACCGACCGCCCCTTCCAGATCCTGTTTGTCGATCAGGGCCAAGGCCAGGTTGAAGTGGGCATTCACGTCGTCCGGTTGCAGTTCGAGGGCGGTCCGATATTCGGCGATGGCGCCTTCGGTATCGCCTTTGGCCTTGAGGGTCACGCCGAGATTGTTGTGAGCATTCACATCGTCGGGCCGATGGCGAAGCACCGTCCGGAATTCGGCGATGGCGCCCTCCAGGTCTCCTCGCTCCTTGAGCGCCACGCCATAGTCATTGTGGGCCTTCAGGTCATCCGGTTTCAGGCGCAGGGCGGCTTTGAATTCGGTAAGGGCGTCATCGTACCGGCCGATGTCCAGAAGTGTGTTGGCCAGGTTGAGGTGCGCGGCAAAATAGTTGGCTTGGAGCCGCAATGCATGGGTGAATTCGTCGATCGCCTGGGCCAAGTCTCCCTTAAAGACGAAGGCCACGCCGAGGTCATTGTGGCGCATCGCTTCCGCGTCGTTGTCGATCGGCTTGGTGATCTTGTCCGTGATCGACAGCACTTCTTCTTCCACCGTTACGGGCTGGTCGGGCGGTGGAGCTGGAGGCGCCGGCTTGGCGGGTGCCGCCGCCGACGGGCCAATCGCGGACAGGGACAAGCAGAGAAATAGAGCGGGGCCGAGAGAAATCAGGAAACGGAGACGGACAACGTCCGACATGGAGGTCCTTCTATCAGATGGAATGGAATCGGTGCGGGTGGCGTGCCCGACAACCATTCGCCGCTCGGGCGAAACGCCGGACGACGTGGTGCCACATAGCCCGATCCCTACGAAAATTTCAAGTTGAAAGTCCGGCACTTGCAAGCCGCTACTGCATTGCCGTTCCCGGCGCGGTTGCGAGGGCGGCCGGGAACTCCGGGCGCCAGCCGCCGCCCAGGGCTTTGTAGAGGCCGACCATGTCTGTCAGCCTGGCCCGCTCGGTTTGGGTGAGCTGCGTCTCCGCCGCCAGTTGTGTCCGTTGGGCATCGAGCACGTCCAGATAATTGACCAGCCCCTTGCGATACCGTACCTCCGCGAGCGAGACGGCCGACGAGGCGGCGGCCACCTGCTCGCGCTGCCGCGCGACCTGTTCGGTGCGTGCCTGGATCGAGACCAACAGGTCCGCCACTTCCCGAAAGGCGAGCAGAATGGTTTGTTGGTAACCCTCCAACATCTGCTGATACCGCGAGTGGGCGGCATCCAGCCGTGCCATGTTGGTGCCGCCTTGAAAGATCAGCAAGGTCACCGAGGGGCCGATGCTGTAATAGGCGCTGTTGCCCGTGAACCAGTTGGCGAACTCCACGCTTTGCAGGCCGCCTTGGCCGGTGATCGATAGGCTCGGGAAAAAATAGGCGCGAGCCTGCCCGATGCGCGCATTCGCGGCGATGAGCGTCGCTTCGGCTTGAAGGATGTCGGGCCGGCGTTCGAGCAATTGTGACGGGAGGCCCACGGGAATGGTCGGCTGCACGACGACGCGGCGGAGCGGTTTCGGCGGCAAGGTTAGGCTGCCCGGTGGCGATCCCGTGAGCACCTCCAGCCGATGCAGTTCCACGGCGCGGAGGCGAGCCAGATCCGGAATCAGCCCCGCGCTTTCCGCAACCAACACTTCCGTGCGTGTGATGTCCAAGTCGGACGCCAAGCCGACGGAGGCGCGTTTGCCGATGATCTCCAGCGACTCTCGACGTAGCGCGAGCGCCCGTTGGGCGATTTCGATTTGTTCGTCCAGTTCACGAATGCGGAAGTACGCCTGCCCGACATCGCCGATCAAGGTCAAGGCGACGGCGCGGGCATCCTGCTCGACGGCCTGGGCCTCCGCCGAAGCTGCTTCCATCCCTCGGCGAATGCGCCCCCAGACATCCAGTTCCCAGCGCAGGTCCGCCGCGCCGTTCCACAGGTCGAAACTGGTGCCGGGCGCCGCGAAGACCTGCGGACCTGGCTGCTGATTATTCGCCAACCCCAAGCCGGCGAGAGTGTTCTTTGAAATGGTGAGGTTGGTGTAGGCGCCTTGGACGTTGACTTGCGGATAGAGGCCGGCCTTCGCGGTCATGACGGAGGCTCGACCCTCCAACACCCGCGAGATCGCGCGGCGCACATCGTGGTTCCGCGTGAGGGCCTGGCCGATGAATCGGGTCAGCTCCTCATTCTGAAAGGCTCGCCACCATTCGGCTTCGGGCATGCCGTCGACATGGGCGCCCAAGGAACCCGGCGCCATCCTGCTCCAGTCCACCGGAGGCCGGTGGTAGTCCGTGCCCTGCAGGCATCCGGTTGCCGACAGGGACAGGATGGTTGCTAGAGCCCAGTGTACGGTTCTGCTGCGGGCCAAGCTTGCGTTCATCGCGGTGACTCCGTCGGCGAAACAGGCTCCTCACGGTCGATGAACACATCGACCTGCTGCCCCGCATAGATGGGAAAGGGCGGGGGGTCGAATCGGTAGATGACCTGCAGGACGCGCGTGTCCACCCGCTCGCTGTTGTCTCCCGTCAGGGCCCGTTTCGGAACGATGTAGGGCTCGATGCGGACGAACGTCAATGGAATCGGGTGCGTGGTATCGCCCTTCAGATACGCCACGCCGGGGCGGTTCGGCCGGACCAACGGGGCGTTTACCTCATCGACATCGGCGCGGACCTGCAGCCGCTGCGTGTCGCCCACCAACATGAGCGGCTCGGTGGCCCCCATCGTGAGCGCATATTCACCGGCCCGGATGTTCACCTGCAAGACGGTGCCGGTACGGGGGGCGCGTACGGTGAGCCGATCCAGCAACATCCGGGTTTCGTCGCGCTGGGCGGTGACCTGTTTGAGCGTCGCCTCGAATCGGCCCAAGGCCCGCTTGGCCATCTCCAACGCATACCAGGTCCGTTTGACGTCGTCGTCGCTTATCGCCCGGCTGTCTTGCACGGCGCGCAGGCGTTTGAGCTGTGTCTCGAGGTCTCCGATCCGATAGTTCTGTTCCTCCATCTGCGCCTGCGCGGGAGGGATAGCGGCTTCACGAATGGAGCCCTGCTGCACAATCAGCATGACGGAGAACGTCAGGCCGCAGAGGAGCATGAGGTACTTGGCGCGATCGCCGAAGAGCATGCGGAGTGCGACGTAATTCATCCCTCCTCCTCGCGGTGGAGTCGGTCCGGAATCAGCAGGGATGGTGCCGCGAACGACGCCTTGAAGGGTGAGGACTCTAACTGGCTGGATGTGAAAGGAAAGTGGCCGCGGGAAGAAGCGAAGGCAAGGAGACGGCCACTGCGGATGCCCGCATATCGGCAGCTGGAGAGGCCGAATGCCGACATACGGGCAGGTCTGTAGCGGGCTGACTCAGGGGACGATGCAGGGCACCACGTCCGCAATCCTCGGATCGTTCCAGCTGATGCTTCGCAGCATCGCCTTTGCCAGGCATTTCCACTTATCGTTCTTGTCCTTCCGGCCCTCCAGGCGAATGCGATATTTCTCGCCCTGTTTCAAGTTCGGAATCAGGTAGAAGGCGTTCTCGAAGTGGCGGATTTTTTCGTTTTCATCACAGGCGTTTTCGAACAAGGTGCCCTGCAGTTTCCAGCAAATTTTCCATTTGTCGTACCGATCGGGCTGGACGCTCCAATAGACCATGATGTCGCAGGTCCCGTCATCTCGGCAGAAATGCTCTCCGCCCTCGGTATAGGGCGGGCCGATTAGGCAACGGTCGTACCGGCGGCAGTCGTCGAGGCACGACAAACGGCTCCTCCTCGCAGATCGGCTGTTTTGTCGGATCGTGGGTAAAGACGATTCACCCGTCGATGGAGGTGCTGTATCCATTCAGGCTCGGCCCATTATCCAAAACGATACAGGGTTCGTGGTCTCTGTGAGGTGGGACGCTAGCCGATCGGCGCGGGGGACGGTGGATGCCCAGTTTCTTCATGCGGTGCTGCAAGGTGGATCGTTTCATGCCGAGTTGCGCAGCGGCGCCCTCTTTCCCGGCCACGACCCAGTTGGCTTGGGCAAGCATGGCCAAGATGTGGGCCCGCTCGGCTTCGGCCATCGTGCGGGGGGCGCCCCTGTCTTCTTCTCTGCCGAGTCCGTCGAGGTCGTCCGTTGTCAGCACCGGGCCCTGACTCAGGATCACGGCCCGTTCGATCACGTGTTCCAACTCCCGCACGTTGCCGGGCCAGCCGTACCCACAGAGCATCCTCATCGTCGTGGCGCTGATCCGCAGGATCGATTTGCGATGGCGCCGGCTGTATTTCTTGGCGAAGTGCCGGGCGAGCAGGGGGATGTCTTCGCGCCGTTCCCGCAAGGGCGGAAGCCGGAGGGGGAACACGTTGAGGCGGTAGAAGAGGTCGGCTCGAAAGGCGCCCTGTTTCACGACCTGGTCCAGTTGGGCGTTGGTTGCGGCCACGACGCGCACCTCTACTCGGATGGTCTTGCCGCCCACCCGGTCGAATTCCTGCGTCTCCAGAACACGCAATAGCTTGCCCTGCAGCTTCAGGGGCAGTTCCCCGATTTCGTCCAGGAAGATCGTCCCGCCATGCGCCAGTTCGAAGCGGCCCAGTTTTCGGGCGGTGGCCCCGGTGAAGGCTCCTCGCTCGTGGCCGAACAGCTCCGACTCGATCAGGGTGGGAGGGAGGGCGGCGCAATTCACGGTGATGATCGGCTGGTCGCGCCGCGTCGACAGCCGGTGAATCGCCTGTGCGACCAACTCCTTCCCTGTCCCGGTCTCGCCGGTAATCAGGACGGTGGAATCCGTCGAGGCCACCTTCTCGATGGCCTTCAGCGACTTCTGAAACGCCGGGCTGTCGCCGATCAGCGTCGTCAGGTCCAACGAGGCCTCCCGCTCTTCCCGCAAATAGATGTTTTCCTGCTCCAACTGCTCCTTGAGCCGATGGATTTCCTCGTAGGCCAAGAGATTGGCGAGGGCTTGCGACAGATGCAGGCTGATTTGTGCCGCCACGGCGAGGTCGCGCTCAGAAAAGGCGTTGCGCCGTTTGCTGCCGATGGCGAGAAAGCCATAAGGCTTGCCCCGAACCAAGAGGGGACAGAGCATGGCGGACAACACGCCGATGGATTCGAAGGAGCGGTGTTCGGCGAATCGCGCTTGGTTGTGGCCGGTGAGGAGCAGCGGTTTGCCCGTGGCTAGGAGTTCGGCCGGGGCCATGTGGTCGAAGGGAAACTGCCGCAACGCCTCCAAGTCCACCGTCACCCCGTCGCAGGACAGCAGTTCGAACCAGAGATCCTCCTGGGGGCCGGTGAAGCGCACGAGGCCGCTCATGTCGTGGTGAATGACCTCACGCAAGATCGGTTGGATCGTGGGGAGCAGCTGGTCTGCGGTGATCGTGCCCAAGACGACCCGGCTGTTGATCGCCATCAGCGCGTCCCGTTCCTCTGCAGCCAGTACGGCTTCGAGCACCGGGGCGATCTGCACACCGAGTTGGTCGAAACGGTCACGGTCTTCTTCGTCGAAGAATCCCGGTTTCCCGATGGCCACTGCGGCATCACTCCCAAGATGCGGGTGTGCGGTGCTCGTTCGCTCGACCGAGCCGTTCGCACCGGGGCCACCATCACGCAGGTACCGTGTGCGATGGCCGGATCAAGGGCAGCCGCTTCTCTCCAGGGCGAGGCGCTGATATCTCGAATCAGCAGGGCGGATTTGGCGCGGACTGCCGCCTCCTTGACCGTCCCTTCGGCAGGGAGCTGGCCATGGCAAAGGCAGGGGAGTCGGGAGAACAAAGGGCTTCGGAGACAGGGGTAAAGATGCCGGTCGTAGGGCTATAGAAATAGAAGGCGATGAGGTCACATCCGAGCCGTGCGACCAAGTCCCGTTGCAGGACACGGTCGAACTCCCACAGGGTTTTGGCCTGCACGAGGGCGCTCAACAAGTCTGATTCGTGGTGGGCCTCTATAAGGGTGCCCATATGCGGGCACTCTACCATGTCCGAGCGGAGCGAAGAAAGGTGCGGGAGCGGAGAGCGGTTACTCCTGGCGAGCGGCGGATCGCTCTTTCAGGGCCTCCAACCGCTTTTTATCGAGCGTGACGTAGATCGCCTTGTCTTGCGTGACCGTCACGGCGCCTGCCGCCTGTCCCTTGGCCTTCCGTACCCACTTGCGCCTGGTGTAGATCACTTCCCCCTTGCCGCTTTTCTTGAGGTCACTATAGAGCAGGGCCAAGGTGGCGGCGTCGAGGAGGGTGGTCGGTGTGGGCTCGTGGCCCTTCTCCATCCGCACCACGACATGCGAGCCTGGTACTCCGCGGGCGTGCAGCCACAGGTCGTCGCTGTTGGCCAGGCCGAATGTGAGGGCGTCATTCTCACGGGCGTTCCGGCCGACGAAGATGGCCTGGCCGTCGGCGGATGCAAATCTACGAAACGGTCCGCGTGGTGACTGGGAGGACGGTTTGTTGCCCTTTCCGCGGAGGCCGGTCGTAGTCGCGGGCGACTGTGCTTGGGGAGGCGGCTGCCACTGACCGCTCTTGATCAGGTCCAATTCGGTCTGGATACGGCGTAGGTCTGTTTCGATGGCCGCCAAGCGTGGGGTAATTTCCCGTTGGGCCGTGAGGTACTTCCGATACTTCGCGAAATACCCATCCATGTTGGCCTGCGGCGACTTGAGGGGATCGAGGGGGATGGTCAGTTCGGGCAGCCGTTCGTCGTAATAGTCGATCACGGAGACGGTGCTGAGCCCCTTCTTGAGGGACCCCAAGTTCGCCTTCAGTAACTCGCCGTACCGGGCGTAGGACTCGTACCGCCCAGCCTGTTCCAGGTCGCGGCGAAGGGCTTCCATCCGTCGCACGCCTTTCTTGAGCGCTTTGCGAAGCGCGGATTCCCGTGCACGCACCTGCGTTAGGCGAGCCTCTTCGGTTTCACGCTCACCATACTGGCGTTCCAACTTCGCCGACAGGGGAAAGGGATCGTCTTCCGAGGGAGTGGGCAGGGAGTCGGCCGGCAGCTCCTGGGGCGCCGGGACTGCCGGTGCCGCAGTTGGACGGCCGTAGGGCCGGCCGATGCGCGTTCTGTTATTGCGTAAGGTGGCGAGGACGTGATCGGTACTGTCCAAAAAGAGGAGATCGCCGTTGCGGCTGAACAGTTCGGCGACCAGCGCCACCGACCCATCCTGTGCGGTCAAATCCAGGCGGACGATTCTGTCGCCGGTGAGGCGCTCCATCCGATCGATCCGCGCGCCTTGAATCCTTGCCCGTAGCAGTTGGCAAAAGGAGGGTGGCGTGGGAGGGTTGGCGAGCGGTTGTCGAACGAGATGCAGGCGGGCCGTTCGCTCATGGATCGAGCAGAGCAGCCGGTGTGTGTGTCCGGGCACACGAATTTCAAGCAGCACCACGTCCGGCAAGGGCTGAAACACTTTCTGAACCCAGCCCTTGGTCAGGGGAGGGGCCAGTTCCTGGACGACGGCATCAAGTTCTCTCTCGCTGATCGGCATCGGTCCTTCCTGGATGCGAATGTGAGCGCAATTGTACCCATTCTGGTCCCATGAGACCAATTCGCACAGAGGGGGCCCGATCGTGACTTCATTCGGCCGTCACGAGCCGTGGCACTCACATTGCACATCGTTGAAGCAGGCAGATCCCTCACGGTTTAGGAAGGAGGATGGCATGACCTGCACACGATGCGAGGGGCTCATGGTTTCAGAGCACTTGGTGGATCTCCACGAGAGTTTCCACCCGATGTGGCTGCGCGGGTATCGTTGTGTCAGCTGCGGCAACATTGTGGATTCCTTGATCCAACGCCACCGGATGGTTCAACGGTCGCATCTGCGGCCGGTGGCCCCTCCGCCGCCGGTGAAGGCTGCGCTGTTCGACCTCATCAAACTGACTGCCTGAACGCCTCCCCACGAAATCACGAGGTCTCCCACGGGGTGTCGTGGGAGACTCGTCCCGCCTTGTCAGGCGCCGATCAGTCGCGTAGAGTGCGCCCGCACCCTGGCATGAAGAGGATCTGGCGATGACGTTGCTGACAGCCACCCATCTCGAACATCTCATGGCGGAATTCGGCCGGTCGATGCGCCGCCTGTTGCGCGCACTCTGTCGAGACCTGGAACGAAATTATGCCGAACCGGTCGAGCAGCTGGCCTTGCCGATCGACTGGTTCCGTCTAATCGAACGGGAGTTGGAGCCCGCAGCCTATCACCACTGGCGCGTGGTCGGTTGGATCGAAGCCTTGAACGATCTGCTCTATTTCGTGGATCTCTCCGTCCAGGTGAGAAAAGAGCGGCAGCGTGGCGACCTCGCCCGGCAATTGCTGGCCGAGTTCAAAGAGGTGTTCTATGAGCATGGGTATGCCGACGAGGTCTTTCCAACGGGACAGCCGGAGCCGCAACGGCTTCTGTCGCGCATCGAGGCGCTGTGCCGTCGGTTGGCGCGAGAGGTCACGCAAGAGTCTTTGGGGTTTGCTCCACGAAAGGCCTGCGCATGGGCGGCCAAGCAGCGAACCGGCGTCTGGCTCATTCCCTGTGATCTCAGCGCGGATTTCGAACGGGTCCAAGAGGCCGGGTCTTTTGCCGTCGGTCTCACGGGAGAGTGGTATGAGGCTCCCGGCTCGGTGCGCGCGGCGTTGGCGCGAGCCGGCCGGCAGGGCAGCTATAGGGTGACGGGTGATGGGATCGATCTGGTGCTTGATGAGACGAGGGTTCCACTCGTGGAGTACAAGCCCGCGGAACGGTGGCACTGGCAGCGGCAGGAACCGGTGATTTTGCGCGAGACGGCTTCGGGCCCCCTCCTGTTAGGCTCGACCTTGCTATATGGAAAGGATAAGACGCCGATCGCGGTCCGGCCCACGGCGCCGGATGTGGCGATCCGCATGAAGCGAGCCCTGTCCGTCATCGCAGCCGCCTGGCCGGAGGGCGACCGGTTGCTGGCTCTGTTCACCTCGCGTATCTCGCCGCTCAAGGCGAAGGGCGTCGTGAGTTTCAGTTATCGTCACCGGCCTGGCCTCTCCGCCATCAACTGTTTCGACCGCGACCTGCTCGATTTGATCGACGACCTCATCCACGAGAACAGTCACCACCATCTCAATCTGCTGCTGCGCAAGGAGCTGTTGTATCGGCACGACCGTAACCAGGAGGTGTTCTATTCGCCCTGGCGACGCAGCCTGAGGCCGGTGCGGGGCATCCTCCATGCGACCTTTACCTTCACGATGGGGGCTCTCCTGTTCGAGCGGCTGGTGAGATGGGGGAGCGGCCGAGCGGGAGCCGGACGGTGGCGGAAGGCCGGGCTCACTGCACGGGATCTGCAGCGCGCTCGCTATCGATGTCTCGAAGAGATTGACTCAGTGCAGTATTCATTACAGGACCTCGACCTTGCAGGCAGTCGGCTGAAATGGCTGACGCGCGCGGGACAGCGATTGGTGAAGCAATTGGCGGATGCGCTGGCCGGCATCGAAGGACCGATGACGGCGCAAGAACCGCTGGTCAGCCGCTC